>Ga0181520_10000036_pt1 | contig 240876 bp, 202 predicted proteins | sample PEATcosm2014_Bin_29_FD_132451 | JGI IMG/M metagenome (GOLD analysis project Ga0181520, IMG submission 132451) | Peatland microbial communities from MTU Mesocosm Facility, Houghton, MI, USA - PEATcosm2014_Bin02_30_metaG | ecosystem: Environmental > Terrestrial > Soil > Wetlands > Peat | place...
CTTGGGCGGTCAGGCAGAAAACAGGCACGCATTTCAAATCGCGGCAAGAAAAATCCGCCTATAAGCTGCTTGCTTTATACAGGTTGCGGAGTCAGAGCACCGCTTTTACCGGACAGCCGTGATGTTCGAAATAGAGCGCTCAAGTCACTGAATACGCAAATTTCAACGCGCCCTGTATCAGGGCATGACTTTAGCCACTGCTGAGCTCAACTCACAGAAAACAGAGGTAGCAGGGGCTAAAGCCCGTAGCGACGGTGCGGCATTTGCGGCACGACTGAAGTCGTGCCCTGTTACAAAGCCCTTACTCGAAGGTCTTTCGGAGCCAACATACCGCGCTCTGGGCTTCATATCATATGCGATTGCCCTACCGGTTCGCTCAGTGCAGGTGTCTGGACGACATGCGGAATGCTAAACTCCGTATTTCAGGAAACATTCGTCATTTGTGCCTGTGCGCCCTTGGAGGCTTTTCGTGTCAGACCCGCAACAACCTTCTTTTCAGCCTTTTGTGCCCGCCAACGAATCCCGCCCCGAGTTTACACTTCGGGCAATTCTTCTCGGATCTGCCTTCGGCGTTGTTTTCGGCATGGTCACGGTTTATGTAGGCCTGCGCGCCGGGCTTACCGTCGCGGCCTCCATTCCGATCTCTGTGCTGTCGATCAGCATTCTGCGCGCTTTTGGCCGCGCCTCGATTCTTGAGAACAATATTGTCCAGACGACTGGGAATGCCGGCCAGTCCATCGCCTCAGGGGTCATCTTCACGCTGCCGGCTCTGGTGTTCCTGGGCTTCGAACTCGAATACTTCCGGATCTTCGTTCTCGCCCTGATCGGTGGATGGCTCGGTGTGCTGTTCATGATTCCGCTGCGCCGCCAGCTCATTGTCGAGGAGCACGGCGCACTGCCCTATCCCGAAGGCACAGCCTGCGCCGACGTTCTGATCGCCGGCGAGCGTGGGGGCTCTCTAGCCAGCCGTGTCTTTCTCGGCCTCGGACTCGGCGGCGTCTACACCTTCTTCCAGAACAAGAACCTCTTCCGGGCCTGGCCGGGGTCGCCTGAGTACCAACCGGATTTTGGCGCGCAGCATGTGATGAAGGGGGCATCGATCAATGCCGACGCTACCTCTGAGTATCTTGGCGTGGGGTACATCATCGGGCCGCGTGTGGCGGGAGTCATCTTCGCGGGCGGCGTGTTCTCGTGGCTGGTGGTGATGCCGCTGATTTACTTTTTCGGCAAAGAACTTGGCCGACCTGTTTATCCCGGGCAGATTCCAATTGCGCAGATGGGACCCGGCGATCTGTGGGCCACCTACATCAAGCCGATGGGTGCGGGCGCGGTTGCCGCGGCTGGCCTTATCACACTTATCAAGACATTGCCCACGTTGTATAAAGCGCTGGCCGCGGGGATCAAGACCATGCGCCCTGGGGCGGGCGCTGTGCAAGCGAAGCCGATCCGTACGGAGAACGACCTCTCGATGGGCGTTGTCCTGTTCGGCTCGCTGCTGATCGTCGCCTGCATGTTCCTGTTCCTCGAATTGCGGCCCGTCCCCGGCGCCTTTGTGGGCTGGGCAGCCAACCTCGCCGCATCGGTCCTGGTGGTGATCTTCGGATTTCTGTTCGTTACCGTGAGCTCCCGTATTGTCGGCCTGGTGGGATCTTCGGCAAGCCCGGTCTCCGGGATGACCATCGCCACGTTGATGGCGACAGCAGCGGTGTTCCTTGTACAGGGCTGGACGGCCCCGGCGTTTGGCGCCCTGGCCATCACCATCGGCGGCGTGGTGTGCATCGCGGCATCCAACTCCGGCGATACCTCGCAAGACCTCAAGACCGGTTACATCATCGGCGCAACGCCGCGGCTGCAACAAATTGCCCTGATGGTTGGCGTGGTTGTGTCGACCTTTTTCATTGGATGGACCCTGAACCTGATGAACACAGGGCTGCAGGAATTCCACGCAGCGGCCCAGGTATGGGATCTCAAGGCCTCCCATCCTGGCGTCGCAATCCAGACAGACAACCAGCGGCTTCCGGCGCAGATTCACGTAATCGGGGCCGACAACAAGACCACGTCCCACCAGCGCTCCGAGTACACGATCCTGAACGCGATCGGCTCTTCGGAGCTGCAGGATGGCAAGTATCTCTACTCGCCTGCTTCGGGGCAGATTGAAGTGCACTGGGTGCAGGGTATCGGCAGTGCGGCGGCTCCCGCGCCGCAGGCCAAGCTGATGGCCACGGTTATCAACGGGATCCTCAGCCGCAAGCTGCCCTGGGGACTGGTTCTGCTGGGCGTGTTTCTGGTGATCGCCGTTGAACTGCTGGGGATTCGCTCGCTCACCTTCGCGGTGGGGGCCTATCTGCCTATTGGAACCACTTTGCCGATCTTCGTGGGTGGAGTCATACGGTGGATGGTGGATCAGGCCGGCAAGAGATCGGGCAGCGAAGAAGCCGAGAGCGAGATTTCTCCGGGTTCGCTCTTCGCCTCCGGCCTGATTGCTGCCGGGGGCCTGGTTGGTCTCGTCGGAGTGGGGCTGAAAGCTTACGAGTCGACCTTTGACAAGGGCGACATTCTGAACTTCCCGCATACTTTCATCGACAACAATTACGTTGCAGTGGCGGCGTTTGCAGCGCTGGCGTTTGCGCTTTACCACTTTGCGCGGAAGCCGCTGAAGAAGTAACAAAGCTTTGCGAAGCATTTCATTGGAAGACTGGCCTGGGTCTCGTTATCGAGACCCGGGCTTTTCTGTGCAGCGATGAGTCGATACATGAAGAAATATCCGGGCCTGAACAGGCTGCGGAAAAAGGCCGGAGTTGGGGCACGATTCCCTCAAAACGCCCCTCGGGGCCTAAAGGCCACGTTCATTCTGCTGCACTTACGGCACGGCTGAAGCCGTGCCCTTTCAAAACTGAGGCCGAAATCGAGTTCTTCCGCAGCCTCTGAAGGCCGCTCACGTTGAGCCGCTGCCTGCGGGGGCCTGAACAGGCTGCGGAGAAAGACCCGAATTCGAGTGAATTGCTGGAATGAGCAGCAGCAGGGGCTAAAGCCCCGTTCATTTTGTTGGCTTTATCGGCACGACTAAAGTCGTGCCCTGTTACAAAGCCTGACCAAAAAGAGTTTTTCCGCAGCATGTAAAGGCCACGTTCATTTTGCGGCACATATGCACGGGCTAAAGCCCCTACCCTTCACGCTCAAGCCCTAACCCTTCAAGGCCGAGGCTGAGATCGAGTTCTTCCGCAGCCTGTGAAGGCCCCTGTTCCCTCCGCAACGGCAAAACACATGAGCGCGTTTCATCCTTCGGGGATAATAACGCCGGTCGGAAACTCAACACATCGCCTTGGCGATGGAACCGGGTTCGTTCTGAAAGACATATGCTTAGGGCCGGGCGTTTCTGGGGATCAGCAAGGTGAGCGCGTTCTGAACCACTTCGATCCGCACCGGCAAGCTGCCAAGAACCTCCCCGTCGGCTTCGACGAAGATCTGGCGGTGGGAGCCGTTGCGAGGGCGGCACTCGACGGATAGAGCCTTCTTAAGCTCGATGGTGCCGTCGAAGGTGTGACGCCGGAAGAGGACCGCAAGGGTGAACTTGAGGAACCGCAGACGGCTGCGGGTTTTGAAGGCCAGGACGCGGAGGCTGCCGCCGCGCAAAGACGCTCCCGGCGCAAGCTCCTGCAAAACCCCGCCAAAGGAGCGAACGCGGACGGCGAGCAGTTGGGAAATCTCGGCCGGGCGTGAGGGAGGGCCATCGGAGTGGTTGAAGATTACCTCGAAGAGCGGGAAAGGATTGGTGGCCCAGATGCGGAATGCCTCCACCAGGTAGAGGATGTATCCAAGCTTTCGCTTCAGCCGGGCATCAAGGCGCGTCATCAGCAAGGCATCCGCGCCGATTCCCGCGGCAACAATAAAGTAGCGCGAACGCTGGCTGCCATCGCTGTCCTTATAGTGAATGCGACCCACCGGAACCCTGACCTCTTCGGCTTGCAAAAGCCTGCTGACCACTTTGGCCGGAGAGGCGATCAGGCCCAGATCCGCAGCCAATGCGTTTGCGGTGCCGAACGGAATCACACCGAGCGCAGTCTCGGTGCCCACCATGCCCTGGAGAATCTCGTGGACGGTTCCGTCGCCACCGCAAGCGAGAATGGTGTCGAAGCCCTGCTGAATGGCCTGGCGGGCAAGGACTGTCGCGCCTCCCGGCCGGGTTGGCTCAAAAAGCTCGGCGGCGACCCCTGCCGCGTGCAAAACGGCGAGCGCCTCCTGAATTCGCTTGGCCCGCCTTCCGGATTGTTGTCCTGAAGCGCGGTTATCGATCAGCGCAACACGTTGCATCGTTCACCTGTAAGCTTGCTCGAATTCCGCGCCACGTCCGCTGATTTGCCAGAGGCTGGGCAGGTTGCGGCCTGCAGATCATTATGCTGCCTGCCCTACCTGTATCGGCATGAATTCCACTTTGAGCAGAATGCGATCAGTGAATGTCGGCCATGGCGGCATTGAGGCCGTTGAAGGTGGCTTCGTAGCGGCCCTGCTCCGCGGCCAGGCGCAGTCCCTTCACGTTTTCTACACAGACTTCCGCGGGGGTCGGCTCGGTCTGGAGGATCGACATGACTTCTGCAAGGAACTTGTCGAGAGGCATGGCCCGGGGATCGCTTGCTCCGTTCATGAGGTCCGTGGCAACGTAGGGCGGGATCAACTCAAGTACCTCCAAACCGGCGCCCTTGAACTGGTGACGCAGCGACTGCGTGTAGGAATGGATGGCTGCCTTGGTGGCGCAATAGGTGGGCGTGAACACCAAAGGCACGAAAGCCAAGCCCGAAGAGACATTCAGAACAACCGCGTTGGGCTGTTTTTGCAAGTGGGGCAGCAAGGCCGCTGTGAGGCGAATGGGACCGAGAAGGTTGGTTGCAACGATCGCTTCGGCGTCGGCCAGATCGGGCTGCTGGGACTGGAGCTTCTCGGCGCGCATGATTCCGGCGTTATTGACGAGCACATTGAGCGCGGGGAACTCCGACGTGATCAGTTCGGCAAAGGCCCGGATGGTGGCCGGGTACTGTACATCGAGAACGTAAGACCGCATGCCCGGGTTGGCTGTGGTGGTCTCGTCGAGGGCCTTTTGACGCCTGCCGGTGATGATGACCTGGTTGCCAAGAGCATGCCAGGCTTCAGCGAGCCCACGGCCGATGCCTGAACCGCCGCCGGTGACGAGGATTGTGTTGCCAGTGTTCTTCATAAGGTTCTCCGTGAAGAGGATGGGTTTGGATTCAGAGAGACGACCCGTTTGCTCAACAAGTCTCAGTGCGGGCACATTCGTTAAGGTCGCGCAGCAGGGCATCGACGCGCTCGATCTGCGCATCCCAAGCGAACATGAAGCGCGCAGCGCCACCGATGAAGGTATAGAACTTCCAGCCGCGTTGGCGCAACCGCTCGAGAATTGCTTCCGAGGTATTCAGGAATACGCTGTTGGCCAGGCTCGCGGAAGCCAGGCTTACATTGGGAACGGCAGCGGCCTTCCCGGCAAAATAGGCGGCGCAGCGATTGGCGTGTGCGGCATTGCGCAGCCATGCGCCGCTCTCGAGCATTCCGACCCAGGGCGCAGCCAGAAAACGCATCTTTGAAGCCAGCTGCCCGGCCTGCTTGCAACGGTAGTCGAAGTCGGTGGCGAGCGCGCGATCGAAGAAAAGGACGGCCTCGCCAATTGCCATGCCGTTTTTGGTGCCGCCAAAGCAGAGGACGTCCACGCCGCTTTGCCAGCTCAGTTCGGCCGGGGAACAGCCGAGACTGGCGCAGGCATTGGCGAAGCGCGCACCATCCATGTGCAGGAGAAGGCCATGCTGCTTGCAGGCGGCGGAGATTGCCTGCAGTTCCTGGATGGAATACACGGTTCCTATCTCAGTGGGCTGGGTAATGGTGACCACGCGGGGCTTGGGATAGTGAATGTCCAGACGCTTGGTGGCCAGCTCATGGATGGAGTCGGGCGTCAACTTGCCGTCTACCGCCCTGGCTACGAGCAACTTGGAGCCATTGGAAAAGAACTCGGGCGCGCCACACTCGTCCGTCTCGACGTGCGCTGAATCGCAGCAGATGACCCCGTGGTAGGACTGGCACAGCGAGGCGAGCGCTAGGGAGTTGGCTGCCGTGCCGTTGAAGACAAAAAAGACTTCGCACTCGGTCTGGAATAACTGGCGAAAGGCATCCGCAGCCTTCCCGGTGAACGGATCATCCCCGTACGCCGTTGAGTGACCGAGGTTTGCCTGCTGCATGGCGGACCAGGCCTCCGGGCAAATGCCGGCATAATTATCGCTGGCAAACTGCTGGGCCAAATCCTCTTGGCGGGCAAGATTGTCTTGAATCAGGGGTTCCTGGCTGGCGTCCATCGCGTGGTCAATCTCCTCAGAGCGAAACCAGAGCAGGTGTGCCCCGGCAAGCTCCGTGCAAGGTCGCCGCTCCCTGATGGTCGCGTCGACTTTAGTACAGTGCTTTCCAGATACAGCAACTCTGGTTTCGCTGTAGCAAACGGGCAGACGCAACGCGATAGAACCGGAATTGCCTGATCGGCCATATCTCCCTCTTGCGAGGGTTGCCACCTTGCCCGGAAAGCAGGTTGGCGTTGAGCCGAAGCTCAACTCTTGATATTTGAAGATGTACTGCTTGCTCCCAGTATACCTGCGGGCCGGAGGCCGGATTCAGCCCAAAATAAATTTGAAAACGCCCAAAACGTATCACATGGTGAGATTTGGAGAGAATTTTCACCAAAAATGGTGCAGAAGTTCCGAATAAAGACACGGGCAGAATTTGACGGGTGGGTCGCCGAGTGTGCCGATTTGGCGGTAAAAGCAACCTGTTTCAGAGTTCCCCGAAATGATACGCAAGCGGTTTTTCCGAGAAAAAATGAAAAAGGGGGGGACCCCCAGCCGTTCGGACAGGTGAGACGGCTTATAAGAGGACCAATCGAAGCTCTCGAAGCAATGATGGAGGCGCGGTTCCGCATGAAACGATTGTGCGCGCGGCGAGGGGAATTCTCTGCAAATCGGCGGGGTTGGCAGGGCGAGCGGGGTTAGCGGGACAAGCCGGGCAGCGACCGGAAGTGGCAGGGCAAGGGGGGACAGCGATTTCGCGGGTTGGCTGGATCGCAAGTTGGCGAGTTCGCGGGTTTTTGCCGGGCCGTGGAATTGGTACCGTGACCGAATAGATTTGTGCTTTCCCAGGTGCCCAAGAGCGAGGCACCTCCACCCCACGAACGAAGACCTGTTCGTGGGGACCCAGCACCTGGGGCACCCAGACTCCAGGCGGAAATATGAAATCAAACGGTCAGAGACCTGGGGACCGAGAGGCGGATCCGCTTCAGTCAGGGTTTCTGGAACCTTGCGGCCGTGCTCTGCGTATAGGCACGAAGTGGGACCGGGCAGGCGGCCTCGGTCCGTCGCGCGTTGCGCGGCCAGATTGAGGTCTGGTTCGTCCAAGTAAAAGGCAGGACTGCGTACACTGGAGAAGTCGGCGGCAGAAAAGGCTGCGGAAAAAGGGAAAGCTATGGGTAAGGGGCCGAAGGACATTCCTCAGGGGCTAAAGCCCACGTTGGTTTTATGGCGCTTGCGGCCCAACTGAATTCGTACCCTGACGCTTCTTGCCTGCCTGATGAAATTCTTCACAAACTTTGAAGCTTAGTTCATTCTGTTGGCTTTATCGGCATCCTTCGACAAGCTCAGGGCAGGCTAAAATCGTGCCCCGTGACAAAGCTGGACGCACTGAGTTTTTCCGCAGCCTGTTCAAGCGAAAACAGAATCTGTGATCCGCATTTTGAAAGGGCGCAAAAGAAAGCAGGACCATGCAATTCAATGAGGCCTTCAAACTCGCGCTTCAGTCGCTCTGGGGCAACAAGATGCGCACCATTCTCACGCTCATCGGCGTGGTGATGGGCGTGGCTTCGGTGATCATGGTGATCACCCTGGTCAACGGCGCCGACTGGTACGTCAGCAACAAGCTCTCCGGCTACGGGGCGGACGTATTCACGATCAATCGCATGGGGCTGATTTTCAACGCCGACGAGTATTTCAAGTACCAGAAGCGCAAGATCATCCGCATGGAGGATTACCAGGCGGTTAGGGACAACTGCACGGAGTGCAAGGACGTGGGCGCGCTGCTGGCCCGAAACACAAATGTGGTCGCGAATGGTCACTCCAGCAATAACTCGAGCATGCGGGGCTATACGTGGACGATGCTTGGGCTGAACAACATCGATATTGCGGTGGGCCGCGCCTTTACCCAGGCGGATGAGGACAAAGGCACACATGACGCGATCATCGGTTACGACATTGTGGACAACCTGCTTGGGGAAGGCGACCCGATCGGCAAGGAGATCCGCGTCGACGGCATCCCTTACACCGTGGTCGGAGTCGGTGATCGGCAAGGAAAGACCCTGGGTCAGTCGCAGGACAACTGGGTGGCGGTTCCCATTACGACGTACCAACAGACTTACGGCTACAACGACTCGGTAACCATTTACTCGCGTGCCAATGGGGACGCCGCTGTGATGGAACGCGCAAAGGACGAGGTGCGGGTTTTGATGCGCACCCGACGACACGACGCGCCGGGCACCGAGGATGATTTCGAGCTGCAAACCAACGACACGTTCCTGGATATCTGGAAGCAGATCAGCTCCATCTTTGCGATGGTTGTGCTGGGTCTGGCATCAATTTCGCTGGTAGTGGGCGGCGTGGTCATCATGAACATCATGCTGGTGTCGGTGACGGAGCGAACGCGGGAAATCGGGGTGCGCAAGGCGCTGGGAGCGCGACAACGGGATGTGCTGGCACAGTTCCTGATTGAGAGCGGGACGATGTCGCTGGTCGGCGGTCTTATCGGCGTCTTCTGCGGGGTGATGGTGGGCAAGCTGATCACGTTGATTGTGGGCTGGCCAACGACCGCGCCTTTGTGGGCCATCTTCCTGGGACTGGGGCTGGCCGGCAGCGTGGGCATATTCTTTGGGGTTTACCCGGCAAGCAAGGCGGCGAAGCTGGATCCGGTCGTGGCGCTGAGGGCGGAGCTCTAAAGGCAGCTTTTAGCCTCGAGCCTCTAGCTAGTAGCGATTCCGGTTGAATGAAAGAAGTGCCGAAGGGCGAACGTTGAGCCTGGATTTGATTTTTCAGAATAGAGCAGGACAGCCTTTTAGCTCAGAGCTAGGAGCTAGAAGCTAGGAGCTGTTGTCATGGCACAGGGACAGACACGCGAATCGATCAAGATGGCCCTCGACACATTGAGGACAAACAAGCTGCGGTCCGGGCTGACGGTTCTGGGCATCGTCATCGGCGTGACCACCGTCATTACCATCTCATCGGTAATCAGCGGCGTGAACAACCGGGTCCAGGACTGGGTCAGTTCGCTGGGCTCGAATGTCTTCTGGGTCTTTCACATGCCGGTGATTGGCGTTCGTCCCACCCTGGAGCAACTGGCCCGCAAAAAGCTCACGCTGGACGATGTTTACGCACTGCGCACGCTGACGCATGTGGTGGCCGCCGATGGCGGTTATCAGCATGTGAAATCGCAGTTCCGGGTGGGCGATGTCTCGGTGAAATACAACGGAAAGAAGATTGCGGGAACCATTCTTCAGGGAGCGACTTCGCAGGTCGCGGTAGTCAACGACCTGACGATGCTGGAGGGCCGCGTTTACACCGACGACGAGGACCAGCGGGCCATGCATGTCTGCGTACTGGGCCACGATACCTGGGAGGACCTGTTTGGCGGCCAGCCGGCGGTCGGCAAGGAAGTTGCAATCGAGAGCGGTCTTTACACCGTTATCGGAGTGCTGGACAAGCAAAAGCAACCCTTCGGCGGCGGCAAGAACCCGAATGACAACGTAGTGGATTTCCCGATGGGAACTTTCCACAATCTGCACCCCGAAGACAAGGATCTTTGGGTGAGCGTAAAGTACGACGATCCCAAGAACAAATCCCTGGTCGAGGAAGAGATCCGCGAGATGCTGCGCATTCGGCGCAAGGTTCCGGTGCAGAAGGACGACGACTTCGAGATCTTCGGGCCGGACTCCTTGACGAAGCTGTGGGGCCAGCTCACCGGCGGACTGGTGCTGTTCATGATCGCGGTTTCGAGTGTGGGTCTGATGGTCGGCGGTGTCGGCGTGATGAACATCATGCTGGTGTCGGTTACCGAGCGCACGAGAGAGATCGGCATTCGCAAGGCAATCGGAGCCAACAAGCAGACACTGATGACCCAGTTCACGACCGAGGCTGTTACACTCTGCGCGGTGGGCGGTATCATCGGGATCGCGTTGGGAGCCGTGCTTACCTGGATTGTTTATTTTCTGCCGATCGGATTGCCGGCCACGCTCTCTACGCTTTGGGTTTTGATTGGATTTGGGGTTTCCTGCGCGATCGGCCTTATTTTCGGTATTTACCCGGCATGGAAGGCGGCCAATCTGGATCCGATTGAGGCATTAAGATACGAGTAAGCGACGCGTTTTCGGTTTCCGGCGGTATATTTCGAACAGAGAATGCATGGTGCTGGCAGCTAGAAGCTAGGATCTGAGACATGGCACGCGGACAGAACCGGGAATCGGTAAAGATGGCTCTCGATACGTTGAGAACCAGCAAGCTTCGGTCGGGGTTGACAGTTCTTGGTATCGTCATCGGCGTCAGCACGGTTATTACAATATCTTCGGTCATCAATGGCCTGAATAACCGGGTAGCGGCTTATTTGGAATCCTGGGGGACGAATGTCTTCTGGGTCTTCCATATGCCGATGATCAACGTTAATCCCACCAGTGAAATGCTGACCCGCAAAAAGCTGACCCTGGAAGATGCACTGGCTCTACGTGCGCTGCCGCACGTGTTGGGGGTGGACGGCTCTTACCAGCACGTCAACGAGAAATTCAACGTGGGCGATGTGAGCGTGAAGTACAACGGAAAGAAGCTCGGCGGAGCGTTCCTGCTCGGCTCAACATCGCAGCTTGAGGTTGTGTCCGACTTCAGTCTTCTGGCCGGCCGGTTTTGGACGGACGCCGAGGATCAACGTCATGCGCATGTGTGCGTGCTGGCGCACGACACCGCGGAAGAGCTTTTTGGGCTTGACGATCCGCTTGGCAAGGAAGTGAATGTGGCCACCGGACTGTATACGGTGGTCGGAGTAGCCGACAAGCGAAAGCGGCCATTCGGGAACGGGAAGAACCCAGCCGACAATGGCGTTTACTTTCCTTTGGGGACATTCCACAATCTCTATCCCGGGATCAAGGACATGTTCATCAGCGTGAAGTATGACGAACAGCGCAACAAATCGCTGGTTGAGGAAGAGATTCGCGAGTTACTGCGCGTACGGCGCAAAGTGAAAGTGTCGGCGGACGACAACTTTGAGATTATGGGGCCAGATACGCTGACTCGGCTTTGGGACCAGCTCACCGGAGGGCTGGTGCTTTTCATGATCGCGGTCTCAAGCGTCGGACTGATGGTTGGCGGCGTGGGAGTGATGAACATCATGCTGGTCAGCGTGACCGAGCGGACCCGAGAGATCGGGATTCGAAAAGCTGTGGGAGCCAGCAGGCAGATGATTCTTGCCCAGTTCACCACCGAGGCCGTGGTTCTGAGCTGCGCCGGGGGCGTCCTTGGCATCGCCGTAGGAGCAGTTCTCACCTGGATTGTCTACTTCCTTCCCATTGGCCTTCCGGCGAGCCTGTCTACGGCGTGGGTGATTATCGGACTGGTCGTTTCGTGCGCCATCGGGCTCATCTTTGGCATTTATCCGGCATGGAAAGCAGCACATCTGGACCCGATTGAGGCGCTGCGGTACGAGTAATCCGGTGGCGGCCAGTTTCCAGGGCACGAGACTGGCTGCTGTCGTGACCGATTACACTTAACTTGCTTATGGCCCCTGTTTTTCTTCATTCCGTTGCAATATTGACTTCGATCCTGGCTTTGGCCGGAGTGGGCTATTTTGTTGCCGCATTGATTGCGGCACTGCGATTTCTGGCCTCCCGACGCGCATCGCTGCCTGCCTTTTCTCCGGACGTTACTATTCTCAAATCTCTGAAGGGCAACGATCCCGGGATGCTGGAAGCGTTTCGCGGACATTGCCGCCAAGCCTACAAGGGTGACTATGAGCTGCTGTTTGGGGTCTCGACGATGGACGACCCCGCCACCGAGGCGATTCGACAGCTTCAGACGGAGTTTCCGGAACGCGCGATACGGCTGGTTGTGTGCCCCGATCGGCTCGGCACAAATGGCAAGGTAAGCACCCTGGTGCAATTGGCGCCCCACGCCCGGTTCGATTTCCTGCTAATCAATGACTCCGACATCGCCGTTTCAACCCACTATCTGGATCGGGTCATGAGCTGCTTCGGGTCTGGTTTCGGGGCTGGTTTCGGGTCTGGGGCGATCAAGGGAAGGGATGCGGACAGCGATGTCGGGATGGTCACGACACTCTATCGCGGCCGGGCCCACGGAACACTGCCTTCGCGCCTGGAGGCGCTGGGAATCGCAACGGATTTTCAGTCCGGGGTGCTGCTGGACCGGATGATCGCCGGCAAGCTCAGCTACGGGCTCGGCGCAACGCTGGCGGTACGCCGGACCGCTTTGGAGAAGATTGGCGGCCTGGAGGTGCTGCTGGACTACCTGGCGGACGACTACGAACTGGGTGCGCGAATAGCAAGGGCCGGTTATCGCGTGGAACTGAGCACCGAGGTCGTCGAGACGGGGGTTCCGGCTTACGAGTGGAGCGGGTTTTTCGAGCACCAGATTCGTTGGTCGCGCACCGTTCGGGACGCCAGTCCGGGAGGCTATGTCGGCCTGATCTTTACCCACGGATTGGCGTGGGCTCTTCTGAATCTTGTTACCAACTGGTTGAGCCCGCTCAGTCTTTGGCTGCTGGGAGTGAGCATGCTTTTACGCCTTGCCTTGGCAATGACGGTGGGGCGCGTGGTGCTGAATGACCGGCAGGTACTGCCCGGTTTGTGGCTGCTTCCGGTTCGGGATCTGCTTGGCCTGGGCATCTGGGTGGCGGGATTTGCGGGCAACAGAATTGTTTGGCGCGGGGAGCACTTTCGGCTGAAGAACGGGAAGCTCCACAAACGGAACACCCCTTAGGCCGGTAAGAAATCAAGATACAAATTCGATAAACCAAAGATTAAGACGAGAAGGACCCAGGCCCAAACCGGCTGCGGAAAAGGGCATGAATTCGTGTGAGGCGCTGGAGTCGGCCTCAGCAGGGGCTAAAGCCCTCCACTCATTTCATGGGGTTTATCGGCATGACTAAAGTCATGCCCTGACGCTTCTTGCCCGCCCGACGGAGTATTTCCGCGTCCTTTAAAGACCATGTTCTTTGATACTTTGCTTTCGGGGGACCCCACAGCCCATGCTCCCTCCGCACAGGAAGACGACTTGAACGCGACTCCTCCGCTGTGGGTCGGCGGAGTCGGTTTACGGATCGAGCGAAACCAAAGCTGCTTTGCCAAGCAACAGCTTTGCGACTCCGCTTCGATGGAACAGATTCACATGGCAAGCGTATTATGCTACGTGGTTCTCCCGGACCCGGACGGGTGGCTCGGAGCGCTGTAGAGAGAGTTTTGCAATGGACGCACGCAATCATCCTGAACCGGACCAACGTGAATTGGGCCTTGCTGTTGACGCCTCTGCAGAAGGCGACGTTGAAGCGGCAGCTGCGTCCTCCAGGACCAAATCAGCTCCAACGCCCTACGACCTGCGCCTGCCAGGCGGGAGGTCGGATCAGTACTATGCAGACGCGGAGCGGTTTGCCAATCTGTTTCTGGATGAAGCGGAGTTGCGCGCCTCCTCGCTGCTGGACGGATATGGAAGGCACGTTCAAGAGGTTCTGCGCGAAACTCCACGCAGCCGCGGGGAGTATGCGGTTGAATTGCTCATGCTTGGGCTCCTGCTGGAGCGGTATGGCGGCGCTGCCGAGTCATCCCCTGGATGGGCGGTTGAACTGACCCGAGAGCTTCTCTGGCTGCGGCACCGCTCCGCCGCCATCAAGCCTCTGGCAGATTTCTGCAGAGCCGTGCTCAGCTCCCTGTTTCTTTTCCCGGGGACGGGTCGGCTGCCTTCTTCTTCTTTCGCCGCAGTGGATCGCCTTCCCCGCTTGATCGAGTGGTTATCCGCTTCCGGGGAATTCACGCAGGAAGCGATGCGCATTAACAACTGGCGCAGTTATTTGGCGACATTGCCGCCTGACGATGCCGCGCGTTGGCTGACAGAGTCGGTCACCCTTTACGGCTGGTTCAGTTGCGAAGCAGAGGCCGCATTGGGGACCTACACGAGCGGTATTTCGGCTTTCCTGGCAGACGACGCACCTCGTCGCAGATTCCGCGAGGACCGATTATTGTGCAGCCGAAGCGCGGTGGAGTACCACCTTGGGATGGTGGCCGCCGAGATCATGAACCGGGGATTGCTCCCGGCATTCGAGAACACTTCGGAGCGGATTGTTCTGGTTCCCGCATGTATGCGCTCCGAGCCCGACTGCTGCAAAGCAAAGCTGGTTGGACTGGATTTGACCTGCACTGGCTGCCGTGCGGATTGCAACGTGAACCGGATCACCCACCGCATGCGGAGCCTGGGCGCCACGGTGTATCTTGTGCCTCACTCAACGGGATTCAGCCAGTGGCTGGCAAGATGGCAAGGCAGGCCGGAGGTTGGAGTCACAGCCGTTGCCTGCCTGGCGAACATTGTTTCGGGGGGATTGGAGATGCGCGCCCGCGGAATCGCCTCCCAGTGCGTGCTGCTGGACTTTCCCGGCTGCCAGCGCCACTGGAACCGCGAGGGCATCCCGACCGAACTGAATGAAGATCGGCTGGTTCAGATCGTGGCGATGGATAAGGGTGATCCGGGGCGTGCGAACTAGCGTTTCAGCTTAAACAGGATGCGGAAACGGGTCCGAAGTCTGGGGAAACACTCGAAAGGAACCCCCAGGGGCTAAAGCCCCGGTGATTTTATGGATCTTAGCGGCACGGCTGAAGCCGCGCCCTTCCAAAACAGAGGCCAGATCGAGTTTTTCGGCAGCCTGTTTAGCCCTTTCAGTCCTGCGCATGGACGGGCACCGGATCGATGCTTTCAATCGCCACGCAGTCGATCATCAGGCAGGCTCCCAGCTGGTTGAAGCTCGTATCCCAGCGCGGCCTGAGCTCGCGGTTCTGAGCGGTCAGCGCATAGGCGGAAGTGCGCAGAATCTCATACCAGATGTTTTGCGCCTGCCAAAGGTTCAACTCGAATGGCAACTCGGTCAGGGTGCGGGCCAAGGCCAGAGCGCGGTCCAGCATCTCCAGAGATCCCGAGGACATTTGCAACTCGACCATGATGCGCTTCATCCGCTGGTCGGCAATATACGAGAGGGTCGCGGTATCCAGTGGGACCTGATCGGCCTTGGCAAGGGAGAGGAATGAGCGCAGTTGCGCCTGATCCACTGGATCCGCCTCCAGCGCCCGACGCAAGCCGGCGTTCACGGCAAAGCCCGCAGCCAAGGTCAAGGCCGGCGGTTTGGGCAGGCCTGCTTGAGACAGGTAGTGGAGCAGGCTTGCATGGTCTTCATAGATGGTGGTCAGCGAGTTCTCGATGTCCCATAGCGTCGAGTTCAGAATCAACTGGATAATGCGGCGTTGCTCGTCGGTAAACAGAGAGGTCAGTGAGTAGTCGACGTGGCCATAGAAGCGGTCGAGCAAGCGGATCACTTCAGGGAAATCGGCGCGCAGGACGTGCTCCGCAGCCTGTTTTGAAAAGGCCTCGAATTCAACTTCATCGCCGGGCTCATAGGCCTTGACGGCCGCCGTGATGTTTTGATCGCCAAAGTGGAGAACCGCAAAGGAAAAGCTCTGTTGCTTGCCGGTAATTGCGGCGACGATCTTGGCCCTGCCCAGCGCCAGCCGTCCACGCCCCGATGTGAAAACCTCGTAGGAATTACGCCAGACCCTGAAGCAAAAGAGATCGGTCTCCTCGGCAAACGAGGAGAAGATGGAGCTGATGGCGTAGTGCGCCGCAACCTCCTCAAGCCCCAGTTGCTTGGTGAGCACCTGGTCCTGGTAGATGGTTGCGCCATCCCCGGCTTTGGGGTCGTTGGAGCGGGCCTGGGCAAGGAGTTTCAGAAATGTCGGCTCCAACTCCTTGGCCTCGGCCCCGAATACCTCCTGCGCCAGTTGCACGACTCGCGCGGCATAGGCGATGATTTGCACCGTCTCGATTCCCGCGATGTCGTCAAAGAACCATCCGCAACTGGTGTACATGAGCTGGGTATGGCGCTGCATCTCCATCAATTCGAGAGCACGCACGCGCTCCAGAACGGTCAAAGTGCGGAGCTGATGCTTGCGGAAGAAGCGCTCCACCGTTTGCGGGCTGTGGTCGAGCACGGCCTCGATATAGCCGTCGCGGGCCTCCCACACATCCCGGAAGAGTTTCGAGCCCTCGGTTTCGGTCAAAGGGACCAATGCATCGCGGAGCTCGTCGAGAGCCGCGCGCAGCGGTGCCCGCCAAGCCTGGTTCCAGCCCTGCCGGCCGCCATTGCAGCCGCAGTCGGAGCGCCAGCGCTCTACGCCGTGCGCACAACTCCAGGAAGTATTCTCCACGATTTCGCATTCGTACTCGGGAGGGAACATCTCCAGGAAGCTGCCGTAATTGGTGAGCCTGACATTCCTGTCGCCTTCGAGCAGGCGCAATGCGTAGGCAAGGGCCATCTCGCCATGGCGGTGGTGGTGCCCATAGGACTCGCCATCTGTGGCCACATGCACCAGTTGCGGCTGCGAATTGTCGCGGAAGCCGGCCTTCAGGCGCGCGGCAAAGTGTTCTCCGGAGTTCAGCAACCCCTCGAAGGCAATGGCGCGCGAGGCTGGGCCGTCGTAGAAAAAGACTGCAATCGAAGCGCCAGAGGGGAAGCGCATCAGGTACGGATGGGTGGGATCCACCGAGGCCGCCGGAGTATCTGCCCAATTCGCGCCGTCACTCAGCAGGCGGGTGCGCTTGCACTGGTGGGGCGCAAGGACGGTGAACTTGATTCTCTCCAGCGCCAGCAGTTCCAGCGATTCAGAATCGGCAGCCGTCTCGGCCAGCCACATACCTTCCGGCATGGATCCATAGTGATGCTTGTAATCGGTGATGCCCCAACGGATTTGCGTGATGCGGTCGCGGCGACTGGCGAGGGGGAGAATGATGTGGTTGTAGACTTGGGCCATTGCGGAACTGTGGCCGTGAAACATTTTTCGGCTACGGCGCTCTCCGTCGAGGACCATGCGGTAGGTGCGTGGAGCATTCTCCAACAGCCAATTCAGCAGGGTGGGGCCGATGTTGAAGCTGATCCGAGCGTAGTTGTTTACGATCCGGGTGATCAGGTTCTTGTTGTTGACGATGCGCGCAGCCCCGTTGGTCGCATAGCACTCAGCACATATGCGCTCATTCCAGTCATGATATGGAGCGGCTGTGTCTTGCGTCTCAACGGTCTCCAGCCACGGGTTCTCGCGCGGCGGCTGATAAAAATGCCCGTGGATGCAGACAAAACGCTTAGTGACGCCCATCTAACTTTTCCCATCCCACGCCGGTGAATCAGTCTCAGTCGAGGATTCGGCGTTGTCTGTTCATTGTAGGCTGGAGCGTCCGGCAGGCTGTGTAGTTTTGGCCAAATCGCATGCTCGCCACAGGTACCAAGCCGCGACAGAACGGAACGGGGCCCAGCGTTTTCCCCTTTTGAGCAACACCTCCGGCTTGGGCAAGTCCTCGGCGGCGAGGGGACGCGACTTCGGGACACGCTGAAAGGTCAGTGCGAATCCCTTGCGGACACCGTAATCGGTGACGGGCAAGACGTCCGGGCGTCCCAAGCGGAAGATGAGGAGCATCTCGACCGTCCAGGGGCCGATGCCGCGGACGGCCGTCAGCCTCTCGACAATTTCCGCGTCCGTCATCTTTCCGATGGCCGCATGGGTGGGCACGGTGCCGTCCATGGTGCGAGCCGCCAAGTCTTTCAGCGCCTTGATCTTGTTGAAGGAGACTCCGGCAGCTCGAAGTATCTCGTCGGGCACGTCGGCCAGCAACTGGGGCGAGGGATCGCCGCCAAAATGCTCGCGCACCCGGCGATGGATGGTGGCTGCGGCCTTGCCGTGCAGTTGCTGGTAAAGAATCGACTCCAACAGAGACTCGAAGGGGGAGGCATTGGCATCCAGCTTGAGGGTGAATTCCCCCGCCCGGTCGATCAGAGCGCCCAGTTTGGCGTCTTTGGTCCGGAGGTGAAGGAGGGCTTCGGCAATGTCAAACGGAAGTTTCCGGCTGCGGCCATCATGGATCATAGGCGAACAGTGTACCGCGGTGGGACTGGGGCGAGACAGTTCCGATCTTCTGAGTGCATACTCTGTGCTGAAGCGGCCAAACCTTAGTACCATCAGATGCGTACACGTCAGATCTGGACGCCCCGTTGCACACCACCGGATGCGTACCGACAGATGCAGCGTGAACAGGGGAGCGCAAGACATGAAAATGCGTCCAGGGACACAGACAGGATTCTTGCTTTGCGGCAAGGAGTGGAGTGAAGGGGAAGCGCTCGAAGTCCGCTCACCGTGGGATCTGGGAGTGGTGGGCCGCGTAACGATGGCCACGCGAGCCGACGCGCGGCAAGCCGTGCAGCACGCGGTTGCCAGCTTGCGCCGCACGCGGGCTTTGCCCCGCTGGAAGCGCCGGGAGATTCTCGAAGATGTCGCCGCTGCTCTTTTGCAGCAGAAGGAGCGCTTTGCCCAGTTGATTGTGGCGGAATCGGGCAAGCCTGTTCGCCAGGCGCGTGTGGAAGTGGACCGGGCGGTCCTCACCTTCAAAACTGCGGCGGAAGAGGCTGCCCGCCTTGGCGGTGAGAGCATCCCGCTCGACCTGACAGAAGGCAACGAAGAGCGTTGGGGCCTGGTCCAGCGTTTTCCTGTGGGGCCTATACTGGCGATCACCGCATTCAACTTCCCGCTCAATCTGGTGGCGCACAAGCTAGCGCCCGCGATGGCTGCCGGGTGCCCCTTCATATTGAAGCCGTCGCCGCAGACGCCTTTTACGGCCCTGGCCCTTGGCGAAGTGATCCTCAAGGCGGGATGGCCCGAGGAGGCTCTGGCCGTGTTGCCGCTGAGCAACGCCGACACTGCCTGGCTCGCCGAGAAGGAGGACCGGATCAAGCTGATCAGCTTTACCGGTTCCTCGAAGGTGGGCTGGGAACTGAAGGCCCATTCAGGGCGCAAGCGCGTTTTGCTTGAATTAGGCGGGAATGCGGCGCTGATTGTGCATGGCGACTGGGCTGACCTGGACAGCGCAGCGGCGAGGACAACGCACGGCGCGTTCAGCCATGCCGGGCAATCCTGCGTAAGCGTGCAGCGGGTTTTTGTGGAAAGAAGCGTTTTTCAGACCTTCCTATGGAAGGTTGTGGAAGACAGCGCAAAGCTGGTTGTGGGCAACCCCGCGGAAGAGGCGACCGAGGTTGGACCGCTGATTCGTCTCGGCGAAGCCGAGCGGGTAGAGGCCTGGATCAAGGAAGCCGTCGATGGTGGGGCGAAACTTGTGGCAGGCGGGGAACGGCGCGGCTCGGTGATCACCCCAACGATCCTGACTGGTACAAAGCCCGGAATGAAGATTCGCGACGAGGAGGTTTTTGGTCCGGTTCTGGTGATAGAACCCTACGAGGACTTCGAGCAGGCCCTTGCGGAGGTCAATCACTCCCGGTATGGGTTGCAGGCCGGGTTGCTTACCCGCGATGCCGGTCGCATTCTCACGGCCTACCGTGAGCTTGAGGTGGGCGCTCTGATCGTTGGAGACACGCCCAGCTGGCGGTTGGACCCGATGCCATATGGCGGGGTCAAGGAATCGGGAATTGGACGGGAAGGGATTCGTTCGGCGATCGAAGAGATGACCGAGCCACGAATGATGGTCATGACCGGGGTCAATCAGTAGGGAATCCGGTTCCCGCAATCAAAGTGGAAGCAAGGCCAGCCGAGCAGCGATGAGCGGCTGGCCTTTCGCGCTTCCAGAGCTCGAGAGTGGTTCGGGAAGAGGGCTGGGTTGGGCCGCGCGAAGGCAGCTCGCACATGGATCCAGCATCTTGACTTTTGGATTTGCGTGGGACAGAGTTGTTGGGATTGGCCGGCAGGCAAAAAAGCGCCCCTCGGCCGTTCCTGCCTGGTTCGTGCCAGGTCTGACGGGCCAGAGGGGCGAGGAGCCGCAATCACAAGAAGATTGGTTGTCCATCATCGACACTTTCGGGGAAATTTCTCGCCCCGCAGAGCCGTGCCGGAAACATATCTTCTGGACCGAAATCAACTATAGGGATTGGTCTTCCGGTTCGACAGGTTCTATCGGGTACTATTTCCTGTATTTTTTTGGAAATCCTCGTTTTATCGGTGTTTTCTCTTCCAATTCCCGTATAGACAAGCGCAATTCATGGACGTATCATACGCAATATTGTTGGTTTGCTTCTTTGTTCAACGTTGTTTGAGCCGCCGAACGATCCGAGCCTTCGCCCGTTCATTTGGAGATGCGCGATATTTGGGGTGAGTATTCCCCTCGGGTCCGTGACCGCTGTCTCCCAGCCTCAGCGGCTGTGCGTCGGCGTTTTCGGCATCGTTGAGATTTGGAGCAAGACCAGCGCAAGGAGCTGGACATGGCCTTGGCGCCGCGATCTGCGCCCGAAAATACGACACAGAATACCATTCCGAGTGCATCCGATGTTCGGGAGCAATTGGAGCGGCTGCTTGCTCACCCGCTGTTCTGCAACAGTAAGCGTTATCCAGCGTTGCTGGCTTATACAGTGGACCAGACTCTGCTGGGAAGCGCAGCGGAACTGAAGGAACGCAGCATCGGCATCGAGGTATTTGGCCGCACCCCCAGCTACGACGCCAACGCCGATCCTGTGGTTCGAATTACCGCAGGTGAGGTGCGAAAGCGGCTGACGCAGTATTACTACGATAGCTCTCACGCCGGAGAGTTGGTGATTGAACTCCCGGTTGGTTCCTACATTCCGATGTTCAGGAATCAGGTTCAGGCAGCAAGCGCGGTTGAGACTCAAGAAGAGCTTGCCGCAATCGACGGGTCGTCCGCAGACTTGACCGAGGCAAACCTGGTCGAGCCGATCCCGTTGGAGGCAGAGGTTTTCAAATCTCATCGCCCTGCCGCGACGGATGGCAGACTGCCTGCTCGCTGGCTTATCACCGCGGCGTTGGTGATTCTTGCTCTGGCTGGTGGCCTTGGGGCTGGTCTGTATTTCCGCGGCACTCCACCGGCTACACCCCCAAGCTCGATTGACCGCTTCTGGGCACCGGTCACTTCCGCCACAGGCACCGCAACCTATTGCCTTGGGGAACCTGCGAAGAACCTGGATGTGGGGTCGATCAATTCGCTGGAGACTCCACCCAACAGCGAGAATCCTGAGCCTCTCTATTTCAGGCTGCATTATTCGGGCCACCTGGCGCTGGCGGATGTCATTACGCTCACCCGTACCGCCGCAGCACTCGAGACTCGCCATAAGGTGTTCCGCATCGTGCCTGCGTCCGAGGCGAGCTTTTCGCAACTCCGCGAAGGTCCGATCGTCCTAATTGGCGGCTTCGATAATATTTGGACCCTGCGCATTACGCAGAATCTTCGATTCGGGTTTGAGTCCAAAGATGGGGTTGCCCTGATTGTCGACCGCAAGAGTCCACAGCAGACGACATGGGCGACAGCCTGGGATCTGCCGTATAAGAAGCTGTCTCGGGATTACGCGATCGTGGCCCGCATTCACGACCCCACAACCGGACAGCCGGTGGTGATCGCAGCCGGCATCTCGGAAGAGGGGACAGAGTCCGCAGGTGAGATTCTTTACAACCCTGTTTATCTCGATACCCTGCTCGCGAAGGCTCCGCCAGGATGGGATCAGATGAGCATGGAAGCAGTGATTGAAACGCAAGTGATCGATGGCCACCCAGGCCCGCCGAATGTGCTGGCAACTGAGTTCTGGTAAAAGCGTCCTGGGCTTGCCGGGCTGTTTGCATCGTGATCAGGTGGGTTGCAGCAGGAATAGTCATCCGTACGGTTTCGAGCATTGAGGCTGTCTGCGTGCTTTGAGCGAGGAATGCAAGCCCGGGCAGGTTGGATCGATGACCAGGTTGGCGTGCCCCGGTTAGCCCGATGCGGGGTCGCGGCTTCTTGGGGTTTTCGTTGGCTTCCACCCGGCGACGAAGACCTGTGACTTGGGGGCTCGGACGGACTCTGTGGTTGCGAACTGCATTCACGCTGGTTTCGCGGTAGCGAAAAGACTACGAGATTGGAAGAGCGGAGCACCAAGTCGTTTGAGCGGGGTTGCTCGCGCACTTTGGCTCATTTCATCAACGAGGCGAGATATTTCGTCGCCAAAGAGCGAGTGAGACTGCAGGCGGCAAGCTTGCCGAACTGCTCGTCCGACCCTCTTCCTGCCCAATTGAGAATTACCTCAGCTTGCCCGCGCTTGAAAAGTGGCCAGTCTCTGACGCGATATCGAGTTATCCAAATCCTGCGCCGGCAGCCCCAGTTCCGACTTTTAGAACCTAGGCAATCTATCTACAGCTTTTTATCATGCTGCATCCTCAAGACTCACCCGAACCTTGCGCCCCAGTGCTGAGACGATGTTCACCAATGCATCGATGGAAAACCGCGCAATCCGCCCGCGCAGCAGATCGTTGATCCTAGGCTGCGTGACGCCGCAGCGCTTCGCCGCTTCCTTCTGCGTCCAGCCGTTCGTCTTGATAATCGCCCCGATCTCGTCCATCAGATCGGAGCGCATGGTCAGGTTCGCCGCCTCTTCCTGCGTGTCCGCAATCGCGTCCCGACATTCGTAAATCTTTGCCCTTCCAAATCGCTCATCTCTCACCCCGCATCAGCCGCTTGAAACGCTCTTTGGCAATATCGATATCCAACCTGGAGGTCCGCATTGTCTTCTTCTGAAACGAGTGCCACACGTAAACTGCGTCGGCCAGCCGTGCCGTGTACATCACTCGATAGATCCCCGCCTCATCCCGGATCCGAATCTCTTCGACACCTTTGCCAACCTCCGGCATCGGTTTGAAGTCATCCGGCTGGTTGCCCTTCTGCACATTGGCAAGCTGGCGACCCGCGTTCTGGCGCGCGTCCTTGTGAAAAAGGCTGATGACCTTCAGCGAGTCCCCAAGGAACTCGATTTCTTTCATGGCTGCAACATATATCCGATTGAGTATAAATTGCAAGCACAAATCGAAGCCCGCGCCATCCCAGTCCCAAACTCGGTCCCAAATTTGATAGCTTTGACCCATGCCCAAAGCCGCAACTCAACCCGACCTCGCTGAACTGAACCTAGAATCCCTCGCCGCCGATGTTGTCGCCCTGGCCATCAAGGCCGGCGCAACCGATGCGGAAGCCGTTGCAAAAGAAGGCGACGAGTTCAGCGTCAGCGTGCGCATGGGTGAGGTGGAAACCCTTCAGGAGTCCGGCTCGCGCGGTCTGGGCCTGCGGGTCTTTCTCGGCACGCGCTCGGCATCCACCTCCACCAGCGACCTAACCGCCGACGGCATTCGCCAATTGGTCGATGGAGCGTTGGCGCTGGCGAAGTTCACCGAGGAAGACCCCTTCAGCGGGCTTCCCGAAGCCGGCGAATTCGGCTCCCTCCCGGGCGATCTGCACCTTTTCAGTGAAGACGTCTATTCTTTGCCGGCTGCCGAGCGCATCGAGTGGGCGCGCCGCGCCGAGGCGGCCGCATTGGCGGCCGATCCACGCATCACGAACAGCGACGGAGGCAGCTTCGACGCCGCCACCGGGCGCAAAGTCTTTGCCAATTCCCGTGGTTTCCTGGGCAGCTATCGCACCAGCTATGCCGGAGTCTCCGCCGCCCCGCTGGCCATGGATACAAATGGCTCCATGCAGCGGGACGGCTGGTGGTCGAGCGCGCGGTGCTTCGCGCACCTCGAAACGCCTGAGTCCGTGGGCAAGGAAGCAGCTCGCCGCACCCTGCGCCGTCTGGGCGCGCGCCGCGTTCCCACCCAGAATGTGCCCATCGTCTTTGCCCCCGAGGTGGCCCGCACCTTGATCGGGTCGTTGGTGGAAGCCGCTTCCGGCGACGCCATCTGGCGGGGCGCGTCCTTTCTCGTTGGGCAACTCGGCAAGCAGATCGCTTCCGCGAATTTGACCATCGTCGACGACAACACCATGATGCTGCCTAGCGGCATGGGCGGCTTCGGCACTTCTCCCTTCGACGGCGAGGGCCTCCCCTCTCTGCGCACGGTCGTTGTGGAAGACGGCGCACTGCGCACCTACCTGCTCAACACCTACGCCGCGCGCAAGCTGGGCATGAAGTCCACCCACAATGCCTCGCGCGGACTGGCCGGAGCGCCCGGAATCGGCTGCGGCAATCTCTACCTTGCACCGGGAGAGCTGACCCCGGAGCAGATCATCGCCGACGTCCCCGCCGGGCTCTACGTGACCAGCCTCATGGGCTTCGGCGTCAATGTGGTCACCGGCGACTACTCGCGCGGCGCGACCGGCCTGTGGATCGAAAACGGCGAACTGACCCACGCGGTGGAAGAAGTGACCATCGCCGGAAACCTCGCTGACATGTTCCGCAACGTGGCCGCCATCGGCAACGATCTCGTCTTCCGCGGCGCAGTTGCATCGCCCACTTTGCGCATCGACGGCATGACCATCGCGGGAGCCTGAAGACCATGGCCGCGCCGATGCAGACTCTCGCCTTCGATCCGGCTGACGCGAAGGCCGCTTTGGCGCAGCTGCCCACTCGACCCGCCGTCTATTCCCTGCACGGCGCCGAGGCGCACGCCGAACCGTATATCGGCCGCACTCCCAATCTGCGCGGCCGTCTTGAGCGGCTTCTGCAGCCTTCGCCCAAGCATCCCCGCCGCCTGCAGTTGGCTGGGCGCGTCCGCCAGCTTCGCTGGCGCATCACCGGCTCCGAGTTCGAATCGCTCCTTTTGCAGTTCGATCTGCTTCAGGACGCTTTCGGCGCAAAGTGCCTGGAGCGGATGCACTTGGGCTCGCCATCCTTTGTGCGATTTCTGGGCGGCAACCCCTATCCGCGCATCGTCATCACCAACCGCCCCAGCCAGCGCGAAGCCGACTGGGCCTACGGTCCTTTTCCCTCCCGCGCCGCCGCCGAGCGCTTCGCCGACGAGACGCTGAAGCTCTTCCTGCTGCGCCGTTGCATCGAGGATCTGACCCCCGACCCATCCCACCCCGGCTGCGTTTACTCGGAGATGAAGATGTGCCTGGCGCCCTGCTACAAGGGCTGCTCCGACGAGCGCTACGCGGAAGAGTCGACGGCCGTTGAAGCCTTTCTCGCCTCGCGCGGCGAGAGCCGGCTGGTTACGCTGCGCACCCAGCGCGACCAGGCCTCTGCCGACCTCGAGTTCGAAGCCGCCGCCGCCTTCCACGCCCAGGTCCAGCGGGTTGAAGGTGTCAGGGCTCTGGCCTCCGAGATGGTTCGTCCTCTCAGTCAGTTACGGGCCGTGATTCTTCAGGCCTCTGCCGAACCGGACGAGGTCGCCGTCTTCCTCTACCAGAATGGCCACCTGAGCGGCCCTACTTCCTTCTCAACAATTGGAATGAGAATTCAGAACGAGCAGTCCGGATCTACTTCGCTCTTCGCTCAGCCCATGGCCATCGAGCCGGTTCCGGAGGCCTCCGCCGAGCAACCAATCGCCGTATCTGTCGGACTGAATTCCAGCGAACCGCGCAGCCGGATCCCGCGTGGGCTGCTCGAATCCCGTCTTGACGAAGCGTTGATAGCTCTCTCCGAACGTTCCGGAACCCCCTCAACTACGGAACGCGTCGGCCATCTGGCCCTGCTCAAGCGCTGGTACTACCGCCCCGAGGTGCGCCGCGTGGGCGAGATCTTCTTTCCCGGCGACGACGGCTGCTGGCCAGTCAAGGCAATCCTGCGCGGAATCGGTAGAGTTGCCGCCACAGCGATTGCCGCCGAGTGCGCTAAGGGATAAATTGAAGGGCGATGCCGAAGGCGCAAACCATTCGCTCCATGCTCACTGAGGGCCGAATCCCCCTCTCCATCGGGCGTACCGGGGAAGTTGCAGCCCTTGTGTATTCCCATCCCCGAAAGGCAAATCAGCTGATCGAGTGTCTGTGGGACAGCGATCCCGGCGTCGCCTTTCGCGCTGCCGACGCTCTCGAAGAGGTTACCCGCGATCTTCCGGCGGTTCTGGCATCCTATGCGGAGCCGCTGCTTGGGCTTCTCGACGAGGCCGCGCAAAACAAGCTTCGCTGGAATCTGGCCCTGATCGTCCCGCGTTGCGCCCTATCTCACCAGCAATGCCAGCGCGCAGCCGATACTTTGCAAACCTATCTGGAAGACCCGAGCTCCATCGTCAAGACCTGCGCCCTGCAAGGGCTCGCCGATCTGACCGTTCAGGATTCGTCACTTCTTCCGCTGGTCCTCGACCTGCTCCGGATCCACACCCGAAGTGGAACTCCGGCGATGCGCGCGCGCGGCCGCAAGCTGCTGCAACAGCTTGAGTCCCGAGAATCCAAGGCGTTCGTGGAGCTGTTCGGCTTCCGCACCCTTCGCAAAGGCGGTGCGCCCCGTAGCGCGATGCAATTCCACGCTTCCAACCAATACCGGATCGGGAAGAGCCCGGAACGGGAATGAGAATTCGGAAAGCGCCTCGGAATCCGTAAAGTCTCTCTTCGATGAGAACTCTCTCACACTTACACTGGGCCCATGCCTCGTCCGCCGATTCCAGGCCACCGCGCTCCCGCTTCTGCCGGCCCACCCGCCCGCGCGACGGAGACACAGGTGGCATTGCGCCGCGGGCTCGAGTTTCACCAGCGCGGAAACCTCGCCGAAGCCGAGCAGGTCTACCGCCAGATTCTCCTTGTCGATCCAGCGCACGCCGACGCCTTGCACCTGCTGGGCACCCTGGCCCACCAGGTCGGCAGAAGCGATATTGCCGTGGACCTGATCGGTAAGGCCATCGCCGCCGAACGCAGGCAGGCCGCCTATCATTCCAACCTGGGAACCGCTCTGCAGGCTCTGGGCAGGCTCGACGAAGCCGCCGTCAGCTTCCGCAATGCAATGGCCCTCAAGCCAGATCTGGCCGAAGCGCACATGAATCTGGGCACGGTGCTTGAGGCGCAAGGGAAGCACTCGGATGCGGAGATGCGCTTTCGGCGCGCACTGGCTCTCAAGCCGAATCTCGCCGAGGCCCACGTGAACCTTGGCAATATCCTCCTAGATCAGGGCAAGCTCGAAGAGGCGGAGGCAAGTCAAAAAAAGGCTCTTGCTCTCAAGCCCGATTTCCCGGAGGCGTCCTTCAATCTGGCCAACGCGTTGCAGGCACAAGGCAAGCTCGACGAAGCGGTCGTCCAGTATCGGCGTTCATTGGCTCTCAAGCCGGATGTGGCCGAGGTGCACAGCAATCTGGGAAATGCTCTGCTGGCAAAAGATGACCCAGAAGCCGCCGTTGCCAGCTACGAGCGAGCCCTGGCCCTCAAGCCCGATTACGCCGATGCTCTTTATAACCTGGGAAACGCGCGTCAGACCAGCAACAAGCTCGAAGAGGCCGTGAGCTGCTATCGCCGCGCCTTGGCCCTCAAGCCGCAGCTTCCCGAGGCGCATTACAACCTCGGCAACACCTTGCACGCGCTCGACAGGCTGGACGAGGCAGTCGTTTGCTTTCAACAGGCACTCGCTCTGCGCCCGCTTTATGCAGAGGCGCACTACAATTTGGGCTGCGCGCTCAAAGATATGGGCAGGCTCCCCGAGGCGCTCGCTTCGATTGCCACAGCCCTGGAAATCAAGCCCGACTATCCTCAGGCCCGTTTCGCCCAGGCGCTGGCGCAGCTCCAGTCCGCGGATTTCCAAACTGGTTGGCCAAATTACGAGACCCGCTGGCAGTCGGAGGACCACAAAACTCCCTGGCGCAATTATCCACAGCCGCTTTGGACTGGCGAACCGCTGCTCAACGGCCGTTTGTTGTTGTGGGGCGAGCAGGGCGTCGGCGACGAGATCCAGTTTGCCAGCATGCTTCCCGACGTTCTTCGTACCGGCAACTCGATCATTCTCGACTGCGATCCGCGTCTTCGGCCACTGTTTGCCCGCTCGTTTCCCGAAATCGAAGTCATTTCCAGCGGGAGTGGGAATCCCGCTCCCGACCAGCCGCTCCAAGCCGGGATCGCCGCTCACCTGCCCACTGGCAGTCTCCCCGGGCTTTTCCGCGTAGACGAAGCCTCTTTTTCTTCATCGCCCTATCTGAAGCCCGATCCCGCTCTCCAATGCGAATTCCGGGATCGATACGCAGATGGCCGCAAGCTCATCGGACTGGCTTGGCATACCAGCAACCCCAAATCCGGGCACAGGCGGTCCGTCGACCTTTCCCAATTTGCTTCGCTTTTTGCCCAGGATGATCTCCGTTGGGTAAGCCTGCAATATGGAGATTTCGACAATCTTGAGCAGCAGGCCGAATTGGCCGGCGCGCCTCTGCTCATTGACAGGTCGGTAGACCAGTTTGTCGATATCGACCGCTTCGCCGCACAAGTCGCAGTCATGGATCTGGTGATTACGATCGACAATTCAACCGCACATCTGGCCGCCGCGTTGGGCATTCCCGTCTGGCTTTTGCTGCCCTTCGCTACAGACTGGCGCTGGCTGCAGGACCGAGCGGACACTCCCTGGTATCCGACAATGCGTATCTTCCGTCAGCCGCGCATCGGGGACTGGCCATCCGTCATCGCCCAGGTGCGCCAGGCGCTCGCGGCAAGATTGACCTGCGAGCCGGAGCTTGAATGGAAAATCTGATCCCCACACTTGAAACCGCTGCAGAACGCCCCACGCCCCACGCGGTGGTCTCCGGCTCCGCCGACCAGGTAATCGCTGCCGTAATTCAGCAGATGCTTAACCAGGCAATCGCTTTCCACCAGGCCGGCAACTTCGGGCAAGCCGCGCAGCTCTACGGCGAAATTCTCAAGCTCAATCCACAGCATGCCGACAGCCTGCACCTGCTCGGAATGGTCGCCTCTCAGGCACGCCGTACCGATCTCGCCATCGATCTCATCCTGAAGGCCATCGCTATCAACGGCCGCGTGGCCGCTTATCACTCCAATCTCGGCTCGATTCTGCAGGCGCAGGGCAGGCTGACGGAGGCCGGGGCCAGCTATGCACAGGCTCTGGCGCTCGATCCGAATTTGGCCGAGATTCATCTCAATCTCGGACTACTGCTGCAGACTCAGGGCAAGCTGAATGAGGCCGTTGCGGAATACGAGGCGGCTGTTGCCCTCAATCCCGCATTGGCTGAAGCCCACAGCAATCTTGGCAACGGTCTGCAGGCGCAAGGTCATCTCGATGCCGCAATTGCGCATTACGAACAGGCGCTCAAGCTCAAGCCGGCGTTTGTCGAAGCCTGGTACAACCTGGGCAATGCGCTATTGGCCCAGGAAAAGCTTGAGGAAGCTGCCGCCAGCTACGAGCGATCTCTGGCTCTGAATCCCCGACTCGCGGAAGCTCACTGCAATCTAGGCAACGTGCTCAAGGGCCAGGAGAAACCGGACGAAGCAGTCGCGCACTACGAGCGGGCTTTGCAACTCAAGCCCGGCTATGCCGAGGCTCACTACAATCTGGCAAACGTCCTCTCCGTTCAGGGCAAGACGCACGAAGCGGTGGCGCAATATGAGCTGGCCCTGCACTTCGATCCGCAATGCGCCAAGGCCCACAACAACTTGGGGAACGTGTTCCGCTCCCTCGAAGAACCCGAAAAGGCCGTGGCCCATTACAGGCAGGTGCCCGACGCCGATCCCGAGTTCACCGATGCCTACAACAATCTCGGCTTGGCGCTGCTCTCTCTCGGACGGCACGAAGAGGCCATTGAATCCATTGCGCGCACCCTGGCTCTTAAGCCGCACCTGGCGGAAGCCCACTGCAACCTCGGCGCAGTCCTCCACGCCCAGAACCGCGTGGCCGAAGCCACTGCCTCCTATCAAAGAGCACTTACGTTGAAGCCTGAACTGCCCAAGGCGCGCATCAACCTCGGCATGATCCAGCTTCTTTCCGGGGACTTCGCCAATGGATGGAAGAACTACGAGTTGCGCTGGGATGACGCTCCTCTGCACCGGCGTGAGTTTGCCCAGCCGCAGTGGCTCGGCGAGCCTCTGTCCGGCAGACGCATCCTGCTCCATGCCGAACAGGGTCTCGGCGACACGCTTCAGTTTCTTCGCTACGTCCCTATGGTGAAGGCTGCGGGTGGCACCGTAATTCTCGAGGTCCAGGACCGTCTGCGCACTCTCGCCGCCGAACTGCCCGGCGTGGCAGCGGTCGTCAGCACTGGCGCTCCGCTTCCTGATTTCGATTGCCACTGCCCGCTGTTGAGCCTTCCCTCGGTATTCGGCACCACGCTCGGGTCCATCCCTGCCTCCATCCCTTATCTGAAGGTCCCACAAGCCGCCCATGCAAAGGCCGCCGATTTCCCCTGGCCCGAAGATGGATTGCGCGTCGGAATCCTCTGGGCCGGCAATCCCGTCTTTCCCGAGGATCGCTACCGCTTTCGTTCCGCGCCCATCGATGTCTTCCGTCCGCTGCTTGAAATCGACGGGGTGCATCTGTTCTCGCTGCAATTCGGGGAACACGTGGCGGAGCTATCCGATTTCCCCGAATTTGCCCGCAGGGTCGTCGATCTTTCCCCGCTCGTGGAGGATATGTCCGACACCGCCGCGCAGATCGCCAAGCTCGATTTGGTCATCATGGTCGACACCTCGGTCTCCCACCTGGCTGGCGCGCTGGGGGTTCCGGTATGGGTGCTCACGCCGTATACTCCGGATTGGCGCTGGCTCCAGAAACGCGAAGACACGCCCTGGTACCCGTCGATGAGGTTGTTCCGGCAGCCGCAGCCAGGAGACTGGACGTCTGTGATGGAGGCGATGTTGGCCGAACTGAAGAAGTTCCCGATCAGACGCGTTCGCTGAGGCTCATTTCCAGAGCATTTTCCGCGGAAGCTTCGCTGGAGCCGGATCCGGAGACACCGGTGACTCCCGCAACAGTGGCCGAGTACTCGCCATTGCTATCGGAGACGCTGCCGGAATAGTTCGTCCCACCTACAGACACAGAGAAGGATGTCGTCATCAGGGAAGAAACCTGGCTGGCGCTCATGCCGGCGCCACCACCACCGCCGCCGGAATGGCTTGCGCTGGATTTGGAGCTGGAAGAAGAGCTGGCGGAGGATGCGGAGGAACTGACCGATGCGGAGGCAGCTTTTCCCGCGGCGCTGACGGTTGCCGTGTCGTCCGGGAGTGAAGCGGTGGAAGCTGAATTGGAGGCAGAATGTGCCGCGCTTGCCTGGGCTGACACGCCTGAAATCAAAGGACTGGCACTGGACGGAGAAGACGAAACCGCAGAAATCAGCATGATGATCACTCCCTTCCCGGAAGACCCTCCCTCCGGCCGCAGACACAATCTCCTATCAGTCTCATCGGCAGCGGAGATGAAACCTTCAGGAAGAGTATTTGTAGTGTCCCGTTTCAAGCCGGCTGATACACTGACCGGGCAAGGAGATTCGCGGAATAGATTATGGTCGAATTGCTTCCCTCCATCTTGTCGGCGGATTTTGCCCGCCTGGCCGACGAAGTAGCTGCCGCTGAACGTGGCGGCGGCACGGTGATCCATGTGGACGTGATGGACGGGCATTTTGTCCCCAACATTACTCTGGGCCCCCCGGTCGTGAAGTGCCTGCGGAAAGTCACAAAGTTGCCGCTCGATTGCCACTTGATGATCGAGAACTCCGATGCTTTTATTCCCGCCTTTGCCGATGCCGGAGCAGACTGGGTCAGCGTCCACTACGAGGCTTGCCGTCACCTGCACCGTTCGCTGGAACTGATCGCCCAGCACGGAATGAAACCGGCGGTCGTTCTCAACCCCGCCACCCGCGTCGATTTGATCATCGACGTTCTGCCCATGGTCCACCATGTGCTCATCATGAGCGTGAATCCCGGCTTCGGCGGTCAAAAATTCATCGGGTTCTCGCTCGATAAGATCCGGCGACTTGCCGAATTGCGCCAACAGTTGGGGCTGGCATTTAGAATCGAAGTGGACGGCGGCGTGGCTCACGACACTGTGGCTCGCATCGTCCAAGCTGGTGCGGACCTTCTGGTGGCAGGCAACGCGGTGTTTGGCGCGGGCCGCCCCGAGCAGGATGCGCGCACCCTGCTGCAAGCGGCGCTGAGCGCGGTAAACGGGTAAAATTCTAGAGTTGGGCGAAATGGCGGCTGGCCTGTCGACGGGTCGGCGCAGCATTGAGGGGTTATGAACCGGTTGTCGTTGAAGTTTGCCGCAGTCGCTTTGGCGGTTCTGGCGTTGGGCGGGGCTTCGGCCCAGGCGAAAGAAAAGCAGATCAAGCACAAAAAGGGCCAGGATTTGAGCGCCAACCCGCTCGCCAACGTGGCCTCCAAGCAGCCCGACAAGGAACTCTTCGACAAGGCCATGATTGCCTTGAAGAAGGGGCGCTTCGACGTGGCCCGCCTCGACCTGCAGACCATGCTCAACACCTACCCCGACTCCGAGTACCGCATGCGCGCCAAGCTGGCCGTGGGCGACACCTGGTTCAAGGAAGGCGGAACCGCCGCCCTCACCCAGGCAGAAGCCGAGTACAAGGACTTCATCACCTTCTTCCCGGACGCTCCCGAAGCGGCCGAAGCGCAAATGAAGGTCGCGGACATTTACTACCAGCAGATGGAAAAGCCCGATCGCGACTACCTCAATGTGCAGCGCGCCGAGCAGGAATACCGGACGATGATCAACTCATTCCCGGATTCCACGCTGGTTCCCCGCGCCAAGCAGAAGCTTCGCGATGTGCAGGAGGTTCTCGGCGAGCGCGAGACGCAGATCGGCCTCTTCTACGAGAGCCGCGAAAACTTCACCGCCGCCATCGCACGCCTCAATACGGTGGTCGATACTTATCCGCTCTATTCGAAGAGCGACCTTGCTCTGCTCGGCATCGGCGACTCCTATGCGGCCCAGGCACACGCCATTCAGAATCAGGTCAACCTGCCCAGCGTGCTCAAGGAAAGAATGAGTTCGGTTTATCTGGACCGCGCTGCCGCCGCCTACGCCAAAGTGATTACTCGCTACCCGATGGCTCCGCATGTGGAAGACGCCCGCGACCGCCTGGTGGCAATGAACCGCCCGGTTCCCGAGCCGACCCAGGAGGCAATCGCCGAGAGTGACGCCGAGGAGCGGAGCCGTCAAGCTGTGCGCTTCACCGACAAGACGCTCGGCCTCATCAAGCATGGACCGACAGTGGTTGAAGCTGTGCACGTGGGCGATCCCAGCCTCGAAGACCCCAAGCGCACCCTTGCTCCGCAGCTGACGAAGGAAAACATCGGCATCTATAACGACGCGCTCAATGCCGGCAGACCCGCTCCCGCACCGCTCGCAGTCACCCCTACGGGCGCCAACGAACCGCCCCGCACCGATCAGCCCTCCCAGGCTCCGCTCCAGATGGAACGGCCTGAGGGCGGTACGGGCGTTGGCGTGCAGATCGTCAATACCCCGGCAGCCGATCCCAACGCCACCGTCAAGGCTGTTGGTCCAGTCAACACCGCGCTGCCGGCTACCGAAAAGCCCGCCGAGGCTCCCGAACAGGTCAACGACGTAAAGCCCGGCTCCGCCACCACCGCCGCCGTCGTCAGCCCTGCGGATGCAAAGAAGCATAAGGCCGACCTCAGCGACGAGTCCTCCAGCAAGAAGAAAAAGAAGAAGGGCTTGGCAAAGTTGAACCCGTTCTAAGGGAAGTGAATGCAGAAGAGAAAGGGCCGCATCCAAACTGGGTGCGGCTTTTTCGTGCCGTCAGGTTTCCCACTGCTTCTCGAATCATGGCTCCAGAGAGCCGCTGTTGGCCGAGTCGAGCGTCAACCTGCGCATACGCCACCGGTCACGACCAGGTGCATCCGGGCTTTCGAAGAATCAGAAGCGAAGACCCTTTCGCTCAAAACAAGAGATTTCGCACCCGGATCGCCTCGCATCCGTCCAAACGAAGAAAGCTCCCTGGAGGCTGGCGATGAAGTTCCTGCTTTGTTTGGTTTTTGTTGCGGCCACAGCGGCCCTCGCGCAAGGCATGCCTTCACCGGACGCCCGCCCCCCGATGCTCACCACGGAGACCACGCTGGTTCTGGTTCCCGCGCTGGTCAAGACCAAGGCCGGCGAACCGGTCTTCACGCTCAGGGCCGATGACTTCCTCCTCACCGACGATGGCGTGGAGCAGAAAATCGATCTCGATGACGACACCGGGAGCGAGCCGCTGGCGCTGGTCGTGGCGGTCGAGACCGGAGGTGCAGGGGCACGCCATGTCGACAACTACCGCCAACTCGCTCCATCCATCGAGGCGTTGATCGGCGCCGTTCCGCATCGAGTCGCGGTCGTTGAGTTCGACGGCGAAGCCCGCCTCGATCAAGGGTTCACCTCGGATATGGCCGTGGTGAACGGGGCGCTGCGGGATCTGGACGCTGGCGATCGGGGAGCGGCCATCCTCGATGCTCTGCGCTATTCAGTCGACCTGTTGCGCAACCAGCCGCCCTCTTACCGGCGCGCCGTCCTGCTGGTCAGCGAGACCCTGGATCACGGCAGCAAGGAATCCCTCGAGCAGGCGCTACGAGCCGTCAGCGAGACCAACACAGCGATCTACACCTTCGGCTTCTCCTCGGGAAAAGCCGCTGCCGGAGACGAGTTGGCCCGGATCTACCACGACCCCACACCGGGACCGCCCGGCGGATGCATGGCCAAGGATCCCGCGAATCCCGACCGGAACCGCCTTGGGCAGGCCTTTGACTGCCTGGGCTTGCTGGCACCGCCGCTTCGGCTGGCCAAGATCGCCGCCATTGCCGGCATGGATGGATTGCAGCGCAATGTGCCCGAGAGCGTGGCGCATCTCACCGGCGGCGAGTACTTCAAATTCTCCGATGCGCGCAGCCTGCAACGCGATTTGATGGCCGTCTCCCATCACCTGCCTAATCGCTATCTGCTTAGCTACCACCCGCAGGCTCCTCATCCCGGCTACCACGCCATCGTTCTGCGGCTCAAGCAATACCCGCAGTTGGTGGTAGAGGCCCGCGCCGGATATTGGGCGGAAGACGCAGCTGCGCCCGCGCCGTAGCATCGATCACCATCCCAGCCGCGCCTGTCGCCCTGAAACCCGGCCTCTGCTAAAGTGGAGGGTGGTCCCCTCGTCGAAAACCGTCTCTGCGTGAGGCTTTTCGCCAGTCCAACGGGGGCTTCCCGGATAAGAGCCCATGCCCCACGATCTGCCCAAAGCTTACGACCCCACCGCCATTGAAGATCACTGGGCCGAATACTGGGTGCGCGAAAATCTTTTCGCCGTTGAAGCTCCCGCCTCCAACGGGACCAGCCCCGCGAGCGATTGCCCGGCTGGCCAAGCCTTTACGATTCTGCTGCCGCCGCCCAACGTCACCGGCCGTCTGCACATGGGGCACATGCTCAACCAGACGGAGATGGACATCCTCACCCGCTGGCGGCGCATGAGCGGTCGCCGGGCCCTCTGGCTCCCCGGCACCGATCACGCCGGCATCGCCACCCAGATGATGGTGGAGCGCCAGCTGGAAAGCGAAGGCAAGAAGCGCCAGGATCTCGGCCGCGAAGCCTTTGTCGAGCGCGTCTGGGAGTGGAAGCGCCACTACGGCGGCGCGATCCTCGACCAGATGAAGCGCCTCGGCGCGTCGGTCGACTGGCACCGCGAGTACTTCACCATGGACGACAACCTCTCCGTCGCCGTCCGCGAGGCATTTGTCCGCCTTCATGAACAGGGCCTTATCTATCGCGGCGCGTACATCGTCAACTGGTGCCCCCGCTGCCAGACCGCCATCAGCGACCTCGAAGTGGTCCACGACGAGCAGAAGGGCCACCTCTGGGAGATCAAGTACTCCGTACTGGATTCTCTTGGACAGGATTCGGGCGAATACATAACCGTCGCCACCACCCGCCCCGAGACCATGCTGGGCGATGTCGCCGTAGCCATTCACCCCGCCGACGAGCGGTTCCTGCATCTGCACGGCAAAAAGCTCCGTCTGCCGCTGATGGGCCGCGAAATCCCCATCATCCTCGACGAGTGGGTCTCGCTCGACTTCGGCACCGGCGCGGTCAAGGTGACCCCGGCGCACGATCCCAACGACTTCGCCCTCGGCGAGAGGCATCACCTGCCGTCCATCAACATCATGGACGACACCGGCAAAATCAACGACGCCGGAGGGCACTACGCGGGCCTTGACCGTTACGCCGCGCGCAAGAAGGTTGTTGCCGATCTCGAAGAACTCGGCCTTTTGGCGGGCATCAAGGACCACACCAACAACGTGGGCCACTGCGACCGCTGCAAGACGGTTGTCGAGCCGCGCCTTTCGACGCAATGGTTTGTTGCCGTCAACAAGTCACCGAGTGCTGGCGCTCCCTCGATGGCGGAATTGGCGCGCAAGGTTGTGCAGCCCGATAGCGCGGGCAAAAAGGCCATCACCTTCACCCCGGAAATGTACGAAAAGACCTATCTGGGTTGGATGGACAACATCCACGACTGGTGCATCTCTCGCCAGCTTTGGTGGGGCCATCGCATTCCGGCCTGGCATTGCGCCGACTGCCACAAGATCACCGTGGCCAAGGTCGACCCGACCGCCTGTCAGCACTGCGGCTCCGCGAAGATCAACCAGGAAACCGACGTTCTCGACACCTGGTTCTCCTCCGGCCTGCTGCCGGTTTCGGTCTTCGGCTGGCCCAATGTCACGGCGGATAACCGTGCCGACTTCGACGCCTTTTATCCCACCAGCGTTCTGGTCACCGGCTTCGACATCCTCTTCTTCTGGGTCGCCCGCATGATCATGATGGGCTGCTGGTTTGCCGCCGAAGTTCCCATGCCCGACGGGAGCTCCCGCTCTCTTGCGGACTCGGTACCGTTCAGGGAGGTTTATATCCACGCCCTGGTGCGCGACGCCAACCGCGAAAAGATGTCCAAGACCAAGGGCAACGTCGTCGATCCCATCGAGATCGTCAAACAGTTCGGCACGGACGCGGTCCGCTTTACCCTGGCCAGCATGGCCTCTCCCGGCACCGACATCGCCTTCAACATCGCCCGCACCGAGGGCTACCGCGCCTTCGCCAACAAGATCTGGAACGCCGCCCGCTTCCTCTTCATGAATGTGGACCGCGCCGCCGAGGTCGGGATTCCACGCTGGAGCGAGGTTCGCCAAAAGCTGTACGGGCCTGCGGCAGAGGCAAGGGTTCTCTCCGGGTTGGATGACATGCCAGTGGAAAAGGCCCGAGAACTCAGAGAATTTGCGGCGCACTTGGGCAGTTCCAATGGGCTCTTCAACCTCCCAATCCTCGGCGGGTCCGATCTCCCGATTGAGATGCGTTGGATCCTGGCTCTGCTCTATAAGACCAGCGGGGAAGTAAACGCCGCGCTCGAGAACTACCGTTTTGACGAGGCCGCCAACACCATCTATCAGTTCTTTTGGGGAGGCTTTTGCGATTGGTATCTTGAGATCGTCAAACTGCGACTGGATTTTTCACCAGTCACGCCGGCTGATCAGTTCGCTCAGAGAGAACCCACCAAAGAGGAAGAAGAAGCTTGGGGGCGCAGACTCGTTGCGGAGATGTCGCTGGGGCATTTGATGAATGTTTTCGAAACCTCTCTGCGTTTGCTTTCGCCCTTCATGCCATTCCTTACCGAGGAACTGTGGCACGCGGTCTACGACGGAAATCCACCGGTAAAATCGGTCGCGCTTGCCATCTTCCCGAGACCGAGAGAGGTCTCGACCGCGCCTGTGCCAGTACTGGCAGAGATGGCGCTCCTGCAAAGCATCATCACTGAAGTTCGCACGCTGCGGAAGGAAATCGGAGTTGAAGAGAAGGCATCTGTGCCGGTTGAGCTTCGAATCGATGCACATGCACACTCCATCGCGGATCAAAATCGCGACATTATCGAGCGCATGGCCCGCGTCAGCGAGATTCGTTTCGTTGATGCGATTGCTGATGGCTTGGCCAAGCATGCCACTCCCTCGTTCGATGTCGCGGTGGTCTACGAGCGCGAAATCGACGTCGCGGCCGAGACCGAACGCCTCAACAAGGACATCGCCCGGTACGAAAAGGGCATTGCCGCCGCCGAACGCCAGCTGGGCAACGAGGGCTTTCTGGCCAAGGCTCCCGCGCACGTGGTCGAAGGACTCAAGAAGCAAGAAGCCGAAACCCGCCTGCTGCTCGATAAGGCCCGCGAGGCGCTCGCCGCATTACCATCGGAATAGCTTGATATGCCCTGTGATTGCAAACGATGCCGCGAGCATCATGTCACCCTCGGTCTCGACCAGGAGCCTGCTTCGGCGGGTGAGATCCGGGAAGCGTATCGGGATGCCGTTCAGGTTTGGCATCCCGACCGCTTTGAGGGGAACCAACGGTTGCGACAGAGGGCCGAGGAGCAGTTCAAGCGTGTTCAAGTGGCGTATCGTGAACTCGTTGAGCACGAGCCAAAGGCAGCGGCGCCTCCGGCCTCTCGCGAGCCGGTCAGGAACACTCGGCCGGAGTCCGCAAGGAACAGGGTTCCTCGGCGAATTTCATTTGATGGCACACCAGGCTGCTATGCAGCCACCAATATTCCACCCCGCATTGTGAAGAAGGTCCGCGAGCATATGGGGTCCGGAGAGGTGGTACTCGGCGCGATTGAGTTGTCGGAAACCGGACTCATTGCAGGGTCATCTCAACCATCATATGGAACTGATTCCACGCTTGAAGATATGCGGTTTCTCGCACTCACGAACAACGGTCTGCTGGTAAACGACGGCGGGAAGAAGGATGCCTGCGTTCGATACGAGGATTTGGGCGATCTCAAAATGGAGCCGGTGTTCCCTATTTTCCTCATGAATGACCCGCCGTATCCGTTACGGAAGCAGTTGGGATTGCGCATTGAAAGAGCCGACAGTAGCTGTTTCTGCTTGCTCTGGTATTCTCGGGACGATTCAGTCGTCCAAACCATCCACGATTTTCTGCAGGAAATGAAAGCAAGCTAAGTCGTCAGGGACAAGCAAATGGACTGGAAGAGCCACCGCATCGAGACTTTGCTGGAGCAGGCGCTGATCGAAGATCAGGCCATCAGCGATTCCACCACCCACCTCACTGTGGACCCCGACCTGCGCGCCACGGCCACCATTCTGGCGCGCCAGGAGATGGTCGTCTGCGGGCTCGGCTCGGTTCCGCAGTTCCTGGAGATCTTCGCCCAGCTCGACAAGCGTCCCCAGGCCAAGACCCGTTTCGAGGTGACGAACAACCCCGAGATCTTCGACGGCGTCCGTGTCCGAGATGGCGAAGTGCTTGCCTTCGTCCGCCACAATGCGCAGGTCTTGCTCAGTTGCGAGCGGGTGATTCTCAACCTCATGCAGCATCTCAGTGGAATCGCCACGCTCACCCGCCAATATGTGGACGCCATCCACGGCACACCAGCGCATGTCCTCGACACCCGCAAGACCGTTCCCGGAATGCGGATGCTGGAGAAATACGCGGTGCTCTCCGGTGGCGGCACCAATCATCGCCTCGATCTGGCCAGCGGCATCCTCATCAAAAACAACCACATTTCTCTCGGTGGAGGCATCGCCAAAACGCTCTCCCAGGCACTTAAAAATCGCCACAAAGGCCAGCGCGTGCAGGTCGAGGTACGCACGCCGCAGGAGTTGGAGGAAGCGCTTGAGTTCGGCGCCGAGGCTATCCTTCTCGACAACATGACGCCAGCCAAGGTGAAAGAATCCGTTTCTCGTATCCGACAGTTCACCGAGGACAAGCCCGAGCGCTGGGTTCCCACCGAGGCCTCCGGCGGAATCGTGCTCCAGAACATCCGCGCCTATGCCGAAACCGGCGTCGACTTCATCAGTGTGGGCGCTTTGACCCACTCCGCCAAGGCCGCCGACATCTCCATGCGCATCGAGGCGGAGCCAAGCTAGCCTTGTTTGATCTTTCCCAGCTCGAATCCATGGTGGCCGGCAGCATCTTTGCCGGCCATCTCTGTTTCTCTGCAGCTACTGACTCCACTAACACGGACGCCCTCACAGCCGCGCGCGCCGGGGCCCCGCATGGATCGGTCTTCTTTGCGGACGAGCAGCTCGCCGGCCGCGGCCGGGGTGATCACGCCTGGCACTCGGCAGCCGGGCAAGGCCTCTACGTCAGCGTCCTGCTGCGCCCGGAGTTCCCGGCCGCCGCCTTGCCGCTTCTTCCCCTTGCCTCCGGACTCGCCGCTGCCGATGCCATAAGCGCTGTCTCCGGACTCTCCACCGACCTTCGCTGGCCCAACGACCTGCTCATCGGACACCGCAAGGTGGGCGGCATCCTGGTCGAGGCAAAATCCGACGGAGTTAAGGTCGCCTACGCAGTTGTCGGCATCGGCATCAATGTGCACCATCGTGTCTTCGCGCTGGATTTGGCTACTCTGGCCACATCTCTTGACCTGGAGTCCGAACGACGGATCTGCCGCCAGTCTCTACTTGCCGCCCTGTTAAAATCGCTGCAGCGCGAGAATTTGGGGCTGCTCGAGCCGGCCGCCGCCGAGACCATTCCACGGCGCTTGGGTGAGGTTTCCACATGGATCAGCGGTCGCGAAGTTGAGGTTCACGGCCCGCAAGCTTGCTCGGGTGTAACCGACGGCCTTGACCAGAACGGCTTCCTGCGTGTGCGAACTTCCACCGGCTTGGTCATCGTGCAAACCGGCGGCATACGGGAAAAACCAGCTGCTAGCTGCTAGCTTTTAGCTTCCAGCTTCCGGCTCGCGAGTGCCAGGTCTGTGATTCTGGCTGTGGCGAGGATAAGCTAGAAGCTGAAAGCTAGAAGCTAGGAGCTGTTTTTCACCATGCTGCTCGCCATCGATGTCGGAAACACCAATACCGTGCTGGGCCTGTATAAGCTCGAGGGCGATCAGCCAGAGCTGGCTGCCCACTGGCGCGTCACCACCCACCGCGCTCAGACCTCCGACGAATACGGCGTGCTCTTCGTCAACCTGTTCGAAATGAACGGGATGAAGACGAGTCAGGTCACCCACATCATGATCTCGTCGGTGGTTCCTCCGGTCGACTCCACGCTGCGCCAGGTCTGCGAAACCTATTTCCACGTGCAACCGCTGTTTGTTGAGCCGGGGATCAAGACCGGAATGCCGGTTCTTGTCGACAATCCCGCCGAGCTGGGCGCGGATCGTCTGGTCAACGCCATTGCCGCCTTCGAGCGCTATGGCGGCCCATGCATTGTTGTCGATTTCGGAACCGCCACCACGTTCGACGTGATCTCCGCAAAGGGCGAATACCTGGGTGGCGCAATCTCTCCAGGCCTCGGCATCAGCGCCGACGCGCTCTTTTCCCGCGCCGCACGCCTTGGCCGCATCGACATCAAGCGCCCCGCCAAAGTCATCGGCACCAACACCGTCACCCACCTCCAGACCGGCCTTTACTACGGGTACATTGGCCTCACCGACGGCATTATCGAGCGCATCATTGCCGAACTGGGCCAACCCGCGCGCGTCATCGCCACTGGTGGTCTGGCCCGCCAGATTTCCGGGGACTCGCGCTACATTTCCGAAATCGACGACATGCTCACCCTCGACGGCCTGCGCATCCTCTTCGAGCGCAACCGCACCGCCCGCCCCCGCGGCCGGGCCAGTTGAGGATTTTTGTGCGCAACTACTTCAATTACTTCACCGAGATCGAGGAGCGCTTTCAACAACGCCGCGGCTCTTTGCTCCTCCTCAACACCCTCGACTGGGCATTGATCGAGACCTGGCACGACGCTGGTATCCCGCTGGAGGCCGCTCTGCGCGGTATCGACAACGCCTTCGACAAGTACGACGCCCGCAAGCAGAAAGCCCGCATGCGGCGCATCAACGGCCTCGCATGGTGCTCACAGGCAGTCATGGAAACGGCCCAGGAGATGGGCGAGGCAGCCATCGGCGGTCAAAAGGCCGAAGAACCGGCAGCCGAAGAGCGCGAGACCGGCTTCGAGTCCGAGCGTGTTGCGGCTCATCTGGAGGCAGCCGCCGCCGCGCTCGATGCCGCGTCCATAGCCCGTCCGGCCTGCGACGCCACCGCACAACGCCTCCGCGAGTTGGCTGCCGAGCAGCGCTCCCCCAGCGCTGCCAAAACCGCCGACATGGAAGCTTTGGATCGCACCCTGAGCGTGCTCGAAGAGAAGTTGTTCGCCGCCCTCACCGCCGCCGCCAGCGAGGAGTTGCTGGTCGGCCTCAAGGAGCACGCCGCCCGCGAACTTGCGCCCTTTCGCAGCAAGATGGGCGCAGTACAGTTGCGGCAGGTCGAGAAGCAGTTCATTCAAAAGCAGTTGCTCGTCCAGTTCAACCTGCCCCGTCTCAGCCTGTTTTACATGAGTCAGTCATGAAGCCCGATTCTTCCAACCTTGTAAAGATAGAAAAGCCCGTCTACGGCGGCGCATGCCTCGCGCACGTCGAGGGCAAGGCAATCTTTGTGCCCATGACGCTGCCCGGCGAGCAGGCGCGCATTCGCATAACCGGCAGCAAGTCCGCCTATGCTACCGCCGAGGCGGTCGAGATCACGGCAAGCTCGCCGCTCAGGGTCGCTCCCGTTTGCAGGCATTTTGGCGCATGTGGCGGCTGCCACTATCAGCTCGCCGGGTATGACACCCAACTGGACTTCAAGCGCGCCATTCTGCGCGAAACCTTTGAACGCTCGGGCGTCGCTCTGCCGTCCGAAATCGATGTGCTCGCCGCCGAGCCGTGGGGCTATCGCAACCGGATTCGGCTGGCCTTCGACGCAGCCGGAAACCCCGGCTATCGCGGACGCCGCTCCCACGCCGTGATTCCCATTGCCCAGTGCCCCATCGCCGCCCCGCTGCTCGTTCGGACCGCGCTCGCGTTTGCCTCGGTGGCTCGTCAGGTTGCCCCGGCTCTCAAGCCCACCGAGATTGCTCTCTTCACCGACGCCTCCGAGTCTTCGCTCCTGCTCACCGTCTTTGTTTCCAGTGCCAAATGGGTCCGCTTTGACGAGCTCATGCACTCGCTGAGTCAACAGATTCCCGCGCTCTCGGGTGCCGAGCTGGTTCTGGAAGGCCCGGCTGGCCAGCCACCCCGCACCGTCGCGCAGTGGGGAGCGAAATCGCTTGTCTATCGCGCCGCGGGCTTCGATTATCGCGTCGACCATGGCGCTTTTTTTCAGGTCAACCGCTGGCTGGTAGATTCCTTGGTCGAGCGGGTAATCGCCGGTCAATGCGGCAAGGTTGCCTGGGATCTCTACGCCGGCGTAGGATTGTTTGCGCGCCAGTTGACCAAATGTTTCGATCGCGTGGTTGCTGTCGAGTCCGCTCCCGCCTCCACCCAGGCGCTGGCGGCAAACCTCAAGGGAACCCGCGGGATTCCCGTCCGCTCGGCAACCCTCGACTTTTTGCAACGGCCGCAGGGAGACACCCGGCCTGACCTCGTTGTGGTCGACCCGCCCCGCACCGGCCTCGGCGCTGAGACCTGCGCCCTGCTCGCGAAGATCGCCGCGCCAGTTCTTGTGTATGTCTCCTGCGACCCCGTAACACTTGCGCGGGATCTGAAAGTGCTTACCGGTTCCGGTTATGAGATTGATTCTGCAGCCGTCGCCGATCTTTTTCCGCAGACCTTTCACCTTGAATCCGTGGTCCATTTGCGTCACTCCTGATAGGCTTGTTCCTCAAGAATCCCTTTAAGTTGTCCGGCGTAAGGTAATCAGCCGCAATGCACAGCGAGCGGACCACCCCCGGGCCTAACTCCGTTGTTTCCCCGGACGCCTCCGCGAGCGCCAGCCTCACTTCTGCCCCTCTTTTCCATGCTGCGTGGCTTTTTGCTCTGGGAATCCTCTGCACCCACTGGCTCTGGCTTCGCCCCAGCGTACTTCTGGTCGCGCTCTTCCCGACCGGTGCGCTGGTCTTTCTCGCGGCTTTCTGCTGCCAGCGGGTGCGGTGGCTTCCGCTTGCCGTTCTCTGGCTGATGCTGGGTGCGTGGTGTGGCCAGATGCAGCCGCGACCTGCGCCCGCGTCTCAACTTTCCGCGCTCTCCGATAATCTCCTCCGTGTCGTCGAGGGCACCGTGGTCGACGTCAGCGCTGTTCGCGAGGAATCCGAGCAGTCCCTGCCCTCGCCCGAGACGCCCTGGCTTTCGCCGCGTGCAACTGTTGCCCAGCCTTCCCAGCGGATCGATCTGCGCGTTTCCACTCTGGAGGTGGTTTCAGACGCCCTGGACAAGCAGAAGCCAGTCTCCGGCGCCGTGCGCCTTTCCGTCCGCTGGCCTGCAAATCTGCCTGCGCAGTCTCTTGTGCCGTTTCACTGCGGAGAGCGCCTTCGCGCGGAGGTCCGTCTTTTGCCTCCGGATACTTACCATGATCCGGGCGCATGGAGCCGATCTGATTTCCTGCTCGACGAGGGGATCACTTCCACCGCTTCGCTTGGCATAGAGCACGTCGAGCGGCTTGGATCGTCGGGCGAAGCGCTCTGGTCGTGCCGCATCCATCAGCTTCAGCGCGCCTCCAGCTCGCGGCTGTTGGCCTTGCCGGATGCGATGCGTTGGCTGCCTCGATCCCTTCGTCTATCCAACGACGACGCCATCATGCTCTCCGCGATTGTCACCGGGGATCGCACCTACTTATCTCACCCACTGCGCGTTGGATTTGAACGCACCGGCTCTTTTCACATGCTGGTGGTTTCCGGCTTTCACCTGGCCATTGTGGCCGGATTTATCTTCTGGTTGGCCAAGAGGCTGCGTCTTCCGCGCATTCCCGCAACCCTGCTGACCATCCTCGTCTCCTTTGCCTATGCGCTCTTCACGGGTTTCGCCACCCCGGTGCAGCGTTCTCTCTGGATGGTGACTCTTTATCTGCTGGGACGCCTTCTTTACCGGGACCGCTGCCCGCTCAACACCATCGGATTTGCCTGTCTCTGCCTTCTGGCAGCCAGCCCGCGCAGCCTATTCGACTCCAGCCTGCAGATGACATTACTGGCGGTTGTCGCCATCGGCGGGATTGCCACGCCATTGCTCCAGGCCACCATCCATCCCTACTGGGCCGCTGCCGACTCCCTTCGGCTCACGGCCTTGGACGTCAAGCTTGCTCCCAAGCTCAGCGAGTTCCGCCTGGTTCTGCGCGAGATCGCTTACTCGCTTGAGCGCGCCACCAGTCGTCGCATAGCCTGGAGCATCTTTCCGTGGTCCGTTCGATTGGTTCTGCGCGCCTGTGAGCTTTTGGTCGTCTCCTTGGTCGTGGAGCTGGTCATGACTTTGCCAATGGCTATTTACTTCCATCGAATCACCATCTTTGCCTTGCCGGTGAACATTTTCATCCTGCCCCTGCTCATTCTTCTCATGCCGGCAGCGCTGATCACCCTGGTGTTTGCGCTGCTTTGGCCTGCGGCCGCTGCCGTGCCCGCGATCGCCGTCGCTCTTCCCCTGCATTTCAGCGTTGCTTTGGTCACCGGCTTCGGCTCGCTCGCTCTCGGCGACTTTCGCATTCCTGCACCGGAGTTGGGGCAGATTGCGGCCTCCGTGCTCATGCTTGCTGCCGCCGTTGTCCTGGTTCGCGGCTCTCTGTGGAGCCGGCGCATGGCCTTGCCTGCACTCATAGCCGCTGCTTTTTTCGCGGTTATGCCCCGCCCGGTCCAGCACCCGGCCGATGCTCTGTTGGTCGAGGTTATCGACGTCGGACAGGGGGATTCCATCTTGCTGATCACCCCGGACGGCCGAACGCTGCTTGTCGATGGCGGCGGCTTTGGTGGCGGAGCGTTGCAGGCCTCGCAGGATTTTGACATCGGCGAAGAGGTCGTTAGCCCCGCTCTATGGGCCAGGGGCATTCGCCACCTCGACGCGGTCGCGCTCACCCACGGCCACTCCGACCACATGGGCGGTCTGCCTGCGGTTCTGCGCAACTTCCGCCCTACGGAACTATGGGTTGGCAACAACCCCCATTTTGCCGCATACGACGCCCTGCTCAGCGAGGCCGCCGCACTGCACGTTCGTCTCCGCAGCCTTCGCGCCGCCGATTCTCTCGACCTTGGCCATGTTCAGATCCAGGTTCTTGCACCGTTTTCGAGTTATCTGCCCGGTCCGGAGCCGGTAAACAACGACTCACTGGTTCTGCGTGCGTCCTATCGCGCGACTTCCGTCCTGCTGGAAGGAGACGCCGAAGCCCCCATCGAAGAAGCAATGCTAGCCGAGCCTAGCCTTCACAGTACCATCCTAAAAGTCGGTCATCACGGCAGCCTGACCTCCACTCGCCCTGCGTTTCTTGCCCGCGTTTCTCCGCAGTGGGCCGTCATCTCCTGTGGCCGTCACAATCATTACCACCATCCCCGCATCGAGGTTCTTCAGGAGCTTGAGGACGCACACGTTGGCACCTTCCGCACCGACCTGAGCGGCGCTGCCTGTTTTCAGCTCAACGGAGTAGCCGCCGCCCCACTGCCTTCTTGCGGGCCATGAGCCAGCGGCGTTCTCATCTAGAAAACGATATTTTCGCTTACTTGCTATCAGGCATTCCTGCAGCCTTCGCGCGCTCGGCCGCAGCATCTTCCGCCCGTCCCTGGCGCTCATACGCAGCCGCCAGTTGAACGTGCGCGTCGGCAAAGGTTGCGTCGGCGGCAATCGACTCCTGGTACCGGGCCACTGCTCCGGCCACATCCCCACGCAGCATCAGCTGATTTCCAGCATTCAAAGCAAAGTGAGCCTTCTGCCGGTTTACGGCGCTGCGTGCAAGATCCGCGCCCTCACGGCGATATTCAGCCGCCTGTTTGCGATACTCCAGCACCGCGGCGCGCAGTTGTCCGGCCTTCTTGCTGTCTCCCGCTGCCTCGCTGGCATCGGCATCGGCAGCAGCGGCGCCTGCCATCTCTGCCAGCACCGCGGCAAGGGTCACGCGCGGACCCGGCTGTCCCGGCTGCAACGGAATGGCATGTTCCAGCGCAGTCCGCGCCTCGTCCAGACGTGAGGCCTGCTTCAATGTACTTCCCAAGATCGCCCAAGCATCGCCGCTGTCCGGACGCAGCGTAACCGCCTTCTTCAATTCCACAGCAGCCTCGTCCAGTTTGCCGATCTGCATGTACAGGATGCCCAGAGTGTAAGGGGGATCCTGCAAGGTCGGATCCATCTCCCCGGCGCGCTTCAGTTCGGATACAGCATCGTCCACGCGATCCTTGAACTTGTAGGCGAGCCCCAGATCGTAGTGAAGCTGGGGATCGCTTCCGTCCAAAGCTAGCGCGGCCTGAAAATCGCCGATAGCTTCATCGAAAGCCGAAAGCTGAATGTGCGCTACGCCCCGGTCTTTGAGAATGGTGACTTCTCTGGGAGCCTCTGCAATCGCCCGCGCGAAGTAATCGAGGCCCTCCTTGGCTTTGCCGGTCAGCGTCAGGGCCAATCCAAGGTTGGTCAGCGCGGCAACGTTCTTCGGCTCGCGGTCCACCGCCTGGCGGAACCACGGAATCGCCTCGTCCTGGCGTCCCTGGCGCTGCAGGGTCATTGCGAGTTCGCTTTGCACCCCGGGCAGTTGGGGACTCAATTTGACCGCTTCTTCCAGGGTCGCCGTCGCGGCGTCATCCTTGCCCGCCGCCGCCAGCGTTCTTCCATATTCGAATTGGGCCATCGCATTGTCCGGAGCCAGCCGGACCGCGTTCTCCAATGCCGCGAGCGCGCCCTCGATCTCGCGCTGTTCCCGCAGAACGATTCCCAAGTGAATCCGTGGCAGAACGGCGGTATTGTCCATGGCCACCGCCCGCTCAAATTCCGGACGAGCTTCCGTCCATTTCCCTTTCTGCGCGTATAGCGAGCCGATTACGTCGGCCAGGTCTGCCCGCGGTCCACCACGCGCCTCTGCCGCGCTAAAGATCAGAATTGCCTCGTCCGGCTTTCCCGCCGCCACCAGTTCGCGGGCATAAGCTTCGCAGAACGCAGCATCCACAACCGTTTTTGCCTGGTCTTGCCGGGCCGCATACACTGCGGCAAACAGCGGAAGGGCCTTGACGGTATTCCCGCCCTTTGCAAAAGCCAGTGCCAGGTCGGTCTCGATTCCCGGGTCGTCCGGTTTCAATTTCAGCGCCGTCTCAAACTCCGGCACCGCCTCATGGCTCTTTCCCTGTTCCATCAATACAGCGGCCAGGGCTTCGTGCCCTTCGGCGATCTTCGGCGCTAGCCGCACCACATCGTCAAAACGGGTGCGGGCCAACTCCAGATTCCCCGCCGCGCGGGCAGCAACACCGGCTTTGAATGCTTCGCCGGCACGATCAAGCGCCTCCGGCTTTGGCGCCTGTCCAGCGGCCATCAGGGACGTTGCCGCCAGACAAACAGCACAGCAGCGAAGGAAACTTCTCGTCCAGATCATCGTCTATTTCCTCGGCGCTGGCGGGGGAGCGTTGTGCTGCAGGGCTACCCCGGTTTGAAATTCGCGGTTGGCTTCGGCCAACTGTCCAACGGCCTTGTAAGCCTGCCCCAAAAGATTGTGCGTAATGTAATTGGACGGGTCCATCTTTGCCGCGTGATCCAGATAGTGCAACGCCTGTATGGGCTGCTTCAACTTCAGGAAGGCCTCGCCCAGAAGGATGTAGGGCCCGGTGGCATTCGGCTCCAAGAGCACAGCCCGATTCAGCGCCTGTTGCGCGTCGGTGAAGCGCTCGTTGCGCAAGTAGGCATCGCCCAGACGGTCATACATCACCCCGTTCAGCGGATTGATTTTGCGCTCCGCCTCCAGTTCGGTGATCGCCGCCGGCAGGTCTCCCTTGGCCAGCGCAACTTCGCCGAGCAGTTGGTGAGCCAGCGGCAGAACTGGATTCAGCTCCAGTGCCTTGCGGGCCTCCGCCTCTGCGACGGGAACGAATTCGCGACGCAGAAACAGCCGTGCCGCCAGCAGGTGCGCTTCCGGCGAATCCGGCTCAAATCCGTATTGCGTCGCGAATGCATGCCGCGCATCGTCATAGCGTTGCAGGTCGGTGTAGCAAAGCCCAAGAACGTATTCTGGGTCGACATTGGCCCGCTCCACCGCGGAGTGCGCTTTTTCCAGGAACGGCAGTGCCTCCGCGGCGCGTCCCAGCCGGAACAGGCTTACCCCCCGCATTTCGGTGGACTCACGATCTTCGGGGTCTTGCGTAACTGCCTTTGCAAATGCCTCAACGGCCTTGGCAAACTGCTCCCGCTGGTAGAAGATCACCCCGCGCAGCCGCTCCACGCCTGCCGCTTCCGGCGCCTGCGCCGCAAGCTGATCCAGCACTTCCATCGATTTGTCGAGGCGGCCCTTCGATGCGAGATTCTGCGCGTCCTCAAAAGTTCCCGAGACCGCGACAGTTGAGGATTGCGCAACCTGCTGCGCCGGGGCGCAAGCCGCAATCAAGAAGAAAAGCACAGGAATTGCGATAAGGAACGTGCGTCGCATGGTGATTACCTGACAAGGAGTCTAATCGGTCCTCGGCGTTCAAGTGCGCCGCCGGACCGGGGATCCGCGCTCTGAACGGCGCAAAGAAAGAGGGGAGCCGAAGCTCCCCTCGTAGTTGTGTTGCGGCTCCTTCGCGGAATTAGAACTGCAAGCGAAGCGAGAAGTCGAGATACCGGGGCGCGCCGCCCTGTCCCTCGCCAGTGATGGTCCCGGCCGACTCGATGTTGCCTCCGGGGTTCCCCGCGGTGATGTGGTTGAAGACGTTGAAGGCATCCATGCGGAACTTGGCAACCACGTTCTCATGAATGGTAAACGCCTTGGTGATGGTGGCATCCTCGTCGAAGAACGAGGGGCCGCGCATGCTGTTGTAACCGACGTTGCCGATGTTGTCCAGACCAGGGTTCACAAAAACACCGGTTCCAGGGTCGGTAATCAAGTTGGTCGTTTGGGCTGCATAATACGAACGGCTAAGTGTTCCGCCAGAATTCGTCGTAATTCCGCTCAGGCTGGTCGCCATGTGCCGACCAGACGCCTGGCTCGGATAGTTAGGCGCGCTTCCTGGAACGTTGCTGCTGGCTTCGTTGTAGTTGAGGGAGAACGGCAGACCGCCCGACCAGTTGAGAACCGTGCTGATCTGGTAACCCCCGATCAGCAGATCGAGGACTCGATTGGCTCCCGGAACAAACTGCTTGCCCTTGCCAAACGGAAGGTCATAGCTGCCATAGGCCACCAACTGCTGGTTGCGGACGTTGCTATCACGCTCATGCGTGGCTTCCTTGTCCCAAGTCCAGTAGGTGGAGTTTTCATCAAAGGCGCTAGCCCAGCTGTAGTTGATGTTGTACTCCAGCCCCTTGGCGATGGTCTGGGCCAGGGTAACCTGCAGGGCGTCGTATTCGGTGTTCTGGTTGTCGCCCTGGAAGAAGATGCTTTGCGTCCAGCCGCACGCGCCGCTGGGAAGAGTGACATTGTCGTAGCCCGAACCCGGGGATGTGTAGTTAGCATCCTTGCAGGCCATCAGTGAAAGGCCATAGTAGCGCTGCAGCAAATTGGTCGCCGCCGTGGCGCCGGTCGCCGTGTTGACGGGGGCACCTTTCGGATCCGAGTTCGTGACGGATGGATCGTAGTGCAGGGCTTGCCCAGTGTAGCTGAAGGCGCCGGGCAGATTGATGGCCGCTTCGTTGGGGTTGGTATTGCGGTTGTCGCCATCGCCCAGGGTGTGCGTTCCCTTGTTGCCGACATAGGCTACCGTGAGGGTCATGGTCGGCGTAATGGCGCGTTGAACCGCCAGGTTCCACGCATCGATGGTTGGGAAGGTGAGCGGGTTCTGCCGGACCTTGCTGGTAACCGCCGCGCCCGGATTGGGAAGCAAGCCATTGGCGGGAACCGTGGGGAAGACATTTGCCGGCGGCCCTTGTGCCAGGGTGAACGCAGTCCCAAAGCTGGTGGATGCAGAGACCTCCTGGTTGGCCAGAACCGGAAGGTTCTGCGTCACCGTGTGGCCGAAGACGGAGCCGAAGACGCCCATGTCAAAGCTGCGTCCATAGCCCGCACGAACCACGGTCTTCGGGTCGTACTGATAGCTGACTCCGATGCGAGGAGCGAACTGCTTCTTCATGTCGATACCCCAGCCCATATCGGACGGAATACCACCGATGCCGGCAACATGCAGATAGCCGTCGCTCAGGCTCAGCAACGAACCAGCGCCCGCCGCGTTAACGGTCTCCGGGAAATACAACTCATAGCGGAGTCCAAGGTTCAGAGTGAGATCACGCGTTACGCGCCAGGTGTCCTGTCCGTAGAAGAAGGTGCGCTTCTGGAATTCCTTGGCGTTGCCTTCCACGGTGTTTCCAACATAGCGGCCAAAGGTGTTGGTTTCCGCCGCCGTGTTCTGGATGAAAGAGACATCGCCCAGAAGGAATGTGGCAAGGCCGAGGCCGCCTTGGGCCGAGGTGTTTGCTGGGTCCGAGGTTGGACCGTTGCCGAAGTTCAAATCGCCGGCGCGATCCGTATCGGAGGGCACGCGCAGGTTGCGGCCATAGCGCAAATCAACACCCACTTTGAAGGCGTGGTTGCCCTTGATCAAGGTCCAGTTGTTCACGATCTGGCCCTGATCTTCGCGCTCCGTCAGCGGGCAGTTGCAGCGATTGATGTTTAGAGCGCCACCATACAGAGGCTGCTGGGTTCCACCGGGCAACGTCTGGGGAAAGAATCCCGGAGCGCCGCCGGAGCCGGCGTAGGAGGAAACGTTGAGCCCCGGGATGCCCAATGTAGTGGCATAATCGGTGCTCTGGTCATACTTGGAGTCGATGATGTTGTAGCGCAGATAGCCGATGCGGAAGTCGGTCAGGAGTTTGGGGCTGACTGCTATATCCATGCCGGTAGCCAGGCTGTCGTTGGCGCCTTGCGAGGTGCCGCCGTAACCGCCGATGCCGAAACCGGGACCGCCGGCGGCGCCGAACATCACCGTTCCTGAAAGGACGTCCCAGAAGCGCGAGAAGCGCGCAAAGGCGTGTGCCTTCTCGTTCAGGGTGTAATCGCCGCGAGCTGTCCACTCGTTGCTGTTGAACAGGCCGGTGCCGCTCTCGTTGTAGTTCTTGTCCAGCCCGCCAAGCGATCCGGCACCGGTCAGAGATACATTCTTGGTATACGGCTCCAGCGCCCCCAACAAAGCCAGCGCTTGAGGGGAGAGATACGATGTTGGAATCACGTTGTTCGGGAACGCCGTGTAGTGGATCTTGCCATCCGTCCCGGTATAGGGCTTGGTCGAGTCGTAAAGGATTCCGGCCGTACCGAGTTGCTTTGCGTATTCGCTGAAGTCGGCGCCGGGGATGCCGCTAGGGCCAACCGCTTTGCCCAGCGCGGTTTCCGTCAGGAGCGTCGTGGGAAGGGTATCGGAAGCGGTGGTGCCAACCTTTTGCCGCTGCGCTTCATAGTTGAAGAAGAAGAAGGCGCGGTTCTTCAACACCGGTCCGCCGATCGACCCGCCGAAGCGGTTCTTCAAGCCTGCCGGAAGACCATTGGCTGCCGATTGCGTATAAGGATCGCGGGCGACGTTGGTGTTGCCGGCACGGAAATCGTATGCGCTACCGTGGAAGCTGTTGGTTCCGGACCTGGTCTGGGCGGTGACAACCGCCGAAACGGCCTTGCCCAACTCGGCGTCATAGTTCTGGGTGGTGATCTTGGTTTCCGTCACCGCATCCATCGCCGGATTGATGACGATGATGCCGAGGATCGGATCCTGGTTGTCAACGCCGTCCAGTTCGAACGCGGTTCCGCCAAAGGCTTGGCCGTCCACCTGAATCTGCTGCGATCCCTGCGGATTTTCATCGGCTGCGTGAGACCAGCCCAGTTTTTGGGCGCCCGGCAGCAAAAGCTGAAGATTGGTGAAGTTCTGATCGCCAACCGGGAGGCTGGAAACCTGTTGCTCGTTGAACACCGTCGAAACGTCGGCGCGGTCGGTCTTCAGTTCAGGCTCGGAATCGGAAGAGACTTCGATCGTCTCGGTGCCGCCGCCCACTTGAAGGCTCGGATCGATGCGGGGTGCTGTGTCAGCCAAGACGCTGATGCCCTTGGTCTCGAAAGACTTGAATCCCTTCGCCGTCACCTTGATGTCGTAAACGTCGGGGATGAGGTGGGGAACGCTGTAGTCGCCGGAAGCGTTGGAGGCGGCGGTAACGACGGTGCCCTTGGCTTCGTCCTTTACCGTGACCGTGGCGTTTGGAACAGCTGCCCCGGTCGAATCAGACACCGTCCCGAAGATCGATCCGTAAATCGATTGCGCCCTGGCCGGCGTAGAAATAAGCAAAAACGCGCAGGCTAAAAACGCCAGCGCGGTCGCTGTGCAGAAATTCTTGTTCATGCGGTCTCCTGAAGATGTTTCTGTTATTTCTGTGTACTTTTAGTGATTCGGTCATTCCGGCAGTTTGGAGATCCACCGGTGACATGAAAGGCTCCCCTGCCGCAGTGACAGGTTCGCTAAATTTCCGGCGCCGCTGCTCCCTCAGTTCAGAAATGGCAAGAGCACGAAAGGCATGCACCGAAACAAAACGAAAACATACTTAAAAGGAGGGACACATGTCAACGTTTAAAAATTTGCTGGATTCGCGGAACTACTTTAAAACGACATATCAAAGAATGAAAACATTTACATTTTTATAGGGTGCACTCCGTCCTCTTTCTTCCCTGCGCGCCCGTTTGATTAACCTGCACTATGTAAAACGCTTTACCGATCCCTTTTCGTCACCAAGTCCTTTCCTCCCTTGCGCTTCGAAAAACCTGGTTGCCCTCAATTCCTCTTCTACCGACCTCCCTTCAATTGAGATGCTTCCACTATTTGATATATCAAATGCGGAGTTCTTCGGGCCACCCGGTTCAGTTTTGCTTCGGATTCTCTCATGGTTTCCGGAAATCTCCTCTAATCCATCTCGGCCGTTCGAGCATCGATCGAAAGATTGGCCTACGCTATCCGGATCTCTTCTCCGTCTTCCGCGAAAGGCTGCCGGTTCAGATACTGGGGACGCGCCACGGGACCTGGGCAACCATCAACGGTCCCCCCCGGTACGCTCAGCAAGCTTGGGCAGGTCATTCTCAAAGCTGTCTGGGTTGCCACGAGAGGCGTCGCCCTCCGCGCGGCGTCGCGTCAGGATTTGAAGCTGTCTGTCTTGAGAATCTTTCCGCCTTCTTCGACCACATAAAGACGATTCACGTCCAGATCCTTCAGCGTGTCCACAGCTCCCGACGGCCAGCGGATCTCCACCAAGTCGACCTTTTTCGCCTCACCGAGGCCGAAATGGATGCGCAGGTCACTGGCGGAATAGTAGCCGTTGCACGAGCGCACCTCTTCGATCTGTGTCAGGGGAGCAGCAGGCCCGTTTGCTGGGTTGCTCGCCGGCGCTGGAGTTGCGGTTAGTACGGGCGTTCCGGTGTGGGCCAAGACTTTGATCCGAGCGCCGATACCGGTCCGGTTGCTTTTCTTGCCCACCAGACGGATCTTGATCCAACTGCGTTTCCAGGTCGAAACGCAGCGCAGCAGTTGCGGGACATCGTTGACGCAATTGACGACTACGTCCAGGTTTCCGTCGTTGTCGTAGTCGCCCACGGCAAAGCCGCGCGCCTTCGCTGCCGCCGTGATGCCGCTTCCGCCCAGCAGGCTCACGTCTTCGAACTGGCCGTTGCGCAGGTTGCGATAGAGGTATTTGCGCTCCGCATACGACGCATCCACCTGCGTGCCATCCACCTCCGGGTAGACATGGCCGTTTGCGACCAGAATATCGAGCCAGCCGTCATTGTCGAAGTCGAGGAAACTGACGCCCCAGCCCAGCAGCCGGGTGTTCAACCCTAACCCAGCCTGGTAGGTACGGTCGTCGAAAGAGCCGTCTCCGATGTTCAGATACAACGAATCGGTATCCCCGGCAAAGTTCGTCTTCACAATGTCCAGCAGCCCATCCCGGTTATAGTCCCCGATGCTGACGCCCATCCCCGCCTGCGGCTTGCCGTCAGGGGAATAGGCAACGCCCGCCTCAATCGCCTCATCCTTGAAAGTGCCATCTTTCTGGTTCACGTAATACGTAGCGGAGGTTGAGTCGTTGGCCACATAGATATTTGGGTACCCCGTGTTGTCCAGGTCCGCTGCCGCCGCGCTCAGTGCATACGTGCCCAGCGTGCCCCACATCCCCGCCTTTTCGCTGACGTCCGTGAAGGTGCCATTGCCGTTGTTGTGATAAAGCAGGTTCTTGCCGCCCTCAAGTCCCGGCGGACCGCAGGCCACCACAATTCCCTTGTAGGTGCAATTGGCATCCTCCGGCGCGGGCGCTGTCTTTACATCGAAATCGATATAGTTGCCCACAAACAGGTCCAGGAACCCGTCTTTGTCGTAATCCAAAAAGGTACAACCCGAGTTCCAGCGCAGACGGTCCTGCTGTAGACCCGCCTCTTTGGTCACATCGGTGAACGTCCCGTTGCCGTTGTTGCGGAACAGCGAGTTCTGGCCGTAGTAGCTGACAAAGAGATCGTTCCAGCCGTCGTTGTTGTAGTCTCCGACGCAGCACGCCTGACCCCAGCCCGAGCGCGCCAGTCCGGCCTTCAGGGTTACATCCGTAAAAGTGCCGTCTCGATTGTTTTTGAAGAGGTGACAGATCGGCTCCTGCCCTTTCGGAAAGCCCTCAAGCCGCCAGCCGTTCACCAAGAAAATATCGATCCAGTCGTCCTGGTCGTAATCGAAAAAGGCAACTCCGCAGCCTGTGGTTTCAAGCAGATACTTGTTGCGGTGCTCCCCGCCGAAGATGGTCTTGCTGGTGAGTCCGGCTTTCAGGGCCACATCTTCAAACTGCACTCCCAACGGCGTTCCCGTCACTGGGGACGGAATCCCCTTGGGAGCTGGACGGACCGGCGCCTCATAAGCCTGCCGAGCTGCGCCTGCCTGCTTGGCGGGTTGAGTCGCCTGTTGAGCGCCCATGGCGAATGCCGGACCTGCCAGCCTGAGCACCTCTTCAAGTGGGAGTACGAGCGCGGTGCGTGAGAGCGACTTCAAAAATCCTCGGCGGCTAAAAGGCAAAGCAAATCTCCTCGTGCGGCATGGGTTGTTCGGCGTGGTGCGCTCCGCTCTGCGGCGTGTTCACCCTCAAAGGGCGAGTATATCGGGTCGCATCTGTCTGGTTAAACACCGGCGCACTTGGCTGCCAGGAACAAACGGCTCAGTTTCGCGTTGGTTGTTGGTTAAGTGGTTGCGGCATAAGATCGAACGTATGCCGGACACACAGATTCAGCCTTCTGACGTCCTATTGCACGGGTCGGTTCTCGTCTTGCTTCAATACGATGTGTGCGAAGCGATCAAGCTTGACCGCCTGCAGGAACTGATTGCCGCCCGGCCTATGGGCCATCCGACGCTGAAACATCCCGCTCCCGGATACGTGCGCTATCAGCGTTCGCCGGTTGTTGTGCCTCTGGAGCCTCTGGTTCTGGAAAGCGGAGAGCGGCTGGCCGGCGAGATCAAGTATTACGACTACGGCGTAGTCAGCGTTGTCTTCCAGCTTGCTTTTGCCGACGGCTGGAATAAGTTGATTGGACTGGCCAGCCGCTGGGTGTGGGACGTTGATTTTGCAGCCCAGGCCACAGAATTGGTCCGGGCCAGCCTGCAACGCGCCGCCCCGGCGCTTGTAAAGCCTTACGCCGAATGGCTCAGCGAAGACTACCTGATCTTTCATGTCCGGGAGATTTCAGGCTCGCCTACCGTAACCGAGCTGATTCAGCGTTCCGGCTCGCAGATCGCCCAGGTGGTTCGCGGCGACACTGGACAGTTGGCCGAGAGCGAGTGCAACGAGGTTCTTCAGTCGCGCATCTCGTACTATGCAAATGACTTGGCCGTAATTGGATGGAACGCGGCCTTTCTCTTTGACACGGCAACTGGGGCTGAAACCGCAATTCAGCTCCTTGAATACGCCAATTCACAGTTGCTAGAGTTCCGCCACTACGACGACCTGCTCACGAAGGAGTTGGACCGGGTCTATCAACTGCTCGACAAAGGCACCGGACTGCTTGCTCGCTGGCGCCTGGCGAAATCCGCAACCGAATTGCACACCGTTCTTCTGGACGTTTCCGAACTCACCGAGCACGCCGATAACGCCATCAAGTTTCTGAGCGATATGTTCTCGGCCCGCCTCTATCGGCTCGCCGCGGCCAAGGTCGGTGTTCCCGACTACAAGGACCTCGTCACTCGGAAAGTACATACGGCCGAAGAACTCTATCGCTTCATGGTGGACCAGTTCAACCAGAGCCGGGCCTTCATGATGGAGCTCACCGTCGTGATCATTCTGGTCATCGAGCTGGTGTACATGTTCCAGGGCAAGCTTTTCTAGGCCTCCAGGCAGCGCCGCCTCTCGGCCTCCACCCCGCGATCCAATCGAAAACAGGCTGTGAACCCCATTGCAGGAGTGGCGTTCACAGCCTGTTTGTGAATTCGGGGCTTTTCAGGCCTCGATTACCGGATCATTTCGTCGGGCTGGCAGGGGTCGGCGAAGGAGCGGGTGCGTGCTCCGAAGCAGGAGCCGCATCCGGCGCAGGCGTTGCATCGGGCGCGGGAGCGGCAGCAGGCTTATCCCCTGTGGCCATATGGCGAATGTAGTGGATGAATGCCCACACTTCGTCGTCTTTTGCGCGCGAACTATCCTCGGGGGGCATTTTTCCCTTTCCCCCGCGAATGGTGGAGAACAGCTCCGCGTCTGTCTTCCCAGCCAACGACTTCGAATCGGTCCAGTCCTCGAGCTTTAGATCCATGTCCTTGGCCAGGTCGGACTTCCCATCCCCGTTGGCGTTATGGCAAACGGCGCAATCCACTTCAAAAAGCTTCTTTGCCTTGGCCAGCGTTTCAGGATTGACCTTGCCCTGACCTTTTGCCGCAGCTGAAGGCGCCGAAGCGGGCTCTTGTGCCTGGGTTCCGTTGGCGAACCCAAAGGTGAGAACGAATAACGTCGCAGATGTAAGAAAGACCAAGGGTTTGATCATGCCAGGCTCCTCGGTTGCAGATGTCCGGTTTGGGAACAGAGCAGCCAGTGAATTCAAGTTCGCACGAATTATAGCCCTAACACTCGTCCCTCGTCGGCGGTGCATCCGTTGCTTAGTCAGGCACTCCCTTAGCGGCTCGCCAGGTGATCCAAGAGGGTATCGAAGTCCTCCAGGCGGGCGTATTCGATGATCACCTTGCCGCGGCCATTGTGGTCTTCAATATGGACCTTGAGGCCGAGGGCGCGTTGGAGCGTGTCCTGAACCTCGCGAACATTCGGATCGATCACCGGTTCCGGCTTTTGCTCCTTCTTGGGAGCTCGCTCCGGGTGCAGGAGGTTTTGGACAAAACTCTCCGTTTGGCGAACAGAAAGCGAAAGTGAGACAACCCGTTTAGCTGCCTTCTCCATCTCTTCAGCATGTTCAAAGGCCAGCAGCGCCCGGGCATGGCCGAAACTCAGGTCTCCCGCTTCAACGCGCGTCTGCACAGTCACCGGCAAGCGCAACAATCGCAAGAAGTTGGCTACCGATGTGCGGTCCTTTCCGGTGCGCACCGCCATCTGCTCCTGAGTCATATGAAACTCGCGGGAAAGGCGCTCGAAGGCCCGCGCTTGCTCCATCGGATTCAGATCTTCACGCTGCAGGTTTTCAACGATGGTAATTTCCATCGCTTGCTCATCCGAAACCTGGCGAAGAATTGCGGGAATCGTCGCCTTGCCGGCCAGCTTCGAGGCGCGCCAGCGGCGCTCGCCCGCGATCAGCTGAAAGCGGCCATTCGCCTGAGGCCGCACAAGGATGGGCTGCACCACTCCGTTGGCCGAAATCGAAGCTGCCAATTCCGCCAGTTGATCCTCGTTCACGATATGGCGCGTCTGAAACGGATTGCGGTCGATCTTGTCGACTGCAATCTCGAGTGGCTTTCCACTCTCCGCATCGGCAGAAGGAGCGGCGGGAGCTTGCACGCGCGGCAGCAGAGAATCCAGCCCTTTGCCCAGAGCGCGTCGTTTCGGGTCTTGTGCGGTAATCGTCATGGTGAAAACTTCCTCGGGTCCGGCTACCGAGCCGGATAATGCTGAAAAACTGTTCATCGTTGCTTGTTTCCGGTCGCTTGGTTTCCGGTCCGCTCGGCTCCATTGAGCGAAGCAGCGGACAGCGCAGAGGTATTGGTCAGGATTTTTGCAAGGACTTGGATCTCGAATCCGCTTCCGCGGCGAAAATCTCGTTCCTGCGCTCAATCGAGCGCGGCGACTCAATGTGATTCCTCGCCATGAACTCTCCGGCCAATTCGAAGTAGGCCTCTGTGCCACGGGAACGGGCATCGTAAAGTGCAACCGGCTTGCCGTGACTGGGAGCTTCGGCAAGGCGTACGTTGCGCGGAATCACTGTCCGGAAGAGCCGCTCACGGAAATACTCGCGCAGCGTTTCGGTCACCTGCTGCGCAAGATTGGTGCGGTCGTCGTACATGGTCAGAAGCACGCCTTCAATCGACAGTGTTGGATTGAACGCGGCACGCACGCGCTCCAGCGTGGAGATTAGCTCCGAGACCCCCTCGAGGGCGAAATACTCTGCCTGCATCGGAACAATCAGCGTGTCCGCCGCAACCAGCGCATTCAGGGTCAACAGGTCGAGCGCGGGCGGGCAATCAAGAATGATGCGGTCAAAGTTACCGCGCAAAGGCTCAAGCGCCTGACGAAGGCGAATCGCTCTGTCCTCCACTGAGGCCAACTCAATGTTTGCGCCGGTCAGGTTCTTCGATCCCGGCAACAGGTGGAGCGTCTCGATCTCCGTTGGCAGAATCACCTGCTCGGCCGGAGAATCCCCCATCAGAACGTCGTAGATGGAATGGCGGTTATCGTCTCGCTGGAAACCGAGACCGGAGGACGCGTTTGCCTGGGGGTCGCAGTCAACAATAAGGATCTTTAGCCCCTCAAGGGCCAGGCACGCGGAAAGGTTGATGGCAGTGGTGGTCTTGCCAACTCCGCCCTTCTGATTGACTACGCCGAGAATCTTGCTCATGGATACCCAGACTATAAGGCGAGGGTCATTTGGGGGTAGGGACTTGCACTGTGAAGAACTCCGCCGCGTTGTGGAAAGCAACTTTGAAGATGACTACGATTTACCTCGCAACCGGTTGAATGGAAAAAGGTTTCTCGCCTCTCGCCGAAGCATTATCTTTACGCCCGGCAGGAGGTCATATCTGTGCAAAAGCTGCGCAATTTTGACCTAAATTAATGATCAGGAAATATCCTTTTCGAGCGTTCCATTTTGACATAACTCCAGCCCTCCGCGATCCCGTTTCGTTTCACCTGGAACATTGGCTCGCTTGCAATTCACTCAACTCAATGTTCCACGTGGAACAATCGCTAGCCACGCTGCATTTCAAGCCTCACGAAACCCACGCACCGCCTGCCTGCAGCATTACAATGGCTGCGATGAAAGTGTCCGCCCTCCTGCGCTCACCGAACGTCCGCTCGCCCCAGAGGCATATCTCTATCAACACCCACCCAACCCTGAAGATCTGCACCGTCCGACTTGCCCAACACAGTCTGCGGCGCTTTCGCTGCCCTCCACGCTTGCAGCGCCCCTGTTTCCTTACCGCACCGGCACAACAAATATCCGCGCCCCGTTTCCATCGTCACTGCACCGAAGCCGCGGCCGACATATTCCGGAAACGCGGCGCCATAGCCAACGAGACCATTCGGGCTAGATCACTCTCCGCAAAACGACCGCGCCGAGTCGACTCGGTTTCGTTCGAACTCCATCACCAGAAAGAAGGAACGAAGTGGAATACTTGAACGCATTTATCGGAAAGAAGGAACAGCCGCTAGCCGGCGAAGTCGACGCCGCCCTCGCCGGGGCCGCGACCCTTTGGCACTCCTACATAGACTGGCTCGCCGAAAGACACGCTGTCCGTGAACTCGAATGGAAATCCAGTGGAGCGAAATACGGTTGGAGTGTGCGCCTGAAACTGAAAAAGAGAAATATTCTCTACATGTCGCCCGCAAACGGATGCTTCCTGGTCTCTTTTGTTCTCGGCGACCGCGCCGTTGCTGCGACTGCGGGGGCTCAACTTCCTGCCGCCATCCACAAGGCAATCAGTGAGGCGCCAAAATATGCGGAGGGCACCGGTCTGCGCCTCCTGATCCGCTCGAAAGACGACATCCCGGCAATCCAGAAACTCGCGGAGATCAAGCTGGCAAACTGATCGCGCGGCTAAAGGAACCTCATCCCGCTAGGTCTGCTCTTTCGCTCTGGATTGTCTTGGAACCGAGCAGATGTTCCACGTGGAACATCTGCTCGGTTCCAAAACACTTCCCGCCTCAATTCGAATGTGGCAGGCCGCGAAAACCCAAACCGGCCGCAATTCTCAGCCTGCAGGAACAGAACGCTGCCCAATCACGAGCACTCGGCTCACCCCACCGGGAAGCGGTATCGAATCCGACCAAACAAACCCCAGCTCTGCAATCTCGCGAATGCCGTCTACTTCACCAACCGTCGTCATCGGCGCCAGCCACCCGCTTGGCCGGACGAGATTTCCGCCTGCTCGCACTGCCGCATCCATCCGGTCGACCGCACGCAATGTCACGCAATCGAATTGCAACTTCAGCAGCTCGGCCCTGGCTCCGTGCACCATAACACGCCCACCAACCCCCAGCACGCGAACCGCCTCGCTCAGAAAAGCCGCCTTCTTCCCCTGCGATTCCGCCAGCGTCACCGCGATCTCCGGCCGGCAGATCGCAATCGCCAGCCCGGGGAACCCTGCCCCCGAGCCAAAATCCAGAAGTGTTTTGATCCCAGCAGGCAATAGCCGGGCACAGGCGATCGACTCCACAAAATGGCGCTGCAGAATCCCATCCTCGTCCCGGATGGCCGTCAGGTTCACCTTCGCATTCCACTTCAGAAGCAAAGCCAGATACAGCCAGTAACTTCGCTGCGCGTCCTCGTTCAGCTCCTCTTGCCCCGCGTTCAACAGGAGAGAATTCAGCCTGTCCATTGCCCCTGCGCCGGATTCACTCATCCCTTCACTACCGACTCATCGACTTGCCGCGGTACCCACTCAGCAGCCGCCCGCACAAACCCGCCGAAAATCGCCCGCGAAAATGCGCTTGCCGTGTAGGTTCGCTCCGGATGCCACTGCACACCCAGGACAAAATGATCCGCCGAATCCAACTCCACCGACTCGATCACGTCGTCCCCCTCGGCTCTCGCAACCACCAGCAGTTTGTCTCCCGCCACCCGAACCGCCTGATGGTGGCTGGAGTTCACCATTGGAATCGCTCCGCCCGCCTCTCCTCGATCCGCCAGCAACTCGCCCAGCCGTGAGTCCGCTGACACACAAACGCCGTGAGCATTCACGACTTCACGTCCCGGGCGGTGATTCACGCTGGTTTGCAAATCTTGAACCAGCGATCCGTTGCACCACACGTTCAGCGACTGCATTCCGTGGCAAATCGCCAGGATCGGCTTCCGCAGGCTGAAACCGTCCTGCAACAGCAACTCATCCACGGCGGTCCGCGCCGGGTCGGCGTCCCCGCACTCAGGAATCGCACTCTCGCCATATCTTTGCGGATCAATATCAAACCTGCTGCCGGGCAAAAGAATGCCTTGAACGCCGGCCAGCAATCGGGCGACGCGGTCCTGGCGCTCGTGAAGCGGAACGACAATCGGCGTAGCGCCGGCGGAGTGAATCGCGGCAAGGTATGCAGGCAGAGACCGCTGATTATAGCCAGAATCGCTGCTCGTGGGTTCGGGGATGGCAATATGCACTGTCATGGAGCCAATAGTTTACTGATACTCGCCGAGAACTGGATAGTCGTAATTAAAAACAACAATAACTATTTTATTATCTATATCTTGCACATCAAATCATTACGAATCAACCAAAACATCTGCTGCCGCTTCCTCGCTGGCCCTTTCCGCAGAACAAACCGGCACGCGTAACCCGTCGATTGCCGCTCGCAACCGCTCGTTCAGCTCATCCACTTGGCGAAGCGTCATGCCCTCTGTGCAAATCGGCTCGCCCACGCTCAGTGTCAGCGGAGACGGATAGAAATGGTGCGTATGGATAGGCAGCAGTTCGTACACTCCGCTCAACGCCATCGGAATCAGCGGAACCTGTGCTCGGATCGCAAGATAAGCCGCTCCAGAAAGGAATGTCCCCAGTCTCCCGTCCGGTGTTCTGGCTCCCTCCGGAAAAACAAACAACGGCATGCCTCCTCGAAGCGCCTTCACCGCCGCCCCCAGACTTGCCAGCGATGCCCGCGGGTTCACGGTGTCAATCGGTAGCTGCCCAGACCGGTTCAGGTACCAACCAATAAATGGAATCGGCCAAAGCTCCTTCTTGGCCAGAATCCGGAACTGAACCGGCAGAGACGCAAACACGACCGGCGTATCCATGTACGACGTATGGTTGCAAGCAAACACCGCCACCGCGTGCTTTCCTAGCCTCTCGGCCCCCAGAACCGTCAGAGAACTCGTAACAACCCACACGCACACCTGCGCCCACACCCGCGCAATGTTGTGCTGAACTCGCCCGCTCTTGTCCACCACCGAAATAAGCAGCGAAAGCGATCCGAAAAAAATCGTCGCCAGCGCAAATGCCGGACTCTGAACAAGGTTGGTACACCAGCGGTAAAACCACGGCACCAGCTTCGGTCGGGCAGTCAATCGTCTACGGCTCAAGGCTGGGCCCCTTTTCGGCAATCAAGATAGAACGCGCTTCTCCCACCAGGTACACAGATCCTGAAACCACAACCACTCCGTCGCCGCAATCCCTGTCGGCGCGGTCGAGAGCTTCCGCAACCGAACCCACCGCCACCGCGGAACTGCCCACCGCCTCAGCCGCCTTCAGCAGATCTGCAAGCGAAGTCGCCCGCGGGCTCTCGATGGGCGCGAAAATTACCTGGTCGAACTCCGGAAACAGAATCTGCGCCATCTCGTCGAGCGGCTTATCGCGAAGGCAACTAAAAACCAATATTCTGGGATGCGAATCCCCAAAGCCTGCCGCAATTCCTGCCCGCAGTGCCCACGCCCCGGCTGCGTTATGCGCCACATCCAGCACCCAGGTCAACCCGTTACGTTCCAGCCGCTCCAACCGCCCGGGCCATCTTGTTCCTCGAACACCTTCGGCAATCGAATTGGCCGTCACCGGAAACCCGAACTTCTCCCGTAGTTCCTCGGCCGCAGCCAAAGCCAAAGCGATGTTTCTGTGTTGGTGAACGCCTCCGAGCGGTGAATCGATCTCGATTGCCTCGCCCGCCACCTCAACCGTATACGATCCCCCGCGCGCAACCGCGCCCATCGGCATATACACACCGGCATTCACACCGCGAACCCCCAGCTCCGCAGCCACTTCACCCAAAGTCTGGTTCGCCTCCGGATGTTGAGCCAGCGTAACCAGCGTCCCGTTCCTGCGCAGAATCCCGGCCTTTTCGCGGGCAATCGCGGAAATCGTCGAGCCAAGCCACTCCGTGTGGTCCAAAGAAATATCTGTAATGACGGAAATCAGCGGCTCCACCACGCTCGTGGCGTCCAGCCTTCCCCCCATCCCCACTTCCAGCACCGCTGCCTCAATCCCGCAAGCAGCAAAATGCAGAAAACCAATGGCTGTGATGAATTCGAAAAAGCTCGGAGTCTGAGGAAGAGCACCGCATCTCACCAGCTCTCTCGCCGCACCCTCAACTTGGAAATAGAGATCGCCAAACGCCTCGTCGCTGATCTCGACCCCGTCCACCCTGATCCGCTCGTTGATGCGGGACAGGTGCGGCGAGGTATACAAACCAGTCCGAATCCCCGACGCCCCCAGAATCGAAGCCAAAGTCGCGGCCGTAGATCCCTTGCCGTTGGTTCCGGCAATCAGTACTGAGCGGAAGCGATGCTCCGGATTCCCCAACGCACCCAGCAGCACACGCATCTCGTCCAGCGAGAACTTGCGGCGTGTTTGCCCTGGCTTGGTGTGGAGTTCCGGCGATAGTGCGCCGAGTTTTTCGATAGCGGAAGCGTAAGACATGGAAAATCTAGTATAGAAGCCGCATCCCCGGCGGCTCTCGCCGACCTCTACCCCAGCAGCAACTGCAATGCTTCCCGCGCGTTCTGCAGGCAACTGCGCGCCTCATCCTCTGACAGCAGCCCTTGATGTACGGCCTTCTTGCCCACATCGTTCACCTTGTTCGCCACCGCCGGGAAGCCGGCATCGAATCCAGTCATCAGAAGATTGTTGTTCACTTCGTGCAGCAAGTTCCCCAGCGTAGCGGCGTTCCGATAGCGCGTAGTCACCAGCCGCGTCAGCGAAGCCGGCAGCTTCTGCTTGATAGCCTCTTCCAGAACCGACCGGCACATCACCGCGCAAGCCGTGAACAATCCGAAAAAATAGCAGCGCGTCGCCTCGTCCAGGTACCGGTCCGCCTCCTCCGAACTCGGAGCGGCAACTACGCATTCCCGCAGGTGTGTAGCTCTAAGTACAGCAGGCTCAACAAGTTCCAGCAACTCCATGGCGAATGCTGCGCGCAGCAGATCGTTTTGCTGCCCATCCAGCGCTCGCTGGACATTCTGCCACGACGGAGCTTGATTTCCAGCCTGAAGAAGTCGCGTCAGCGAGGTCAGCCTCTGCCGCGCATGCTGAATGAATCCCTGCTGCATCTCGTGAGCCATCATCCGCCACTCCGCCACGAATGCCTCGGGATTCACCTGGTACCGCTGCCAAAGCTCCTTGTACACAATCGCTGGGAGAACATCCTGGAGTTGTGCAAACCGCCCAGTCCGCGCCAACTCCGCAATCGCTTCGCAGAACTCCTTGCCAGGAGCGCCCTCCACCGACATCTGTGCCAATTGGCCTTCAAGGCGGCCTATGTCGATGGTCATAACTCTTTCACTCCTATACTTGCAAAGACCTGCCAATCTTCACGGTTGCATGATTCATCGTCCTTCCACCGCACCGTGGCAACCATAAGGCCCAACACTGCCCACTCCCGATGGCACGCGCCAAAATCAACGCTCATACCTGACCACCTGGCAACAATTCCAGCTTAACAGCCCTCTTGCTTAAGATCCGGATTCCGTATCACATGTGGAGGAACAGGACCTTCGATCCTCTTGCCCTGCCTGCGTACGGCCGCGCTATCCACACAGATGCACGACTTTGCACATCCCCGATCAACCTCCTTGTGGGAACAGTGGGAAAGAGCATACTCATCCAACGCACGTGCGACTGCTTATCCAATTCTCCTGAAACCCACAGCCTTGATTTAGAAAACCGCGCACACTCGCAACTCCATCAAAAGGCAAACTTTGCCCCTCTTATCCACTTTTTCGTCCTCAACTACGGGTACTACGGGTAAGAAAGAGGATAGATCTCTCTTTAGAACCTCACCGTCGCCGCCGTACGCCTCGCGCTGAGTCCTCACTCCAAGCATTCCGCACTCACAACATCGATCCCCGCCCCTCATCGCTTGGGAATCCAGACAAAGACCCCGTTTTCCACGTAGGCCGCAACCGTGCCGATGACTACAATCAAGAAGAAGAAAAGACAGCTGTTTTCGCGGGGCCGCCCGGTGTTGTAGAGTGTGGCCAGCGCGAAAATCGGCTGAATCAGGTTTTCTTGGCAGTCGAAGAGCGAGGATAGGTCAATGTCGAGCGTCGAAACAGAAGTAGAAAAGCCGGCCGTACAGGGGGCAGCGATGGAAATCACGGTAAGCCGTCAGGACCTGGTGAAGGAGCTTATGGCCACCCAGAGTGTGGTCGAGCGCAAGACCACCATCCCGATTCTGTCGAACTTTCTCATCGAAGCGGAAGACGACCGCCTGAATATCACCGCCACCGACCTCGACCAGGCAATTCGCACCAGCGCTCCTGTCAAGGTCAAAAAGCCCGGCTCCTGCACCATTCCGGCGCGCAAGCTCTACGACTACATCAAGCTTTTGCCGGATGGGGAAATCTCCATCAAGCTGCTCGAAAACCACTGGGTTCAAATTCGCAGCGGCCGCTCCAACACAAAGATGGTTGGAATGGCCCGCGCAAACTACCCCCAGGTGCCCGAATTCCCCTCCGTTGCCGCCACCAGCATTCCCGTGGTTGCGCTGAAGACCCTCATTGCCCGCACCATCTTCGCCATTTCGAACGAGGAATCGCGCTACACCTTGAACGGCGCCCTGCTTCTCCTCAAGGCGGAGTCGCTTGCCATGGTCGCTACCGATGGCCACCGCCTCTCTTTTGTCGAAAAGTCCAACGAAAACCTTGTCGGCATCAGCGGCGAAAAGCGCGTTCTCATTCCCCGCAAGGCGCTCCAGGAACTCCAGCAGTTGCTCTCATCGTCTGAGGCGGACGAAGTCGACTTCGCCGACGACGAGCATAATCTCTTCTTCCGCGTTGGCCATCGCACCCTGAGCTCCCGCAAGCTTACCGGCCAGTTCCCCAATTTCGAAGCCGTCATGCCCCGCGACAACACGAAATTCGCTGTTGTCCGTGCGACAGAACTCGGATCGGCCATCCAGCGCGTGGCGCAATTCGCCGACGAGCGCTCCGGCGCAATTCGCCTCCGCCTTGAAGGCAACGAGCTCAGAATCAGCTCCAGCTCCACGGAATCCGGCGAGAGCGAAGACACCATCGACACTCCCTACTCCAGCGACCCCATCATGGTGGGCTTCAATTCCAGTTACATCCTCGAGTTTCTCAAGGCCCTCAACAACGAAGGCGAGGTTCGCCTCGAGTTCAAGGACTCCCAATCGGCCGGCCAGATGCGTCCCGAGGACCCGGACGCTGAGTACAAGTACCGCTATGTTCTGATGCCCATGCGCATCTGAACCGACAATTTCAATTGTCAAACTCCGACCGCGGCATCAGCAAACGAGCGATTGGTCATGCTCGTTTGCTGAAATCAATGGAAACCTTCAATTCAACTGAATCCACAGAACGCCTAAGCACAGTGACCTTCAACTGTTGGTCCTCGCTAAAGAGCTTTAGCTGCTGAGGTTGAATCCGAGGCCCCGGTCGGCGTTGGAAAGTCGCAGCTTCCAACGGCAGACCACCGTATTCGGAAGGAAATCCCCATAATTCCCGCGTTCGCCTAATTATTTCCGGCCCTGGAGTCGTGTTCCCTTTGAGATAAAGGCTGACCAGTTGCCTCTTCACGCCAAGCAGGTTCCCCGCTCGTGTCTGTGCCCCCCGCATTGAACCGATGACAGCAGCGAGTCCCGCAGCAAAATCCTTCCGAAACATCTTTTCTGCCTCACCGACGCCCGCTCGTCTGCCCATCCCAAAGCCCCCTTGCCACGTAAATTTTGTCAATTCAAATTGTCAATCTACTGATAGCCGTCAATTATAATTGACAAACGGAAGAAATGTATCTATCATTAAACTGAGAAAGGTTTATCGCGATGAGCGACCTACTTGCGAAGGAAACTGAGGTCTTTCAGAACCACTGTAAAGAGTGGTTGCGAGATCACGCGGGTGAGTATGTGACGATTCGCGACGAGGAAGTGGCGGGCTTTTTCGACTCCTATGGTGATGCCTTCACAGCCGGCCTACGGCACTTCGGCTCAGGACGTAGTTTCCTGATTCGGCAGATATGGCAAACTGAACCGGTCTACTTCGTCTTCTGAAATGGGACAGGCGCAGGTACCTTGGGATCCAAACCGCCCAGACAATCCCTTCGCTTGCATCGACGTCCTCGTGAGCAACTCGCGGCAGCTCATGGATCAGACAGGAGATCTCGGGTTTGAATTCCGCGAACCTGTCCAAATCAAAGCGATGATCGATACCGGAGCTGGCCCGGTGCTAGTCAGCAAGACGTACGCACGGCATTGCCAGCTTTTCCAAACTCGCTCTGATAGCGAAATACGTGTCATAGGCAGCAGCATAAAGGGCGGCGAGCACGCAGGACGCATTAGCTTCCCAAACACGACACTCCGCCCCTATGACCCTATTCGTATCGTGTCGGGTGATTTCCTCGAGGAGCCTCACTTCTCCTGCCTCATCGGCATTGACATACTCCGTCATTGGAAGATTACCTTCGACGCAAAATCGAAATTGGTCACGATCTACGACTGATCCGGCAGTCTGCCGGCCAGATGCGCCCCGAGGACCCGGACGCGGAGTACAAGTACCGTTATGTTCTGATGCCCATGCGCATCTGAGCTAAATCCAACCCCAAAGTAGAAGGCCCGGCGAAGATGCCGGGCCTTCTACTTGTGCGAGCGCCAACAGAACATCGAGCTAAACCTAGCTTCTTTTTCTCCCCTTCGATCCCCTCACCCGATCACCCCCGTGAAGATCTCTTGAATTCCAGCCCTCCATCTCTCCCGTTCAATCAAACATTCGCTCCTGTAATCACATATTCATCGCCTTTTTATATTTCGGGTATATCCATGAATTGTCCGGCGATAGCAAGACCAGGGTTGCTGCATCCCCAAAGCACTTCATCAAAGTCGACGCGACCATCAAGAAGCGACGGCATTGCAAGAATTTGACAGGGAAACTAGAACATCGCACTCGCTCTAGGCACACCTCGGCTCGGCGATCCGGACAGCACGTATACCTATTCCTGGAGACCCACTATGTCCGATTTGGCGACTACGGTCGAAGTACTACCTGCGTCAGCATCGTTGCTCGATCGCAAAATGAAAAAATCGTCCGCGTGGGTCAGCGCGGCAGTGGTCGCGGCCGCCCTCATCGGCGGACTTGGCTACATCGGCTTCCACATCGCGCAGGATCTTGGCAATATCGTCGTGGCCAGTATCTGGCCATACCTGCTGCTCGGCCTCGCCCTCCTGATCGCGCTCGGCTTTGAGTTCGTCAACGGCTTCCACGACACCGCAAATGCCGTCGCCACCGTCATCTACACCCACTCCCTCGATCCCAATATTGCCGTCGTCTGGTCGGGACTTTGCAACCTCGCCGGGGTCCTGGTCTCCTCAGGGGCGGTTGCCTTTTCCATCATCACCCTGCTTCCCGTCGAACTCATCCTCCAGGTCAGTTCCGGGGCTGGATTTGCCATGGTCTTCGCCCTCTTGCTGGCGGCCATCATTTGGAACCTCAGCACTTGGTGGTTCGGCCTCCCCGCTTCCAGCTCGCATACCATGGTCGGTTCCATCATCGGCGTCGGAATCGCTAACCAGCTGATGAACGTACACAGCGGCACCAGCGGAGTCGACTGGGAACAGGCCACAAAGGTCTTCAAGGTCCTGCTTATATCCCCAGTCATCGGATTCGGCGCTGCCGCTATCCTGCTTCTCCTTTCAAAGCTCTTCATCCTCACCAAGTGGGCAAAAAGCGCCGCCGTCTTCTACGATGCCAACCACCGCAAACCCTCTTGGGCTATTGCCGTCATCGCCATCACAGGTTTTGGTGGAATCTTCCCGATCAATGCTGTCGCTCCGTTGATATTCGGCATCCTCGGGCCTATTGGCGCCGGCATTTGGAAGCCTGTCACTGCTTTTGAGGCTTGGCGATACCCGATGGGCTTCATCATCACAGCGATTCTGGTTGGGATCTGTGGACTCTACGCCATCGCGCTGTTCGCGCGGATCGTCATCGATAACGCGGACGTCCTGTTTACCGCGCCCAAGGGCAACACCCCTCCGCCCTGGCCCATCCGCGCCCTACTCATCTTCACCTGCTCCGGCGTCAGCTTTGCGCACGGCTCCAATGACGGCCAAAAAGGAATGGGCCTGATCATGCTGATTCTGATTGGCACGGTCCCTACCGCTTACGCCCTCAACCACGCCGTCACAGCTCACGATATGCAGAACTTCATTGCAGCTTCCGACCAGGCCGGCCAGATCCTCGACAAACATGTCGATAAGAACGGGATCCTGGGAGCGGATGCGCGCGCTGAACTGACCGATTACATCCGAACCAAAGAGATCCAGTCGGACACAATCCTTGCCCTCCGCGAACTTGTCGAAGATCTGAACCACGAGGTCGCTCTCTACAAGGAGTTCAAGTCCGTCCCGGCTGCGCGCCAGACCAACGTCCGCAACGACATGTATGTCGCCAGCGAAGCTATTCGCCTGATGCAGAAGAGTGGAAACCCTGCCTTCACGCCGGCGGAAAATGCCGCGCTCAAGAACTACAAGAGTCAGGTCGACAAGGCTACAAAGTTCATTCCCAGCTGGGTCAAGGTTGCGGTGGCCCTCGCACTGGGATTGGGCACCATGGTCGGATGGAAGCGCATCGTTGTCACGGTGGGCGAAAAGATCGGCAAGGAGCATCTCACCTACGCCCAGGGCGCATGCGCGGAACTCGTCGCAATGGCCACCATCAGCGCTGCCGACAACTTTGGCCTCCCGGTCAGTACAACCCACGTCCTGAGTTCGGGAGTTGCGGGCACCATGGCGGCAAACCGTAGCGGCCTCCAATTCTCGACCATACGCAACATCGCAGCAGCTTGGGTATTCACGCTTCCCGTCGCTGCGCTTCTATCCGGAACGCTCTTCTGGGTCTTCCGCCAGTTTGCCGGGTAGGCCTTTTCTGCTCGCGATTTACACAACTCCGGGGGCATCCAAGGCTGTTGGGTGCCCACTTCGGACCACTCAAACCAGAAGCCTGCTTGGATAAACGAACAGGAAATCTCGACTTCCGGTACCATACATAAGGTACCTATCGCCGAATGAGCCTGAAAGCCAAGCTGGAAGCCATCATTTATGCCGCAGAAGAGCCGGTCACTTTTAACCAGCTCACTGTCCTGTTCGCCGCCGACGCCCTGGAGTGGAAAGCGGAGCAGGAAGCCGCGTCTGCCGAGGAGGCAGCCGAGGCCGAAGCAGATCTGCGCGACAGCATGCCGGGTCAGGAGTTCGGGGAAGCAGAGCAAGGCGAATTCACCCGGGAGCAGCGCCTTGGGGCTTTGCAGGAGCCGTCCGTCTCATCTGCACAGGAGCAGTTTTCGGGCGTCGAAGTGCCTGGTCCTGAACCGGGCGAAGAGAATCCAGATCTCACCCTCAACACCGCTGAGTCCAGCGCTGAGGAGTCGGAGCTCAAGCGGCAGTCCCGACAGCGTGACCGTGAAGTCCGGTCCATCCTTCGTGGTCTGCTCGACGAAATCATCGCCTCCTGCGCGTCGGATGACCGCGGAGTCGAAATTCGAGAAATTGCCGGCGGCTTTCGCATGGCCACAAAGCCGGAGTGCCACGACGCGGTGCGCATGTTCGTCAAGAGTCTCAAACCGGCGATGAAGCTGTCGCTGGCGGCACTCGAAACTCTTGCCGTCATCGCCTACAAACAGCCGGTTACTGCTCCTGAGGTTGGCGAAATCAGGGGTGTTGAGTCGGCCGGTGTGCTTGGTTCGCTATTGGCGCGCAAGCTCATCGTAACCGCCGGCCGCAAACAAGTGATCGGACGTCCGATCCTTTACAAGACCACCAAAGAGTTCCTGCTGCGCTTTGGCCTGAAGGATATCTCCGAACTCCCCTCCATGGAAGAGTTTGAGAAGATGGCCGCCATTGAGTTGGAAGAGCCGGAGCCAGAGTCCGACGACGCCGATGAATTGACAGCGGAAGGCGCCAGTCAACTGATCCCCGCCCCGATTCTCGATCGGGATGCGGACGGAATCGGCGAGCAAATGCCGATCCAACAACCAGACCCTGGCGCTGCGCCAGAGTCCGCCGATACTCCCGCGGAGCAGGAGAGTCCGGTAGCCGAATTGCCCGCCCGAACGCCAGCCGTGATGGCTGCCCAGAACCACGCGGAAGCGCCAGCCGAGACGGCTGCCGTGGAATCCGACGCACCCGATGAACCCGCACAAGCCTTTGTGGCTGCGGTTGATCCAGACACCGGAATGAGCAACGCAAGACTGAGCAACACGGAAGTCTACGCCAATCTCCAACCGGAAAACGAAGCGGACTGAAACTCCGCGGAGGCCACGCCCGCTGTGCCTCCCTCCCAAAAATGAGCAGGCAGAAACTGAGAAGTATTCATATGGCTAGGAAAAAAAAGGCCGAGTCTTCGGAGCCCGTACAGGCTCTTGCGCCCGAAATCGTCAACCCCGACACTGAAAACATTGAAACCGCGCCCAGCGAAGCTGCGGTCGTAGAAACCGCTGCCGCTCCCGCCGAGGCCAAATCGGCCCTCGCTGGCGACACAGCCCAGACCGAAGAAATCGACGAAGAGCCTGCAGTTGCCTCCGTAGACGATGACGAGGACGAAGAAGACGGTTCCGACGAGGACGAAGAGGAAGACGAAGAAGAGTCTGACGAAGAAGAAGAGGACGAAGACGAAGATTTGGACGAGGACGAGGACGCCGACGAGGATGAAGTGGAAGACGAGGAAGGCTCCATCTCCGGCGACAGCGAGGAAGAAGAGGAGAATGAACCCTCCAAACCCCGCCCTCCTGCCAAGCTTGAGCGTCTGCAGAAGATTCTTGCCGCTGCTGGAATCGCCAGCCGCCGCCGCGCCGAAGAGCTGATCGAGCAGGGACGTGTCCACGTCAACGGCCAGATCGTGACCACCCCGGGCACCAAGGCCGACGCCGGCCGCGACCACATTCGCGTCGACGGAAAGCTGTTGCACGGAGCCGAGCGCCTGCGCTACTTCGTCCTCAACAAGCCCAAAGGTTTTGTCACCACGGTCAAGGACCCCGAAGGCCGTCCCACCGTGATGCAGTTCTTCGAAAAGATGAAGGAGCGCCTTTATCCGGTTGGCCGCCTCGACTATATGAGCGAGGGCCTGCTCCTGGTCACGAATGACGGTGAACTCGCCAATCGCCTCACCCGCGCCGCCAACGGCGTGGAAAAGACCTACCTCGTCAAGGTTGCCGGCCAACCTACGGAAGACGAGCTCGACCAGCTTCGTGCCGGTGTATCCATCCTGCGCGGCAAAATCGGCACCGAGCGCGTCAAAACCTCGCCCGCCCGCATCCGTCAGGTCCGCCTGGGAGACAATCCCTGGTTCGAAGTGATTCTCATCGAAGGCCGCAATCGCGAACTCCGCAAGATGTTCGAAGAGATCGGCCACTTCGTCGAGAAGATTCGCCGCATCGGCTACGGCCCCCTGGTCTTGGATCAGGAGCCCGGCAACCTGCGCGAACTCGATGAGCAGGAGCTGGCCAAGTTGCGCCTTGCCGCAGAAGGCAAGCTGCGGACCTCCAAATCGAAGGATCTCCGCCGTCGCAATCGTGCGGACGCGCAGGGCCTTCCCACCATCACTCCTCAAAGCAGCATGCCACGCGCGGCACGGCCGTACAGCGACAATCGCTCCGCACGTCCCGCCGGCAAAGGTTATCGCTCGGATTCCGCTCCTGCCTACGACCGCCCCCGCCGTCCGGGAACGCCGGGCCCATCCCGCTTCACCAACGAGCGGGATTCGGACTCCATGCCCCGCGAAACCAACCGTCCGGCTGGCCGCCCTTCGGCCCGGCCGGCGTGGCAGAAGGACACTCGCCCCGCGCCCCGCTTCAACAAGGGCGGCGAGGACCGTCCGCAGGCAGCGCGTCCTTACGGCGACCGGCCTTCAGCTCCTCGCACATACGGCGACAAGCCCGCTTACAACCGCCCCAGTGGCGACAGACCCACGGCGCCTCGCACGTTCGGCGACAAGCCTGCTTACAACCGCCCAGATGGCGACCGACCCACGGCTCCTCGCACATATGGTGATAAGCCCGCCTACAACCGCCCCACCGGCGACCGGCCCTCGGCTTCTCGCTCATTCGGCGACAAGCCCGCTTACAATCGCCCCACTGGCGACCGGCCTGAGGCGCCTCGCTCGTTTGCTGACAGACCAGCTTTCAATCGCCCCAATGGTGACCGTCCTTCCGCACCGAGCAAGTTCGGTGACAAGCCTGGTGGATTTGCCGGCAAGCCCGCTGGTCGTGGCTTCGGCGACAAGCCGGAGCGCAAGGGATGGAGCAAGCCGGGATCCGATGACCGTGCAGAACGCCGTCGCAACGCCGTTCCTCAGCGCGCGGACGACAATTTCGACGATCTCGAGCCTCGCAAGCCCGTCAAGATCTTCATCGAACCGGTCTCGAACGAGGACCGTCCCAACCGTCCTGCAGGTACGCGGTCTTCTGCTCCGCGCCCTTACGTCGATCGTCCCCGTGCCCCGCGCCCGGATTTTGACCGTCCCGCTTCGGGCGGGTCTCGCAGAGAAGGTGGCTTCGCAGCCAAGCCCGGCTTTGCCGGCAAGCGTCCGTTCCGTAGCGAAGGCGGCGACGGGTCCGGCGCATCGTCCCCGCGCCCCTTCACGCCCCGCCCAGCAGGTCGCTCCGGTGCAGGAGCTGCGGATTCCAAACCCTGGAAGCCCAGGCCTTCGTTCGGCGCAGGCAAGCCTACGGGCGGCGGCCGTCTCAAGCCCGGCGGCGCTTCCAAATCCGGCCCTCGGCCGGGAGGCTTCTCCAAGCCCGGCGGCTTCAAGGGCGGCTCCCGTCCCGGCGGCGCGCCCGGAGGCAAAAAGCGCTATTAGCGCACTGTTCTCCTCCTCAACCGGCGGCTCCACTGCGTAAGCAGCGGAGCCGCCGCTGCATCTGCCTCATTCAAAATCCCCTCGAAAAATTTGCAGAGTTCCGCCAATTTTCGGAGTATACTCGACCCGTTTCGTGCAAATTCGGTTGGAATGGACGCCGCACGAGACCGCCGACAGGCGCGACTACTTCCCTGCACCATGAGTCTTTCTGAACGTCATTGAATCTTCAGCAAGGAGCATTCGGGATCTTCCCCTTGCTGCCCTGATGCCGATCCAATGCGAGGCTGCGGTTTGGCACGACGCAACGGCTGAACGAAAACACACAAATCGCAGCAAAGCGATCTGGCCCGAAAGAAAACGGCAAAGGCATCGACCCCGCGCCTGGTGCGCATCGGGTTGAGCTTGGCAACGCGATTTGAGTGCTGCCCATTCGCCGCAAGGCCGAATCTTTACTGGCTTCCAACCCCCCGGACCAAGCAAAAAACTGACTTGCTGGCATTGCCAGCGGTGCCGCAATCCGCCTTGGCGCCTTCTGACGGTACCGATCTCGCGCAGCGTGGGACGCGCCGTCATGCCTGGTAGCCGCCCGGAGCAAAGATCCGCAATCGGAATCCGATTCCCCGAACGGTTGCAGAGACATTCGGTTGAGTTTCTCAACCGACAAAACCTGATCCCCAAAGGAGTAGAAAATGGCCAATTCCGCGAAGGTACCAGTAAAGGGCAGCGAACGTGTTCTTCTTGCAGGATCCCGCGCGATCGGTCCCACCGATCCGCATCAGCTCATCGAAATCTCGGTCATTCTCAAGCACCGGCAAAACCTGTCAACCGCCAGGCCGAACGGGAAATTCATGACCCACAACGAATTTGCGGCACAGTGCGGGGCCGACCCCGCCCATGTGGACAAGATGCGGCAATTCGCCAAAGAAAACAACCTGATGATCCTCGAGCGTGGCGACGAAGTACTGCGCCGCACCGTCACCTTGGCGGGAACAGCCGCAGCCATGGAAAAGGCCTTCGGCATTGAACTCATCGACTACGAGCATCCCGACGGAAGCTACCGTGGACGCATCGGCGCCATTCATGTTCCTGCCGAATACGCCGCCATCGTGCAGGGCGTCTTCGGACTCGACGACCGCCAGGTAGCCCGGCCGCACTTTCGCTACCGGACCACCAGCCGCGCCTTCGGAACCCGTGCCTCCAACACGTCCAGTTACCCACGGGAAATCGCCAAACTCTACAACTTCCCCCAGGACGTCAATGGCGCCGGGCAGGTGATCGGCCTCATTGAGCTGGGAGGCGGTTATCGTCCGGCCGACATCCAACAGTACTTCACCCAACAAGGGCTGCCGGTACCCACTGTCAGAAGCGCCTCGGTGGACCAGGGCAAGAACCGTCCGACCACGGCCAACAGCGCCGACGGGGAAGTTATGCTTGACATCGAGGTTGCCGGTTCGGTCGCCTCCGGAGCCACCATCGTCACCTATTTCGCGCCGAACACCACGCGCGGATTCCAGGATGCACTGAGCATGGCGGTACACGATCAGCTTCGCCATCCCCAGGTCATCTCCATCAGTTGGGGCGGGCCAGAAGCCAGCTGGACCACGCAGTCCATGCAGAACTTCGATGAGGTGGCGCAGGAAGCAGGGCTGCTGGGAATCACCGTCATCGTGGCTTCCGGCGACAACGGATCCTCCGACGGCCTGACCGATGGCCAGAACCATGTGGACTTCCCGGCCTCCAGTCCGCATGTGCTGGCGGTCGGAGGCACACGGCTGGTCGCGGCTCAGGGCGCTATCGCCTCTGAAACCGCCTGGAACGACGGGCCCAACGGGGGAGCCAGCGGCGGCGGATACAGCGCGGTCTTCTCGCGGCCCAACTGGCAAGCCAACGACGTCTCGCTCCCCGGGCGCGGGGTTCCCGACGCGGCTGGCAACGCCGATCCCGAAACCGGATACAACGTTCTGGTCGATGGCCAGGCCGAGGTCATCGGAGGAACCAGCGCGGTGGCGCCACTCTGGGCCGGGTTGATCTGTCTTTGCAACCAGAAACTCCAAAGCCGTGTGGGTTTCATCAACTCAACCCTTTACGGCGTCAACCAGACCGCCTGCTTTCGCGACATTACCCAGGGAAACAATGGCGCCTACAATGCCTCGCCGGGCTGGGATGCGGTCACCGGACTTGGATCGCCCATGGGTGTCCAGATGCTGCAAACCGCATTTGGAGCCACCACTCAGGCGCAAACTCAAACCGGTCAGGGCATGACCGCTCGCAATCCCGCCACGCAGACTGAAACCGGCCAAACGGTAACCAATCAGGCGTCGCGTACACAATCCACAAGCAACCGCTGACAGCGCTGCGATGCCGACCCGTCCGGTGGCTTCAAGCAGTGACTCCTGGCTCTCGCGAGACATGAAAGAAGGAGAGAAGAAGCACCGGAAAAATCAGGCCCCATCCCGCCCGGGGTGGGGCCTATAACCAAATTCACGGTGCCTTGCGGGCGAGATTTCGAATCAGTTCCTGCAATTCTTGGTTCGCCCCACGGTCCGATAGCATCCATACCGCTATGAGCATTGAAAAAGCGACCTTCGGAGCGGGATGCTTCTGGGGGGTCGAGGCGGCCTTCGCCGAGATTCCGGGCGTCCTTGCAACCGCCGTGGGCTATGAAGGCGGAATCCTCCCTCAGCCGGCGTACAAAGACGTATGCACTGACACCACCGGGCACGCCGAAGTGGTCGAGCTTGATTTTGACCCGGCGCAGGTCACCTATCCGCAATTGCTCGAAGCATTCTTCGCCCTCCACGATCCCACCACCCTGAACCGCCAGGGGCCTGATTGGGGAACGCAGTATCGCTCGGCAGTTTTCTTTCACACTCCCCAGCAGCAGGCCGACGCCATTGCCACCATCGAGCGGCTCAATGCCGAAGGGCGTTACAAGCCGAAGCGCATCGTCACTCTGGTTGAGCCGGCGCAGACTTTCTGGAAGGCGGAAGACTACCACCAGAAGTACCTGGAAAAACGCGGCTTGCGTAGTTGCCACATCTAGAGCCTGCGGCCAGCTTTCCCGCCCGCGCGAGAGTTCTCAACCGGCTCTAGGATTTGACTGGGCTGATCTGACCATCATCGATGTTTTGAACTAAACTGGCGAACCGCCGGCAACCGCCCGGAGCCTCAGCTCCACTCTTTCTGGAACCTCGTTTACTCGGGTACTGTAAATCGCATCGGGATCTTCTTGGCAGGAGGATGGGATGTATTTTCAACGACGCAATCTGCTCCGGTTCCTGTCGTTCACTTTCGGATCGAGCTTCATCCTGGGCCGAAACCAACTCGGCTTTGCAGCGGAGACGGCCGCGTCGCCAACGACCCCTCCTCCCTCCTCAGGGGCAGCTGTTGCACCTGGGTTAGCTGACGGAACGGCAACGGAAAAAGTGACGGGAATCGGGGGGCTATTCTTCCGAGCTCACGATCCGAAAGCGTTGGGACTTTGGTATCAGCAACACCTGGGGATCTCGCTCACACCGACAAGCGAGCAGGATTCCGTTTGGCAGCAAGAGGCCGGACCTACCGTTTTCGCTCCATTCAAGGAGACAACCGGCTATTTCGGAGATCCCCAGAAGGTCTGGATGGTGAACTTCCGAGTCCGGGATCTCGACAAAATGGCGGCCCAGTTGCAAGCCGCGGGAATCGCGATCAAGATTGACCCGCAAACTTATCCCAATGGCCGCTTCGCCCGCTTGCATGACCCGGAGGGGAATCCCATCGAACTGTGGCAGCCGATGGTCGGCGACTCTAAAAAATAGAGTGCAAAGCAGTTCCTTCCCGCTTCCGGGTTGCCCTCTCTATGGGGACGGAATGGACCCGCCAGGAAGGAAGTGAATCTTCATTCCCGGCGCGAAAATGGCGCGAATCAAAGTCCATCTTGCGCCAGCGCCGCGGCCTTTTTGACCGCGTTCATGTCAATTCACAAAGTCAGCCGGCCAAATCAGGCCTGCTCGGTCTCCCCGCCTTCATCCCGCGACGGCCATTCGGTCAGCAGAGCAGCTTGTCCATCGGTGGCAGACTCTTCGACGGGCGTCTCGCTGCCGGTCTCCGTTGCCCCTGGCTCGTCGAACCACAGCCAAAGGATCCACCACACCAGCACGGCAATGTAGACCACCTTGTTCGCATTCACCAGCTTGTTGCCAAGATTGATCACGCGCTCGTAGTCGGCCCGGGTTAGCGGATGAACGGTGCGCGCGATCACCTGCCAGGCTCCCTGCACCGAAAGCCACGCCACGGCTACTGTAGACAGCCCGATGGCGATGGCCTGGGTGTGGCTCCGCCATCCGGCCTTATACCTGCGCCCAGCGGCAAGCACCAGTAATCCCAGTTCGATGCTCAGCACATCCACCAGCATGTCCATCTTCTGGGCCACAAACTGCATCAGTCGCAACAGCGCCAGCGGCGAGTCAGCCGCCAGCTCCGCGCGGGCAGGCCACGGGCCCCAGAAGTAGAGCACTCCTCCGGCCACCACCATGGCTGCCAACGACCATCCGACCCACACGCCTCGGGGCGCGCCGGCGAAGGCCCGCCGTGCAATCTCCACCACCACGGCCAGCGAAAGCAACGCCGTCAGATCGGCAAAACTGATGAAAACAGAGCGCAAAGTCATTTGCGGAAGCCGCCCCCCCAGCAGCACTTCTGTCAGCAGTCGCAGGGCAAAGAGAACGATGCTGGCGGAAAACCACGGGTAACGGTTGATTCGGTCCCGCCCGAGCAGAACCACCAGCAGCACCAGCTGGGCGGCAAAAGTGAGTGTCCAAAGAATCTGTGTCGCACTGAAAGCAAAATTGGGATGCATTTGACCTTATCCGGTCCGCGGAAGTTTGCACGAACGGACCGTCTATCAGTTTAAATGGGTCGTCAGCGTTCGATGCCGGGAACCGTGCAAGCTCTCAATCGGCGTGTCCCGGATGCTGTAGTGCGCTCGCTCTGCCGAACCTCAAATTCCAGCCGTATTATCTTTGTATGAAAAACAACAGAGCCTCAGGCTCACTTGTATTTGCAACATTGCTTTTCTTGTGTTTTCCCGCAATCGCACAGAACCAGCCGTCCATGTTAAAAGCCATATCCGAGCCCGCAGCCCAACGCATCAATGGCTACGAGCCCACCTGGTGGAAGGAGGCCGTGGTCTATCAGATCTACCCACGCTCCTTCAGCGACTCCAACGGCGACGGCATCGGCGATCTCAACGGAATCACAAAAAAGCTCGATTACCTCCAAAAACTCGGCGTCAACGTCATCTGGCTTAGCCCCCACTATGACTCGCCCAACGCCGACAACGGCTACGATATCCGTGATTACCGCAAGGTCATGGCGGAGTTCGGCACCATGGCCGACTTGACCGCATGCTCGCCGCCATCAAAAAGCGTCACATGCGGCTCATCGTCGACCTGGTCGTCAATCACTCCTCCGACGAGCACCGCTGGTTTGTCGAGTCCCGCAAATCCAAAGACAACCCGTACCGCGACTACTACATCTGGCGTCCCGGCAAGCCCAACCCCGCCGCGCCCAACGGATTCGATCCGCCCAACAACTACCCTTCCTACTTCGAAGGCTCAGCCTGGCAGTTCGACCCGCAGACCAAGGAGTTCTACCTTCACCTCTTCGCCGTCAAGCAGCCCGACCTCAACTGGGATAACCCGAAGGTCCGCGACGAGGTCTACAGCCTCATGCGCTTCTGGCTCGACAAAGGCGTCGACGGCTTCCGCATGGACGTCATTCCGCTCATCTCCAAGCGTCCCGGCCTGCCCGACCTGACTCCTGAAGAGCTGAAGGATCCCTCGGCGGTCTTCGCCAACGGACCCCGCATGCACGAGTACCTGCAGGAGATGAATCGCAAGGCTCTCGCCCCCTACGACACCATGACCGTCGGCGAGGCCATTGGAACCACCCTAGCGCAGACTCCGGCCATTGTGGACGAGCGCCGCCACGAGCTCAACATGATCTTCAACTTCGACGCGGTGCGCAGCGACATGAACGGCCCGATGTACATCAAACCGAAGCTCACCGACCTCAAGGCCATCTACACCCAACACGCTCAGCAGCTCGACAAGCACTCCTGGGACACCGTCTTCCTTTCCAACCACGACAACCCGCGCATCGTCTCCAGCTTCGGCGACGACTCGCCCGAATTCCGTGTCCCCTCCGCCAAGCTGCTTGAGACCATGCTCCTCACCCTCCGCGGAACCCCGTTCCTCTACCAGGGTGACGAACTGGGCATGACCAACTATCCCTTCGCCAAACTCGCCGACTACGACGACATCGCCATCAAGAACGCCTACAAGACCTACGTCGCGTCGGGCAAAGTCGCCGAACCGGTCTTCCTCAACATCGTCGCCCGCGTCGCCCGCGATAACGCTCGCACGCCGATGCAGTGGGATGCCACTCCCAACGGCGGCTTCACCTCCGCAGCCAAAGCCTGGCTGGCCGTCAATCCCAACTACATCACTATCAATGCCGCTTCCGAACTGGCGGACCCCGACTCCATCTACCACTACACCCAGCGCGTTATCGCCCTGCGCCATGCCCACAAGGCCTTGGTCTACGGCGACTACCTGGATCTCGATCCCTCCAACCCGCAGGTCTTCGCTTACACGCGAACCCTCGGCGCGGAGCGCTTCCTGGTCGTCCTGAACTTCGGCAAAGCGGGCATCGCCTACACCCTGCCCGCGGGAAACCAGGCCGGCGACCTCGTCCTTTCCAACCTGGCGGGCACTCCGCCCGCCGAATCCCACACCGCGGCCCTCAACCTCAATCCCTGGGAAGCCCGCGTCTACCGCTACTAACACCCACTGCGCCGGCAAAGTTTCTTCTCTTTGCCGGCGCAATTTCCGCGCAGAATCCCTCAGAATTCGCCTCCGCTCGGAGTATCCTTCTTCCGGTCCCGATTTTCATCCGGAGGTACGTTTCCGATGGAGACATCCGTACTGCTCGCGCCGTTCCCCAATTGTCCGGCCCTCGATGGCTGCCACTGCGTCACCAACTCCCTCCAGAAAATCTTCCATGCCTACGGCCACCCGGTCAGCGAAGAAATGCTTCTCGGCCTCGGTGCCGGGATGGGCTTCATCTACTGGCAAATGAAGATTCCCGGTCAGGAGCAAGAGATCGTCTTCATCGGCGGCCGGGGCAACATGAAGGACTTCTACACCGACCTCGACCGCCGCACCGGCGTCCGCATCCGCGAAATCACCACCTCCAGCGCGGCCAAAGCCGAAACCGCTCTGCTCGACGCACTCAAACAGGAAAAGCCGGTCTTTCTCGGCGGCGACATGGGCTATCTGCCATGGTTCCATTTCCCCATCGAATACCACTTCGGCGGACACGCCTTCGTCGTCTGCGGTTACGACGGCGACCAGACCCTTCTGGCCAGCGATATGGACCAGCAGATGAGCGGCAAAAAGAGGGGCTTCTACGCTCCCATCACCCTCAGCCAGCTCCGCCTCGCCCGGGGCTCAACCTTCAAGCCGTTTCCGCCCAAACATCTTCGGCTGGAGTTCGACTTTTCCGGCTTCCGCGCTCCCGGCCGCCCGCAGATCCTCTCCGCTATCGGGCAAGCCGCTCAGGCGCATCTCGACCCGCCCATCAAGAACTTCGGCGTTCCCGGCATGAGGCATACCGCCAAGCAAATCCTTACCTGGCCGCGCCAATTCGAAGCCGACACCCTGCGTGCCAATCTCTTCAATCTCTATATCTTCATCGAAATCGGAGGAACCGGCGGGGGCTGTTTCCGCTCCATGTACGCCCGCTTCCTCGAGGAATCCGCCACTATCGCCCAGCTCCCCGAACTGCGCGAAATCGCAGCTTCATTCCACGATTCCGCACAACGCTTCACCGCCATTGCGCTCCTCTTCCAGAACGCCTTTCAGGGCGGGCTGACCACCTCGGACCTTTCCGCCAGAATCGGCGAGGCTTCCGCGCAGTTTCTTTCCATTGCCGATCTCGAAGAAAAAGCCTGGAAGGCCCTTGATGCGGTTTCTGCAGGGCTAAATCCGAGAAATCCCGCCGAAATGCGCTAAAGGACGGGCGCTCTCTTGCTTGAGCGCACTCATTCTTTCGTATAGCTATGCTTTCATGGGATGAAACGGAGGAAAATCAGAATATGGTGCGCCCGGAGAGATTCGAACTCCCGACCTAACGCTCCGGAGGCGTTCGCTCTATCCAGCTGAGCTACGGGCGCGCATTACCAGCATATCGTACTTTCCATTCAATGGCGCGGTTTCCCTTTGCCGCTCACTCCGCCCGCGCCGCTTCCCGCTGTGCCCGCAGCTCTTCCATTACCGACTGGATCAGCGCCTTCGCTCCCTCGATCCCGCCTAGGACCGCCTGCAGATCCAGTGCCGGCTTGGCCGGGTTCCGGCTCGATGCGCAGTAAACCCCATGCTGCCCCACCATGATCAGCGAATCCGTCAGCAGGTCGAGCGCCACCGCCAGCCGGCCGCGCTCCAACCCCATCATGAATTCGTGTTGCTCCAACTCCGTCCGCTTCTCGTCAAAGATGCTCATGCTTCCAGCCTACCCCGAATGCCGCGATCTCTGCCCTAGCTTCGGATCGCCTTCGCCGCCTCATCCCAGATCGCCACATTCCGGCTGAAGTACGAATGATTGGCCATGTGGCAGGCAATCGCCGCGTGGTTGCCGAACACCTCGTTCTCTTCCACCGTCTGGCGCGAGTTCACCGCCTTGAAAAACGTCAGCAGATGGTCGGCAGTGTCGTTGTACCCCTGTGGCGTCGTATAGCTCTCCGCCTCGGCCAGCGCGTGCGGAGCCTCCGGGTGCGCGGCCTTCCACTCGTCGAGATACTGCTTCCTCAGATCTGCCGGCCAGCCCTGGATCGAATACCCATCCGGCCTCGGGTTCGTATCTTGCGGCGTAACCGTCAGCGTGTTTCCATTCACCACCATCGTCGCCTTCGAGCCGTAAAAGGTGATCGGTTCGCCCGCCTCGTTGTTCTGGTTGCAGTGCAGATTCACCGTCACGCCCGGATAGTCGTACATTGTCGCCAGCAAATCCGGAAAATCGCGCCCGTCCGTGAAGTGCGTCAGGCTGCCCGTCGAATAGGCCCGGCTCGGCGCGGTATTGATCCCGGTAATCGCCTGGATCCCCGACAGCAGGTGCACAAACAGATCTCCCGCCACACCCTCGCCGTATTCCGCAAAGCAGCGCCAGCGGAAGAACCTCGCCGCATCGAACGGCCGCGGGCTCGCATCGCGCAGGAACGCATTCCAGTCGATGGTCTTCGCGCTGGCGTCCGGCGGAATCGGATACACCCACGCCCCGCTCGGCGAGTTCCGGTCGCTGTGTCCTTCGATGTACCGCACCTCGCCCAGTTGCCCGGATGCAAAGATCTCGGCTGCTCTCTGGTACAAAACGGAGCTCACCCGCTGGCTCCCAGCCTGGAAAATCCGCTTGCTCGCCCGCACCGCCTCCACCATCGCCAGCCCGTCGGCAACGTTGTGCGACATCGGCTTCTCGCAATAGACGTCCTTGCCCGCCGCCAGGCAATCCAGCACAACCCGCCGGTGCTGGTGATCCGGCACAGCCACCACCACGGCCTTCACGCCCTTGCGGTCGAGAAGTGCTCGATAGTCCCGTGTGGTCGGGATCTCCGCGCCCCAGGCTTCTTTCGCGGCCTGATGCCGGCTGTCGTAAAGATCCGCCGCGCCTACACAATTTCCAAGCTTGGCGATTCGCGCTGCATGCAGCAGATCGCAGCCGCGCACTCCGGTCCCGATGCTTGCGAACGGCACCACTTCTCCGCTCGTTGCGGCGTTATCCAGCGCGGTTTGAGAAAGCACCAAAGGTGAATTGCCCCGCGCCCCGGCCGCAACCGCTGCCCCCGCTACCGCCGCGCCCGCTCCCAGGCGCACAAATGATCGCCGCGACATTCCAGACTTCTCCATCTAAACTCCTCCATGCGAGCGCAATTCTCGCTCCCTGCCCATCAAGCTGTCCACCCAAACAACCCCTGCATGTCGCAATCATTCAATCGGTTGTGTTGTCTTGTGTGTCTTTCCATCCAATCCCGCCGCCCAAAGATTATGCTGAGGGAGGGACATCGCGCCCGCAGCGCAAGGCAAGAGGAAGCCTGCCGCATGCCGCCCCTGAGAGGCATCCAGTTGAACATCTTGAACTGTAGCAATGCATTCCTTTTGCGTCTTGGTTTCATCGCGAGCATCCCCTTCATTGCTGCGTCGACGTCTTCCCTCGCCGTCGCGCAAAAGCCTGACTTCGGCCCCAACGTTCTCATCTTCGATCCCACAATACCCTCCGCATCGATCCAGCAGCAGATCGACAAGGTCTATGCAGTTGAACAGCACGCCGAATTCGGTCCCGAGCGCTACGCCATCCTCTTCAAGCCCGGCGACTACAAGATCGACGTCCCCATAGGCTTCTATACCCAGGTCCTCGGTCTCGGTGGGACGCCGGACGCAGTTCGCATCGAAGGCAACGTGCACGCCGACGCCAGTTTGCCCCGCAACAACGCCACCTGCACCTTCTGGCGCGGCGCCGAAGGCTTCTCCGTCACGCCCACAGGAGGCTACCTGCAGTGGGCTGTCTCCCAGGCCGTTCCTTTCCGTCGCATGCACGTCCGCGGCAACCTAGTCCTTCACCAGAATCGCGGATGGGCCAGCGGAGGATGGATCTCCGACAGCCTGATCGACGCCAACGTAGACGCCGGAACACAGCAGCAGTGGATCTCGCGCAACACCGAGTGGGCGTCCTGGACCGGCTCCAATTGGAATATGGTCTTTGTCGGCGTCAACCGTCCCCCCGCCGGCGAATGGCCAGCGCCTCCCTTCACCAAAGTGGAGCTCGCTCCCATCGTTCGCGAAAAGCCCTTTCTCGAAGTCAATGCCGCAGGCAAATACAGCGTGCGCGTACCTGCCCTCTCGTCCAACTCCACCGGCGTCTCATGGCATTCGGGCGTTACTCCCGGCCGCTCCATTCCCATCTCCCGGTTCTACATCGCTCACTCCGGCATAGATACCGCAGCAACCATCAACGCCGCTTTGGCCCATGGCAAGAATTTGCTGCTTACACCCGGCGACTACGACCTGGCCGAGCCTTTGCGCGTCACGCGACGCGATACGGTGGTTCTCGGACTGGGCTTTGCCACATTGCGCCCCGTCCATGGAACCCCCGCCATGCTCACCGCCGACGCGGGCGGAATCATCCTCGCCGGATTGCTCTTCGACGCCGGCGAAATGGAGTCGCCTATTCTGCTGCAGGTCGGGCCATCCGGCAGCCATGCCGTGCACGCCAAGAATCCCATCTCGCTGCACGACATCTTCTTCCGTGTCGGCGGGGCAGGCCCCGGGCGTGCCGGGATCAACTTAGAAATCAACAGCAACGACACCATCATCGACCACACGTGGATCTGGCGGGCCGATCACGGCAAGGGCGTCGGATGGGAAAGCAACTCCAGCCGCAACGGCCTGGTTGTCAACGGCAACAACGTCACCGCCTATGGACTCTTCGTCGAGCACCACCAGCAGTTCCAGGTCTTATGGAACGGCGACGGCGGCCGGACTTTCTTTTATCAATCCGAGATTCCCTACGATCCGCCCACCCAGGCCAGTTACACCAGCGCTCCGGGCGTCAACGGTTGGGCATCTTACAAAGTGGCCGACACGGTCGCCACTCATCAGGCCTTCGGACTGGGTGTCTACAGCGTCTTTCGCAATCCCGATGTGGTCCTCAGCCGCGCCATCGAGTCCCCCGTCAATGCTGGCGTGCACTTCGAGCACATGATCACCGTCGCCCTCGACAACAAGGGCGAAATCTCGAACGTCGTGAACGACAAGGGAGGCCCCGCTTTGCCACGTAGGCCCGGCAAACCCAGGACCACCCCCAAAATGACAGTCTTTCCATAGGGATTCGCCCCCTCACGGCGCGCGCAGGCCGAATCATGGGAGAATAGTACGGAAGATTGCCATGACAAATACAGACCTCCCTGAAAATCAGCCCAACCTCGAAAACCCGCCCGAACCCGCCGCTGAAGCTGCAGCCGAACCCGCTCTTGTCGAGCCGCTCGCAGTCGAAGCACCGGTTGCGCCGCCCGTTGAGCCTTCGGCTCCGGCCAGCGCTCAAGCCGAGCCCGAACCCGAGCCTGAGGAGTCCTTCGCCGATCTGCTCTCGGCCTTTGAGCGTAGCCATTCGCACAAGGCCGACGACGGCCAGAAGCAGTTGCAGGGCACAGTCGTTTCCATCTCTGCCGACGAGGTCTTCCTCGACATCGGCTACAAAACCGAAGGCGTTCTCCCCCGCTCTTCCTTCGACAAGAACGCAGACGATGTCAAAGTCGGCGACACCTTCTCCGTCTCCGTCAAGGGTCGCAACGTCGAGCGCTACTACGAGCTGACCCGCCACAAGGTCGCCCAGCCTAAAGACTGGTCGTCGCTCGAAGCCGCTTTTGCCGACAAGACCGCTGTCGTTGCCACGGTAACCGGTGTCGTCAAGGGCGGACTCACCGTCGATGTTGGCGTCCGCGGATTCATGCCAGCCAGCCGCAGCGGCACCCGCGATGCAGCCGAGATGGAGAAGCTGGTAGGAACCCAAATCACCTGCCGCATCACCAAGCTCGACGTCGCCGATGAAGACGTCGTCGTCGATCGCCGCGTGGTCCTCGAAGAGCAGGCTCGCGAAGCCGCGCAGGGCCGCTTCACTGCCATGAAGGAAGGCGACGTCCTTCCCGCCACCGTCCGCACCCTCATGCCCTACGGCGCATTTGTCGATCTGGGCGGAGTCGATGGCCTCCTCCACGTCAGCGATATTTCCTGGAACCGCATCTCCAAGCCTGAAGATGTTCTCGCCGTCGGCCAGGAACTCCAGGTTCGCATTCTCAAGATCGATCCCGACACCAAGAAAATCTCTCTCGGCCTCAAGCAGTTACAGCCCGAGCCGTGGGAAACCGCCCCAGAGCGCTTCCAGGCCGGCCAGCGCGTCAGCGGCACCGTCACCCGCCTCACCGACTTTGGCGCTTTTGTCGAGCTCGAGGCTGGCGTTGAAGGTCTTATCCACATCTCTGAAATGGCCTGGGGCAAAAAGGTTCGCCATCCCAGCGACCTGCTCAAGCCTGGCGATCAGGTCGACGCCGTCATTCTCGGCATCAAGCCCGAGGAGCGCCGCATCTCTCTCGGACTCAAGCAGACTCTCGCCGACCCGTGGACCGAACTCCCGCGCAATTTCCCCGTCGGCTCGCAGATCGAAGGACCGGTCACCAAGCTCATGGCTTTCGGAGCATTCATTCAGATCACCGAAGGCATTGAAGGCTTAGTCCACATCTCCGAGATCAGCGCCGACAAGCGGCTCAACCACCCCTCGGACGCGTTGCGCGTCGGCCAGGTGGTCAAGGCCCAGATTCTCGCTATCGATCCGGAAAAGCGCCAAGTCAAGCTCAGCATGAAGCAGCTCGTGCCCACCAGCATCGACGAGTACATCGCCGAGCACAAGGTTGGCGACCGGATTTCCGCTCGCGTCGTCGAAGCTTCCTCTGACTTTGTGCAGGTCGAGCTGGGCGAAGGCATCCGGGCCATCTGCCGTCTGCCCAAGGCTTCGGCTGCCGCCCCTGCTGTTCCTGCGGCCGCAGCGCAGGGCAAGGTCGATCTCGGCTCTCTCTCCTCCATGCTGCAGAGCCGTTGGAAAGGCAATAACCCGGCCACCTCCGCCAAGCACGAACCGCTCGGCGTCGGTCAGATCCGCAGCTTCAAGATCGTCAAACTCGACCCTGAAAGCAAGAAGATCGAAGTCGAACTGGCCTGAGTCATCCATCCGTCGCACAACAGAAAAGCCGCCTCATCCGGGGCGGCTTTTCTGTCCTTCCTCTTTGGGATGGCTACCGCGCTCGTACAGCTATTGCGGCAGCACTTCGATCCCCGTCACCGTCGCGTAGCCTTCCACGGGAACAAAGCTCAGCAGCAACTTGCCTTGCGCATTCGGTTCCAGGCCTATCGCCTTGCGCACGACTACGTCCGACTGCCTGGCCTCTTTCGGCAGATTGAAGTTTTGCAGCAGAACCTTGCCGTTACAGAAGACGTTGAAGATATGGGCGCTCGGCGTCGCTGAATTCACGGGCCCATCCCATTCACCGTGCCGCACCGCAAAATGCAGAAAAACCGTGTATTTGCCGGGCGGAACGGGAATCGCATAGGAGAAGTTCCCCCAGCGCTCCGACTCGTACAGCTCCGGCTCGTCCGTTCCCGAAACGGGAGTCGTGTAGCTGGCCATCTGGCCACCCTCAAAGTAGTTATCCGGACTCCACCATTCGCTATCGTTGCTGTAGTAAGGCGTCTGCCGAGCCAGCACCCGCACCGGCCGCATATGTCCGCTCACTCCCGGCAGAATCTCGATCGCCGACAACATCGCCTGGCTTCCGTTTACGCCGGAAAAGCTCAGGTGCACTTGTCCGTCCGCGCCGGGCGAAATATCCGGAAAGTCCTTTACGTCGGCAGTTGAGCTGGCCCCCGCGTCGGCAACAACGTCCAGATGGCTCAACAGCGTCTTCCCGTTGACGCTGACCGCCATGATGCGGCTACCTTCTCCGCCTCCTCCGCCAGTCCCCGGCCCATAAACCGTCTCCGCAAAGTGCAGTCTCAGTTCATAGGTGCCCTCCTTCAGCGGAATATCGTAGCGGAACTGCCCCAGCCGGCTGGTGCGATAAAGATCCGGATCCTGGGTGCGCGCAATCCGCCAGGCGCTGCTCTTTACGGCAGTTCCGCCTGCGAACCACCTGTCGGCGCTCCAAAGCTTCCCGGCGTGATCGACAAAGCTGCGGCTCTCCCCGGCCAGAACGCGAATCTCGTCTCCGGCCGGAGGCCCCACAAGCGGTGCGGTCGTCTCGGTCCCGGGTGTCACGGGAACCGCGCCTGCGGACTCCGCCGCATGCTGCCCACGGAGATGCTGCCAATACCCCAGGCCGCTCAGCAGCGCCAACAACAGAACCGCGCTTCCGGCGAATAGCCACCAGCGCCGGTCCTTTGCCACCCAGCGAAGAATCTTCTTTGAAGAGGTCTCGCGTGCGGCCACCGGCAAAACGGCAACCGGGCTCTCCGCAGTCACAGCGACGAACTCGGGCACATATTGCCCAACCGGGATCTCTATCCTCAGTGCGTGGGAAGCTCCTTCGCCCGCATAATACTGGGCCAGGCGTTTGCGCAGCCTGTTCGCTTCCACACGCACAATCGAATTCGAGTCCTGGTCGAACGACGAGCCACGGTGAAAGACCTCTACCCCGATCGAGTATTCCTTGATCTGGCCGGCCTCGCCGGCAAACAGCCTCTCACACAAATACCGCAGCAGGTGCGCGAGCGTGGGCGCGCGCAAAAAACTCCCCGACTGAAGCACAGTGTTCAGCTCTGCGCGTTGCTCTTCGCTTTCCGCGCTTGCTGGAATTTTCGAAATGGGGCCAGCTGCTGCCATCTTGCGGTTCCCCAACCGATTGTAATTCTAGTGTCCCCCGATCTTCCCCGCGCGCTTTAACCGTGTCGCTGGCGCTTGCCGAGTCGATGTAACGGCGTGTAACCCTGGCGCCTGCTCAGTGCAAATGCCCTCCGGAGACAAAATGCACTCTTCGTAACAATATGAAAATAAATCTGTTCCATCCACACATCACCGTGTTTAACCTCCGCTCATCGATTGGGTAACAGGAATAGCGTTGCGATGCGGCTCCGGGCATTCTCTACTGGAAGCGAAACAGAGATCCGATCGATGGAACGGCGAAGCATCTGGGAGGCTCCCAAAATGACCGAATCTCGGAGGGGGTGAAAAAATGAACAGACTGAACAAATTTGGATTGATTTTCGTGGGAACATTGCTGGGCCTCTTTTCTACGGCCTATGCGAGTGCGGAGCCTGAAGGCGCTGGCTCCCCGACAGATAAAATGAGTGCCGCAAAGACAGCTGAGCTAAAGGGCGATCTGGCGCGCATCCACAAAAACTACGACGCCGCAGTCTACGACTATCTGACGGCCCTGCACAATGACCCCGCCGACGTGGCCATCTATAACAAACTCGGCATCACCGAGTTGCAGCTGCGCGATCACGGCCAGGCACGCAAATACTTCAAGCAAGCATTGAAGTATGACCCGCGAAACGCCTCCGCCCTCAACAACATGGGCGCCATCGCCTATCTCGACCACAAGTACAATCCAGCCATCCGCTATTACAAGCAGGCGCTTGCCCTGGACGAAACCAACGCCGCCTATCACCTCAACATAGCCGAAGCCTGGATTAGCCTCAACCAGATCGATCGTGGCATGACGGAGTATGCGCGTGCACTGGAACTGAACGCCGACATCCTGACGGAAAGCGAAGATGGTGTGGTCGCCCAGGTCAAAACCCCCGAGCAGCGCGCACGTATCAACTACTTCATCGCCAAGGCCTATGCCAAGCGTGGCAACGTAGAGGGAGCGCTCGAATACCTGCAGCGCTCCAAGGATGGCCATTTCCCGGACCTGGCCCGTGTTTACACCGATCAGGAATTCGCTCCGCTTTGGCAAGACCCGCGTTTGGCCAAGATCGTCAAAAGGCCTGCTTAGTTGCACAGCGGAACCATTTCAGCCTCGCCGTGGCAGTCACGGCGGGGCTGCTTTTTTCGCATTCCTCGTCGTACCAATGAAAAGCCCCGGGCGGGAACGCCTGGGGCTTTCTGTCAAACCATTCCGACATCAGAATTCTTAACCGATCGTTCGTTGCGCTCCTAACATCGATTCCAGAATCTGGTCCGAGACTTCCTTCACCGCGCCGGGCGAGTGCGACAGAAACAATGTATTCGTCTTGTCGCTCTCGCCAATCGACTTCAGCGTGTCAAAGTACTGCGTCACCAGCACCAGTTGCATCACGTCCTTCGACGAAGCTCCGTCCACAGCCTTCTGGAACTCTTCCACGGAATTCTGCAAGCCTTCAATGATCGCCTTGCGCTGGTTGGCGATGCCCTGACCTTGCAGCGCCTTGCTCTCCGCCTCGGCCTCGGCGCGCTTCACCACCAGGATCTTCTCCGCCTCGCCCCTGGCGTTTGCCGCCACCTGCTCGCGCTGCGCCGCGTTGATGTCGTTCATGGCCGACTTCACCTTCGTATCCGGCACAATGTCCGTCACCAGAACGTTCACAATCTCGTATCCGAAGGTCGACATGTCGGCGTCCAACTCCATCTTTACCGCTGCGGCAATGCTCGACTGCGAAGCGAACACCTCATCCAGCGTCATGCTCGGCACGTGCCCCAGGATCACCTGCTCCACATAGGATTTGATCTGCGCCACTGGGTCCGCAAGCTTGTAGAAGGCGTCATAAACCTTCTCGGGCCGAACCCGGTTCTGCACGGAAATCGGAATGGTGACAAAGACGTTGTCTTTCGTCTTGGTCTCCATCGTCAGGCTGATCTGGTTTACGCGCAGGCTCACCACGCCAGCCACCGTATCCAGATAGGGCATCTTCCAGTTCAGGCCGGGGTCGGCCACGCGCAGAAACTTCCCGAAGCGGGTGATGACAGCCACCTGCGCCGTGTTCACGGTGAAGAAACTTCCCAGAATCAGGGAGAGAACGATGAGTGCGAGTACGCCGAGTGGAATCAGGTAGGCCAGGTCCATGAAACTCCTCCGTGCTGTAACTTCAAGCAACGCCGAATTATACAGGAGGCTGAATACACAGAGATTTGCAAGGAATCGGGTTTGTACCGCCTCCCTGCAAGGCCAGGAGGCCTGCAGGTGGGCGTATTTTTTTAGCTTCTTTGCTGTCTCGGCAGCGTTACCCAGGATCGCCTTAATTGACCACGCGCGGCGTCGCCGCATCCCAGATCAGGGCATCCACATAGTATTGGTTCAGCTTCTGCTGGTTCAGCCCATATTTGCTGCCTAGCGCGATGCATTCCTTCACCATGTTGCGCTCGTGCAACTCCACCCAGCTCAACAGGCTGCGATCTGCATTCTCCTCGCCCAGCAGGGCCTGCCGTATCTCGAACCGCAGCGGCAACTCGGCAGCCAGCGCCTCCATCGGATAGCGCAGCATTGCCGGAAGCAGGCTCAACATCCCCAGCAGGTACTGCTCGCCGGGATCGAGGTTGTTCGGGAGCGCGGCCAGTTCGCAAAAACGTCCGCGCACCAGCGCCATGTGCAACACTTCGGAAGGCTGGTCGGCGTTGAACTCCCGCAGAATCGCCAGATTGGCTATCCGCCGGAAGGTCGTCTCCCCCAGAATCATGATCGCCGATTCGATCGACGTTACTTCCTGTCGGATCGCGCAGATGGGCGAATTCACCAGCCGCAGCAGTCGCAGCACCAGCGAAGCATCGCGCATCACCAGGGGGCTGATCTTCCGCAGGTTCAGCGGGTCGCTTTGCAGCTGTCGAAGAATTTCAAAGTGGAACAGCCGGTTTGCCGGAACCTTTGCAGTCAGAATCAGCTCTGGATAGCAGAAGTAAAAGCCTTGAAAGTAGGTGAAGCCTTCCGCTTTCGCCTTGCTGTGCAACTCCTGCGAATCCACTTTCGAGGCCACCAGCGCCACCTGTCTGCCGGCGATGCATTCCCGCAAATGCTTGAATCCAGTCTCGTCGAATTGCGTTATGTCTACTTTGATATACGACACCAGGTCCAGCAGCGGATGCGGCTCGGAATCGCAAACGTAGTCCACCAGCGCCAGTTGGAACCCCGCCGCCTTCAGCGCGCGACACGCCTCCAAAAGGTGCGGCGAAAGCTTCACACTTTCAGGAATTTCCAGCACTGTCGTCGCCGGCGGAAGCACCGCAACCAGTTGCTCGCTCAGCACTTCCGAGGTGCATCGCATAAACGCGAGTACGCCGCCCGTCAGGCGATCCAGCCCTAGCAATACCATGTCATCCAGAATCGTCCGGGCGGCATCGCGATCCTTGGGCCCGACGATGCCGTCGGCTCCCGTGTCGAAAAGCAGCGCATAACCGTGCACTTGGCTGGCCCCGTCGAGGATCGGCTGGCGAGCTATGAAGCGCGTATCATTCGACGATTCATGCATACCGCCTTCAGTACTCATCACAGATGCGTCTCTCATTTCACTCGCTTCTTCATTAACACTCTAACCGGTGCGACACCCTTTTGACTTGACCAATTGTCGCCTTTCGGTTGGCATTCTGATGCATCGGGCTGCCTTTCCGTGCGCTCCCCTGCTGCGACTCAAATCCTCCCGCTCGCGAATCTCACGAACGGGGAAAACTGCCCGCTTCTGGAACATTCTGCCTCTTCACCACCGCTGCTCCGGCCTCCGCCTTGGCTTCATGCCGGAGCCGCCGTGGACGTCTTCTGCCGCTATTGCACCTCGCCCACGTACACGCCGAAGGGGCCAAGCACAATCTCGCTCAGCGAAGCCGGATCCTTGCTCCCCGGCGTCTTCAACAGCGTCTTCACTTTGCCGGTCGATCCAGTGGCTGCCAGGTTCACGACCTGCGGATCGGCCGTAAAGTTCACGCTCACCACTACCGCTGCGGAACCCGCGGTCTTCCGCTCCCAGCTCAGTACCTTGGTGTTTGCGGTATCCAGCATCTCATCATCCCCTTGCGCAAAGGCCGGAACGTCCTTTTTCAGATGAATCAGGCTCCGATACCATGTCAGCAAAGAATCGGGATCCGCCTCTTCCGCCTTCACGTTGATCGTGACCGCCGAAGAGGGAACAGGCAACCAGGGTGTCACCGAGGCCTTGGTAAAGCCAGCGCTCGCCGAGTTGTCCCATTGCATCGGGGTTCGCTCGCCGTCGCGGCCCTTCTCCAACGGCCAGCCAGTAATGCCCACCGGATCCTTCACGTCTTCCTTGCGCGCCGGCGGAGTCGTTTTCATCCCGATCTCATCGCCGTAGTAAAACAGCGACGTGCCCCGATTTGCGAACAAGATCGTCGATATCACTCGCTGAATGTCCGTGTCGTGCACCCCGTCGCCATAACGGGCGTCGATCCGCGGGTTGTCGTGGTTGTCAAACAGCAGCAGTGGAACATGGCCGTTCAGGCCGGTTTCGGCATCCACCAGCTTGGCCCGGAAGGTCGCTACATCCAGCTTGTTGATGAACGCCACTTGCGTGTCCATCGGCAGATGGAACTCCGGCTGTCCCGGCTGCCCGTATTGCTTAGCCAGTTCGGCAATATTCGGCAGATACGTCTCCCCGATGAGCACGCGTGTACCTGGGAACGCAGCCGAGTCGAACTTGTCGGAGAACGCACGCATCTCCTGCATCACCGGATGCGTCCCCGGCAGGTTGTCCGTCTTTGAGCCGTCGGTCTCCTGTTCGCCGAACGCATTGATCACCGGCTTGCCGTCCTTGTCCTTCACAATCGGCTCATCGGCCAGCGTCGGATCTTCAAAAAGCGTAGTGATCGCGTCGAAGCGGAAACCCGCAACCCCGCGCTTCAGCCAGAAGCCAATGATGTCCTCGAAGGCGTCATGGATCTTCGGGTTGTCCCAGTTCAGGTCCGGCTGCTGGATATAGAACTTGTGGTAGTAGTACTGTCGTGTCTTCTCGTCCCACTGCCAGGCCGAATGGCCAAAGCCCGATTGCCAGTTATTCGGCGGCAGGCCCTTGTCGGTTGCCGTTTCGCCCTTGCCGTCCCGCCACATATACCAGTCGCGGTACGGATTGGTCCGCGACGAGCGCGATTCCAGGAACCACTTATGCTGGTCCGAGGTGTGGTTCATCACCATATCCATCAGGATGCGGATATGCCGTTTGGCTGCCTCCGCCACGAGCCGGTCGAAATCCGCCATCGTGCCGTATTGCGGATCAATTGCCTTGTAGTCGCTGATGTCGTAGCCGAAGTCCACCTGCGGCGAAGGAAAGCACGGAGTCAGCCAGATGGCGTCCACGCCCAGTTTCTTCAGGTAGTCCAGCCGTTGTGTGATGCCGTTCAGGTCCCCGATTCCGTCCCCGTTGGAGTCCTGAAAACTGCGCGGATAGATCTCGTAAATCACGGCGTTCTTCCACCAATCCTGCATGGATGCCATGACTCCAGGTGATGAAGCTCCAGCCGGCTTGGTGGCCGGGGCCTGTCCCCACGCAGCCAGTGCCGCAGCCCCTAGAAGCAGGGCGGCAGATGCAGCCGCGATCGTGGTCTTCTTGTGATTGGTCCAGTGCATTGCGGGTCTCCTCGTCTGCATCCGCTACTCGTGAAGTTGGCAACGGTGTGACTCGGAAAAACTATCATATTCAGCGAGTGTTCGCAGTGCTTTTCTATACCCCCCTCGCATCCTGCAAAAACTTGTCCAAACCTACTTCTTTTTGCCTAGATGTTTTGAGACATCCAACTCCACTCCGCCCAGCTCAACTCCAAAATCGGGCTTCTCCCGCGTACCCCGGATATGGATCGGAATCGCTGTCCCTGCGCCCTCTTTTCGGAAGAGCCGGTCCATCGGTTTCAGCAGCATTCCCTTCCAGCCGCCCACCATCTGCGACACCGTCGCCTGCATCCTTGCCGTGCCGGCAAAGTCCAGCGTGCCGCCGTCGAAACCGAACGCGCCGTGTAGCTGAATCTCGGCTCCGGGCACGGAGTAATCGAGAGCCGGCAATGTGAGCGTCGCGTTCGCCAGGTGGAAATCTCCCTGCATGTGCGATCTCACCGCCAGCGGATCCGCCTCTTTTACCTCGTTCGGATGCCCTTGGGCCCGGAGGCTCAGTTGCTCCATGCCTCTCTGAATCTGCTCGTTGCTGAAGCGCGCCTGCTCCAGTGTGAAGCTGCCGTCCAGCCGCAGCCGCCGATGAACTGGCGCCGGTCCCGGCGGAATATGCAGCGCCCCGTTCAACGTCACCGTGCCCGACAGTAGCGGCGCACCAGAGCGGCTCGTCAGTCGCAAAAAATCTTCGATCGGCGCGCCCTTTACGTCCATCGCTAGCGCGATGTCGTGTCCGCCTGGGTGGGTTGCGTCCGGAGCCACGCGCAGAATCGCTCCGTGGGTGCTGAACCGGGCCTGCCCCAGGCGGGCGTCAACCTTATCCAGCCACGTGTCCCCGTCGGTCGCATCCACCCTGGCGTTGAAGTTGGTCTGCAATCCGAGCGCCGTGCCGAAGTGCGTCAGCCTGAAGTCCGGGGTAGACGTAACTCCGCTCACAGCAAGGTCCCGCAACGTGCCCTGAAAACGACCGGTCGAGTCCACCTTTCCTGCAATCCCTTTGAACACCCCCAGATCGCCATGCGATAGCTTGTACTCGCCGCCGATCACCGACTCCCCGGGGTCCTCCACTTGCCACGGCCCAAAGCTCCCCGTTGTGTGCACTTCTCCCTGCGGCTTCGGAATCGTCACCTCCGCATCGAACCGCACCGGCGAACCCGAAGAATAGCCATCCAGGCTCAAATGTGAAATCGCATACACCTGGGGTAGCTTGCCGGGCTTGTTCGTCTCCAGCGTCAAAGTCACTTGGTTGCATTCGATCCGGTCCACCGAAACGGCCGACCGGTGCGCGTCAACCTGGGTCTTGGGCCCCGCATCTACATGCGTATGCGAAAAGTGCGCATGCGGTGGCAAATCCACCCTCAACCCGGTCAATTCGATCAGCGCAACGTGCAGCGCCTTTCCCGCCTGAGAACGCAGCGGAACATGAAAGCGGAATTCGTCCAGTTGAATCAGCGGGCGGATGGGAGTGGCCGCTTCGGATTCCGGCAAAGCCGGCGTGCCCATCGGGGCTGTCTTCGTCCCTGCCGTGCCCTCGGGAACCCCCGCTCTCGGCTTGCCAGTGCCCTTTGCAGGGTCCGGAACCGTAATTCCCTGCACTTCGGCAGGTGGCCAGATCCGCAAACCTTTGCCCACAGCCCACACTCCCCACTCTCCGTGCAGGCTGTTCCCCAGCGAAAGATGAAAGCTGTCCAGCTCGACCCGCGCGTGAAAATGCTCCTGCAAACCCTCCACAATCCGTGCGCGGAGATACGGCTCCGCGCGGTGCGCCAGCCAGGCTGCTCCGCCGACCATCGCCGTAACAGCCAGCAGCAGCGCAACGCCAGCCGCCAGCAGCCAGCTTCGCCGCCCGCTCAACCGTATGCGGCGGCCGGCTTGAACGGCGCCCTTCGGACTCACTAAATCTTTTTCCAATTTCGTTCTCCGCGCAGCAATCACTTTCGCGGCGCCGCGCAACTCTAAGTTTTCTCAATACAAGGTAAATGACGTAGACTTCTCTGCACGGATGCAACCTCACATCGTAAACCTCGTAAAGCTGCAAGCGGTCGAGATCGAGCGGACCCGGCTCACTCTGGTGGTCCAAGCCCTTCCTGCGGAGATCTCCCAGGCCGAGGCAGCCTTGGCCGCTGCGCAGCGTCAGGTCTCGGAGGCGAGTGACTCGCTGACCCGCGAAGACGCCCTGCGCACCCGCCTCGAACGCGAAATCTCCGCCCATCGCCAGAAGGCCGCCAAACTACGACTCCAGTTGGATTCCGTAACCACGCAGGCCCAGGCAGACGCCATCGATCACGAGACCACCTTTGCGGTAAGCGAAGCCGACCGCCTCGAAAACGAGGAGTTCACCAGCCTCGAACGTACAGAAGCCCAGGAAGTTGCCCTGGCAGCGGCGCGCAGCCGGGTGGAACTCCTCACCAGCGCTCTCGAAAAGACCCGCGCCGGAGTCGCCAGCCGCAAGCAAGAGTACACGCTCAACCTGGCTGACCTTGCCGTCCAGCGCGAAGCGCTGCGCGCCGCCCTCGAATCCGACCTCCTCGCCCGCTTCGACCGCCTTTGCACAACCCGCGGTACCGGCCTCGCCGAGGCCCACGAACAGCGCTGCAATTGTTGCCGCATGGGGGTTCGACCTCAGACCTGGAACCAACTCCGGGAAGGCGAACTGCTCACTTGCGACAGTTGCGGAAGGCTTCTCTACTGGGATCCTTCGTTGGCTCCCCGTTTGGAAAAGTAGCTGCCGGCTGCCCCTCTCCCTGCTAACCTTTCGATAGGCAAGCTGTTCCATTTGCAGTGGGGTTCCCCGCAAAATGATTCGCATCTGCGTAGATATGGACGAGGTGATGGCCGATACCCTGGCCGAGCACCTGCGCCGCTATAACCAGACCTTCGATGAGGACGTCACCCCGCAGGACCTGGTGGGCAAAGGTTTGTGGGAGGTTACTCCCATCGACCGCCAGCAGCAGTTGCGCGCCTTTCTCGATGCCGAAGACTTCTTTGAAGATCTGGCCCTCATGCCCGGCGCCCAGGAGGTTCTCAAGAGCCTTTCCACGCGATTTGAGATCTTCATCGCCACTCAGGCCATGACCGTCCCCAACTCATTAGGGCCCAAATATCGCTGGTTGCAGCGGCACTTTCCTTTCATCCCGCCCACCCACTACGTCTTTTGCGGCAACAAGAGCATTCTCCGCGCCGATTACCTGATCGACGACCTTCCCCGCAATTTGCTCCGCTTCGAAGGTCAGGGCCTCCTTTATACCGCACCGCATAACCTCACCGCCAACGGATTTGTCCGCGTCAACGACTGGGCTGAGGTCGCGGACTACTTCGCTGCGCTTCCCGCGTAACCGCTCCCTGCTCAATCGTCCCCGTTTCCAACTTAACCGTTCCCGTCCTGGTTCAGCCGGTCGCCCCGCGCCACACTTGCTCGCTGCTCAAGGGTGCGCCCGATATCAACACACCTGGGGTTGGCAACCTGGATTCGGCAGCCTATAAACTGTTTTTTGGAACAAGAATCCCGCTTGCTCCACTTGTACTAGCCGGATTATTGTAGAAATGCTCCGTTCGGATAGCCTTATTCTTCCCTTTGCCGATAACTCCAGAAATGGGGACTGCAGTTCCTTACACGGCCCCCCGCTTGGCGCACCTTGACCATGATCAACCTCAATAAGCTCCTCGCCCAGCAACCTCACTCACCCGAAAAGGTGGGGCGGGAGCGCCGCGCCTATGAGCGCCACAACCTCACAGGGGCATTTGCCAAGCTCAACTATCAGGGAACAAGCTTTCGCTGCCGCTTGCTCGACATCAGCATGGGAGGCTGTCGGCTCGAGACCGAATCCCCTTTCCGCGACGGGGCAATCGCCAACGTCGAAGTCGATATGTCGGTTTTCGGCCTGAACCTCAAGATTTGTGGCGTCACCCAGTGGAGCGCCACCTCCCGGCAAATTGGCGTCCGCTTCATTCATCCGGGTGTCAGAACCAAGAATCAGGTCGCCAATATCATCAGCTGCGTCATCGACGAATCGGCGCGCGACGCTGTGCGCGAGGCCCTCGAAGCCGAGGCTGCCGACCAGACCACACCTCAGGCGCCTGTGTACTCCGAGCCCGCCTTTGAGCCAGTCTCCTCCTCCATGGCAGCCGTCCTCGCGGTGCATGGCGAGCATCGGCGCGTTACCCGCCCAGGTTCGGAAGATTGGCCGACTTCGGTGCGAGACATGAAGGCGGAAAGGCAGTCAACCGGCTCGATCACCGAGCTCAGCATGGGCGGATGCTGCGTTCTCCTGGTCAATCCATTTGTCGGGGAATTGCATCATGAAGTGGAAGTGGAGTTCGAAATCCTGCGCCTGCATTTCCGTCTGGCAGGCATGCCCCGTGCCGTTCACGACCGGCATCTGGTCGGAATCGAGTTCAAGCCGATGAGCAATCGCCGCATCGACGAACTCACGCAGCTGATCTTCGAACTTACCCCGCGAGACTAGCCTTCGTCCATGGGTTCAATGTCTCTCGCTTTTTCGAATCGGAGAAAGCTCAAACCTGCCCGGTCGAGGAAGATGCCACAAGCCTTGTGAGGACTTGAACCGCCTCAATTGGAGTGAATCACATCGCGAAGGTCCGATCTTCCCCATCCCGAGGCATAACTTGCTGCCCAATAATACGGATGGCGATAGCGCGTATCGCGAACCAGCAAGCGGCGGGCAGCCGAAAGCGCCTGGGGGACCGTAAGCCCATTTGCCAGTCCCGTATAAAAGGCTTCCATCAGGGGAACAGCCGAAGCAGAGTCGATCTGCCAGCGCGTCGCCACTACATTGGGCACGTTCAATGAGGCCAGGGTGTCCACAATGTCGCCCATACTGTGATTCCAGCCTTCTTCCTTGCGACCGGTCGAGCAGGCGGAAAGAACTGCCAGACGAACAGCTCGCGGAGGATATCTGCGTAGCAGGTCGCTATCCAGGTAAGCGGTGTCTCCTGCCCTGGCAATCGCCGAAGTCGGGGCCAACAGCAGGCGGGTGACGCCGTCCTGCTGGGCGGCATGTCCGGCAAAATGAACCAGCGGTGCGGAGCCAATCCGGCCGATCACTTTTGCTTCGGTGGCGTCGCTGCCCAGCAACAGGCTGGGATTGCGGTTGAATCTCGCCACCGCCTGTGCTTCCTCCAGCACTTCCGGGAGCGGGTCGCTCTCTCCGGCAGAGTCCGAAGCGCCCACGATCAGTGAGTGTCCCGTCGCCCGCGCAGGCATTGGCAGTGGGCTCAGAAGCAGGGAGGGTGTCTCTTCCAGGTCAAACCGCAATCCCAGCGGACCGTTCTTCGACTCGACGGCGGGCCAGGGAAGATTTCCCAGCAGCGGGTCGGATTCCAGAATCAAATGCCCCGAGCCGTTCGGCGAATCGTGCGGATCTCCCAGCAGCAGGTCTCCCGCCCTCCGCGCCAGCTGGTCCACCGAAACCTGGGAGGTGCGGGGCGAACTGCTCGCCCTTTCCAGTTGGTCGGCCAAAGTCAGCAAATCGCGATCGTGAATCTTGACCGTTGTCCACGCCACTCCCCCGGATGTGACTTCGTAGCGAAAAAGGCGGTCGGGCAGCAGAATTTGTCCGTACGCGTGATCGGGCCCAAACCCGTGCAGTACGCTGAGAAGCCGGGGCTTCAGACAATCCAGCGCCTGGCCTGGGCAGGGGTTCAAAGATTCACCCAGAATCCGCAGCCGGAACCGTTCCCAAAGGGCCAGAACGTCTTCGCTCGACCGATCTTCGGTCAGCCATATCCCTGCCAGAACTGCATAGAGATCCCGGTCCTGCCTGGCGAAGATAATGTTTGATGTGCCGACGCCCCTTGCCTTGCGCTCTTGCTCCAGAATCGCGTCGCGCAGCATCGGCTCGGCCTTTTCCGGGTGTCCCAGCGCCAGCTCCAACTCGCCGCGGGTGGCGGCATACTCCCGTTGGTCGAAGTTCTTGTCCACGCCCGCCATGTGCCGATGCGCGGAATCCAGCATCTCGGAGGCCTCTGAAAGATCTCCGCCTCTCAGATAAAGCTGTGCCATGGCGATCTCGCTATCCGCCAGATAGCCCAGGAATGGCTTGCCCTTGTCGCTCCGCGAAAGCTCACTTTGCACCTTCCGCAGATCGGCCAGTGCTTCCGGGGCAGAGCCGGCGCGGATTGCCGCGACCGCCAGGTCGTAGCGCTGCAAGGGGATCAGCTCGCGGCTGCCGGTCAACTCCAGGGCTCCCATTGCTTCGCGCTGCAACAGAAGCGAAAGGCGGACGCGCGGCGTGGGCTTCTCTACCTCCGCCAGCCCAGCCAGAGTGGTGTACACCCGAAATGGCGGATAATCGCCGGCAAAAAACATGCGCACGGTTCCCAGATAGATTCGCCATGCATCCTCTGTGTCACCGGATTCAACCGCCGCGCCGCCCAGAATGTTGCGGGCGCGCATGTCCAGAAGCGCGTAGTGGTGCTCCCGCGACAGGTTTTCAGCCTGAACTGCGGAGGGGCTTTCCTTCGAATCGGCGCCGGGGCCGGTGTCGCAGACTGCTTCCTCGGTCAGGGCCTGGATTTCGATGCTGGGAAATTGCGGAAAGGCACGCAAAAGGCCCCCGGCAGCTTCAAAGCAATCCGCCATGCGCGAAGACCGCTGCAGCGCGTAAGTCCGTTCCGCCTCAGCGCGTGCTTCTCCTGCCTTCCAGTCAATCTTGCGGAAATCCGCGCGGCTTTCCGCTGCCCATTTTTTCGCGGCTGCATAATCGCCGGATCCATCCGCGCGGATAGCTTCGCTTAGCCCATGTACGCCGGCAAAAAACTCAGTTTTCAAAAGGGACGAATCGGAAGGGAGAAACTCGCTGAGCCAGGAATCCTGATGATGTTGTTCCAAGGAAGCGGCCAAGCTCCGCAAAAGCGTGCGGGCAGCTTGGCAATCTTCTCCGCACGGGGAACCCCTCGACCGGTCGACCGGACGCGGATACGCCACTTCCAGCAACTGCGGAAGCAGCGTGCTGGAAAGCTCCTCGTCCGCCGCTGCCAGCGCGGGTGCATCTTCCGCCAGCGCCAGCATATTCTGCGGAGAACTCAGATGCTGTTCCATCCTGCCCAGGTGGCTCCTCAACTGATTCAGTTTCAGCTCCAACGCCTGCAAGCGGGTGCGTCCTTCCGTCAGCCATTGCGGATCGTGTTCAAAGCGTAGATACCGATTCCATGTCTCCAGCGCATTCGTTAGCTGGCCTCGATCCTCCATCACGATGGCTTCATTGAAGAGCACCAGCGGATCGTCGGGCGCAAGTTCATCGGCGCGGCGCAGGTATTCCAAAGCCGTGGCGCGGTCATTCTCGCTGCCCGAGAAGCTGCCGCGCTCAAAGTATGCATCGGCGGCGTCCACGAGAAGGTCCGAAGTCACCGGACCGGCAGCCAGCAGGCGGTCCAGGATGTCGATGGCAGGGTCGAACTTCTCCTCCAGGACCTCGGTTTTGGCCTGTAACTCCAGCCAGTGCGGGTTGTCCGGAGCCCGGTCGAGTTCCTTTGAGATCCGCGAACGCGCGTCCAGAAGCGCGGAGTCCTCGTGCCCGGCTCCGCCACCGCGAAGATGCGTTCCGGGAACCACTGCGGCAAATTGCGCGCCTCTCATCCTCAGGTCGAAGATCCGGTCGTGTGTATAGGCCTGTGCCAAAAGGCGCTCCGGCGCGTGCAGGCGCATCCACTCTTCAACAAAGCCGGCTGCCAGCAGCAACGATGCCGCCAGCGAAAGACCCGCAAACAAGTAGATCTTTCCATGCCTCTGAATCTTCGGGGCCTTCGGCGTGCAGGCCAGCCTTTGGGCCAATTCCTGCTCGCGCTCCGGCTCGATGGGAGCCAGCGCCTCGAATTCTGCAATCTCCTCGTCCGTCGCTTCCGTGGAAACCGCCTCCAGGCTCATCCGCAGACGCGCCGCGCAGCTTCTGCATCCTGCCGCATGGGTCAGAAGATGGTCCAACTCCGCAGGAAACACCTCGCCGCAGACGACACGAATCCATGCCCCTGGATCGGGACAGGCTTCGTCTTGCTCCGCCAAGAGGGATCCGTCAGCTCCTTCTGGAACCCTGCCCCGGGAAGATAACCGCCCGGCAACCAGATCCTCGAAGGCCTGGGCAAGGCTATCGCCTGGATCCACCGGAGGGGTGTTATGCGGGCGCTCGGAATTGGGTTGATAGTTCATTTCGGCACTCTATTTATCGCATTCCCGGGTGAGTTTCATTTCGCAAAGTTGTTGAAGTTATCGCGGTGACTCCCAGTTTCATGTCTCTTCACCGATCCTTCGCTTCCTAATCTTTTCCCGCGTCCACTTTGTGATGCGTCGCAGCGCGCTTTCGACCCCCTTGGGAGTTAGGCCCGAACCGGCCGAACCGGCGATCTCGATCGCCGTGAATCCCTGATGGTAATAAAGCCAGAAGAAGCTGCGGTCGCGCTCGCTGATAGCTTCCGGGTCCGATCGAAGCAGTTGGTCTAATTGGACCAGAAGAACGGTCTGCTCCAACTCGTCGCAATCGTCTCCGGAAACGTGCAGCGGATTTGTATCCTCGCCGAGTGAGGAGGTTACCACTTTGCCACCCCGCTTCGCGGACCGTTGACGGCGAAAATAATCATTTGCCACAGACGCAGTAACGATCCGCAAAAGGCCGAAAAACGAGTCGTCCCCGCGCGGCTCGAAATCCCGCAGAATCCGGCGCTCCTGTTCGCACAACTTCAAAAACAACTCCTGCACGATATCTTCGACGATTGCAGGGGTTGCGGAGTTCGTCCACAAGCGGGCCACGCGCAGGGCAACTACCGACGCGAGCGGCGTGCAGCGACGCAGAAAATCGCTCCACTCGCTGGCGTTCGAGGAGTGGGCGCAAGCCTTCGCGAGTTCATTGACCGAGAGACGAACAGAGCTCATTCTACGAGTTTCAAGTTTATCGCAATGAAATACATCCAGTGATTCTTTAATAAACTGCGAGCCCAGAAAAAGAGCGCGCTCTTTTCCGAGAACGGTATGCAGGCTTGCATATCTTGCATATACGGATCAATGACCGAGTTTCAGACATACTTATCCAGATCCCAGAACTCAATCGATTGCCCACCCGGCGTGCTCCCAGGCACCGAATGGCTACCCGGTGGCGGAGTGGTTTCTTCGCTCTCACATCGGCTACGACGGTTTCGGCCAGCCGGTCTCGCGCGCACATCCGGCTAGGGTCACGAAGAACCTGAGCAGATCCGAACCCGTCCTCCAGCATCGCCGACCCGTATTTCAGCGCCCGCCCCATCGCCCGCCAGATTCGCTATTCTTCGTCCTCGGGAGCGCGCAGATGCTTGGCCAGCGCCCACTTCAGCGCGTCGATCCCCTCGCCGGTCACCGCCGAGATGGTGTGGAACTCCAGCTTCCGTCTCTTTGCATGCGTCGCCAGCTTCTTGAGCTTCTCCGGATTCGCCGTGTCAATCTTGGTAGCCACCACCACCATCTTCTTCTTGGTCAGCGGATACTCCACTGTTGGCACCGGCTCGCCGTCCGGGGACTCTTCCGTTGCGGCGGTCGAAAAGCTGGATAACTCCTTGTTGATAACCTTGAAGTCTTCCACCGGATCGGGTCGCCCACTGGCGTCCGAAACGTCCACCAGGTGAAGCAGCAGGCGGGTGCGCTCAATGTGCCTCAAAAACTGAATTCCCAGCCCCGAGCCCAGATGCGCGCCCTCGATCAGCCCCGGCATGTCGGCCACCACAAACGACTCCAGATCCGGCTCTTCTCCCACTGTCACCACACCCAGATTCGGCTCCAGCGTAGTGAAGGGATAGTCGGCAATCTTCGGCTTGGCTGCCGAGATGCGCGAAATCAGCGTCGACTTCCCGGCGTTGGGGAACCCCACCAGCCCCACATCGGCCAGCAGTTTCAACTCCAGCCGGTACATCTTTTCCTCGCCCGCGCGGCCCAGCTCATGTTCCCGCGGAGCCTGGTGAACACTGGTGGCAAAATGCTGGTTTCCGCGTCCACCCCGTCCGCCTTTGGCGATGATGAACTCTTCGTCCGGCTCCTGGAAGTCATGCACCAGCTCGCCCGTCTCGACATCGTACACAGACGTGCCCACCGGAACCTTCAGCACAATTGAGCGCCCGTCCAAACCGGTGCAGTTGGAACCCAACCCGTGCTCGCCCCGTTGCGCCTTGTGCTCCGGGTTGTAGCGAAAGTGAATCAGCGTGTTGTGGCGTTGCGAACTCACCATCAACACGTCGCCGCCGTGGCCGCCGTCGCCGCCCGAAGGGCCGCCGCGCGGCACAAACTTCTCGCGCCGGAAGGCCATGCAGCCGTTTCCGCCATCGCCGGCTTTGACCCGGATTTTTGCTTCATCGATAAACATACACAACCAGGGAAGTGGATTCAGGGATCAGGAAGTTGCGCGGCTGTCAGCCATGCGCAACAAATTCCGATACGCCGTCTATTCAGTTTAACGAATCTGGGCTAAAATCGCTGCCAACTTCGCAGAATGGGTCAAAGTCTCCTCCCAAGTGTCCACTGGCCGGAAATTTCCGCCATTCCGGACACTTCCGAGGACGTGCGCGACTCTTTTGTCCCTCCCAGAATCCGTGAAGATGAGGGGTGAGAGGGTGATTCGGCCCCGCCCACGAGCGGCCCGGGCTCATACCACTGAGCGTTTTCCCCGCATCTGCCCCGAGCAGGAGGCTCGATGGCAGGCGCAGGACGAAGTTCCGTGCAATGGTTGTGCCTTGCCGCGCTGCTGGCAACGGTCGGCGCGCTAGGCTGTGTGCGCCTCATGGCGAGCCAAGCTCCCTCCGTTACCGGCGCACAGACTGGAGAATTGGCCGGAAAACTGACGGACGTGTACGGGAAGCCTGTTGTAGGCGCTACCCTTGTTGCCCGGAACGAATCCACCGGAGCTGAATCCCGTGTCATCACGGGCAAAGGCGGAGCCTTTCTTCTTCCCGGCTTGGACGCTGGAACTTACACCCTTGAGGCAAGCAGTCCACGTCTCGGCGTTGGCCGTCTCGTCGGAATCCAGGTATCGAGCCCGACCCACACCAGCCGCTCGCGTCCCCTCATCGCAGCCATGGAGTTCGCGCCGGTCGCCCAGCCGCAGCAAGTTGCGCAACAAGTCCCGCAGCCGAATGCGGAACCCGCCACAAAGCCACCTGGGCCCGAGCCTGTCCAACCGCCAATTGCTGCCAATCAAGCCGCGCCCGGCCCCGTCCCCCATCCGGAGACAATGCCCTCCATCCCGACATTCCTGGCCCTTGCGATGGCGGCTGAGCCTCCGCAGACCACACCGGCAGACGTCGACGCTCTGGTTCCCGCACAGCCGGTGTTCCCTGTGCCGAGTCCTGCGCAGCCTATCCGACTCGCAAGCACAAAGCCCGCTGCGGCCGCCGCCAACGCCGCGACGCTCGACGTCCAGGCAAGTCCGAAGGCCAGTCTGCCGCGCATCCCGAATGCGAGTCTCAACCAGTCCCTGGTCTTTCCCGTCAGCGATGCGCCGCCTCCGTCGCTCAACTCCACGCTCAAAGCGGCGGAGCTGCAGTCTCTCCCCGCGCCCGGCCGTCGCTGGCAGAACTTCGTCCTCGACACGCCCCCTGCGCCAGTTGCGAATACCAACCAGGGATCCGTATCAAACGCTCTCCCCGATCAAATGTCCCTCACCATCGATGGCGGAAATCAGCGCCTGGCCTTCGGCAGCGATGCCCCGGCGCGTTCCGGAAACACGGATTCCTCGGGGGCCGGCAGGTCGCAGCCATCTGCAGCCGGACGAGGACTGAACATCGCCGAGGCGGCCATCCGGTCTGTGGAAGCGGCCGCGGAAAACGTGGAGGCCAGCGCGAGTGCCGCGGGCGGGCGTCTGAATGTCCAAACCGAGCAGGGGGCAAACGGATTGCATGGTCAGGGCTTCCTCAGCGACAAGCAGAATACCTGGGGAGCTCAGAACCCTTTCACGCAATGGGTGAAACAGACCCAACCGGCCTCTGGCTCTGCCGTGCCGGTTTTTACCGCCTTCCCCTACACGCCCCCGGATCACGAGCTGGTCTGGGGGTTCGGCGTCGGCCGACATCTCCGCCGCGACAAGCTCTTCTGGTTTGCGGCGCTCGATAGCTACCATCGCAACGACCCCGCCATCTCGACCGTCAAATACCCCGTCCAGTTCTTCGCCCAGCCCACCAACGATCAAATGCAGGTGCTCAGCGCCCGCCTTGCGCTGCCTGCGGCAAATCCCGTGGCGGAGGGAGTCGCGGCCTACTCGAAAATGCTCGATACCCTGGCCGGATTGCTCGGCCCTGCTCCGCGATCGGGCGTGCAATGGGTGGGATTTGCAAGACTCGACGGTCAACTGGCCGAACGGCACCGCTTCACTCTGGAAGGAATCGGAGCCAACTGGAATTCGCCCGGCGGCGGGCTCACGCGCACCTCTGAGCCGTATGGAAATCACAGCCTCGGCGCAAGCCAAGCCAGCGAACTGTGGCTTCTCGGGCGTTGGCAAGCCTATCTCACTCCCAATTCGCTTTTGACCACGCAAGCTTCCGCCGGGCGCAACAATCTCGCCGCCAAACCGGGAACGCCCTCCCTGTACGAGCAGACCCTTCTTGCTGGCAATGCATGGGGACAACTGCCGCAAATTGTCGTCGACTCACGCTATGGAATGACCATCGGCAACCCCTCGCGTTTTGGCTCCGGAAGTTATCCGGACGAGCATCTCTACGAAGCCACCGAGTCGCTCGACTGGGTGCGCGGAAACCTACTCGTCAAATCAGGTTTCGACTTTAGCCATAACATCGATGCTACCGGATTGCTCCGCAACCAGACCGGAACTTATTACTACACAAGCGCCGCTAACTTTGCCTCGGACGCACTTGCTTTCGCAAGTTATGGGGTCAATGGACAACTGAACCCTTTCAATCAACACAATTGCGACCAGACCGGCAAAGTTTGGCGCGACTCCGCCGGCACCCTCCATGGATTGGGCTATCTTCCCTGTTACTCCTACTTTTCCCAAATGATCGGTCCGGCAGATTGGAGCGTAGCTAGCGACGACTGGGCGGGCTTCGCCACCGCCCAGTGGCAGCCGCGTAAGCTGCTGGTCGGCTCCCTGGCGTTACGCTGGGAAAAGGAGCAGGCGCCGCCCCCGCTGGCCGCTCTTGCGAACTCTGCGCTCCCGCTGACCGGAAAGATGCCGTCGCTCGGCAACCAGTTCGGTCCAAGAGTCAGTCTCGCCATCGGCAACGTGGAATCCCGATGGCCTGTCTTCCGGCTTGGTTATGGGATGTACTTTGGCCGCACCCAAAATTCCACCTTCGAAACGGTCTGGACACAAACCGGCTCAATCAAGGGTGACCTTAACTACTTCCTGCGCCCCACCGACAATCTCGTCGGCGGTGGGGCCCCGCCATTTCCGAACGTGCTGAACGGGTCCCCAGGAAGCGCCGTCAAGCCTGGAGCGGTCGGGTTCGGGCCCGGCTTCCGGAATCCCGAAATCCATCAGGCCGTGGCCGCCGTAGAAGAGGTTCTTCCCGGCCACTTCCAACTCACCGCAAGTGCGCTCGTTAGCCTGGGCCGTCGGTTGCCCTTTTCGGTCGACACCAACTTCGATTCGGCGGTCAATCCCGGCAAGATCACTTACGCCGTCGTCGATCCCTCGGGCCTCGGCCCGATCAAAACCTCGAAGATCACCGTTCCCTTCTATGCGAGCTGGCCGTCCCCAACTTCACCCACCGGATTTTCCGGACGTCTCAATCCCGATTACCAACAAATCGTGCAGCTCGACAGTCGCGCCAACTCCACCTGGGAGGCCTTTCAGATCACCCTGAACCGTTATAGCCGTCGCGGCCTCAGCATCCATGCTCACTACACCTACTCTCACGCCATGGACTGGAACCCCAACGAGAGCGCTCAGGTCACCGGGAGCGATCCCCTCGATCCCGCCGACTTCAAGGCCGAATACGGAACCGGCAATCTCGACACCCGCCACGCCATGGCTGCGAGCCTCATCTATCAGGCGCCTTGGAAACTCAAAGGCAATCCAGGCCGGTTCGGCAACGGCTGGATGCTCTCTTCCATCCTCCAGGCGCGCAGCGGCGAGCCTTACACCATGCGCACCTCCGGCTCGCTGGCAACCGAGTTCGTAGCTCAAACCGGCGCGGCCATCGTCGCTCTGGGCCCGGGAATGAACGGCTCCGGCGGCGACAACCGTGTCTACGGCGTCGGCCGCAACACATTCCGCTATTCACCCACGTGGAAGATGGACCTCCGCGTCGCTCGCCGTTTCAACCTGAGCCCGATGCGCGAACTGGAGCTCCTGGCCGAAAGCTTCAACCTCATGAACCATCAAAACGTCACCGAACTCGAAACCGTTGGCTACACCATCGAGTCCGGCAGCATCGACGGAACCGCACCGACCCTGACTTTCCTCAACGGCCTCAAGGCCAACACCACCGCCTTCGGTCAGCCCCTGAGCGTCAACGCCACCAACTTTTACAGTGAGCGCCAGATCCAGTTCGGCGCGCGTCTCCGCTTCTGAGGTATTCGAATTGACCGCCCAAGCGGGTGCCGCACCCAAGCCGCTGATATTGCCAAGGAAAAAGAACTGCCGGAGTAAGGGTCATTTAAAGATATTTGGAACCAATTCTGTCTAATCTCGAAAACGGAAGGGCACGATATTAAATTTCATACGCATCCGTTATTTTGTATCCAAACAAAGACAATCGTCTGTGCGTGCAGCCAGCCGTTGCCCTATGCGTGCAGGAATTCGAGTGCACGCACCAAATATGCCTTGAGCTGGCGGCGATGGACCACAGCATCCAGGAAACCTCTCTCCAAAAGGAACTCGGAGCGCTGGAAGCCCTCAGGCAGCTTTTGACGAATCGTCTGTTCGATCACCCGCGGACCGGCAAAACCGATCAGCGCGCCCGGCTCGGCAATATTCAAATCGCCCAGCATGGCGAAGCTGGCGGTCACGCCGCCCGTCGTGGGATCAGTAAGTACGCAGATATACGGCACCTTGGCGTCATCCAACTGGCCCAGGGCAGTCGAGATCTTGGCCATTTGCATCAGGCTAACCACGCCTTCCATCATCCGTGCTCCGCCGGATGCGGCCACCACAATCAGGGGTTTGCGCGTCGTTCTGGCCTGATCGGCTGCGCGGGCAATCGTCTCGCCGACAACGGCCCCCATCGATCCGCCAATGAAGCCGTACTCCATGGCGCTGACCACAACCGGGTGCGGGCCAAGCATGCCCACGGCGTTCAGGATCGCATCATTCAAGCCTGTCTGTTCCTGCGCCTTGCGCAGCCGCGACTTGTAAGACTTCACATCGGAGAACTTCAGCGGATCGGTCGACCTGAGGCCCCCGTCTACCAATTCATAGCCCGGCTCAAGCAACATCGAGATGCTCTGCCGCGCCCCGATCTTGAAGTGGTGCTGACATTTCGGGCAGACATTCAAATTGGCTTCAAGCTCCGCTTTCCAAACCACCTGACGGCAGCCCAAGCACTTGATCCAAAGTCCCTCAGTGCGAACATTCCTCTCAGCCGAATCAGACGCATCGGGAAGGGAGCCGGCTGAGCCGGGCTCGTACTCGCCATCCTCACGCTTAAACCAGGACATGCAAACTCTCTCTCAGAAAACGGAACCTGCTCAACCTGCTGGTTAAATATTCACCGGCTCGCATCACCCAGCGAATCAAATTGCAAACTACACAGGCGTCAATCTCAATATTCTATTCCGCGCCGGGTCAGGACGCCCTTCCGGTACGCATGTTTTACTTCCCGCATCTCGGTCACTGTATCTGGCATTTCCACCAGTAAAAGCGTCAGCTTTGCGCCTGTGGTTTTGCCCTTGGCGGGGCCGGTGTCGATCGAAATCAGTCCGCGTTTGGATTCGGTCATCGTGAGCAACCATGCGATTTGCCACGAATCAGTCTGGGTCAGTATACAAGGGGAAAACTGAAGCCGGCCGAGGACTGGGGGAGCGTTGCAAGGGCGTCTCAGATGACGACTGAACAGGCATTCGGCATTCCGGGCTTTCACCTGGCGCCTTCCGCTCAAAACTCGTTTTTCAGTGCCCTCCGTGGTAAGGATGCCCGGCCAGGATGGTGAAGGCGCGGTAGATTTGTTCAGCCGCAACAACTCGGGCAAGCGAGTGGGCAAGCGTCATCTGCCCGAAGGAAAGGAGCTGCTGGGCGCTGGAGCGGCCAACGTCAGACCAGCCGTCGGCAGGGCCAATGGCAAAGACAATGTGCTGCGCTCCGTCGTCCCGCCGCTTTCCCAACCACGCTGCGAACAGCTCGGAGCTCATCTGCTTCCCCCGGCTGTCAAAGAGCACCGCAACCGCTGGTGCGCGACCACTCTGGCGAGCCAACCACTCCAGGAACGCCTCCTCGTTACGAAATGCTTGCTCTTGACAGCGGGCGTAGGCGGAACACCTGCCAAGATAAAGGCGAACAAGCGAGTCAAATTCATCCTTGGAAACGGTACGCGATCCTGCCCGGGCGCCGATGTGAGCGAGTGTAATCTGCATCTTCTGCAGAATACGCGATCGGTTGAAACGGCAGCAGATACACCGCGCGAAGGGCAGAAGAGGCCCCGATCCCCATTTTTGGAATCCACCTCCAAAAAAATACATATTTACATATATCGACCCTCCAGGCCGTGCACGAGATGTGCGCAAATTCCCTTCATTTTCAACCGGATGCAATATTTTTGTTTGTTTTGAAATATATGGCACGCCTCGTGCAATGCAGGTCATGGCAAGTGCTCACTTGTCTTCCCCGGGATAGAAATTGTGGATGGATCCTCCGCGGGAGGAAACTGCCTCAACGCTTTTTACTTTTTGCTCTCAGTTATCAGCAGTATTCATCGGCGGCTGGTTCAATCGTCCGTCGGAGATGTAAAGACTCAATAGCAGGATCGGGACACCTTGCAAAACAGGAAGGTTTCGGCCCGCTTTCAAGAATGGTCTTTGGAGGAGTTTCATGCGATCTTTCCGCTTTCACGGTGCGGCCCTGGCACTCGCTGTTGTACTCGCCCTGGGTTTCACGGTTTCCACGCTGCAGCAGCCAGCCTACGGGCAAGAGACCACTGGCGGTCTTCAGGGAACCATTAAGGATCCCACGGGCGCAGTTGTGCCCGGAGCCAAGGTCACAGTCACGGCGCCCTCATTGGTCGGATCGAAAGAATCCGACACCGATGCGGGCGGCTACTTCCGTTTCGCCAACCTTCCTCCCGGCAATTACACGGTTTCCGTGACCGCGGCTGGTTTCGAAACCATCAAGCGCGAAAAGGTCAATCTTGAAGTCGGCCACTTGCCCACCCTGAACCTCACCCTGAGCGTTGGCAAGGTCAGCACCGTGGTCGAGGTCAGCACAGAAGGTCCGCTCATCGACACCACTTCGACGACGACGCTGACCAATATCCCGGAAGAAGTCATCAAGGATGTTCCCCACGGAACCTCGTTCCAGTCGGTCATTCAGTTTGCCCCGGCGGCTCGCAACGAGCCCCTGATGGGCAACACGACCATGAGCAACGGCGGCGGTAATACCTCCCCGGGCAACGGCTCGAACGGCGGCTCGATTGGATTCTCGATTGCGGGCGGCTCCGACTCGGAGAACTCCTACCTGGTTGAAGGTCAGGAGACGGCCAACCTCATCGGCGGATATTCGCACACCAACGTCCCCATGGACTTCGTCTCCGAAGTGCAGATGAAGACCTCCGGCGTGGATGCCGAATACGGCGGCGCACTGGGCGGCGTGGTGAATGTGATCCTGCTCAAGGGCACCAACACCTGGCACGGATCGGTCTTCGCGCAGTTCCAGGACGGCGGGTTGAACGGTTCGCCCGTAGCATCTCCACGCTACAATCCAATCGATGGCGGAACAGCTCAGGCTTGGGGAACTCAGGATCCCGGCTATCAGAACTACCAGCCGGTTCGTCCGCACACCAGTGACACGCAGCCCGGCTTTACGCTGGGCGGACCGCTCTTTGGCGTCATTCCAGGTCACGGCTCCTCCACCCTCCGGGACAAAGCGTACCTCTTCCTCGCCTTCGATCCTGAGTTCAACGATTTCGAGCGTCACGTGAATTTCGGGTCTAACGGTGGCGTACTGCCCTTCAGCCAGAACACCCAGACCTATTACAGCTACAGCCGCATCGACGCAGAGGCCAGCAGGAAGATCCGCGTCTTCGGCTCCTGGCTCTATCAGTTGCAGCGCCAAGCGGGCGAGGCGCTCCCCGGCGATGATTCTGTGCAGGGATATTTCAATGAATACACGGGTTGCTTCGGTGCGGCCACCAGCTCCTCGAACCCCTGCGCAAGCACGGGTGTCCCGAAGATTGCCTTCGGCCACCAGCTTGGTTACGTTGCCCCCAACATCACCACAAACACAGGCACCGACATCACCCTGACCAATAGCCTGGTAGCCACTACCCGCTTCGGCTATTACTTTGAGAACTACCACGACTTCAACTATCCGACTACCGGGACCATTTACAACTTCCAGGCCAACGGCATCGGCGCAACCGACACCAATAACATCCCTCTTTCGACCTCAGCCCCGCAACTCTCTCAGTCTGCCGGCTACTTCAACCTCCCTGAGGCGGCAAACTACACACAACGCAATGCCAACAAGGCCATGCAGGTGGATGCCGATTTGGCCTGGTTCCACTCCGGCCGCGGCGGTACGCACAACCTGAAGGTTGGCTACCAGTTGAACCGCGACTCGAACGACATCGCGCAGAAATACAATACGCCCTATATTCAGGTATGGCCGGGCAGCGCCTCGAATTACGTCGCTCAAGGCGCAACGGGTGGGGCTAACTGCGCAACTGTTCAGGGCCTTGACGGAAGTTCGAACTGCGTCGGCACATACGGCAACATCGACGTTTACGACGCCGGCACACTGGGCAAAGCCACCAGCTACAACAGCGGCTTCTTTGCGCAGGATGCGTGGACCGTCGGTAAGGGCCTGACCATTAACTTCGGCCTCCGCCTGGAACATGAAACGCTCCCTGCCGAAGATCAACCGTCGTCTCAGAAGCTGACCACCCCCATCGACTTCGGCTGGGGCGCCAAAATTGCTCCTCGTATCGGCGCGGCCTGGGACGTATTCAAAAATGGCAAGGTGAAGCTCTTCGGCGGTTACGGCGAATACTACGATCAGATGAAGCTCAACGTGGCCATCAGCTCCTACGGCGGCCAGTACTGGCAGGAATGCTGGTATGCCCTGATGACCCCGAACCTCAGCAGCATCAACCCCGCCTATAACGTCTCCGGTTCTGCCGGTCGCTATTGCGTCACCCCGGCGGGTTCTTCGAATCCGGCCGCAAGCACGGCCACCTTCACCAGCTCGACTCCAATCGGGGTCAACGGCGCCGATTTCCTCGAGAACCAAAACCTCCGCGCCTTCCCGACCACCTGCTCCACTTGCAGCGCGACAGAAGAAGGCACGGCTCCCGGTCTCAAGCCCTATTCGCAGCATGATGCGAACTTCGGCGTTGACTATCAGCTTCGTCCCAACCTCGCTTTCGAAGGCCGCTGGGATCGCAGACGTCTCGACCACGTCATCGAAGACTCGGCCATCTTCAACCCCGCCGTGGGTGAAACCTTCGTCATCGTCAACCCCGGACAGGGCGTCAACGCGACCTTCTCCAGCTTCTACAAGTTCCTCTACGGCACTCCGATCGATTGCTCCGACGGCTGCCCTCCAGACAAGACGATCCCTGCCGCCCGCAGCTATGACGGCATCGAACTCCGCTTGACCAAGTCCGTCAGCCAGCACTGGATGGGAATGTTCTCCTACACCTGGAGCAACTTCCGCGGCAACTACACCGGCCTCACCAGCTCCGACGTCGCGGACGGCGGCGGCGGCCGCAACTCTCCCAACAACAGCCGTTCTTTCGACGAGCCGTACTTCTCATGGAACGCCAGCGGCGGTTCTTCCAGCGGCCTTCTGCCCACCGATCGCCCCAACGCGCTCAAGGGCTATGTCTACTACGATCTGCCGTGGCTGAAGAGATTCACCACCGATTTCGGTATCTTCCAGTCTGCTTACACCGGCACGCCGCTGACCAGCTACATGGACGTGGGCTACGCGTTCCCGGGTGCTTTCCCCACCGATATCGTGGATCGCGGCAAGTGGATCGACGTAACCCAGAACCAAAACACTGGCGTTATCACCACCAGCGCCCCCTACACCAAGCGCACACCGTGGTACACCAGCTCGGACTTCAACTTCAAGCAGAGCGTCCGCCTTTCGGAGGGGAAGGCTCTTAGCTTCGATGCGACGTTCGCCAACGCACTCAACCAACACAAAGCGACCTCCTATGGTCAGCAGATCGACTCCAACTACTTCGTGAACTTCGTCTCACCGACGTCCAGCGGCTGCCTCGCCTATAACAACGCCACACCAGGCTACCCTGCTGGCTCGAACAGCTGCTTCCTGCCCGATGGTCCGGCCTTCTACGCCGGTGCCATGACCGCGTACAACTACACTGCGGCTATGAACAACTCGCCGCTGGGCAGCACCGCCGGTGGCCCGATCACCGTCGACAGCCAGTACGGCAAGCCGCTCTTCTACCAGCAGCCCCGCAACGTCCGTTTTGCGATGCACTTTACCTTCTAAGCAACTTTAACCAGCAACGCGGCGGGGGACCCGAGCAATCAGGTCCCCCGCTTTCTTTTGCCGCAGAATGTACTCACCCGACTGAAAATCAATGCCGAAAGGCAAAAGGCCGCCCGGCTGCTCATCCTCGAACAAGGAAGAACGACCGGGCGGCGCCTTAATTTCAGAGTGAGTTTCTGGGGCCCCTACTTCTTAGGGCTTTTCTTTGCTTTCTTCTTCGCCGGAGCTTTCTTGCCGGCAGGCTTCTTCGCAGGAACAGCTGTTACGGCCGCCTTCTTAGCGACGGCCTTCACAGCCTTCTTCACGGCAGCGGGTTTGCCGGCAGGTTGAGCAACTGTCTTCTTGACCGGCTTCTTCGCTAAAACAACCGCTGCCTTTTTCGCAACGGGCTTGGCCACAGCGTTCCTCGGCGCAGGCTTGGCAGCAACCGTCTTGGCCTTCTTCGCCGCGGGCTTGGTCACCGCTTTCCTTGCGGACGGTTTCACCGCGACTGCCTTCTTGCCGGCAGGTTTCTTCGCGGAAGTGCCCTTTGCGGGAGCCTTCGACCGCACCTTGAGCGTTCTCGCGGTCAGCTCCGCAGTTAGCTGCGCCGGCGAAAGCGGCCGCGCCGACTTGCGCAGCCGTTCAATATCATAAAACGCCCGCCGCTCGGTGAGAAATACGTGAACCACGAAGTCCACGTAGTCCAGCAGAATCCACTCGCCTTGCTGCCGGCCCTCAACGCCGTTTGGCATCACGCCGTATTCCTTCTTGAGGTGGAACTCGATCTCGTCGGCTATCGCAACGGCCTGCCGGTCATTGGTGGCCGATGTGATCAGGAAGAAATCCGAAAGACCCGAGTCGACCGGATCGAGCTCAAGGATGCGGGTATCTTCGCCTTTTTTGTTTTCACAGATCGCGGCTGCGGCCTGGACCAGGATGCGGGTTTGCTGCCGTGCTTCAGAAGTCGTCATGCTTTGAGAGTGATCTCCAAACTCAATCGTATCCCGTTGCTTGAACCCGGGCAAGCAAACTGCGGAATGCTTTTGACCTTCCAATCCAGTTTTGCCTTATTGATAGATTCCTTGTGCGCGAATGAAATCCGACACCGCAATCGGAAGCAACGAATCGGCGCCTGTGACAGGATGCAGGGGATCGCGCAATTGCTCCCGAATCTGGGATGCGCTGATTTCAACTTCCACCTCGGGCAGAAAGTAGAACGGCGCGGCATCTCCGTTTGAGTTGCGCAGCAGGTAGGTTCGCATTTCACTGGACCCCCTCGGGGTTGCAAGGTCAGGGGCGGCCTCAACCGAGAGCCCTGGAGGAAAGAGCGCCTTCAGATCGTCGATGTACTCCCCAGGACGCGAAGCCACAATCAGCGCGGCCATGAAAGGGATCTCCGCAGCCCGGAACCAGCGCCGAAAACCTGCCAACGAATCCGCACCCATCAAAAGAAACAGCTGGGAGCCTGCGGGTAGTTCCGCACGCACCGCTTGAAGGGTTCCCCACGTGTAGTTCGGAACTCCATTCGATCTCGGCTCGTCCGCAAGCGAAATCGAGAATCCGGGATGACCCGATATGGCCAGATGAGTCATCGTCAGCCGCTGAGAGAAGCTGGCCTGTGAGCCTTGCGGCTTAAGTGGCTGGAATCCCACCGGCGCGAAAAGAACAGTGTCCAGCGCCAGGGCTTCCTTTGCCGCCATCGCCACGGCCAGATGGCCCAGGTGTGGCGGGTCAAAGCTCCCGCCAAAGTACGCAACCCGAAGAGGCGCACCGAGTGCCAGGACATCCGGATCGCTGCTGCCTGAATCATTCCTGGTTGCACCGTTCATGGCTGAATCGTTCCTGCAACGATAGTAGCTCCCATTTGGCCAATATGCCCCTCCTTCTCACTTTTGTTAGCATTGAACAGATGCGCTACTTGATTACCCTTTTCGCCCTCGCAGGTGTTGTTGTATCGGTCCTTGCCCTTCGTGTCCACACCTCGACGGGGTCCGAGCCTTGCTCCATCAATGAGCGGTGGGATTGCGGAGTGGTCAATCACAGCCCGTTCGCCGAGATCGACCATGTGCCAGTGGCCATTCTGGGAATTCTTGGCTACCTGGCTCTTGGTGCTCTCGGCTATACGCGCCAGCGATTCCTGCTTTTCCTGGTCGCAATCATCGGCCTTGGCTTCGCCCTCCGTCTGACCTTTATTGAGGAATATGTACTCGAAGTCTGGTGTTTGTACTGCGTCATCTCCCAGGTGATCATTGCCATCCTGGCGCTTCTGAGCCTGGGATGGCTGACGGCTGAATATCTGGAGCTCAAAAGAGCTGTTTGCAAGGCTTAAGCTACGGCCCGCTCTTCTTCACGCATTTGGGGCGTCAAGAGCGCAGATTCCACGCTGATAAACTTGTACTGACAAATGTTCAATCTCAAAGAACGTTACGCACGTTGGATGTACGACTGGGAATACCGCCTGACCACACGCGACGAGAATCGCGTCGTCCGCCCGTTGGAGTGGGGGTTTGAGTGGATTTCCCCTTTTCTCGAATCGCACGGATTCGGGGATTTCGTTCCCCGGCCCGAAGAGGTCCAGGACGACGCGGCCGCTGAGGCAGCCATGCTCCGCATCAACCAGTTGCTGATCCAGAACAGCGACAAGTTTTACGGCTACGAGCGTCCCACCGATTTTCGCATCGAGATGCGTTACCCCGAGCTCTATCCCACCAATGTTCGCCCGGAAACGCTGGCAAAGGATGCGCAGCTGAAGCAGCAGGCGATCGACGGAAAGGTGCCCAAGGCTCAATTCCTGCGCTTCACATCGCCCGAGCGCACTTCGTACCCGGAGAACGACCTGGTCAACGCGCGCTGGTATCCGGCGGCTTCTGGCAAGGACGGCAAGCGGCCCAAGCAAGCCATTATCGTGATGCCGCAGTGGAATGCCGATGCATTCAGCCACAACTCGCTATGCACCATCTTCAACAGGATGGGGATTTCCGCCCTTAGGCTCTCCAAGCCGTACCACGATATTCGCCGCCCGGTCGAACTGGAGCGCTCCGATTACACCGTGAGCGCGAACATTGGCCGTACTCTTTCCGCTTGCCGGCAGGCCGTTGTCGATATTCGCTGCTGCCTCGACTGGCTCGAAGAACAGGGGTACACGGATTTCGGTGTCCTGGGCACCAGCCTGGGCTCCTGCTACGCCTTTTTGGCCAGCGCACACGACCCAAGGTTGCGTGTCAATGCCTTCAACCACGCTTCCACCGCCTTCGGCGACGTCGTTTGGGCAGGCCAAAGCACACGCCATGTTAAGCAGGGACTGGAGGAAGCAGGACTCACCCAGGCACGCCTGCGCGAGCTCTGGTCGGCCGTTAGTCCCATCAGTTTCTACGATCGAATCAATAGCCCCGTTTGTGCCGGGCCCGATAAACGGGTGCTCATGATCTATGCCAATTACGACCTCACCTTTCCCAAGGAGTATTCGCTGCAGGTCCTGGAAGCGTTCAAACGCATCGGGCTTAACTTCGAATGCCGGGTACTTCCGTGCGGCCATTACACCACCGGAGAAACGCCATACCAGTACATTGACGGCTGGTATATGGGCTCGTTTGTCTATCGCGCATTCAAGGCGCTGCGCCAGGAAAGTTCGAATGGCCATACCGCCAATAGGGAGATTCAGGCTCGGTAAAAGCAAAGCCTAGCGCGGGTGGGTAGCCTTCCATTTGGCGACCCGCTCGCGCAGCGCCTCCAGGTCATCCGTCGTTATATGTACCCCTACCATCTGACGGTTTGCGGCATAGTGAGCCTGCTCGGGTCCCGACACGGATGCAGCGAGGTCCAGCCAGAAATAGGCCTCCACGTAATCCTGCTTGACTCCCTGCCCGTAGGAGTAAAGCACTCCGAGGATGCCCTGCGCGGCGACGTCTCCCTGCTCCGCAGCCTTGCGATACCACTGCGCGGCCTGTGCCATGTCGCGCGGGCAGCCCTTGGCTCCATCGCGATAGAAAGTCGCCAGCCGCAACTCTCCGGCCACGCTTCCACTCTGGGCAGCTTTGCCGAACCACTCCCCGGCAATCTTGCAATCGCGCGCGACACCATTGCCCGCCGCGTAACTTTCGCCTATTGCAATCTGCGCGGCCGCATCCCCGCTGTTTGCCTTGGCGAGCAGAGACGGATCGGGAACCGGCGTCTGTGCCGCGAGAGAAATCGCGGCAGCAAGAAAGCACGAGAAAAGACCTATCCCTCGGAAATGCATTTGCCTCCCACTGAACAGCCGCTTCTAAGCCGCTCTGAAAACCCATTTTATGGATGAATTGTCGTCCTGTGCTACGTCCGTTCCTAAGCCTTTGCCGGCTCCTCGACGGACAATTCTCCAGCGGCTTCATCCTTTCCAGAAAAGCCAAAAGGTGAACTCGTTGCAAAACTACAACGACTTCCAAGCGCTCAGACTAGGTTACGCGTGCCAATAGGTCTAAAATTTCACTATGACCGACCGCATGTCTCTCTCCCTTGCCCAAGCCGATCCCGAAGTGGCTGCCGCTATTGACCAGGAAACGCTCCGCCAGCACGAAGGGCTGGAGATGATCGCCAGCGAGAACTTCGTCTCCGAAGCTGTCCTTGAGGCGGCTGGCTCAATCTTTACAAACAAGTATGCTGAGGGCTACCCGGGCCGCCGCTACTACGGGGGCTGCGAGTTCACCGACGTCGTCGAAAACCTCGCCCGCGATCGCGCCAAGCAGATCTTCGGTGCTGAGCATGCCAATGTGCAGCCGCACTCCGGTTCGCAGGCCAACGCGTCAGCCTATGCAGCGGTCATTCAGGCGGGCGATACGATCCTTGGACTCGACTTGGCCCATGGTGGTCACCTCACGCACGGACACAAACTGAGCTTCAGCGGAAAGCTTTACCGGACCACCTTCTATGGCGTCAGCAAAGACACCGAACTGATCGACTACGACCAGATGGAAGAGATCGCCCTCCGTGAGAAGCCGAAGATGATCATCGGCGGCGGCAGCGCCTATCCGCGTCTTTGGGACTTCGAGCGCATGCGGGCCATTGCCGACAAGGTTGGAGCGGTCTATGTCTTCGACATGGCGCATATTGCTGGATTGGTCGCCGGTGGCGTACATCCCTCTCCTGTGCCCCACGCCCACATCACCACCACAACCACCCACAAGACTCTCCGCGGGCCTCGTTCCGGCCTGATCCTCTGCGGAAAGGATCTGGCGGCGGCTGTCGACAAGTCGGTGTTCCCCGGACAGCAAGGCGGACCGCTGGCGCACATTGTGGCTGCAAAGGCAGTGGCGTTCGCAGAAGCTCTGCGGCCCGAATTCAAGGACTATGCGGCGCAAACCGTCGCCAACGCCAAGGTGCTGGCAGAGACGCTCCAGGAGGCAGGCTTCCGCATCATTTCCGGAGGAACGGACAACCACCTCATGCTCGTGGATGTTTTCCAGAAGGGCATCCTCGGCTCCGAGGCCGAACTGGCTCTTGGGAAGGCCGGCATTACGGTTAACAAGAACTCCATCCCTTACGACACCAACCCTCCGTTGAAGCCGTCCGGCATTCGCGTGGGTACGCCCGCCCTGACCACGCGTGGCATGAAGGAGTCCGAGATGCGCACCATCGGGGCTTGGATCACCCGAGCCCTGGAACTTCGTAACGACGACGCGGCCTTGGAAGTTATTCGCCATGAAGTCGCGGAACTTGCGGAAAAGTTCCCGCTCTATGCATGGCGGCGCGCGCCCAAAGCGTAGACTCGCGGATTCCCACAGCAACTTGCCGGGATGCATAGTGTTCCATGTACTGTAGCCAGAAGGACCGATCCGGGGAGAAAAGCAGGAAGATCCTTTCTTCCATCCCTCGACGGATTCAGGAGGATTTATGCGCATTGCGCAAACTGCTTTGCTCGCCCTGCTTGTGGTCTCCGTTCCCGCGCTTGCTCAGCACAACGAGGAACGGGGTAGCGCTGCCCCTGAATTCAAAGCGCATCAAGCACCCCCGGCGCGGGGCCCCAAGGCGTACCAGGGAACACCCAAGCCGGTTGACCCACAGCGTAACTACGCTGATAAGGAAGGCCATCCCAATGCTCCGCACGTCGATGGCAAACAGTGGGTTGGCCACGACACAGGCCGCGACGACGTCCGTTTTCATCTCGATCAGCCTTGGGTGCACGGCCATTTTACGGGCGGTTTCGGCCCCGGCCACGTTTGGCGGCTTGCCGGCGGCGGCCCAGGCCGCTTCGGATTCAATGGCTTTTTCTTTAGCGTTGCTCCGGCAGAAATTGGCTACTGCGATGGCTGGTTCTGGGACCGTGACAGCATTGTGATCTACGAAGATCCCGATCACGAAGGTTACTACCTGGCCTACAACACGCGTCTCGGAACCTATGTGCATGTGATGTACATGGGGCAATAGGCAAAGCTTCGAGTAATTGAGCCATACGAAGGGATGGGCCATTGGCTCATCCCTTTCTTTCTTATCGAGGGGATCTCGGTCTTCGTCGCGAATATACAGATCGGCCCGACAAACGATAAAATTACTCGATCTTGCGAGCGGCCGGCAGTATAGCCTCAATTCTGTCCGGCTCTGCTATTTAAAACGAAATGGAAGTGACCCTTCAATGAAGTCCTTGCCGATTCGCATTGCCTTGGCTGCATCCTTTGCTTGTTCCTTAGCTTCCTTCGCCGTGGCTGCACCGGAGCCGATTGTTCTCACCGGTGCGGACATGCGGCCGGCTATCTCGCTGAACGGCGACTGGGCTTCGATCGTAGATCCCTACTTCAACGGGCTCTACAGCTTTCATCATGAAGAGAAGTCAAACGGTTTCTTCCTCAACCGGAAGGCGCAGGCGGGCGATCCGTTCCCGACTGAGTATGACTTTTCAAAGACGCCCACTCTCAAGGTTCCCAGCGACTGGAATACACAACGCGAATCGCTCCTCTACTATGAAGGGCCCATGTGGTACGAACGCGACTTTACTTACCAGCCCAAGCCGCATACGCGCCTTTATCTCCACATTGGAGCGGCCAATTACAAATCGCTGTTCTGGGTCAACGGCAAAAAGGTTTGCGAACACGAAGGAGGCTACACCAGCTTCAACTGCGAGATAACTTCGGTAGTCCACGAAGGCGGCAATTTCGTGGTTGCGGCAGTGGATAACACGCGCCACGAAGACGGTGTGCCAACCCTCCAGACAGATTGGTGGAATTACGGTGGGCTGACCCGTTCGGTGTCCCTTATCGAAGTCCCTGAAACTTTCATCGATCAGTACGACGTGCACCTGAGCCGCACCGGCGATTCGATGATCGAAGGGTGGATACACCTCGAAGGAGCAAGGGGCGGCGAGCAAGTCCGGCTGGAAATCCCCGAACTCAAAATCAACGCGGACGCAAGCAGCGATAAGCCTGGTAACTATTCCTTTCACGTGAAGGCTGAGGGCCTCGAACGTTGGACGCCCGAAAACCCGAAGTTATATAAAGTCGTGCTGCATGCGGGCGAAGACAGAGTCGATGAAGTGATCGGTTTTCGGACAGTCGAAACGCGCGGCACAGAAATTCTGCTGAACGGAAAACCCGTCTTTCTGCGCGGAATCTGCATTCATGCCGAGGCGCCGTATCGCACCGGTCGCGCGAACACGGATAAGGACGCGGAAGTATTGCTGGGCTGGGCGAAGGAACTTGGCGCGAACTTTGTGCGTCTGGCACATTACCCGCACGATGAATCCATGCTGCGCGCGGCCGATCGTATGGGTTTGCTTGTCTGGTCGGAGAACCCTGTCTATTGGGCGCTTCAATTCGAGAACCCAAAGGTCTACGAAAAGGCGCAGCGCCAACTTGAAGAGGAAATCGGAACCTCGCGCAATCATGCGGCAATCATCCTGTGGTCCATGGCCAACGAGACCCCGAAGACGGACGCGCGCACGAAATTCATCACTGCGCTGGCCGCTCGCGCCCGCGAACTCGACTCCACGCGCCTGATAACTGCCGCGCTGCTCGTCGGCGGAAACGGAAATACGAAAACCATCGATGATCCGCTGGGCGCGGCGCTGGATGTGATCGGTTTCAACGAATACATTGGATGGTATGAGCAACATCCGGAAACCGCGGACGTGACCGATTGGCGCGTGGCCTATCAGAAGCCGATGATCGTAAGCGAATTCGGCGGAGACGCCAAAGCCGGGCTGCATGGCGGGCCAAACGATCGGTGGACCGAAGAGTATCAGGAGAATATTTACAAACATCAGTTTGGAATGCTGAATAGGATTCCTCAATTAAGAGGAATGAGTCCATGGGTCTTGATGGATTTCCGCTCTCCAAACAGGCCATTGACGGGCATTCAGGATGAGTTCAATCGAAAAGGACTGATTTCGGATCAGGGCCAAAAGAAAGCTGCATTCTTTCTTCTGCAAAAGGAATATCGCGAGCGCCTTGTAGGAAGACCTGATTAAATGTTGTGTAAGTTGGCGGGCGGACATGCCGGATTGGATGCCGCCCGCTCATACGTTCTGTCCAAACACGGGATTTTCAGCTATTCTTTGTCTTATGGCAAATGAATCAATTCTTTCTCTGATCGAAGCTGAGATTGCAAAATTGCAGCGCGTTCGCGCGCTTCTCGCCAACACCGGTAAAGTCGCCGCCAAGGCGAGCAAAATCGTGGAGCGCACCAGCAAGAAGGCTGGGCCCGCGTTGAAGGGCCAGACAAAGACAAAGGCCAAAGTGAAAAAGCAGCGTGTCCTGAGTCCCGAGGCGCGTAAGCGGATCGCCGATGCGCAGCGGAAGCGTTGGGCCGCGCAAAAAGCCACAAGCTAACTGGCGCATCCGTCAATCATGATCGACTGGGCCCGTCGCTATGCAGGCGTGGTTAGTTATTTCTGTCCCACCAATGCTCGATCAGCGGCATTTGCTGGGAGATCAAGGGCTACACAGCAAATCGTCTGGATCGAGATTGCAGTCATCACGAACAGTGTTTTGTCCAGTCTGGCCCGAGTGCAATGGGCAGTCTCGAATCGGCCGCGTACAGGGCCGAAGAGATGGTCTGTCGATCCTTCTCAACTCCGAGCGAATAGATCAGCGCCTCGATCAGACGAAGCTTGCGTTCTAGGATGATATGGGACGGCGAATGGCCTCCGTCCCATTCCTTCTCGATTCATGAAGTTCTTGTATTTGCATCCTCGCAATATCCGCACCTTATTTCTTCATCGGGCGGCGCCTCCCCAATTCCGATGACGGCCTTTCTTTCCAAGAGTTAGGGGGAGATGCCAGGCCAGAGAGTTGCGGCGCTACTCCTGGATATGTCAGATGCCGGATTGCCCGTTGTTGCAATGAAGGGCGAGGAGGCGACCTTTATGCCGCCGTATCGTGTTGGTCTGATCTACTATTCCGACGGAATCTCCGGTTCGTCACTTTGGAAGCCTAAAGGACCGAGGATTTCGACAAGTGGCGTAGCAAACCGAAAAAGAAAATTAAGCGGATACTTCGACACTTCCGCGCTATGTTCAGATTGCAGTGTTGTAGATAGGCGCGCGGCACTTGCCGCGCAAATGGCGCAAAGGTGCTTACCTTCCCGTGCCGCCTACAGTCATTTTGTCGAGCTTGATGGTGGGCATACCGACGCCGACGGGAACGGATTGGCCGTCTTTGCCGCAGGTGCCGATGCCCTCGTCGAGTTTCAAATCGTGCCCCACCATCGACACGTATTTCAGCGCCTCGGGACCGTTGCCGATCAGGGTGGCATCGCGCACCGGGGCAGTGATTTTGCCGTCTTCGATCAGGTAAGCCTCGGAGGCGGAAAAGACAAACTTGCCGTTGGTGATGTCGACCTGGCCACCGCCGAAGTTGACGGCAAAGAGGCCGCGCTTGACCGAGCGGATGATATCGGCTGGATCGTCTTCGCCGGCGAGCATGTAGGTGTTGGTCATGCGGGGCATGGGGATGGATTGGTAGCTTTCACGGCGGCCCGAGCCGGTATTCTCCGTACCCATGAGGCGGGCGGAGAGCTTGTCGGTGAGATAGCCGCGCAGGACGCCACCTTCGATAAGCACGGTCTCCTGGGTCGCGGAGCCTTCATCATCGACGTTGAGCGAGCCCCGTCGCCCGCTGATGGTGCCGTTGTCGACGACAGTGACCTTTGAGCTGGCCACTTTCTGGCCGACGAGTCCGGTGAAGGCGGAGGTCTTCTTGCGGTTGAAGTCGGCTTCGAGGCCGTGGCCGACGGCTTCGTGCAGCAGGATTCCCGGCCAGCCCGGGCCGAGCACGACTTCCATTTCGCCTGCCGGGGCGGGGATTGCCCCGAGCTGGAGGAGTGCTCCGCGGGCCGCTTCCCTGGCCAGGTGCTCCGCACTTTTGCTCCCTGTAAATTGTTCCAGACTCGCTCTTCCGCCGCCACCGGCCGAGCCCCTGGTGGTGTTGACGCCGTCTTTGGCGATGACGAAGACGTTGAGCCGGCAGAGCGGCTGGGTGTCGCTGGCGTAGGCTCCGTCGGAAGCGGCAATGAGGATGCGCCGCAGTTCCTCGGAGTAGCTGGCGCGCACCTGCACGATGCGGGAGTCGGCGGCCCGCGCGGCGCGGTCGGCGCGAAGAATGAGGTCCAGCCGGGCGGCAAGATCGAGATCGAAACCACCCATGGGGACGGGGTAGAGGTCGGCGACAGGAGCCTCGACAAATCCTTGGACCGGACATTTGGCGGGGCCGGAGGCGATGAGCGCGGCGGTGCGCGCGGCCTGCAGCAGACGCTCGGGGCTGAGGTTGTCGGTATACGCGTAGCCGGTGCGTTCGCCGCTGAGCACGCGAATGCCGCAGCCGGCGCTGGTGCCCTGGCTGGCGGACTTCACGATCTGCTCATCGACGCCCAGCGAGGTGGCGGAAACCGATTCGAAATAGAGGTCGGCGTAGTCGCCACCTGCAGAAAGGGCTTCTCCGAGGCAGCGTTCGAGAAGGCGCTCGGTGATGCCGAATTTCTGAAAAAAATAGCGCTTGTGGCTGGCGTCGGGGGAGGCGACAGGAGGTCTCATAGTGGCTTAAGTTTACGACGGATTCAACGGCCGCGGGGCTGGCGGCGCGCATTTGCAGTTTTGGTGCGGGCGGCTTTCCGCTCTTTAACCGGGGCTGGGAGCGTGCTAAAGTCTTGCCATGAAGAAGATTCTTGCTACTGCCCTGCTGTTGATGGTTTTTGCGATTCCGGCGTTTGCCGGCACCCAGCACCATCACCATGCGCGCCACCACCATTCCCACCACCACCACGCCGCGTAGAGCGAAACCAAAGTCCCTGTGACCCGGTAAGTTTCGTGCAAGGTCGCCGCTCCCTGATGGTCGCGTCAACTTTGGTGCTGTGCTTTCGGGATACACCAACTCTGGTTTCGCTGTAGTCCGGACTTCGGTCCCCGGACGAAACTTGAGCCTGCCGGGGCCGAGGTTCGAAGACTGTTTTTCTGCAGGCAAAGCCGCATGATAAGGTTCGTGAGATGACCGATTTGGACGACCTCCGATTTCCGATAGGCCGCTTTGCAGCCCCCGCCAGCAGCATGCCGGGGATACGAGCGGCCCACATTCAAACCCTGCGCCTGTTGCCCGAGCGGTTACGCGCGGCGACGAGCGGCCTGACCGACGCGCAGCTCGACACGCCGTACCGCGAAGACGGATGGACCAGCCGGCAGGTGGTGCACCACGTAGCAGACAGCCACGCCAATGCGTATATCCGCTTCAAGCTGGCACTGACGGAAGAATGGCCGACAATCAAGCCCTACGACGAGGCCGCGTGGGCAAATATGCCGGACAGCCGCTGTCTACCGATCGAAAGCTCGTTAGCCTTGATTTCGGCTCTTCATGGGCGCTGGGTCGAGCTGCTCGAATCGATGGCGGACGACGGTTTCCATCGGGGCTATAACCACCCCGAGATGGGCCGTCAGAATCTGGCCAAAGCGCTGGCGCTGTACGAGTGGCACTCTCGACATCACACGGCGCACATCACCAGCTTGCGCAAACGGCAGGGGTGGTAGCGGCCGCATGGCCGCCCCATCCCGGGCCGCGTTGCAAGGACAATCCGGAACACAAACGCCATCGCGGGGCCAGCTTGAGGAGCGGATCGAGGCATATCTTGCCGATCATCCGCAAGCGGCCGTGCTGGAAGACGGAAGTGTCCTTTTCGACATGCGCACAGCGCGGTACACGATAGGTGACCAGCACGGGCGCTGTGTGCTGCAGCTGTGGAGCGAGGAACGCAATCTGATCCGCACGGTGGTCGAGGTTCAGGAGCGGGCGCAATGTCTGCGCCTGATCACCCGGCGGATGGGCATGGCCAAGCCCCAAGCACTGGAACTGGTGGCAAGCAGCGACCGCCGCACTCCAACCGCGCAGGAGGCCGCGCGCAAAGGCTACCAGCGAATCCTCGAGCGAGTGTTGACGAGGAGCTTCCCGGGATCCAAGGTGGACGGAATGCGCTCCGCCATGGACCTGACGCACAGTTTCGGGCCCGCCTACGTCCGTGGACGCCTGCTGCGCGGCACCAGTGCGGAAGCGGTGATTGGCGTGAGCGAGGCGGAGTCCGGGGTCATAGTAGACGGGGTTCTGACCGCCGGAATCCTGTGGCTGGATTACTGTCGGACACTCGAAGGCGGACGGCGTCATTTTGGTGGGCTGAAGGTGATCGTTCCCGCCGGTGCCTGGCGGACAACCGCCGAACGGATAGCCTGGCTGAACCCTCTGCTGGCCAGATTCGAGATGTTCACGCTGGATGAACGCAGCGAAGAACTGGTCCAGGTGGATTACCGTGACACGGGGAACCTGGAGTCGCGGCTGGTGCATGCTTTTTCGCCCGCTGCGGCGATCGAGCGCTGCCAGGGCGGTCTGGACCGGGTTCTGACCCTGATTCCAGCGGGAGCGAGGGCGCGTGTGGAGATCCTGCCCGGCTCCGCAAGCGAAGTGGGGCTGCTGCTGCACGGGCTTGAGTTTGCACGGGTTCGCCACGGGTTTGCGGGGAGTACCTTCCACAGTGAAGACGAGATCGTCTTTGGCGCCGGGTCCAATGCCACCCCGTTGACAGCCGAGAACGAAGGGCTGTTCCAGCACTTGACAGACAGGCTCTTGCAAAGCCGCCACCCCGACGGAACGCACATCGACCCGCTGTTTCGGCTCCAGCCCGAGCGCTGGCTGGAGTCTGTGTTGAGAGCCGAGATAAAGGAACTGCTGCCCGGACTGCGTGGCAATCCAATCTACACGCAGGTTCCAGCGCTCTCTGCCGGGGACCGTGGGATGCTGGACCTGCTGGCGCTGGACCGCACCGGGAGGCTGACGGTTCTGGAGTTAAAGGCCGACGAGGACCTGCACCTTCCGTTGCAGGCGCTGGACTACTGGATTCGGGTGAGGGCGCTGAACGCCGACCGCCAACCGGTGGCAGGAAGCGAGGGAGGCCGTGCCCTTTCGGCTTTTGAACGGGCAGGATATTTCCCAGGGATTGAGGTTTCGCCGATGCCGCCGCGCATGTTGCTGGCGGCTCCGGCGCTGAGGATTCATCCGGCGAACGAGCCGGTGCTCCGGTATTTGTCGCCGGAGGTGGAGTGGGAGCTGATCGCCCTGAGCGAACACTGGCGGCGGGAACTGAAGGTCGTCTTTCGCAAGCACAGCGATCCGTTATGAGCGGCAGGGACGGCTGCCTTATCGGCCGGAACTGCCAAAGCCCTTTTCCGCGCGGGCAGAGTCTTCCAGACTCTCCACCTGCTCGACGGATCCAGTCAAAACCGGCACGGGGATCATTTGGGCGATCTTTTCGCCGGCGATGATTTCGATGGTTTCCGAACCGAGGTTGGTCATGAGGACCAGGATCTCGCCACGATAGCCGGCATCGATGACACCGCCGGTGGTTGCCAAGCCTCGTGCGGCCATCGATGAGCGATCGCGCACCAGAAGTCCAAGAGGCGCGCCGGTTGCCGGATTCCGGGCTTCGACGGCGATTCCTGTACGCAGGCGGACGGTGGCGCGGGGTGGCAGCGAGGCTCCTTCGGAGCAAAAAAGGTCATAGCCAAGGTCTTCGCCGGGATGGGCAACGGCAGGAACTCGGGCCCCGGCTTGCAGGATTTTCACACGCAGCATGTTCCCATCGTATAGCTATACAGCTGCCTAGAACCGAGCCGAACGTCTTGCACGGCTCCAGGCATACGATTCAGTTGGTCGGTTCTGCCGAAGGATGCATCCCTCTTCCAATCATTTTCGCGGCTTGGACTTGGGTTCGGTCCTCGATGCGGCTGGAAGTTGGAAGCTATCCACCACCGACTGCAAGTCGGAGGAAAGATGTGCGAGCTCGGAGCAGGCCACCGCGGTTTGATCCACTTCTGTTGCCGTCTGATTGACCTTCGACGAGATGCGATGAATGCTCTCGGTGAGCCCCTCGGTGGCTGCGGATTGCTCGGAAGCCGCCGTAGCGATCATGGTGATTCCGTGCTGCGCGGTTTCAATCTTCAGCAGGATCGCTTCCAGTGATTCGCTCACCTGATTGAACTGGCTAACGCCCTCGTTCACCACATCCTCGCCCTGTTGCATGGACCGGACTGCGCGCGCCGCTCCCTGCTGCACAGAGTCGATCTTCGATGCAATCTCCTTGGTGAACTTTGCCGTGCGTTCGGCCAGAACCCGCACTTCCTGGGCGACTACGGCAAATCCCTTGCCCTGTTCGCCGGCGCGCGCCGCCTCGATGGCCGCGTTGAGGGCCAAAAGGTTGGTCTGCTCTGCAATCTCCTGGATGATTCGAACCACTTCGCCGATGCTCTGAGTATCTTTACCCAGAATCGTGATGTCCCCCGAGGCAGTGGTGACGGAATCGTGGATGCGATTCATCGCCTGCTGGGTATGGAGGACCACATCGCGTCCCGCGGTGGCGCTGGAGACAGCGTCATTCGCAGCGACAGAAGCGCTCTCAGCATGTTCGGCGACTTCCCTGACAGCTGAATTCATCTCTGCCAGCGAGGAGGCAAATTGCTCGACATCTCTCTTTTCCTCCCGCACGGTAGCGGCCATTTGCTGCGCGGTGGAGTCAATTTCCGATCCCGCGGATGCGACCTGCGCCGTGGACCGTGCAACATCGCCTAGCGCTGTTGCCATGGATTGTTTCATCCTGTTAATCGCCAGAATGGCGGTAGCGAGCTCGTCGTTGGTGGCCGGTTCTCCGTCGGCTTGCGAGAGATCCTTCTCCGCCATGGCCCCCACCATTTCAATGGCGATCTGCACGTTGTTACGGATCGCGTGTGTCAGCGTCAAGGCGATGGCGATCAGCAGCACCACCGCTATCAGGACAGAAAGTCCCTCCATCCAGGCAAGTCTGCGCTGCAGGGTTATGTTGGCAGCATCTTCCGCATTTAGCTGCGCGGTCGCCCCGTCCCGCATGGCGTTGAACTCCACCTCAATCGCAGCCAGAAGCTGGTCGTCTTTACCTGTGTCGAACAGCTGCTTGGCTGCATCAAAGCCCTGATCCTTGCGCGCCGCATTGAGCGCGTTTACAAAGACAATGCGTTGCTTAATGGCATCCTGATAGGCGGCCAAATGAGCCATCTGTTCCGGGTTGCCGCTGATAGCGGTGCTAATGCGCGCGACTGTGTCCCTGGCGTCCTGGCGCAATGCCGGAATTCCCGCCACGGCCATTTGGTTCCCGGAGATCAGGTAGGCCCGCTGGGCCGAAGTTACGGCATGAATGTAACCAATCAAATGTTCAAGGTCCTTGAGCATTCCCATGGTGCCAGTAATCTCGTGTTCAGTCGCCACCGCGCGATCCTGCGCCCAGCGCGCACCGCTGACGAGACCCACTAACAAGAACACGGCGAATCCGAATCCAAGGTAGAGCTTTTTCTTGATAGTCCACTGCATTTGTCTTTCACCTTAGGACTAGTTAGCCCATTCTACTTATCGGATCAAACCCACTTCCTATTAGAAAATAGATAATTTCAGCGATATCGTTTGCGTAGTACACCAAAATGGACAACCCCGGCCGAATCTCTCCGGTCAGGGTTGACTTGTTCCATTCATCCTTCGGCAAGAGGATCCTGTAAGCCGAATTCTGTCGTGTGCGGTCATTCCTCTAGACGCCGCGTCGCCGCGGACGTTCATCAGCGACCTACCCGGAGGTTTCGGCCAGTCCCGCGGCGGGCAGCCTCTTGCGAGGAAACCGGACCGTGGACTTTCAGAGCAGCCTTACGGTGCCGGGCCGACACCGGGCACGCACTTGCTCTGGCGCGCGCCTCCCTCCCTATTTGGTCTTGCTCCGTGTGGGGTTTACCCTGCCTCCGGCGTTACCGTCGGAGCGGTGCGCTCTTGCCGCACCTTTTCACCCTTACCCCAGCACCGGGACTGGCCGTCCAGGCGAGCCTGTTCGGCGGTTCCAGGGTCGCCCTCGGCTTGGCTCCAAAGGAGACAGGTTGAGGGGTAGCCGAGGCGGTATATTTTCTGTGGCACTGGCCGTCCATAGGCCTTGAAGCCCACGTCCCGGACGTTATCCGGCACACTGCCCTGCGGAGTTCGGACTTTCCTCCCCCGGACAACAGGCTTGCGCCCGAGCCCGGCAGCGACCGCCCGGTCCTCCTGCCAGTTGATAGTCTAGCGCAGTTGGGATTCCAGGGCATTCCCGGCGTTGAGCGGTATGCGTCCTCGGCCTTTCGCGGAACCCCATTTGGCCAACGAGGCTGGATCGCTAGTGTAGTCCGCCATAAATATAGTCTTTTATATGTGATCGATCATCTCTTATACAGTTGAGGTGACCGATATGCGCGTAGCAGCAGCGATCCATCTGGGTTCGGAAGCACGAGCGGAATTGCAGAGTCTTGTGCGACGGCGGACCACGCCGGTGCGCGTGGTCGAGCGCTGCCGTATCGTCTTACTGGCAGCCGACGGACTCCAAGACAAGCAGATTGCAGAGCGCCTGTCGGTGGCGCCGCTGATGGCTTCCCGATGGCGCAGCCGGTTCCTGGCCAAGGGTGTAGCGGGGTTGGTAAAGGATGCGCCGCGATCTGGCCGCACGCCGACGATTACCACAGAGAAAGTTTCCGAAGTCGTCGCCATGACCACGCAGAGTACGCCGGTGAATGCCACGCAATGGTCGCGCAGCACCATGGCACGACTGGCGGGCATCTCAGAGTCCAGCGTGGGGCGCATCTGGCGAGCGCATGGATTGAAGCCGCACCGCATGGAGAGTTTCAAGATCAGCAACGATCCCGAGTTCGCCGCCAAACTCGAAGACATTGTCGGCCTCTATCTTGATCCACCCGAGCACGCGCTGGTGCTTTCGGTCGATGAGAAGAGCCAGATACAGGCTCTGGACCGCACCCAGCCAGGCTTGCCGATGAAAAAAGGCCGCGGCCAAACCATGACCCACGATTACAAACGCAACGGCACGACCACGTTGTTCGCCGCGCTGAACACCGCCAACGGTGAGGTCTACCACCTATGCCAGCAGCGCCACCGGCATCAGGAATGGATGAAGTTCCTGCGCATGATCGACCGAACCGTGCCGGCTGACAAGCAACTCCACATCATCTGCGACAACTATGGCACGCACAAACACGAACGCGTCCAGAGGTGGATCGAACGACACAAGCGCTTCCATGTGCACTTCACGCCGACCTCAGCCTCGTGGCTGAACATGATCGAACGGTTCTTCCGTGACCTGACGGAAAACAGGATCAGGCGAGGGATCTTCCAGGATCTGGAGCAACTCATTCTGGCCATCGGCGACTACATCGACCGCCACAACGAAAGCCCCAAGCCCTTCATCTGGACCGCAAAAGCCACCGACATCCTGGGAAAGGTCACCCGTGCAAAGGCTGCAATGAATAAATGACAAGATTAACGGCGGACTACACTAGTCTTCTTCCGTCGAGTGCTGCCGGGCCGGCTTCCCCACCGGCTTGCGCTTGGGCTTCGTCTCTCGCACCATGCGCGGATCTTTCTTTTGGTCCAGTTGAGTCACCTCCCGCCCCATCTTGAGGTAGTTGGCTACCCGCGCCGGGTCCAGGCCCGCAGCCGACACGGCGCAACCCGGCTCGGCCGAGTGGGTGCAGTCGCGGAAGCGGCAGGTTTGCGCCAGCGCCTGAATATCTTCAAAGCTGTCTTCCAGCTTCTCCGCTGTTGCCCAGAGCTGGACCTCGCGGAGCCCCGGCAGATCCATCAGCAGCCATTCGCCCGGCATCACAAACAGCTGGCGGCTGGTGGTGGTGTGCCGTCCGCGGCTGTCCCCTTTGCGAACCTCGGCCGTCCGTTGCCGCTCGTCGCCCAGCAAGCGGTTGAGGATTGTCGATTTGCCGGCCCCGGAGGAGCCGATCAATGCGGCTGTCTGCCCTGCCTTCAGCTGCGCGGGCACGGCCTCGAGTCCATCGCCAGAGCGCGCGCAGAGCGGCACCACGGTGATCCCCGGGCTCAACTGTTGGGTCCGCTGCAGAATCTCCGGCAGATCCAGGCCCAGTTCCGGGGCCAGATCCGACTTGTTCAACAGGACCACTGGCCGCGCGTTGCTCTCCCTTGCCATGACCAGAAAGCGCTCGATGCGCCGCTCGTTGTAATCGCGGTCCAGGCCGCTCACGATGAACAACACGTCGATATTGGCGGCCAGCACCTGCTCGCGAACCTCGCGCTCGGGCTGCTTGCGGCTCAGCTTCGTCTGCCGGTCAAGGACCTTGACGATCACTTCGGCGTCGTCGCGCAACACGACCCAGTCGCCCACCGCCGGCCACAGTTCCCCGCTTTGTCTCAACAAGCCGCTGACGCTGGTGTCCACATCGCCGGCCTCGGTCCACACCAGAAAACGCCCGTGGTTCGACGAAGCCACGCGGCCGACGATTCCGCCGCTGAGTTGGCTCTCAAAAAAACTGTTCCATCCAAATTGTTCAAGTTTCACGGAAGTAATCCTCTCAATGGGTTCAGGAAGAGACACACCCCAGCCTGCGCTGGCGGGAGAGGCAGTGTGTGAGAGGAGGATTTAAACAATATCGCGCAGCGGCACTCCGTGTAGTGCCAATGTATCAAATCCGGACCGCCAGATCGCTGCAATCGAGAAGCGGAACGATCCTATATCTCAATCTTGGGCGGGTGGGGTACGGCGAGAAGATGCGCCTGCAGGCGGAGATTGCCGAATTGCGCTACGAGGGCCGGGGCGAGAATGTTCTCAAGTCTCCTTGCCTTGCGATATCGATATGTGCTATCACTGTGTCGGCGCTCCGGAACCAGAAAGGTCAGGTTTCCTCAGCCATGAACAAGGCGCAGCAAGCGACGTTGAATGCGGTCTTCCACATGCCAACCAAGGCGGACATCCGCTGGTCCGCTATTGAATCGTTGATCCGCGCGCTGGGAGGCGAAGTGACGGAGCGGGCGGGAAGCAGGGTCGCGGCAAGACTGAACGGCGTGACCGCCGTTTTTCACCGTCCGCACCCAAAGCCCGAGACCAAAAAAGGCGCAGTCGATGCTGTTCGGCAATTCCTTATCAATGCTGGGGTGAAGCCATGATGGAATACAAGGGTTATACCGCCAGCCCTATCGACTTCGATGCGGAGGAGAAAACCTTCTCCGGCACCGTGGCCGGGCTGCGGGATGTAATTCATTTCGAGGGCAGAACAGCTTCGGAACTTGAGCGGGCGTTCCGCGAGAGCATCGACAGCTATCTGGAACTATGCGCCGAGACCGGCCAACCGCCCGACCGCCCGTTCAACGGCAAAATCCTTCTGCGCACGGAACCAGAACTGCACCGCAAAGCGGTTCTGCGCGCGGCGGGCGAGGGCGTGAGTTTGAGTCGATGGATCAGCAGGCAGATTGAAAGCGCGCCATAGGCGGGGCATCCTCGCCGCTTGGCATTACCAGTTGCGGTAGGGGATTTGGGACGAGACGACTTCGAGGTCGGTAGATAAATCCTTTGAATCCATCGGCGAAACAAGGCCATCCATTTTCTGCGGGAGTTTCCTTCCCTTCCTTTGAGCCGTGAATACGCCGCCGGCTCCGGACACCCCTGGATTCGACTCGATTCGCACACACCTCAAGAAGGAGGACAACTTGAAGATTGTCACAATGATCGCTCGCTATCTGTTGGGGCTGATGTTTCTAGTTTTTGGCTCCAACATGTTTCTGAATTTCATTCCCATGGGGCCGATGCCAACAGGGTTGGCCGGACAGTTTTCAGCCGCCCTGTTTGCCGCGCACTACTTCTATGTGGTGGGAGCGGTGATGGTGATCTCAGCGATTCTGCTGCTGCTGAACCGGTTCGTGGGACTGGGGCTGACGCTGTTGGGTCCGGTGTTGGTCAACATTCTCGCGTTCCACCTCTTAATGAACCCGAGCGGCGTCGGAATGGGAGCCTTTGCGACTCTGCTGTGGGCGCTGGTCGCATGGGAGCATCGGACGGTGTTTGCGAAGCTGTTTGCGGCGCGGCTTGAGGAGTGAAGGCTGCCCGACGAAGGCACAGGGCCGCTGGGTACAATCAAGAAGCGGCAAAAAGCAGAATGATCCAATATCTCTATCTCGGGCGGGTGGAATACAGCGAGGGGCTGCGCTTGCAGGCGGAGATTGCCGAGTTGCGCTACCAGGGCCGGGTTGAGAATGTCCTGCTGCTGCTGGAGCACCCTCCGGTGCTGACGCTGGGGCGGAACGCAAACCGCGCCAACGTGCTGGCTTCGGCCGAGTTGCTGGCGCGGCGCGGGGTTACTGTCCACGAGATCAACCGCGGCGGAGATGTGACGTATCACGGACCGGGCCAGTTGGTGGGGTATCCCATCTTCGATCTGCGCACACTGCGGACCGAGAGCGGCGGACGCATGGGGCCAGTGGACTTTGTGCGCCAGATGGAAGAGGCGCTGATTCGGCTGTGCGGCGGATTCGGTGTGCGCGCCGGGCGGATCAAGGGGCTGACCGGGGTGTGGTGCGGGGAATGCGAGGGACTAGGGAATGAGGGACCTGGGACCGAAGGGCTTGGGACTAAGGGACTCGGGACTGAGGGACTTGAGGCCGGTCATCGACATGGTGGGCCGGAGCGGAAGATCGGTGCGATCGGGATTCATGTTTCGCGCGGGATCACCTCGCATGGGTTTGCCTTCAATGTGACTACGGATTTGCGGGACTTCGCGCTGATTGTTCCCTGCGGCATTGCAGATCACGCGGTGACGAGCCTGGAGAAGGAAGTGGTGCACCCGGCGGAGCTTCCAACGCTAGAGGTGGTGGCGCACAGGGCTGCGCGGCAGTTCGGGATGGTGCTGGGAGAACAGGTGCTGGCGGTCGAGAGCATGGATGCACTCAGGGCGCAGGCAGCGGCTCGTGCGGAATCCGAGGCCGCGCGGGTGGCATTTCCGGCGGAAGACGCGCCGCTGCAGGTTCCCGTTGAGCTCGAAAGGCTGACTGGCGCCCCCGAGAGCCCGGTGAAGTGTTGAGCCTGCGCTGCTTGTGCGCACCGCAATTTATAATCCGGCAAAGACGAACATCCGCTTACATCCCCTGTACACCGGAGAAAACGATCCATGGCAACCGACGTAGTTATGCCGCAGATGGGCGAATCGATCTTTGAGGGCACCATCACCAAGTGGTTCAAGAAGGCTGGCGACCCGGTAGCGAAGGACGAGCCGCTGTTCGAAATCTCGACCGACAAAGTGGATGCGGAGATTCCGTCGCCGGTGGCGGGGATTCTGCGCGAGATCCGGGTGGCTGCGGGCGAGACGGTGCAGGTGAACGCAGTTGTGGCGGTGGTGGCGGAGGCGGGAGAAGGTCCGGGATTAGGAACTGAGGGACTTGGGACTGAGAGGCTAGGGACTGAGCTGCTAGGGACTCATTCTGCGCCGGAGGTATCCGCAAATCTGGCTAGGGTACAGCTTCAGGGCTCGCCAGCGGTTGGCGAGGGCGGCGTTGAAGTGGTGATGCCGCAGATGGGTGAATCGATCTTTGAGGGCACCATCACCAAATGGCTCAAGAAGGCCGGTGATACGGTGGCGAAGGACGAGCCGCTGTTCGAGATTTCTACCGACAAGGTAGACGCGGAGATTCCCGCGCCAGTGGCCGGAGTGCTGAGCGAGATCAAGGTGCGCGAAGGCGAAACCGTGCAGGTGAACGTGGTGGTCGCGATCATTGGCGGGGTTCTGGGTGGGACGGGGCAGAGTGTCGATGCTGGTGTCCCGGTTGAAGAGGCTGCTGCCGCGCCGGCTCCAGATGCGCCCGCTGAAGCTGAAGCTTTGATCGATGGGAATCGGCGGCTGCGTTCTTCGCCGCTGGTGCGGCGCATTGCGCGCGAACAGAGTCTCGACTTGACGCGGATTGTGGGAACGGGCTCGGCCGGGCGCATCACCAAAGAAGACGTTCTGCAGCAACTGAGCAAACATGGCCCGGGGAGCACGACCAAGGCTGCTGTTTCCCCTGCGCCCAAGACGCCGACGACAGCGCAAACGGCCGCACCGCAGGCCCCTCTGCCCGAAGGGGCGGTGCCGATGACCAAGATGCGGGCGATCATTGCCCAGCGCATGCTGGAGAGCAAGCAGATCAGCCCGCACGCGCACACCGTGTACAAGGTGGACATGACGCGCATTGTCCGGCTGCGGGAGCGCGAAAAGGGTGCATACGAGAAGCGCAACCGGGTGAAGCTGACCTACATGCCGTTCATTGCCGCGGCGGTCGTGCAGACGTTGCGCAAGTTTCCCATTGTGAACGCTTCGCTGGCGAACGGCGCGATTCACTATCATCCGCATATTCACCTGGGCATTGCTGTCGCCCTGGAGTGGGGCCTGCTTGTGCCGGTGATCCGGCAGGCGGAGGAGCGCAGCTTTCTGAGCCTCGCGCAGTCCATTGCCGACTTGGCTGACCGGGCCCGCAACAAGAAGCTGATGCCGGACGAGATTTCCGGGTCCACCTTTACGCTGACCAATGCGGGGGTCTTCGGCGGCGAGTACGGTACGCCGATCATCAACCAGCCGGAGTCGGCGATCCTGGCCATCGGCGGGCTGAAGAAGGAGCCGGTGGTGCTGACCGACAAGGAAGGCAACGACACCATAGGGATTCGGTCGATGCAGTATTTCTGCCTAGGCTTCGATCACCGGATCATCGACGGAGCCGACGCCGGCAAGTTCATGCGGGAGCTGCAGAACACATTGGAAGGCTGGAATAGAGAAGTTTGCTGAGGTGAACCGCGCCGGTAGAGTGCATGAGCCGTCCAGTTGGGCGGCTCTTGGCTTTCAGAGACCGGAGGGTGTGCTTAGCGCTGATGGTGCATTTTCTTTGGCAGGAATTCATCCGGGCCTGAACAGGCTGCGAAAAAAGGCCTTCATTTGAGTGAATCGCGGGAACAGACTTAGCAGGGGCTAAAGCCCACGACTCATTTTATTGGCTCTTTCGGCACGACTAAAGTCGTCCCCTGTTACAAGGCAAGACGAATTGGGTTTTTCCGCAGCCTGTGAAGGCCCGTCTTTTGGATCCCTGTTCAGGGGGTTAACCCCCCCTGCTCGCTCCGGAATTTCCGATCAACCGCACTATTAGGCGTCTTTGGCCCATGGGTTGTAGGTGCCGGCCGTCCAGGTGTGCCCTTCTGGGTCTTTCACCGTAAACTCGCGGCTGGTATAGGGCGTGTCCTGCAGCGGACGAACGACGACTGCGCCGGCCGCGATGGCGCGGGCGCTGGCTGCGTCGGCATCGGGCACGAAGATGTAAGTGCTGGCTGTCTCGATGCCGCCGAGTTCAGCGGGCGACTTGAAGCCCTTACCGTATGCGTCGTCCTTACCGGTGCCGAGCATGATCATGCCGCCGCCGAGGACGAGTTCGGCGTGACCGATGGTGCCGTTTTCACCCTCGTAAACGGCATGGCGCGTAAATCCAAAGACGTTGCAGAGCCACTCGATGGCTGCCGGCGCATCGCGATAGCGGAATCCGGGGATGACAGTACTGGGAAATGCGGGACGCGGCGCAGAGATCATGGGGAGCCTCCGCGGCAAGAGTAGCGGAGAAGCGGCTTACAGGCAATCGCAAACTTACGAAAAGCCACGCGGGACAAAATCGGCTATGCTGGCCTCGATGCGTTTACCCGAAGGCGATTCAGAACTGGTGCAAATCATGGATGCGAGGCTGGCCGATGTGGCGCGGCGGGCGGGCAAATGGCTTGCCTGCAAGCCGGGGTGTGCGCAGTGTTGCCATGGAGCCTTCGCCATCCATGCTCTCGATGTTGCGCGACTGCGAGCCGGCCTGGAAGCGCTGCGGTCGGAGAGACCGGAGCTGGCGGCAGAAATTGTGCGGCGGGCACAGGCCTGGATTGCGGAATATGGAGCTGAGTTCCCGGGTGATCCGGAGACGGGAGCGATCGGCGAATCGGAGCAGGAGCGCGAGCAATTTGAGGAGTTCGCCAACGACGCGGCCTGCCCGGCGCTTGACCCGCAGACTGGGTGTTGCGACGTGTATGCGTGGCGGCCGATGACATGCCGCGTCTTTGGGCCACCGGTGCGCATGGAGAAGGACGAGGAAAGCGGACTGGGCTGCTGCGAGCTGTGCTTTGCCGGTGCGGATGAAGGCGAGATTGCCGAGTGCGAGATGCAGGTTCCGCACGAACGGGAGGACCGGCTGCTGGAAGAGATGGGCGTGCCGGGCGAAACGGTGGTTGCGTTCGCTCTGGTGGGACTCGGTCCGATAAGCGAGAGATAGAATCAGGGGGTGAAAAGTCGAATGAAAATGCGCCCCTGCTGGGTTGAGATCCGCACCAATCACCTTGAAGAGAACTTCCGTTTTTTGGCAAGCCTTGCAGCGCCTCATGCCGAACTGCTGGCCATTGTGAAGGCCGATGCCTACGGGCATGGTCTTTCCCTGTGTGCTCCCGCGGCGGTGAGGGCCGGGGCCCGGTGGCTGGGAGTGACCAGCGTGGAAGAAGGCGTGGCCGCGCGGGCGGTTTGCCCGGAGGCGCGCATTCTGGTGATCGGGGGCGCCTTCCCCGGACAGGGCGAGGAACTGGTGCGGAACGCGCTGACCGCCGTGGCCTGGGAGCGGTGGCAACTGGACGAACTGGAAGCCGGCGCGCACGCGATGCACGCCAAGCCTGGTTCGGTTCCGGTGCACCTGGAGATCGATACCGGCATGAGCCGCCAGGGAGTGGATGCCGAAGGGCTGGGGCTGGCGCTCTCCAGATTCCGGCCGGGGTCGCCGCTTAGGCTCGAAGGCGTGATGACGCACCTGTTTGCGGCGGACGAGGCCGACGGGCGCGTTACCGAGACCCAACTGGCGCGGCTGGATGAAGTTCTTGCGCGCATTGGAGCTGCGGGTCTCCTGCCGGAATGGCTAAACGTGGGCAATTCCGCCGCACTGGTGGCGGGGCAGGCGCAGACCATCGCCGACCTCGCCAATCGCCATGGAATGAGGGCGATGTTGAGGCCGGGCTTTGCACTTTATGGGCTGGTGCCGGAATTCGATCCGGGCTTTGAATCCCTGCCCGCCTCCATAAGCGCGGCACAGAAAAACCTGAAGCCGGTGCTGAGTTGGAAAACGCGCGTAGTCAGCGTGCGATCGGTTCCCGCAGGAACCGTGGTGGGCTACAACGGGACTTTTGTGGCTTCAGAGCCGATGCGTCTGGCGCTGATCGCCGCAGGATACGCCGACGGATTGGACCGCCGATTGGGGAACCGCTTCAGCCTACTGGTTCACGGGCAGCGAGCGCCGCTGGCGGGGCGCATCAGCATGGACCAGACGGTGCTGGATGTGACGGACATTCCTGGAGTTGAAGCAGGAGACGAGGTCGTCATCCTTGGCTCGCAGGATGAGGAGACCATTACTGCTTTCGAACATGCGGAGGCTACCGGCACAATTCCGTGGGAGGTCTTTACACGGATCGGTACGCGCGTGCAGCGAATCGAAGTTAAGTAATCATTTCTTCCTGTGCGCTGTGCAGCGCAGCCGCGGCCTTTACGGCGGCGATCATGGCATCCGTGCCGATGGCCGAGTTGAGCTGCATGTGATAAAGGCAGCGCGAGGACCAGTCCTGCTGATAGAACTTGCGGATGACGGCGGCGCGGCGCTTGTCGAAGGCGGCCAGATGCTGATCGGCGCTTTGGGCCTGTTGTGGGAAAGTGCGGGTGAACCACTCGCGTTTAGCCTTCGCCGTGGCGTAAACGAAGAGGTGAAAGCAGCCGGGCTGACCGGCCAGCGCACAGGCGGCTCCGCGGCCTACGATGACGCAGTTCCCCTCTTTTGCGGCCCGCAAAATTTCCTGCTTGATCAGCTCCAGCATGCGCTCGGAATCGAAGATCTGGTCGTCGGTAATACCGGTTGCGGAATAGACGGAATCGTGCCAGAAGACCTTTCCATAGCGGTAATACCAGGGATCCAGTTGCTCGTCGAGTTTCGCCGCCAGCTCCGGGCTCACCCCGGCCCGGCGGGCCGCTCCTGCAACCAGTTCGGAGTCCAGCAGCCGCCAACCGAGATGAGCCGCTAGATCGTGGCCAAACTCAGCGCCGTGCGATCCGTACTCACGCTCGACAGTGACCACCCGTACAGGGGAATGCATCATGACCGAAACCTCCAGGGGATTGGAGAATACAACGATCCGGCGTGGTTTTGGAAGAGAGAAAAGCGCGACTTCAGGGCGGCAGAAGAAGCCGGTTGGCGAAGCAATGCGGGAGTGAGTAGGCAGAAAGCAGAACCGGCGCGGAGGAGGTCCCCCGCGCCGGTTTTGAGAAGGAAAACCGATGCAGCTATTGAGAGACTGGCGCCTTGGGGGCTGATTTGGGCGCCTTCAGGTGAGGAGCCGGAGCTTCGGGTGATTCGGGAGCCCTGGGCACGGCAGCCACCGACGGCGGAGGCGGAATGTTGGAGCCTTTCTTGACGCGCACATCCCCATTTTCGGCACTGAGGACGATCTTGGGTCCGCCGGAACCGACGCGGAAGGTGGCCAGCTTGACAGTGTTTTCGCCCCCTTCAGGAGTGTTCGTGCTTCCGAAATCGCTCACGATATCGCCGTTACGGGCGTGTATTTCCACGGATGCCGAAGCGTTGGGCGGCAGAGTGACTTCAACGTCGCCCTTGGTGTTCTTGGCGTCGATGGCGAAGGATCCGGCAGGCTCGATGGAGATACGCCCGTCGCGGTCCTCAACGACGGTGTCGCCGTAAATCTGGCTGAGGTCGATGTCCTTGGAGTGCGTGCTGACCCGCACCTGACCCTTGGCTTCGGTGACCCTCAGGTCGTCGGAGTTGAGGGTTAGATCGCCGGGCAGCGCGCCGACCTGGAGGTCCGTGACGGAGGTGTGCAAATGAATGGCACCGGAGACATTCTCCATGTGCACATCGCCAAGGATCTCTCCGTTTTGATTGACCTTGCCTTTGATCTCGGAGAGAGTCAGGTCGTTGCAGTCACCCTCGGTTGTCAGATCGCCCTGGACGTCATGCGCCGAGAAGTCGTGTTTCCCGCCGGAAAAATGAGCTTCCACCGAACCGACGATCGAACTCAGGTGCACGTCGCCATGTGCGTCGATATGCATCCCAGCGCCTAGACCGGCGGCGGTGATGTCCCCGTGGCCAGCGTTGATGGTGACATGCGCGGACTTGGGTACGGTTACGGTGAGATTGAGGCGGCCGCTGGAGTTGCTGTCGGACTTGACGAGCACGGCATTGCCGCTGACTTTTACGTTGGGAGCTTCGGAATCGAAGATCTTTTTGGCGTCGGAGTCGGAACTGGCGAATGCCACCTCGTGGGCTTCGACCTGCATGGCTGAACCGTCTCCCGCGGTAACGCTGACGTCGCCCCGGGGATTTTGAATCTCAATGGCGGCATTTGCCGGAATGGAGGTGTTTAACACCTGGTGGTCATTGTCGTGCTCGGGAAGACCAAAGACGTTGAAGAAGTCGTCGCCGTGGTCACCCCACTGTGCATGCAACGGGCCCAGGAAATTGCTCCATCCGGCTGCGCCAAAACCGATGATCGCCAGCAGAATGAGGATGCCCACAAAGCTTCCGCCCCGGCGAACCGGAACTTCGCGTTTGATGTCGATTGCCCACTCGCCCAACAGGGCAAGGCCGGCACCGATCAGCAAAACCGGCCACCAGTGGCCGTACCAGGTCCAGAATTCGCTCGCGACGACGTGCCCGGTAACGATCAGCAGGGCGACCACGCCAATGCCGATGAGGATGATCGGTCCGACAACGGAAGGGACGCGAGGCCCATAAACTCCATAGCTGCCCTTCATGGCGTTGCGCTGAGCCTTCCAGGCTTCACGCTGGGCGCGCCAGGCAGCCCGCTGCTGCTCGCGATGGATGCGCCACTGGGTCTTTGCGTCGTAGGGCGGAAACGGGGGATGCCCGCCACCCGGAGGCGTATTCGGCGGCATGTTCGGAGGGACTGTACTCATGATTGGCCTCCTTCAGGACCATTCGAATCTCTGGTCAGAGCTTGCGAAGATGTAGGCACAATGGCCGTTCCAGGCGCTTGCGGGGCATTCGGGTCGGTGGGGGTGGCATACGGGGCGCCCGGGTAGGGCGCGCCTGGATACTGTCCCTGGAATCCGGCTGGGTAAGGGGCAGGCGGCACACCGCCGTCTGAAGCCATCGCGGCGCGCTCGGCCAGCGCCAGCATTCCCCACACAATTAGAAAACAGGGCCAGCTTTTGCCCCAGCTGAGGATATCTGCCTGATTGAGCAACGCAAGGATGCCTACAGTAAAAGAAAAGCGGGGCCGCGCAGGCGGCGAATCAAGATGTAACGGCTCATTTGGACCCTCCTTGCGAATTTCCGACGCGGCTGACCATCAGCCAGACACCCAAACCGATCAGCACCAGGGGCCAGGTGAACTCCAGGAGACGGCCATGGAATACATCCAACTGCCCGAGAAGGAACAACATACCCAGACCGATCAGCACAATCGCGCCGATGGGTTCGCTACGGCGCCAGAAAATGGGGTGAACATACACAGGTGGAACCGGAGGAATCGGCGGCATGGATGGATCGACAAAACCCGGAGGCGGCGGTGGCGCATAAGGGGGCTGCTGATACGGGCCAGAGAACGGTGCTGAATACGGTGTTTGAGCCGCAGGGCCAGCCGAATACGATTGGCTCGGGCCGGAGCCTGTCGAGCCGGGCCGCTGTCCGGGGCCAGGCTGCGCGGGGCCGGGCTGGCCGAAGTTGCCTTGCGAGCGTGTGCCGAGATTCAGCCAGTTGCCAACTTCATTGAGCCCCAGCGGGTCGGGCAGCGGCTGGCCATCGCGGCGGGCTATCGCGGTGTGGTAGGCCTCGAAGGACTGGTAAAGCACCCACGCGGCAATGAAGATCCCGAAGATCCCGTAATGGTCGGTGATGCTGATGAGAACCGCAAAGATCACCACATGAATCAGGCCTTTGAAAAACTGGCCGTTGTACATGGCGCCAACGCCAGGGATGAGGCCGAGGACCGCAGCCGCGGAGGGGTTGGGCCCGCTGGCCTGGGTGGGGGAAAAGGGCGTCTGGTAGTTTTGCCACGCAGCACCGCAGTTGGAGCAAAGTATCTGCCCACCGGGGGCGCTGCTGGCGCAGTTGGTGCAGAGCGCCTTACCGCAAGATTGGCAATATGCGGTTGCAGTTACGCCGCTGTGATTGACGCAGTCCATATTGTGCTCCTTTCCCGTACTGCATGAGCGGAGCCGCCGGAATGCGCGGGCCGTTCCTGAAGCGTCAGGTTCGATTCAAAAATTTCAGAAGAGTCGGAGTTTGCCGGGCTAGCCGCCGGCGCTTTTCCTGGGTTACCGGACTGCTGCGGAGGGTCCATCCGCGAGCCGCCATCCTTGGGCATGGGGGCCTTTTGAGATTCGCCCGGTGTAGCGGGCGCTGCGTCCTTCGGTTTCTGCTGGCTTTCGCCTCCCTCTCCTTCCCCGCGCGACTGGCGCAGCTCGCGCATCCGGGATTCCACTTCATACACGAAGCGGAGGTGATCGTAGTAGCGAATGATTGGAGTGGAGGCCATGTTCAGTCGCCGCTCCATGAGAGAACGGATGGCGCTGGGCCGAAGATCGGCCAGGCGCAGACTGGAGAGCTTGATGCCGGTAAGATTCAGCGTAAGGGCGATGGAAAAGAACGCCATGGCCGCCGTCATCAGCAGCCGAGGTTCGGCGAAACGCCGCACATGCCCCATCATGCCGGGACGCTGCCAGGCTGGAATCGAGCCGGGGAGAATCGAGACCACGTTGCCGCTCTCGGCGACCAGCCCATAGCCGGCAGCCTGTCCGGGGCCGGTCTGGGCCAGGATTTTGTCGAGCAATCCCGACGGAACCTCTGGCTCGGGGGAGAGGAACTCAAGCCACTCGCGGCCGCGGCGGGATTCTTCGTAGAGGGCGGCGCATGCTGCGCAGACCGCCATGTGAGCGTTGAAGGTCGCCTCGTCGGCAGGAGTAAGTAGCCCGTCGAGCGCGTCGGCCAAAAGTGTTTCCCAGAGCCCGCAGGCTGGGGAAGCCGGAATGTTTGTGCGCTCTGTCATCACATCACCTCCCGTTTATTACGTTCCAGCAGGCGCGCAAGTTCCGCACGTCCTCTGCTGATGCGGGACTTTACCGTCCCTTCGGGTATGCCCAGCACCTGGGCAATTTCCTTGTAATCCATATCCTGCAAATCCCTTAGAATGACCGCCTCACGCAATTCGACCGAAACGCGGGCGAGGGCATTCTGAACCATTTTGGCAAGTTCTTTTTGGGCCGCCGACTCATGCGGCGAAGGACCCTTGGAAGTGAGCCGGTCAATGGGTTTGAGTTCGTCCACCGAATCCCAACCATCGTCCAGCGAGCCGGTCGCCCGCAAGTTGCGCGTGCGCCGGAAGTTATCCACCAGCAGATTGCGGGTCATGGTGGTAATCCATACCTGCAGGCTGCCGCGTCCGGTATCAAAGCTGGAGAGATTCGAATAGATTTTGAGAAACACATCCTGGGTCAGGTCTTCGGCGTCAGCCGGATTTCCGGTGAACCGGTAGCAAAGACCGTAAACGCGCCGATGATGCGTGCGAACGAGCTCAGCCCAGGCAGCGGAATCCCCATCCATGCAGCGACGGATAGTTTGGGACCATTCGATCTCCAGAGGCTTCACCTCCACGGGCGCCGTGCGAACACTGGGCGGAGTTGCCTCAGTATCCTGGCCGGTCGCCGGTGGCCATGAGACATTAGCACGGTTGGCCGGCTGCATCTCGCGGTTCTGCCGCAGAGGCCTGGCCAAAGCCGCCATTTCCATCCCGCTCCAGCTTAATGTACCCACGCATTCCATGGTTTTCTAATACGCATGTTTTTCATCATTGGTTCCATGCGCAGACAAGCCGCGCCAGTTGGAAACGCGCAAGGGGATAAGGCATTTTCACGGCCCTTGGAAGATAAACGTGACCCTGTTAGGCTCGTTCCATGCAAATTACCGTTCAGCTTCCAGACGACCTTTCCCGTTTTCCCGACCCGGGAGGCGAGGCGCTGGAACAACTGGTCTTTGAAGGTTACCGGACCGGAGTGCTCTCGCACTATCTCGGTGGCCAGATGCTGGGGCTCGGTCGCCTCGGATTCGAGAGCTTTCTCAAGGAGAAGCAGGTGATCTTGCAGGCCTACGAAGCGGACGATCTGGAATACGATCTCGGCATCAGCCGCCAGATTCGTGCAAACGGCCTGCAACGCTGAGTCCAGAGTGGACGCCGGAGCAGAAAGATCCCCGGTAACCTTTCCCAATGCAGTGCATCTGAGAGGTACGGCCCGAACGCTGCGGCCCGGGAGGATGCCATGCTCCAAACTCTTGCTCTGCGCCGCGTAATTCTTTCTTCGGTGATCGCCCTTGCCATTACCGCCGGCTGCCACGCCGCTGAAACCAGCCCTATTCCTCCCCCCACGGAAGATGCGGCGCTGGCGCAGTCGCCTGGCAAACAGACGGCAGTTTTTGCCGGGGGCTGTTTCTGGGGGACGCAATCGGTTTTCGAGCGAGTCAAAGGACTGATTGCCACCAAGGCCGGCTATGCAGGCGGTTCTTCGAGTAGAGCGACCTATCGCGATGTGACCACCGAAACCACCGGACACGCGGAATCCGTGCGTGTAATCTACGATCCCTCGAAGATCACCTATGGCCAGTTGCTGCGCATCTTTTTCTCGGTGGCGCACGACCCCACGCAACTGAACCGGCAGGGACCGGATGTGGGTACGTCGTATCGCTCGGCAATCTTTTATACCGACGAAGAGCAGCGCCGACTCAGCGTTGCCTACATTGCTCAGTTGGACGCGGCGGGCGTCTTTCCCTCGCGGATCGTCACCCAGGTTACCCCCCTTGACAAGTTCTACGAGGCCGAGTCCTACCACCAGGATTACGCTCTGCATCATCCGGATGAACCGTACATTCAGGTGTGCGACCGACCCAAAATCGAGGCGCTGAAGCAGCAATTTCCGGAGCTTTTTCAGGAGTACAGGGGCAAATAGGGAAGGGTCGACCGAGAAATCCCGATGTGGGAGAATATCCGATGAATATCGGGGAAACAGGTAGAAATCCAGGTAATTATCTTGGTACGTTGAGTCCATGGAAACCAGAATGTATCTTTCCATCGATCTTGCTCCGGGAGCATTTCCGGGGCGCGAGGCCGAAGAGTATCTGGCGATCGAGGGATACCGGGCCGGCATGCTTTCGCACTTCCAAGCCAGTCAGCTATTGGGGATGTCGGGCTTCCAGTTTGACGGCTTCCTGAAGGACCACCACATTCACGACCACGCTTGCGACGTGGAAGATCTCGGCGTCACGCAATAAAGGGATTCCAGAGATTCAGTGCCCTTGCAAGGGGCGAGCAAGGTGTCATTTTCCAGAGGAAAATTTCACTTGAGTGCATCGCTGCCTTGATCAAATGACTCTGGACTTGCCGTAGGTCTCTTTGCGGGAGCCGGGAGGCTGCTGCAGTCAAGATCACTCGGTGGCTTCTGTCGAGCTTGAAGAAAATTCAGAGGTTCCAAGCAAAGAGGCCTTCTCGTGGAGAGAAGGCCTCTTTTCGTACCCCTGGCAAATCGTCTAGTAGCGCTGCAGGAATTCCGGCTCGACCGGGTTTTCGAAAAGCGAAGCATCGCGGGTGACAATCGTCAGGCCCGAGGGAGTGACGAAGTAGCGGCGCTTGTCTTCGACCGGGTCGTAACCGATCACGGTGCCTTCGGGAATCTGCACATCGCGATCAATGATGGCGCGCCGGATGCGGCAATGGCGGCCGATGTTCACGTGCGAAAAGATGATGCTGGCGTCCACGTCGGAGTAGCTGTTGACGCGCACATCCTGCGAAACCACGGAATTGGACACCGAGGCGCCGGAGATGATGACGCCGGCAGTGATGACCGAATTGATGGCCATACCGGTGCGTCCGGGCTCGCCGAAGACGAACTTTGCAGGCGGATACTGGCGAACGCGCGTGCGCACTGGCCAGGTCTTGTCATAGAGATTGAAGACTGGCGAGACCGAGCACAAATCCATATTGGCGTCGTAGTAGGCGTCAAGGGTGCCCACATCGCGCCAGTAGAGCGCATTCTGCTTGTTCTCATCGACGAAGCTGTAGGCCATCATCTTCTTTTTGCCGAGCATGTTGGGCAGGATGTTGTGGCCAAAATCGTGCTTCGAGGCGGGGTCTTCGGCGTCGGCGATCAAAGCCTTCAACAACACTTCGGTGCTGAAAATGTAGATTCCCATCGAAGCGTCGACCGCGCTGGGATTGACGGGCGAACGAAAGGTGGTGGTCACTGGCTTTTCGAGGAAGCCCTGGATCTCGCCGCTGCGGGCCACTTCCACCACACCGAACTGACGCGACTCTTCCGGGGCAACGGGCAGAGTCGCAACGGTGACATCCGCGCCGGTTTCCTTGTGGTACTCGAGCATGCGGCTGTAGTCCATCTTGTAAATGTGGTCGCCGCCGAGCACGATGATGTACTTGGGCTGTTCGCTGCCAATGGAGTAAATGTTCTGATAGACCGCATCGGCCGTGCCCATGTACCAGTTGCCGCCGGTCCGCTGAGTGGGCGGCAGCAGCTCGAAGAACTCGCCCAACTCCTGAGCCACAATCCCCGACCATCCTTCGCGGATGTGGCGATTCAGGGACAGCGCCTTGTACTGGGTGAGGATGAAGACCTTGCGCAACCCGGAGTTGATGCAGTTGGAAAGGGTGATATCGATAATGCGGTAATGTCCGCCAAAGGGAACAGCGGGTTTGGCGCGGTCGCGGGTAAGCGGGAAGAGCCGTTCTCCGGCGCCACCTGCAAGCAATACTCCAAGTGTGTCTCTCATAGCCGATTGACCCTGCCTTTGTATTCTTGCCTGTGCAGAATTCTAGAGCAAATCCAGAGTTGCGGCTCTGTCAACGGAAATGTGCAGGTTGCCTCTATTTGGCAGAGAAAAAGCAGCCTGAACCAAAGCCGGATCAGCCCGGAGCTCTCCATCTTGCATGCTCCGCGAACGAGAAGACCTCGCGGCCCCAACACTGAGTCTCATCCAGTGACACTTCTTTGAAATGGTCACTGAACGATGGAGAATATCACACGGAGATGAAGGTAAACCTCCTCCATTCAATTCAAGGGAGCGAGTGGGGAAGCTTGTCGAAGGTCGGGGCGAGAACAGAAACGGAGTTTCCCGCGGTGCGAAGGCATCACCGGAAACTCCGATATTGAAAAAAGCGGATCAAAGGGCGGACACAGCCCACTTCCGCGACCCGAAAGACGAGGAATCAACGCTTCTTCTTGAACTTGTATTCGACACCCACAGAGATGCCGAAGTTGACGTCGATCTGCTTGGTCTTGGGACCGTAGTTAATCCCGTAGTCGGTGAATAGAGCATCGGGGGTGATCCGGAAGACCCAGTGCGCCGAGCGGTTCAGGTCCAGATGCCCGCCGACGATCATCGCCGGGGCGAGCTGGTTGTTGTAGAAATCGACCACCGAGGGCGAATTGCCACGCAGATCCTGCTCGAAATTGCCATAGGCTCCGCCGACGAGGACATGGGCGAGAATCGCGCCATGTTTGTCGTGCGGCCCAAGCCATTCCGGACCGGCGGCAAAGATGTACTCGCTGACGAAGGGTCCGTCGATGCTCTCTTTGTTGGGAGCAGCTCCGCTGGTGCCCAGAAAGCCTCGGCCAGTAGCTTCGGCAGCCCAGTGCTTGCTGAACCAATAGGAGCCAGAAACGTCGATGCCGCCCAGATTGGCGCCCTGCAAGATATTCGGACCAGCCTTGATGTGCTGGTAGGCAAAGCCGCCGGAAAGGTCGTAGCGATTGTCGTAGCGGACACTGGCCAGCGGGTCGACCGCGATATAAGTGCCATTGCCGGCGGTGGGGGCAGCGGTGCTCTGCGCGTTGGCGCAGATTCCAGCGCCGAAAGCCAATGGGGCCGCGGCAAGAAGAGAGGCGATAAAACGTACGAAAGGACGCATCACTATCCAGCTTACAGGACCGCGCCAAAGGGGGACAACGCGACCCGGAGGGTATTTGGTTCGGTGAGAGGGGCTCCGCCCTTTTAGTTCCATAGGCATTCTGCGAGGAGACGCTCTCTCCCGTGAGAAAAGGCGGGCCAAGCTTCAAGAAAGCAGAGAGTTGTCGCTTGCCGAGCCGCTTCAAGGCTCGCAGGATTCAACCCAGCGTGCCCAGACCAGGTAGCGCAACGTCTTCAGTGTTTCGACGGCTGACTTGGCCTGTTGGTAAGCGGCGGATTCCGGCTGAAGCGCAGGGGCGGCGTGGGTTGACCAATCCATCGAGAGCCGATTGAAAATCAAGCCGGCCCGGGGCAAGTGGGCGCTGTCTGAGACCACCTCTGCCGAACGCCAGCCGTGCTGGTTGAGGATCCGGCTGGAATAACAGGCATTCTGAATCGTGTCGAGCGCTTTCGGCTCGACGAGAATTGCGCTTGCCGGTACGCCCTGGGCCTGTGCGGTCCGGGCCATAACGTTGGCCTCGACAAAATGGTTGTGCGCGGCTCCGCCCGTGAAAATCAAGTGCGAGGCCACACCGCGCTCATATTCGCGGACACCCTCGGTGATGCGCGCGAGGAGCTCGGGCGTCGGGTTTCCATCGCTGTCGACGGAGGTGCCGAGCACGATGATGGCGTCAAAACGGGAAGCGGAGGTGTTCGAAGAAGGAGCCAGCTGGCGGGCGATGGCGGCCGCTCCGAGGGAAAGCACAATGATCGCAGAAGCCAGAATCGCGATCCGCGCTCGAAGGGAGTAACGGGCACGCGATCTGGAAGCGGACCGATGACCGTGTTGCCGATTGGGGACCTGGCGGCGTAACTGCTTTGGGCGTGAAGAGCCGGTCAAAAGAGATCCTCCAGCCTTCAATGTATCTTGAAGGCCGAAGAGAGGCCAGCTGGAAATCAATCCAGATCGAAGGGCGTGTCCCAGGCGGAAAAGACCAATTCGTTCAAAGGCTTGCGCGTCCGGGGAGTGGTTTCAAGCGCGATCAGTTTGTCGTGCCCTAGCGCGGCTGGTTCGCCCTGGTAACCTAGGGCAATCACTGTTCCCAGCACGAATTCGTCGGGAATGCCGAACGCCTTGCGCGCCGCGTCCTGGTCAAAGCCGGCCAAGGTGTGGGTTGTCATCCCCTGTTCGGCGGCCTGGAGGGTAAGCATTGCCGCGGCAGCGCCCAGATCGTAGAGGGCATATGCATTGCTGCTTCTGTTGTGGGTGAACTGCGTGCTGGCCATCCCGAGAATCAAGACCGGGGCCTTGCCCGCCCAACTCTGGTTGAAGCCCATCAGGGAGTCACAGATCATTTTGTAAGCCTTCGAGCCACGCATGCCGACGATAAACTTCCATGGCTGCTCGTTGTAACAGGAGGCGGTCCAGCGCGCGGCCTCAAAGACGGTGGCCAAATCCTGCGGGCTGACGTCGCGGTCAGCAAACGAGCGGGAGCTCCAGCGGTTCAGCACAGCGGGCAGTACGCCCTCGACCGGCGGCGCTTGTTTCAAGCTGTGAACTTCATCAGCGGACAAAGCCATGATGCGTGTCTCTCCCAAAACAAAACTGCAGCTTTAGATTAGGGGAGTCGACGGCAAGATGCGCGCAGTCAGGAAAATTGTTCAAACAACTACTTCCCGGAATCTGAACTTTCACGGCTACCCCGGAATCCTGAATCGAGTTACGATCAACGGCAATCTCAGCCCAGGAAGGAAGCCGCGTCGCCGAACGACGAGAAGACGAACTCTTTCAAGGGCTTGCGGGTGCGCGGCGCCACTTCGCGGGCGATCATCTCCTCGTTCTGCAAGGCGGCCGGCTCATCCTGGTAGCCGAGCGCAATCACGGAGCCGAGGACATACTCCGCGGGGATGGCGAAGATCTCGCGGGCGAGGTCGTGGTCGTAGCCGGCCATCTGGTGGGTCGCGAGGCCGAGAGCCGCAGCCTGCAGGGTGAGATACGAAGTGGCCGCGCCCAGGTCGTAGAAGGCATAGGCGCTCGCGGCGCCATTATGCGCAAAGATGGTATGCGCCAGCCCGAGAATCAGCACCGGGGCAGACCCTGCCCACTGTTGATTGAAGCCCACCAGGGTGCTGAAGATCTTGTCGTGGACAAGATAATGGGCTGAATTCGGATTGGAAGCGCTCCGCACCCCGACCAGGTATTGCCAGGGCTGGCCGTTGCTGGAGGAGGCAGTCCAGCGGGCAGCTTCAAAGACACGGGACAGGTCCCCGGCGCTGACCTCGCGAGTGGAAAAGGAACGGGGGCTCCAGCGGTCAAGGAAGACGGGTAGAACGCCTTCGACATGCGGAGCCTGCTTGAGTTGGTTTACTTCGGCGGCAGAAAGGGGCATCACTCATCCTCCAAGGGGATCGGTACTGCGATTGTTGGATGGGCCTCCCGGCATAAACGATGCGGAATGCGGCGATTGACCTCCGCGGAGCGTCAGAAGGAAAGCGAGCCGCGCGCATCGAGGCTGAAACGCTGTACCGCAAGGTGCTAACCTGAAATTCCCGGACATTGGAGAAACTCTTTTGCAGCAAAGCAGCTTTGTGATCGCCCTTTTCGAATTTGTATTGCTGATTTTCTCTCTCAGCGTGCACGAGTGCGCGCACGCCTGGATGGCCTCTCGCCTGGGCGATCAGACGGCACGTTTGCAGGGGCGAGTCACGCTGAACCCGATGTACCATGTAGACCCGATCGGCACGCTGCTGTTTCCGGCGCTGATGATCTTCGGACCGTTGTTCGGGTTCAGCCTGTTTGGCGGCATGTTGGTGGGCTGGGCCAAGCCTACGCCGGTCATCACACGCAACTTCCGCAAGATCGTGCGCGACGATAACCTGACCACATTGGCCGGACCAGTCTCGAACCTCCTCCTCGTGGGGGTAGCCTTCGCTGTTCTGGCTGGGATGTCCGTCGCTGTTCCCAACGGGCACCAAATTGTGATGCAGTCCTTTGTTGGGGTGCTCACTGGAAACACCACCATCATTCCACATCCCCTGGTGCTGCTATGCACTCTGGCCATTCTCATTAACCTGTCGCTCTTCTTCTTCAATCTGCTGCCGATTCCGCCGCTGGACGGGAGCCGGGTGTTACGCAATGCCTTGCCCTACAACGCAGCGCAGACCTACGACCGGATCGGTGGTTGGCTGAGCTACCTGCTGATGATCTTTGTGGGCGGCTACGTCCTGAGAATGCTCCTGAACCCGGCGCTGGAGCTGGTATATTCCAGCCTGCTTCACATTTAGGGCGTCGCGCTCCGGTCCCCCAGTACAATGAATCGAGCTCTTTTCCTGCTTTTGCCTGGGAAGGGCCGCATCCTCATGGCGTCCTACCGGAATCGATAAGAAAAATGTCCGAGCCCCAAATCCCCTCTTCTCGGCGCAGTGTCCTCAGCGGCATGCGCCCCACCGGCAAGCTCCACCTGGGCAACTACATGGGAGCGCTGGCCAACTGGGTCAAGCTGCAGGACGCCTATGAGTGCTATTTCTTCATCGCCGACTGGCACGCGCTGACCACGGATTACGCCAACCCCAGCCGCATCAAGCTGAACACGCTGGACGTGGCGCTGGATTTTCTGGCCGCCGGCCTCGACCCTGAGAGATCCACCATCTTCATCCAGAGCCACGTTCCCCAGCACGCCGAACTCAACCTGCTTTTGGGAATGCTGACCCCGCTGGGCTGGCTTGAGCGGGTTCCGACTTACAAGGAACAGCAGGAGAACCTGTCCGGCAAGGACCTGACAACCTATGGTTTTCTCGGCTATCCGCTGCTGATGTCGTCCGACATTCTGCTTTATCAGCCGGAATATGTTCCCGTCGGGGCGGACCAGACAGCGCACGTCGAGCTGACCCGCGAAGTGGCCCGGCGCTTCAACTCGATGTACAAGACTCGTGTTTTTCCCGAACCGGAAGCGCTGCTTACCCCGACGGCAAAGCTGACCGGCACGGACGGACGCAAGATGTCCAAGAGCTACGGCAATACGATTGGCCTCACCGAGGCGCCGTCCTCGATCATCGCCAAAGTCGCGGCCATGTCCACCGGCGGCCAGCGCATTCGGCAGAGCGACGGCGGCGACGCGGAGCTTTGTCCGGTAGGTGACTTGCACACGGTCTTTGGTGCGCCGGGCCAATTTGCCGAGATCCAGCAAGGCTGCAAAGCCGCCTCCATCCGCTGCGAAAGCTGCAAAGCCAAAGCTACCGAGTCGCTGGTTGCCGTCATCAAGCCGATCTATGAGAAGCGCATGCAGATGGAAGCCAACATCGAGCAGACTTGGGAGATGCTGCGGGCACAGTCGGCCAAGGCGTCCAGGCGGGCAGAGCAAACCATGGTGGAGGTGCGCGAAATCTTCGATCTGTCGCACGAATTGGGAGCGGTTAAGCGCTATTTCGGGGCGTCGGCGGAAAAATTGCTGAATGCCCGTGATCTGAGTGGGAATATGGATTTGCTTGGCGCGTTTCAGGACGAGGCTGAAAGGATCAAAGACTTCCGCGATTACTGGCTAGAGAGTTTTGTGCCTCGCGATATCCCGCTCTCCGAGAGCAATCTGATGTTCACCACATTTGAACGGGAGCTTGAAGAACCGCTGATTACCGCGAAGAAAAAGCGGGTCTTCGTGACCGCGGCGATTGAAGTGGATGAGGCCTGGAACTTCCTGATTCCGGCCAAGTCGTACGAGGTGTGGACCCTGCTGGGCTTGGGCAGGAATCGGTGGCTGGAGGACTTTATCCTGCCGCAAAAGGTTTTTTCGCAACCCTTCGCGCAAGCCAAGAAGTCCCTGAAGAAGGATGAGAAGATTCCAGTTGTCCTGCGGAGGGACGGTGATCGCTTCCTGCTGAGCATCCATGGCAGCGAACCTGTCGATGTGACCGAACTGCGCAGCAACTACGCCCCACTGCAATAAGGACTACAGAGCTTGAGCGATTTGGAGCAAAACCCGGAGAGCACGACCGAGCAGCCTGTTGTGGCTGCCGAGCCTGTTGCCGAGAAGGCGACAGTCGAGCAGACCGAGCCGGTTGCTGCCACAAACTCCGTCGACGAGCAGGAGATTCCCGCCGAAGGCGAGTCCGCCGTGCGCGAAGCACCCGAAGGCGAGTCCGCTGATCGCGAAGTTCCCGTGCGCGAAGCACATGGTCCGCACCTGGTGCTCACCTCCAAGCCGGTTCCCGAGCCAAAGGCTGTCGATAAGAAAGCGGCGGACAAGGCTGCGGACAAAGCCGCCGCCAAACAAAAGGCCCGCGACGAAGAGGCCGAGCAGTCTCCCTTTTCGGTTTTTGTCGGCCAGGTTTATGACGGGCCGCTCGACCTGCTGCTTGATCTGATCCGCAAGCAGGACATCGATATCTACGACATCCCGATCGCCAAGATCACGGCGCAATTCCTGGCCTACGTCAACCAGCTCAAATCGACCGATGTGGATGTGGCCGGGGAGTTCATCTATACCGCATCGCTTTTGATTCACATCAAGAGCAAGATGCTGCTGCCCCGCGCCGCCAGCGGTCCGGAGGACTCGGCAGAAGATCCCCGCCGCGAGTTGGTGGAACGGCTGCTGGAGCACGAGCGGTTCAAGAATGCGGCCCAGATGCTGGCGCAGAAGCAGATGCTTGAGGCGGCCACCTGGTCCAATCCCGGCTTTCAGGAATTCAAGGACGCGGAAGGCACCGAGCCGGAGATCGCTGCCGACAGTGTCGACCTGGTGCGCGTATTCCGCGACATCATGGAGCGCGCGCGCAAGCGGCCTTCCTTCAATCTGAAGGATGACACGGTGACGGTGGGGCAGATGATCCATTTCCTGACCCGTTGCCTGGTGATGGAAGACCGGCCCGTGGCGCTGCACAAATTGTTGCGGAATACCCGCTCGGAGCGCGCACTGGTGGCGACTTTTCTGGCCCTGCTCGAACTGGTGCGCATGCAGGCGGTTCTTCTCCGTCAAGACAGCGCGTTCAGCGAGATCTTCATCAAGAAGCACACCGCCTTCGACGAGGTGGTGAACGAGGGGCTGACCCAGGCGCAGGACGACTGGCGGTAGCTGCACAAATATTGGTGCGGATGACCCACTTGCAAGGGGCTTTGCCGATCCAATCCGGGTATTTGACTGGCCCGAGCTGGCGTTTTCCCGCACTGGTCATCGTGCTCAATTGTTAAACCGGTGTAAAATCAGATGGTATCCCGGCTCAACTTCTTCCTCGCCGGGGAAGCAACCGTGAACTTATATGGTTGTTGGGGATTTATGGACGTCAGCAAATCTGGCTATACAGACCGCTCCACCAAGCTGTCTCTATCCTATTTTCTGTTTCACACCCCTTTTCAATTAGCCCCGAGGAGGTCCTGGCGCACCGGGAAAGATTCCGGTTGCCTGGAAAACCTCTGATGGCCGATCTGGCAACCATTATTGAATCCCTGCCCGCGAGCACTGCGGGCCATGGCTCCCCCTCTTTACTCGACCGCAAGATGAAGAAGTCCGGCAGTCGCCGGGGGCTGGCCTTTTTCTTTCTGGGGCTGTTGGGGAGCGTGGGCTACATTATTTTTCACGTGGCCAAGGATCTGGAAAAGGTATCCACGCCCACAGTCTGGCCGTTTTTTCTGCTTGGCCTGGCACTGCTGATTGCCCTTGGCTTCGAATTCGTGAACGGCTTTCACGACACGGCCAACGCAGTTGCGACTGTCATCTATACGCATTCGCTTGAGCCCAACACCGCAGTGGTCTGGTCGGGATTGTGCAACCTTGCCGGTGTGCTCACTTCCACCGGGACGGTGGCCTTTGCCATCATTTCGCTGCTGCCGGTTGAGTTGATCCTGCAGGTCAGTTCCGGGGCCGGCTTCTCGATGGTTTTTGCGCTGCTGATCGCGGCTATCCTGTGGAACCTCGGTACCTGGTGGTTCGGGCTGCCGGCTTCCAGCTCCCATACTATGGTGGGCTCCATCATAGGCGTAGGGATCGCAAACCAACTGTTGAACGGCCACAGCGGCACATCCGGCGTGGATTGGGAGCAGGCGACCAAGGTTCTAAAGGCTCTTGTATTTTCGCCGCTGGTTGGCTTTACTGTCGCAGCTCTGCTTCTGCTGCTCTTCAAGCTGCTGCTGAAGTATCCGAACGCAGTTGGTTCGATCACGGGTGCGATAGCGGCTTTTGGTTTGATGTTTACTCCGGGGAGCGCTCTTGGCGCGGACTGGGAACGGACTCCCTTGAGCGTGCACCTGGTGGTAGAGCTGTTTGTGGGGCTGGTGAGCGCAAGCCTGCTGATCCTGCTGGCGAATCTTCTGAAGGGCACCCCTCTGTTTGAGGCGCCGAAGGACGTTCAGCCTCCTCCCTTCCCGATTCGCGCCCTGATGGTGCTTACCTGCACCGGGGTCAGCTATTTCCACGGCTCCAACGACGGACAGAAAGGGATGGGCTTGATCATGCTCATTCTTATTGGTACGGTGCCGACAGCCTATGCCCTGAACCACACGGTTTCCGGCGGCGAGATGCAGGCGTTCATGGTGGCCTCCGAGGACGCCAGCCAGATCCTCGATAAGCATGTGGACCCGGCCGGAGTTCTGGGCAGCAACCCGCGCACCGAGGTGACGGACTACATACGTACCCAGCAGTTGCGTCCCGACACGATTCTTGCTCTCCGCGAACTGGTGACGGAAGTGAACCACGAAGTGGTCCTTTACAAGGAATTCAAATCGGTTCCGCCTCAGGACCAGGCCAATGTTCGCAACGATATGTATGTGGCCAGTGAGGCAATCCGCCTGATGCAGAAAAACGGCAATCCAAGCTTCACCGCAGCCGAGAACACCGTCCTGAAGGGCTATAAGGCCAAGGTCGATCTGGCCACGAAATTCATCCCACGCTGGGTGAAGATCGCCGTAGCTCTGGCGCTGGGTCTGGGCACGATGGTGGGGTGGAAGCGGATCGTGATCACCGTCGGCGAACGGATCGGCAAGGAGCACCTGACCTACGCTCAAGGCGCCAGCGCGGGCCTGGTCGCGATGGGCACGATCTTCGCCGCGAACTCCTGGAGCCTGCCCGTCTCAACCACGCACATCCTGAGCTCGGGCGTCGCTGGAACCATGGCCGCCAACGGCAGTGGCATCCGAATCAACACGGTGCGTAACATCGCCGCCGGATGGGTCTTTACCTTGCCTGCCGCGGCGCTGCTTTCGGGCCTCCTCTATTGGATCTTCCGCGCGGTCAGCTAAACCGAGGGGAAAGAGATTGAAAAAGGGCGTCCGAGATTAACGGACGCCCTTTGCACTTCTTCCTTGGAGACTGGACGATTTACCGGAGGGTCCCTCTGCGTCCTGAACGTCCGCAATCCACCTGCCGGCGCAGAAAAGAGATGACAGGCCCAGCGAGCGGATCTCCTTATCCGCCTGCCGGTTTCGCCGCTGGTGCTGGGGGGCGGACGACTGTGGCAGCTAGTTGAGGCGCTTGGTGCATGGTGACGATAATCGCGCTGGCCGGCCTCTTTCCAGCGCACTGATAGCTGTGCGGGGTGTTGGAATCGAAGTAGGCGGCATCGCCCGTCTCCAAAACGTACCGGACTCCTCCGTGGAAAAGCCCCAGTTCCCCGTGCAGAATGTAGAGGAACTCGAATCCTGGATGCAGGTGCGCACGGGACTCAATTCCCTTCTCTTGAGGTAGGAACTCCGCCAGATAGGGGTCCATCGCCCGGTCAGGGATCATGTAACCCAGGCTCTCGAAGAAGTAGCTGGGATTCTCCGCTCCGGTCTGCGGCATGCGGACGCGATCTTTCTGCCGGTGAATGCGGAAGATCGAGCTCGGCTCGGACTCGAAAAAGTAGGCAAGGTCCTTGGAAAACACCATGGCGATGCGCGCCAGGTTGCGCAAAGTCGGGATTACCCGGCCTGTTTCCAGTTGAGAGAGAAAGCTGGCTGAAAGGCCGGTGTGCCTGCCCAGTTCCACCAGCCCCATGGACTTCTTCAGGCGCAGCCGCTTGATTCGCTCGCCGATGTTCTTTTCAGCGATGAACCGCTCGGCGGTTTCCGGGTCGACTTGCGTCATTTGGGTAGATTCGCTGTGGGCGGTTTCGCTGTGCACTGGTATCAAATCGCTCATGGCTGCTCCGAGGACCCCTTTGGCTTCATCCGATCACTGCACGCAAGTGGCCTTCCAACAGAATGCACTGGCTGGGAAAATATTGTCCACATCAAAAGGAATTCGCGTCCTGCAAACTTTGGCGAGCATTCGCGTCAAAGTTTCGCAGCAGCATAAAACAATTTGAGCAGCGGTGGTTGCACCTGCACACAGCCCTCTTTCGCTTGCCGGCGTTATTCTAGAAGCGCCCGGCCGATGAAGCGCCCGGTCCATTTGCTATGGAAGCCGCGGCCACATCGGCCGCCAAGGATACCCATGTCTGAAGAAATCAATTCCTCTGAAACAGCCGCGATCTCAATAGCTCCCTTGGCCACCGTTGCCACATTGGGGCAGTTTGAAGGCCGGACCGTCACTCTGCGCGGATGGCTGTACAACATGCGTGAGAGTGGCAAGCTCGTATTTCCCATCTTTCGCGACGGCACCGGCACGGTCCAGGGAGTAGCCCACAAGTCCGGAGTTTCCGCCGAGGTGTTTGAGGCTCTGAAGAGCCTGACCCAGGAATCCAGCGTCATTGTGACCGGCAAGGTCCGCGCCGACCAGAGAGCGAAAGGCGGCTTCGAACTCGATGTGCGAGACATCGAAGTGATTCAGCGCGTTCCGGAGAGCGATCCGTACCCCATCAGCCTCAAGGAGCACGGCGTCGACTTCCTGATGGAGCATCGCCATCTGTGGATCCGCTCGCCGCGCCAGTCCGCCATTTTGCGCATTCGTGCCGAAATCATGCGCGCCGCCGCTGAGTATTTCGATACAAACGGCTTCATCCGCACCGATCCGCCGATTCTGACCCCGGCAGCCTGCGAAGGGACTTCGACGCTGTTCCCTGTGGATTATTTTGGGGATCCGGCTTTCCTGACACAGTCCGGCCAACTTTATATCGAGTCCACGGCGCTCGCGCTCGGAAAGGTGTACAGCTTCGGTCCCACCTTCCGGGCTGAAAAGTCGAAGACCCGCCGCCACCTGACCGAGTTCTGGATGATCGAGCCGGAAGTGGCCTTCTGTGACCTGGATGGACTGCTGGAACTGGCGGAAAACTTCCTCTCGCACATTGTGCAAAGCGTCCTGAAGAACCGTTCTGCGGAGTTGGCGGTGATCGGCCGCGATCCGGCAAAGCTGGAGGCGATCTGTCCCCCGTTCCCGCGCTTGCGCTACGACGTGGCTGCCGACATGCTGAACCAGGCGCACAAAGACGGCGTGCTTGAAAACCCTTTCGAGTATGGCAATGACTTTGGTTCGCCCGACGAAACCTGGCTCAGCTCGCAATTCGAAAAGCCGGTGATGGTGCACCGCTATCCGGCCGACGTAAAGGCCTTTTACATGGAGCCGGACCCGGCGGACAACCGGTTCGCCATGTGCGTGGATGTACTGGCGCCCGAGGGCTATGGCGAAATCATTGGCGGTTCGCAACGCGTCTCCAGCTTTGAACTGCTGAAGAGCCGCATCGAGCAACACAATCTACCCATGGAGGCTTTCCAGTGGTATCTGGATCTGCGTCGCTACGGATCGGTGCCGCACTCCGGATTTGGTATGGGTATCGAGCGCGCAGTTGCCTGGATCTGCGGCCTGGAACACGTCCGCGAGACTATTCCTTTCGCGCGTACGCTGCACCGCATTTATCCGTAAGGGACCGTAAGGGGAACGCGAAAACGGAAACGACGGAAAAGGCGCGGATCAACCCGCGCCTTTTCCGCTTTCTGGCAGTAGGAGCGATGAACACAGCGCCTGGAGATCGGGGTAGACTGGGTTGCAACCGGAAGCGTGCGGAGAATTGCAAAGCAGAGAAACATTGTTTCACCAGAGGTGTTTGCAGCGATGTGGCCTGGTTGTGGGACGGTTGGGACTCTGGACCGGGGAGTTCGAGAAAGAGGAACGGCAATGCGGAGATGGACTGTGTGCCTGGTTCTGCCGGGATTGGCGGCTTTGTTGGCGGCGGGTCCGGTAGAGGGGCAAACGTCGCAAGGCAGCCAGGGTGCAATGCCGGCAGCCGGACAAGCCGGACAAGCTGGACAAACAGGACAAGCTGGACAGGCTGAACAAGCCAAACAAGGGTCAGTTGCCGCCAGTGCGGACGGCGCGGCGCTGATGCAGGAAGGCGACAAAGCGGCAGCCGCGAACGACTACCGGACGGCGCTGGCGAAATACACCGCTGCTGCCCAGGCCGACCCCAAAAGCTACGAGGCCGCGCTGAACGCCGGCGACTCAGCCTATTCCCTGAAAGATGCGAAGACTGCGGCGGCTTGGTTCGAGCGGGCGATCAACATCGATCCGGACCGCGAGACAGCTTACCGGTTCTGGGGCGATGCACTGCTGCGGGTGGGCGGCGACGCTTCCGGCGCCAAACAGAAGTTCATCGATGCGGTGGTGGCAGAGCCGTATAGCCTGACTGCGTGGAAGGGACTTCGCCAGTGGGCGGCGATGGAGGGTGCCGCGATTGCTCCTCCAAGGATCGATCGGCCGGCCGCGCCGGAGGTGGACGAGAAAAACCCGAAGAGCGTGAACCTGCAACTCGACTTTGGCGGGACCGATGAGAGGCGGCATCCCGGCGCGTCGGCGTGGATGATGTATTCCCTCATTCGCGGCGGCTACCACGGCGACCAGTTCCACAAGGACTATCCCAAGGAGACCGAGTATCGCCACTCCCTCAAGGAAGAGGATGCGGCGCTGAGCATGGTGGCGGTGACGGTCGCGCAGACGGTGCAGGAAAAGAAGATCAGCCGTGAACGCCTGGACGAAAGCCTGCGCAACCTGCTTAATGTGAACGATGCGGGCATGCTGGACTGCTGGATTCTGATCAATGGCGCCGATGCCGGCATCGAGCGCGACTACCCGGCATACCGCGCGGAGCACCGGTCCCTGCTCCACGACTATCTGGATCTCTTCGTGGTGCATGGCGGGCAGAACTGAGGTCGAGTAGGCAGCGCGAAGTCGGCTGGCTGTGCTTCTCGAGTCCAGATGCCGGCTCCGCAGGGCTCAGAGCCGGCTTTCCTTGCAGGCTGGTATGTCTTTAACGGTCGGATGGAAAGCTGCCGACGAGTTCTCCCGCAGAGACCGTTTGCCCCGCCAGAACGATGGCGTGGCTGGCGATACGCGCGGCCGGTCCAATGACGGTGGAAGTCAGAGTGACTTCGCCGAAATCGTGCGTGGCGTGCGAGTGCGAGTAAATCCGCGCGTAAGAGCCGATCACTGCTCCCTTGCCGAGCGTGATGCCGCCCCGGTCGTTCAACAGAGCCTGCTGGCGAATGGTAACGCCCTCTTCTATGGAGAGGTTGTAGCCGAAGGTTAGGTCGACCCCGTGGTGAATCTTGACCCCGGCGCCGATGCGGGCAAAGATGTGGCGTCCCAGCATCCCTCGGAAGCGCAGGCCCAGCCAATGGTTGAGCCCGATCGGCGAACGATCGAACATCTTCCAGAACCAAAGCAATGGCTTGCGCTTGGCAAATTGCTCGGGATCGACATCCGGAAAACACTCTGCTTCGAGGGTTACGTTTTCGGGATCCAGCGAAAGGCTCAAGATGTTTCCGGGGAGTTCGCTGGTCAACGTGAGGTTGAGCTTTCCACCATGAGGGCGGCCCAGATAAAGCTGATGGAGCTGGTCGCGAACGATCTCGGAGCGACGCTCCGGCGATTGATGCCGGGTGAACTCCTCATCGAGGAAGTGTGTCCAGCGGCGAAAGACTTCTTCAGCTTCAGGCGTAGGATGCGGAGCATTGCTGGGAGAGTTTGCCATACGGATTGGACTTTACACCATCAGGCCAGAGCGAAACCAGAGTCCCAGTGCCCCGGCCAGTTTCGTGCAAGGCCGCCGCTCCCTGCTGGTCGCGTCGACTTTGCTGTAATGCTTCCGAAATACGCCAACTCTGGTTTCGCTATTGGGTCAATCGATAGCCGCTCTCACGAAGGTGATGGCAGTTGGTAGCAGAACGGGAAAGGGGCGGAACTCTTTGAGAAGAATTCCGCCCCTTATTTCATCGACAAGAACGATCAGAAGCGACTGTCTTTAGCTTCAGATTCCGTCATCGTCGTCCTTATCCGCAGCCGGTTTGGGCTGTGCTGGGGCTGCCGCATCCTTTACCAGGCCAAGGGGAATCTCCATGGTTCCTGTCTTGTTGGTGGCAGCGTCCAGTACGCCGGTGCGCAGGAAGTACTGACCCTTGGGCACATCTATTTCCGCGTGCAGCTGGATCCCATCCTGCGAGAAGGCTGCGTAGGCGTCGGGCTTGACGGCGAGAGCGACGCGGTGGTCCTTGCGGCTGGCAATGACGCCGTAGCGGTCAAAAACGATGAGCGAAAGATTCAGCGTTCCCTTGTGGAGGCCGTCCGCGGGATCCAGCTTCAGAACCACGTCTTTGAGGTCGATGGCAAAGTCCACGGAATAGTGGATGCCGGCCTTCTTGTCTTCCAGAGCGGCAGCATCCAGTTTGGGAGTCACGGACTGAACCCGCGTCTTATACAGAATCTGCTCGGTCTGCGGCATGCCGAATTCCATGAATGGCGCCAGCGGGTCACCGGAAGGCTTGCCATTGGCGACTTGACCGTTGCCGGGTAGATCGAGATTACGGGCATAGTAGCCATGACGGAAGGAAAGGTTATATTTGCCGCCGGACACCTTTATATCCACCTTCCGGAAGGTGTCGTCCATCTTGGTGTTGGTCGGGGCGTAGGACACGGTGTAAAAATCCGAGCTTTGGGTGACAACGTTGGAGATCACCTGCTGCAGGCCGTTGGTGTTGATGAATGCCTTGCCGCCCGTTTGCTCGGCGAGCATCTGCATGGTGGCCTGGTCGCTGTTCCTCTCGGAAGCTTCGGCAATATTTGGACTGCCGGCGGCATTCATGGAGGACTGCGGACCTTCCTGCATGGGATCGGTGGTTTTGGTGCTGGCTGCATCGAGGGCGCTTGTATTCAGGGCCGGATCGTTGCCCGGGTTGGTGTTATGTGTGGCAGTCATGCCGCTCATTGTTCCCGGCAGCCCGTTGCCGCCGATCGCGGCCTGCTGCGTTCCAGCGTCATAGAATGAAACCGCCTTCAGCCCGCGGGCATCGACCGGGAAAACGGCAACGCGTGCTGCGGTGAGCAGATTGATGGTCTTCTTGACGTCGCCTTCGAAGCGGGGATCGGTAGAGCCAAAGAGATTCACCGGGAAAGACTCGGAGAACCAGATCAGGTTCTTTCGGCCCGGAAAGGCCGCCAGAAACGTCGCGAGCTGCTGGAGATTGTGAAGGGTCTGATACTCGCGCTCCGATTGCTGGGCGACGGCTCCAACCTGAAAGAAGTTCTCCAGGGCGGCCGTCATGGCAGGATTGGCGGTATAGCCAAGATGAACGCCGCCATTTGGGTCAACTGCGACGCTGGCGATCGAGGCCATTGTGCTGGTCAGTACACTCTGGGCATCGGCCTCCTGGGCCGAGGCCATAAAAGCGGGCGCTTCGACGGTGTTGTTCTTCTTGTTGGCGAGGGCTGCGACCAGGAGGGCCGGGTCGTCGGTGAATCCCTGGACATAGTGCAGACCACCGGACATGGTGAAGATCGCCATCCGGTAGCCGGGCTTGAGGGTGCGGAGGAAGTTCATCGCCTGCTTGCGGGCGAAAGTCTGATCCTCGGCCGGCGTGTTCAAGGAATCGAGCAACAGGATGTTGACTGCGGCAGGCTGCCCTACCGGCGAAAAATTGCTGAAAACGTTTGGCGGCAGCTCAGGCATTCCGGCGGGCGGCGTCGAGGGCCCCTTGTGCTCTTCAAAGAAGGAGACGGTCTGCGGCTTGCCTTGCTCGGTGACGCTGAAGGCATCCTTTTTCAGACCGGTGACCGGGACACCCTCTTTGTCTGTTACCACGACATCGATCAGAACGGCATGGCTGGTGATGAACAAATTGGTTACCGGAGCGTTGGGGTCCGGTGCAGTGCTCTGAGCGAATGCGGGAGCGGTTGCCAGTGCAGTTACAAAGAATGCGATGAAAACAGAACGCTTCACAGAAGTGCCTCCTTGATTTCGAGCGTGCAATGCGGCCACCCCATGCGGGACAGAGTGTTACTTGGCGGCTACCTGGAGTGGTTTTACCTGGCTCAATGGGACTTCCATCGTGCCAACCTTGTGCGAGGCCTGATCGTAGATCCCTGCGCGCAGCCAGTATTGGCCTTTGGGAACTTCAATCGAATCATGAAGCTGAACGCCGGTTTGCTGAAAGACGGTGTAAACGCCAGGCTTGATGTTCAGAGCGATCACGTGATCCTTGCGGCTGACGACAGCGCCGTAGCGGTCATAGACAATGAGTGCTTCATTCAGGACTCCCTGGTGGGTTCCATCCGCCTCCGGCCTCAGCCGAAGGTCGTCCCGATTGATGGCAAAGTCGATCGAGTAGTGGCTGAGCGCTGCCTTTTCCGCCGTTCCGGCAGCTGCGTCCTGCGCGGCTGGGATGGGCTGAATCAGCACCTTGTAAAGAATCTGCTGAGTCGGCGGCATGCCCAGATCCATAAAGGGCAACAGCGGGTCGACGGCGCCCGGGTTCTTCGTGGCCAAATTTCGAACGGCCTGGTTGCGCAACTCCTGCGCGCTTCCGGGCAGATCCTGGTCGATGGCATAGTAGCTGCGGCGATAGGAGAGGTTGTACTTGCCGCCGCTGACCTTTACCTCCATCTTCCGTTCGCCGCCGTCCATCTTCTGATTGGTCGGAGTGTAGGAGAGGGTATAAAAGTCGGAGCCGGTCGAAGCGATATCGCCGATCACCTCCGCCAGGCCGTTGGTATTGACAAAAGCCTTGCCGCCGGTATCGTAGGCGAATCTCTTCATGCTCTCTTGAAGGCTGTCGCGCTGCGAGTTTTCACTCATTACAGAAGTTGCGCCGATGCCGCCTCCGCCGACCACCTGCATGGGGGTGGAAAGGTAGGCCGACGGATTGTTGTAAGCCTCATACAGGGCGTGGCTGGCAACGCCGGTCGCGCTGACCGGGTAGACGGCGACGCGCGCAGCGGCCAGCATGTTCATAGTCTTGAAGTATTCCTGCTCAATATGCGGGTCCAGAATATTCGAGGTCAGGAAGGGGATGGACTCGGAGAACCAGATCAGGTTCTTCCGCCCGGGGAAGGAACTGAGGAAGGTCGCAAGCCGCTGCAGGTTGGCCAGAGTCAAAAGCGCTCGATCCGTGGTTTGCGAATCGTCGTTCTCCTGAATGAATTTCTGCAGGTCGGTGAGCATAGCCGGGTCTGCAGCCGTCCCGCCGTTTCCCTCGACCTCGCTCATCATCCCGAACAACACGGCCTGCGCGTTGGTCTCCTCCTGCCCCTTGATCATGACGGATTCCTGAACCTCGTTGTTCTTCTTGTCCGCCAGTCCGGCGACCAGAAGAGCAGGGTCGTCGGTGAATCCCTGCACAAAGTGAAGACCCAGAGCCATGGTGAAGATGGCCATGCGCGAGCCAGGTTTTGCGCCTTGCAGGAACTTGAGGGCCTGTTTATGCACAAAGCTTTGATTACCGATCTGGGTATTGAGGGAATCCAGCAACAGTACGTTGACGGCGGCGGGCAGGGGAAACGGCGAGAAGTTGGTGAAGACGTCCAGAGGGAGAGTGGGCATCTCCACCCCTTCAACCTTTTGCGCGGCGCTGTGTTCCTCAAAATAGGAAACCGCCTGCGGTTTTCCTTGCTCAGCCACTGAGAAGGCGTCCTGCTTCAATCCGGTGACCGGCTTGCCGCTGTGGTCTGTGACCAGCACATCCAGCAACACGGCGCGGGTGTTGACACGGAGGGTTGCGGCAGGGCTGACGGGCTCAGGAGAGCTAACCTGCGCCAGCAGAGGACTGGCGGCTAGCATGCATGCGAAAACCGGGAAAAGGCCAAAGCGATTCATTGCAGTTCCTCCACGGGCATAAAAAACAGCTCAGGAATCCGTGCGCGTCCACGAACATCGTAGACTGCCCAGTTCCAAGGTCGACGGACCAGCGGATTGTTTCAGACTGCGGCCGGACACTGCCGGGTACACTTGACCGAATCCGCTAGGTTCCAAATCAAATCCATCAGACGCTGCGAAATGTTAGACAGGCATTTCTGGGGGTTGTCTTGCCGGATCGGAAAAGAACACTGGAACAAGGGCCGATATCCCGAGGCCGGGACTGGGGTGCAAGCGCGAGAAATCAAAAGCCCCACCCAGAGTTGCCTGAGCGGGGCTTTTATTGGTATGGGAGCGGCAGCTGTGGGCTAGCGCTTGCCCTGGATGGTTCGGGTTGGGGGGCCTGGCTTTTTGGTTGACCGCTTGGCGGCGATTGCGTGCATCTCCTTGCCCATCCGGGACTGGTTGATGGCCAGCTGCATGGCAAGGTTGATCAGGTTGCCGGTTCCCCAATAAAGCGAGAGCCCGGAAGGGAGCTGCCACATCATGAAGCCCATCATGACGGGCATCATGAATGCCATCATGCGGCGCTGGGCGGGATCCATGCCCGCGGCCGGGGTGATGATCTGCACCAGGAACATGCTGACGATGATCAGGATGGGCAGAATGTGCAACGGATCGGCCGAGGAAAGATCGGTGAGCCAGAACCAGTGTGCCTGACGAAGTTCGACGGCGTTGGCCAGCACACGGTAGATGCCGTAGAGCAAAGGCATCTGGATCAGCATGGGCAGGCAGCTGCCGTACATGTTGACGCCCTCGGTCTTGTAGAGCGCCATCATCTCGGTGTTCATCTCGGCTTTCTTGGGATCGGTGGCCTTGAGATGCGCGTATTTGCGCTTGAGAACCTCGACCTTCGGCTGGATGCGCATCATCTTCAGCGACGACTTCATCATCGCCATACGAGTAGGCAGCATGCAGAGGTTGATGAAGAAGGTGAGGATGATGATCGCCCAGCCCCAGGTGTAGTCCCCGGAACCGAGCATGTTGCGCAGGAAGCGAAGCGCGAGATAGAGCGGCTTGGCAATTACCGCGAGCCAGGTGTACTGGATCAGGGGTTCGAGGGTGGGGCCGGAGGGCGTGCCATCCTGGGCAGACGCGCGAACGGACTTGAGGACGTCCAGTTCCTTGGGGCCGACAAACAGGCGCAGGCGAGTGGGCCCGGTCTGGTCACCCACTGCCAGGCCGATCACGTCGGCCGGAGTTTTCGGACTGTTGGGATCGTTGAGATCCTTGGGCAGTTCGATGGTGTTGTGAAGAGTTACCAGTGCGCTATGGCTCGGGGTATCCGGCAGGAAGGCGGCGGCGAAATACAGATCCGCCACGGCAGCGTAATCGTAGGACGAGGTCTGCGTAGCGTTGCCGCTTACCTTGGACGCCTTCAGAGAGTCCTGCTTGCCGTCGATGGACCAGGCAAACATGGAATTGATGGACGTGCGAATGCGGAAACCGGTGCTGCCGGGCTGCGGAGGCTGGAACTCTTCCATGTCGCCGAGTGCGGAGGGCCATTGCACCAGAGCCTGCACCGGAGAGCCGTTGCGGGTGACAAGGGACTCGATCTTGACCACGTAGCTCGAATCGAAGCGGAAGGTCTTCACCACATCCAGGCCGTTGGCGGCGTAGTGGAAAGTGATCGCGCTCGTTGCCGGCACCTGAACAAGTCCAGTGGCCGAGGGTTGGGCTCCGGTCACGGTCATCTGGTAGAGCGACCGGTTGAGCTGGTCATCTAGATCCCGATGATAGGTGTACAGCGAGAGCGGCAATCCGAAGCGGGCCGCGGCCTGCGCCTGGACCAGATCGAGCGGCTTGCCGTTCGAGTCGTTATAGTGTTTCAGAATCCAATGCTTGACCTGGGCGCCCTTGTTGGTGAAAACGATCCGGTACTGACTGTTCTCAACCGTGGTCTCAGTCTCCGCAGCGGAGGAAATTTGCGGCGTAGCCGGCAGAGCCTGCTGCGCAGCGGGGACCGGAGCGGCGGCCTGAACGGAGCCCGGAGTGAGCTGCGAAGGGGCGGTCTGTTGCTGGGCCTGTTGCTGGGTTTGGGCGGGGGGCGCTGGTGCAGCCGGCTTGGGCCGGAAATAGTCGAAAGCCAAAAGGACAATCAGCGCGACCATGGTGAAAGTCATCATGATGCGCATGTCGCCGCCGCCGCCGCCGGAACCTGCGGGGCCCTGCGTCTGAAGATTGGGATTGCGAATTTCTGCCAAGGGATACGTCCTGTCGTTGAGGAGGGTCGGGCCGTCAGGCCGTCACTTCTCCTATGGTAATTGTTTGTGGGGAAAATGGCGTGAATTCACGGCCGGAGGCACGGGATCGAGGCCGCCGGGAGCGAACGGATGGCAACGCAGCAACCTCCATCCAGAGAGCAAGATCCCGCGCCATGGGCCATGCGTCGCGATGGCCACGGAAGCGTACTCGGAGCAGGTGGGCAGAAACTTGCAACCCCAGGGGCTGACCGAATGCACTACCGGGGAGATCCAACGGCGATAGAAGTCCAGAACGGCAAGAAGAATGCGGGTCATAGTGATGGCGAGGGCGCCGGAACCGCAGTCGCGGGGCGTGACGCCTGCCGGATGCGTGCAGCTTCGGACCTTGCCTGATGCAGGATACGCACAATTTCCGCTTCGAGTTTCACGAAATCCATGGTCATCACAAAGCGGCGGGGATGAAGGATGAGGTCGAAACCCTGGGGAAGCAGGTCGACGTGCAAGCGCACAACCTCGCGCATCCGGCGCTTGATCCGGTTGCGTTCGTGCGATTTGCCAATGACCTTGCCGACGGTGAGGCCGACGCGCGGACCAGGAGGCAACTCGGCGCCCGCATAGGCGGGCGACTGAGGGGCCAGAAACCAGCTCATGGAGGCGGATGGGCGCTTGCGGCTTGCGGCATAGGCGCGCTGGTAATCGGCGTGCTTGCGCAGGCGCGCCCCAGTCAGCGACAAAGACTTTGCTGGGAGCGAGGAAGCCTTGGGAGGGGTGTTCATGGCAGTGCCGGGTTAGGCCGAACCAGGCGTGCTGCGGAGAGCGCACAGCCCGGTCCAAACAGAACGGCAGTTGAATTAGTCGCGGAATCCGGCGCTGACGGCAACGCGCTTGCGGCCAATGGCGCGGCGACGGCTCAACACGGCTGCGCCGCTCTTGGTTTTCATACGGGCGCGGAAACCATGAGTCTTGACGCGCTTGCGGCGATTGGGCTGAAATGTGCGCTTGGGCATGTTGATGCGCTCCTGTTTTCTGGTGGAAATCTTCGCCTTGACGGCAAGTTTCAAGTGTACCGTATGTTGGCCCAGGAATCCAGTCGGGCGCAGGAGGCGGCGGAGACCGGCAGAGTTCAAGGATCGAGGCGGCGTTTGGTACGAGACACCATTACCTGCGGTCCGGGACCTCTAGTGAAGGGATTTATCAACACAATGGTAACTGAATTGCGGAGTTTCACCAGCGATGGTGCAACGTATAAAACGCAGATTACGGTTCTATGAAAGACTGAGTAAAAGCAGACCGAAATGTGCTACTATCGGGACCGTTCAATAAAGTTTCCAAGCGTCCCGACATAGCTGTTTCACCCCTGGACTCCGAGGATCGAGCCAGGGAATGGTCATCGGTACTCAGGCGGATTTTGTGGAGAGATCGGACGAGGGGTTTGTGGCCTTTCGCCCATGTCGATCTATTGCCCGGACCGGATAAACCAACGAGATTCGCAGCAAGGAAACGACGCAGGCAAGGACTGGCGCAATGGCATTCGCAGTATCACCTCCAGCAGCTCTCAACCCCTGGCTTCAAATTCTGTCAGCTTTAGAAAAGAAAGTCATTCGCCAGTCGTTTGAGACATGGTTGAAGCCGACGCGTTTTAGCCACGCGACCGGCCGGACGCTGTACGTGCGTGTGCCCTCGGCGGAGTTCCAGCACATCGGTGACAAGTACGGAGACCTGATTCAGGAAGCAATCGACCTGCAGTCGCTCGAGTTCGACGACGTCTCATTTGTAACTGCGGAAGACGACCCCTCGATTCCGCCGCAGCGCAAGGACGGCGGATTCGGCCCGCTTCCGACTCATGCGCCAACGGCCCCGGCTCCTCCGCGTTCGCCGGAGCAGGCGCGATTCGACTGGTCGTCCGCGGCGCAACTGAACCCACGGTACACGTTCGATAATTTTGTGATCGGCAACGGCAACCAGTTTGCCCGCGCAGCGGCTCTGGCAGTGGCTGAGCGCCCTTCGCGGGCCTACAACCCGCTGTTCCTGTATGGCGGTGTGGGCATGGGCAAGACCCACCTGATGCACGCCATTGGCCACGAGGTGAAACGCCGCCAGCCGATCGCAAACATTTGCTATGTCTCCGCGGAAAAGTTCACTAACGAGATGATCACCTCGGTCCGCAGCGACCGCATGACCAGCTTCCGCGACCGCTTCCGCACCGTGGATGTGCTGCTGATCGACGACATCCAGTTCATCGCCCAGAAAGAGCGCACGCAGGAAGAGTTCTTCCATACCTTCAACGCTCTGCACGAGAGCATGAAGCAGATCGTGATTGCCTCCGACCGGCCCCCGAAGGAACTGGCAGAGATCGAAGACCGCCTCCGCTCGCGCTTCGAGTGGGGACTGATCGCCGACATCCAGCCGCCCGATCTTGAAACCAAGGTCGCCATTCTGCAGAAGAAGGCGGAAAGCGAGCAGGTCGAGCTCCCGACGGATGTCGCCATGTTCGTGGCTTCAAACGTTCGAACCAACGTGCGCGAACTGGAAGGCGCAATGACCCGGCTGATTGCCTGGTGTCAGGTCAACCGCGTGGAGATCACGCTGGCGACAACGCAGCAGTGCCTGAAGCACTTTATCGATATCCAGGTGCGCAAGATCAGCATCGAGGCGATTCAGCGCTTCGTAGCCGAGCAGTTCGGCATGCGCGTCACCGACCTGAAGCAGAAGAACAACTCGCGCAACGTGGTGGTGCCGCGCCAGATCGCGATGTACCTGGCCAAGCAGATGACCGAAGCCAGCCTGCCCGAGATCGGCCGCCAGTTCGGCAACAAGCACCACACCACGGTGATGCACTCGATCAGCAAGATCGACGAGCAACGCCGCACCGACAAGGATCTGCACCGGATGTTGAACAAGCTGCAGGACAGCCTGAACGGATAGAAACTCGCAGCTCGACAGACTCATGAACCTGAAAACAGAAAGGCCCACATCCGCCGATAGATGTGGGCCTTTTGAATGCAGATGACGATTGGGACGCGGCTGGCCGGATCAAGGCTTAGCGCCGAAAATCGCGCCCTCCGCGGCTTCCACCGCGTCCACGGTCGTTGCCACGTCCCCGATCATTGCCGCGTCCGCCACGGTCATCGCGCCGGTCGAAGCTGCTGCGCGGCTTGGGCGGAGCGGTAACGGGGAGATCGGTCTTGCCCGCTGGGAAGACGGCCAGAAAGCGGTCCTGACCTTCGCCGTGGCTGACTGTCTCGACGCCCGGAATCGACCGGAAGGCGAGGTGAAGCAAACGGCGCTCGTGGCTGTTGCTGGGAGGAAAAGCGAAGGGGATCCCCGACTTGAGGACCTTTTCCGCCGCTGCCCGGGCGGTCATGCGCATCTCGTCGGCGTGCAGGGCCTTGAAGTTGCCGGCGTCGAAGCTGACCAGGGAGTGCTCCCGCTGATCGAGACGAAGAATCTGGGCAGCGAGGGTTTCCATGGCCCGCAAGAGCTCCCCGTTGTGCTGCGTGAGCAGCGGCGCGTCCGGTCCGGAGAGCTCAACGCAGAGCTGGGCGGCTTCGGCGCCCTCCGGGTTGTGCGCGGCGTCGCCTGCGAAGATGCGGTACTTGAGGCGCATTCCACCGAGGGTATTCAGGTTGGTGAGGAAGGCGGCAATTTTTTGGGCGGCGAGTTGCAAATCTTCAATGGCCATAACTCGTTAGTATCGCAGAGCGGGGGCGAAATTGGTGCGACGAGCGAAGGGAAAAACGGTCGGTAGGCCAATTTTCCAAAGGAGGCGCCGCTAGAATCGCCGCGGGCCAATTTCTATTTGTCTTTGGGACCCGCGCTGGGAGAAGGAGACAGGCCCTGGTTCAACTGACGGCGCGCACCCCGGGAGTGAGATACTCCGGCCCGACCGGGTCGGTGACGGACTCGGCCACGATGCGGTCGATTTCAGCAAAAGCCGTGGTGTCCAGTGTCCAGCCCATGACGCCTGCGACGGCGTCGAGCTGTTCGGGACGCTTGGCTCCCCACAGAGCCACGGAGATCCCCGGGCGGTCCAGGACCCAGCGGGCTGCCAGTTCCAGCACGCTCTTCCCGAAACGCTCGCCTGCCAGCGCGGCCAGCCGCTCGACGGCGGTCATGTACTGGCTGAAGCGGGGCTCCTGGAATTTCGGGTCCACGGAGCGGATGTCGCTTGTCTCGAAATGCATGCCGCGATGGACGCGCCCAGCGAGCAGGCTGCGGCAGAGTGAGCTGTAGGTCAGCACGGCAATCTGGTTCTGGCGGCAAAAATCCAGAACACTCACGCCGTCCTCGGAGTCCTCGCGATGCGCGGAGCATTCGCAGGGCGCGCAGCCCTCGATTTGGCGTTCGAACAGGTTATAGGGCGGCTGGTTCGAGGCGAGAGGGACGACCGAGCGAAACGCCCGCATTTGCGCAACGCTGAAGTTGCTGACGCCGACTGCGCGCACCTTTCCTTCGCGCTGGAATTCGGCCATCAGGGCGGCGGTCTCGGATACCGGAATCAGCGTGTCTGGCCAGTGAATCTGGTAAAGGTCGATGTAGTCTGTGCCCAGGCGGCGCAGGCTGTCTTCCAACTCCTGACGCAGGCGCGGTTCGGTGGAGTCGGAGAAGACGCCGCCGCTGCTCCAGGAAAGGCCGGCCTTGGTAGCGATGAAGAACGCGTCGCGCCGCCCATGCGCGCGGATGGCCTTGCCGACGAGTTCTTCGGCGCGGCCGTGGCCATAGATGGGAGCCGTGTCGATGAGGTTGATGCCGCGATCGAGCGCGCCGCGGCAAGTGGCGATGCCGTCGGCGTCGGAGACAGCGCCCCATTCCGATCCGCCAATGGCCCAGGTGCCCAAGCCGATGCGCGAGACTTTTGCGCCTGCAATGGTTGTGGTTTCCATGCTGAACATCTTAAGCTCTCTTTCAGATTCGAATGGTACCCTGTGCGCTTACAAGTGTGACCACAAACGAATCTCATTCGCGGAGTACCAAAGCTATCCGAAGTCCAAGGCTCGTCCTTTTCGTCGTACTGTTGGCGTCCGCTGCCGGCGCTTCTCTGGCGCATGCGCAGGGCGGACCGCCGTTCATTACAGACGATCCCGGCACTCCCGGCAATCGCCACTGGGAGATCAATCTGGGCTGGATCGGAGACCACAATCCGGCCCATGCCAACTACCAGCTGCCGGACATCGATATGAATTACGGTTGGGGCGACCGCATTCAACTCAAATACGAACTGCCCATTGCCGCCGCTACCGACGCAAACAACACCACGCGGGCTGGACTGGGCGAATCGCTGCTGGGCGTGAAGTGGCGACCCTACGAACATCACACAGCGGGGGAACCCAAGAGTGACGAGAATATGAACTTCTCGCTGGGGACCTATCCGCAAGTCTCCATCAACAATCCCACGAGCGCCGTGCGCCGCGGGGTGGTGGAGTCGGGGCCGCAGTATTACTTGCCCATGGAAGCCACGGCGAAGATTGGCCCCATCGCGTTCAACGGCGAGATTGGCCGCTGGATTGGCAACGCCAATGTGCCGAGCCGCTGGGGCCGGGGGCTGATTGCGGGGCACGAGTTCAGCGATCGTCTGGAGTTGTACACCGAGATCTACGACCTGCAGGATGTAAACAGAATCGCTGGAGCGCCCAAGCAGCGTGAGCTGACGTTGGATATCGGTGGCCGCCAGTCGCTGGACAAAGGTGGACACCTGCGGCTACTCTTCATGGGTGGACGCGGCATTCAGGCAGTGACGCGACAGAATAGCGAACCGAACTGGATCGCGTATCTGGGTGTGCAGATCCTGCTGGGGCCGCGGGAAGCGAAGTAAGGACGCGGGGGCGAGCGAATGACGACAGAGGAATTCGACGAAGAGGATCCGGCTCGGCAGGAGACTGGCGAGTTGGAACTGGCCGAGCAAGAACCGGCTGAAAATGAAGTGGGTGAACCCGCCGCGCAGCCTGCGGAGCTGCCGTTCCGGTTGAATCCCGCGCAAGCCCGCGTGCTGGGCGCGCTGATGGAGAAGGAAGCCACTACGCCCGACTACTACCCGCTCTCGCTGAATGCGCTGGTCAACGCGTGCAATCAGCGTTCGAACCGCGAGCCGGTGATGGATCTGGACGAAGAAGAGGTCCACCTGGCGCTGCGCAATCTGGAAGACAAGCACCTGGCCGGCCGGGCGCGCGGAGCCGATGGGCGAGTGGCCAAGTATGAGCACTGGCTGGGCGAAGCTTTCAACTTCACTCGTGCCGAAGGGGCGCTCATCTGCGTTCTTTTGCTTCGTGGACCGCAGACGCCGGGTGAGCTGCGCGGGCGCACCGAACGGCTGCACGCCTTCGACGAGATCGGGGATGTGCTGGGCGGGCTGCAAAAACTGATGGATCGAACCCCGGCGCTGGTGGCCGTGATGCCGCGGCAACCGGGAACCAAGGAAGCGCGCTACGTGCATTTGCTTTCGGGGCCGGTGGCTGGCGCCTCGGGAGCGCTTTTCTCTCCGGTGCAACAGCGCGGCGCGGTGGCTCCGGCGAATTACACCGCCGCAATCAGCCTCGGCGCAGGAGCGGAGGAGCGTATCGCGCGTTTGGAGGCGGAGGTTGCGGAACTGCGCCAGCAGATGACTGAGCTAAGCGCGAAGTTCGACGATCTGTTTGGTGATTGAGGCGCGGGCTGTGCCTGCGCCTCAGCTCAAGCAGCCGTTAGATCAGCTCGTGCCCGGCGAACCAGTAGCCGATTTCGAAAGCTGCCGTCTCTTCGGCATCGGAGCCGTGAATGGCGTTCTCCTGGATGGAGCCGGCGAATTGCTTGCGGATGGTGCCCTCGGCGGCGTTGGCTGGGTTCGTGGTACCCATCAGCGTGCGCAGATCGGCGATGGCGTTTTCTTTTTCCAGCACCATCAGGAAGAGTGGCCCCGAGGCCATGAAGGCGCAAAGATCCGTGAAGAACGGGCGCTCCTTGTGAACGGCGTAGAAGCCTTCGGCCTGGGCCACGGAAATGTGCTGCCGCTTGACGGACACGAACTTGAAGCCGGCCTTTTCGATCTCGGCGAGAATACCGCCGGTAAAGCCTTTGCGGACCGCGTCCGGCTTGACGATGCTGAAGGTGCGTTGTGCCACGGTGAGTGCTCCTCTGGGGAATGTCGCTTGCTCCCCCATTGTAGCGGCCTCGCGATAGCCCGGGCGAGGCAGTCTGGAAACCAAAAACACAGCCCATTGAGCCGCAGATCTGCTAAAGTTTCCGCATGTTTTGCTCAGCCGATTTGCCTCATCGCCGCTCGACTCTCCTGGCCGCTATCCTGACCGCAGGATTGGCAGTTGTGCCCGCCTTTTCCCAGACCGCAACCCTGGCATCGGCATCTGCGGGAAACTCGCCCGAACTGCGGGTCTTCGATCCGACGCTGATTGATCGGACTGTTGACCCCTGCGAGAATTTTTACCGCTATAGCTGCAACGGCTGGTTCAAGCGCAATCCGCTGCCGGCGGATCAGGCTTCGTATGGGCGCTTCACCGAGCTGTTCGAGGTGAACCGCCTGCACTTGAGGCAGATTCTGGAAAGCGCGGCGCAGTCTTCTCCGACGCGCACGGCCAACGGTGCTGCGCGCACGGCGAGTGAACAGAAGATTGGCGACGAGTACGCCAGTTGCATGGACACTGCTGCGATCGACAAGCAGGGGCTGAAGCCACTGCAGCCGGAACTGGACCGGATCGCCGCAGTCAAGAGTGCGGCCGAGCTGCCCGCGTTGATCGCCCACCTTCATACCATTGGAGTGAATGCCTTTTTTGGCATGGGCTCCAATCAGGACTTTGCCGACTCCAGCAAGGTGATCAGCTACTATGACGCCGGCGGCTTGGGGCTACCCGAGCGCGATTACTACACGCGCACCGACGCCAAATCCGTGGAACAGCGGCAGCAGTATGTAAATCACGTCAAGAACATCTTGGTGCTTGCGGGTGAGTCTGAAGCGCAGGCTGCTAAGGACGCCGAGACGGTTCTGGCGCTCGAGACCCGGATGGCGAAGGCGTCGCTGACCATTACCGATCAACGCGATCCGCAGAACCTGAACCATCCCACCGATGTGGCCAGCTTTGCGAAGGAATTGCCGCACTTCTCGATCCCGGCCTATGTCGCGGCGGTGCATGGACCCGACACCGGCAAGATGAACGATGCCCAGCCCAAGTTCTTCGCGGAGTTCGACGCACTGCTGGGTGATACACCGATCGACGCGGTCAGAGTTTACCTGCAGTGGCAACTGCTGCACGCTTACGCGGGAACCAGCCTGCCGGAGAGCTTCGACCATGAGTCGTGGAACTTCTATGCGCACATCCTGAACGGCGCGGAAAAGCAGCAAGAGCGCTGGAAGCGCTGCACCAGCCGCGTGGACCGCGAACTGGGCGAGGCGCTGGGGCAGGTGTATGTGGCCAAGTATTTTCCGCCTTCGGAAAAGCAGCGCACGCTGGATATGACGCTGGCGATCGAACAGGCAATGGAAAAGGACATCGACTCGCTGGACTGGATGAGCGCGGAAACCAAGGTCAAGGCCAAGGAAAAGCTGCATGCGGTGATGAACAAGATCGGCTACCCGGACAAGTGGCGCGATTACTCCACCGTCAACATCGTGCGTGGAGACGCCTTGGGCAACCAGATGCGCGTGCACGCCTTCGACGAAGCGCGCGACCTGGCCAAGATCGGCAAACCGGTCGACAAGGGCGAATGGCAGATGACGCCGCCCACGGTGAATGCCTACTACGATCCGCAGATGAACAATGTGAACTTCCCGGCCGGATACCTTCAGCCACCGTTCTTCAGCGGCAAGGAAGACGATGCGGCCAACTATGGCGACATGGGCTCGACCATCGGCCATGAACTGACGCATGGCTTCGACGACCAGGGTCGCCAGTTCGACAAGGACGGGAACCTCGCCAACTGGTGGACCAAGGACGACGAACAGAAGTTCACCGACAAGTCCGACTGCATGGTGAAGCAATACGACGCCATCGAGGCCGTTCCGGGCGTGCATCTGAACGGCAAATTGACACTGGGCGAAAATCTGGCCGACCTGGGCGGGCTGTGGCTGGCGTGGCTGGCGTGGCTGGACAAGGCGCAGGCCGTGCATGTCGATATGACCGCGAAGATGGACGGCTATACCCCTGAGCAGCGCTTCTGGATCGCCTATGCCCAGCAGTGGTGCACGCAGACCCGTCCCGAGCAATTGCGCACACAGGCTCAGACCGATCCGCACGCGCCGGACGAATACCGCACCAATACCGTGTTGCAGGATCTGCCGGAGTTCGGCAAGAGCTTCAACTGCAAGAAGCCGTCGCCCATGGTGATCGCCAACCCCTGCCGCGTCTGGTAGCACCTGCGGTGCGGCAGCCGCCGCTTGCGCGGCAGAGCATTCCCGGCCCGCGCCAATAGAAAGGCGCGGGATTGAGATTGCCGGATTGCGAGTATGGGATTTGGAACGAGGAGAAGCGGAACCGCCTGCGACGGGGTTCCGTACGTCTCTTCGTTGCGTCGGATGAGGGTTTATGGCGCTGAATGGCATTCCGCAACTGGAAACGCTGACGGATGCCACGGCATCCGCCGTTCAGGGTGCGTGCGTTTCGGGAATAAGCGTGTCCATGGTCTGCAGGTGGATACTGGCTTTTCTTATCGGCTTGGTGCTGGTTGTCCTTTCGGAAGCGGAGTTTCTGGTGGAGCTGGCCGAAGTGGGGCCGACGCTCCGGCAGGCGCTCAACGGCAAGAACCGACGGGGTTTACGTGTCGAAAAGAATGTCTGTTGAGTCCCGAAGATTTGCTCAGGCGGGCTTGGAAGGGTAGTAGTGCAGGGTGCCGAAGATGCAGCAGCCGGGCTGCTTCTTTGCCTCTTCAATCTGCTCGGCGAGTTCATCGGCCAGAACGGTGACGTGGGCCACGCGCCGGCACTGCATGATGCTTACGACCGACCAGTTCCTGCGGCCCAGGATCATGCAGATGTTTTCCGAGAAGCTGGCCGGGTTCATTCCCCATGCGACGACATTTGTCCAGCACCGTGTGTCGCCGAATTCAGTTGGCGGCGTCAGCAGGTTTACCTGTGCAGTCCACAAAGCGTCCGTTATGTTTGGGTTTTCCATAGAAGAACGGCCACCATTCAGTTGGACGATCTGGTTCGCAAATGCCAATGCAACTATCGATGGGCGCTACTGAAGCGTATCAAAAACACAATAATTCAGGCGAGTATCTGGCGCGGCGTCGGCGGCAGATGGCGGAGTTGCTCGACGCTTCGGCAACGCGCTGGAGAGCTCCCTCATCGCCTTCATTCAAGCACAAAGGCCCACCGTAGCGGTGAGCCTTTGTGTCCTGCAAGCATTGGAGCGTCTATGCCTTGCCAATGACGCGGGCAAGCGCCGCGCCGATCTCCGCGGGGGAGACAACGACGTGGATGCCGGCGGCTTCCATGGCTTTCATCTTGTCGGCCGCGGTTCCCTGGCCTCCGCTGATGATCGCGCCGGCGTGGCCCATGCGGCGACCGGGAGGAGCCGTCTGGCCGGCGATAAAGCCCACCACGGGCTTCTTGACGTATTGCTTGACGAACTCGGCAGCGGCCTCTTCGTTGGTGCCGCCAATTTCGCCAATCATGATGATCGCTTCGGTTTCAGGATCGTCGTTGAGCAGGCGCAGCGCGTCGATGTGCGTGGTTCCGATGATCGGGTCGCCCCCTATGCCGATGGCGGTGGACTGACCGATGCCGCGCTGGGTGAGCTGATGCACTGCCTCATAGGTGAGCGTTCCCGAGCGGGAGACGATGCCGACGGAGCCTTCCTTGTGGATCCGGCCCGGCATGATGCCGATCTTCGCCTTGCCGGGCGAGATGACACCGGGGCAGTTGGGACCGATCAGCCGGGACTGCGAGTCCTTTAACTTTGCCCAGACTTTCACCATATCAAGAGTGGGAATGCCCTCGGTGATGCAAACGACCAGCGGGATGCCGGCATCTTCGGCTTCCAGAATGGCATCGGCCGCAAACGGCGGTGGGACGAAGATCATGGTGGCGTTGGCGCCGGTCTCGTTGACCGCGTCGGCCACGGTGTTGAAGACCGGCCAGCCCTCGTGGGTGCTGCCGCCCTTGCCGGGAGTGACGCCGCCGACAACGTTGGTGCCGTATTCGGCGCAGCCCTTGGCGTGGAATGTGCCTTCCTTGCCGGTAAGGCCCTGAACGATCAAACGGGTGTTTTTATCTACGAGTACCGCCATCTTATGCCCCCACCTTTGCAGCTGCCTTAACCGCCAGATTCGCTGCTTCCTTCATCGTTTCACCAACAAGAAAATTCAAACCGGACTCGGCAAGAATCTTTCTGCCCTCTTCGACGTTGGTGCCTTCGAGGCGCAGGATGATGGGCAGGGTGACATTCAGGTTGCGAGCTGCGGCGACCACGCCTGTGGCCAAACGGTCGACTCTCAGGATGCCGCCAAAGATGTTGATGAAGATGGCCTTGACGTTCTCGTCGGAAAGCAGAATGCGGAAGGCCTGTTCGATCTGTTCCTGGGTCGCGCCGCCGCCCACATCGAGGAAGTTGGCGGGGCTGCCGCCCGCGTACTGAATAATATCCATCGTCGCCATGGCCAGACCCGCGCCGTTGACCATGCAGGCGATACTGCCGTCGAGCTTGATGTAGTTGAGAGCGAACTTGCTGGCTTCCACCTCAAGCGGATCCTCTTCGGCGGTATCGCGCAGGGCCTTGATGGCCGGATGCCGGAAGAGGGCGTTGTCGTCGAATGTGATCTTGGCGTCGAGGGCAAAGAGCTTGTCGTCGGTGGTGGTGATGAAGGGATTGATCTCCACCAGCGAGGCGTCGGTTTCAATGAACGCCTTATAAAGGCTCTGCAGAAATGCGACGGCGGCATTGATCTGGGTCGCCTTAAGTCCCAGCGCGAATGCTAGTTTGCGCGCCTGCCAGGCTCCGAAGCCGACCGCCGGGTCGATGGATTCTTTGAAGATGGCTTCGGGAGTCTTGGCGGCTACTTCCTCGATCTCCATGCCGCCCGCTTGCGAGGCCATGAATACCAGCTTGCCGGTGGCGCGGTCCAGAACGATGCCCAGGTACAGCTCGCGATCGATGGACGCGGTTTCTTCGACCAGCAGGCGCTGCACCTTCTGTCCTTGCGGACCGGTCTGGTGGGTGATCAGCGTCATCCCAAGAATGTTCTTCGCGTGAAGCTCGGCGTCCTCGCGGGTGCGGGCCACCTTGACGCCGCCGCCTTTGCCGCGACCACCGGCGTGAATCTGGGCCTTGACGACAACACCCGAGGCGCCGTCATGAAAAAGCTTGCTGGCCACTGCCGAGGCTTCCTCGAGCGTATTGGCCACTTCGCCCCTGGGCACGGCAACGCCGTATCGCGCCAGGATTTCCTTTGCTTGGTACTCGTGAATCTTCATGGGTTGTTACGACCATCCTGCCACTGTTTGAAGGGATCGGGATCGGGCCCGGTGTGCGCCAGGTCAGAGGTGCCGTGTCAGCGGTAAACAAATACTATCCTGCGCCCTGAAGGGACGTAAACCACATACGTTGGGGCGGGAACTGCGGGAGGTTTCGTCTGGATTCAGGGAAAGGAGTGAGCGCCTCTTCCCGATGGTGGGGAATCCCATCTCATGCTTCGTTCCGAGCAGCCGATAGCGCTGATATGAGGGAGTTTTCTTCGGAGGATGCAAGGTGCTTTCGATATCTACTTCCGACTGGTCTCTGACCCGTCACGTCTATTGGGAACCAAGTAATTCGCTGCCGCCAGTGGACGACCCGCGGGAACTCGATCAAGTTGCCGAAGCGCTGATGACGCCGCAGGAAGCGCAAAAAGCGGCTTCCACATCCGCATTTTCGTCCGCAAATGGTGACGGGGTGAGCCTTTCTCTTAGTCAGGAAGCGCGGTCAGCTATTTCCAGTGGATCGATGCAGCTCTCCATTTCTTCAGAAAGCTCGACTGGATCGAATCCGACACAGAACCTGACCATTCAAATGAGCGGCGAGGCCTCCTTCACCCCTACGGTGATTGGCTTTGCCCAGGATGGCTCGATCCAGATCTACCAGGGTGGGTCGGTTAGCGAGGACTATCAAGCTTCCGCAGCGATATCGGCGGACGGCTCCTCATTGCAGATGGCTACCAGCATGAATGCTGCTGAACTAGTGACCAATGGAGAAGTCCTGCAGCTCAATTCCGCCACGTATGACAGTTCTTTGAACTTACAGGTTTCAAGCGGCCAAAGTTCAACCCAACAGACCGGCAGCGGGAGATAGGCGCGCTGTCTTTGTGCTTGCCGCGCAGCACTCCTTCGCTCTGCGATAGCCGGCTCCCCTGCCTTTGGATGCTCGAAAGTTTAGGATAGTGAGCATGGCCTCTTTGAGAGAACATCTGAAGTTGCTGGCCGAAGACGGCGCGGCATTGACCCAGGAGCAGGCTTCGGCCGTCCTCGTCGAGATTCTTTCCGGCAGCGTTCCGGAAGTTGAGACCGCGGCCCTGCTGACGGTGATGGCCACGCGCGGCGAGCAGGTCACGGAGTTGGCCGGCTTCGTGGAAGCCATGCGCGCCCGGATGAAACCAGTGCCCCTGACCGATGAGGAGCGCGATTTGCTGGTGGATACCTGCGGAACCGGTGGCGGAGGCCCTCTGACTTTCAATATTTCGTCAGGCGCGGCCCTGGTGGCCGCAGCTGCCGGCGCCAAGGTGGCCAAACATGGCAATCGCGCTGTTACCTCCCGCTGCGGATCGGCCGACGTGCTGGAAGCCCTCGGCGTCCCGATCGACCTGGAACCGGAGATGGCCGCTAACTGCCTGCGCGAAACCGGCTTCATGTTCCTGTTTGCGCCGCATTATCACCCGGCGATGAAAGCTGTCGGTTCGCTGCGCCGGGCGCTGGGCTTTCGCACCATCTTCAACCTTTGCGGCCCGATCACCAATCCGGCCCGTGCGCGTTCGCAAGTGATTGGCGTTCTTGCGCCCAGCAAGGTTCTGCTGGTGGGCCGCACGCTGGCGTCACTGGGAGCGAAGCACGCCTTCGTGGTGCATGGGACCGACGGCATCGACGAGTTGACGACAACCGGAGAGTCGGTTGTAGCCCGGGTCTTCGAGCAGGAAGACGGCACGTCCAAGCTGAGCGCCGCCCGCGTTACGCCGGAGATGTCCGGACTTCCGAGGGCCACGCTGGAGCAATTTGTCGGCGGCGACGTGCAAACCAACGCGTCCTACCTGTACGACATTCTGACCGGGCTGCCGGGCGCGCGCCGCGATATCGTGCTGCTGAATGCAGCGGCTGCGCTGGTGGCCGCCGGGCTTGCCGGGGATCTGAAACAGGGCGTCGCCATGGGCGCGGAGGCTGTCGACGCGGGCGAAGCCGCGGCGACGCTGGCCAAGCTGCGTCAGTTCGGAGAGAAGTACGGGAAGAAGGCATAGGCGCCAAAGAGCTTACAGCAGCCCGGAACGCCTTGTCAGAGTCCGTGAGAACAACCAGCAGAGCAGTGAAATCGCCAACGCTCCGGCGACCCATCCAGCGGACTCCAATGGTTGAAGGTCAGAGGCTCGGAGCGTGACCAACGGCATCTTTAGCGTGGTCAAGGCGGCCCAGACAGGTCGAGTCAACTCGAAGCCGCCCCACCCGAATACAGCGAGGGCGAGCAGGATTCCCGGAATGGCCCGCTTCCACGGGAACGAAATAGGCGTGGGCGCGACCACCCGTGCAGCTTCTTCCTGTACGCGATCCATGACCGAAGCAAGAAAGCCGGAAGTAGGCAGAATCTCTTCTTCTGTTGCCAGAGCCATGTCGAGCGCAGAGGGCAGCGCCGGGTCCAGATCCGCCTTGTGGGGTTCTGCGCGTTCCGTTCGGATTGATTCTGTCTTCAGACGGTTCATCGTGTGACCTCCGTACCTGTTCCGACGCCCGCGACACTATCGGGCTCAATTGAAGTAGATCCATAGGCGGCATGTTCGGAGGCAAGCTGCGGAAACCGTCCGCGCAGTTGCGCCCTTCCCCGGGCAAGCCGCGCCTTGAAGGTTCCCTCGGGCATGCCCATGGTGGCCGCCGCCTGCGCCACGTCCATCTCATGAAAATAGAAGAGGATGACCGGCTCACGGTAACGTGGCGGCAGCGCCAGCACTGCCCTGCGCACCGTCTCGGCGCTCTCTTCCGTCGCCAAGGCGTGAAACTGCCTGGCTGCGCGGGAGGGTTCCTTCGCCGCATCCAAGGGCAAATCCACGGTGGGGAAGCGCTTCAACTCGGAACGAAAGACGTTGGCAGCCAGCGCGAATAGCCAGGTTGAAAAGCTGGACTCTCGCCGCCATTGGGACAGACCGCGCCACGCACGGAGAAAGGCTTCCTGGGCCATCTCCTCAGCGCGGGCACGGTCGCGGCAGTAACGCCAGGCCAGGTTGATAAGCGGACCCTGCCACCGGCGGACAATCGCTTCAAAAGCACAAACATCGCCGGCGAGCACCCGCTCGACACATTCCAGATCGCTTGCGGCCAGATCGGCGTGCGAATTGGCGGCTTTCTGACTCAACCAAGATGTCCTCTGTGCGGTGGGACTGCGGAGGAGAGAAGCGGGTTGCATTTTCTTTGTGGCGCGCTCCATTCGGCATTGAGGAGACTGGGAAGCCGCGGAGGCGGGTAAGAGCCTCCGCGGCGTTGAAGCTCAGCCCAGCGACGCGAGGGCGCGCAAGATGTCCGCACCCTTTGTCTTCCAACCCTTGCCCATCGCCTGCAGTGCAAAGTCATCCGGCCGGAAGCCATGATGAACAAGGTGCAGAACGGTTCCTCCATCCGCCCGGGCGTCGAGCGTCCAGGTGACGGTGGTTTCGAGCCGATGGCCGTATTCTTCGTTCTTGCCCGATCCACCGTTCCATGTGTAGACGAGCCGGCGATGGGGCACTACCTCGAGTACCTCGCAATAGACGATGCCGTCCCAATCTCCCTGGGGCTGGGCGCGGAAGTTGAAGCTGTGACCGACGATAGGCGCTATGTCATTCTTCATCAACCACATGGCGAGCAGGTCTGGTTCGGTCAAGGCGCGCCAAACCTTTGCGGGAGGCTCGGCAAACTCATAATCCACAACAATCTGTTCGTTCCCTTTCATCCGGCATCTCCTTTATCTGTTTCACTCGTTATCTGTTGAAGCACCGCTCCAAGGGTGTTGAGCCGTTCCGGCCAGAAGCGCTGATAGTGGCTGAGCCATTGCACCAGAGGCTTCAAACCTTCGGGCGTGGCCCTGTAATGCGCGAAGCGGCCATCGCGGCGCTCGCTTACCAGACCGCACCGTTTGAGTACCCGCAGATGCTGCGAAATCGCAGGCTGCGAAACGCTGTAGCGGGCGTGGAGCTCGGTCACCGTGTGTTCGCGGGCGCAAAGCTGCTCGAAGATTGAAAGCCGCGTCCCGTCGCCGAGAGCCCTGAGCAATTCCAACTGCATGGGAAATGTATAAGCAAACGCTTATATATTGTCAAGAGCAACTTTTTGGCCGCTCCTTGCCGGCATGCGAAAAGCCGCCCTCCCAAGAAATGCAACCGGAATCCGCAGTCTACGGTCCCACCGATTGAAAGCAACAATTTCAAGTGATTTCAATCAGGAGGGCGTTATGGAACAACTCGCGATGTATCTGGGGCACATTTTTTCCAGTTCCGACGATGTGGCATTGGGGAACGGGATGTGGATCTTTCTTTCCGTGGCCTCGGTTGCGCTTTTCGTAGTGTTCATTCCAACGGTGTCTTGGATCGACGGCCGACGCAAGGAGCGCGAGGCTTATTACAAGGCGGAAACGATGCGCAGGATCACCGAATCGTCACCCGATGGAGCAAACGCGGCGCTCGAAATGTTGAAGGAAGAGGGCAGGCAAGAGCAGATCAAGATCCAGGAAGGGCTCAAAATTGGCGGGCTCATTACCGTTGCTGTAGGTATGGCGCTGGTAATTTTCCTGCGCGCGCTCCTCGGCAATGAACCTGTCTATTTGTGCGGCCTGATCCCGGCGTTCATCGGAGCAGCCATGCTCGGCTACGTATATTTCCTGGCCGCGCCCGTAAAGTAAGCGGCTGCTGACCGCCATCTGGCTTAGAGCGGTTCCAGGAAAGCTATCCCCAGTCCGAATTCGTGCAGGGTCGCCACTCGCTGGGGCTCGCGTCGACTTGTGGGGGTTGGCTCCGAGGCACACCATTCCTGGGACCGCTATAGCCCGCCCGAAAAGAAAGTGCGCGACCGGGCTTCTGTCCTGGCCCACAAGAAAAATCTTCTGCGCCGGGTGAATCCAGCCTCCAGTCCGCGCCATCGGAGTAATAGGTGTTCAAACAACTATATTCCGATAGCGTTCCTTTGCGGCCAAAATATAGCCCTTCAAGACTGGAGAGGATTCCCCATGGCCCCCAATGCACTGCGTCAGCCAACCATCTTTCTTCCCCACGGCGGAGGCCCCTGCTTCTTCATGGACTGGACGTGGGGGCCGGCCGACACCTGGAACGCGCCCCGGCGGTTTTTGGAAGGGCTGGCAGCAACGCTGCCGGCTTCGCCGAAAGCGATCGTAGTTGTCAGCGGCCACTGGGAAGAAACCGAGTTTACGGCCAGCGCCGCTCCCAAGCCGGAGCTGATTTACGACTACTCTGGCTTCCCGGAGCACACCTACAACCTGACATGGCCAGCGCCGGGCGCGCCCGATCTGGCGCACCGCGTCGCGGACCTGCTGGGCAAGGCCGGGTTACCGGCGGGGATCAGCCCCAGCCGCGGCTTCGATCATGGGGTTTTCGTACCCCTCAAAGTGGCTTTTCCCGAGGCCAAGATTCCGGTGGTTTCGCTTTCGCTGGCGGTTCCGCGTCCGAAATCTCCTTTGACCCGCGGCGGGTTTGATCCGGAACTCCACCTGGCGGCGGGCCGCGCGCTGGCTCCCCTGCGCGACGAGGGAATTCTGCTGATTGGCAGCGGCATGAGCTTCCACAATCTGCGCGCGTACCTTCAGCCGCAAACGCTGGTGAATTCCCGAGAGTTCGACCGGTGGCTGACCGCGGCCGTCGAGTCGCCTGAGGCGGAGCGGTCGAAGCTGCTGGCAGGCTGGCGCGACGCGCCCTCCGGGACCTTTTCCCATCCGCGCGAAGAACATTTGATTCCCCTGCTAGTGGCGGCTGGCGCAGGAGGCGAGGGTCCGGGACGCCGCATCTTCACCGATGAGCCCATGGGAGCGGCAATAAGCGCTTATCGTTTCGGAGATTGAAGGGCTTCGGCGCGCATAGCAGGAGGCGCGAACTACTCAAACGCGGCCTTGCAACAGAAGTCCCAAGCCAGCCGAAGACAGAATTAGCCATGTTGCGTTGACCTTAAATCGGATCAGCAACAGGGCGGACGCTCCGGCCATCGCCCAGGTCCATCCGTCAACGAGTGAAGCGCGGCCAAGCGGAAGTGCAACGGAGGCCATCAGTGCGACTGCTGCGGCGTTTACGCCATCCAGAAATGCGCCGGCGAGACTGGACGCGCGAATGCGCTCGGCTAAAGCGCCGACCAACCCCGCCATGACGAAAGAAGGGAGGAAGATTGCGAAGGTTGCGAGCGCCGCTCCGCTCCATCCGCGCAGCAGGTAGCCAAGGAAAGTGGCCGTGGCGAAGACTGGACCAGGGGTCAACTGGCCCGCGGTGACCGCGTCGAGCAGTTGCACAGGAGTGATCCAGTGCAGCCGGGCGACCAGATCGGCTTGCAGGAACGCTAGCAAAACGTACCCGGAGCCGAAGACAACCACCCCAAGCTTGAGGAATACCGCCAGCAACGAGAGCAGGCCAATGCCGCCAACTGCTGCCGAACCAACGGGAAGAGCTGCCGGAGAAAAAGAAGTGGCGAGGACGGCGAGGCTACCTTTCGACCCATCCGGGTAAGGTCGCAACTTGGCCAGCAAAGTTAGGCCTCCCGCGGCAATCAAAACCAAAAGCGGATGCAGGCCGAACAAGGCTGCGGCAGCACAGACGAGGCTCAAAAATGCCAGCGGAATCGTGCGCCAGGCCGAGCCTCCGAGCTTCCAAACGGCCTGGGCGAGGATGGCGAGCATGACGGGCTTCGCCCCATAAAGGATTCCCTTGGTGATCGCCATATTGCCGAATCGGACATACGACCAGGCCAAGCCCAAAGTAGCGAGCGAGGCGGGCAGGATGAAGCAAACTCCGGCAACAAGCAGGCCAGGCCATTTGCGGCGGCTGTAGCCGAGTGCCATGGCAACCTGGGTGGACCCTGGGCCGGGCAGCAGATTGCAGGCTCCCACCAGGTCGAGAAAGCGCTCGCGGGTCATCCACTTTCGGCGCTCAACGGCTTCGGATTGCATCAGGGAAAGATGAGCGGCCGGTCCACCGAACGCGGTCATGCCGAGGCGCAGGAAGAGCCGGAAGATCTCGCCCAGTGAGGTTGGCTCGGAAGGGGGAAAACCCGGGCCGGATGCGGGGTCGTTCACAGTGGGGAGCATGTGGCCGTACCTTGGTTCAGCGATCGCGTTCCTGATACCATTCGCGCCTGCGACCGATTTGCAGGCCGGAATCCACCAGCACCGCCAGCGTGCCAAAGATCATGCACAACTCGACGCGCGCCTCATGCAGAAAACTGAGAAGGCCATAGTGTGGCAGCTTGAGCAGCGCAAAAGGTCCGAAGGGCCGGCCAATCAGGACTGGGACCTTGGTGGTCGCAAGTGCGGAGATCATCACGATGAGCAGGACAAGCGCCGCATCGCCGGCGAAGAAATTGAACAAGATCGCGAAGCCGCCAACGATTTCGATTCCTCCGACGAGGGGCGAAACCACATTCGCGAAGGGGAACCCGATGGAGGTGAAGAAGGCGACGCCGAACTCATCTGGAAAGACAAACTTGAGAGCGCCTTCGAGGAGAAATACGATGCCCACGATTATGCGGATGAGGATCATCGGCAATTCTCGGCGCATCACAGCCTCCCGGCCCGAGCGGTTTGGCGAAGGCTTGCCCTTGGAAAAAGGGAAGGAGCACTCGTGGAGCCAGACATGAAGAAGCATACCTCAGTGGCCAGATGGGTTTGGGGAAAATCCGCGCGACCAAAGGTGCAAGGCCGGAATTCTTCGAAATTCCGAGGCTTGTCAGCACTGAAATAGAACAAATCAAAAGCGCTGAGGGGCTGGGAAAGGCGATTACATGGGTGGCGAAGGCAGATCGAGAAGGCGGTCAATGGCGGGAATCAGCTTTTCCGGCCTCGTGAAGGGGGCGTAGCGGGCAATGACGCGGCCGTCCCTCCCGACCAGAAACTTCGTGAAATTCCATTTGATGGATGAAGTGCCAAAAAGCCCCGCTTTGGACTTTCGGAGGAACTGAAAAAGTGGATGAGCCTCGGGTCCGTTGACATTCACCTTGGCGAAGATCGGGAAGGTGACGCCAAATCGGGAATGGACGAAAGCACAAATTGCATCCCCGGAACCGGGTTCCTGGGCGCCGAACTGGTTGCAGGGAAAGCCCAAAACAGACAGTCCGCTCAACCCGCGGCTGAGATACAGCTTTTCGAGTTCTTCGTATTGGGGGGTGAAGCCGCAGTGGCTGGCGGTGTTCACAATCAGCAGAACCTGGCCCTGGAACGCGGCCAGGCTTAACCGCTCCCCGGTCATCAATTCTGCTGAAAAATCATAGATTTCCGACCGGAATTGATCGTGCACGAAAAACCTCGGTGCCAAATGGATGTCCTGCATCGATTCGGCGCGTCTAAAAAATGGAACCGAGCACGGACCGGGAGGCAGCAGTTCCAAACCGTTCTGTTCCGGTAGACTGTGAATCAGGCCCATGGGGGTCGTTTCGTGTCCGCTAAGGGCAATTGCGGCAGGAAATGCGAAAGAAAGTGATGGTTGGAGCGGTCCCAGAACTCTCGTGCCGTTGGTGGAATCGCACAAGGTGTCACTTTCTTGAAAAAGATGACACTTGAGTGCACCGTTTCCGAGGCACAGCAACTGTGAAACAGCTGTCGCCGGCCGCAAGTCAGCCCTGCCGTTTGGGCGGGATGGGTGCGGTCCAATATAATCAGTCTTTCGCCAAGGCAGGACCAGATTTTTTCAGCAATGAGGGTGTGCATATTCTTCCCGTGAAGCGTAACCATGGACCGCACCAGTATTCGTGCTCGCCGCTGGGCTCCGGCCCAGTGAAGACCCAGCACACTTTCGCCCGTCGCGCTCTCGGAGCGGCAAGCCGCGCAAGCGTGCTGGGCTTTGCTCGCGTGATATTGATCCTCCTGTTGGTTTCCGCAGCAGTTGCAGTCGAGGCTCAACAGCCGCAGACGATCGAACAGATCCGCGTAATCGGCAACCGGCGCATTCCCAAGGAAACCATACTGGCGCGTCTCTTTACCCACCCCGGCGACACCTACGATCCGGTCTCGATCGAGCGCGATTTCAATTCGCTTTGGAACACCGCTTACTTTGAGAATCTGCGCATTGAACGCGAAGACTCCGAGAAGGGCATCATCCTGAACATTTTCGTGAAGGAAAAGCCCACGATTCGTGAGATCAACTACAAGGGGAACAACTCCGTCTCGAACTCGGACATTCTCGACCGCTTCAAGAAGGAGAAGGTCGGCCTCTCGGTCGAGAGCCAGTACGACCCCACCCGCATCAAGCGCGCCGAGACAGTGCTGAGGGACCTTCTTTCCGAGCACGGTCACCAGTTCGCCACCATCAAGACCGAGGTGAAGACAATTCCCCCGGCGTCGGTCCAGGTCAATTTCAATATCAAAGAAGGTCCGACCGTAAAAGTTGGCGAGATCCACTTTACCGGCAATGAGCACATCAGCAGTCTGGCGCTGCGCCGCTCGATGAAGAATTTGAAGCCGATCGGGATTCCCTACTCTCTGATTTTCGAGAATCTGTTTTCGCAGACATTTGACACCTCCAAGCTTGAAGAAGACACCGAGCGCGTGCGTCAGGCGTATCGCGACAAGGGCTATTACAACGCTGCGATCGAAGAGCCGAAGACCCAGATCCGCGATCAGGGCGGCCTGAACCTGCTGACCTTCCGCCCCAACAAGGGCAAGCGCATCGATATCCTGATGCCCGTCGAAGAGGGCGCCCGCTATCGTCTGGGCACCATCACTTTCACCGGCAACAAGGCGGCCAGGAACGAGAAGGCGCTGCGCTCCACGTTTGCTGTAAAGGATGGCGAATGGTTCAATGCCACGATTGTGGGCAAGGGCCTGGAAAACCTGAAGAAGGCTTACGGTCAGATGGGCTACATCAACTTCGGCGCTATTCCCAAGCCGATCTTCGATGAGGATAAGAAGACCGTCTCGCTGGCCATCGACATTGACGAAGGCAAGCCGTTCTTTGTGTCGAGGATCGAGTTCACGGGCAATACAGTGACCCGCGACAAGGTAATCCGCCGCGAACTGATGCTGGACGAAGGTTCGGTCTACAACTCCCAACTCTGGGAATACAGCCTGATGCGGCTGAACCAGATGGAGTATTTCGAACCCCTGAAGGTGGATCAGGACTCCGAAGCCCACCAGGACGCAGACGCCGGTACAGTCGATCTGCTCCTGAAGGTGAAGGAAAAGGGCAAGAACTCGATTGGCTTGAACGGCGGCATCAGTGGCCTGTCGGGAGCATTCCTGGGCGTCAACTACCAGACCAACAACTTCCTTGGCCTGGGCGAGACCCTCAGCCTTCAGGGCAACCTGGGTAATGTGAGCCGCCAGTTCATGTTCGGATTCACGCAGCCCTACATCCACAATCGCCCACTGAACATGGGCTTCCGCCTCTACAACACCAAGCAGGACTTTAACGCGGCCAAGAACTATCAGACGGGCGCCGGCGAATCGGCGAACCTGACCTCGGCTCAGAAGTCTCTGTCGCAGAACTACAACCAGGCATCCACCGGGTTGGACTATTCGGTAAGCTATCCCCTGCGGCGTCACGCTTTCCAGAGGGTGGGTTTTACCTATGCGTTGAGCAAGTCCTCGATCACCGCCTTCAGCACCGCGTCGCAGACCTTCTTCCAGACCATCAGCTTCCGGTCTGGGATTCAGGGCTCGAATGCGCTGAATGGGATTTTGAATAGCTCCGCGTCCTTCAGCTACGTGTACAACACGGTGAACAACCCGATGCGGCCTCGCACCGGCAAGGAGTATTCGGCTCTGCTGCAAGTGGCAGGTCTGTACGGAAATGTCCGGTATTTTACTCCGTCGCTGGCCTACAAGGGATTCTTCCCGATGCACTATCTGACGCCGAATGCCGGCGGCCGGAACGTGCTGGGTATTCGCGCCCAACTCAGTTATGTCCAGGGCTTCGGCGGCGATGTGGCGCCTCCCAACAACCGCTTCTACTCCGGTGGCGAGTCGGAACTGCGCGGCTTCGATATCCGCAGCGCGACACCCTATGGATATGTGCCGAGCCGAACCACCGTGCAGCTTACCAACCCCGACGGAACGCCCTGCGTGCCGCGCGACCCGACGAACCCGCAGCTGAGCCAGTGCATCAATATTCCACTGCCCATATACGGAGTGGCCTCCATTGGCGGCGATACCAATTTCAACTCCAACATGGAATATCGCATTCCAATCGCGGGACCGGTTACGTTCTCGTTCTTTAACGACTTCGGAGTCGATGTCGCCTTGAACAAGGGCCAACTGAAGCAGAGCCCCGAAGGCTTTGCGTCGTTGACGGCGCCGCTTTATGGCTGCCCGGTCTACAACAACGGGTCCTGCCAAGGCGGCATCCCGGGATCCCAGGTCGGCTTCCAGCGCGATATCCGGCCGGTGTCTGGCGCCAACTTTGTTCCCCGCATGTCGACAGGCGCCGAGCTTGCAGTGATTATGCCGGTCATCAACGCTCCGTTCCGCCTCTACTATGCCTACAACCCGCTGCGCCTCTACGAGCGGCCGTATTGCAACGATGTGGTGCTGGGAACCAACAAGGGAAGTTGCACAGCGGAACTGATTACCCGCGATATGTTCCCGGTGGGTGGTGCGGGTGACTACACCTATCAGGAGGCCATGCAGGCCTACGGAACACGTTATCTGTTCCGCGAGCCCCGCAAGACTTTCCGCCTCACAGTGTCAACCACTTTCTAGCGCCGGATTTGACGATCGAAACGAATGGCCGCCCACACCGGGCGGCCATTCGCGCAAAGGGAAGCAGCCGAAGACAATGCGCATGGGTAGAAAAGCAGATCCTCGATGCAACTCAGTGAGGATGCCACGCGGGTTTGACGCTCCCGGTGCGCCAACCTATAATCCAACCTGTCCCTGTCTGCGATTCCGACCGCGTCCAATACTCAGCCCTGTTCGACGCGGGGTCTTTCGAGAACAGCGATGGACTGTACGGGGGATAGGACTCATCTCGCGCCAGGGCGCGTCCAATCTATAGCAATCCCGAAGGAGTTCTCGAAACAAATGAAGCGCACTTATGTTCTCATTGCAACGCTGGCCTTGGGCACCGTCCTGAGCGCCGCCGCACAAACCACGCCCGCAGCAGCAGCGGCGCCAGCCGGCTCAGTCAAGGTGGCCGTCATTGCCTTCCAGGCGGCCGTCAGCCAGACCAACGAGTTCCAGCGCAACTTCGGCGACTTGCGCAAGAAGTTCGAGCCGAAGCTGGCTCAGCTGAAAACCATGAGCGACGAGAGTGAGACCCTGACCAAGCAGCTACAGGCACAGGGCGACAAGCTGAACGAGGCTGATCAGGCGGCCAAGGCGCGCGTGATCGAAGACAAGAAGAAGCAGGCGCAGCGCTTCAGCGAGGATTCGCAGACCGACTACCAGCAGCAGGTACAGGAAGTCTTCAACAGCGTGGCCTCCAAAGTGGGCGAGGTCCTGGTGAGCTACGTGCAGCAACAGGGTTATTCGATGGTCCTGGATGCGACGCAGCAGCAGCAGCAGGCGCCCATTGTCCTCTATGCCGCTCCTTCCAGCGACATTACCCGCCAGGTGATCGAGGCGTACAACGTGAAGTCTGGCGTTCCCGCTCCCGCTCCCGCACCGGCGGCTCCAGTCCAGAAGGCTCCAGTAGCTCATTGATCGGGAAACAGGCAAGAGTCAAAAGGCCCCGCTTGGCGGGGCCTTTTGTTTGCTGAGTCGATGGCCGAACTTATGCGCGGCAAAGGGCAGAATATTCATGATTCCGTGGTTTGACGCCCCTATTCTGCCCCCCTATAATCCAGATTAGTTCCCGCTGGCGTCTCCGTCCTCGCCTCTTCTTGTCTCTGCTCCGACCGGAGTGGTTCTTCCGATGAAAAGGCGGTAAGGTTGTTGAGGAGCCCCTGGCTTGTTCGTGCCGCAGAGTTCAGCCAGCGCACGGGAATTCTGAAGGAGTTTTTCATCCATATGAAGCGTTCGCTTGCACTTGCAGTTACGCTGGCCTCGGGGTTTGTCCTGAGCGCCGCCGCCCAAACACCGGCCGCCCCGACAGCGCCTTCCGGTCCGACCAAGATCGCCATTGTCGCCTTCCAGGCGGCAGTGGCTCAAACCAACGAGGGCCAGCGCAACTTCGCCGACCTGCAGAAGAAGTACGATCCCAAGCGGCAGCAGCTGAAGGGTCTGAGCGACGAAATCGATAGCCTGAAGAAGCAGTTGCAGGCGCAGGGCGACAAGCTGAGCGACGCCGAGCGCGCGACGCGCGCCAAGACCGTCGATGACAAGGAAAAGCAGCTCCAGCGCTCCGCGGAAGATGCGCAGAACGACATGAACCAGGAGATGCAGGAGCTCTATAACAACCTCGCCTCCAAGGTATACGACGTGATGGCAACTTACGCGCAGCAGCAGGGTTACACGCTGGTCCTGGACATTGGGCAGCAGCAGAGCCCGGTTCTGTATGCCACGCCGACGATCGATATTTCGAAGGCTCTCGTGGAAGCGTATAACGTGAAGTCCGGTGTGCCTGCTCCCGCGGCCCCTGCCGCCGCCCCCAAGGCCCCAGCAGCTCACTAATTCAGTTCAGGAAACGCTGACGCTTGAAACGGGCTCCGCATTGCGGGGCCCGTTTCAAGTTCGAAGGATGCAGACCTCGAAACCCAGGTTGTATGGAGAAAAATAATTAGGACCCACAGGTACCCTCCTGTGGAAAAATCTGTGGAATAAATCTCTCAATACCCGCGAAAAATCTCTGAATTGCCTCTTGCCTTTCGTGGGGCTCAACTGGTACAAGGCGTAGGTGGCTATTTATCAATGATATGTAGATGAAAAATAAGGGGGCCAGTGGGCTTGACACCAAAAAAAGGAAAAGCGCGCCGAAACGCGCTTTCCACAGATGCACATCAATAGCAGGTGACTTAAGGATCAACGTAGTAACGGGAGAAGCTACTTCTGCGCATCTTCGCCGATGCGCAATACGGCTAGAAACGCTTCCTGAGGTATATCGACCTTGCCGATCCGCTTCATGCGCTTCTTGCCTTCCTTCTGCTTCTCCAGCAGCTTCCTCTTTCGGCTGATGTCGCCGCCGTAGCATTTCGCAAGCACGTTCTTGCGCAAGGCGGCTACGGTTTCGCGGGCGACAATCTTGGCGCCGATGGCGGCTTGAATGGCCACTTCGAATTGCTGTCGAGGGATCAGCTCGCGCATCTTGGATACCAGCGCCCGGCCTCGATCGTAGGCGAAATCTTTGTGGACGATGATGGAGAGCGCGTCAACCGGCTCGCCACCGACCAGAATATCCATCTTCACCATCGGCGAGACCCATTCGCCAGCGAGTTGATAGTCCAGCGAGGCATAGCCGCGGGAGACAGACTTCAGGCGGTCGTAGAAGTCGAGCACGATCTCATTCAGCGGAAGCTCGTAGGTCAGAAGCACCCGGCTGGAAGTGACGTACTCGAAGTTCAACTGCTTGCCGCGTTTTTCTTCCACCAGTTTGAAGATGCCGCCGACATACTCCTCATTGGTGAGAATCTTGGCGGTGATGACAGGTTCGCGGATGCATTCGATATTCGTCGCGTCCGGCCAGCGGGAGGGGTTATCGACTTCGAGGACCGACCCGTCGGTGAGAGAGATGTGATAACGCACTCCCGGTGCGGTGGTGATGAGGTCGAGTTCGTACTCGCGCTCCAGGCGCTCCTGAATGATCTCCATATGCAACAGGCCTAGAAAGCCGCAGCGGAAGCCGAAGCCAAGAGCGACCGAGCTTTCCGGCTCGAAGAAGAACGAGGCGTCGTTGAGTCGCAGCTTTTCGAGCGCGTCGCGGAGCAGCGTGTGCTCGTGCGAGTCAACCGTATAAAGCCCGCTAAAGACCATTGGCTTGAGCTCTTCAAAGCCTGGCAACTGCGCAGAGGCAGGATTGGCGACGTCAGTAACCGTGTCGCCGATCTTAGTGTCGCCAACGTTCTTGATGGTTGCTGCGAAGAAGCCCACCTCGCCGGCGCGCAACTCGGCAATCTCGACCGGCTTGGGCATCAGGACGCCCATGGAGTCCACGTCGTACATCTTTCCGTTGGACATGAAGCGGATGCGTTGACCCTTGCGCAAAGTGCCCTGCATGACGCGTACAAGCACGATTACTCCCCGGTAGGCGTCAAACCATGAATCGAAGACCAAAGCCTGCAGAGGGGCATCTGCATCGCCCGTAGGGGGCGGCAGGCGGTGCACGATGGCCTCCAGGACAGCGTCAATGCCAACGCCGGTCTTGGCGCTCACGGGAATGGCATCTGTGGCGTCCAACCCGACAGCTTTCTCGATTGCTTCCTGAGTGCGGACAATGTCGGCCGAGGGCAAGTCGATCTTGTTGATGACGGGAATAATCTCCAGCCCGTGATTGATGGCCAGGTAAGCGTTGGCGAGGGTTTGTGCCTCAACGCCCTGGCTCGCGTCCACCACAAGGAGTGCGCCTTCGCACGAGGCAAGGGAGCGCGACACCTCATAACTGAAATCGACGTGCCCGGGCGTGTCGATGAGGTTGAGCTGATAGGTATTTCCGTCTTGCGCCTTGTACATCATCCGCACGGCGTGGGCCTTGATGGTGATGCCGCGTTCGCGCTCAAGATCCATGGCGTCCAGGATCTGCGCCTGCATGTCGCGGCCGGTCACTGAGCCGGTGAATTCTAGAAGGCGGTCGCTCAGCGTCGACTTTCCATGGTCGATGTGGGCGATGATTGCGAAATTTCTGAGGAAGCGTGAGTCCATGAGGGGTAGCGAAAGAGGGCGAATTGCGCCGTCCTGCGCGCGGAGCCTCCATGGCATAGCTTATCATCGGCATAGGTTCATCAGGGTTCTTTCGTGACCGAGGCGTCAGCAACATCGATGGGGAAAAGTTTGAAGCGGTTCTATCTGCACACGCCGGCGCTGCTGGCGTTGTCTCTGGCCGGGTGTTACCCGTCGCAACCTTCGGTGAATGCGGCGGGCGCGAGCCCTCAGGCCACCGCACCAGCGTTGCCCGCGCCGCAACAGGCGTCGGCGCCCGCAGTCTCTCCTGCTCAGTCTGCAGATGAAGCGCGTCAACAGCACTTGCACGAACTGATTCAACAGGTGAATGCAGCCTTTGCCAAAGGCGAAGCCGCCTATCGCAAAGGCCAACTTCCCGAGGCCAAAGTGGAATTCGACCGCGCAGTGGACTTGATGCTGGTCAGCGGCATCGATATCCGCACGGAACCCCGGTTGCAGGAGGAATTCGAACGCATCGTCGACGGGGTGAATGCCCTCGAAATGGAGGCGCTCAAGCAGGGAAATGGATTCGAAGCGAAGGCCGAGTCTGCGCCCGCTGACGTGGCCGAAGATGTGACATTCGTAGTGGATCCGAACCTGGTAGCGAAGGCCAAGGCGGAACTGGCAACCACCAAGTCCGACTTGCCTCTGGTGGTCAACGACTATGTGGCGGCCTTCATCAATTTCTTCGCGAATACACAGAGGGGCCACTACACGCTGCTGCACTCGTTCCAGCGCGGCGGCCGGTACAAGGCAATGATTGAGCGGGTAATGGCCGAAGAGGGAGTGCCGCAAGATCTGATCTACCTGGCGGTCGCCGAGTCGGGTTTCAATCCGCGCGCCATGAATGCCAAATCGCACGCCGGCGGAATGTGGCAGTTCATGCCTTCGGGCAGCTACGGGCTGGTGCGCAACAGCTACGTGGACGAGCGTTTCGATCCGGAAAAATCCACCCGCGCCTATGCCCGCTACATGAAGTTCATCTATGACCAGACGGGCGACTGGTACCTTTCAATGGCCGGATATGACTGGGGCACGGGCAACGTACAGCGCGCAGTGCAGAAGACTGGCTACGCGGATTTCTGGGAACTGTACAAGCGCAACAATCTGCCCATCGAGACGCGGAACTATGTGCCTGAAATTCTGGCCGCGATCATTATCGCCAACCATCCGACGCAGTATGGTTTCGACGACGTTACGCTTGACCCTCCGGTGCTCACGGACACGGTGACGATCAACTACTCCGTGGATCTGCACCTGGTCTCCGATATTGTGAAAGCGCCGATGGAGGAACTGACGGCGCTGAACCCGAGCATGCTGCGGGTCGTGACGCCACCAGAGACATCCTTCGATCTGCATCTTCCGGCGGGCACGGCGGCACTGTTTGAGAAGGCGATCGACCGGATTCCCGAGGCCAAGCGCAACGCATGGCGCTATCACCGTGTGCAGTCCGGCGAAACACTGACAGCGGTTGCGCGTGAGTACCACGTTACGCCCGCCGACCTGGCGGAAGCGAATCAACTGGAGCCGAGCGCCGCGCTGGATAACGTTGAGGCGCTGGCGGTGCCGACCGCTCCAGCCGCCGCACCGAGCATGCGCACACTGATGTACACAACGCGTAAGGGCGACACGCTGGTGACAATCGCCGATCGCTTCGGCGAATCGCTGGATCAGCTGCGCCGATGGAACAAGATTGCTGGGTTCAAGGTGGAACCAGGACGCCGTCTGCACGTGGGAGAAGCCGCGAATCTGACTCACGCCACGCGCGGTCATCATCGTGCGGCGTCGGTGACCGTGCACGATGAAGGCACTGCGAAACCGCATGAATCGCCGTCGGCCAAAGGGAATGCGACAAAATCTGCCGAACTATTTTCAAAAAAGGAAAGCGGTTCCGCGCACCATGCTAAGACATCCAGCGCCAACAGCGAAAAGCGTGGAGAGAGCGTGAAGTCCGCAACTGGAGCGAGGAAGAGCGGGAGTGCGAAAGGGAAAATGCACACCACTGCGAAGACCTCGAAGAAGAGCAAGGCGCCTGTCCCGAAACAAAAATAGACAGGGACCTCATTACATACTTGTCATCCGGTAGGCTTTCCGTGCAAGCTATTGCTACAATGGCTTCCGCGAACGGAAAGTACTTGGCCGTTGTGCGAAGGATCAAACTGATTGAAGAGCAGCGGAAGACCGCTGGAGGCAAAGGATGGAAGAAGTATTCAAGATGTATGCGATGGGAATCGGCGATCCGGATTCGGAACCGGCGGAGCTTGATCCGGATAACGAAGAGGATTTCGAAGACGATCAAGACGAAAGCCCTGCCGTTCTTACCTCTTCGGATGACGACGAGGGAGTGATTGGCGAGGTTGTGATCGAGGTCGTTGGAAAGCCAGCAGCCAAGCCAGCCCGCAAGAAAGCCGCAAAGAAGCAGGCGGCGAAAAAGGCTGTAGCGAAGGCTGTATCGAAGGCTGTAACGGAGGCTCCGGTCACGAAGGCTCCGGCCAAGAAGGCAGCCGCAAAGAAAGTCGTGGCCAAAAAGGCCGCAACTAAGTCCGCCGCAAAAAAGAAGACCACTGGCGTGAAGAGCGGAAAGGCCGTAGCCAAGAAGGCTGCAGCCGGTAAGAGCGCCAGCAAACCAAGCAAACGAGGTACAACATTGGCCGTTAAGAAAGCAGCAAAGAAGGCGCCCGCCAAGAAGGCAGTCGCGAAGAAAGTCGTCGCGAAGAAGGCGGTAGCGAAGAAGGCACCGGCAAAGAAGGCCGTAGCCAAGAAGGCAGTTGCCAAGAAGGCTCCGGCCAAGAAGGCAGTCGCGAAAAAGGCTGTAGCCAAGAAGGCAGTTGCCAAGAAGGCTCCGGCCAAGAAGGCAGTCGCGAAAAAGGCTGTAGCAACAAAGGCAGTCGCGAAGAAGGCCCCTGCAAAGAAGGCCCCCGCGAAGAAGGCCGCACCCAAGAAAGCAACCAAGTAGGAACCGCAACAGGCAACGCAAGGCAAGCAAAAGAGCCCGGCAAATCGCCGGGCTTTTTTGCGTCTGCAATCGGTTGATTGTCTATCGAGTGGTGGTCCCGGAGAGGATCTGCACAAGGTGCCCGCGATGGTGAGCCAAATAATCCTCGATCAGAAAACGCAGCGACACCGGCGCGTTTTCGCCGACCGTGCAGCGCGCATCCAAAGCGTCGGCCGGGATGTTCTCTACGACCGCGGCCAAGATCTGGTTCTCAGTCTGCCACCATTCGAGCAGCGTGGGCCATGACTGACTCTGGTAGCCGTGCATGTCGACCCAGGCTTCTTGCCGATAGCTGGGCCCGGAATAAGATCCTTCCGTCGCGGCACGAACAAACCGCTGGCGATTGTTGGCAGCTGAGTCCATCAGATGCCCGAGAATCTCTTTGCGCGTCCAGCCGCCTTCATGCCACGGCACATCCGCAAGCTCAGCCGGCATGCTCAGCAAAGCTGCGCGCATGGATTGCAGCTCGACCCGGAATTGCAAGGCAAGTTCAGTGGGCATCTATCCTCCGACACGAAACAAGCTACCCGCAACAGAAGAACAGCGGCCATTCACGCAACCGTCCAGGTCCGTCTGGTCAGGCCCGTCGGCTCAGGTCCGAGGGTGCTCTATTGACCGCCAGACGCGGCACCCTTGAGCGCATCGATTGCCGCCAGCACTTCGTCAGAATGGTGCTGAACCTCGACCTTGGTCCACACCTTCACGATCTTCCCCTGCGGATCGATCAGAAAGGTGTTGCGATTGGCAATCTTGAACGTAGCAAAGCTACCGAGGGATCCGTAGGCGTCGACCACTTTGTGCTCGGGATCGGCGAGCAGGCGGAAGGTGAGGCCCTCCTTGGTGCAGAATTGCTTATGGCTGTCGGGAGTATCGAGGCTGACGCCCAGGATCACGGCATTGTCCGCATCGAACTTGGCTTGGTCGCGTTGAAAATTGTGAGCCTCGATGGTGCAGCCCGTGGTCATGTCCTTGGGATAGAAATAGAGAACGACCCATTTGCCGCGAAAGCTGTCGAGAGCGATTTGCGAGCCGTCCTGGGAAGGCAGGGTGAAGGTTGGGGCAAGCTGTCCGACCGTGGGCATCATCTGGTCGGCGGCGTGGACAGAAACCAGCGCAGCAGCGCATACAGCGGCGGCTGCAGCAAAAAACAGAATCGACTTGCGCATAAGAAAACCTCCGAAAGGCAGGAATCAAGGAACAAGGCACAGGAAAAGAGCTCCTGAGCCGGTGAGCGTCACTCCTGATGCTGGAACAACAGTGGGGAAGTCCTGTTGCGATCCAGCACAGGCACAAACGTTCGATGCGGAACCAGGGGCCCGCGTCTCAGAATCAATTCCGCGATTCACAAGAGCTGCCACCGCGGCGATGCGACGATGGAGATCCCAGCCGCGTTGGCCCGCGCCAGCAACGCCTCGCGGTCAAAGAGCAAGGTACGGTCCGCTTCCAGCGACAGGCAGGTTGCGCCGGCTGCGATCATGGCCTCGATGCTGCGAATGCCGATGACCGGTACGTCGAAGCGCATGTCCTGGTTCGGCTTGGCAATCTTGACTACGGTAAGTTCGCGCCCCAGAGTGGACGCGTCATCATCGAGCGAACGCATCAGTTGCCCGGCGCGCTCAATGGCTGCGTCGGTTCCTTCCATGGCTTCCACCGCGACGCATGCCTGTGCGGCCACGACAACCGTCTGCCCGATATCGAATCCGGCCACGGCCCACGCGACGCTCAACCCGTAGTCGATACTTTTGCGCTCGTCCTCGCTGGGAGCTCGCTCGGTGAGGATGCCTTCGCGGGCCAGCAACGGCTCAAGGAAGGAAGTGGAACTGATCAGCTCAATTTCCTCGTCGCCCAGCACCTTGGCTACCGCGCCCAGCAGCATGTCGGTGGAGCGGGTACGCAGATTGAGCAGCAGCTTGGCCAATCGCCAGTCCGGGCGGATGCTGCTGAAGATCTGCTTGTGCTTGACCTGGCCCGCCATGACGGCCTTGCTGACGCCTTCCTTGTGGAAGGTGTCAATGAGACGCGACAGCTCCCCCAGGGAGAGCCAGTAGACGGTAATCTGTTCGTCGGCGGCAGCCCGTGCGTCGATCTCGGGATCGGTCTCTTCGCGGATCGCCGCCACTACAACAGAGTGCCCCTCGGCCCGCGCCGCGTCGAGCAGCAGAAAGGGAAAGCGGCCATTTCCGGCGATCAGACCGAGTTTCATTGAGCTGCCACGCTTCTCGACATCTGTTTACTTGATCACTCCGCGATGGCTGCGCTCGATGAAATCGACCAGGAGCGCCGCGTCTTCGCCTTCCAGTTCCTTGATCTTCTCAACTGCCTGCGTGGTGTTGAGCTTGGAGACCAGAAGAAGGCGAAAGGCCTTCTGCAGGGTCTTCAGCCGTTCCGGGGTAAACCCGCGCCGCTCCAAACCAACCTTGTTGATGCCGAATGCCTTGTTCTCGCGCCGGGCCGCGGTCTTGGAAAACGGCAGCACGTCCATGGTGACAATCGTGCCTCCGCCGATGAACGCGTATTTCCCAACAGTGCAGAACTGGTGCACGGGGCAGAAGGCGCCCACGGTCGCAAAATCCTCGATGACGACGTGTCCGGCAAGAGTGGCCAGGTTGGCGAGAATGCAGTGACTGCCAACCTGGCAGTCGTGGCCAATATGGACCCCCGTCATCAGCAGATTGTTTGACCCGACCCGCGTTATGCCGCCACCGCCCGCAGTGCCGCGGCTGATGGTCACGCTCTCGCGGATGGTGTTGTTGTCGCCCACAACCAACCTGGTTGGTTCGCCCCCGTACTTCAGATCCTGGGGAGCAACGCCCACCGCGCAAAACGGATAAAGGGTGTTTCCAGCTCCGATACGGGTGTGTCCGTCCAGCACCACGTGAGAGACGAGCTGGCATCCCTCGCCCAATACAACTTCAGGGCCGATGGTGCAAAAGGGGCCCACGGTGCAGGAATCGGGAATCACGGCCCCGGCAGCGACAATTGCGCTGGGATGGATGCTCACCGTGCAGCCTCGGAGGGAGTTTCTGCAACGACGCCGTTGGCTTCGGCTGGCGCAGGTCTCGCTTCGCGGGTGCGGGGAACCACCTGGCAGGTCAAAGTAGCCTCGCAGGCAAGCTTGCCGTCCACGTATGCCTTGCCTTCCATACGGCCGGCACGGCTGCGCAACGCCAGCACATTGACCTCGATCATCAGCTGATCGCCGGGGGAGACCGGGCGGCGGAACTTGGCGTTTTCGATACCCGAAAAGACGACCAGCTTCTTTTCGCGGTCTTCCATGGCGGCGGTCATCAGCAGGCCGCCGGCCTGCGCCATCGCTTCTACGACGAGTACGCCGGGCATGATCGGATAGCCGGGAAAGTGACCCTGGAAGAAGGGCTCATTGATGGTTACATTTTTGAGAACCACAACCCTTTTGGAAGGTTCAAACTCGATCACCCGATCGATCAGCAGAAAAGGGTAGCGGTGGGGCAGGAAATTCATGATTTCCTGAATGTCAAAGCGTGCGGCAGACGTCATTCTTGAGCTCCAGCGAGCGAATGGGCTAGAGCGGTTCCAGAAAAGCTATACCCAAGCCGACTTCATTCAAGGTCGCGCTCGCTGGGGCTCGCGTCGACTTCCACCCCAGCGACGAATACCTATCGCTGGGGGCCCGGACTTGAGGGTATAGGTGCCGAGGTGCACCATTCCTGGAACCGCTGTAGGCCCGATTGCACTCGAATGGATTATAAATCGGCATTGCCTTGGCGATCTCGTCATGCCGCGAGAGGTCTACTTCTTCGCTCGGTGCGCCACCGCATCCACATTCCAGAAGTCGGCATCCAACGGCTGGTTAAACTGGACCCGCGTGATGTACTGCTGACGCACCATATCGTCGTTCTTGAACCGGCTGATGGTGAAGGGCGTCGGAAAGCCCCCGACAACGTGGTAGTCGTCGTACTCTTCAGCATCCACATTCTTGTCCTTGTAGAGCGGGTCGCGCCACTCAAAGCTTCTCCGCAGCGGCAGATGCGTCTGCACATCCATGAGAATCGTGACGCCCTCGTTGTCGCCGGAGATCAACGTTACCTGTTCGGCCAGATGCCGCGCGGCCAGGTGCTGGCCCTCATAAACGAGAATGGTGCGTGGATCCTTGAGCCAGACTTTGACGGCCGTTTCAATGGAGTGGTCTCGGCGGCGTAGAAAGTCGTCGACCTGATCCTGCGGCAATGGTCCCTTGCCCTTGTAGGTCACCTCCCAGCCAGTGCGCCCAAGATAGAACTGGAGCACATCGCGGTGCTTGGTGTACTCATAGCGGTCTTTGTCGGGCCAAGAGTGGTACTCCCAAAAAAGCGTCGTGCCGACATCGGGGTTGCCATGAAAAAAGGCGGCTACATGTCCCTCGCGCATCTGGTTCTTCATGTCCAGCCAAGCTTGCCCGCCCAGAGCCTGCACCATCAAGTCCAATGCGGCACGCGCCTTTTTTGCATTGTCTTCGCCTGGCGCCGCAGCCGCGGTCTGGGCCATAGCAGGCCTGGAAACAGCAGGAACGAGAAGGGCAATCGTCGCCAAAGCGATCGGCAAAAGGCTGCTAAGTCTGCGCATCTGGATTGTCTCCTGAACCGCTTCTGAGATTGAGTATGCTGCAACAGTTAGACGACAGGGAAACTGCTTGGATTGTTTCGCGTTTGCAGGACCACCGCATACAACGGAGGCCAAACTCGAACAGCTTAACCCACTAATACGGCCCCGCCGTTGACATTCAAGATCTCGCCCGAGATGAACCCCGCCAGGGGCGTGCATAGGAAGAGCACTGGTCCGGCAATCTCCCAGGGATGCGCAGGCCGGCCCACCGGAATGCTGCCGGCGATCTTCGGACCCAGTTCCGGATCGTTCAGCGTTGCGGCTGACATCTCCGTGGACACCCACCCCGGTGCAACGCAGTTGACGCGAACGCTGCGCGGGGCCAGCTCGCTCGACAAGCTCTTGGTCAAACTGATCAAAGCTCCTTTGGATACGGCATAGTCCGCGTGGAAGGCCTCGCCTCGCTGCCCGGCGGTTGAGCTGATCAGCACAATATGCCCAGCTGCCTCGCCTGTTGTTACCGGACCTTGTCGATCGAATTGGGCAACCGAAGCCTGCACTAGCCCAAAGACCGCGTCGAGGTTGACGGAGAGGGTACTGCGCCATTGCTGAGCGGTCATCTCTGCGATGGGGACGTCCTGAGGCGGCCAGATGCCGTGATTGGCCACCAGGCAGTCGAGGCGTCCAAAGGCGTCGACAGCGGCCTCTACGAGGGCGCGGCCGTCCGCGGTGGAGCTCAGCTCCTGCTGGATGGCGACGCAGCGCTCCGGGCCGCCGCACTCGGCCACCAGCGCATCGGCCTCTTTGCGGGCCCGCCGGTAGCTGAAGGCGACGCGCGCACCGGCCTGGATGAATAAACGAACGGTGGCTGCGCCAATTCCGCGTGAGCCACCTGAAATGAGGGCGACCTTGCCCTCAAGGACCAAAGGAACTCCTGACATAGCCCCAAGCTACTGCATCGCCAGATGCTGTGTCGAGCAGTGAGAACAAAGGCCGGGGGCGGAGAAGAAGGGCATGCGGATGGTGTAGCAGGCAAATCGGAATAACACGCTCAAATTGCGCGCAGCATCCGGGCCGGCAGAGAAAAAATGGCCTTCATCAGATCCAACACGCCGCCGACCGCGATTCCTGCCAGGCGAAAAGGCAGTAGCAACAGCCACACCAATGGATAAAGAACCAGCGCCGCAAGGGCCAGCGGCCAACAAAGCACAAACAAGATGCACCACAAAAGAAACTTGACCATGGACGGCCCTCCAGAGCGGGCATCCACTCGCCCACTGTCTTCTACGCGGAACGGGTGCTGCCGGTTCCGTTCCCGGTATCTAACGTACTTGCGCCGGGGTCCCTGAAACGGGGAGGGCCTTGGCCTGACCTGCGTCCTTGGGTGCTGCGGGCGCGGCGCCGGACCTTTGCTTCGTCTTTGGCGTCGGGGCCGGACGGTCGGCGGCTCGACGCCGCGACGCGGCGGGTTTGGGCTGGGGACTCGCATCGGCGGTAATGGAAGGCGGCGATGGAGGCGCAGCTTCCAAACTCACCGGGATCTTGGGGGCCGGCGGCGCCGGTGAGGAGACCTTTGCTGTCTCGGGCTTCTTCTGGGCGGCTAAAGCAGCCAGCCGATTCATGGCATCCCGGGGAGACTCTCCGGGCCTGCGAGCATGCAAGGCCCTGCGGGCCGAGGACGCGGGTGCATCGGGCCCGGCTGGCGCACTGCGAAGTGAAGCGTTGTGCAGGATCGTGGTCTGGACCAATGTAGGCTGTTTCGCATCCGCTGCCGGGGCCGCAGAAGGAGCAGCGCTTGACTGCGGAGACACTTCGGTCTTGGGTGCGGCCTGCACGGCCGAAGGGGTAGGCTGTGCTGTAGGAGCAGCCACCGCCACGGGAGGCAAAGCAGGAGGCTGAATCAACGGCGCGACAACCGGCGCAGGCATCACAGCGACCGCGGGAGAAGAACTCGTCGCAGGTTGTGGCGCAGGTGCCGAAACAGTGAGCGGGACAACCGGATCCTTCGCCGGTTGAGACGCGGGTTTTGCCGGATCTGTGGCAATGGCCGCGACTGCCGGAGTCGCGGTCGCAGAGGGCGCAGGCGGAGCTGCTCTTGGACTGGCAGGAACTGGCATCTTCGGAAAGAGGAGCTTCTTGGACGGTTTCACGAAGACGGTGAATGTGCCGGGCTCGTCGACAGAAGTAGAAAACCCGCACTGATTCGGCGTGCTGAGCCCATCGCGTCGAACGCGGTCCACACTGAAGGCCTCGCTACGCGGCTTGCGCTGACAAAGTGCCGCACCGGTCACCCAAACCTGCAGAAATGGCAAATTGGAGATGCGATTCGAAAGCCGGGCTTTGCCCTCCTCGTCGGTGAGAGCCTCTTCGTGCCAGGTCTGTTCGCGCAGGTCGTGCTCGTCGTACCCGGCAACCGCAAGGATATGCGCCCGAGGAACCGGCTTGCCATCGAGTCCGGAGCGGATTTGAACTGTGATCGGCGCGTCGTGAATTGCCGGGAAGGGCTCGTTCGCACAGGCGAATGTGGAGAGACCGAGCGCCAGTCCAACTGAAAGTGAGCTTACGAGAATTCGAGCCACACACGATGCCATGAGAAGATTATCCGCCCACCTATAGGAATCCAGAGTTCCCTAATCGCTCCAGGTGAAAAGAAGCCGTCTTTCAGTCCTGCATGCAGACTTGGGAACGCCCGCGGGAACCGGCCGCGCGAAGGTACCTCATTTCGTCTTGACCTTTTCCCGTTCCGCGAGTATCTTCTTTCGCTCACGGATGATCTTTGCGCGCTCCTTTTCGGGTGAGGCGAGCACGGCCTTGGTTCGCTTGGGCAGCTTTTCATAGATCAGTGAATGCGCGCGGCGCAACTCGTCCTCGATCTGGCGCGCAGGCAGAGTATCCCACCGCTCGAGGGAAACCCAGAATACCCTGGCAAGGTGAGGGGAAGCGAAGACGCCTTCGTTCTCCTGCAATTCATGGAAGCGCTCTGCCCCGCAGTGGAACCAAAGCACGCCGGGGCTCACACCATCCACATCGGTCATGGCGAACATCTTGCCGCCAATGGAGCGGTCGCCCACCCAATAGACCAGGTGGTGGCCCCAGTTCAGGGTTTCGGAGACATAGGGAAACGCCAGGCAGATTTCGCGAATGCGCTCGTTATCCATGGGAAGAGTGTAGGACGGAACGAGGAAGCGGAAAAGGGGAAAGAAGGCAGTGATCAAGCAGCCCGGCCGCCAGCAGAAAGCCGGACTGCTCTTGGCTTAATATCGGGCTTCGAACTCCCGGAAGCGCCGCTCCAACTCCCACTGGGCCGCGGCCTTTTCGTTCGCGTCCAGAAATGCCTTGCACGTTGGTGTGGGCGCGACAACTCCGAGCGGCTGGCCCGCGCAGGCAGTCACGGAAACTCCGAACGCATCCGGAGCAGCCCAGAGACTGGCGCCGGCCAGGAAATCATGCTCCAACCCGGTACGCGCCAATTGCTTCAAGTCCGCGTAGCTGAGGTGGTAATCCAGAGCCGCGCGCACGTATTCCTTGGTGATGTCGATGCGGCTGACGCCCTCATCGTCTGTCGACAGGGCGACCGGGACATGAGCAGCGCGGTATTGCGGAAAGGGATGTTTGGCGCCGTCAATCCCGAGAATCTGCTCGTTCGAACTGAGATTGATCTCGACCATCACGTGCTTCTTCGCCAGTTCCGCGAGCAGTGCCCGCGCGTTGTTCTCGTACATCACGTCCACACCGTGCCCGATACGCTCGGCATGACCGAGCTCGACAGCCTGGCGGATGTGAAAGCGAAGCCCCTCGGGAGGCACGATTCCGGGAGCCAGCTCGCCGGCGTGCAAGCTGATATGCACCTTGGGATATACCGAATGCAGGTATTCGAGCATCTGCATGTGCAGCGTGTAGTCCCGCATGGAAACATAACTGTCCTCGGGCTGCACAAAGTTGATGCCGACAAAATCGCCCGGCTGGGTCTTGCCGTTTGCGCCGGGGGCTGAGTCTTGGATGGTTTCAAAACCCAGCAGTGTCTGGGCGAAAACCTGCTCGGGCGGGAAGGCGCGCAGAATTTGATAAATGGAGCGAACTTGCACCGAGCAGGCCGGCGCGGCCTGAGGGGTCTCGCAATGCTCCATCTCGCGGCGTTTCGCTTCAGAGGCCAGGACTTCCTCGCGGTCAACGGCGACTTCGTCCCGCAGTCCATGGTCGAGCAATTGCTGGCGGAACTTTGCAAAGTCAGGGTGGTTGGGGTCAAGGTTCCAGCCGATCTCGTGCGCAATCTGTGCGGCGCGGCTGAACGGCGGGGTCTGCATCAATTCCAGGTATTGCTGGTTTTGAGCAGCGGCAAGGCTGGCAGTCTCATCGATCCACTCGGCATTGTGGCGCTTGTTCAGCCCGCCGAAGCGCCCAAAGGTTGCGAAGAACTGGTCGTGGCCGCTTAATCCGGAGGTGGGAACAAAACTGCGCATCGAGAACGCGTCGATCAGCCGATCGTACAGGTCTTGATTGCTAGGGACCAAGACAGCAGGGATGAGCGGAGCGGCACAGGGAGGCTTGGCAAGGCTGAGCGCGGTTGGGTCGACACAGAGCCCGTCCTCACCGGCGGCGCGGATGAAGCTCTCCGCATACACCGCCCCGGAAAGGTGGACATGCAGGTCGGCCCCCTTGGGGAACCCGGACAGAAACACACGCAGAGGAAGCGGGCCGCCGTTAACCGCAACCTGATAGGCACGGGCCGCGCGGGCTTCCAACTGCGCGGCGGGAAGCTGAACACCAGTGGGCTGTGCAGGAGGAACGGCCGCGGCCTGCGAAAACGCGTTCGGGGAGAGGCTGACGGAAATGGTGAAGGCTAGGAGCTTGAGACGAAGGGCTTGTCTGCTCATGATTCCTCCCAGTTTAGTGCAGCCCTCGCAGACGCGTAACGGAATTCCTACCGTCGTGTTTGGCGATGTGGAATTGAGTTGATATACTGAACCAGTCGTTGCAAAGGCCTCTCAGCCGTGCAGCACAAGTTTGCGCTGAGGCCAGATAGCTCAGTGGTAGAGCGCGGCCCTGAAAAGGCCGGCGTCGGCGGTTCAATCCCGTCTCTGGCCACCACTTTTCCTTCCCTCCCGAAAACCAAGCGAACAAATATCCCTGTTGGGCGGGAATCCGTGCGTGATCACCCGGCGAGAACCGCCTTGAACGCCTCCCGGGCGGCGATGATGGTGGCTGACACCTCGACTTTGCCATGAGCGGTGCCGAGGAACATCGCTTCGAACTGCGAGGGCGGGAGCCAGATTCCCTGGTTGAGCATGGAAGCGTGGAAGCGCCCGAATGCGCCGGTATCGCTGGCAGCGGCCTGATCGTAGTTGGCGACGGGGCCGGAAGTGAAGAACCAGGTCCACATCGCACCGACGCGGTTCAAGGTAAGCGCGATTCCGGCTTTCTCGGCTTCCATGGCCACACCTTCGGCAACTGCCTTGGCCGTTGCTTCAAGCTGGGGGTAAATCTGTTCCGCATTCGCTTGCAGATGGCTAATGGTGGCGATTCCGGCAGCCATGGCCAGTGGATTGCCGCTCAGAGTTCCGGCCTGGTAGACCGGGCCCAGGGGCGCAAGAAGATCCATAAAGCGGCGCTTGCCGCCGAAAACGCCCACCGGCAGACCTCCGCCCACGATTTTGCCGAGAGTGACCAGATCGGCGTCGATTCCGTAGAGCTCAAGCGCTCCGCCCAGAGCGACGCGGAAACCGGTCATTACTTCATCGACAATCAGCAAAGCGCCTTCGCGGCTGGTAAGTGCGCGCAGGCCGGCAAGATAACCGGGGGCGGGCGCGATGCAGCCAGCGTTGCCGACAACCGGCTCCAGAATAACGGCGGCGATGGAGTCGCGGTGGGCAGCGAAAGCAGCTTCCACGGCAGCCAGGTCGTTATAGGGCAAAGCAAGAGTCAGGTGCGCGATCTCTTCGGGAACCCCTGCGGATCCGGGAATGCCCAGCGTCGCGATTCCTGAACCAGCCTTCACCAGCAGGCCGTCCGAGTGGCCGTGATAGCAGCCCTCGAACTTGAGGATGACTTTGCGGCCGGTGGCGGCGCGCGCCAGCCGGATGGCCGACATTGTGGCTTCGGTGCCGGAACTTACGAAGCGCATCTTCTCGATGGCCGGGAAGCAGGCGACGATGCGCTCGGCGAGGTCCGCCTCGGCGGCTGTGGATGCGCCGAAGCTGGCGGAGTTTCGCGCGGCCCGTTCGATGGCTTCGACGACAGGCGGAAAGGCATGGCCGAGGATCATGGGCCCCCAGGAGCCGAAGTAGTCGATATAGCGGTTGCCGTCGACATCCGTCAACCACGCTCCCGAGGCACTGGCCACAAAGGGCGGCGCAGAGCCGACAGCCCGGAATGCGCGCACGGGTGAGTTGACTCCGCCGGGAAAAAACTGCTCGGCGCGCAGCTGAAGGGCCTGAGAACGGGTGCGAACGGGGGCGTCGGCTTGGGTGTTCATGATGGGTTCAGTATAGTAGGCGCAAGGCGGTCGCGATCATTGAGGCAAAGATTGAAAGTCGCTCCCGTTGGCCCCTCCATCTAACGACCAGGCGGAGGAACCGTGAGCGCCCCTGGAGAATCAGATGGCCGGCTGATCGTCATCTTCGATGGCCGCTGCGGGCTGTGCAACGGCTTGGTTCAGTGGCTGCTCCGGCGCGACCGACAGGACAGGCTTCGCTTTGTGGCCGTCGACTCCGCGGCAGGCGTTGCGCTCCTGGCCAAATACGGCTTGGATTCCGCAGAAGCTGAGCGCACGATTCTTTTGGTTCACGAAGCCGATCAGTGGCAGGGCGCGCTCATCCGGACGGAGGCTGTCGTGGCCCTGTTGAAGGAGTTGCCGTCGCCATGGCCATTGGTTTCCTGGGTGTTGCGCTGGATTCCGTTGCCAATGCGCGATGCGGGTTACCGGATCGTCGCTCACATGCGCTACCGCATTTGGGGAAAGCTGGAGCATTGCCCGTTGCCCAGCGAGGACGAACGCGAGCGGTTTTTATAGCTGCTTTTCCCTTGACGAATTTGCGCCATTAGCATTACCGCGGCAATCGCTTCGAGTGTGACGGCCAGGCCGATGCAGAATCCATGGGCGAAGTCGTCCAGGTCGGACGAGAGATGAAGCAGGGGCGAGAGGGTGCGCTGCCAGTCGATGGCGCAACCGAGCAGGAGTAATCCAACGGCGAGCAGAAGCATGGCGGTTAGCCGAGTCTTCTTTGATTGGGTCAGTGAATCAAGCAAGATCATCATCCTCTCTGTTGCAATTCTCCTGTAGGCGCGGGCGGGCGTGGACCGGGAGGTCAACGCTGCAGCCGGCCAGGAGGCTGGCGCTACAAGTTCTTTTGCCTCAGTTGCCGGGATGAGCATTCGGGCTGGGAGCGAGTGCGCGGCGGGCCAAGATGCGCAAAAGCTGGAAGCCGGCCAATACGTCGAGGGAGCAGCCCAGTCCCGCGCAGACGCCGCGGCAGGCCTCGTTCGTTTCAGGCGTCAGATGGAGCAGGGTGAGCAGCGGCAGTGGCCAGCTGAAGGCGCTGGCCAGATCGATTTGCGCAACCACCAGCAGGGCCAGCAGCAGGGGCAGAGATTTCGACAACTTGCAGGAGTCGAGCAGGAACACGGTGCCTCCTTTCAGGCGCAGGAGTCAGATCGGCGCATGCGCCGCAGTGACCAGAGTTGAAACGTGATGGCGACTCCGAGCAAGAAGCCGCGCAAGGCATCGAAGGCATCTGGATGAAGAGGCCGCCAACTCGAAGCGAACAAGTTCATCGAGATGCCCACAATAAGGCAGAGATTGCCGCAGACCCAGATGCGGCGGGTCTTGGGGTCGGCATTACGGATGTTGCGATGTGCAAGGCACATGGAAGGCTCCTCCCGAGGGTTAGTTTCTGAAGCGATACCAGAGCATGAAGGCGAATTTGGTTGCGCCCATCGTGTAGATCAAAATCAGCAGATCCCAACTAATGAGGTGCTGGACCAGCAAGTGGAACTCGAGCAGGGAAAAGACGGCCAAAGTGCCAGCAACGGCAGCATACGAGGTGGAGCGGCGGGCATGATCGAGCAATCGCTCGTCGGCCATGTGGTCGAGCAGGAGAATGCGGTTGAGCAGGCTGCGGGTCATTGTGGGTTCTCCAAGGTGAAGATTTCGTCGGTGGAGCGGCCGAAGACGCGGGCGAAGAGGAGCGCCAGCTCCAGGCTAGGCACGTAGCGGTTGCGCTCAATGGAGTTGATGCTTTGGCGGGAGACGCCGACGGCCTGCGCCAGTTGCTCCTGGGTCCATCCAAGGTCGGAGCGAAGTTCCTTGATGCGGTTTGTGATGATGGGCGTCATGTAAAGTTGGCTTTCCAATTCAGGGTAAGAAAAATGCGTTGCAATGTCAAGCCGGCTTGTCATTTTTTTCGAGGGAATCTCTGGGAGGGCCGGTTCGACGCCCGAACCCGAAATCCTCGCGAGCAGCTCGGATCGGTCGCTAAACCCTGCAAAGGCTGATAAAATCGAGCTTTCGGCGCAGTGCGCCGGCGGTTATCTGGTCAAAGCATTTTCGGAATTGGTGAAGACCGAAAGCACACACCCAAGTGGTTTTTCCTCATCCGGGGTCCCCGCGGACAGGTCTTGGTCTGCGGGGTGGAAGTAAAAGCCACCTTTCACAGCGCTCAAAAAGCCTACGTGTATTCCGAAAATGCTCGAAGAAATCCATCCGCAGAAAGTTCTCGCCGTGGCAGAGAAATCCAAGTCCAAACCCGTGACTTACGCCGATGCAGGCGTAGACATCAGCAGTGGCGACCGCGCCAAGGAACGCATCAAGTTTCTGGCGCAAAAGACCTTCAACCGCAATGTGCTGGGTGGGATTGGCGGCTTTGGAGCGCTCTTCCGGCTCGATCTGCAGCGCTGGAAGAGCCCCATCCTGGTGAGTTCTGCCGATGGCGTAGGTACCAAGCTGAAGCTCGCCTTCGAGATGGGCGTACACCACACGGTGGGCGCCGACTTGGTGAATCACTGCGTCAACGATATCGGCGTGCAGGGCGCGACGCCGCTCTTCTTTCTCGATTACCTGGCCAGCGGCAAACTCGACCCGGAAGTGACCGAATCCGTGATTACCGGAATGGCTGAGGCCTGCAAGGCCAACGGCTGCGCGCTGATCGGCGGCGAGACCGCGCAGATGCCGGGCTTCTATGCCGATGGCGAGTACGACTTGGCCGGCTTCATCGTTGGGGCAGTCGATCGCGAGAAGATGGTGACCGGCGCGGAGATCAAGGTGGGCGACGTGCTGATCGGCCTGCCCTCGACAGGGCTTCACACCAATGGTTATTCGCTGGCCCGCAAGCTCTTCTTTGAGGTTGCCGGTTACAAGCATTCGCAGTACGTGACGGCCATCAAGGACAAGGCCGGCACGGCGCTGATGAAGACCCATCGCAGCTACCTGCCGGTCATTCAGAAGATGGTGACAGCGGGCGTGACCACCGGCATGGCGCATATCACCGGCGGCGGAATTACCGAGAACCTGCCGCGCATTCTGCCCAAGAACGTTTCGGCGCAGATTGAGATAGGCTCTTGGCCGGTGTTGCCGATCTTTGAGCATCTCCGCGATCTGGGCCAGGTCTCGGACGAAGAGATGATGCGCACATTCAACATGGGCGTTGGACTCATCGCGGCCATTCCTGCCGAAAAGTTCAAGAAGGCCAAGGCCCTGCTCGACCGCGCGGAAGAGAAGTTTTATGTGATCGGTCGCATCGTCAAGGGCAACCGCAAGGTGCAATACACGTGATCGCAGCGGAGCCTGAACCAGGGAATTCTGGCCCTGTGAAGGCCGGTCCCATGCGCCTCGGCATCCTGCTTTCCGGCCGCGGGTCGAACTTCCTGGCCATTGCCGAGTCGATCCGTGCTGGCCGCCTGAAAGGCGTGGAGATCGCTGTCGTCATCTCCAACGTCGCTGAGGCCGAGGGCCTGGAGGGGGCGCGCAAGCTGGGTCTGCCGACGGCGCTCTTTGTTTCCAAAGGCCGCAAGCGCGCCGAGCACGATGCCGATGTAGCCGCCTGCCTACGCGAGCACGGGGTCGATCTGGTCATCCTGGCGGGCTACATGCGCCTCCTGTCGCCGGAGTTCATCGCCGCGTTCAAGGATCGCATCCTCAATATTCACCCCTCGCTGCTGCCGGCCTTTCCGGGCTTGGACGCGCAGACCCAGGCTTTCGAATACGGAGCGAAGGTTGCCGGTTGCACGGTGCATTTTGTCGATGAGGAGCTGGACCACGGCGCAATTATTCTGCAGCGCGTGATCCCGGTGATAGAGAGCGACGACGCTCACACGCTTGCCGACCGGATTCTTGCGGAAGAGCACCAGGCCTATAGCGAAGCGATTGGCCGGGTGGTCAGCGGTGAGTACGAGTTGCGCGGACGACGTTACACGCTGCGCTCACTCTGACATTTTCCCTGAGCGTCTCGGATAATTTAAAGGGGCTGGCGCTCGTATACCGCGCCAACCCACTTTCCTTGAATTGCAGTCGAGCAGCCTTGACGCTCTAGCCGATCTTCTGCACGTAGAGCCGCACCATTGTCTGATTCAACAACTGATGTGCGATTTCGCCAAAGGTAACAGGTCCGGTAACGGTTCCAGTCTGTTTCCCTTCAAGTCCGCCATACAGATAATTAAGAATGCAGTTGCAGGCGAAATCTGGCACGGATCCTCCGGCGGAGGCCTTGGCGAACGCGCTCACGTAGTCGTCCACCGGCTTGGCTAGGCGGTAGTCGACACCAGGAAAGACCGGAGCATAAAAATCCACCGTGTGCGCGTTCGCGTCCACCTTCAGGAACGAGACATTGATGGAACTTCCGTTATAGTCGCCCACCAGCGGAAACTCGGTGTGAACGGCCTTTGCAGCCAGGTAATCGGCAAGATTAGCCGTCTTGCCTCCGATCAGGCAATTGGTGACGTGCGCGCCGGCTTCTTCGAAGCGGATTACATCTCCGTCGCCGCTCTCGAAGATATTCACGGTGTCCAGATCGGCGATATGGTCGGCGGGCAGCGCGACGTGGAGCGCGACGCATTTGTCTTCCATCACGGCTCCGGTCTTGCCATTGAAGACGGCGGGCGTGTCAACTCCGATGCGGTCGACTCGGACGCCGGAAACCCACCCGACGACTGGGCGCATCAGATATCCCTCGAACGATGGCGCCCGCTCGGCAAAGGACTTCAAAACCTCGGACGAAGCCGGCAACACGACAAAAGTGAAGCCGTTTTCCGGTGCGTCCCGGTAAAGCTGGGCGAGGTTGCCGGCGCTGTATTCGGCTGCCTCGGCGCCCAATGCGCTGGCAGGAACAGGAGTTACGAAGATGCGGTCCTCAGACAATTGGCCGCCCTCTTCGGTCACGAAATAGGAGATGGTTCCGCCCACCCAGTTCCCCTTGGGCAGCTGGCCGAGAGATTCCCGGCTACCGGCGAGAAACAGAGATTCACCGGCAGAAATGGCCGCCTGCACTTCGGCGATGGAACACAGCTTGGAGCTAATCTTCGTTGTCATGGATTCCCCTCATGCCCTACTGGCAGATTTGTGCGATTTCGTTCGGAAAGATGGATTCGTACTGTGCGAAGAACTTATGTGTTCTTTCAACGAGTTGCTTCACATTTTCGGGCGACGGATCGCGTTCATAGCTTGATTTGTTGTTATGGATCATCATGTTGACAGTCGACTTGGTGGATTTCATCGGCTTGCTTCCTGTGACAATCCGCATCCATACGGGATGGCTGACATCTGGCACCATCGGAAATCCTCTCTCTTGTTGCTTGGTCTCGGTATTTACAGATATCGGTTAAAATTCGAATTAAAATGAGCGATAGTTAAAACCCGTACCATATCTCGGTAAAAATGTGGTTTTCCTCGATTCGAGAACTATTATGGCCGAGAGAAATTCGTTCAAGCGGTTCCAGGAATGGTTTACCTGGCGCCAGCCCCTACAAGTCGACGCGACCCCAGCGAGTGGCGACCTTGAATGAAGCCGGATTCGACATAGCTTTCCTGGAATCGCTCTAGAAACACACTTGCAGCAGGATCTTGCCGACCACGGCGAGTTCCAGAGGCAAGTTCCATGAGACGGCTATCCGCAAGGCTCCTGGGCTGCTTCTTTTGGTGAGAGCAAATCGCTTGTCAAGCAGACGATCCCTCCAGTCACTCTTAAGTACATGATCCTTCGGTAATTGATCGGCTGCGGCCAGTTGCCGAATATATGCAGCAGATTGCCTACGATCTAAGCTGACCAAACGAAAGACGGAAGTACCGGATCCGGCGAATGAGTTCGCCCTCCTTTGCGGAGGGTGCCGGGATGCGGGACCGTCTCTTGTTGGTCCATTTGATCCGGAAGCGTAAGCGCTGTCCGAAACCACGGCGCGCTTCGTGGCGGGAAGCTGTGGGCGTTGTGCCAGAGCGAAACCAGAGCCCCATGTCCCGATCAGTCTTGTGCAAGGTCGCCGCACCCCGATGGTCGCGTCGACTTTGGGGCGGTGCCTTCGGGATTCACCAGCTCTGATTTCGCTGTCTGCGGCCGGACCTGGAAGAGCCGGCCGCATTCCCGCTTTGCGTAGAATGGCGATCTGACCGTCCCTTCGTTGCTCACGCCCCATGCCGGGCCGGAGCACTCCGTCTCTGAAAACCTCGATTCAACCCAAGGCGGCCATAGCGAAACCAGGGTGACCGTATCCCGGAACTGCAGCGCTACAGCGGCTCCAGAGTTGCCATACCCAGGAAGCGATGCTCCAAAGTGGCATTTTCCTTGAGAAAATGACTCCTTGCACGATTCCAACAAGGGCACAGGAACTCTGGAACCGCTCTCGAGTCGACGCGACCATCAGAGAGCGGCGACCTTGCACGGCACCTACCGGGGCGCGCCAACTCTGGTTTCGCTCTATTGCCGCCTTTTCTTTGCTAGGAGTTCCGCGCATGAATTCAGTTGCAAACATCTGGAATCACCCGAAAACTTCGGTCGCGGGCCTGCTGATTGCCATCGCGACCATTGCCGGCGTCTTGTCCCAACACGGGATCACACTCGGAACCGCAGGCAGCGGGACGGTGGTCTCGCTGCTCGGCGCACTGGCGACGGCATTGCTCGGCCTTTTCGCCAAGGACCCCGATAGCCAACCGGCAACAACCGGCAACACCGCGAAGCTGGGCGTATGGATGTTGATTGCGCTGCTGCTGCAAGCGCCCTTTCTGACCGGTTGTTCGGAGGCAAAAGTCGCGCAGGACATCGTCAACTGGACTCCGGCGCTGCAGAGCGCGGTAGCCACTGTGGATTCGATGGGAGATCTTCTTGACCCTTCCGGCGCACCGGTCTTTGCGGCGGCGACAGCCGGCTTCGATGCGGCCTCAAATCTTCTTGTGGCGCAGGCCCGAACCTATCTTTCCAACCCATCCGCGAGTGCTCTCGCACAGCTGCAGACCGCAGTGGTAACCCTGCAGCAACAGGTGAACGCATCTTTGCTGCAGGCAGCCCGCATCGGCAGCCCCGGCAGCCAACAGCACGCACTCGACGCCATCAACGCAGTGGGAACGGTGGTGAACGCCATGCTGGCTCTGGTGCAGTCGGTTTCCAGCAAGTCCGCGGTGGCAAAAATGGCCGCGAGCGCGCCGATCAAGCTGGCTGCTGTGCGCAAGCATATGAACCCGAGCCTTGCCACGGCCATGGTAGCGGCGCACTACAGCGAGGCGGTTCACGAGGCGTATCTGCTGGTCGCGTGCACCGAGGCCGCGGAAATCCAGAGCGGGTTTTAGTGTCAACCAATCCAAGCAGGCTCAAGCGCATTTACCCTCCCCCGGTCGCCCCGCAAACAGCAATGGCCGCTTCCGAAAGAAGCGGCCATTGCACAAATACATATACCCAAGTCTGATTAGGTATTTACCCCCCGCGCTTCTCCTAGGATGAGCTTGAGGGTCATCTGCTTTCGTCCGCGATAGATGGTGACACTGACGGTGTCGCCGGCCTGGTGTTTGTCCATGATCGCGTTGATGTCCTGCGGATCGGCGACTTCATGACCATCGATGGCCACGATCAGATCGCCCCCGAGCATGATGGGCGTGTTTCCGACGTATGCCTGCTGGTTGCCGCCGCGCAATCCGGCACGTTCGGCAGCGCCCCCCGGCACAACTTTCTGGATCAGCACACCGTATTCGACAGCCAACTCCATCTGCGAGGCCAGATCCGGCCCGATTCCAAAGGAGATGATGCCCAGCGAAGGCCGTTTTACGCGCCCATAGCGGGTCAGATCGCTCAAAACAGCCTTGGCCGTGTTGATGGGGATGGCAAATCCGATGCCGGAGCTCTGGTCCGCGCCATTTGAGAAGATGGCGGTGTTGATGCCGATGACTTCGCCGCGGGAGTTGAGCAGCGGACCACCGGAGTTGCCGGGATTGATAGCCGCGTCGGTTTGAATCGCCTGTTCGATTGGCGATCCCTCGGAACCGCGAATGTCACGAATGGAGCTGATGATGCCCCGGGTCATGGTTCCGGCAAGGCCGAACGGGTTGCCGATCGCGTAGACCTTCTGGCCCACCGCCAACCCGGACGAGTCGGCCAGGGTGACCGGCTCCAGATTCGGCGCATCGATCTGCAGCAGGGCCAGGTCGTGGATCTTGTCGGTCCCGACCACCCTGGCCGCGTAACGCCGTTTATTGCTCAGCGCCACCTCAATGCCGCGATTGGCGCCGTCGATTACGTGATAGTTGGTGAGCACATGGCCGGCCTTATCGAGAACGAAGCCTGAGCCCTGGCCGTGCTGGGGAACCACTCCTTCAAAGAAGTTGAATACCAGCGTGGTTGAAGTGATGTTCACGACCGAGGGCAGCACGCGCTTGTAGACCGCAATGTTGTTCTGTTCCTCTGAGTCGTAGGCGGGCGCGGCCTGCGCCTCTGTCAACTCAAGCGGAGAGCCTGCGGCGTGTCCGCGAAACAGGGCAAGATGCGTCAGACCCGACGGCAGGTGGGTGGTGACGAGCCAAAATCCGCTCACCAGAACAACAATCAGAAGAACCTGGCGCAGTTTCATAGTGATTGAACCTGTTGACCTTTCTTCATTCTTACGTGAACGGCACACAGAAGTTCCGAGGAAGGGGTCGGCGCCGTCCATTTCTATTGTAAAGACACGCCGGATTGAAAACTGTTGCTCAATTGTTGCCACAATGTCACAACAGCACGGCGAAGCGAAACGATGTCGGCGGAATTATCCAGCACGTAATCGGCAAGGGCGGCCTTTTCGGCATCGGGAATCTGATGGGCCAATCGATTTCGCGCGTCGGCCTCGGCTGCGCCAGGGTCAACCGCAGCAGCTTTGTTTATCTCACGCAGGCGGCGGATATAGCGTGCAATTTTGATCTCATCGGGCGCGGTGACGACCACGATGCAGTCGATGCGCCGCCGCCAGTCGGCAAGAACGCCTTCGCTCTCGCCGCGCGCACGCGCATCCCTTTGCACTTCAAAGATGAGCGCGGATTCGATGACGGCCACGGCCTGGGGATTGCGCGCAAAAACCTCATCCATCCATTGCTGCTGGAGGCCGATCACAGCCGGGTGAACGATCGCATTCAGCTCCTGCAGACGGCCATTCCGGAAGGCCATTTCTGCCAGTTTGCCGCGGTCCAGCCGGCCAGTGGGGTCAACGACGGCCGGGCCGAAAGCGCGCACAATCTCTGCGTAGACCTGCTGGCCGGGCTCCATCAATGCGCGGCCCAGCTCGTCGGCTTCGCAGACCTCGGCGCCCAATTCGCGCAGAATGCCGGCCACAGTGCTTTTGCCGGAACCGAGACTGCCGGTAAGGCCGACGCGCAGCATGATGGGATGACCTCGGTGGACCTGCCAGGATGAGGAAAGTATAGGCCATTTTACCGAAGCTCAAGTAGAATGAGGGGGCAGCACGGGAGGGGTGGCCAATGACCGGCCTGAATCCGCGCATCACGGTGGAAGCAGGAAAAATGGGGGGCAAGCCGTGCATCCGTGGCCTGCGCTTTACGGTCTACGATCTCGCCTCGTACCTCACCTCGGGAATGACCGAAGAGGAAATCCTCGGGGAATTCCCCTACCTGGAGAAGGAAGATTTCCAGGCCATCTACGAGTTCTTCGCCAGCATCCCAGAGAGGATTTCGGTCCTTGAAGCTTCTCGTTGACGAGAAGCTTCCGCCCCGGCTTGTCCGCGACCTGGCCGATCTTTACCCCGACTCGATCCACGTAAATTCGATCAGTCTGGGAACTACGCCAGACGAGTTGATCTGGGAGTACGCAAAATCCAATGGATTCACATTCCTGACCAAGGACAAGGACTTTGTCAGCCTCAGCCTTGCTTGGGGTGCGCCGCCAAAAGTCATTTTGCTGCAAACCGGGAATTGCGCGACCGGCGAATTGTTGGCGGTTCTTCGCGGAAATGCAATTCGACTGGCGGATTTTGAAGCCGACACGCAAAGAAGCCTGCTCATCCTCCGCTGGCCGAATCGACAATCAAAGCGCAGGTTCCAGGAGGGGCTATAGCATTTTCGGAAATGGAGTAGACCGAAAGCACACACTCAAGCGGCTTTTTCCTTAAGAAAAAGCCACCTTTCAGTGCTCTCAAAAGTCTGAAAATATTCCGAAAATGCTCGAGACCAATAACCTGGATCAGAGCCCCCGCCGCATCTTGGCGGCGCGCACGGTGTTGGCCATCAGCATGGCGATGGTCAGCGGACCCACTCCACCGGGTACGGGCGTATAGGCGCTGGAAAGCTCAAAAGCTTTGGGGTCGATGTCGCCGATGAGCGTGGAACCCCGCTTGGCAAAAACGGCCTCGCGCTTCTCGTTACCGGCGAAGAAGCGGTCGAAGAGGCTCCTATCGCTGATTCGGTTCATACCCACGTCGATCAATGTTGCTCCGGGCTTGACCATCTCGGCGGAAATGAATCCCGGCACGCCGATGGCGGCAACCAGAATGTCGGCCTGGCGAGTGATCTCCCCGAGGTTCCGCGTTCTGGAGTGGCAGATCGTCACGGTCGCATTCTGGTGAAGAAGAAGCATGGCGGCGGGTTTGCCGACAATGTCGCTGCGACCCACGACCACGGCGTGTTTGCCTGCAAGGTCGATTCCGCTGCGCTTGAGGAGCTCGATAACCCCGGCCGGAGTGCAGGGAGCCAATGCGGGTCGCCCAGCCTGCAGGCGGCCTGCATTCACCGGATGAAAGCCGTCCACATCCTTTGCCGGGTCCACAGCATCGAGCAATGCCTTGGTGTCCACCGATGCAGGAAGCGGCAGCTGAATGAGGATTCCGTCGATCTCTTCGCGGCCGTTGAGGCAGGCGACAAAAGCGAGCATTTCTTCGGTGGTGACGGTCGTGGGGGGCGTGATCAGTTCGCTGTAGATGCCGAGATCCGAGCAGCTTTGCACCTTGCTGCGCACATAGATCTGCGAGGCGGGAACGTCTCCGACCAGGATAACTGCCAGCCCCGGTCGAATGCCCAGGACTGCCAGCTTCTTCACTTCTTCCGCGACTTCCTGCTTGATTGCGGCGGCAACGGCCGTACCGTCGAGAACTATCGGCATTAAACGCTCCATATTTTTATGGTATCGCTTCTGGAGCCGCTCCCCGGCCGAGGGAACCCGCCCGTCTCGTTCAGATTTTCGGAAAGTTGAGGTTCAGGCTGGTGCCGGCCCGAGCTATGCCGGGCACCTGCACACCGCTGCTACCAGGTGTAGCGATTCATTCGGGATCGAGCCCCCGCGTCCATGGATGCCGCGACGTAGATCGCGAGCCAATAGACGAAAATGTCCCACGGTGAGAAGGTGTGCCCCAAGGTCAGGATGCCAGGAATGGAATCCCGGAAGTTGTCGAGGGGAACGGAGTGGTAGAGCTTGAGGACTTCAATCGAAGTGGCCAGGGCTCCTGTTAAAGACGTGATCAGAAACAACCGCGCCGTGGGCAGAATCGTGGATACAATCCAATAGAGCATCATGGCCCAAAGTGTCGATCCACCATATTTTACAACAGGTTGTGGCAAATCGAGAGGGGCGAAGCGAATCGCCAAACCAGCGCCGATGGTTGCAAGGATCAGAAAGATCGAGAACAAAAAAGGACGAGGACGCATCGATAAAGAGCCTAGCATGCACCCACGCCGGCGGCGTGTGACCGCCATGGTGATTCGAGCCAGGGTTCCCGGATCAAGGGCCGATCCTTTGCCGAAACCATGTCGGGAAAGGATCGGCCGGGCGCTCCGTATCATCCAGTGTTGCGTAGCCCGGACGAGATGCCGCTGATGGTGGCAGCTATGGCGCGGTTGACCTCGGGGGTATCTTCCCCGGCGCGCTTCCGGCGCAGCATATCGACTTGGATCAGGTGCATGGGATCGACATAGGGGTTGCGCAGGCGGATGGAGCGAGCGAGCACGGGCGTATTCTGCAGCAATTCGGATTGCTTTGTAACAGCGAGCAGAGCGTTGACAGTGCGGTGGAACTCGTCTTCAAGCATGGTGAAAACGCGTTCGCGTAGCACAGAGTCGTTGACCAGTGCTGCGTAGAGGCGCGCGGTCGACAGATCGACCTTGCCCAGCGCCAGCTCGACGTTGTGCAACAGGTCGATGAAGAGCGGAAATTCCTCCGCCATCCCCTGCAGCAACGCAAGCGCTCCGGGCCGCTCGATGAACTGGCTGAGCGAGTATCCGACCCCAAACCACGCCGGGACCAGAAGTCGCGACTGCGTCCATCCGAAGACCCAGGGGATGGCGCGCAAGTCGGAAAGGCTCCTCGAGGTGCTTCGTCGCGACGGCCTGGACCCGATCTTGGCGTGCTCCAGCTCGGCAACCGGGGTGGACTGCTCGAAGTAAGTCACCACTCCGGGGTCTTCCAGAATGTGCTGCCGGTAAAACTCGAAGGAAATCTCGGAAAGCTCGTTGAGCGCCGCTTCCCACTCCGGCCGCAGAACGCCGGTCAGATGGCCCCTGGGATCGCGCGCATTGGGACGGGCCAGGGCATCGAGCGAAGCGGCGATCATCAGTTCGAGATTCCGCTCAGCCAGAACCTCATCCGCATATTTGAAGTTGAGTACTTCGCCCTGTTCGGTGATGCGGAACTGGCCGTCGAAGGACTTCATTGGCTGTGCGTAGATGGCGCGGTGGGTGGGGCCGCCGCCGCGGCCCACCGTTCCGCCTCGCCCATGGAACAGCCGCAGCTTGACGCCACACTCTCGCGCAACCACATGCAAGTCGCGATGGGCCCGGTAAATCTCCCAGGTGCTGGTCAGCATACCCCCATCCTTGTTGGAGTCGGAGTAGCCAAGCATCACCTCCTGCCAGTTGTCCCAAGTCTCCATCAGCTTGCGATAATCGGGTCTGCTCCACAGCTCGCGGCAAACGGCCGGAGCCTGGCGAAGATCCTCAATGGACTCGAAAAGCGGAACAGGCATCAGCCCCGGGTCACCGTATCGTGGGTCGCCGGTCTCGCAGTCGCATCCTTTGCCTCCGGATCCCTCGACCCGGACCCCGCCCAGACGGGCCAGCCTGACCACGGCCAGTACGTCGTCCACGGTGGATGCGCCGCTGATCACGTATTGGCGGATGGCTTCAGGAGAGCAGCCGTTTTTGATTTCGGCCACAGCGCGGAAAGTGTCGAGCACGTTTGCCGTTTCCTCGGTAAGGCTGCCCTGAAGCGACGGGGCAAGCGTGTCCCCAATCGCCTCCTGCAGTGCCGCGGCATGTACCTTGGCATGCTGACGAATGTCGAGCGTATGCAGATGCAGGCCGAATGTGCGCACCTGGATCAACAGCGGATCGACCAGAACGCGGGCAATCCGCAAACCGCGATTCTCGGCGAGCGAAGAACGCAGGGCTTCCAGGTCGGAGATGAATTCTCCCACCGAGCAATATGCGGGAAGTACCTGCGCCAGTTGGTCCTGGCCTTGCGCAAGCGTATACGGCGTCACTGGGAGCATCGCGCCGGAGGGTCCGGGGTGCTCCATCGTCCGCTGAATCCTGGCTTTCAGGCAAAGGATAAAGCGACGGTAGTACTCAAACTCGTATTGCTCGCCAAAGATCTGCGCCTCGGGCGTGCGGACCTGAGCAATATATCGCTCCAGCCGCTCCATCAAGGCCGGGCTCACCGGCATCTGCTGTGCGCTGGTGGTGAGCAGATCGACGATCTCACCGAGCTGGTGCTGGTAGTAGAGCAGCAGGTGGCCGCGAGCCAGTTGGATCGCATCGCGCGTCACCTGGGGCGTGACAAAGGGATTGCCGTCGCGGTCGCCGCCGATCCAGGAGCCGAAGATCAGCACCTGGGGCAATTCATGCGGCTCCAATTCCAGCCCGTAAGCCGTGCGCAGGGCCTCGGCAATCTCGCTATACAGGGTGGGCACGGTCGCAAAGATGGAGACATCGTAGTAGTCGAGGCCCATCTTGATTTCGTCGTAAACCGTGGGACGGCGCGAGCGCACCTCGTCGGTCTGCCAGAGGGCAGTAATCTCGGCGCGAATCAGTTCTTCGAGCCTGCCCAGATCCTGAGCGGGAATTGGGATGCGATCCAGAGCGGCCAGGAACTCGCCGATGCGGCGGCGCTTGAACATCACCGACCGCCTGGCCACTTCCGTCGGATGAGCTGTGAAGACAGGCACGATTAGTACGCGCCGGAGCCAGTCCATGGCCTCATCCGCACTGATTCCCACGCGCTGCATCTCGCAGAGTGTTCCCGCCAGAGAGCCGCGCTGACGTCCAGCTCCGCCGCTCAACTGCAAAGCGATGCGGCGGCGCTTGCGATGGTTTGTCTCGGCGAGGTTGATCAGCTCGAAATAGAAAGCAAATGCGCGGGTGAGCAGAATGGCGCGCTCCACCGGCAGCGAGTGCAGCAACTCAAGCGCAGAGGCGGCCAGTTGGGCAGCTTCTTCAGGCCGGTCATGGGCTTCCGCGTCGCGGCGTCGGATGGTCCCCTGGCGCAGCGTCTCAACATGCGCAAATAGCTCCTCGCCCGCCTGTTCGCGCAAGACCTCGCCCAGCAAAATGCCAAGCGAACGCACATCGCGGCGCAAAGGCGCTTCCTTGCGGTCGCCGGATTGAGTCTCCAACTCCGCAAGCCGTTCCGACCAACTCTGGGGATTCCACAAAAGGGCCATTCTGTTTCTCATTATGCACGACGCGTTCTAAGGACTGTCTAAGCGAAAGGCATGAGGGCGGAAAGCGATCCGACTTGCCAAGAAGAAAGAAATCCAACTCACTCGCCGACGGTGCGCACCACAAGAAAAGGCTTCCGACTGGCCCCAGGGGCCAGCGGGCCTCAAGAGAGCGCCGACTGCTCTTCCAGCTGCAGCATCAAGTCTTCCCACTCGGCGGTGGCGCTTACCAACTGCTGGCGCAGGCTCTCGGCCAGATCGGTCAGGCGCTGGGTTTCGGCGGCGGAGACATACACGCCCAACTGATCTTCGGTGTGGGCAAGCGAGGCTTCAAGTCGCGGGATCTCCTCTTCGACGAAAGCATAGCGCTCTTCCATCTGCTTGAGCTTGATGGGATTGAGGCGACGCGGGCGATCCTTGATCTGGTCTCTGGGCGGCTCTGAGGTCGGCCCCGGCTCGCCGGATGCGTATGGTTCCGCGATGCTGGCAGGAGCCTCGGCCTGCTTGGCCTTTAGCACCGGATCAGGCCCGGATGCTCCCTCGGCCTGCGCCTGCTTCCAACGCAGGTAGTCCTCGTAGTTGCCCTCGTGACAGGTGACCGATCCGCCTTCGACTTCGAGAACCCGGGTCGCCAGGCGGTCGATGAAGTATCGGTCATGAGAGACAAAAACCACCGTGCCGCTGAAAGCCGCAATCGCTTCCAGCAGCACGTCCTTGGCGCGCATGTCGAGGTGGTTGGTCGGCTCATCCAGAAGCAGAAAATTCGAGGGAGAAACCAGGATCCGCGCCAGCGCAAAGCGGTTGCGCTCGCCGCCCGAGAGCACGCCGAGGGGCTTGAAGACGTCGTCGCCGCGAAAGAGGAAGCAGCCGAGCAGCGAGCGCAACTCCTGCTCGGGCACCTTGAGGGCGGCGCGGCTAATGTCGTCCAGCATCCGCGCATCGCCGTCGAGCACTTTGTACTGATCCTGCGCGAAGTACTCGCTTACTACGTTGTGGCCCAACTTGATCCGGCCGCCGGTGGGCAGTTCGTCGCCGATGAGCAGCTTGATGAGCGTAGACTTTCCGGCTCCGTTCACCCCCACCAGCGCCACCCGGTCGCCGCGCTCGATGGTGAACTTCACATTTTCCAGCACGCGCTTTTCACCGTAGCTCTTGGAGAGGCCTTCGGCTTCCACCACGGTGCGGCCCGAGGGCGGCGGCTGCGGGAACTTGAAGTGGATCACCGGCTCTTCCTCTGGAATTTCAATCCGCTCGATCTTCTCCAGTTCCTTGATGCGGCTCTGCACCTGCTTGGCCTTGGTGGCCTGGGCGCGGAAGCGGTTGATGAACGCCTCCAGGTGCTCGATCTGCTCGCGCTGGTTGCGATAGGCGGACTCCAGCTGAATGCGGCGTTCGTCTTTTTGCGAGAGGTACTTGGTGTAGTTGCCCTGGTAGATGTTCAGCCGCTTGTTCCAGATCTCCACGGTGCGGTCGATGGTCACATCGAGAAAATAGCGGTCGTGGGAGATGAGGATGTAACCGAAGGGATAGTTCTTCAGGTAGTCCTCAAGCCAGTTGCGGGTCTCCAGGTCCAGGTGGTTGGTGGGCTCATCGAGCAGCAGCAGATTCGGCTTGGCGAGCAGCAGTTTGGCCAGCGCGATGCGCATCTGCCAGCCGCCGCTGAACTCATCGGTCAGCCGGCTCCAGTCTTCTTTGCTAAAACCTAAACCTGTAAGGACTCCGCCCACCTGCGCGTCGAGGGCGTAGCCGTCCAGGGCGTGAAACCGGTCCTGCAAAAGTGAAAATCTCTCCGCTGCGGATTCGTACTCCGCGCCTTCGTGATCCAGCACTCCCAATTGTCCGGCGAGGCGCTCGATTTCCGCTTCCATCTCGTGTAGTTCGTCGAAGACCGAAAGGCATTCCTCAAACACCGTCCGCCCGGTCAGGCGCAGGCCCTCCTGAGGCAGATAGCCGATGCTCATGCCGCGGGTTTGCTGCAGGCCGCCGTAGTCGAGGGTTTCCTGCCCGGCCAACACCTTCATCAGCGTGGACTTGCCGGTGCCGTTTGCGCCCACCAGGGCAGTCTTTTCGCGGGTGCGGATCAGCCAGTTGGCTTCCATGAACAGTACGCGCGGACCGAACCGCTTGCCGGCATTTTGCAGAGAGAGCATCTGTTTCCATTTTCGCAGAGCGGGCTCGGCGCAAGAAAAAGAGGCGCTTCCTGATCAGGAAACGCCTCCCCAAAAACCAAGCAGCTTTACAGCTCCATCGACTGCGTTTCCACCAGCCCCTTGGCCTTGGCGATGAAGTCGGCCAGCGGCATCGAGCCCAGGTCGCCCTTGCCGCGGGCGCGCACGCTCACTGCTCCGGCTTCTGCCTCCTTGTCGCCGAAGACCAGGATGTAGGGCGTCTTCTGGTTGGCAAAGTCGCGGATCTTGGCGTTCATCTTCTCGTTCCGGCCGTCCATTTCCACGCGGAGTCCTGCGGACCGCAGCGCTTCCTCAACCTTCTTTCCATAATCAAGGTGACGCTCGCTGATCGGGACCAGGCCCAACTGCACCGGAGCCAGCCACAGCGGGAATGCGCCCGCGTAGTGCTCGATGAGCACGCCGAAGAAGCGCTCCACCGAGCCGAACAGAGCCCGGTGCACCATCACTGGCTGATGCTTTTCCCCGTCCTCGCCCGCGTACTCCATCTCGAAGCGCGCCGGCAGATTGACGTCAACTTGCACCGTGCAGAGCTGCCAGAGGCGGCCGAGGACGTCGATGAGTTTGACGTCGATTTTGGGGCCGTAAAACGCGGCTTCGCCGGGGATAGTGGTGTACGGGATCTCCTTGCGGTCGAGCGCATGCTGAAGCCCGCGGACGGCGAGTGCCCAGTTTTCATCGGAGCCCGTGTAGTGCGCGCGGTCATTCGGATCCCATGTGGAAAGCTCAACCTTGAACTCCTGGAAGCCGAATGTCTTCAAGACCGCCTGGGCAAAATCGATGCACGCCACCACTTCATCCTCAATCTGGCTGGGCATGCAGAAGATGTGCGCGTCGTCCTGGGTAAAGCCGCGCACCCGCAGCAGCCCATGCATGGTGCCCGAGCGCTCGTAGCGGTATACATTGCCCAACTCCGCCAGCCGCACCGGCAAGTCGCGATAGCTCTTGGGCGTGTTCTTGTAGATGAGGATGTGGAACGGGCAGTTCATCGGCTTCATGCGATAGTTCGCATCGTCCAGTTCCATCGGGGTAAACATGTTGGCCGAGTAAAAGCCTTCGTGCCCCGAGGTCTGCCACAGGTTCACCTTGGCCACGTGCGGGGTGTAGACCAGCGAATACCCGCGGCGCAGGCACTCGTCGCGCATCCAGTCTTCCATGATCTTGCGCACCATGGCGCCCTTGGGATGCCAGAAGACCAAGCCGGGACCGGCCAGATCCTGAATGCTGAACAGGTCCAGCTGCTTGCCCAGCAGCCGGTGATCGCGCTTGGCTGCTTCCTCAAGCCGCACAAAATGCTCATCCAGATCTTTTTTCGAAAAGAACGCAGTGCCATAAATGCGCTGCAGTTGCGGATTCTTTTCGTCGCCCAGCCAGTACGCGCCGGCCAGGGTGGTCACCTTCACGGCCTTGACTCGCCCGGTTGACGGAAGGTGCGGTCCACGGCAGAAGTCCTTGAAACCGGCGTTGCAGTAAAAGCTGATCTCGTCGCCCGGCTGGGTGAACTTGTTCACGAAGTGGGTCTTCATGAAGTCGCCGTCGCGGTCGAATTCGGCCAGAGCGTCTTCGCGGCTCTCTGCCTTGCGCACGAAGAGATCGTTCCGCGCGATTACTTCCGCCATCTTCTTCTCGATCGCCGCCAGATCGTCGGGAGTGAACGGCTTGTCGCGATGGAAGTCGTAGAAGAAGCCGCTGTCGGTCGCCGGGCCGTGGCCCAGCTTGGTATCCGGAAACAGCTCCAGCACTGCAGTTGCCATCACGTGCGCTGCCGAGTGGCGCAGCACCTTCAGCGCTTCGGGATCCTTTTCGGTCACCAGCTCCAGCTTGGTATCGGCGGTCAATGGAGTCGTCAGGTCCACCAGTCGCGGTCCCGCGGTATTCTCCGCGGCATACATCGCCGCTTCAGCCGCTTCGCTGTCGTCGGCAGCGCCCTCGGTAGTCGCCCCGCTCACCGGCGTCAGCCTCGCCACTACGCAAACGGCCGCCAGCCGTGGCGAAATCGAGTTGGCAATCTCCAAAGGTGTGGTGCCGCTGGGAACTTCCTTGATCGCCCCATCGGGCAGGTGTACCGCAATCATCTCTGAGCTCATGGTCGTGGGGTCCTGATGCAAGGATGATCGTTTCGCCTTGCAACTCCCTAGGATAGTGTCCAAAGCTGCTCCAAGTCGAGACACGGCGCTGTTCAGGGGACGGACAGGAGCACTTTTCGGGAGCAAAAGTTGTCATTTCCGAGAGATCACAGAGCCTCCGGCCTGCGGCGTGGGTGTGAATTGGCCCGTCCGTCTTCGGCGCGCAGGTCCGACTTTTAGTAGAATGGCGACTGGCATTTGCTTTAGTGAGGAAGAACCCTATGGCAGTCTCGATCATGGCCGGCATTCCGGCACTCAAAGAATTGAACGGCGACCTGAAGCGGCGCATGGACCAGGCCGTCAACAGCCTCCAGGCCAATCTGGCTTCCACAAGGACCGGCCGGGCCAGTGTGCACATGCTCGACCAGGTGAAGGTGGACTACTACGGAACTCCCACCCCCATCAGCCAGCTTGCGCAAGTCTCCACGCCCGAGGCGCAACTGATCCTGATCTCTCCCTGGGACCCCACCGTCCTGAAGGAAATCGAAAAGACGCTGCGCGCCTCCGATCTGGGCTTTAACCCTCAGAGCGACGGCAAGGTCATCCGCGTCCCCGTGCCGCCCATGACCGAGGAGCGGCGCCGCGACATCTGCAAGCACCTCAATCGCGTGCTCGAAGAACAGCGCACCGCCGTCCGCAACGTTCGCCGCGACGGCAACGACGCCCTCAAGAAGATGACCAAGGAAAAGGCCATCAGCGAGGATGACGAAAAAGCCGCGCTCGCGGAGATCCAAAAGCTTACCGACGAAGAGATTCGCCGCATGGAAGAGCTGACCCGCAAGAAGGAAGCCGAAGTCATGCAGGTGTGACCGGGTGACTCGTCCGCCTCTTCCGATCCCAAACGGCTGAGCATGAACCCTCGATGGTATTGCGAAGCTGAGGGTAAAGATTGCTTACGTTGATGATCTGATGGACAGTTGCCGATAATCAGAATGTTGCGCTTGCTTTTTCCCCTATTATTACCCGATAATTATCGGGTAATAATAGGTCGGTGCGATGGCGAGACCAAAGAGCCTGTCCCCTGGAATTAAATTCGAGGTTACGCTTTCAGAACAGTCCATCGATTTGCTGAAACAACTTGCGACGCACGGAATCTACGGAAGAACCTCTGCCGAGGTTGGTGGTAGATTCATCGAACAGGCACTTCAACAGTTCGTTGAGACGCCTAAGTTGAGCCCAGTACGACCGGCCGCTTCTCGCCAGGGGTAAACCTGCTGCCAGTGGAGGAAATGTATGGCTCGCGCACGCGAACACCTCCAGAACGCCCCCATAGTTGAAGCTGTCATTGATTTTCGCGTAGTGCGTGATGAACACGTTTCGCCAGAGACGTTTGCGGGTCTTGGCCCGTCTATCGGGAAGCAGTACACCCAGGAGGACCTGATCCAGTCGATCCACGCGAGATTTGGCGTGGATCATGGCAAATTTCAAGAGCCCCTGCAAATGCAAACAGACCTCGGATGGCGATACCAAGCAGGGACAGAGGTAGCGCAGTACAGGGTTGATGGTTTCACATTCAGCAAGATCGAGCAGTATGAGACCTGGGAAAAGGTCTCTGAGGAAGCATTCCGATTATGGGAAATCTACGTCGATGTGGCCAAACCGAGACAAGTGTCCCGGGTTGCCGTTAGGTATATTAACCGGATGCGACTGCCCGCGACCTCAGATCTCAGTCGGTACTTGGAGGCTCCGCCGAGGATACCTGAGCCGGCACCCCAAGCGATCCGGGAGTTTCTCACGCGTCTAGTCGTGAATGACGAAAAGCGGAAGGTCTCAGCGATGGTCGTTCTGGCACTTGAGCCGCAAACGAGTCCAGATGAAATCTCGCTATTTCTGGATATCGATGCTTTTTGCGAGGTCAAAGAACAGCCCAAAGATCCAGGGCTTTCTGCAGTCTTTGAACAGCTAAGGCGACTCAAGAACGACATTTTCTTTGCAAGCATTACTGAAGAGATCGTGGAGAAATACGCATGACCGCTATGGTTGAGACCTTCGATGAGATGCCGGGCATTGTAGGCCTTATTGAAACGGCCCGGTCCACTGCGCAAAGCGAGCCAGCCAAGAAGCTTGGAGCAATGCAGGAGGAGATTCGTGAGCACCTGCTATCGAGCTTTGTAATGAGGAGACCAGCAGAGTGGGTTCTCAACGAACTTGACGAAGTCCTCCTGGAGGCATCGATCGAGGGGTGGGATGGGTACGGTGCTCGTCCTTTGGACCCGGCTTCATATGGTTTTGCGAGGAGATTCCTGAACGCTCTGCCGGCTAATACGCCTCTCCCTGAGGTGGGTGCTGACAGCGATGGCGAAGTTTCTCTTGATTGGATTTTCGGCGAGCGCAGGGCTTTGACAGTGAGCATTGGCCCAACCGGTCGGTGCACATTTGCCTGGATGCTTGGGCAAAGCACAAATCGAGGAACCGATTGGATAGATGATGAAATTCCTGCTCAGATTATTTTTGCGTTGGGCCAATTGGCTAGTTCCAGGACGGGGAAACGCGTCCGCTGAATATTCGGGCTCAACAACATGCGCAGTTCCTTACGCTCTCTCCGCCAGCGACTTGGTTTCACGCTTTATCTACCATGAGAGGCGCATCAGCAAGCTCCATGCTCGGCCTCTGCCCGAAGCCTTTTTCCCGCCGCCCGACGACGAACTCTCCGTAGTGCATTCAACAGGCTTGGCAGATTGCGAAGTCTGGGAAATTGGCAGGCAACACGCACTCGGTGACCAGCCCCCGCGAGACAAGATTCTTGCACGTGCCGACTTGCCTGTGAGGGCGCTGATTGAGCGGAAACTCCGCGCGATGCGGGACGATAATCCATTTCAGCGGCATACTAGTGTGATTGGCTGGCCAAAATCTACGGATCCCGATCAAAGAAAACAGCAACACAAACTGATATGTGTCGAACTCAGTAACGACCCAAGCGTCAAACTGGTCATTCCAGAAAGTCCCATTGTCCGCTTGAAGAAATAGCGCTGGATGTGGGGGTTATCCCTTCGCCCGCCTGTAGAACGGAATCGCCACCTGCTTGGCCCGCACCTGGTTCGCCCGCACCTGGATCAGCACATCCTCGCCGCTCGCCGCCACTTCCGCAGGCACCAGCGCATAGGCGATGTTGGTCTTCAGGAACGGCGCTGGGCTTCCCGACGTAATGACGCCAATGCGCTCCCCGGCCAGCGAGAGCACATCGTACCCGTCGCGGCCGATGCCCCGCTCCACCATCTCCAGCGCCACGATCTTGCGCTTCGGTCCGCCGGAAGCTTGCACCGCCGCCAAGGCATCCCGTCCAATAAAAGCGCCCTTGTCCATCTTCAGCCAGCGGGTCACGTGCGACTCCAGCGCATTGATCGAGTCGGAGATCTCGTGTCCGTAGAGCGCCATGCCCGCTTCCAGTCGCAGCGTGTTGCGCGCGCCCAGCCCACAGGGCCGGATGCCGAATTCTTCGCCCGCCGCCAGCAGGTCGTTCCACACCTTTTCCGTGATGGCCATGTCGGCCGGGATATAGATCTCGAAACCGTCCTCGCCGGAGTAGCCTGTGCGCGCGATCATCACATTGGCCACGCCATCCACCTCGCCCCACGCGAACCAGTAGTTCTTGATCGCCGCGAGATCCACCTTGGTTAGCTTCTGCAGCGTCGCAAGAGCCTTGGGCCCCTGCACCGCCAGTTGCGAATAGTAGCTGGAGTAGTCGCCGATGTGGATTCCCGGCCAGCTGCCCACCTGCTTGCGAATCCACGCGTAGTCCTTGTCCTTGGTGCCGGCATTTACCACCAGCAGGAAGTCGTTCTCGCTCAGCCGGTGCACCAGAATGTCGTCGACGAAGCACCCGTCCGGAGTCAGCAGCGCCGAGTAGTGCGCCTGCCCGTCTTTCAATTTAGCCGCGTCATTCATCGTGATGTGCTGGATGGCGGCCAGCGATCCCGGTCCGCGGAACTGGATTTCTCCCATGTGGCTCACGTCGAACAAACCCACCGCGGTGCGCACGGCCATGTGTTCGGCGATCAGCCCCCCGCCGGCGCCTGGATACTCCACCGGCATATCCCAACCGCCAAAATCCACCATTTTGGCCTTCAGGGCGCGGTGCGCGGCGTTCAGTGCGGTCTTCTTCAGGGCGGCGGCAATGTCAGTCATGGGAGATCCTTTCAATGAAACAAATGCAATCCCTACGATAGGGAGTCGGCATGCAAGGGGTCAAACCTTTGATTTTGAGAATGAGACGTCGCAGACCCGATTTTCGGATTCGGCATTAGGATGAAAAGGGTTGCTGAAGATCGCGATGCGAGGGAGCAAGTCGTCATGAATCATGTTCGAGGAATGCTGATGGTGGTGGCTGCGGCCATCGCTTTCTACCGCGGCTGGAAGATCCACACCGGGCACACCGCTCTGCTGGCCTATGGATTGGGCGCTCTCGCCCTGGGCCTCGCTGTCTGGCATCTTACCCGCCCTGTCCCGCCAAAGCGTGCATGAGTAACAAGGCAGAAACCCGGCATGCGGAGGTGCACATCTTCGAGCGGTCTACAGGCCCAATTTACAAGCTTATACGAGAACACCACATCGTGGTCTATGTCTAGAAACACTCTATTAACATATTGACTTCGCTTTCTTCATACCAGATTCTTGGTTCCAGAGGGCGATCGATGGCGACTCAGGTTTCTCTTCCTACCACCAACAAGCACCTACTCCGCTGGGTCGAAAAGATGGCGGATCTCACTCAACCCGAGAACGTTTACTGGGTTGATGGCTCCATAGCCGAGCACGACAGGCTCTGCGACGAGTTGGTCGAAGCCGGTACGTTTCAGAGGCTCAACGAAGAGAAGTGGCCGGGGTGCTTTTACTCCCGCTCCGACCCTCGCGATGTTGCGCGCGTTGAAGAACGCACCTTCATCTGCTCCCTTTCCAAGGATGCGGCCGGCCCCACCAACAACTGGGAAGATCCCTTCACCATGCGCAAGCGGCTCAAGTCGCTCTTCCGCGGCTGCATGCATGGGCGCACCATGTACGTGCTGCCCTTCAGCATGGGTCCCATCGGCTCGCCGATGTCCAAGATCGGCGTGCAGCTCACCGACTCTCCGTACGTCGTCGTCAGCATGTACATCATGGCGCGCGTGGGCAGTGCGGTGCTGCGCGAAATCGAAGAAAAGGACGTACGCGTCGTCCCCTGCCTCCACTCGGTGGGCGCGCCGCTGCAACCCGGCCAGCAGGATGTGGCCTGGCCCTGCAACGACGAGAAGTACATTGTTCACTTCCCGGAGACGCGCGAGATCTGGTCCTACGGCTCAGGCTACGGCGGCAACGCGCTGCTGGGCAAAAAGTGTTTCGCCCTGCGCATCGCCTCCAACATCGCCCGCGACGAAGGCTGGATGGCCGAGCACATGCTCATCGTCGGGGTCGAATCGCCGGAAGGCGAAAAGACCTATGTCGCCGCCGCATTCCCCAGCGCCTGTGGCAAAACCAACTTCGCCATGATGATTCCGCCCAAAAGCTTCGCCGGCTGGAAGATCTGGACTGTGGGCGACGACATCGCCTGGATGAAGGCCGATGCCAATGGGCAACTCCGCGCCATCAACCCCGAGGCCGGATTCTTCGGCGTAGCGCCCGGAACCAGTGCCAAGACCAATCCCAACGCAATGGTCACGCTGGCCCGCAACACCATCTTCACCAACGTCGCGCTCACCCCCGACGGCGGCGTTTGGTGGGAAGGCATGACCGACAACCCGCCCGACCTGTGCCTCGACTGGCAGGGCAACGAGTGGACTCCCGAGCTGGCCAAAAAGACCGGCGCACTCGCTGCACATCCCAACGCGCGTTTTGCGGCGCCCGCAAGCCAGTGCCCCACCATCGATCCCGACTGGGAGAAGCCGGAAGGCGTGCCCATCAGCGCCATCATCTTCGGTGGCCGCCGCTCCCACTCCATTCCGCTCGTCTTCCAGTCCTTCAACTGGACCAGCGGTATTTACATCGGCGCAACCATGCGCTCGGAGACCACCGCCGCCGCCACCAGCGCCACCGGCAAGCTGCGCTCCGATCCCATGGCCATGCTGCCCTTCTGCGGTTACCACATGGGCGACTACTTCCGTCACTGGATCCAGATGCAGCGCACCCTGCGCCACACGCCGCGCATCTTCCACGTCAACTGGTTCCGTAAAGACAAGCATGGCAAGTTCCTCTGGCCCGGCTTCGGCGAAAACATGCGCGTTCTCAAGTGGATCGTCGATCGCGTGCACGGACGCGCCTTCGCCATGGAAACGCCCATCGGCTGGACGCCATACTACGAAGAGATGAACTGGGACGGGCTTGAATTCTCCGAGAAGCAGTTCGACGCCCTGCAGAGCGTCGATCCCGAAGCCTGGCACGACGAGGTCATCGAGCACGAGCGCCTGTTCATCAAATTGCACGACCATCTGCCGTCGGAAATGGTCTTCGAGCGCGAATTGCTCATCTGTCGCCTCTGAAGCCTTCTTCATTCGGCCACGATACAGGGTGCCCCCGGTCCGGATTCTCGGACCGGGGATCCCACTTCCAACAGTGGACCGCCGCGACCCATTTTGTAGCTTGGATGAATTTGAGCTCTCGCCCTACGCGCAGGATCGCACCAGGCGCAGCGGCTTGACGTGTTTCCTCCAAGATGATCGACTGAAAGTCCATGAGTTCCCCGGCCATTCTTCCCCAATTCACCCTCGACGACTACCAGACTCTGTTTGCCGACCGACACCTGTTGCATCAGGTGCTGGCAAAGTGGTCCGCCGAACGCCCCCTCGCCCCAGCCCTTATCGCCGCCGACGGCAGCAGAAATGTCAACTGGTTGGAGTTCGACCGCCTCACCACCGCCCTGGCCTGTGAACTTCTGCGCCTCGGTTTCCGCAAGGGCGACTTCCTGGTCACGCAACTCCCCATGTCCATCGATCACGTGCTGCTGGAGTACGCCTGTTTCCGCATTGGCGTCATCGTCGCTCCGCTCGACCTGCGCCTATCTCCGGCCGAAGTCATCCGCGCCATCCAGACCCTGCGCCCCCGCGGCTTCGTTTACTTGGGCCAAAGCGCTCCTTTTGATTTTCGTGAATTGGGTCGCGCGGTCCTCGCCCAGTGCGCAGGAATCGAGCATTTCATTTCCATGGGAGTGGCGGACGATCTTCCCGGCACGCGTCTCTTTTCGGCCATTATTGAGCCCGCGCTGAGCGTGGCCAGCGGAGCAGTCCCGGCCCGCCCAGAGGATTTCGCTGAGCTCGATTCTATCGCCAAAAAAATCACCGGCGACGACGGAGCGCTGGTCATCTTCACTACCGGCTCAACCGGTTCGCCCAAGCCCGCCCTGCTTTCGCATCGCAGCATCACCGTGCAAAACATGTGCCTCTGCGGAGCCTTCTTCGGCGGAGACATTGGCAGCCGCACGCTTGTCAATCTGCCTGCCTCACATGTTGGCGGACAAACCGAGATCCTGATGACCACGCTCTTCGGCGGCGGCGCAGCGGTTCTTCTCGAGATATTCGATGCCGCCCGCTCCCTGCGCGCCGTCGCCCAGCATCGCGTCGAGATCCTCGGTCAGATTCCTGCCATGTTCAACCTGCAATGGATGCTGAAGGAGTTTGCATCCCACGATCTCGGCAGCCTCAGGTTCGCCGCCTACGGGGGCAACGCCGTCTCCCGCCCCTTTGTCGAGCGCTTGGCCGCCATGGCTCCGCTGGTCGGAACCGGCATGGGAATCACCGAGGCCTCCGGCTTCTGCACCTATGTGCAGGCCGACGCCGCCGAGCACGAGCTAATCCTCGCCGGCCTGGGTCACGACATGCCCATCTACCCCTGCTCCATCCGCCAGCCCATGCGCGCCGACGGAGTGGCGGGCGACGAGCTGTCCGCGGGCCAGATCGGCCACATCTGCTTTCGCGGCCCGCAAACCTTCTCTGGCTACGTCAACGACCCCGAAGCCACCGCCCGCACCATTTCCAGTGACGGATTCCTCTATACCGGCGATCTCGGATTCAAGGATGCCTCCGGCCTGCATCTCACCGGCCGCGACAAGTGGGTCATCAAGTCCATGGGCTATCAGATTTTCCCCGGCGACGTTGAGGCCCACGTCTGCGCCCTCACCGCCAAGGTGTCCAACTGCGTCGCGGTCGGAGTAGCCCACGCCGTGCTGTCTGAAGCAGTCGTCGCAGTGGTTGAGCGAAGGCCCGAAGTCGAGCTCACCGTGCAGGAGCTGGATCGTCACGCCCGCAGCCTCGCATCCTATATGCGACCCCGCCATTGGATCATCCTCGACCCCGGCCAGATGCCCCTCAACCGCATCGCCAAGCCCGACTACTTCCGCGCCCAGCAAATGGCCCGCGACCAGATCGCCGCCCTCCGCGCCAACGGCCAGTGGGATGGCAGCTGTGTGGCGGGCGAGTGAGTTAAACAACTTTATTTGGGTGGCCTGGCGCGTTCGA
>Ga0181520_10000037_pt1 | contig 237789 bp, 179 predicted proteins | sample PEATcosm2014_Bin_29_FD_132451 | JGI IMG/M metagenome (GOLD analysis project Ga0181520, IMG submission 132451) | Peatland microbial communities from MTU Mesocosm Facility, Houghton, MI, USA - PEATcosm2014_Bin02_30_metaG | ecosystem: Environmental > Terrestrial > Soil > Wetlands > Peat | place...
AGGGAAGCACGCCGGTCGGAACAGCCGCGACCAGCGCTACGGTCAGCAACGGTTCGGCCAGCGCAAGCTATACGCTGCCTGCAGCAACAGCGGCAGGCACGTTCACCATCCAGGCCGTTTACAGCGGCACGGCATCGCTCACGACAAGCAGCGACAACACGCATACGCTCGTCGTCAGCGCAGCGGGCACGACCACTGCGGCAACCAACGCAACGGCAACGTTCAGCGCCAGCGCGCAATCTGTAACGCTATCGGCAACAGTCACCAGCCCATCTGGAACCGTGAACAGTGGCACGGTAACCTTTACGGTGCTTCAGGGAAGCACGCCGGTCGGAACTGCTACGACCAGCGCTACGGTCAGCAACGGTTCGGCCAGCGCGAGCTACATGCTGCCTGCAGGAACAGCGACAGGCACGTATACCATCCAGGCCGTTTACAACGGCACGGCGTCGCTCACGACAAGCAGCGACAACACGCATACGCTCGTCATCGGCAAAGCCACCGCGACGGTGACGCTGGGCAACCTGACGCAGACTTATACCGGCTCGCCGATTTCGGCTATGGCCATCACTGCACCCACCGGCCTCACCGTCACTCTTACGTACAACGGCAATGCAAATCCACCCACGGCTGCCGGCAGCTACACGGTGATCGGCAGCATCAGCAACGCCAACTACCAGGGATCGGCGACGGGCACGTTGAAAATCAACCAGGCTACGCCATCGATTACGTGGCCCACACCGGCGGCAATCAACTTTGGCACGGCGCTAAGTGGAACCCAGCTCGATGCGACGGCCAGCTTCAATAACGCGCCGGCTACGGGAATGTTTGTCTATACGCCGCCGGCGAGCACTGTGTTGACCGCGGGAACGCACACCCTGAGCGTCACGTTTACTCCGGCCGATACAAATGACTTCACGACGGCGACTCAGACCGTGCAGATCGTGGTGAATCAGGCTACGCCCGCAATTACGTGGTCCACGCCTGCGGCCATCAATTACGGAACAGCGCTGGGTGCGGCGCAATTGGATGCGACAGCCACCTATAACAGCGCAATGGTAGCAGGAACGTTTGTCTACACGCCGCCAGCGGGAACGGTGCTGAGTGCTGGATCGCACACGCTGAGCGTGAGCTTTACGCCATCCGATACAGTCGATTTCAACACGCCAGCCGCGGCCACCACCACCATCATGGTGAATCAGGTGGCGCTCGACGTTACCGCCAACAACGCCACAAAGGTTTACGGTACCGCAAATCCTGTTTTCACAGGCAGCGTAACCGGAGCCAAGAACAACGACAACTTCACCGAGAGCTTTACCACCACGGCCACCACGAGTTCGAGCCCGGGTAGCTATTCGATTGTGCCGAGCGTGACCGGCGTCGACCTCTCTGATTACACGCAGGTGGTGACCGACGGAACGCTGACTATTATGCAGGCGGCGAGCAACATTTCACTCAGCGCCAGCGCAACCACGATCACGCCCGGCGAGCCGTTAACTCTGAACGCGACGGTGACTTCGTCAACAACAGGGACACCAACCGGTACAGTCACCTTCTACGACGGCACCATTCCCCTGGGCACGGTTCAACTGAACGCGGGCGCTGCAAGCTATACCACGTCGGCGCTTGCGCCAGGCGTTTCTCATAGCATCTCGGCCACCTATTCCGGCGACACCAACTTTACAGGCAGCAGCACCACCTTAAGTTTGACCGTGACGGTGGCGCCGCTTGAGTTCACGCTCACTATCAACGGCGCGGCCAGTGAGAGCATATACCCAGGCGGGACTGTCACCTACACCTTCAACGTTGCGCCCCAGTACGGCTCCTACGCGGGCACCATGAATTTCGCCATCAGTGGATTGCCCTCGGGAATAACGGCAACCTTCTCACCCGATAGCATCCCAGCCAATGGTGGCTCGCAATCGGTGACGCTTACCATCAGCGATGCTGCGCTCAGTTCCGCAGCGAGCCCGCCAACCGGCCTGCCAGCCCGGCTTGTGCCCATTGCGCTGGGTCTGCTGCTGTTGCCGCTGGCCGGAGCTGGGCGAATGCGCAAGCATGGGCGAAGAATGCGAAATATCTTCTACGTACTGGTGCTTGCGTGCAGCGCACTTTCGGCCACTATCCTCAGCGGATGCGGCTCCGGGAACGGATTCTTTGCGCAGGCTCCGCAAAACTACAACCTCACCATCACCGCAACCGCCGGCTCAGTGCAAAAGTCGGCCACGGTAACCCTCAATGTTCAGTAACTCACCAAGGAGAGACACGATGCGCGGACAATTCAGCACCCTGCTCCTTGTGAGCGCACTGGCCATCACAACACTTACGGCGCAAAGCCGGGCGCAGAAGACCGCGGACAATCCAGAGCCGGCGACGCAGTTCGATCTTGCGTTCACCTTCAACGCCGCGTCGGCGAACCAGGTGGGCGGCAGCCGCTTCTGGATGACTGGCGCGGGCATGCAGGCGCATGACCGTTTTTACGGCGGGTGGGGCGCGGTTGCCGACATCGCGGGCTTGCACAAGGCCAACATCAACTCCTCGGGCGTGGGTCTCGACATGGTGACCACAGTGTTCGGACCGCGATATACATGGTCGCCGAATCACCACCGATTCAGTTTCTACGGCCAGGGACTTGTGGGCGAGGTGTTCGCCTTCAATACGTTACTCCCGATGACCCCATACCCGATTCATTCCGATAGCGGCCTCGCGGTGCTGGCCGGCGGCGGCATGAACCTGCGCGCCACACCTCATGTTGGAGTGCGCGTCTTCGAGGCCGACTATCTTCGCACCCAGCTACTCAATACCACCACCAATGCGCAGAACAGCCTCCGCGCCGGAGCGGGAATTATGTTTCGCTTCTGAGCCGCCTTCCGCGCCCTCGCTACACATTCAGCTTGCGAAGATAAGGAACGCTGCCCTGCATTGAGTCCCAGTCCATTTCCACGAAGTAATTCCTGATGCCGCCGGTTTTGGCCGCAACGAAAAGCTTCGCCCAGTCGATGGTGCCCGATCCAATTGAAACCATCTTCCTTTGCGCCGTCCAGTCCGAGAGATGGAGAGAAATAAACCGGCCGGGATACTTGGCGAGAATTGCGACAGGGTCGAATTGGGGAGGGATTGCGTCCTGGAATTGCATTTTGACCAACCCGGGATCCAACCTGTTCATCAACTCGTCGTATACCAGCACGCCATCGATTTCTCTGAACTCGAAATGGTGATTGTGGTAGCCGAGCTGAAGACCGGCTTTGTGGATCTTTGCGCCGATCTCGTTCAATTCGTCGAAAGCCTTCAACCACGCTGACATGGGCGCGTCGTCGGCAACTTCCAACGTCGCACAGACCATTTGTTCCAGGCCCAGTTCCTTGGCAAACGCGATCCGGTCATCCAACTGCTCCTTGAGTTCCGTAAATCTGAAGTGGCTGCTTATGCATCCTAACCCCGCATCCCGGATCATCCCGTGAATCTTCGTTGGTTTTATGTTCACCAGGGGACCAAAGCCATCCCGCGCAAAACTGGTTGGCGAGCACAGCTCGATCATCTGGAATCCCCCGCCCGCGATCTGATGCAGGGTGCCCTCGAAATCCTTTCCGATCGACTCTCTAAGCGGATACGTTTGGCACCCGATCGGCAGTCCCAACGGGTTGGCCTCGAGCTTCATCGCCGACGCAGCGATGAATACCGCGCTGCCATAAACAAACTGCCTTCTTGAAATTGTTTGCACGTCGATTCACCTCTTAGATGGATTGGGGATCCCAACCCTTTCGGTATTCGCGGGACAGATATTTGTTGGCTTCCGCTACGTTGGTGACTTTCCGGGTCTCACTGTCGTACAACAATCTCTTGCCTGTGCGCAGGGCGACAGCATATAGGTTCACCGCCTCCGAAATAGGGCCGGCGTTCAAGAAGCTCGATGGCGATTGAGGGCCACCCCGGACGGCCGCAATCCACTGGCGCACGCCAAGTGATGCGCCGCCCTGTTGCTCCTGCTGCCGCGCAGGCGCAGGCGCAACCGGATACTTGCGCATCCTTCTTTCGGGAATCAGCTTCGGGTCCTCAACCAGGAAGCCCGCCAGTATCTTTCCCTTGCTGCCCACGAACATCATGCCCTCGATCGGAAGTTCCTTGTTATCGATTTCGATCTCGGGTGGCGTGGGCGGCCGCATTCCGCCGTCGTACCAGATCAGATCCACAGCCGGCCTTCTTCCGCTTGCCGGATACTTGAAGCGGACGCTGCAGGCAGTAGGAAATGAAAAGTCGTTCTTCACTGTAAACGAGACACTATCCTTGAACCCGCACGTGTGACTCAGCATCGGCTCGACGCTGGTTGGTGATCCCAGTTCCAGGGCATTGAACACCGTCCACAGGCTGTAATGGCCCATATCCGCCATGGAACCGCCTCCGAAGTCATACCAGCCGCGAAATACCATGTGGGTGTAATCGGGCGAATATGGACGGACGGCCTCCGGTCCCAACCACAAATCCCAGTCGAAGCCTTCCGGAACAGAAGGCGCATCGGTGGGCAGATTAGGATACTGCTCCCACACGGGACGGTTCGTCCAGTTATGGATTTCGCGCAGAGTGCCGATGGCGCCGCCGTCGATCCAGGCCATCACCTGGTCCATCGATCCATTGGCGTCCCAGGGCATGAAGTGCGTGGCAACACCCTTTTCACGGGCGGTGTCGATTACCAGCCTGGCTTCCTCCAATCGATTGGCGATCGGCTTGTGCATGATCACATGCTTGCCCTTCTTCATACAGGCGATGCTGGCTACTCCATGAAGATGGTCCGGGGTCATGATTTTGACGGCATCCACGTCCTTTTCCTGGCTCAGCAACTCGCGGAAGTCGGCATAAGAGGAGCAGCCCTTGAATGTGCCGCCAGGCCGTTGGGTTGCATAGTAAGTCTCGACAAAATCTTTGGCGACGTCGCGGCCTCCCGGAATAGTCCCCTCGGTTCCCGCCATCCAGTTCGGCTTGCCGAGGGCGTTTCGCATGTCGTTGAGGAGCCCGTCCCTTGCCCAATCCCGGTATCCGATTGCGTGCTTCGACGGATCGCAAACTGAGACAATCTGGATCTCCGGGACGGCAATCAATTTCGTCATCTCGCGGAGACCCTCGGTGCCTGTGCCGATGTGAGCCAGCGTGATTTTGTCGCTCGGCGCGACCACCCCGCTTCCACCCAATACATGCCTTGGAATAATGGTGAAACAAGCAGATGCGGCTGCGGTTTCAAGAAACTTGCGGCGATTCATCATGGTTGTCATCTTTCTGCTTGGCATCGGATTGGCGTTGCCAAGTCTCTGTGCGGGGCGCCCCTCAATCACCGGCCACCACAACCTTCTGTTTCCGTAAAAGGAGACGCGATGGAATCCCGTCCTTTGGCTGCAATCGACTTGAGCGCGCTACTCGCGATATTTACGCCGGGACTTTCCATCATCCAATTCCCGCCGACCAAGAATACACCGCCAACTCAATAGTGACCCGCATCACGCCAGGGACGTATTGGCGGCCATCCTCCCGGAACCAGCAATCAGCCTTTGAAGGCGGTGCAATTCGGAGTGAAATTCTGAGGGCGATTCAAACAGGTGAGCGGATTCGCGAGTGCGAATTTGCTTGTCCCATGTTCACACCGCGGATTACCTTTTGGATCACAGTTGCCCTCAACACCACCGGCGTACAATGTGTGCGCGGAAGTTCGCGCCCCGTGCCTGTTTCTTTTTGAAAGCGCAGGAAGCTGATTGAAGAACGCAATTCAGGTCGCAGTCTTGATCCTGTTTCTTGCGGCTTCAATGGTGTGTGCCCAGCCTGCCGCCACCACTACTGCGCTTGCTGTAACTTCAGGCGGCAACGTGGTGACCTCGGTCGCGCCTGGAACCGTCATTACCCTTACTGCGACGGTTACGGCCGCAGGCGTGCCGGTTTCGCCGGGGCAGGTGAACTTCTGCGACGCCGCAGCCAAATACTGCACCGATGTTCATCTTCTGGGCATGGCCCAGTTGGTCCAATCCGGCCCGGACACCGGAACCGCGGCGCTCACTTTCTATCCCGTGACAGGAGTTCACAGTTACAAGGCGGTCTTTCTTGGAACCACTACGAATGCTGGCAGCTCTTCCAGCCCGTCGTCCTTGGCCGTGACCGGAACAATCTATCCGACGACCACCACCATTGCGCAGACCGGAGGCCCGGGCAACTATACCCTCACGGCGACGGTCACCGGACAAGACAATCTCCCTCCGGCCGGCCCAATCTCGTTTCTTGATACCACCAACGCAGATTATGTGTTGGCAACGGCGCAACTGAGCCCCGGCACCGGAGCGTCCGGGCTGAACTTCCTAACCACCTGGAACCTTACCGCCGACACTTCGCTGTGGACCGGCTTTCCTGCTACCGACATTATGTTGAGCGAGTTCACGGCGGACTTCAACGGAGACGGAAAGCTGGACTTGGCTGTGCTCTGGTACCGCGAATTCTGTACAGGCCTGCCGACCTGTTTCATAACCAGCGAACTCGACATATTGCTGGGCAACGGCGACGGAACATTTACGGCTGCGCCCCCGGCAGTTCCCATTAAAGAGGACCTCGCGGTCTTTCGAGTGGCGGCAGGAGATTTTAATAACGACGGCAGGGAAGACATTGTCTTGCTGCTCTGCGATCCAGCCATCGGTTGCGACAACGTAGGGGCCGAGGCGCGCTGGATCGAGGTGCTGCTGGGCAACGGAGATGGAACGTTTACCACCTTGCCGAAAATGCCGATACAGATTGATGTCAATTCCCTCGCGGTGGGCGACTTCAACGGAGACGGCAAACTCGACATAGTTGCGACTTCCGCGATTCCTACCGGTCGAACCTCCTCGGGGCTCATTACCGGTATTGAGTCCATCTCTACCCTGCTGGGCAACGGCGATGGAACATTCCAGACCCCCACGCCGTTCCAGCAAGTCTCCACCGACTACGATATATTCTCCCCGTTCGTCGTGGGAGATTTTGATGGCGACGGCAAGCTGGACCTGGCCGCGGCGGAGGGTAACGACAACACAATCACAGTGCTGCTTGGCAATGGAGATGGAAGCTTCACGGCAAAGGCGCAGACCGCCTCGACCGGCGCGTTACCCACCGCGATGACCATGGCAGATTTCAATGGAGACGGCATCGCCGACCTGGCTACCGCAAATACAAACGGCGGCACCGCGACGATTTTGCTTGGCAATGGAGACGGGACATTTACCGCGACGCCAGTGAATCTGCCGACGGGGGGGCCAAATCCCATTTCCATTGCCGTGGGCGCATTCAGCACCTACGGCACTGCGGATTTGGTTACCGTAAACTTCACCAGTGCGACAACGGTCCTGCCCGGAAACGGCGATGGAACTTTCGCCGGGCCGCTGGCTGTTGCGGCGGGCATAAATCCGATATCTGTCGTCACCGGAGACTTCAACGGAGATGGCTTGTCGGATCTGGCCCTGGTGGAGAACTCGTCCGTCGATGGGGTCACAGTGGATGTTCAATATGCCGATGCATACGTTGCGCTCGACCAGGCCACGGGTTTCACCAGCACCGCTATCGTCACCGGCATTTCACCAGTAGGAACCGGCATCCACCTGGTTGACGCCAGCTACCCAGGTAACAGCAGCTACGGCAGCAGCCTCTCCGGCACAACCCCGCTGGTGGCGGAACGGGTACCCACAACATTAGCTTTGACCGCTGCGTTAGCTGGCAGCACTGGCTCGGGACAGTTGATTCTGACTGCCACAATCACTCCCTCCCTGGCACAGGGTCACACTCCTACCGGCGCAATTACCTTCTCCAACGGCAGCACCAGCCTGGGAACGGCCACGATTTCAAACGGCGTGGCCACACTGACTGTAAGCGAGCTGCCGCCGGGCGCTAACAGCATCACCGCCGTCTATCCTGGCGACACAAATTTCGCCGGCTCCTCATCGTCCGCGGCCATCGTCAATGTGGACTTCAGCATATCCGCTGCGCCGGCTTCTCAATCCGTCTATACGGGACTTTCGGCAACCTACACCGTCACCGTTACGCCCAGCGCCGATTTCAATTTGCCTGTCGTCCTCACCTGCTCCCAGTTGCCAGCAAATACTACGTGCACCTTCTCCTCCTCTACCATCGCCGGCGGCAACGGAAACGCGAAAATGGTTGTGCAAACCAGCGCGCCGGGCCCCGCCTCTTCCGCTTCCGGCCTTTCTGCAAGACTTTACCCGCCGTTGCTGGCGGTGTTCTTTTTGTTCTTCATCCCTCGCCGCAGGCACAGCGGCATCCGCAAGCATTGGCCAATTTCGCTCGTGATCATGGCAGCTCTTATTGCCGGGACGGCACTGACCGGATGTAGCGCGCCCGGTCCACTTACTGGCGGTACGCCGGCGGGCGCCCAATCCGTGACCGTAACCGGTGTCGCAACCATTGGCTCGCAAAAGTTGATCCATGCAGCTACCGTGACACTGAACGTCAAGTCGCTTTTCTAGGTTGCAACCAATTAGCTGTAACGAGGCAAGCCACTGCACGCGCAAATTTCCTTGCCGGCGATGCGATCCGTCCGCACGCTAGCCGCTCTGGTGGCTACCCTGTTTGCTCTGGCAACTCATGCGCAGGTCATTCCCTCGGCCATCGGTCCAGGCCACGGGCTCTGGGTGGGAGGAGAATATTTCAGTATCCAAACTGGCTTCCCCTGTTAATGTGCCCGCGCATCAGATTCGGCCCAACGGCTTCCACGTTGGCTTGGCGTATCGTCTTGGTCGATGACGCAGCCTGCCCGCTGGCTGTTTACACTTTCTGGGCGGCAGCAGATTCCTGGCTAACCCCGCGCAATCCTGCATCAGAAACATTCCATAGGCTGTTGCAGCATTGCAGACCGGCCCCGCTTCTGCGCGATCTGCGGCTCCGGTTGAAAGTTTATGTCTGCGAGGTATATAAAGCTGGGAGTAATTCAAAGGGCAAAAAGTGTGCCCATTAAATCACGGACTTCTCTCGCGTGCTTTATGAGCGGCGCAGGAAGTTGTGTCTGCGGCTCGGAGTCGCTTGAGAGCGCCGACCCAGGAACGAAAGGAAACACATGAACCGCCGACGCCATCTCAGACACTGCATTTCTTTCCTGGCAATCGCAGCTATCTTCATCCCAGTCGCGTGCCGCGCGCAGGATCAGGACCTCTCCGCGAATTACACGTGGGCGCCGGTCCAGATCGGAGCTGGCGGCTGGATGCGCGGCATGGCCGTCAGCCCTTCCGATCCCACACGCATGTATGCGCGCGGTGACGTTGAAAACCTTTACCGCTGGAACAACGCGTTGCAAACCTGGGTTCCGACTAAGCTGGCGAGCGCCTTTCCCTCGAACATTGCGGCTGAGCCGGGCAACGCTGGCGCTGGCGCCATCGCTATTGATCCAACCAATCCCGATCACATTCTGGTCGCCTATCAGATCACCACGTCAACCGATCTGCCGGGAACAAATTCAGGTGTGGAGTTCAATCTCAACGTCTACGCAAGCTGGGACGGCGGCGTCACCTTCACGCCCGGCAACCTCTCCCTCAGTGGAAACCTCTCATCCCAGACCAGCGGCGAACGCCTTGCCTTCGATCCCAACAATGGCAATGTTGCCTACTTTGGAAGCCCCGGAGCACCGGGCGCCAGCGACGGACTGTATCGAACCACCGACGGCGGCAAGACTTGGACGCAAGTAACCGGCGGAGGCTACCTCACCAACACATCGACGGTGCGCTACGAATCGCAGCTTCCCCGTATCGATGGAGGCAACGGAACCGTGCAGTTCAGCGGCCAGACGGTGAGCAGCACAATCTATATCACTTACATCACGCACAATGAGTCAAACAACGACGCGGTGAGTGGCGGCGGAGTTATCAAGAGCTCCGACGGGGGCCAGACCTGGACAGAGGTGCCCAACAATCCAGCGACCAATATATGCAGCGCCAGTCAGCCCTATTCGCAGTTATGCTGGGCCACCATGGATAGCGCCGGCAATTTGTGGGTCACCGACGGCAATGCGAGCAACAACATTTTCAAATTGAGCCGCGCCGGCACATGGACCACCGTTGCCACACCTAACGGCGGCACCGGCGGTATCGCGGTCGATCCAAACAATTCAAATCGCATATTCATTGACGCAGGCGACGTACTGCAGCGTTCCACCAATGGCGGCACAACATGGACGACCCTGGGAAGCCACTACACGTGGTCTACATCTCAGCCGATCCTTTGGCTCAATCCATCGTCGTTCCGGCCGCAGGGATACTTTGTCTCTGAGAGCGGCCTCTATTTTGACTCACTCGGCAATCTGTGGCAGCCATGCGGCAATAACGGAATCATCACAACCACTCCCAACGACGCCACGGATACATCCTCGAATCCACCCACATGGACAAGCAAGGCCGAGGGCATTGAAGAGATGGAAACTTCGGCCGCGGCAATTCCGCCCGGCGAAAGTCCGGTGCTTGGGGTTGCGGACGAATCTGAATTCACTATCCCCGATCCTGACACCTACACGGCGGAGCACTACCCAATCAACACCTGGGCCAACGGTGGCTACGGGTTGGGTATGTCGCAGGACATTGCCTACGCGCCCAACGCGCCCAATTTTGTTGTAGCGCCCGATACCAACGACGAGACCAGCCAGGGAACCCAACCGCAGTTTCAATATGCCAGTTACAGCAACGATGGTGGCAACACCTGGACTGAATTTCCATCCGTGGTGAACGGAACGCATCCCTGCATTCTCTACGGCGGAGAGATCGCTGTGTCCGCGCGTCAATCCGGCCAGGGGCTGGGCGCCGACAATATAGTTTGGTTTCCCACCAACGCTGGCGACCCTACCGCCCAATTCGGCCAGGTACCCGCGCCATTCTATTCCAAAGACGGCGGTACAACCTGGACCCAGACCCAGGCCTTTAACAGCGTCACGGGTGCGTCGAAATATACCGAATGCCCTTCAAATACCAGTTACACCTTCTTGCCGGTTCAAATGGGCGACTGGATATATGTTCTCGCCGAGCACCAATTGGTTGCCGATCCACTTACTCCCGGAACCTTCTATCTCAAGACAACCTTTGGACCCAACGGTGGTAGCGATGGCGGCTTCTGGGTAAGTACCGATGGAGGAGTTACATGGGCCGAGACTGCAGGAACTACGCAAGTCCCGTCTTACACGCATTGGGGCCGAATGGCCGCAAATCCAAATGTCTCAGGCGACTTATGGCTCGTGGATGGCTGGCAGGGAGCGCATAGTCACGGCCTGTATCACACTACCAATGCAGGAGCCTCATTCACCCGGAACACCGCATTCACTTATGCATGGCAAGTAGCCTTGGGCAAAGCCGCATCGGGACAAACCTATCCCGCCATTTATGTCTACGGACTGTTGGCAGGCGATACCAATTGGGGCATCTTCCAATCGGTCGATGGTGGAAACGCCTTCAACAGGATTTCGTATTACCCCTATGGCATCTTCGATATTCCCTACGACATGGCTGCGAGCTGGGACGTCTTCGGCACCGTCTATGTTGGATTTAGCGGCAATAGCTTCTATTACGTTCAATACAACGCCAACGATCCGCAGGCATCGGCGCCTGTGTTCTTTCCAATAGGCGCCACATATCAATCTGCGCAGGCCGTCACCTTGACCAGCTCAACTCCCAATGCCGCCATTTACTACACCATAGACGGAAGTACACCCACAACAAACTCCAATTTATATGGCGGCGCAATTACAGTCGCGGCAGGCACCGAGACCATCAACGCCATCACGGTTGCCAGTGGATATTCACCCAGCAGCGTAGCCTCGGCGGGGTATATCGTTAACGTCACCGAGCCGCAGGCAGCCACTCCAACATTCAGCCCCAATGGCGGAACATTCACGTCAGCGCAAACGGTAACCATCAGCGACACAACTTCGAACGCGCTGATTTACTACACCACCGACGGAACCACGCCGACTTCGGGTTCAACGCAATACTCCAGTCCAATCAGTGTGTCGACCACTGAAACAATCCAGGCCATTGCCGTTGCTTCGGGCTACACCAACAGCAGTATTGGCTCGGCCGCGTTCACCATCAATCTGCCTGCACCCAGCTTCTCATTGAGCATGACCCCCACTGCGCTCACCATACAATCGAGCAGCCAGGGAACGGCGACAGTGACTGTGACACCGTCTAACGGTTTCAACTCCGCGGTCAGCTTCGCGTGCTCCGGCCTTCCCTCCGGAGTCACGTGCAGCTTCAATCCGTCGCAAGTCACGCCTGCGGGTAGTGCGATTTCAACCCAGTTGACCGTAGCAGCCAGTTCCACCGTTGCTGCCGTGCATCGCCGCTCTGCGCCATTCCTGCCTGAAGCAGCATTGGCCGCAACTATTTTCCTGCTGGGCTGGAAGAGAAAGAGCCTGGTCTGGGCGGTGTTATTCGTGGTGCTCACGTTTGCAGGGTTCGCTCCAGCTTCAGGCTGCGGCGGCGGATCGTCGGGCGGCCAGCAGACTCAGCCAATCCAGGCCACAGTAACCGTGACCGCGACTTCAGGTGCGTTGCAACAAACAGCCACACTCGCGCTCACGGTCAATTGACCGCCGGTTTAGCGGCCTGCAATCGGCCGTGCGCGCGACGGTTGACATGCCCGCGAACCAGAAAATAGGGTCGAGTGTTCGATGAAGGGCCCGCGATTCCAGCATCCATGATTCGGGGCATGCAATGCAGCAATACATATTTGCGATTTGGAAGGGGAAATTCATGAGTTCCGGAAAACTAATACAGGCCGGTGCCTTGGTTGGGGCGATTATGGTCGCCCATCTGATGAGTGCGCAAACAGTGAAGAGCCCGTACGATTCAGTCGACACACTTATCGGAACCGCCGGCGGAGGAAACACTTTTCCCGGAGCGACACTTCCCTTCGGCATGATTCAGTGGAGCCCCGACACCAACACCAGCGCCTGGTATGAGTACTCGCAGGCAGCGCATCCCGGAGTTGCGGCGGAGAAATCAATTGTCGGATTCGGTCTAACGCACATCAGCGGGGCCGGCTGCGAACTCTACGGGGACTTTGCAGTGCTGCCTATTGCCGGTGAAATTGCGGCGAGCCCCGGAACCGACATCACTCAATATGCCGTGCAGTTCGATCACGCGAAGGAGGAGACGCATCCCGGCTATTATGCTGTGACGCTGGCCAATGGCGTGAAGGTCGAAATCACAATCACTGAACGGGCGGGCATTGCCCGATTCACTTTCCCGCAGGGCTTGCCGGCACGATTGCTCGTCAACGCGGGATCCAGCGCGGATAGAAATGGGAACGCGTCGGCACAGCCTGGCGCAGTTGAAGACGGCAACAGCATCACCCTCATTTCGCAAGACAGCTACGAAGCGTACTCGCGTGCGGGGCATTTCTGCGGGACCGATTCGCACTACACCATTTATGGAGCCGGCAAATTCAATAAGCCCTTCAAGAAGGCAGTGCTCTGGCAAGACGGCACAGTCAACAGCGATGGAAAAGATGCAAAGGGTAAACATTCAGGAGTGTGGCTTGACTTTGGCGACGAACGCCAAATCGAATTGAAGGTCGCTGTCTCGTTCATCGACACGGATGGTGCACGCAGAAATATGCAGCACGACATTCCCGGATGGGGATTTGATGAAGTGCGCGCCAAGGCCACGCAGACATGGTCGCAACTGCTCGATCGTTTTCGCGTTGAAGGTGGAACCGAAGAACAGCGGACCAAGTTTTATACGGGCGTCTATCACTCGTTTCTTTCGCCTACTACCTTCAGCGATGCCGACGGACGCTACATGGGCTTCGATAAAAAGGTGCACAACGTAGCCGGCAGTCAAAAAGTCCAGTATGCGAATTTTTCTGATTGGGATATTTATCGCAATACCGTGCAGCTACAGGCATTGTTCGAACCGCAACGCCAAAGCGATATGCTCCAATCCCTTGTCAACGACGCCGAGCATGGTGGACAGCTTCCGCGCTGGGAAGCTGCGAACGACGTTACTTACGTGATGGGCGGCGACTCGCCCGTGCCGGTTATTGCGTCTTCTTACGCGTTCGGGGCGCGGACCTTTGATACTGAGACTGCTCTCAAATACATGGTGCGCGCGGCGACAGAGACAAACGACAACAAGGAGCGGCCGTTCCTCGATGACTATCTCAAACTCGGTTATGTTCCTGCGGAAAAGGACGAGATTTCGGCATCTCGCACGCTGGAGTATGACAGCGACGATTTTGCAGCCGCGCAATTTGCTCGCGCGTTGGGACACAACGATGTGGCCGACCGCTTCCTGAAAATGTCTGAGGGCTGGAAGAACCTGTTGGATCCCGATACCAGGTGGATTCGCCCGCGGTTGAGCGATGGAAGCTGGCTCGCCGGATTCGATGCGGAGAAATCGCAACCCCGCCGCCATTACAATCCAGACGCGTCCGATCAGCAGGGTTTTGAAGAGGGAAACACCGCTCAATATACATATATGATTCCGTTCGACTACCCTGCTTTGTTTGCGGCTGTTGGCGGAGAGGACGTGGTGATTCCGCGGCTCGACAAGTTCTTTATAAAGCTCCGGTGCTGGGCTGACCCCTGCTACAACATCGAAAATGAGCCGGACTTTGTGGTGCCCTATGTTTACGATTTTGCTGGCCAACCATGGAAGACGCAGGAAGTGGTAACGCGCATCGGCGAGGAGACGTTCAAGGCTGCGCCCGACGGCATTCCCGGCAACGACGATCTCGGCGCTACTTCGGGCGTCTATGTCTGGGATGCGCTCGGGCTTTATCCCGCGGAGCCGGGAGTAGCCGGCCTGGTGCTGGGCACTCCGCTGTTCGCGAGGGCGACTCTTAAACTCGCAGGCAATCGAACCTTGGTGATCGTTCGCAAAGGTCAGGGAATCTACGTTCACGATGTAACCCTGAATGGCGCAAACTACCCCACTAACTGGCTGCCTTTGGCAAAATTGCACTCAGGCGAAAATCGCCTTGTCTTCAGCAATCAGTCGCAGCCAGACACGAAGCGCGGAACCGCCATCGCAGACAGGCCGCCAAGCTTTCGTTGAGGCCGGAGATTAATTCAGCGGGTTGCGCGCGACATTAGAACTGGTTGCATAAACCCGGCTTTGAAAGGGCACGGCTTTAGCCGTGCCGCAAAAAGCCGCAAAAACATTGGGCTTTAGCCCATGGGGGATGTTTCCGAGCCCCCCAACCACATTTATGCAACCGGTTCTAACGCGCAGTTGCCGCTCTTGGCGTCACACTCGTCGCAGCCACATTCCATCCTGCGATGTTCACCACCGGCGCGTCCGGCGCGTCTGCGGGCAACAGTGCGGTGAGCGTTTCTTGTTCTCCCGGACCAAGCTCGATCCAGTTGTCCGACCACAAGACCGGCGCAATTAGATCGCCGGTTGAAGTTCTTACCGCGGCGTTCACCTGGAACGCGAGCCCTGCCGCAGTGTTTTCAAGATGCAGACTGATTCTGCGCCCGTTCGGCGTGTTGTCGATCTCCGCATGGGCAGCAACGGTGGCCGCGGGCAGAGTTGACAGCGCGGATAGATCCTCATATCGCTGGGCAGGCGTGTGAGTGTAGTCGGTCTTGTCCCAATCGAATGTTGTCAGCGGGCCAGGCACCCAATAAAAGTTTCTGCTCACCAGACGGCCCGACGAATCCTTCAGAGTCAGGTCGATAAACAAGATCTTTTCAGCGCCCGAGAAAAGGCTGTCGGGAATCCGGAATGCACGCTGTGAACTGTCGGCTTGTGCAACGATCGTGCCCTGAGAGCGGAACAGCTCATTCCATTTGAGGCCACGGACAACTACGCTCGCCGCGAGTCCCGCTGCACGCTTGTAAGTACTGTTCACCACCACGATTGAGCGATCGTCGTAGGCGTATAAAATGTGCAACGGCTCGCAAGCCTTTTTGGCCCCGAAATATCCACCTCCGGCATCGAGGTTGTAGTCGTAGAGATGCCAGATCATCGAAGGCCACGCGTTGTTCAGCATCCACTGGATGACGCCCGTCGATGTGTACTTGTTTTTTGAATACGCCTCAAACATGGCTCGCTCTGAATCGTATTCCATGGTCTGCGACAGGCGCTCAAAGTCGGCGGCTGAATTTGGCTTGGCGTAGATAGCTTCCATGGCATCGCCAAATACCTTCAGGTTGGTAAACTCGCCGCCCCCGTTGTGATAGGTCCAGGCAGCGGAAGGCGGCCACGCCTCGGGGTCGGGAAGAAACTTCTTCCGGCTTGCAAGCGAGACAATGGCCGGCCCGGGGCTGGTTTCAGTATTGAATCCGACCGCCCCACCAAAGCGGGTCGCTACATACCAATAGCTAGGCTCAACGTAGTCGTATGGCCCCGTCATTTTTACGCCGCTATCGCCCGTGACCGTGGTAGGCGCTCCGGTTGCCGACGACAGAATTGGATTGGGCCAGTGCGTGTCGCTCTCAATCTGCAAATAGGCTTTCTCCACATTCGCGGGTGGAGGATTGTCGCTGCCGTTCAACCATACCAGCAAGCTTGCGTGCTGGCGCAGGCGAAGCATCTGCGATTGCAACGAGGCTTTCGCAATCTCCAGATCCTCCGGCGTCCAGTCACGCCAGTGTTCCCAATGGTCGCAGCAGCACCAGCCCAGCAATACCAGTACGCCCTGCTCATCGGCCTGGTGAAAAAACTCTTCGGTGTCGAGCTTGCCTTCAAGACGGATGGTATTCAAACCCAGATCGCGCACCAGCCTGAACTGATCGCGCAGCCGTTTCTCATCGGTGCGCACCAACATGTCCTGCGACCATCCGCCGCCACGTATCAGAATGCGCTTGCCGTTCACGCGAAACAGGCGGCTTCCGTTTGTGGTCAACTCTGAAGTAATTTCCCTGATGCCGAAGTCCACGCTTCGCTCGTCGCTGATCTGGCCCCCCGACGAAAAGTTCACCGTCACGCGTTCAAGATGCGGATCGCCCATTTGCCACGGCCACCAGACCTTTGGATCGCGCACCCGCAATTGCTGAAACTGTTCAGGCGCGAAAGCCACGGTGCGAGTTTCATTAGCCGCCAACTCGACCGGCTGCTCAAACTTCACTCCCGCAGCAGTTCCTGAAACTACGCCCTTCACGCCGTGCCCGCTTGCATTGTGCAGTTCGGCGTACACCGTCAGATCGGCCACGTTGAGCGAGTCGTCTTCAAAATGCGTTGCCACCATCGGGGAGCGAACCGTTACAGGTCCAGTTGTTTCCACATCGACCGCGCCCCACAGTCCCATGTCCTTATCGGGCGGCGCAGGGTTCCAGTCTACCCAGTTAATGCCCAGATCTTTTTCGGTTGGCGCAAATGTCTCCACAGCCAGCACATTTTCATTGTGGTTGCGGCTCATGTATTCAGTTACATCGAAGTCGTAGGTGCGATAAGCTCCAGCAACCGCCGTCTTGTCCGCAACCTGGTGGCCATTTACCCAGATGTCGGCTCGATAGTTGATGCCGCCAAAATGCAGCCAGACTTTTCCATCCTTCTCTGAAGTCGCAGGTTTCTTGAATTCCGTGCGATACCACCAGCCACACCGATAAGGGCTATCGTTGGCCATTGGCAGATTCGCGAACAGTTGCCCGATGGGATAAGTCGTTCCAGGAATCTGCCGGAGGTTTTGGCCGAAATAAGGATCAGGAAAGACGCCGTCAGCTACCTGCGTGGCCAGCACCGTGGCGGGAACTGTCGCCTTCAGCCAGCCGTCGACCGCGAAACCCGGCGTCGAGATTTTCCCGCCGTCTGCGTTTACCTTGCACGCCGATTCGAGGCGCCAGCCATCGTGCAGATGCATTACTGTTGCGGCATTGGCGCTCATAGCAAGCACCATCAATACGAAGAGTGAAAAAATCGACTTGGTGTTCATTGTTTTCCTGGGTCCTGCGTGTTGGGAAAGTTTCAGTTCAATCGTTTGAATAAAGGCACTATCTGCTCTGCCTCCAGGCTTTGTCAAGACTCTGTTCCGTTTTGCGCGTGGTCTTTTCGTTTTCGCTGCGGCGGCGTTCCAGTCGAGTCGCGGACCACCAGTTCAGGCTGTGCCTTGTAGAGCCGTGGCGCATCATCCATGGCGGGTCCTTTCCTGGCGATCGCCTGCATCACCCACTCTGCCGCCTGCATGCCCATCTTTTTCAGCGGCTGCCGTATGGTGGTCACAGCCGGCGTTGCCACCTCGGCAGGCAGAACGTCGTCAAAGCCTACCACCGAGCAATCCTGGGGCACACGAACGCCGGCGCTGGCGAGACCGCGCACCACGCCCAGAGCCGTAAGGTCGTCGAATGCAGCCACGGCGGTGAATGGCCGTCCAGACTTGAGCATCTCCTTCGCAAGCCGTATACCGCCCTCGAAACCCGACGCGGGATCCACCAGCCCAGGCAATTGAAATACCAGCCTGGGGCTCAGCTTGATTCCGGCCTCTTCTGCCGCGCGCTGCATTCCGGTCCAACGGGGTTCGCTGTCGAACATCTCCTCGGGTCCGCGGATCACTGCAATCTTCCGGTGGCCAAGCTCGGTCAGGTGCCGCATCGCCAGCGCTCCTCCAGCCTCGTTATCCACCAATACTGAATTGATTCCGCGCTCTGACAGGTCGCGCCCGATGATCACAATCGGTACGTGGTTCTTCTTCAGATCGGCAAGCAGATTTGTTTCCTCGAACACCCAGCTGGCGAGGACGATGAGGCTCTCGGCGCGGCGTTCGAGAATCATCTTCACGTAGCTGTCGAAAAGGCGGCGCTGGGTTTGTGCATCGATCAGCAACGGCAGGTAACCCGAAGGGTAAAGTCCGGCTTGAATGCCGCGCACCACCGGGATGCAGAACGGGTCTGAAAGATCGAAAGCCAGGACTCCGATGGTCTGGCTGCTGCGACTGCGCAGTGAACGCGCGAAGGCGTCGGGGTGATATCCCAGCTTGCGCGCCATGGCGCGGACTTTGTCGCGGGTTTTGGCTGCCACGTTTTGCGAGAGCGGCGCCTCGCTCAACACGATCGACACCGTGGACACAGAGAATCCGCAGGCGCGGGCAACATCGAGCAGGGTTACGTGTCCAGACTTTCGTTGAGCCAATTCTGCGCCTCCGCCTCGGCCTATTGTGGGGCCGGCCCTGCCAGTGCCACTCAGTTACAGGGGCCATTTTCCGCTTGACAGCCGATCAAGGTGCACCTACTATAGCATAACTATTCAAACGTTTGAATAGAGATGTTTGCCCCGAGGGATGGCCATGACTTACAAGAATGCAAGCGCGAATTACGCGCTCAGATATCTCTTTACCGTTATCATCCTTGTCTGCTGTACCGCCGCTGCGCTGGCCCAGGCCGGAATGGGCGGCATCAGCGGATTGGTGACCGACCAGAGCGGCGCCATCGTGCCCGGGGCGACGGTCACGGCACAGGACCTCGCCAACGGAACCAGGCTATCCACGGTCTCATCCGGGGCCGGCCTTTACTCGTTCGTCTCGCTCACGCCGGGGACCTACCAGCTTACCTTCGATATGAAGGGCTTCGAGAAAGTGGTGCTCGAGAGAATTCAGGTAACAGTAGACCAGGCGACCACTGCGAATGCCTCGCTCAAAGTAGGTAGTGCGTCGGAGACGGTTACGGTGACTGAGACCTCGTCGCTCCTCGACACCAGCAACTCCACTGTCGGACAACTGATCGGCGCCGAAACCATCGATCGCGTCCCCCTGCTTACGCGCAATGTCTACGATCTGGTACAACTGAGCGCCGGTGTCACCCCCAACAATGGCTCGCCAAACTCGGGCGACTCGGCAGAGCTCAACAACATCGCCAGCGGCCGCCCGGGAGTCGATGTCTCGTCTTACAGCATCAACGGCGCCATCCTCGGGTCTGTCTATTACATGCTCGACGGCAGCCCGCTGGGGATTGCGGAAAACAATATCGCCGCTATCATCCCCATGTCGGAGATTCCCGAAGACGGCGTGGATGAATACCGCGTCGAGACCCAGAACACGCCGGCCTCTTACCAGAGTGGAGGCGCCGGAGTCATCAGCCTGGTCAGCAAGTCCGGCGGCGACAGCTTCCATGGCGACGCCTTCGGAGTCTTCCGGCCTGATTTACTCGCCGCCAACGACTATTTCCTCAAGCAGAGCCAGTTGGCCAACGGCACCGCCAACACGCCGCCCAGCTTCCATCGCTATCAGGAAGGCGGTTCGATCAGCGGGCCCATCCTGCATAAGAAGCTGTTCTTCTTTGGCGATTACGAAGCCACGCAGCAGGCTCAATTCGATGGTTCAAACTACTTCTCGGTTCCCACCACCGCGGAGCGCACCGGCGATTTTTCCGGGGACAGCTATACCATCTATGACCCGACCCAGCCCGATGTAGCCACCGGCCCCCTCGCCGGAACGCGCCAGCCAATTCCCGGCAACAAGATTGCCAACCCCAATCCCATCGCGCTGAAGTATCTATCCATGTTTCCCAAGTGCAACTTCCCTGATCCCACTACCTGCGAAACTAATACAACCGCGTCCCCCTACGGCGCCACCAATAACCTCTATCTTCCGGGAACTGATCCCACCACCGGACAAAAGTTCGATGTTCGCATGGACTTTTACAAAAGCGAAAGGCAGCGCATCTTCGGCCGGTTCTCCTTTTCCCGGACAACTAATGCCACCTTCAATGCCTTCGGCAATATGTGGGATCCTGACTACGCCCTGAATGTCACCAACGCGCGCAACGTGATCGTCGCAGACGACCTCACCCTGAATTCAACCACCGTCTTGCAGTTGCGCTACTCCTTCACGCGCCATTATGAAAACCAGGGCGGCGATCCCTCGCAGGTGGGATTCGACATCACCTCGCTGGGATTTCCTTCTTCTTTGGCTGCGCAGCAAGTCTACAAGAACCTGCCCCTCATGAACTTCAACGATGTAGGCGGGGCCATCGGCGGCACCTGCTGCTACAACACCTTTCAATACGCCAGCGAAAACAGCGACGTTATCGCCAGCCTCACCAAGGTCAAAGGCAAGCACGAGATCAGCACCGGCTTTGAGTACATGAAGCGCTTCATGAATGTCGGCCAGCCGCCTTTTCCCTCCGGCAACTACTACTTCGACATGTCCGCCACCGACCAAACCACAAACGCACCTGTCCCGGTGGGAGGCAACGACTTTGCTTCCTTCCTCCTCGGCATGGGAACGGCGCCAGGCAGTGAATCGACCAACTTCACCAAGGATCTTTTCGTAGCGGAAGCTAACCCTTATTACGCAGCATTCATTCAGGACACTTACCACCTCACGCCTTCGCTCACCATTACAGCGGGGCTGCGCTGGGACATCTTCGGCGGCAAGACCGAGCGCCATAACCGCCTGGAATACTTCGACCCCACTGCCACTGATACGGTGAGCGGCGTATCTTTCACCGGCGGCGAGGTCTTCTCATCCCCCGGCCATCGCTCTCCCTTCACGACCAATATGAAGGACTTCAGTCCACGGCTTGGCTTTGCCTGGCAACCTGCGAAGGATATCGTATTCCACGGCGGCGCCGGCTTCTACTATGGGCCCAGCGCGCAGATGGTCAGCGGCGTCTCTGAAAACAGCGACGGCTTTTCCTCCGCCACGAATTGGAATTCCTCTGACTGGAATAACGATCCCAACACCATCGCATTTGATGGCGGCGGCGAGGGTAACTCGGTGCTCTTCGGCAGCAGCCTGGATCCAAACTTTTCCGGCGGTCCGGCTCCCAGCCCCACCGCGCCTTACTCACTCAGCAACCCCTTCCCCGCCGGCGTTGTTCCAATCATCGGCGCGTCTCAGGGTTTGGCCACCTACCTTGGCTCGGGGCTCAGCACCATGCTCCACTCCCAGCGCACACAAACCACCTATAACTTCAACTTCGGTTGGGATATCGACCTTACCCATGGCTTCCATTTCGCCGCGGGGTACGTCGGCAGCAGGGGCCTGTTCCTTCCGCTCGGCGGAGTAGATCTGAACCAGCTCGATCTGGGAACCATCGCCAGTAATCAAGGCGCGCTGGTCAATAACATGGTGCCCAACCAGTGGGCCGCAATTCTGCCGTCGACAAACGCTTATTATGGTCAGGCCACCGTGCCGCTCTGGGTTTCTCTCCAGGAATTCCCGCAATTCGGCAACGGCGGATATGCCGGAGGCAGCGGCGTGGGTGTCCATGGCTATCCCGGCGGCGACTCCGATTACAGCTCCCTTCAAACCAAAATCGAGAAGCAGCTCTCCCATCACTTCACCACGCTGGCCACCTTCACGTGGGCGAAACTCATCACCGACGACGGCAATCCTCCGCTGGGCTTCGTGGGCGCACACAACGGTTCACCACAGGACTGGAAAAACATGAACCTCGAGCACTCCGTCAGCCCCCAGGAAGTCAAATTCCAATTCACCTGGCAAGCGTCCTACGATCTGCCTGTGGGCAAAGACCGTTTGCTGAAACTCAACGGGCCGGGCAATGCGGTTCTGGGCGGTTGGACCATCAATGGAATTGCCTACCTGAGCGACGGCGTTCCTATCAATTCCCCGACTTCCGGTTCGCCCCTTGCCGTTAGCTTCAATCAGCGCACAGATTTGGTCTGCAATCCCCGCCAGGGCGCGCCTCATACAGCAGCGCAGTGGTTCCTCCCCAACTGTTTCACGACTCCGGCAAGTGGGTTTGTCGCGGGAACTGCGCCAGACTATCTTGACAACGTTCGCACCATGGGAGCGCAGGACGTCGATATCTCGCTCTACAAAAACTTCTCGACGGGCAAGGAGAAAAACCTGCGAATTGAAGTCTCGTCTTATAACATTGCCAACAAGGCGCAGTTCGCAGGACCGAATGTGAGCTCGCCATCCTCTGGCTTTGTGAACTTCGGCCAGATTCTCAGTGACGTGAACACACCTCGCCAATTCCAATTCGGATCGCGCTTTACGTTCTGAAAACTCACCCCAGCCGGCCCTTTGTTCTTACTGAACACGCGCAAAACAAGGGCCGGCCTATAATCGAACAATCTCGTTTACACTGCAAGGATCCTAATGTCCTTCAATCAGGAAAGCGGTGTTCAGCAGCCCGTCGGACTCAAGCGCTCGCTCCGCTTCTGGGATCTGATTCTCTACGGCATCATCCTTATCCAACCCACGGCGCCCATGCCGAGCTACGGCGTTATTTCCAAAGAGGCTCACGGCCATGTGGTTACGGCCATCCTGCTGGCGATGGTCGCCATGCTGTTCACCTCCATCAGCTATGGACGCATGGCGCGCGTTTTTCCGCACGGCGGTTCAGCGTTCCTCTACGTCGGCAAGCAAATCCATCCCAGCCTCGGCTATCTCACCGGCTGGTGCATGGTCATGGACTACGTTCTCAACCCGCTCATTTGCACTATCTGGTGCAGTCGCGCCGCGCTCAACTTTGTGCCTGAGATTCCTTACGTCGTCTATGTCGTTGCCTTTGCCGTCCTGTTCACCACGCTCAACTGCAACGGCGTTGAGACCTCGGCAAAAATCAACACCGCCATGGCTGCGGCGCTCGGCGTAGTTATTGTGCTGATAGTTGTGGCGGCGCTTCGCTACCTCTTCAAGCTGCACTCTTACCCCTCTGGCTTCTTCACGCTGCCGTTCTACGACCGCAGCACGTACACATCTTCAGGGCTGCTGCGCGGCACCTCGATCGCAGTACTCACTTACATTGGCTTCGACGGAATCTCGACTCTCACCGATGAGGCGAAGAGCCCGAAGCGCGACGTTCCCCGCGCCATCGTCGGCACCTGCATCGTCACCGGCATCCTGGCGAGTATTGAGGTCTATCTTGCCCAGCTCGCCTGGCCGCATGGCGGTACTTTTCCCGATGTCGATACGGCTTACGTCTTCATCTCCGGTCGAATCGGCGGCCCTGCTCTCTTCGCCATCGTTAATGCCGCATTGCTGCTCGCTACCATCGGGTCGGGAATGGCTTCGCAACTGGGCGCAGCGCGCCTCATGCTGGCCATGGGACAAGACGGTGCGCTGCCCCGCGGCTTCTTCGGTGCTGTGCATCCCAAGAACCGCATTCCCCGAAACAATGTCCTGCTCATCGGCGGCATCTGCCTCGTGGGAGCTCTCTTGATGAGCTATCAACTCGGCACTGAACTGCTCAACTTCGGCGCCTTGCTCGCATTTATGGGCGTGAATATTGCCGCGGCGTCGCAGGCATGGCAGGAAGGCAAGCTGCGACTCTGGTATGCCCAGCTCTTTGCCTTCTGCGGATTTGCTACCTGCGCCATGTTGTGGTGGGGTCTAGGCCCCCTTGCCAAGATGGTCGGTGGTGTCTGGGCGTCGCTCGGTATCGTGCTGTGGATTATCCGCAGGCGTCAGACGCACCTGCCTGGCAGTGAGTTGTAAGTTTCTCGGCCGGAGCCAGGATCTGTCGCTTTCGCACCTCTCAAAGCTGTGGCTTTTAATCCAGTTTTCCCCTGATCCCCGTGCCACCGCCAATTCCGCTATTGAAATAACTTCAAATTGCTTTGAGAACGCGATTGCCGAGTTGTAGGATTCTGGGGAGCACTTCGGCGCCCTTTGAGCGGAACTGAACGCGAGCGTTCGCGTCCGTGTGACTGCGTGGTGACCGTGGGGCAACGCGAATCGGGGACCAGTAATGGAAAGTTCGATTGCACGTAAGCTAAATTCCTCTTTGAGATTTTCGCTGGCTATTCTGCTGTTTACCGGGCTGCTTGCATCCGCGCTCGCAATTCATGCGCAAGGCACGACGCCCGTCGTAACCGGCAATGCCCGCGTTGACAACCTGCTGAGCCGCATGACGCTCGACGAGAAGATTCAGTTATTGCACGGAACCGGCGAGGACGCGCTTACCGGACCGGGCCAGGCCGGCTATCTTCAGGGAATTCCGCGCCTCGGAATCCCTTCGCTGCGTTTGGCCGACGGACCTCCGGGCGTGCTCACGCGGATTCCCGCCGAAGCCCCGACCTCAACCATGGGCCTGGCGGCAACTTTCAGCGTCCAGGATGCCCGCGCCAACGGCAAAGTGGTTGCGGATGAAGCGCGCGATCGCGGCATCGACGTCGTACTGCAGCCCTTCATTAATATGGATCGCGATTTTCGCTGGGGCCGTGGTTACAACACCTACGGCGAAGATCCGTTGCTGACCGGCCTCATCGGGGCAGATTTCATCAGGGGCGTGCAGGGGCAGGGAATCATGTCGCAGGCCAAGCATTATGTTGCCTACGATACCGACGCGCCATTTGTGAAGGTCGATTTGCAGGCGCTTCACGAGATTTACGTTGCGCCGTTTGCCGATGCGGTCAAGGCCGGCGTCTCCTCGATCATGTGCTCGTACGCCAAGGTCAACGGGACATACTCCTGCGGTGACAACGCCACGCTCAATGAAATTCTAAAAGGCGAACTGGGATTCAAAGGCTTTGTCACATCAGACTGGGGCGCGAATCATGGCACAGACTTCATCAATGCCGGACTCGATCTGGAAATGCCGGGCCCACTTCCGGTTCCGTGGACAATTCCTTCTTTCTTCGTGACCAATCCTCTGCGCCCGCCTGAGCCGGACGGATCGAACGACGGCCCGGCGCTGACTGACAACGGATTGCCCGAAGAGCCCAAACCTCTGCCCTGGGCGCACGTGGACGAGCCCAAGGTCACGACCGATTTGAAGCACCTGATCGAGCAAGGCGTGGTTTCCGAAAGCACCATCGATCACGCCGCCGGCCGCGTCCTCTACGAGATGGATAAGTTCGGAATGCTCGATGGCAAGAAGCCTGCAAAAACCACGCCTGCCGAGCTCATTGCTGACCAGGCGGCAATTCGCAGAACCGCTGCCGATGCCGCGGTGCTTCTCAAAAACGATGGTCCGATTCTTCCGCTCAAGCCTGAGGCGCTCCAGAACATCGCTCTGATTGGTCCCGGCGCCGGACAGCTTGTGGCCGTCGGTCTCACCGGGGAAAAGGCTGTCGGACTGCCGCAACGGGAAGTGTCGCCGTTCGCCGCGCTTAAACAATTGGCAGGGGCTAATGCGCACCTGACTTACGCCGCGGCCAACGATATGGATGGCACGCCTGTGCCGGCGCAATATTTTTCGCATTTTGGGCAGCCAGGGCTTGAGCGCCGCGCATTCAAAGAATTCATGGTTCACATTGATCCTTCGATCGACTTCACCAACAAGTCGCACTCCGCATTACCCCCGCGCGAGAGCATCGTTTGGACCGGCACTCTGACCGTGCCAGAGGCCGGCGACTACCGCTTGCATCTTCAACTGCTCGGCTGCAACGGCAAACTTAAAATTGACGACCAGGTAGTTGCCTCGGTCAACTACAACTGGATTCACGGCGAGATCACGCAGGCCGGCCAGGACAATATCTTCCCCACTACCGACGGTCTCGATAACCTGCGCGCCCAGATGCACCTTACTGCCGGCGAGCATCGCTTCCATCTCGAGATTGCTCCCGATAGCTCCAACAATCCTGAGCAGGTGCGGTTCAACTGGGTAACGCCCTCGCAGCAAAAACAGAATTACCAGGCGGCGATCGACGCCGCGCGCAAAGCCAAGGTTGCAATCGTCTTCGCCTGGATCCGTCTGCGGCCCGATTTTGGCCTGCCCGGCGACCAGGACAAACTCATCGCAGACATCGCGGCGGTGAACCCGAATACGATTGTTGTGCTCAACGTGAGCCAGCCGGTCGCCATGCCGTGGCTCGACAAAGTAAAGGCCGTGCTGCAGATGTGGTGGCCCGGCGACGAAGGCGGATGGGCTACGGCAGATTTGTTGCTCGGCCGCGCCAACCCTGCGGGTCGCCTGCCGTTTACCTGGCCGCATCGCGCACAGGACATGCCCGCTGCCGATCCAGCTCACCCCGAACGCGATGACCAGGGAATCAACAACACCGCAACTTACTCTGAAGGTATCTTCGTTGGCTATCGCTGGTTCGACAAGCAGGGCATCGATCCGCTCTACCCATTTGGATACGGCCTCTCCTACACGCACTTCACTTACTCCGGCCTGAAGGTTCAGCCCGCGAAAGATGGCGGCGCCGATGTGAGCTTTGCGGTAAAGAATGCAGGCGCAGTCGCCGGCGACGAAGTGCCTCAGGTGTATCTCAGCGCGCCGGCTGACGCGCCGGGCGGGGCAGAGTTTGCAGCGCGCGCCCTGGCAGGATTTACGCGCATTCATCTTGCTGCCGGTGCATCTCAAACGGTCAGTGTTCATCTCGACCGGCGCAGATTCCAATACTGGTCGACTAAAGAAAACTCGTGGCACGACGCGCTCGGAGAGAGAACAGTCTCGGTCGGCGCATCAGAACGCGATCTGCGCCTCAACGCGCAGCTTGCGCTGCAAAAGTGAGTGATCAATGAATCCCGACCCGACTAGATGGACTGACGAAATCCAACCCACTTGAGGAACAAATGGAATCCAACCCCGCCGATGTCATCCTGAGCGAGTCGCCGCGGCGACGAGTCGAAGGATCTGCAGTTGCTTCTCGGCCTTTGTCTCTTTCTGGTGTGCCGCTCGTTTAATGGAGGATGGTCATGCGTGCTTCGTTGTATCTTGCTTTAATAGCTCTGGCCTTAACGGCTTGCGTTCCCGCAGGCGCGCAACAGGCCATCGCGCAAAAATCGGCCCCGGCCGCAGTGGCCGTTCCATCTGCCCAATCCATTCCGCCGGCCGACAACCCCGTCGCCGATCCCAAAGCCGTCGTCACCAGCGGCCACGCGCGCTTTACCGTTCTCACGCCGCAGCTAATTCGCATGGAGTGGTCGGCCGACGGCAAGTTCGAAGATCACGCGTCGTTTGTGTTTTTGAATCGGCGGTTGCCGGTGCCGAAATACACGCAAGGAGTCTACTGCGAACGCGGCACGTGCAATTTTCATCTGGAGACGGATGCGCTTTATCTCGACTATACCGTTGACGGCAAGCCATTCACAGGAGAGATGTTTTCGTCTCGCAACCTTCATCTCACCCTCAAGGTCGACGGCAAGCAAGTTATCTGGCATCCCGGTGACACCGATCCAGAGAATCTCGAAGGCACCACGCGAACCCTGGACGGCGCGCGCGGTAACAAGACCGAAGAGCCCATCGGGCAGGGCCTTGTTTCGCGCTCGGGCTGGGCGCTCGTCGATGACTCTACACGTCCGCTCTTCGACTCCAGCGATTTCCGTTTCCTTGAAGGCGAAAAGAGCCCGTGGCCGTGGGTAATCCTGCGGCCTGAAAATGAAAAGCCCGGCTCTTACGTTGACTGGTACTTCTTCGGTTACGGCCACGATTACTCCAAGGCTCTCGGCGATTATGTTCGCGTGGCTGGCCGCATTCCGCTGCCTCCGCGGTTCGCATTCGGCGCGTGGTGGTCCCGCTATTGGGCATACAGCGATCAGGAACTCGACGAGTTGATCAAAGGATTCCGCGAGAACGATACGCCGCTCGATGTGCTGGTAATCGATATGGACTGGCACCAGAGCCACGAGCAGCTTCAGGCCTACGGCGAGCACGATCAGTCAGGCGAATCGACCGGTTGGACCGGCTACACGTGGAACAAAATGCTCTTCCCTTATCCCGAAGACTTTCTGAAGAAGATTCACGAAGAAGGCCTGAAGGCCACGCTCAATCTGCACCCGGCCTCGGGCGTCCAACCATTTGAGGCTGCGTATCCTGAAATGGCCCGCGCCATGGGTGTCGATCCGGCCACAAAGAAATACATCCCGTTCGACATCGCCGACAAAAAGTTCGCCACCAATTACATGAATATTCTTCACCACCCACTTGAGAAGCAGGGCATCGACTTCTGGTGGCTCGACTGGCAGCAATGGCAGCACACCAGCCTGCCCGGCGTGATGCCCACCTGGTGGCTCAACTATGTGCACTTTACCGATCAGCAGCGCGAGGGCAAGCGGCCGCTGCTGTTCCATCGCTGGGGCGGACTCGGAAATCATCGCTATCAGATTGGTTTCTCGGGCGACACGATTTCAGTGTGGGATTCACTCGCCTTCCAGCCGTGGTTCACCGCAACCGCCGCCAATGTTGGCTACGCATTCTGGAGTCATGATATCGGCGGCCACATGCCGGGCGCAGTCGATCCCGAGCTCTTTACGCGCTGGGTGCAGTTCGGTTCATTCAGTCCCATCCTTCGCACACACACTACCAAGAATCCTGACTCGGAGCGCCGCATCTGGGCTTATCCCGAGCCATACTCCGCAATTCTTCGCAGCGCATTCCAGATGCGCTACGCAATGCAGCCTTATCTCTACACTGAGGCGCGCCGCACCTACGACACAGGCGTTGCGTTCTTCCGTCCGCTCTATTACGACTGGCCTGAACAAGACGCCGCATACACCAGCAAGGGCGAATACGTTTTTGGTAGCCAGATGATCGCGGCGCCGGTGGTAGCGCCGGTAGACAAGGTCAGCAATCTGGCCACCGAGCAAGTCTGGATTCCCGATGGCGAATGGATTGAGTGGCCAACTGGAAAGCACTTCACAGGCCCTGCGACCGTCGAGCGCAGCTTCTCAATCGACCAGGTTCCCATTTATGTGCGCGCCGGCGCCATAGTTCCCATGCAGCCGCCCATGCTCTACACGGGACAGAAACCGGTTGACCCGCTAATTGTGAATGTGTGGCCGCTCGCGCCGGGAACCAGTTCCAGTTACTCGGTCTATGAGGACTCCGGCGTCTCGGTCGAATATCAACGCGGCGTATTTACGCGTCTGCCGATCAAGGCAACGCAGACTGGCGACACTTTGCAAGTTGAGATTGGCCCGGTCGAAGGCAGCTTCGCTGGAATGCTGAAGAATCGAAGTTATGAATTACGCTTGCCCGCGGACTGGCCGCCAGCTTCGGTCATCGTGAATGGCAAGCCGGTGCCCCAGGGCAGAGTGGGCAAGCCGGGTTGGACCTTTCTCGGGAACTCGCTCACTACGGTCATTCCAACGCCCAGCTTCAGCACTTCAGCTAAAGTGGTCGTCGAAGTTCGCCGCGCCGCTGGCCTGACTGCGCGCCGTGTGGAACTCGACGGCTTTGCCGGCGCTATGACGCGCCTGCGCGCCGCTTACGATGCATTGCAAAACTCGTCGCCAATAACAGTACCGCCCGATCCCCTTGTCGACGCAATGCAAACCGGCGACCGGCTCGGCTATCACCCCGAGAACGCAGTTACTGAAATTACCCATTATCGTGAAGTTCTGCCCAGGGCCCAGGCGGCCGTCCACGCCATCGAGCCTGGATTCCAGCATAGTATCGACGACTATGTTCATCGCGAGGCCAGTGATGCGAACAAGCCTGCCGACCTCGATGCACGCATACAAAAACGCATCGACCTCATGAAGCGCGCATTGAACGCAGTTGACCAAGCGGCGAAGTAACTCGTGATCGCACTTAGTGCCCGGCGCCGCATGTACATGCGGCGCCGGAATTGTCTGGTAAGTGATCATAAGACACCGTCGGCACATTGGCATTCCGAGTCAGTACGTCTGACTGCAGTCGGGGCTTGCGGAGGCGCAGTCTCATTTGCGAGCCAAGGCAAACTCTCGCCTGGCAGCAAGAGCAACATATGGTGGCCCGATCTGCGCACCAATCAAACCGCCACGATCCTGGCTGTCATGGTCAGGTTCTAACTTCAGCAGCGGGCATCGGGCTGACTCTCGATGCCCACTCACCCAGATGTTAGGCAGCGCCTCGCCCTACTAGACCCGGGCGCCGATTCTCGCAGGCGATTTGAATTGGCGCTTTTGAGAATCGGGACGCGCGCGGAGTATGTGTTTCCTTGCAATGTTCCATTGAATCCTTATGCCATTCTCATTTTTGGGCGAATGAATAGTGCGGACCCGCCGTCACGCGTTTACGAATCTCCTGGTGCGAAATAGCCTTGTATCAAGATTGTGAAGCACACTTTTGATCTGCGTGCGGAGGCCGAAAGTATTTGCCGGGCTCGCCAGGCGCGGCATTCAACTAATGTCGGTTTCCCTATGCCGCATTTATGCTTTCCTCATTCGGGGTTACTATGCTGTGACTAATGCAAAAGCCAATTCGTTTGCAGATGTGAGCGGCCAGATATGCCATCAGGCCACTGCGAAAGTTAATCCCTGACCGCCACTCGCGCGGCAACATTCTTTCTTCCTCTTCCTTCAAGCATGAAAGGGGGCAAGCCATGATGGAATCATCAGCTTCAGACATGGGAACCATTCTGATTGTGGACGATGATAGCTCGGCGCGGCGCGCGTTGCGGGTTACTCTCGCCGGCATGGGTTTCACAATTGTGGAAGCAGCTCGCGGTGAAGAGGCACTGTCGCTGGTGAGGGCAACCTGGTTCGACGCAGTCCTCCTGGATATCGATATGCCGGGAATGGGCGGCATTGAAGCGTGCCGGGCCATTCGTCACGCCGTGCCGCGCCTGCCCGTGCTCATGTGGACCGTGCTGGACGGCGAAGACGACAAAGTCATGGCTCTCGATGCCGGAGCTGACGACTACATCACCAAACCTTTTCACGTTCGCGAATTAACTGCGCGCGTGCGTTCAGCGGTGCGCAGAAGAAGCGCTCAGGATACGAACAACGACACGCCGCTGCGATACGGGGGACTTGAGCTCGATCCTGTAAAGTACATGGTGAAGAAACACGGCCAGCCGATTCATCTTACCCCTAAAGAGTTCGAAGTCCTTCACTACCTGATGACGCATGCGGGGCAACCAATCCCGCACGCGCGGTTGCTGAAGTCAGTCTGGGGGCCCCATTATGGGAACGAGCTCGAGTATCTGCGCACTTTCGTAAGACAGCTCCGCAAAAAGATCGAAGACGATCCGCATCATCCAAAATATCTTCTTACTCACGCGTATGTGGGCTATCGCTTCAATGGGCAAGAATACGGCTCCGCACACCTGCAGATTGCAGGAATGCAGGCATTCTAGTTACAGGTCGCTAACTCGGGATATTGAGGCACGGTAACTGGCAATATAAGTTGCAGAGACGAGCAAAGGCTCATTCGAGACAGGCCCCTAATGGCCTGATCGCGAGGATTGAGTCCAGGGAGGCTCAGTTGTGCGCCGCTGTCCGAGCCAATCCGATGAATGCTTTTCTATGGCGATTCTTACAAGCTGGCTCCGAGTCCTGACGCCGGCTTTTTGAAACAGCTCCTGGATAACCGCTTTCACTGAAGTCTCAGAGGACTTGAGGTTGAATGCGATCTCCTTGTTCGTCAGGCCGTCCAGAATTCCCCGCATCACTTCGCTTTGGCGCGCGGTTAACGGCCTCGCCGTTTCAGAACCGATGGGAAGACCGTACCGTGCCGACAAAAGCGCCCGTACCGCGCCGTCACCCAGCCAACGCTCTCCGGCAGCTACCGTGCGGATTGCCGCGATCAATTGATCCAGGCTGCTGTGCTTGAGCAGGATTCCCATTACACCTTCATCGAGACTTCGAAACGCCTCCTCGCTCGGCATACCCGCAGTCACAATCAAAACAGAAGTGTTGACCTGCCGTTTCCTGAGCTCCGCAAGCAGCGAGGTTCCCAATTCGTTGCCTAGGTCGTAGTCGAGGAGAATAACATCCGCGTCGACAGATGAAAGCGTCGCAAGGGCTTCAGCCAGAGTTCGGCACTCGCCAACCACACTCAAGCCAGGCTCCGCCTGAAGCATCCTGCCCAGGCTCTCCCTGAAGAGGCTGTGATCATCCACGATCAGAATGCGGATGTTCATTTTGATGAGCTCCGTAGTACGTTCGCCTGCACAGTTCATGATCATAACAGTTGGTGAAAGTGCCTGGATTCGGGGCGAAGCGGGCAGTCAGGCTGCGCAGGTAATTACGAGCAAATGAACAGGCTGTAAATGAATTATATAGATGAAATATGAATCACAAAGTCGAGCCGTTAACATTCTATTAAGCTGCTCAACGAATGACCAAAAGATAGCCTAGGATAGCAAATAGATGAATGATTGATATCCCCTCCACAGTTATTCTGGATGAAACCTATTGTCGAGGACTGCTATCGAAGCGCAATGCTTCAAATGCAAGCGTCAATTCGGATTTGTAACCGGAGAGCGATCTAGTGGAGACTCCAAAACTCGTACGCAAAGTTGTCGTTTTGGCCTGCGCCGCCGCGCTTCTCTGCCCATTCGGAAGCCGTGCCCAGGCGCCACAGGCGCTGACCTGGGACGAGGTACGGACGCGGTTCATTGCGGGCAATCCGGCATTGAAGGCGGACGCGGACAACGTGGACGAGATGAAGGCCGAAGAGATAACGGCGTACCTGCGGCCCAACCCGCAGTTTACGGGGACCGTGGACGGCACCTCGATTGCACCGGAACACGGCGTTTACCAACCCTTTAAAGGCACCTTTTTTTCGCCCAACTTCAGCTATCTGCACGAGCGCGATCACAAGCGGGAGCTGCGACTAGAGAGCGCGAGGGAAGGCACGCAGATCACCGAGTCGCAACATGAAGACCTGCAGCGCAACATGGTCTTCAATTTGCGCTCGCAGTTTGTCGCGGCTCTGCAGGCCAAGTTCATCCTCAACCTGGCTAAGGCAGATCTGGAGTACTACGACCACATCATCGCGATCAGCAACGACCGGCTGAAGGCCGGCGACATCGCGCAAATCGACTTCGATCGCATCGAATTGCAACGCGTGCAGTACGAGTCGGAGATCGAGACAGCAATAGTAAATCTGCGCACGGCCAAGATTCAGTTACTCCAGTTGCTCAACGACAACCACACGCCGGTAGACCAGTTCGACGTAATCGGAGTTTTCGACTTCAACGAGTCGCTCGATCCGCTCGATACCTACCAGCAGGCGGGGCTCGCGGCGCGGCCAGACCTGGCGGCTGCGCTTGAGACCTTGCAGCAGTCGAACACCAACCACAAGCTGGCGGTTTCAAACGGCTCGACGGATCCAACCTACGGCGCCTGGTACACCTGGAACTCATCGAACAACAACCCTGACGGGTTGAATACGCTGGGAGTGAGCGTGAGCATTCCGCTGCGCATCTTCGACAAGAACCAGGGCGAGAAGAAGCGGACTCAGATCGATATCGACCGCGCCCAACAGGCCAGCGACACAGCCAAGGCGCAAGTTTTCAGTGACGTGGACTCAGCCTACGAGATAGTGCGCAGCAACATCGGCCTCTTGAAACCATACAAGGCCAAGTACAACGACGAGGCGCTGCGAGTGCGCGACACGGTGAGTTATGCATATATGCACGGGGGCGCGTCGCTGATGGACTTTCTGAACGCGCAGAGCGAATACCGGCAGGTTCAGTTGGCGTATGCGCAACTGATCGGGGCCTACCTGACGGCGGCCGCGCAGTTGAATCTTGCCGTGGGACGCGAGGTGATGCAATGACGGGATATCGAACCAACAATCAATTCTTGTTTGCGGCAGCAGTTGCACTCATGCTGGCTGCCGGAATCACCTTGTCATCGTGCAAGGCCAAGCAGGGCGGCGATACGGGGCCGATGCAGGTATCGGTGGTGCAAGCCGGCGATATGAGCCTGGTGTCGGTCGATAAGCCCGATCAGTTTCCGCTGGTGGCGGCCGAGGCCTACGACGCGCCGTCAGAGTTGGACGTGACCGGATCGGTTTTTCCAGACATCGCGCGGGAGATCCCGGTGATCTCGCTGGCCAGCGGCCGGGTTGTGGACATCAAGGCCCGGCTCGACGACTACGTGAAGAAGGGCCAGCTCCTGCTGAAGATCCAAAGCCCCGACAGCTCGAACGCGTTCGACACTTATTTGAAGGCGCGCAACGACGAGATCATGAACCGGAAAGCTTATGACCGCGCCAAGGACCTTTTCGCGCATGGCGCAGTTTCCGCAGGCATGCTGGAGCAGGCCGAGGACGCGGAGAACGACTCACTGGCCGATCTGAAGTCGGCCGAAGAACAACTGGATACGCTGGGTATCGACAAGGATCATCCTTCGCCGGTGGTCAATGTCTATTCGCCGATCTCGGGCGTGGTCGTGCAGCAGAACGTGACCCAGGCCGCGGCCGCGGGTGTGACGTTCTCGGGCTCGGCGACAGCGTTTACCGTGGCCGATCTCTCCAGCGTGTGGGTTATCTGCGATGTGTACGAGAACGACATCCCCAAGCTGGCATTGGGCCAGGAAGCGAAGATTTCGGTGACAGCCTATCCCGAACGGCCGCTGATGGGGCACATCTCCGACATCGGTCCGGTGCTCGACCCCAATATCCGCACGGCCAAGGTGCGTATCGAGGTGCCGAATCCGGGATTTCTCAAACTGGGAATGTTTGTAACGGCATCTTTCCAGAGCCTTAAGAAGGAGCACTTTGCGCTGGTGCCAGCGCCTGCAGTGCTGCACCTGCACGATCGCGACTGGGTGTTTGAGCCGGCAGGCGATAACAAATTCCGCAGAGTCGAAGTGAAGGCCGGCAGCATGGTCGGCGACAAGCAGGAGATCCTGGCCGCGGTCGAGAACTCAAAAGAAGTTCCCTTCCAGAGCGGCCAGCAGGTCGTCTCCAACGTGCTTCAGCTTGAGGCCACGCTGGAGGCGCAATGATCCGGGCACTGGTCGATGCCGCGCTTAAAAACCGGCTGATGGTCATTGGTATCGCCGCGTTTCTCCTGCTGTGGGGCGCCATCTCGTTTAAGAATCTGCCCATCGACGCATATCCCGACGTGGCCAACAACTACGTCAACATCATTACGCAATGGCCCGGTCACTCGGCCGAGGATATCGAGAAGCAGATCACGGTTCCGACCGAGATTCAGATGGCCGGCCTGCCGCATCTTGAAAATCTGCGCTCATTCACGCTCGCCGGCATTTCCAGCCTGATGATGAATTTCGACGATTCCTCTGACGATAACTGGAATCGCGAGCGCGTGCTCGAGCGTTTGACCCAGGTTACGCTGCCTGCCGGGCTGGTGCCGCAGTTACAGACCGATTGGAGCCCCGCCGGCCAAATCTACTGGTACACGCTCGAGAGCAAGAATCCGGCCTACGACGTTATGGAGCTCAAGTCGATCGCCGACTGGACGCTCACCAAGCAATACAAGAGCGTGCCCCATGTGGTCGATCAAGCTACCTTCGGCGGCGTGACCAAGGAGTATCAGGTCCGCGTCGATCCGGAAAAGCTCATCGAATACAACCTGAGCATCTCCCAGGTCGAGCAGCAACTGGCAAGTAACAACGCCAACGCCGGCGGCAGCTTCATTCAAGCTGGACCGCAGCAGATCAACGTGCAGGCGCAGGGCCTGTTCCGCACCGTCCAGGACATCGAGAATACGGTTGTCGCGCAATCCGGCGGCACGCCCGTCCGTATCAAGGACATCGCGATCGTCGAAGAAGGACCAAAGATCCGTCTCGGTCAGATCAGCAAGGCATGGTACGACGAAAGAACTCACCGCATTATCGACGAGCCCGACGTAGTTGAAGGCACGCTCTTGCTGCAAAAAGGCGACGATGCCGATCCAGCGCTGAAGGGAATCGAAGCCAAGACGATCGAGCTGAATGGCACCGATGCCCAGCCGGCTCAACCGGGCGGCCTCTTTCATCGGGCCAAGCCTGCCGAGGGCGCGACGCCGGGGATACTTCCGCCTGGCGTCAAAGTTGTTCCGTTCCTCGACCGCTCCGACCTCGTTCACTTTACAACGCACACGGTGCTGCACAACCTTACTGAAGGCATCCTGCTTGTCGTTATTATTCTGTTCATTTTTCTCGGCAACGTTCGCGGCGCGTTCATCGTCGCCTGCACCATTCCGTTCTCACTGCTGTTTGCTGCTACCTGTCTTAGTCTCAATCACATTCCCGCAAACCTGCTCTCGCTGGGCGCGCTCGACTTCGGCATGGTGGTCGATGGCGCCGTGGTCATGATCGAAAACATCATCCGCCATCTAGGCAACAAAGGGGACTCGCGAACTACTTTTCAGAAGATCGTCGGCGCCGTGCATGAAGTGCAGCGGCCCGTCTTTTTCGCCATCACCATCATCATCACCGCCTACATGCCGATTTACACACTGCAGGCGGTTGAGGGGCGTTTGTTCCGGCCGATGGCGTGGACGGTTTGTTTCGCTCTGGCAGGCGCTCTCATGTTCTCCATCATTATTGCCCCGGTGCTGGCCAGCATGCTCTTCCGCAAGGACGCTAAAGAATGGCACAACCCGTTCATGACCTGGCTCACTAATCGCTATCGTCCCGCGGTCAACTGGGCCATCGATCGTCGCGGAGTGACAATAGGCCTCGCTCTCTGCGCACTGGCTCTCACCATCTTCATGGGATTCAGCGGCGTCATCGGCTCCGAGTTCCTGCCGCATCTTGACGAAGGCGCTATCTGGGCGCGCGGATCGCTCGCGCCTTCGACCGGCCCCGATGAGAGCCGAAGAATAGCTGAACATGCGCGGCTTACCCTGGCCGCTTTTCCCGAGGTAACCGAAGTCGTCGATCAAATCGGCCGTCCCGACGACGGTACCGACTGGACCGGCTTCTTCAACACCGAATACTACATCGGATTGAAGCCGAAGGAAGAATGGCGCGCCGCCTACCACCAGAACAAGGATGAGCTGATCGCCGCCATGGACAATGAACTGGAGAAGACCCCCGGCGTGATCTGGGGCTTCTCGCAGCCCATTGAAGACAACATGGAAGAGGCTGTCTCGGGCGTCAAGGGCGAGCTATCGGTAAAAATCTATGGCGACGATCTACGCACGCTCGAGGCCAAGGGCAACGAGGTAGTGGCAGTCATGAGCCAGGTTCCGGGTATCGCCGACCTGGGTCTGTTCCGCATCATCGGTCAGCCCAACCTGACCTTCGTGATGAATCGCGCCGCCTGTGCGCGCTACGGCATTAACGTGGCCGACGTGCAAGACGCTCTGCAAACCGCGGTCGGCGGCAACGCCGTCACTGAATTGCTGCAGGGCGAGGCGCAATACGACGTGGTGCTGCGCTATCAACAGAAGTACCGTGACACGCGCGAGGCCATTGAGAACGTGCGCCTGCTCGCTCCCTCAGGAGAGCGTGTTTCGCTGGCGCAGCTCACTAAGGAAAACACCGATGACGGCGCCGAAGAAATCTATCGCGAAGGCGAGTCGCGGTACATCGCCATCAAGTACAGCGTTCGCGGCCGCGACCTGGGGTCAACGGTTGAAGAAGCTATCAAGCGAGTGAAGGAAAACGTCAAACTACCCGTGGGATATCACACGGAGTGGGCCGGCGAATACAAGAGCAAGCAGCGCGCCGATGCCAGGCTCGCTATCATCACGCCCATTACCATCATTCTCATCTTCATGATCCTTTACATCATGTTCCGTTCGTTCAAATGGGCGCTGCTCATTATGATGAACGAATTGCTCGCTCCCCTCGGCGGTCTTTTAGCTCTCTTCATTACGCGCACCAACTTCAGCGTCTCTGCCGCCATTGGCATGCTCGCGCTCTTCGGCGTATCGGTGCAGACCGGCGTTATCATGCTGGAATACATCAACCAGCTCCGCGTTCACGGATTCACCATCAAGAACGCCGCAATCGAAGGCGCAGTCCTGCGCTTGCGGCCGATCATGATCACCAGCCTGGTGGCAACACTGGGTCTCATCCCAGCGGCTCTATCGCACGCCATCGGTTCTGACTCGCAGCGTCCGTTTGCGATTGTGATTGTGGGAGGCTTGATTGCTGCGCTCATGATGAGCGTCTTCCTATTGCCCACGCTCTACGTTTGGGTGGCCGGTGAAAGCGATGTTTTGCCGCCGCCTGAGCCAGGCTGGGCAACTGAATAATTCACCCGGCGCGGCGACGCAATGGCCGCGCTGTTCGTGGGATTCGTCCGGCGCAGCCACGCCGGCCGATTCTTGACGGCAAGTACGGTGATAGGCCATCATGCTTCCCTGATTACGTCGCATTTTTATCCGGAGGCTTAATGAACAGGCAAGCGGTTTGCGAACAGATCACTCAGATTGGCATCATTCCCTGCGCACGTGTAACAGTCCCTGAGCACGCCCGGTTCGCGGCTGAAACACTGTACTCCGCCGGCATTCCCAACGTCGAGATTCCTCTCACCCTTCCAGAGGCTCCCGAAGTCATTCGCGATCTGGCAGCGCGCTACCCCAAAATGGTCGTCGGCGCGGGTACCGTGCTCGACGCCAAGTCGGCACAGCGAGCCATCGATGCAGGCTCCCGTTTCATCACCAGCCCCGGGTTTATTCCTGGAGTCGTAAGCTGCGCCCGGGAGGCCGACATCGCTGTTTTCCCCGGCGCATGCACCCCGTCTGAAGTGATTGAAGCCTGGAATGCCGGCTCCGATTTCGTCAAGATCTTTCCGGCGGCAACGCTCGGCGGAACGCACTACATCCGGGCGCTCAAGGTGCCGCTCAGCCACATACCGCTCATCGTTACCGGCGGCGTCAATCAGCTCACCGCCTTTGACTACATCCTGGCCGGCGCATGCGCCATTGGCGTGGGAGGGGAATTGCTTCCCAATGAAGCTCTGGCGCACCGTCAGACCGATCGCATCCATGAACTCGCCCGCCGGTTTCTCCAAATGGTGAAGGAAGCGCGCGCCCAGCTTGAGTCAGAATGACAGGAAATCGCACCAGACTGGAGTGTTTTTACTCTCGCCCTTAGAAATCATCAGCGTTCTCGTCGGCAGGGTGATCCGGATTTATACCAAAATGTGGATTATTGCCGTTTTCTCCGGTTTCATGGAGCTTTTGAACGGTTTTCCGGTACCACCACGCGGCTGCGATTCCGCCCAAAAGAGCCGAGGCAACAGCCACTACTCCCAGCTTCAGCAAGCCGCCACCCGCTGTGCCCGAAGAGGTTGAGTTAGATGAAACTACTGATTCTGAATCGCTTGCCATCGTCACTATGAGCGTTAGAAACCTAGCTCATCCCTTCCTGATGCCCCAAAAGCGCATCCGCCGCGCCGCCTGCGTTCGGTGCTTTGATGCAAACTAGACGTAATTAACAGCCTTCTCGATGCAAAAATAAATTCCGAAATTTGTACTTGCCTTTTTCTCAATCTATGCTATCGTGTATATATTCCGGTTGTGGAGATGGTTCTACTACCCTCCAAACCCGGAAGTAGTTTGCGTCACTGGCCTCCCGGCACGGACAATAGACCGTTCGTGCCGTCTTTTTTTGTCTTCTGAAACCCCGCCCTCCCCTCCGTTCACATTTCCCGTCAGATTCCGCCCGGTCCGCAGTCTCCTACTGAATTCACTCTCAGTTAAAATGGCAGTTGACGAGGTGCCATGAAGAACCCTTCCCGCGTTCGGTGGTTTATCGGCTTTGCTGCCTGTTTTCTTACCGCGGCCAGCTACGCGCAATGGTCCAATCCTGCTGACGACGTGCCCGCCTACCACCCCTCAGCCCCGCTCACAGTGGCTTCGCTGCCGCCCATCCTCTCGGGCAAGCAGCTTACCGGGCCCCAGTTCCAATATCCGTGGCAAAAGCATGTCTACCTGAAAGTCGCCAAGGTCAGCAATGTGGTTTACCAACTGCCCTGCAACTGCCGCTGCGATCGTGCCCTGGGCCACACCAGCCTTCGCAGTTGTTTTGAGGGTTTGCATGGAACGGAATGCTCAACCTGCGCTAAAGAAGGCTTTTACGCTTACCAGGAGACTAAGCTGGGGAAAACCCCGGCCGAGATTAGGGCGGGAATCGCGCGACACGATTACGAGGCAATCGACCTCAACCAGCAATAACCGGGGTGCGCGGACTTGCCCCCGGCCTAAGGCTTATCACACCAACATGTTTACGCTGGAAGCCAGATCGAAGTCCTTGTTCGTCAATCCGCCCGCATCGTGCGTAACCAGCGCCAACTTCACTCGGTTATAACGAATGTCGATGTCTGGATGATGGCCGGCAGATTCCGCCGCCTCGCCCGCGCGGTTCACAAACGCGAGTGCTTCGCGAAAATCCTTGAACTTGAAGGTCTTCACCAACTCACCCTTCTCAATTCCCCATCCCGGCAGATTGGCAAGTCGCCGCTCCGCTTCTTCCGCTGAAACTACCGCCATATTGTCGGCTCCTTGAACTGATTCTTATCGATTGGATGCAGTGCGGAAAGATGGGGATTAAAGCTCTGAGGCGGGCGTCTGCGTCATTTGAAAGGTCGAGAACCGTTTGTTCTGCCCGCTGATCTCCGAACGCAATTCCTGCCATAGCTCGTTGGGAATCTTGAGGAAGACCTCAACCACCGACGGATCGAACTGTGTCCCTGAACAGCGCAGAATCTCTTCGCGAGCGGCGTCAAAGCTTCGCGCCCTGCGGTAGGGACGATCGCTCGTGATTGCATCCAGCGTATCCGCTACGGCAAAAATCCGGGCGCCAACCGGTATTTCGTGCCCGCGGATACCGCTCGGGTAACCGCTTCCGTCAAAATGCTCCTGGTGGCAAAAAACGATTTCAGCGGCACCGGCCAGAAACGGAATCTTGCGCAGCATGTGATAACCCCGCGTACAGTGCTCGCGCATCACCGTTTGTTCATCCATCGTCAATGTGCCCGGCTTGCGCAGGATTTCATCGGGAATCGCCATCTTACCCACGTCATGCAAAAATGCGCCGCGCGCTATCACCTTGATGTCGGCCGGCGGAATTCCCATCGCCCGCGCCAGGGCAATCGTGTATGCAGTTACCCGCTTGGAATGGCCTTCGGTCTCCGAATCCTTCAAGTCCAACGCGTCGCCAAGCGCTTCAAGCGTCACGTCGTACGAGTGCTCAAGATCTTCCATCGCATGGCGCAGCATCTCGGTGCGCGCCCGCACCATTTGCTCCAGGCTCTGCTGGTAGTTGTGGCTCTCATCCAGAATCTGCTTGTGATCCAGCGCGCGATGCACCGTGCTCATCAGATGCTCGCGCTCAAACGGCTTTAACAGATAGTCGTAGGCCCCGCGCCGCATTGAGTCAATGGCTACGCTGATGTCGTGGATCGCGGTCACCATCACCACGGGAAGATTGGGCATCTGTGAATGGAGTCGCTCCAGAAGCGCGATTCCGTTCACATCCTGCATCACAATGTCGGTAAGCACCAGGTCGAAGGTATTCAGCGAAATCGCTTCGAGTGCTTCGCGGCCGTTCGAGGCCAGATGCACCTCGTAGCCGTGCCTCTCGAGCGTCGAACCAATCATTGTTCTGACTTGGTTCTCGTCGTCGACCACCAGAATGCGCGCTGCCTTGCGGGGAGCGTTACTTGCCCGCTCCGCCCCTTCCGCGCCTGGCTCTCCTGCGCGATTCGATCCCGCTCCTGCCAGGTCCAGTGCCAAGCAGTCCCTCCCCCCGTCTATGCTGCTCTTGATTGAAAACGTAATCTTCCGCTTCGGCAGCTCTCAGATACTCCCCAACCTGCAAATCAGCTATTGAAACTTTCCGCATCCCGAAACGCCGGCTTGTTCGACGCTTGAGGAATCCGGCTTCCATTGGGCCCACGGTTTAATAGCATTGCCGGCGATTGAATCGAATCACTACCCGTCTTTTTCAGCTTCACGATTCGACGATCCCGAATTACTATCAGCACCTGGAACTTAGAAATCGAGATGGTAAGGAAACCCTACACCGAATGCCCGCGCCCGGGCAACAGCTTTCAAAAAGACCCAGGCGTTGGATGCGCCAAGGCAGGCCTTCGAATCCTTAAATATAAGGAAATGCAGCCGAATTAGTACAAGAATTGGCATTTCGCGGCAGAGATTGATTCTCAATTGTCTTCACTTTCGCGAAATATTTCCCCATTTTAATTTCATCGTAGTAAACAAAGTTGTAGGTTTCAGGCAATTAATTGCAGCTTCAAACAAGTCGTTTGAATACAGCCTCTAAGCCCAATTGGCCTGGTTACTTCTCCGGTTACTATTTGTGCACCTCCTTCGATTCTCGCATGGCGCGCCGCGCCGCCGCCCAGTCCTCCTTGATCATCTGGCGGCCGCGGCCCACAGCCAGCGCATCCGCAGGCACATCCTTCGTTATGCACGACCCCGCGCCAATATAGGCGCCATCTCCCACGCTTACCGGCGCTACCAGCGTTGAATCGCTACCCACAAATGCGTTTTTGCCGATGTGTGTGCGGTGCTTGTTCACTCCGTCGTAGTTGCAGGTAATAGTACCCGCGCCAATATTCGATCCTTCCCCGATCTCGGCATCACCAAGATAACTAAGGTGGTTGGCCTTTGCGCCCTTGCCCAGCCGCGCCTTCTTGGTTTCAACAAAGTTGCCTACATGAGCGTTTTCGCCAATCTCACTTCCGGGGCGCAGGTGCGCGTACGGCCCGATGCGCGCGCCGTTCTCAACCGTGCTCTCGCTCAGCACGCAGCCCTGCCGCACCAGCACGTCATCGCCAATGGTGCAGTTCTCAATCACCGTGTACGACCGGATTGTCGAATCGGATCCAATCCGCGTTTTGCCCCGCAGTTGCACAAACGGCTCAATCACGGTGTCTGCCGCAACCTCAACCTCCGCATCAATCACGCACGTCTCGGGCTTGAAGATCGTCACCCCTGAGTCCATCAAGCGCCGTGCCGTCTGGGCGCCCAGCGTCGCATCCAGCGCGGCCAATTCCGCAATGGTGTTTACGCCCAGCAACTCCTCAAACTCCGCGCTCTTGAACGCAACCACTCGCTCGCCAGACGACTCCAGCACTTGCGCCATATCGGTCAGGTAAAACTCGCCATGCGGATTCTCAGTCTTAAGCTGGCCCAGATGTGCAAGCAGAGGTGCGGTTTTAAACGCATACATTCCCATATTGATTTCGCGCAGCGCAATCTGTTCCGGCCGCAGGCACTTCTGCTCCACGATAGCTTCAACCTCAACGGAGTCCGGAGATTTCCGAATCACGCGTCCATAGTTCATGGGGTCGGGCAGGTCGGCGGAGAGCAGCGTCATGGCCGCACCGTCCTGCTGGTGGAACTTCCACACCGCCTCAATGGTCTGGGGCCTGATCAACGGCACGTCGCCGGAAAGTACCAGGAAGTTTTCATAGTCGGCGATCGACGCTGCCGCACATTGAATTGCGTGTCCCGTTCCGCGTTGCTCGGCCTGCTCCACAAAACGTACGCCGGTCTGTTCCACTGCGGCGCGAACCCGGTCTGCCTGGTGGCCGATCACAACCACGATGTCCTGGCTGCTGGCCACTACCTTGCTGGCTGCCGCGATCACGTGCATCAGCAGCGGCTTGCCGCCGATTTCGTGCAGTACCTTGGCCCGTTTCGACTTGAGGCGCGTGCCTTTGCCCGCGGCCATAATTACGATTGCCGGGGTGGACCCCGGTTTTTCCTGCCTGCTCTCCATATCCGTGCTCATTTCTGGCTCACTCTTGCTTTCCCGGGCTGCCTGCTGCGCCCTGTGGCATTGGCGGTCGCGGAATGGCGATGTCGATGGGCTTTACCGAACCCATTTTCAATTCGTCCAGTCCAGGCTTGATTTCCGATTCGTTGCCCACCACCAGTACCGCCAGTTTCTCGGGATGTATATACCGCTTCGCTGCCGCCGTCACATCTGCGATGGTCACCTTTTCGATGGCCGTCTTGTACGTCTCGAGATAATCCGCAGGAAATCCGTAGAACTCGAGCTTCTCGCGCTCCGCCAGCACCTTGTCCTTGGTGTCGTACTCGAACAGGAACGAATTCAGGATGCCGTCCTTGGCGCGCTTCAGTTCTTCTTCAGTGAAGGGAGTGCTATTCAAGCCTGAAATAACCTCCATCGCGGCCCGGGTCGCATCAACCGTTGAAACACTCTTGGTGAGCACCTCGGCCCTGAAGCCGCCCACGTGATCGTACGGCATTGAAACTCCGCCGCCCACCGCGTAGGCCAGTCCCAGCTTGGTGCGGACAGTCTGGAAGAGCCGGCTGCCGAATCCGCCGCCGAGAATCTCGTCGAGCACCGTAATCGTAGCTGCGTCAGGATTGCGACGGTCTGTCCCCACGCCAACAATCTCCACATTCGACTGGTCGACATCGGGCTTGTTGATGAAGTACACGCCTGGCGTGGGGCCGGGTGTGACGTCGTGGCGCGGCGGCGCGGGAGTTACAGGAGGAAGTGATTCGAAGGCTGCGCGCACCTTAGCCTCCATCGCGGCCGCATCGAAATCTCCGCTGATGCCGACAATGAGTTTCCCCTTGAGCGACCGATCGTGCCAGGCCTGCAGGTCGGCGACAGTCACCGAGCCCATGGTTGCGAACTCCGGCTGCCGCGTGTAAGGACTGTCGGCGCCATAGATCAGCTTGGCCGCCTCGCGCTGGGCAATGCCGCCCTCGTCATCGTTGCGGCGAATGATCACGGTGGCTTCCTGCTGCTTGGCCAGCGACAGTTTTTCATCGCTGAATTTTGGATGGAAGAGCAGCGACATTGCCAGATCGAAGACCTGGTCCGCGTCGCCCTTCAGCGAATCCCATTCGATTGCAGTCGAATCATCGTCGCCGGCGGTCTCAATGTGCGCGGCGCGCGCCTCCAGAAAGTCGTCCATCGCATCGCCGCTCATTTTCTCTGAACCGCTGGTGCGCCATGCTTCGCCGTAGAGATCGATCAGGCCGGCCTTCTTCTGGTCAATCTCGCGTGAGCCGCCGGGAATGAGCACCGAGCCGGAGACAAACGGCAACTCGTGATCTTCCTGCAGAAACACAACAATGCCATTCTTGAGCTCAATGCGTTGGGGCTGCTGCGGATGGAATTCGTGCAGCGGCGGAATCGGAATCTTCTCCCACGGCTTGGACTGCTGTGCAGCAAGCGGCAACGGAGCAAAAGCAAGGAGCACCCCCGCAATCAACACCGCCGCGGCCAAAACCCCGTTCTCTGCCTTCTGGTTCCCTTGTTCCCTGGTTCCCTTGTTCCCTGTCTTTCTATTCCCTATTTCCTGTTCCCTATTCCCTGCACCTTTCATTGCGCACCTCCGTTGGCCTGCGGGGCTCCAGCCGGCGGCGCGTCCGTATCGATCTCGGCGGTGGTCCGGTTGCTGGCGACGAAAACCTTGTTGGCCACGCGCCGGATGTCGGCTTTGGTCACCGCGTCCACATCCTTGAGTTGAAGAAAGAGCTCGCGCCAATCGCCATAACGTGTCTGATATTCCGCCAGCGAATTGGCCAGCCCCTGGTTGTCGGCCAGGCCGCGCAATAGGTCGGCCCGGGCACGCGTCTTGTACATTTGCAACTCAGCGTCGGTCACGTCGGCGGTCTTTAACTTTTCAAGCTCTTTGTGAATGGCGTCGCGTATCTCAGCCGGTGTGTGTCCCGGAATCGGCACGGCGTAGAACGCAAACAAACTGGGATATTTTTGGCCGGGATAACCAGAGAAGCCCTCGGCCACGGCTGCGATTTGCTGCTGCTCAACCAGGCTTCGATAGAGGCGCGATACGCGGCCATTCGACATAATGTCGCTGATGGCGTCGTAAACCGCATCGTCGGGATCGTGATAGCTCGGCCGGTGGTAGCCCTCAACATAAAACGGCTGCGTCTGCTCGTGGACCACGACTGACTTTTCGGCGGTCTGCGTCGGCTCAACACTGGTCAAATCTTCAGGCTTGGGGCCGGCCGGCACTCGCCCAAAGTATTTCTCGAGCATGGGCATGGCGGTTTGTGCATCCACATCGCCCACGATTGTGACCACGATGTTTGAGGCGACGTAATATTTGCGGTGGAAGGCCATGGCCTCAGTGGCTGTAATCTGGCTTACCTCGCTGGGCCAGCCGATATTGGGGCGGTGGTAAGGGTGGGTCTCGTAGGCCGTCGCCACAAACTGCTCCACCAGCCGTCCTACCGGGTCTGAGTCGACGCGCATGCGGCGCTCTTCCATCACCACGTCACGCTCTTTGTAGAACTGGCGCGGAACCACGTCGGTCAGGCGGCTGCTCTCAAGCCAGGCCCAGAGTTCCAGGCGATTTTGAGGCATCGACCAGAAGAATTGTGTGTCGTCTAGACCGGTTTCGGCGTTCAAACCGTGGGCTCCATTCTGCTCCGCCACCTCGGTGAACTGGTTGGGGATGACAAATTTGTCCGCCTCGGCCTGCGCGCTCAGGAAGGCCTGGTGCAACTCTTCAAGCTTTTTGGGGTCCCGCCCGACGGGCTTCAGGTACTCGGCCTCATAGGCGTCGTTGGCGGCTTCCACTTTCTCCAGGGCAACCTTCTCGGCGGCGTAGTCGGTGGTGCCGATTTCGGTGGTGCCCTTGAACGCCAGATGCTCAAACATGTGGGCCAGGCCGCTGTCGCCCGAAGGGTCGTCCACATCGCCCGCATCCACAAAGGTCGTGTAGCTGAAGACCGGCGCCTCAGGCCGGCGGCAGATGATGATGGTGAGGCCGTTGGGCAGCACCTTGGTGGTGATGCGCTGCTCGAAGCTCTTTAGATCCTGCGCGCGCGCGGATGGCAGCGCCATGAGGACGACGAGAGCAACGAGCCAGGCAAAGCCTCGAAAAATTGAGCGGGGGGACTGCATAATACCTCCAGGCCGCGGGGTTGAAATCAGCTCGAACGTACCTTCTCAAGCTAGTTGGAGGGACGGCGTGTTAGCAAGTTGGGAAAGCAGCGAGCAAGCGAGTCGGCGGGGGAGTCAATGGCAATTGAGACAGAGCGATTGATTCTGCGCGAGTGGCGTGAGGCGGACCGCGAGCCGTTTGCGCGGATGAACTGCGATCCGGCCGTCATGGAGTTTCTGCCCGCGCTGCTGTCGCGCCAGGAGAGCGACGCGATGGTGGACCGCATCGAGGCGCACTTCGCCGCGAACGGATTTGGCGTATGGGCGACGGAGCAGAAGGCGACTGGCGAGTTTATAGGATTTGTCGGGCTGTGGATTCCGAGGTTTGAGGCGCACTTTACGCCTTGCGTCGAGATTGGCTGGCGGCTGGCACCGGCGTACTGGGGCAAGGGATTCGCCACGGAAGCTGCACAAACGGCGATGCAGTATGCCTTCGGCGAACTGCGGCTGAAAGAACTGGTGTCGTTTACGACAATGGCGAATATCAGGTCGCGGCGGGTGATGGAGAAGATCGGAATGACACACGACGAGGCCGACGACTTCGACCATCCGAGCTTGCCCGAGGGGCACACGCAGAGGAGGCATGTGCTGTACCGCAAGACAGCCAGTAGGGAGTAAACAATAGCCAATAGCCGGCGACGAGGCGCTGCGCACCGCAAATTGTTACGTCGAGGATTTCCTTGACCCTGCACGGTGAGGCAACTATGCTCGGTGCGACTCAGATCTTCATGTTTCGGCAAGCGGTACCCGGACCCGAGGAAGACCTATGGTTCAAGAACAGCGCGTTTTTCGCATCATGCAGATTGCTTTCATCCTTTTCGCGGCAGCACTGTTCCAGATGATGCACCTCATAAAACCGCAAAGTGGTTCCCAGATGGCTCCAGTTGTATACCAGGCAATTGCGGCGGTCGCCGTGGCCGATGGGTTCATCGGGATCTGGATGAAACGGCTGCTGTTGAAGGCCAGGTTGAGGCCACAGCCCGATGGCAGGGTGCCGACAGTGGCGCAGCAATGGCTTTTTGCAAATGTCATCCGGACGGCGTTTGCGATGTCGACGTGCCTGTTCGGGTTTGTTTTGCATACGCTGGCCGCGCCGGAGCGGCTGGCGCAGGCGTTGGTGGCTTTAGGAATTCTGTATTTGCTGGTGAGTCCCGGCAAGCCGCCGACGGAGCCAGTAAGCAGCCACCAGTCAATAGCCAATAGTTAATAGCCAGTAGCCAATTGCGCGCACTCGTATTACCCACCCTTGCAATAGAAAAAAGTCGCAAGGATGGGCGTTCTGGCTACTGGCTACTCCCTATTGCCTATTGGCTGTTTTCCCGCCCCGCCTTGACCCAGCAAAGTGTACTTCCGTATGCTGCCAGCGTTGCGTACGGCGCGAAAGTCGGCGTCTGCGCGTGGGGAGGGCCCGCATGACCGAAGCAAGCCTGGCCACGGCTCTCGCAATTCCATCCTCGGCCCGGCCCCTGTTGGTGCGCCGCGCCGCCGTTCTTGGCGCAGGAACCATGGGCTCGCGCATCGCCGCCCACCTGGCCAATGCGGGCATTCCGACACTCTTACTCGATCTGCCTGCAAAAGACGCCGGGCCGTCATTCGCTGAAAAGGGTCTGGGTGGTTTGGCCAAGGCCAAGCCTGCGGCGTTTTACGATTCGGCGCTGGCCGCCCTCGTCACCACCGGAGATTTCGACAGCGATTTGCCGAAACTCGCCGGCTGCGATTGGGTGATTGAGGCGGTCGCTGAGAATCTCGAAATCAAAACCAGTTTGCTCGAGCGTGTGCTGCCGCACCTCAAGAAAGACGCGGTGCTCACCACGAATACTTCGGGGCTGCCGGTTGCGAAGATCGGCGCGGCGCTCAGCTCGCACCGGGAGCGATTCTTCGGAACGCACTTCTTCAATCCGCCACGGTATATGCGGCTGCTCGAGCTGATTCCCGCTGCGGAGTCTGACCCCGGCCTCGTGGCGGCGTTTGCCGCTTTTGCCGACCGATTGCTGGGCAAGCAAGTGGTGTTTGCCAACGATACGCCCAACTTTATTGCCAACCGCATCGGGATTGCGGTCATGTTCAACGCCGCCAACCTGATGCTTGAGCAGGGGCTGACGGTTGAGGATGTAGACGCGCTCACCGGATCGGCGCTGGGCTTTCCCCGGACGGGTACGTTCCGCCTGGCTGACATGGTTGGCATCGACATCCTCGCACACGTGGCGTCGAACTTTCCTGCGGGAGTGACCCGCGGCCGGTTTGGCGAAGTGCTCGACGAGCTGATGAAGCGCGGCTGGATCGGCGATAAAGCCGGGCAGGGCTTTTACAAAAAGACCCGCGGGGCCGATGGAAAAGAAGAGCGGCTGGCATTGGATCTGGCGACGTTTGAATACCGGCCCGTGCTGAAACCGGCGCTGCCGGCACTGGAGATGGCAAAGACCGCTTCGACAGTTGCCGAGCGGCTGAAGGTGTTGCTCGCCAACGATCCGGCAAAGGACAAGGCCGCAGCATTCTTGTGGCCGTTCCTGGGCGCGATGTGGACCTATGCGGCCGATCGCATTGGCGAAATAGCCGGCGACGCCGTGTCGATCGATCGTGCAATGAAGGCCGGCTTCAACTGGGAACTGGGGCCATTTGAGCTGTGGGACGCGGCAGGAGTGAAACCGGCTGTCGCACGAATGAGGGCGCTGGGGCTTCCGGTGAGCAACGCGGCCTTGAAACTTCTCGAGGATGAATCGGATTCGGTTTCCTGGTACTCGACAGACGGCCCACAATGCTTCAGTCCCGTAACCGATAATTGGGAGCCCATTCCTTCGATCCCAGGCCACGCGCGCGTTGCCGATTTCAGGCGGGCGAATGGAGTGGTGAGTGCCAATCCCGGGGCATCGCTGGTGGATTTGGGCGACGGCATCGGATGCATCGAGCTGCACTCGCTCAAGAACGCAATTGGCGGCGACGTGCTGGCCATGATTTCGCAGGTGCTGAACCCGGCGTCGGATGCCGTGCGGGATTTTGCCGGGTTTGTCATTACGGGCGACCGTGAAAACTTCAGCGTCGGCGCTAACCTCATGCAGCTTCTGATGATGGCTCAGGAGGGTGAGTGGGATGAGGTCGCGGGCGTGATCAAGGCCTTCCAGCAGATGACTGCGGCCATCAAGTTCTGCCCCAGGCCCGTGGTGGCCGCTCCCTTCGGGCTTGCGCTGGGCGGCGGTGCCGAGATTTGCCTGCACGCAGCCCGTAGGCAGCCGCACGCTGAAACCTATATCGGCCTGGTGGAGGCGGGCGTCGGCCTGATCCCTGCAGGCGGTGGAACCAGGGAAATGTTATTGCGCGCAGTGGATTGGGCCACAGCGCTGGTGGGGTCTGAAGCCGCCCAACCCGGGCCGCGGTTCGCGCAATCGGCGGAAATGTTGACCGCGCTCAAGCGGGTTCTGGAAGCGATCGCGATGGCCAAAGTATCGACCTCGGCGTTGGAGGCGCGCGGCTTGGGGCTGCTGCTGCCGGCCGACCGCATCACCATGAATCGCGAGCGCCTGTTGCTCGAAGCAAAGGCGCAGGCGGCTGTGCTGGCAGAAACGGGCTATACCGCGCCCCAGCCGCGGACTGTTCCCGCGCCGGGAATTGCGGCGCTGGCCACCATGGAAACAGGCATCTATTTGATGGGTGAGGCGGGGTATGCCTCCGAGCACGACCAGAAGGTGGCAAAATGGGCGGCCTACATCCTCGCCGGCGGGCGGGTCACGGCGGGCGCGATGGTGACCGAACAATACCTGCTCGATCTGGAGCTTGAGGCGTTCTTGTCGCTGTGCGGTGAGCGCAAGACACAGGAGCGGATCGCCTTTACATTGAAAACCGGAAAGCCGTTGCGGAACTGACGATGAAAGACTGGCAGGTTTCGGGAGTGCGAGCGGCACTGGTGGCGTTCGTGGTAGTGCTGTGCTGCGGGCCGGCGTTGAAAGCGCAGGATCCCGAATTGCAGGCGATAGATGCGTTCAGCAACTCGGGGACGGTGACAGTGAACGGGAAAGTGACGCCGTATAAGGTTGAGCATCTGCCCGCTTCGTCGTTCCCGGCATTACCGGCAGCCGTGGCGGCGGAGTTGAACCGGAGAAGGTGCCTGGTTCCGCAGACCTACGAAGCTCACGGGCCTGAGAACGTAATTCATGGGAGCTTCAAACGGCCGGGCGAAAAAGATTGGGCAGCGCTGTGTTCAGTGCACGGAATCGTTTCGCTGTTGGTGTTTTTCGAGGGTGCTGCGGATAGTCCCGAGATATTGGCGTCGGCCGCGGAGACTTCGCGGCTGGAGTTGAATAACGCCAGCGGAAGGCTGGAATTCGACTGGGGCATCGACGTGGCGACGCCCGAGCTGGTGCACGAGGCGCAGACGCAGATGCGGCGCCGTCCGGCCAAGGCCGATCACGATGCGATCGCCGATTCGATTATTGACGGGCCGATTGTCTATCGGTTCTATGCCGGCAACGCGTGGACGACAGTGGAGACGAGTGACTGAGCTAAGGCAGCGGAGTCAGCGAATCGGCGAGGCAGCCGAATGAGCACCAATCTTGCGGTGACCGTAGCCTTTGTTCACCGTCCACCGTTCACCGTCCACCGTTCACTGATGCGGAGCAACTATGGCTGAAGCTGTGATTGTAAGCGCCGTGAGAACGCCCGTGGGGCGTGCGCCGAAGGGTGCGCTATCGACCACGCGTCCCGATGACCTGGCCGCCACTGCGTTGAGCGGGGCTCTGGACCGCGTTCCCGGGCTGGATAAATCCGAGATCGACGACGTCGTCCTGGGCTGCGCGCAACCCGAGGGCGAGCAGGGATTCAATCTGGCGCGGATGGCTGCTCTTCGCGCGGGCCTGCCCGTTGAGATTCCCGGCGCAACCGTCAACCGGCTGTGCGCTTCGGGCCTCGAGGCCATTGCCCAGGCCGACATGCGCATTCGCTCCGGTGGCATGCGCGTGGTGCTGGCGGGCGGAGCCGAGTCCATGAGCCTCATCCCCATGGGCGGCAACAAGCCGAGCCCCAATCCGTGGCTGGCAGAGCATTATCCCGCGTCGCTGCTGACCATGGGGTTGACCGCCGAACGCGTGGCGAAACACTACGGTATCTCCCGCGAGGATGCGGACACGTTTGCGCTCGCGAGCCATAAGAAAGCGTTGGCGGCGCAGGCTGAGGGGCGGTTTGCTGAGGAGCTGGTTCCGGTCAACGTGGAGGGAGCAAGGCCGGGTCCGAAGGCGGGCAAGCCGGTGGCGGCAGAGGTCCTGTTTACGGCTGACGAAGGGCCACGCTCCGATACGTCGCCAGATGCGCTGGCCAAGCTCAGGCCCGTATTTCACGCTCAGGGGACGGTGACGGCCGGCAACTCGTCGCAAACGTCAGATGGCGCTGCCGCCGCGGTGCTGATGGACGTCGATCGCGCGCGCGAGTTGGGCATTGCGCCGATAGCGTGTCTCGTGGCCTACGCGGTTACGGGTTGCCTGCCTGAGGAGATGGGCGTTGGGCCGGTCACCGCAATTCCGAAGGCGCTGGCCATGGCCGGACTCAAGCTTGAAGATATCGGGCTGATCGAGCTGAATGAAGCTTTCGCCGCCCAGGCGCTGGCAGTCATTCGCACGTTGGGGCTCGACCCGGAGCGCGTCAACGTGAATGGCGGTGCCATTGCGCTGGGGCATCCGCTGGGCTGCACCGGTGCTAAATTGACTGCCGCGCTGCTGGCCGAGATGGGACGGCGGAAGCTGCGTTACGGCATGGTGACCATGTGCGTGGGGGGCGGCATGGGCGCGGCTGGGATTTTTGAGCGGTTGGGTTAGGAGCGAGTCAGCATGTCGGCAGGTCAGGGTTGGCTAGATTTCTTACGCCCGCTCAAGCGGGCTTCCGTGGAATAAATGATTCCTGTTCCCCAGGCTCGCGGCTGGGGCTACCGTCTTGTGCCCGCTCTCGCGGGCTTGGTGGTACGATTTTGCGCATGGCAAACCCTGAGCTGAAGTGGTGGCATGTCCGGTGGAAGAAGCTGGCGTTGCGGCTTGCGATTGCCTTCGCAGTAATCTATTTGGCGGAGGGTGCCGTTGAAGTCGTTGGCTCGCAGCTTCGACCCTGGTGGTATGCGCGGCACATGTTCGCCGAAATACCCGTTTCACGGCTCGTGCTGACGCCTCTTTCCGATCAGAGCTTTGCTCAGCTCTTAGGAACGCGAGTAGAGATGTACGGATACTCGATTCAGACTCCGTGGAATGAGCAGCCGAAAATCAAGGATTATCGAACTATGACCAGCGTTGCATTCATGCAAAGCGACGCGGGATTGCTGATTTTCGATCCAGCATCGGACGATGGCCTAAGGATCGTGCTGAAGATGAAGTCGGACCCAGACATGGAATCAATCCTGGGCAAGCAGGCCCTGAATTCCCGTTACGACCTGATGGCTGCGGAGATAGATGCAATGCCAGAGCAGGCAAAGTGGTGGGAGATGCCGCGTGCGAATGCACGGGTGATGATGCTGGTTGCCTACAAATCAATGGAGCTCGCCGACTACGGGAGCGTTCACAAGATCGGGGCAGGCGGGCTGCGAGGCTTTCAGGAGGGTGATCCAATCAAGCCCCCCTACCGTGTTCGACTTGACCTGTTTGACGCTACAGACCAGCGATTTCTTATCCAGATCTCAGCGGGTCATAATCAGGGACCGGTACTCACACAGGCGCAGTTAAATGCGATGGTGGCGTCGATCCAACCGATCGGGAAGTAATAGGCCCCCTACCGACGGGGTCACACTCAAGTTTCAACAGAAACACAAACAGCCGGGATCGCTCCCGGCTGTTTATCGTTGCGAATCTTTGGCAGCTTGGCGGCTGCGGCCAACTACGCCTTGGCGGTTGCCACTGCCTTCAGGCGGGCGTTGAGGCGCGCCTTGTAGCGGGAAGCGGTGTTGGCGTGCAACACGCCCTTCTTCACGCTCTTGTCGAGGGTCGAAACCGTCTCACGATACTGGGTTTGGGCGGCCTTGGCATCGCCCTTAACGAGCGCCTCGCGGAGAGCGCGAAGACTGGTGCGCACCTGGCTGCGGCTGGCGCGGTTCACTTCAGTGCGGGTCACTGTCTGGCGGGCGCGCTTGAGCGCCGATACATGATTTGCCATGAATATTCCTTCTTTGATTTCAGCCCTGCTGCCGGCAGACCCGGTGAGGGCCCCAGATGTTCAGGGAAATTGATGCGCCGGGCGTTTTCCGCCCACTGAAGAACGCAGCTTAATCCGCATCCCTCGCAATTATCCAGTTTACGGGAAAGCCGGCGCAGGGTCAATCCGCCCGGCTCGCCTCAGCGCTTCTTGCGCAACGTAAAGATGGCAAAGGTGTAATCCAGGTTGTACTGCGCCCAGCGCACGGGCTTTTCATGGCAATCCAGATTTACATCCCCCGTCAGCTCGAATCCCGCCTCCTGCGCCAGCCGCAGCGCCGCTTCAATCTCGGACCGCGTGAAAATCTTCACCGGCGCCCCGTGCGCACTCTGGCCGCGGGCGTCGATCGAAGTGGGGTAGTAGTCAGTGGATGTAATCAGCAGCCCGCCGGGCTTCAGAATTCGGTGCATCTCGCAGAAATAGTCCTCGAGCTTAACTCCGTGCTCGATTACGCTCATGCAGCAGGCAGCGTCGAACGACGCCGCGTCAAAACTGGTTTGCGTAATATCACCATGTAAATACCGGATGGGCCCCCGCCGCGCCGGAACGTCGAAGTCCAGGTTGATCCCGATCAGGTCACGGTACCCATACGCAAACAGGGCCGGCAGCACGTTGCTGTAGAGCTCAGCGCCTGCATCCAGGACGCGCGCCTTGGGCGTAGTCTCGGCCACGATGGCGAACACCGCTGCCAGATGATCCCAGGCCTTTTCTTCGCTGCGATGCAGCGGCAGGTGCATCCGCTTGCCATGCGCCAATGCCTGTTTCCACTCCGCGGTGTTTTGCAGCACGCCGTTGGGCAGAGGCAACGCTGGTTTTTCCCTCACCCTGCCCGCACCATACCTCAGCCGCAAACACAGCCGGTACGCCCAGTCCGGCCCCAGAAAGGCGCTTTTCAAGCGGCGGCGAAATCCCCTGGATTTGGAGGCCATACCTGAATTTTATCCTCCGCTCGCGTCATCCCCGTCGCCGCGCTCGCCGTCCGTCTCGGTCCCCATCTGCGAATCCAGTCTGGCGCAGGTATCCGCAAAGGCACTTGTTTCATCAAATTTAATGAGAGGCGGAATTGACGTGCCACACCTGTCGCGCTACTCTCAAGGCCAGATACCGGAATTGGTCGCCTATACCATCCCGCGGTCCTTCAAGGCAGCCCAGAGCAATCGCTCCGCCCTGCCTACTGTCCTCCGGTTCCTCTTAAGCCAGCAGCCAGCTCCCTTCGGCGCCACTGCTTTGTTTGCCGCACAAGTCCACTTATCCTTTCCGGCCGTCGCCCACGAGGTTGCGGCCGGTTTTTTCAATAACCCTAAAAACCAGCCTCGGAGGCTATAAATACCTTTGAAGATCAAACTGGAGATTACTCCCAACCTCGAGCCGCTCTTCGGCACTCGCGATGAAAACCTCAGACTGATGGAAGATTCGCTCGGCGTCCGCATTGACCTGCGATCGGATGCCGTACATGTAGAAGGGCCCGACGAAGGAGTGGCGCGGGTCGAGCGCATATTCCAGGACTTTGAATCCCTGCGAAGGCAGGGCATCAATCCCCACAACGGAGAACTGAACGGCATGTTGCGCCTGGTCGTGGCCGACCCGGCGACTACGCTGCGTTCGGTAGCCGAAGCGGGCAAGCAGCGCTCCGCCGGCATCAAGCGGATTGTGCAGCCGCGCTCCATTAACCAGCGGCGCTACGTTGAGGCCATCGAGCAGAACGACATGGTATTCGGCGTGGGCCCCGCCGGCACCGGCAAAACCTATCTGGCAGTGGCCATGGCCGTGGCCGCCATGAACGCCAAAAAGATCAGCCGCATCGTGCTGGTGCGGCCGGCGGTTGAGGCCGGCGAGCGGCTGGGCTTTTTGCCGGGCACGCTGCAGGAGAAGGTCGACCCTTACCTGCGTCCGCTCTACGACGCGCTCTACGACCTGCTGGAGCCGGAGCGGGTGGAGAAGATGCTGGAAAAGAACGTGATCGAGGTTGCGCCGCTGGCCTTTATGCGCGGCCGCACCCTCAACGACGCGTTCATCATCATGGACGAGGCGCAGAACACCACCATCGAACAGATGAAGATGTTCCTCACCCGCATGGGCAACAACTCCAAGGCCGTCATCACCGGCGACATTACGCAGATCGATTTGCCCAACCCGCGCAAGTCGGGGCTGCTGGACGCGATCAACGTGCTCGACGGGGTTGAGGGCATCGTCTTTTGCCACTTTGTCGACTCCGACGTGGTGCGCCATGCGTTGGTGCAGCGCATTGTGCGCGCCTACGAAAGCGCCAAGCCGCAACAGCAGGAGCTGCCATTGAGTGGGGCGATCGAAGTGAACGTGCCGCAGGCTGAAGAGCGCGCGCAGGGGCATACGGCAAAACCGCAGTAAGGCAGGGAACAAGGGAACGAGGGAACAAGTTTCGGGCCAGAGCCGCTAAAGCGGCTCTGGCCCGTGTAACATTGGCTTCCATGAAATCCTTTTATACCGGACTTTGGGTGTGCGCACTTGCATTGTGTCTCTCGGCTTGCAAGTCGAAGCAGGCTGCGCCCGCCAGCCCTGCCACATGGGAAGCCGGCCGCCAGGACTCTCATTCGGTATTCTTCGATGTCAAACCCGCAGCTGACCAAACCGGGTCTATGGCGCTAAACGCGAGCTACAACTCCCAAGGAAAAGTCGCGAAATTTGAGGTTGAAATCGACCGAGGCAAACAATCGGGTTCGGGCAAATCCGGCCACTTCAACTTCGTGACCGGAGAAGGCGCGTTTATCGCCGAATCAGGGTCGGACGCGAGTATCATGCTCGTCGATCTCAAGAAGGCGCTGGAGGCCAAGAAGACCCCCGCGAAAGTTAAACGCGTAGTGCGTTTGCCTTTTACCTACGTGATTCTCGGGCAGAACCAAACCCGTAGCGCAGACGGCGGATTTAATGATGACCCTCCAGGAAAGTGGACTGCGATGAAGATCTTCATGGAAACAAGCGATCCCGATGAAGACGATTGCGAGGTATTTTTGAATTTCAACGTTGACGAAGGAAAGGCCGAGTTCTCAGAGAAGGATGTTGATTTCGGCGACCAAGTTCTGGCCAAACTCGCCACCGTGCTTTGAGCGACTGTCGGATCCCTCACTCCGTCGTTTTCCCGTTCGCGTATCATCAATGTAGACCCGGAGCCGTACAACTGTAGCAACGGTCGGCCCCGCGCAAGATGATCCTCCTCGATCCAGACCTGGACCCCAATCCCCGACCCAACGGAAATCGGCTCGCCGAGCTGCCCATCCGCAGGGGCGCAAACAGCGCGCCACGTTCCGGACCAGGTGCGCCAAAAACCAATTGGCGCAGGGCTGCGCTGCCCTGGGCCGAACGGCTGCCCACCCCGGCAACGCTCAACCGGTTTCTGCGCGAGGCGCAAACAGCGCTGCGGTTGCCCGGGCAGGTCAGCGTGCTGCTCGCCACCGATGCGGCCGTCCGCAAGCTCAACCGGCAGTTCAGAGGCAAAAACAAGGCGACGGACGTGCTGAGTTTTCCGGCAGAGCCAATTCCCGGCATCAAAAGATCTGAGCAGCCGGCCGGCGATCTGGCCATCAGCGTGGATACCGCGCGCAAGCAGGCTGCCCAGCAGGGCCACGCGCTGACCTGCGAATTGAAGATCCTGATGCTGCACGGCCTTCTGCACCTGGCCGGATACGACCACGAGACCGATGACGGCAAAATGGCGCGGCGCGAAGGCCTGTTGCGCGCCAGATTTGGATTGCCGCTGGGGCTGATTGAGAGAGCGGAAGGCGGCGAGCCAGCACAAAGCCGATCGGCCGGAGTAGCGCCGGTCTCCCGATCGGCTGTACGGAGGGCCTCCCGGCCCTCCGCCGAGGCCGCCAACACGCCAATTCTCGTTCCTCGCAACGGAATTGATGAATTCGGGCCATGCGAACAATCAGGTCCAAAACTCAGCACTACCGCACGCGCCTCCCAGAGGGAGGCATCGAACTTAGCCCAGGGTGAAGTCCGCCGCAGAGGACGCAACCCTGGGAAGGCGCCCGCACCCCGGCCGCGCCGTCCCGTAGGGCCGGCACGAAAATCAGCCCCGAACCACCGGAGCCCCAGGCCATGAGTATCGGCGGCGCCATTCTCGTCCTCATTCTCGCGGCCATCGCCACCCTGGCTTCGTACATCAGCCGCATCTACTCTGAGTTCGGCAAAATCCTTACCCGCGAGGTGCAGGAGAATCTTGACGCCTGGGAAGAGCGCGTGGAACCTCAGATCGGTTTGACTCGTGAGCACGCGGCGCTGTCGGCCCAGGTGCTGCAGCAACTCGCGCTGGGCATTATTGCGCTGGAACTGGGCGCGGTGCTCTTCGATCGCGCGCCGCATGCCGGCCCACCCAACCCGGCTGAGGTTGCGCAGGCCGTGCTGGGAGTCATTCTTGTCGTCATCTTCTGCAATCAGCTTTTTCCGTCGCTGCTGTTCAATCGCACCAGGGGGATGTGGGCGGCGCGTATCGTCTGGCCCATCCGCCTGCTGCTCTGGCTCATCACGCCCATCACCGTCTTCATCCGCTTCTTCTTCTCAGTGGCTGCGCTGGCCGAGCATCCCGTCGATCCAACTGAGGAACCCGCACCCGACGTTGAGGCGCTGATTGAAGCCGGCGAAGAAGAAGGCATCCTCGAGCAGAGCGACAGCGACCTGGTGCGCTCGGCCGTGGAGTTCGGCGACAAGCTGGTGCGCGAGGTAATGACGCCGCGGCCCCAGGTTTTTGCGGTGCCCGAAGCCATCACGCTGGAGCGGTTCCTGGAGTTGCTCAAGCAGCATAATTACTCGCGCGTGCCCGTATATACCACTTCGCTCGACACCATCGGCGGCATTGCGTTTTCACACGACCTGTTGCAGATTACCGACGAAGAAGCGCGCACGCGCACCGTGGCTTCAATCAAGCGGCCGGTTGAGTTTGTGCCTGAAACCAAGCGCGGCTACGAACTGCTGCGCGAGATGCAGCGCGAGCAGCAGCACATGCGCATCGTGGTGGACGAGTACGGCGGCGTTGCCGGGTTGGTGACGATTGAAGATTTGCTCGAGCAGATTGTGGGCAACATCCGCGACGAGCACGAAACCGGCACGCAGACCGAGGAGCCGCAGCGAGAACCCTCCGGCGCGTGGGTCTTGCCGGGCAATTTCCCGGTCGATCAGTTGGGCGATCTGTTCGGCGGGCCCGTCGAGATGGGCGGCGATTTTGAAGCCACGACGCTCGGCGGCCTGGTGAGCGAGATCGAGGGTCGCATCCCGCTGGTGGGCGAGGAGGTTGTGATTAAGCCGGCAGGAATAAAAACCGAGATTGTGGCGTCAACCACGCACAAGGTGGAGCGCATTAGAGTGTTCCCTCCTGTGCACGATAAGGACGCAACGGAGTAGGGGCAAGCCCAGTGTCAGGCCCGGCAATCGCATGAATGCTGATTCTGCTCACGCTGCCTGTTTCCCGGCTTGAAGGATGACCGGATTGGTCTTCCCAGAGGGAAGACACGAATTTAGCCCATGACAAGTTCGCGCGAAGTGCGAACTTGTCATGGGTATGCGGCAATAACAAACAGCAGCCCCGTAGGGGCGGCACGAAAACTCAGATCCAGTTTCGTATCAGGTCACGAGTTTACTCGTGCCGAAAAAGCCACCAAAATGAGTACGGGCTTTATCCCCTGAGAGCATACCGCTGCGTGTCCCTGGATCAGCACCCCCCTCCGCCGCCCTTGAAAATCATGGTGAATTTGCCGTCGCGAATTCCGTAGACACGAAAGGAACTGGTCTCGGGGTCGCTTTCTGCGCTCACCAGAAAGTCTCTGCCGTTCTTCAGGTGGATGAGGCCGAGGATCTGTTCGTTCTCGTCCCCATATTCCTTCCAAAATAGGAGATGAAACCGGGCATTTTCCATTCGGCCGACGGCGAAGATGAAGTCCAGATTTGGGCTGCCCGGCGGACGATATTCCGGCTTGTCTGCGTATTGCTGGAATGCCCTCTGAATGACCAGCAGTGATTGGCCTTCGAGTGTGACGGAATAAACGCGGAGTTCCTTCGTTGAGTCAAGCTTTTTCCCGACTGTCCTGGCCAGAGCCCGACGAACTGCAACGGCTTCTGATTCGGTAATGCGAGCGGCCTTCGGTCCGGTTGTGAAGAAATCGGCCGATTCTGCTGCGACAGCGGCATAACTCACGTCTGCGCCTGTAAACGTGCCGTGCCCGTAGATGCCAAAGCACTCATCATCCAGGCTCATGCGATTGACATGGACAGTTGCCCCGAATCCATCTGCGCTGACGACGCTGTAATCGTGAGGCTTGCGTAGATAGTCCCGGTCAAAGTTCTTACACCCAGGGGAGTTGTTACCGGAACTCGTTTCATAGCAAGAGAGCAGCCTCCACTCGCCACTTGGAGTGACCGTCGCGAACGGTTCCACTGCTACTTTCCCCTGCGGCAGGAATTGACTGCTGCTGATACCTCCTCCCATTACGGAACTGTCGTGTGCGACGCCGACGATCATTACGTCGCCGGGCTCCGGAATTGTGGCTGGTTTCGTCGACTGCGCAGCAAGAACTACAGAAAGGATGAATGGCGAGACAATCCGTGTGGCTTTCATTGCTCTTGATCTTCTCTCTTCCAATTCTTCCATTCTTCCGCCGTAATCTCCCAAATCTCGCTGGGAAATCTTCCGGACACGTATTCCTTTTCACCATTACCCACCAGCCGCATTCCCATGCGCTGTGAGACGCGAATCGATGCCCGGTTCGGCACCGCCTTCGACACGCGCAGCAAGGGCTTGCCCAGCGTCTCGAACCAGAAGTCGTTGACCCAGATGCATGCCTCAGTCATCAGCCCCTGGCCTTGAAAAACGGGATCAAGCCAGAAGCCGCGATGGTCACCCGCGCGGTCAGTAAGCGTAATCGAGCCGATGATGGTTTCCGGCACGGACTTTAGACGGAGAGTCCATATCCACTGCTCGCCGCGCTCAATGGCCGGCAGCGCAATGTCTCGGATGTAGGTGAGCGCGCCGTCGGGCGGGTATGGCCAGGGAACGATGTTCTTGAGGTAGCGCACGATCTCCCATTGAGGAAACAGAGCCTGAATCTGCGGCGCGTCTTCGAGCGAGAGGGGCTTGAGAATCACGCGCTCGGTTTGGCCCGTGGGAGTCATGCGGGTAATGATAACGGTGAACGGTGGTAGGTGGTCAGTTAGGCAGCGACCAGATTTGATTCAGTTGATTGTGTCCGCAGGGCTGCATGGTTGCGGGTTGGCCAGTTGCGCCGGCGGATTGATTAGTTAGGCACATGTTGTCGCCGGCATTCACCAAGTTTCCTGCCAGCGTGTAATTCCAGCGCTCCCGCTCGCTGCCGTCGCAGGCTTCGATCGTCGGCCGGCCGTTCGCGAATGCAAGGCAGCCTCCGCCTGATTTCAACTCGCCGCGCGGTGTGACCGTCCAAGTCTCGGCCGTCGCGCCGGAACAATCTTCCACGGTGGCCGCGGCGGCCAGGCAATGCGCGTAGCCGTCGATTGACTCTTTTGGTTTGTCGGTGGTCATTGTGATGGCGCCGGTGCGTGTACGTGCGCCGCAGCCAGTATGCGGATGAACCCGCCAGATAAAGGTATCGTCTGGGGCAATAAAGGCAGCCCAGTCTTGATTTGAGGGGTCACGATAGCCGCCCCAGAGATTCTCGGCGTCGAGGCTGCAGCCAGGAGCTGCCGAGAAGCCAAGCTCGGTGGGATCCATCCGAAATTCCCGGGTCGCATCGCCGCGATTGAGAACGGCAACTGCATAATCGCCACCCTTGAGCGGCTTAATGAGTACGTCCATCTCCGGAGTGCGCCGCACCAAGGTGGCATCCCGGCCCAGCGGATCCTGATCGATGGCGATCACTTTGCGGTTGCCGAGAATTGCGATCGCATCGGGGCTGAGTTTGCCCACATCGGAGCTGAGGATGAGCGGGGCCGACATCATCGCCCAAAGAGCCATCTGGCTGCGCGACTCAGCGAGGGTCAGGCCGCTGTCGCCGCCGATGATGAAGTCCGCATCGTTCCAGTTGCCGGGCTTCTGGAAGCGGCCCAGGGGCAGATTGTAGGCGTAGTTGAACAGCACGCTCTTGAAGCGCGGTGTGTCGGGAGTCTTCGCGTCGTAGTTGGCCATGTCGTCGCCTTCGCGCCAAAGCTGGCCAAAGTCGCGCACCCAGGTAAGCACGTCGTACCACTCGGGACTGAACTCAAAGTAGGCCGGAGCCGACTCGGAAAAGACCATCGGGCGGCCCACGCTCTTGATCGCGGCCTGCTCGGCAGCATATGCCTTGCGGTAAGCGGCGAGGTTTTCCTTCACATCGTGGGGGTCTTTCACGTAGAGGTTGCAACCGTCGAGCTTGAGATAATCCACACCCCAGCTTGCGAACAAACGGGCATCTTGCGCAAAGTAATCGTTGCCGCCGCCATTGGGCCAGCCGCTGCCGGCGTACCCTCCGCAGGTGGTGGAACCGGAATCTTCGTAGATGCCAAACTTCAGGCCCAGCCGATGAATGGCATCGGCCAGCGGTTTCATGCCGTTGGGAAAACGTTCGGGATCAGGCTGCAGGTTGCCAAGCGCGTCGCGTGTCTTCAGCATCCAGCAGTCGTCGATGGTGACGGTGTTATAGCCTCGCGCCGCGAGGCCCGTCATGACCAGCGCGGTGGCGTTGTCGAGGATGGTCTGCCCGTTGAATCCGCATTGATAGTGAGCCCAGTCGTTCCAGCCCATGGGCGGAGTGAGAGCAAGCGGCCGCGCATTGGCAAGCGGTTGCGCGTTGGTTTGACCGGCAGCGAACCCGGCGTGAAGCCCCATGAGCAAAACGGCCGCGAGAAGCGCCGAGATTCGGCTTGCCGGCAAGAAGTGGAATAGGCGCGAACGGCAGAAAGTCGCGGAAAATCTGGAGGGCGTTGCGTTACCAACCGATTGAAATGTCATTGCATCACCGGTTGAATTTATATACCACTGTGGTGAGGATGGGGAATGCAGGCTTGGCGCGACGTCGGCGGTTGGCGTGGACTCCCATCCTTTTCACTGACGAATTCAAGAAGCAGATCCTTCGGCTCCGGTCGCCGCGGCAACCGGATCTCAGGAGGATGGGCACGGAACAGTTGTAATCGCGTTCAAAAGCCCGTCCGGCTCTTTTCGCGAATGGTTGTTATCTCTGCCTCCGGTATATGCAGGAACTCGAGGAATTCCTGATGTTCGTCCGGTGCCGAGCGTTCGAATTCAGCATGCCAGCGATGCATCTGCTCATCGCTCAATCCGCAGGCCTTCATGATTGAAACCCATTTCTGCTTGGTGATCATCTGTTCTCTCCTTAAGCTCGTGTGGCGCAGCAACTTGAGAATCGCGGCCTGATGCTCGCGGCGAGCTCTTATCTCGTCATCAAGCTCCATCAACCGGCGCCGCAGCACGCCTGCCGCTTCTCCGGCCGACCGATCAAGGACGGCGCGAATGTCATCGAGCTTGAGCCCCGCATCGCGATAGGCGCGAATCTCGAGCAGCCGCTTGAGATCCCGCTCATCGTAGAAGCGGTAGTTGCCCTGGCTGCGTGCTGGGGCGCGCATAAGCCCGATGGATTCGTAATAGAGAAGCGCAGTGCGGCTGAGCCCGGCGCGACTGGCAAGTTTGCTTACGGTCCACATGGTCTACTCCCACTCTCGACCCTATAGTTATAGACAGGTCAAGCGGGAATTGTGAATCGTGAGCCGTGAATCGTGAACTTTGAACGGAAGTGCGATTGCCAACCACTAACCACGATTCGCGAATCACGAGGATAATAGAAGCTGGAGCTGAATTTGAAGTCAGGATTTGTAGCCATCATCGGTCGCCCAAATGTGGGCAAGAGCACGCTCTTGAATGCGCTTACGGGCGAGAAGGTGGCCATTGTTACGCCCAAGCCACAAACCACCCGCAACCGCATTCTAGGCATGGTTGAGGTGCCCACGCGCAAAGGCACACAAACGGCGGCGCAGATCATTTTTGTAGACACGCCCGGAGTGCACAAGCCCGGAACGCAACTCGACCGCAGAATGCTGCAGGAGGTCCATGACGCGCTGGAGTCGCGTGACCTGGTGCTGGTGCTGGTGGATGTGACGCGGAGAATGCCGTTTCAGGATGAGAAGAAAGATGCGGCTAGGGAGACCCCCACTACAGCCGCTCAGGAGATCGGCGGTACAACTGGTGCAGAGACCGGCGGCGCCATCCATCAAGTGACCGGCGATACACGGCGAGAAAAGAGAGGCGGATCGTGGGCCAGCGAGGATGAATTCCTGATTTCGCTGGTGAGGAAAGTGAATTGCCCGGTCTTTCTTGTCCTCACCAAAATTGATTTGGTTCGCAAGGACGAGTTGCTACCGATCATCGATGCGCTGACAAAGCAATACAACTTTGCGCAGGTAATACCGGTGAGCGCGCGCAAGAAGGACGGCCTCGACGTACTGGTGCGGAAGATTGTCGAAGTTCTGCCCCAGGGGCAGCGCTATTTCCCAAAAGACCAGTACACCGATCAGCCGGTTCGCTTCATGGTGGCCGAGCTGATTCGCGAGAGCATCCTGATTGAGACGGGCGAAGAGGTTCCGTATGCCGCCGCGGTGGTGGTGGAAGAGTTCATTGAGCCCGATCCGAGGGAGAAGAGTCCGCTGACGCGGATTATGGCCGCGATTTACTGCGAGCGCGCGGGGCAAAAAGCGATCCTGATCGGCAAGGGCGGCTCGAAATTGAAGGAGATAGGCACGGGAGCGCGGCGCAAGATCGAGTCACTGCTGGGCACGCGCGTTTACCTCGAGCTCCACGTGATTGTGGAGCCGGGCTGGCGCGAGTCAAGGGCCTTTGTTGAGCGGCTTGACTGGCGCAACCAGATTGAATCGCTGGCCCAGGATCAATCGAACGAGCCTTCGGGCGAAGAGGATTCGTAGCACCCTCGAAGTATTTATGACATTTCTTGCGCTTCAGGCGTAGATTGTCTGCATGGTTTTCGCTGAGGCCGACATTCCCCGGGCCTTCGAAGACGATGAGTTCTTCCCCGTCTTCCAGCCCCTGGTGGAGCTAAGAACCGGCCAGTTGGCGGGCTTCGAGATCCTTGCTCGATGGAAGCATGGTCAGCTCGGCATGATCATGCCCGACGCCTTCATCCCTGCACTGGAGAAATCCGGCTTGATCGACAAGCTCACACGAACCCTCCTCGAGAAGGCGTTTTCTTCTCCACTTCTCGCAGATAGAGTTTTGACTCTGGCCGTCAATATCTCCCCCTCCCAACTCCTCGGCCCCGATATGCCGAAGAGATTAGCCGATGTGGCGGGGAGCACCGGATTTGCGCTGGATCGCCTCATCATCGAGATTACCGAGAGCGCTCTTGTCGACGATTTGTGTCGCGCCAAAGCCGTTGCCGGTGAGCTCAAGACGCTCGGCTGCCGGCTGGCGCTCGATGACTTCGGTACCGGCTACTCCAGCCTGAAACACCTTCACGCGCTACCTTTCGATGAGCTCAAGGTCGACCGCAGCTTTGTCAGTTCCATGACCGAGAAGCGCGAAAGCCGAAAGATTGTTGCCTCTGTGCTTGGCCTCGGACACAGCCTCGGGCTGCTCACGGTGGCCGAGGGCGTAGAGACCCAGGACCAGGCCAACATGCTTCTCTGGCTGGGATGCGATGTGGGCCAGGGCTGGCTGCATGGCAAACCGGCACCTGCCGAAGAGCTTCCCAGCATGATAGCGGAGGCGCGGTGGAATGGCTCAGTTGGCCGCCCAGTGCCGATGGGCCTGGACCCCATGCTCAGCCTTGAGGCCCTGCCCGCGCAGCGCCTGGCGCAGTTGCAGGCTATCTACGACGGCGCCCCGGTGGGGTTGTGTTTTCTTGATCGCAAGATGCGTTACGTGAGCCTCAACCGGCAGCTTGCCCAGATGAACGGCGTTCCTGCCGCGGAGCATCTGGGCAGGGCGGTTGCAGAGGTCATCCCGCATGTCTTTCCCACCGTTGAGCCTTTCATTCGCAGCGCACTCCAGGGCGAACCTGTTGCCGGCGTCGAGATACAAAGGCCGCGCGCCGACGAGAACGGCGAAACTCGCATCCTCATGGCCTCGTATCAGCCGGCGCGCGATGAGGCTGGAGAGGTAATTGGCGTCGTCGTGGCTCTCATGGACATCACCAAGAGCAAGCGCATCGAGGAGGCACTGCGCGAGAGCGAGAACCATTATCGGCACATGGTTCAATTAAGCCCGCATGTGCCTTGGGTTTTGAATGCGAAGGGCGAGGTAACCGATGCCAGCCCGCGCTGGGAGAGCCTTACAGGCCAGACCCTGGAAGAGGCGCTCGGTAACGGCTGGCAGAAGGCGCTGCATCCTGACGATGTTGAGCCCACCCGCGAGGCCATCCAGTACACGTTGCGCACCGGAGAGCCGATCGATGTGGAGTATCGCGTCCGCAAACCTGGGGGAGAATGGACGTGGATAAGGGCGCGCGGCGCGCCGCGATTCGGACCCTTCAGCGAAGTGGTCAGCGTCTACGGAGTCGTTGAGGAGGTCCACGGCCAGAAACAGATTTCAGAAGAACTCGCCGCCTGCCACACTGAATTGCGGGCGGCTATAAATGCTGTTCCGGAAGGCATCCTGCTTGTGGATTCACGCGACGGCCGAATCTTCATGGTGAATCCGGCGGCAAAGGAGATATTCGGCAATGCGGTTTTTCCGGGACAGAAGCTCTCGGAATATACGCGCCTGCCGATCACTGATGCCGATGGACAACCGCTTAAACCGGACCAGTTCCCGATTGTTCGCGCAACCCTCCACGGCGAAACCGTGGATGGGGTGCACATTTTCTTCCTGAATGCCGTCGGGAGCCGCATTCCTCTCATGGTATCGGGCAAGCCTATTCGCTCCGACGACGGGCAACTGATTGGCGGACTGCTGTTGATCCAACGATCGGCCGGAAAGGATTTGCGCGCCCCGAATACCCCGCGCTGAGGTGGTCATTCTCCGTGGTGCTCGCCCGAGCAGCACGAACTGCCCGCGGCCTTGATCTGCACCACCTCAGGCTGAACGTAGCCCTGGTTGGCGTCGACAACGTAACCCTCTGAGTATTTGTCGTGGTGGCGAACCCACGCCATTGAGTGCTTCAGGCCTTCTTCGTCACGGCCCTTGGGCATGTAGTCGAGCCAGTTGTATGTGCCCACCAGGATGTCGAGGCCGCGTGCGTAGGCCGAATAGGCGTGGTAGATCGAGCCGTCAGCCCCCTTGATGAAGGCGCTGAAGCCGGGCCGCTCGTCGGCGGGGAAGGGCGCCATCTCGTAGTTGTAATAGACCTCTTTCTGGTTCTTCTCCTCGGTTGTGGCCGAAACATTGAAGTCGAAGTTGAAATCGGAATCGAAGGACGAGTACCAGTTGAAGCGCCAGCCCATGCGCTGTTTGAATGCGGCAATCTCAGCGTAGGGAGCGTGCGAGATTACAACCAGCGTCACATCGCGATTGGCCAGGTGGATGGCCATGCCGTCGAAATGATCGGCAAGATACGAGCAACTCGGGCAACCCTCTTTCCAGGCAGGGCCGAGCATGAAGTGGTACACGGCGAGCTGGCTGCGCTTACCGAAAAGATCGCCGAGGGTGCTCGTGCCGCTCGGCCCTTCAAACATGTAGGGCTTGTCGACTTTTTCCCACGGCAATTCGCGGCGCTGGCGGCTTAGCTCGTCGCGCAGATGCGTGAATTCCTTTTCTGTGGCAAGGAATGCCTTGCGCGCCTCAACCCACTCGCTGTGCGAAACAACTTTGTGCTGCTTAATTTCCGGTGCTGTGGTTGCCATGGTTGACCTCCTGTTTATCGGTCGACGTTGGTTTCCTGCGCAGAATCCTGGTGGCGACGAAAGCGCCGATTCCGCCGGTTCCGGTGGCGCTGCCGGCGATGACGGCAGCGGTGGCGATGCATACTGGACACATAGTGACCCTCCCGGGGTGGGGATTGACGATGCGAACACTTCACCTACGGTAAGATGCGGGAATTGATCGGCGCTTCAACTCGCCGCGGACCCTACTATTTCTCGGCGCGAATGCGTGCCTGGTCAAGCATGTGGAACCAGCCGGAGGTGACGCCCTTGCGATGTTCGGGGTCAATCAGGCCGAAACCGGAATGCACAAATTTGATGAGCGTCTCGCCGTTCTCGTGGCTCAGACGATACTGAACGTTGTTCGTCACCGGGAGCGACATGAATAATGGGCCGTTGAACTCAAGCAGCGTTGGCCTTTTGATGGCCTGAACAGTGGCCCAGAAGTGGCCGTTGCCGTTGCCCAGGTCACGGAACCAACGGCCCCCGGGCCAAGCTTCCAGCTTGAAGGGCATTGGAACACCGTCGGGCCTCTCATTGCAGGGGCCGAGCTGTTCGAGCAGCGCGTCGAAGGTCACTTCGAGCGATGCTTTTACCCTGATCTCCTGCTCGATGCGCAGGGTAAGATTCTCAATTTCTGTTGCGGTTAGCGTGGTCATTGACTCTCCTTGGGAACGGCGTGTTATGCAGCCGGCCGCGGCGGGCGGGCTGAAGTACTTACTTCGTCTGCGTGCTGTTTTTCATCTCGGCTTCGGCGCGCTCTTTTACCCGGATCAGTTGGTGGCGCCAGAAGCGCTCGAAGGTTTGTGTCCACTCATGCATGGGTCTGATTGCCTCCGCATTGGTGCGATAGAGCCGGTGGCGGCCGTTGCGGCGCACGTGCACCAGCCCCACGTTGCGCAGAACCCCGAGGTGCTTCGACACCGACGGCTGATCGAGGCCAATGGCTATAACGATGTCGCCAACCTGGCGCTCAGAGCCGGCCAGGAAGGTGAGGATCTGGCGGCGGCGGGGCTCGGCCACGGCGTTGAAGGCATCGGAGGTGGTAGCGGCTCTAGCCATGGAGAGACAATACATTCCTATATAGGAATATGTCAAGAGAAAACTTAAAGGCAGGGAACGAGGGAACGAGGGAACGGGGGAACGAGGGAACAAGGGAACGAGGGAACAAGGGAACGAGAAGCCATTAGTCACTAGCCAACAGCAAATATGAGATAGCTCGACGATCGTGCAGGAAACTACTGGCTGCTCGCCTATCGGCTATTGGCTTTTTAGCTGCTGGATGCTTTTTACACGCTACAATCCAAGCTGAGTACGGCCCATGAACGACGAGAGAAACCCGCCGGTTGAGCGGAGCGCAAGCTCCGATGAGGAGAGCTTTCATGCCGGCCAGATGTGGGGCCAGTTCGAGTTGATAGAGAGGGTGGGTCGGGGCAGCTTCGGCGAAGTGTATCGCGCCTGGGATCCAAGCCTGGAGCGCGAGGTGGGGCTCAAGATTCTGCTGCCGCGCTCGGCCGACGAGAGTGTGCAATTTGAGGAGCTGCTGCGCGAGGCGCGGGCCCTCGCCGCGGTGCGGCACACCAATATTCTTCCTATTTATGGAGTAGACCGGCACGACGGGCGGGTGGGTTTCTGGACCGACTTTGTACACGGCAAGACGCTGGCGGCGCTGGTGCGCGAGCAGGGCCCGTTTGGCTACCGCGAAACGGCGCTGATTGGCCTGGACATCGCCCGGGCGCTGAGCGCGGTGCATCGGGCGGGGCTGGTGCATCGCGACATCAAAGCAGAAAACGTGATGCGCGAAGAGGGCGGGAGAATTCTGCTGATGGATTTTGGCCTGAGTGCTCTGGCCACGCGTCAGCAGGAATTGGCCGGCTCGCCGCGCTACATGGCGCCGGAGCTGTTTCGCGGCGCAGAGGCTTCGATCGCCACCGACATTTACGCGGTAGGCGTGCTGCTCTTCTACCTAGTGACGGGGCACCATCCCGGGACAGGCGAGCCCGCGTCGGCGAAACCCCAGACTACAGGGGACGAACCGACCGCTCTTGCTTCGGCGGTTCTGGCATCGGGGAAAAATTCGCAGCGAGTGCGAGCGGCCAAGAACGCATCGGGCTTGTCGCTGCTCGATTATCGGCCCGATCTGCCGGAGTTGTTTGCCAGGGGGATTGAGAAAGCCATCGATCCCGACCCGGCCAAGCGATTTGCCAGCGCGGGAGCGTTGTCAAGCGCACTGAGCGAGACGCTGGGCCTGCCGGCAGAAAAGACTGAGCCGGTAACGGAGAGCAGGAAACGCGCAACGTGGGTTGAGTCGCCGGTGGTGTGGGTGCTGGTTGCCGGCGCGTTAATCGTGCTTATGTGGCGGGCGGGGATCTTCCATCGCAAGGCTGCCGGGACGTCAACGGCTGTCTCCGAGGCTGCCCCGGCCGATGTGAACAGCGAGTATCTGAAGGCCGATGCGCTGCTGAAGCGATACGACCAGAAGAAGAACGTCACCGACGCCATCGGCGTCTTGAACGATGTGATTGCCAAGGATCCGAACTTTGCGTTAGGGCAGGCTGATTTATGCCGGGCCGATTTTCAGCAATACCGGACCACGCGGGATCCCGATTTGCTGAAGGCTGCAAAGGCGGCGTGCAATACGGCGATTGGACTCGACGCGAATCTGGCGCCCCCGTATGTGACGCTGGCGCGGATGAGCGCGATGGCCGGCAACACCGCGCTGGCCACCACACAGGCACAAAAAGCGCTGCAGCTCGATCCGCGCAGCGCCGAGGCCAATGGCGCGCAGGCTGAGGTGTTCGAGAGCGAGGGGCGGGACAGCGATGCGATTGCCGCAGTACAGAAGGCGATTGACCTGGCGCCCGATGACTGGCGATGGCCGGTGCTGCTGGGTGCCTACTACTACAACGACGGAAGGCTTGAGGATGCGGCGGTGCAATATCAAAACGCGGTGAAGATATCGCCCGACAATGCTATTGCCTTACAGGATGTGGGATTGGCCGATACGCAATTGGACCGGCTGCCGGAAGCGGAAACGAGCCTGGAGCGATCGGTCGAGCTGCAGCCCACTTTTGCGGGTTACACAGACTTGGCGGAGATTTACAAATCAGAGGGGAACTACGAGAAGGGTATTGCGGCAAGCAAGAAGGCGCTGGAGCTGAATCAAACGAATTATTTGGCGTGGGGGAATCTGGGATCGGCCTACCTGCGATCGCCGGATGGCCGAGATGAGGCAATCAAGAATTACATGAAGGCCATCGATCTGGCTGAGGCGGCCCGCAGGGAGTCGCCGCATGACTCGATGCTGCTTGCATCGCTAGCCGGATACTATGCGACCATCGGCGATGCCAACCATGCCCTGCCTCTTTTACGCCAGGCCGTAACGCTCGATCCAGACTCGGCTGACATTTTGTACATAGCGGGTGACGGATATGAATTGCTGCACAAGCGCGACCAGGCGATCCCGCTCATCGCCAAGGCTCTGGCGCTTGGCTACCACTCTGTCCAGTTTGAACATGAGCCTGAGCTGGCCGCTCTGCGCCAGGACCCCAATTTCAAGAAAGCTTTACTGGCCGCGCAGCAAAAACATTTACTGGACAGCCATAATAAAAACGGATAAGTTGTGCGTTATGAGCACAACCACGGTAATTCTGAAGGAAGACAGCATGGGCCTGTGTGTTCCGAGCGTTAACAGCGTGCCGCTTGCAGTGGGCGCGCAGGTGACGTTTACGACGGCAGACGGAGTCAACGCAGCGCTGTACTTTTCCCCCGCAACTGCCGCGATTCTCTCACCCAAACCCGGCGCCTCAGTTACCCTTTCCCCTGGCCAAAGCGTCACCTACACGGTTTCCTCAGTGGGAACGGCTGCCTATGGCGTGTTTACACAACCACCTCAATTTGAAGCCCCAAGTTTCTTCGACTTCGGCGCGCCACAGAATCCTCCGGTGCTGGTGATCAGTCCGGGCATGGGAGGAATTGGATTCAGCGTGGCAGGAACTCCTCCGACAACGAAACAGTAAGGAGACACGGGATAGAGCAGAACAGAGCTCGTGCGTACCGTTCTTCCCGCCTGGCGCTGCTCGGCATCAAAAGAAAACGATACGGACGCAGGGCGGGGCCGCATGCGAGCCCTGTTCTGCCCACCAGTACGAATGCACAATTCGCGTTTCCGGCAACTCTCTCGACACCCAGTTTGGGGTTCTCTTTCCGTTTATCTTGCGGAAGTCGTCATTCATCTCTAAATTATTGATACAGAGCCACCGAGGCCTTCCCCGTTCCCCAGTTCCACGGCCAAATTTCGGCCCGGCCGCTCTCTGTTTGCGAACAACCGAGGAACAACCATGAGCGGTTCTGATGCGCTGCTGTACTTTAACGGCATCAACGGCGCCACTGGCCGGTACGACCTGGAGCCAATGGCTGCATCCGCTCTCTCGCAGGTCGCACAGGGCATTGCTCCCCGGCATCCGGATGACAAGGCGCATCTCGACGAACTGAAGCGGCGTTTCCAGCGCGATACCGAGGCGCACTTTGCGCCGAAAGAAGGCGTCAATCCCAAGAACCTGGCTGAGACAGGATGGGGAGCGATCTTTGCGTTTGGCGCCGATCCCGCGATCTACGAGGCACTGAGCCCGTTGCTGAAATTGCGCAAGCAGCAGGCCGGAGACAAGTACAAGGATTACGTGGGACCGCTGGCCTACCGGGGCGCAACGTCTGACTCGCCGGCCGAGAATAAGCAGGCGTTTCTGGCGCGCAACGGCGCGGGACCCGGACCGGTAGACCCTGGCATTGTTCCCTACTACCTGCTGATCGTGGGCGATCCGGATACGATTCCATTCCGGTTCCAATACCAGCTTGACGTGCAATATGCGGTGGGTCGCATCCACTTTGACACGGTCGCTGAGTATGCGGCTTATGCCGGAAGCGTTGTAGCGGCCGAGACCGGGTCCCTGGCCCTGAAGAGGCGCATGGCGGTGTTCGGCGTAGCCAACGAAGGCGACGTGGCTGCCAATATGAGCCGTGACGAACTCGTCCTCCCGCTGGCCGAGTGGGCCGCGGGCGAGAGCGGCTGGGCGGTAGAGAAATACGTGAATGGCGACGCCACCAAGGCGAAGCTGTCCTCGGTCCTCAGCGATGCACCCGCATTTCTGTTCACGGCCAGTCACGGCATGTGCTATGACAGTGGCGATACGCGCCAGGAGGCACAGCAAGGCGCGCTGCTTTGCCAGGACTGGCCGGGTCCATCGTGGCAACAAGCCATCCCCGACAGCTTTTTGTTTGCCGGCGACGACGTTGCGAGCGACGCGCGAATTTTTGGATCGATCGCAATGCACTTTGCGTGCTATGGTGCGGGAACGCCGAGGCTGAGCGACTACTCGGCGGCGGGTGCTCCGCCGGAGATTGCGCCCAGGAGTTTTCTGGGACGGCTACCTCAGCGGTTGATCGCGCATCCACGGGGTGGGGCGCTGGCGGTTATTGGGCACGTGGAGCGCGCGTGGGGATGCTCATTTCATTGGAACCGCGCGGGGAGCCAGACCGAGGTTTTCAAGAGTACCATCAAGCGGCTGCTCGAGGGGCACCCGGTTGGCTCGGCCCTCGAATATTTCAACGGACGATACGCCGAGCTTTCGTCCGACTTGTCGACGATGCTTGAAGATGTGAAGTTCGGCGCGCAGGCCGATCCCTATGAGATTTCAGCGTTGTGGACGGCTAACAACGACGCGCGCAGTTATTCGGTGGTGGGCGATCCGGCAGTACGCCTGATGCTTACCGATGATGGAAAGCCGGCTGACAGGCCGGTATTGGAGGTCGCTTTGCCAACAATACAAGATTCGTTCCCCGCCCCACCAATAGCGCCGGCGGCGGCTGTTAATCCGCTGATGACGGATTATGGTGTGCTCGATTCGGTGCGCGGCGCGGCTGCGTCGCTGCAGGACGCGGCACAGAAAATGGGCGCATGGCTTGCGGAGTCGTTCCAGACCGTGACCAGCGTGCGCGTAACCACGTACGTGAGCGACAACATCGACGCGGTGAAGTACGAGAACGGCGCATTTTCCGGGGCCACTTTGCGCGCGATGACGGTTGCGAGCCTGGATGGGAACACGCTGGTGTGCGTACCCGAGAACAACGGGGTAGTCGACGATGCGCTGTGGAAGATCCACTCCGATACACTCGACAAGGCCCTGCACAACCGCGTGGAACTGATGAAGACGGCGGCGTCGGCAATCGCCAGCCTGGTTCCGGGAGTGAAGGCGCTATGATCGGCCTAGGCGTGCAGGTTGCCCGGCAAATCGATGCCCAGACGGCCGCAGTGCAATCGCTGCGTTCGCAAATCGATGCAATCACCATTGCCCTGCAACGGCCGGGTCGCCAGACTGGCGTCGAGGCCGTTAGCTATTCCTTTGGTGCGCTCAACACCATGGAGCAGGCCGCGCGAAAATTGTCTGAGACCGTGCGCGACCTTTTGATGAAGCTGAAGCCGGTGGCGACGATAGAGACCGCGCGTGATGGCATGCAGGCCATTACCACGGTGAATTACGCAGGTCGGGCAGCTTCGGCATGGCCGCAGTTTCCGTCCGAAGAGCTGATTTTGGCGCACATGACGTCTGTGGACAATGTGCTGGCGCTGCGCGCAGCGCTGGCCGGGACAATTGCCTCGGCGGCGAGCGCGATAATGGCGATTTCAGCCTCGGCTGCGGACCCGCTGCTGGTCATGAATGCGTTGGGCGCGGCAGTGCGATTGAAGGAATCACTGGAACAACTGGCTGCCGCAGCCGAAGCAGCGCTGTAGCGGGATTGCGGCGGTCAAGAGTTGTTTCCGCTGCCTTTGTGGTATGTCTGAGCAGCGCTCGGTAAGCGCGCCGAAAGCGCATTGGTTGTTAATCCCGCGCTTTAGCGTGGGGGACGGGGATTGCGCAATACCGCTACGGAGTCCCGTAGGGACGGCGCAGGGAAGTCTAAGATGAGCCGATACTCAGATCTCGAGATCACGTTCAGCAAGCGCGATGAGCGGAAGTATGTGGTCGGCTTTCGATTCAACAGTGCTGACGATGCAGCGGAACAACGTTCGGCGCTGGAGCCGGTGATTGCGATCGATATGGCGAGCCTGGCCGGCGACGATGCCGAGGCTTACGCACAGACGCTGAGCACGGCCTTCTTTACTGCCGATGTGCGAGGCGAGTTCAACCGGTTTCGCGCGGCTGCAGCGGCTCTGGGATCGATTCTGCGCGTGCGGCTCACGATTGATGCGAACGCGCCAGAGCTGCACGCGGTGCATTGGGAAACGTTGCACGATCCGAACCGCATCGACGACAAAACCGCACGCCTTTTCGCCGGCGAAGAGATTGTTGTTTCGCGATTCCTGAACAGCGGAACCGATTGGCGGCCGATACGGTTGAAGCCGAAGGCTGGCCTGCGCGCGCTGGTGGTGGTGGCGAATCCCGCGTCGGGCGCGAAGTATGGTCTTGAGCCGATCAATGTTGAAGCCGAGATTGCCCTGGCAACCAAAGCGATGACCGGGATCCAGGTCACGCGCTGGACCGCAGATGTAGCGGTAACGTTGAACGGGCTGGCGAGCCGTCTGCGCGATGACTTCGACATTTTGTACCTGGTGTGCCACGGAAAGATCGTGGACAGCGAGCCATACTTGTTTCTCGAGGATGGCCAACCGGCTGCGGGAGCGGACCTTGTGCAGGCCATCAGGGAGCTTGAGCATCGGCCGCGAATTGTGATGCTGGCCTCGTGTCAGAGCGCCGGAAGCGCCGGGGTTGGATTGGCTGCGCTGGGGCCGCGGCTGGCTGAGGCCGGCGTGCCCGCAGTGATCGCCATGCAGGGGAACGTCTTCATGACCACGGCAGCCGAGTTCATGCAGAGCTTTCTTCAAGAGCTGCTGGTTGACGGGCAAATTGATCGCGCCATGGCCGTGGCCCGCGGCAACGTGCGGCGATCGCCGGACTACTGGATGCCGGTCTTGTTTTTGCGGCTCCGCGATGGGTGCATCTGGTACGAGCCGGGGTTTGGCGGCGACGGCAAGGCCGAATTTGATAAGTGGAAGGCCATCTGCAGCTCGGTGCGGTCGGGGCGGTTCATTCCGATTCTGGGTCCGGAGTTGGGCGAGGACATTTTCGGCGGATCGATGGAACTGGCGGGTAATTTAGCTGACAAACACGCGTTCCCCCTGTCGCCTCACGAGCGAACTGACCTGGCCAAGGTGGCGCAGGTGATTTGCGTTGAGCAGAAGCGCAGCTACACGTGCGACGCGGTGCAGAATGAGTTTCTGGCGCAGGTCAGCAGAAGGCTTGATAAAGACGCGCTAGGCTTGAGCCAGACATCGCTGCCGGCGCTTCTCGACGCCGCCGTGAATCATTGCCGGTCGAACTGCGCTCATCCTTATCGCGTGCTGAGCGAACTGCCCGCATCAATTTATCTGAATGCAAGCTACGAGCCGATGCTGGTGCGTGTACTGAAGGCCGAGGGCAAGAATGCCGAGCCGGTATTTGCTTCGTGGCGCGGCGAAGATGTTCCGCAGAAGCCGCAACCGCAAAACGCCAAGCCTACGCCCGAAAGCCCGTGGGTTTATCACATCTTTGGAATCTTCGGAAAGCCCAACTCGATGGTGCTGACCGAAGATGATTTTTTCGACTACCTGATTGCGACATCGCGGCTCGATCTGTTGCTGCCCACGCTGGTGGGTCAATTGATGCAAAGCTCGCTGCTGTTCCTGGGATTCCGGCTCGACGACTGGCGGTTCCGCGTGCTGCTGCGCATGATTGTGACGCGGCCGGGAACCAGAACGCTGCGCGACCTGGCGCACGTGGGCGTGCAGGTGAACCCCGGCGAGCAGAGCGTGGCCGACGTGAAGAAAGCCCGCAAATACATCGAGAGCTACTTCCAGGGCGGAGACGACTCGCCTGAAATCTCAATCTACTGGGGCAGCCCGACGGATTTTCTGCAGCAGCTTAGAGACAATCTGAAGTCAGATCTCGGCCATGACGCTGCGCCGGTTGTAGCGGGAGGCGGCGATGACTGGTACTAGCGCCGCCCTGGGTGAGCATGTAAATCCGTTCGTAGGCCCCCGGCCGCTGGAGCGCGGGCAGCCCATTTTCGGCCGCGACAAGGAGATCGACGACCTCTACTACCTGCTGAGTGCCGAGCGCATCGTTCTGTTTCACTCGCCTTCAGGCGCGGGCAAAAGTTCACTGCTCCAGGCTGGTCTTTTGCCCAGGCTGCAGCAACAGTTCGACGTGTGGGCTCCGGTGCGCGTGAACCTCGCCCCGAACAGTGACGCTGGCGTAAATGGCCCAGGCGACGACATAACGTTGGGCCTGTTGAGCCCGGCGCCCTTGTACTTTTCCGCGAACGAAGCCGCCGGGCAGAACCGCTACCTGCGTAGTTGTGTTTTGGGGTTCGAGGCCGAAGTTCCAAAAGAGTTGCAGCGGCCGGCAGACGTGATTGAAAAGATGACGCTCGCTGAATATGTGGCAACCAGGCCACGGCGCAGGTCGGCGCCCAAGAACATCGTGCTCATCTTCGACCAGTTTGAAGAGGTTCTCACCACCGATCCGAGTTCAGTCGGGCCCAAGCAGAGGTTCTTCTATCAGCTCGGGCAATTGCTCAAGGATCCACACATATGGGCGATCTTTGCGTTGCGCGAGGACTTTCTTGCCGCGTTCGATCCTTATTCATCGTTCGTCCCGACGAATTTGAAGAATAGATTCCGGCTCGATTTACTGAAGGATGACGCGGCGGAAGAGGCGATTAAGAAAACGGCGGAACTTGCCGGGAAGACTTTTTCCTCGGAAGCGATGATCAGCCTACTGGTGTCGCTGGAGGGAATGAAAGTTCAGTTGCCTGACGGCAGTTTTGGTTACCAGTTTGGGCAATACGTTGAGCCGCTGCATCTGCAGGTGACATGCCGGAACCTTTGGCAGCGCATGGATCCCAGCACCACTGAGATTCAGAAAAGCGATATTGCCGAGTTTGGCAATGTGTCGGTGGCGTTGGGCGAATACTACGCGAGCGAAGTGGGGAAGATCGCGAAAGTCGAAGCCGGCATTGAACGGGAAATTCGCGAGTGGTTCGGAAATGAACTGATCACGCGCGACAGGGCCCGTGGTTCGGTGCAGCGTGGGTTACGTCTGAGCGGCAATCTTAGTAACCGTCTGATTGAGGAGTTGATCAAATCGCACCTGGTGCGGCCGGAGCTGCATGCCGGTTCAACCTGGTACGAGCTGGCGCACGACCAGTTGATCGACCCGGTCCTGAAAGATAACGAGAAGTGGTTTGCCGAGCACCTGAGCAAGGTGCAGCAACGGGCGGTGCAATGGGCCAAGGAAAACGAGCCGTGGGCCCTGCTGCTGACCGGCAAGGACCTGGAGGAGGCCGAGCGATGGGAGAAGCAGCCGGAAGTCTATGCCAATTTGGTCGAGCGCCGGTTCCTGGATGCATGCCGCGAACGACGCAGACGAAAGCGGCAGGGACAGGCCGCATTGGCGCTGCTGATTTGCCTCCTGTTTGTGATTTCGGGGCTGGGTTTCCAGGCATGGCGCGCGCAGAAGCGCGCTGAAGCGAATCTCTCGCTGGCGAAAGAAGCTGTAGACCAGAGCTTATCGTCGGCCGGGCGGCAACAGGCGCGCGAGGCGCAGGATTCGCCGGACATTGAGGCGTTCCGCAAGGAACTTTTGGGCAAAGCAGCGTCGTTTTACGCGGCGTTTATCAGTTATAACTCCGGCAATGAGGAGCTGCGTGCTGAAGCTGCATCGGCGCATTCGCGGCTGGCCGATATCGATCGGCTGCTGGACAAGCGCGACGATGCGGTGAAGGAATACAAGAACGCGATTGCCGCGTTTGAGAAGCTGGCGAAAGAAAATCCGAAAGAGGTGACGTACAGTCAGAAGCTGGCTTACTGCCACAACTGGCTGGGTGAAACTCTGCGCCAGTGGTATGAGCAAGATTCGACGCCCGACAGGACTTTGGCGAGCGAGGCGACCACGGAATACAACGCCGCACTCGCGCTGCAGCAGCGGATTCACGATGCAACGCCCCAGAATGCGCAGTACACGCAAGAGTTGGCGAGGTCGTATTACAACCGTGGGATTCTGGAAAACGACCTGGGCGACCGTAATGACTCGGAAACCGATTTGCGTACGGCGATGGCGCTGCTCGAGCCGTTGGTGGAGCAGAAGATTACGGTTGATCCGCAGCAGACGGTGCCCAGCGCCGCACAGGATCTGGCGCGGACCGACAACGACTTGGCCGCCCTGGATGCGAAGCAGGGTAACAACATCGAGGCCCGAAAGCTGTACGAGCGAGCAATCGGAATCGGCGAGCAATTAATGGCGGCAGACAAGGACAGGCGCGAATACAAGTACGAACTTGCTAATTATTACGACAATGAAGCGCGGCTGTTGGTGGATATGGGTGACGAGAAGCTGGCTGCGGACCGAAACCACGATTCGCTGGACCTGATTGAAGAGTTGACGACGCCTGCGTCGTCGATCGGGCTTGAGGAGGCGAAGATTCTGCAGCTGCGAAGCAAAATCCTGATGCAGAATGGCGCGGGCGACGCGCTCGAAGAGGCCGAGCGCGAACGGGAGCTTCTGAACCAGTTGCAGAGCGGCGGCCTTTCGCAGGGGCACCCGTTGTTCCACGTGATTTACCAGAACCTGGCATTGAATTACATCGATCTTGCGAAAATGGAGCTGAAGAACGGAAACGTGGCGGACGCGCAGCTATCGTTAAAGAGCCTGGCGCTGGTGATTCCCGAACTCGCGCCGGAGGATAAACCGGACGTGGAGCAGAGTTACGAGTTTTACGAGCAGCAGTTGAAGACTAAGCAGTCCAGCCACAAGCGATGATCAAGAAGGGAAGACAGATTCTTTAGGGCCAATGGCGAATATGAGAGAAGCGTTGAAGTTCTTTGGCTGGTTGATTGTTTTGGTTTGGATGGGGCGGTTGGCGCAGGCGCAGCAAATCGACGCGCCGCAGCCGGCTCCCAGCGCGATTGCAAATGAGAGAGCAGCAGCTGAGTGGACAGTGCCGCCGATTGGCTGGCAAAATGCGTTGGCGCTGAGCGCACCGCACGGTCAACAAGCGGCAAAGAAGACAAGAGCCCGGAGCGGCGAACCCAAGCCGATCAAGCCCCGGCAAATTGACCCCAGCATGGTGGGCTACATCGACGATGGCGCAGTGGGCAACGAAGTGCGCTTCCGCTTCGACGCTGGGTTTAACGATCCGCGCCCCGATCGCGCCGAGTACTTTTATGCGGGCAGCACCTTGCCTGCACCAAGCACCGCAGCGGTGCAGCGCACCCTCAACTTTCAGCAACTTTATATGAGCGGCGAGTATGCGCCGTTCAAAACGCTCTCTGCTTTTGTGATGGTGCCCTTCCGGTGGATCGAGCCGTTCTTCATCAGTGCTCCCGGCAAGACGCCCGATTTGTTTAGCGGCGGCGGCATCAGCGATGTGCAGGGAGGCATGAAGTTTGTCGCGCTCAAGACAGACCAGACGCGCGTGACGTTGCAACTCAAGGCTGATTTTCCGACTGGGAATGGAGCAAAAGGATTTGGCACTAATCATTTGAGCGTTGAGCCGATGGTATTGCTCTACCAGAAGCTGAGCGATCGCGCAACGCTTGAGGGTGAGGCCGGAGACTCACATCCAATTGGCGGAACGTACTTCAAAAACCCGCCAGCGGCGCCCGAGAAGTGGTCGGCAGACGTGGCGATGTATGGGTTGGGGCCGAGTTACCTGCTGATCGACCGCGACAAGTACAGCATTGCGCCGGTGCTGGAATTAGTGGCGTGGCACGTGTTCGGAGGCTTGCAGACCGGCGAGAACAACGTGGTGCAATCCGCGGCCGGCATCAACGTGTTCAATGCCAAGCTGGGCGGGCGCATCAACTTTGATCACGGAAGCTCGATTTATGCCGGATACGGCCGCGCGATCACGTCAGACATCTGGTATAGGAATTTGTTTCGCGTGGAGTACCGGAAGGCGTTTTAAGGCAGGCCGGTGTAGCGCACGTCGAGCAGCGTGCAATCGTCGAGAGCTTCGGCGGGGGAGCGGAATTGCATTACGGTTTCGAGAATTTCGTCGATGCCCCGATCGAGCGCGGCATTGCTGAGTTCGGCTGTTCCGAACAGATCGCCCTTCGCATTCTCGGTTTCCGTCAGTCCGTCGGTTGCGAGCAGAAGCCGTTCGCCGGGGCGCAGCAGATCGTACGCCGACATATACGTGGCGCCAGGAATCAGACCGACGATCAGGCCGCCTTCCTGGAGCTGGCGTACCTCGCTGCCCATTATGGCAATTGGATAAATGTGGCCGCAGTTGAGGTACTCGATGCGGCCGTCCGCAAACAGGCGGACAATCACCATGGTGGCGTATTTACCCACGTTGCGCGTGCACAGGAATTCGTTCACCAGCGACGCGATCTGAGGCAGAGGCTGGCGCGCCAGCAACTGCGCGTGAAGGATTCCCTGCATGGTGGCGGCCACGATGGCCGCAGTGATGCCCTTGCCCGAAACATCCACAACCACGGCGCAGACAGAGTCGTCGAGAGCCACCACGTCGTAGAAATCGCCACCGATCTCATAGCAGGGAACGCTGCGCGCTGCCAGCGTTGCATAAGGCACCGTGGGCAACGACACCGACATGAGGCCGCTATGGATGCGGGCGGCGATGGCCAGTTCTTCGCGCGCCTGCCGCGCTTTGAACTCAGCCTGCGCGAGCAGGACATTTTCAACCAATGCGGCGGCTTCGTTGGCAATGGTGTCGAGAAGCTGATGATCAAGTTCGGAGAGCGAGCCGGGTTTGACCTGGCTATCGAGGTAGAGCAGGCCGAATAGCTGAGCGGGACCTGAGCTTGCGACCCGCTTGCGCAGAGGAATGCAGTAGATGCTGCGGATGCGATGGGCCAGTACGCTCGACCACTCTGAGGCGCGCTCGTCTTCGAGCGTGTCGCTGATAGAAAACTTTTTATTGCTTTCGATCGCTTTCTGCATTGCGCTATGCGAGAATTTTGAACTTTCATCAAGCGCTGTGCCATCGGCCGCCAGGCCCTGCGCCATGCGCATTGATTCGCCGTCACGAAGAAAAACGAATCCACGTTCCACGCCGGTGAGTTCGAGCGTCGACTGCAGCAGCGCGCTCAGAATCTCATCCACCGCGCTGCCTTCGTTGAGCTTGCGCGCCGCATCGAGCAAGAACTTGAGCCGCTCCAAATCGGTTGCGGCGTCGGTTGCGGCGGGCATAGTTTTTTCCCCGCGCTTCTCGTGGAGATTGCGATATGAGGCCAGCAACTCACCGAATGAGGATCGGATGACGCTGGTGGCAGTTTCTTCGTCGCTGCGCAGGCGAAAATGGAGCGCGACGCCATTCAGCGAACCGAGTTGCAACTCGTCGCCGGAATGAAGCTCGGCCCGTTCAGTGCGGCGGCCGTTCAGAAACGTGCCGTGAGTGCTGTTCTGATCGATGACGATGTACGCGCCGTTCTGGTGCGCGATGACAGCATGACGCCGCGAGACCAGCGGATCGTTCAATACCAGGTCCTGGCCGGGCAAACGGCCGAGCGTGGTGGAGTCGTCGCGGAGAACCACCGTGTGGCGGCCGTTGGTGTCGATATAGCTGAGCGCTGCGGCAGGCATTGGCACCATTCTACCGGCGGATTCCCGGGGAAGGGAGAGAAGTTGGTCCAAGGGCCGGCGCGCGCCGGCGGAAACCGCCCAAAGAGGCTCATTTTTATGGCACTTAGAGCCGTGAACTAGGTCACATCGCGGAGGTTCAGCGCAGCCATAGAATGACACCTGTGAAAGCAGAGACGGAAAAGCTGGAGGAACGCCCGGCCTCGACAATCAACCAGAAAATTGCCGAACTCCAGGCCAAGCGGGAAGAGCTGAAACTGGGCGGAGGCAAGGATCGCATTGAGCGCCAGCACGCGACCGGCAAGCTCTCGGCGCGCGAGCGCATCGCGCGGCTGGTGGATAAAGAAAGTTTCGAAGAGATCGGACTGTTTGCGCGGCATCGGGCCACCTATTTTGGCATGGCCGGCAAGGAACTGGCTGCCGATGGCGTGGTAACCGGGTGCGCGACGATCGACGGCCGGTTGGTGCACCTGGCAAGCCAGGACTTTACCGTGGCTGGCGGCGCGGCCGGAGAGACCCACAGCAACAAAGTTGCCGAAATGATGGGCATGAGCATGAAGACCGGCAGCCCCTTCATCTTTATCAACGACTCGGGCGGCGCGCGCGTGCAGGAAGGCATCGACAGCCTGGCCGGCTATGCGCGGGTTTTCTACAACAACGTTATGCTCTCGGGCACCGTGCCGCAAATCTCGCTCATCTGCGGGCCATGCGCAGGCGGCGCCGCTTACAGCCCCGCGCTCACTGATTTCATCATCCAGACGGAACAGGCACGCATGTTCATTACCGGGCCGCAGGTCATAAAGCAGGTGACAGGCGAAGAGGTGAGCGCTGAAGACCTGGGCGGCCCGCGGTCGCAGATGCATTACTCCGGCGTAGTGCACCTGATTGCTCGCAACGACGAACACGCCATTCAACTTTGCAAACGGCTGTTAAGCTTTCTGCCTGCGAACAATCTTGAAGATCCGCCGCGTATGCCTTTCAACGCAAAGTTGAGGGATGACGACGAGATCAACAAGATTGTTCCCGCTGACCCGAAACAGGCCTACGACGTGAGGCAGGTGATTGCGCGCATAGTCGATCACGAGGACTTTCTTGAGATTCAGCCCGGGTTTGCCGCTAATATCGTGATTGGCTTCGGGCGACTGCAGGGAAGATCGGTGGGAATCGTGGCCAATCAGCCCTGCGTCCAGGCCGGTTCACTCGACATTGACGCTTCAGACAAATCGGCACGCTTTGTTCGCTTTTGCAACGCCTTCAACATTCCACTGCTTACGCTTGTGGATGTGCCGGGATTCTTGCCGGGAGTGGAGCAGGAACGCGGCGGCATTATTCGCCACGGTGCGAAGTTGTTGTTTGCATATTCGGCGGCCACGGTGCCGAAAATCACGGTGGTGTTGCGCAAAGCCTACGGCGGCGCGTACATTGCCATGTGCTCTCGTGGATTGGGGGCTGACCGCGTGCTCGCATGGCCCACTGCTGAGATTGCAGTGATGGGCGCTGAGGGCGCCGCAGAGATAGTTTTCAGGCGCGAAATTGACTCGGCTGAGGACCAGCCGGCCAAGCGCAAAGAGTTGGTCGACGAATATCGCGAGACATTCTCGAATCCGTATGTAGCAGCGGGCCGCAGGCTGGTGGACGACATTATTGTGCCGTCGGAGACGCGACGTGTCGTGGCGCAGGCGCTCGAGTCGCTGCATGGCAAGCGCGAGATGCGCCCGCAAAAGAAGCACGGATTGATTCCGCTTTAGGAATAGGGGCCGAAGATGAAATTACGGATAACGGGCACGTCGGCGGAGGCCCTCTTTAAGGCGATGGCCGAGCGCCAGGATGCGCTGGAACGCCAGTTGGGTGCGCTTACCGCGGCGGTGCAGTCGTTGGAGAAGCGGCTCGCAGAGCGGAGTATGGAGCCGGACTTTAGCGTGCAGGAAGGCACCGTGGAAGTGCTGGCTGACAGCGGGGCGGGCGCCGCGCAGGGAAGAAAACACGGCATGAAAGCCGAAGTCAAGGCGGTGATTGCAGCAGCGGCGGCGGTTGCCGGCGAAATGGCAAAGGTGCGCAAAGTGCGTATGCTGCCGGCGGCGCAGGATGCCGGAAGCGCGTGGTCGCAGCAGGGGCGCGTGGGCGTAGTCAGTTCGCACCATTTGCGTTGAGATTCTTAGGGCCCCTGACTTGATCGACGGTGCTTTGAAAGGGCACGACTTTAGTCGTGCCGCAGCGGAACGAAAAGAGCCACGGGCTTTAGCCCCTGAGGGAAGGTTTCTGGGGAGCAAAGCAGGGGCCTGCAAAGCTCTTGGAAACGGAAGGTCGCATTGAAGCTTCGCATCACTATCGACGGAACAACCTACGAGGCCGATGTAGAAGTGGTGGATGAGGGAGAAGAGTCTGAAGAAGGCGAAGGATCGCCTTACGAAGAACCCATCTACGCTGTCGATGAGCCAGACGCAGCCGGCCCGGCGAACGGCAACGAATGCCGCAGCCCGGTGATGGGGCTCGTCATCCGTGTTGAGGTTGAGGCCGGACAACAGGTTGAGGCCGGGCAACCCGTGATGGTGCTTGAAGCAATGAAGATGGAAACCCACATGACAGCTCCGCGCGCATGCAAAGTAAAAAGTGTACATGTCGCGCCCGGCGATCCTGTGAAGGTTGACCAACTTCTGATTGAGTTTGAGTGAAGGGCCGGAGATGAACTGCGCGCAGGACGATTTGAAAAGAATCCCGGGCATCAAGTTTGTAGATCACGTTGCGATTGCTGTAAAACAGGGCGAACTTGAGGGCCAGGTGAATGCGTACAAGCTAGTGGGCTTCAAAGAAATTCATCGCGAAGAAGTCCGCGGGACCGACCAGGTGCGCGAAGTTTTGCTCAGAATAGGCGAAGGCCCGAACCTGATCCAGTTGCTTGAGCCGCTCGCGCCGGATTCGCCGGTGCAAAAACTCATCGACAAAAATGGTGGGCGTGGCGGGATGGCGCATGTTGCATTTCGCGTTGAGAGTGCGCAGCGCGCCTACGACGCGATGAGAGAGAGCGGCTTCACGCTCATCGACAAGGCGCCGCGTCCAGGCTCGCGCGGAACGACGGTTTTCTTCGTGCATCCCAAGTCGCGCACCGAGTTCCCATTCGGGTTCCTGATCGAAATGGTTGAAGACGGCTGCAACTGCGATTGCGCGATTGCTAAGGAAGAGAAATGACGATTGCGCGCCTGCTCGAGGAGTTCCCAGCGGTTACCACCGCGGAGTGGGAAGCGGCCATTGCGCGCGACCTGAAAGGTGCGGACTACGAGAAAAAGCTCGTCTGGCGCACCGACGAGGGAATTGCTGTAAAGCCCTATTACCGGGCCGAGGATCTCATCGGCGTTACGGGACTCGATGTAAGGCCGGGGGGATTTCCTTACCGGCGAGGGGCGCAGGCTGAGGCCGGATGGAAGATTCGCGAAGAAATTAAGGCAGCCACCGCGGAAGTCGCAAATCGCGAAGCATGCGCGGCGGTGCACACCGGCGCTGAGGAGATTGCGTTCTCTCATTTACTGGTGCGCGGCGGGGCCGAGCTTGAAGTTGCGCTCGCAAATCTTGATGGGATTAGCGTGCACTTTGAGCGTGCCGGCAACGCGCTGATCGCAACGTTGTTTGAGAGGCTTGGCCGGCGGGAGCATGCGTCAGATGGCACAATATCGACAGGATGCGATCCACTCGCCGATGCAGATTTTACGGCGCAGGCAATTGCGCGCGCTCCGCATGGCTTTGTACCGTTCACCGTTGATGCTGGGCCATTCGAAGAGGACGGCGCAAACGCGGTGGAAGAGATTGGGCTGGCCCTGGCGGTTGGCGTCAGCGTACTTGCCGAGATGGATGCGCGTGGAGTGAGTGCGGATCGTGTAGCGGCCGCCCTCGGATTCCGGTTTGGGATTGGCGCTAACTTCTTCTTCCAGATTGCTAAGCTGCGCGCGTTCAGGTTGCTGTGGGCACGAGCGGTTGAGAGTTTTGGCGGAACGCACGATGCCGCGCGGACTCATATTACGGCGCGAACCTCGCGCTGGAACAAGACGGTCTACGATCCGCATGTAAACATTTTGCGCACAACAACTGAAGCGGTTGCAGCGGTGATCGGGGACGCCGATTCGATTGTTGTGGCTGCTTTCGACGAGTGTTACGAGGAGCCGGACGAGGCCGGCCAGAGGCTGGCGCGCAACACGCAACTGCTGCTGCGGCACGAGGCGATGCTGGGGCGCGTGGCAGATCCGGGCGCGGGCGCGTATTACATCGAGCATCTCACCGACTCGTTGGCTCACGAAGCATGGAAGTTGTTGCAGGAGATCGAAGCCGGCGGCGGGTTCAGCAAGCTGTGTGCCGAGGGCTGGGTGGCCGAAAAGCTGGCGCGAAGCTTGGCGACACGCGAGAAGGCTGTGGCATCGCGAAAGCGCGTGTTCACGGGAACGAGCTTTTACGCGAACCCCGCCGAGCATGTACTCGAGAATATTGATTTCGAGCGCGTGAACGCGGGGCATCGCGGCGCGCGCATATATGAGCAAATGAGACTGCGGACCGAGCGCCACATCATTGCCGGGGGACGAGCGCCGCAGGTGTTGCTGGCTGAGATTGGCGACGCCAAGATGCGCGGGGCGCGGTCGACTTTTGCGGCAAACTTTTTTGCGTGCGCAGGATTCCCCACAACGGTGCGGCGATTCAAAAACGGTCAAGAAATCGCCGGCGAGAATGCCGATCTGATTGTTCTGTGCAGCTCAGATGCGGAGTATGAGGGGATTGCAACGGCGCTGATGGGCAGTTTGAAGGCCTTGGGAATCCAATTGCCTGTGATTGTCGCGGGAAATCCCGAGAGCGCAGAGTCGTTGAGGGCGCTAGGCGTTGCCGATTTTATACATGTGCGTAGCAATCCGATTGAAGTGCTGACGAAGTGGCAGGAGAGATTGGGGATTTGAAGTTTCGCGGTATCCCAGACCCCCAAAAGCGAGGGATCCGGGGCAACCGGCAAGAGGCTAGGAGCTGAATTTGCGGCCCGATTTTACAAAAATCGACTGGCGGAGCGAGGTGGAGGCAAAGCCTGCGGGCACCGCGCCTCATGGCCAAGAATGGCTCTCGCCCGAGCACATCGCCATCAAGCCCTGCTACTCGCATGAAGATCTTCAAGGCCTGGAACATCTGGATTTTGCGGCGGGCATTCCACCGTTTTTGCGCGGACCCTATAGCACCATGTATGCGTTGCAGCCGTGGACGATACGGCAGTACGCGGGGTTCTCGACGGCTGAGGAGTCGAATGCGTTTTATCGCCGCAATCTTGCCGCGGGACAGCGTGGGCTCTCGGTGGCGTTCGACTTGGCCACCCACCGTGGCTACGACTCCGACCACGAGCGTGTCGCTGGGGACGTGGGCAAGGCCGGGGTGGCGATCGATTCGATCCTCGATATGAAGATCCTGTTCGACAAGATTCCGCTCGACCGAATGTCGGTGTCGATGACCATGAACGGCGCGGTGCTGCCTATCATGGCGTTCTACATTGTGGCTGCTGAAGAACAGGGCGTAAAGCCCGAGGCGCTGAGTGGAACTATTCAGAACGACATTCTGAAAGAGTTCATGGTGCGCAACACCTACATCTATCCGCCCGCGGGTTCGATGCGCATCATTGGCGACATATTTCGCTACTGCGCTGCCAAAATGCCGAAGTTCAATTGCATCAGCGTGAGTGGATATCACATGCAGGAAGCGGGCGCGACCGCCGAGATCGAGTTGGCCTACACGCTGGCCGATGGCCTGGAGTACCTGCGCACCGGCGTCAACGCCGGCCTTGACGTTGACAGCTTTGCTCCGCGCATTTCGTTTTTCTGGGGCGTCGGCATGAATCCGTTTATGGAGATTGCCAAGATGCGCGCGGCACGCATGCTGTGGGCCAAATTGGTGAAGGGTTTCGGCGCCAGGAATCCCAAATCGCTTGCGCTGCGCGCGCACTCGCAGACTTCTGGCTGGAGTTTGACGGCGCAGGACCCATACAACAACGTGGTGCGCACCTGCGTTGAAGCAATGGCCGCGGCCTTCGGGCATACCCAGAGCCTGCATACCAATGCGCTCGACGAAGCGCTGGCGCTGCCTACCGATTTCTCGGCACGCATAGCGCGCAACACGCAGATTTACCTGCAGCAAGAAACGGGGATTACGCATGTGGTTGACCCGTGGGCCGGCTCGTATTACGTTGAGCGGCTTACTCACGAGCTGATGCACGCTGCGTGGGAACTGATCGAGGAAGTTGAAGGCCTGGGAGGAATGGCGCGAGCCATCGAAACCGGTTTGCCCAAGATGCGCATTGAAGAGGCTGCGGCGCGAAGACAGGCTCGAATCGACTCCGGGCTCGACACGATCATCGGCGTGAATGCATACGCGGCTTCTGAAGAGCCGCAGATTCCCGTGCTCGACATCGACAATGGTGCTGTGCGCGAGTCGCAGATTTGCCGGCTCGAGCAATTGAAGAGCGAGCGCAATGGCGACGCAGTACGTGAGTCTCTGGATGCGCTGCGGCATTGCGCGGAGAACGGCGACGGAAACCTGCTGGAGCATGCCATCGACGCGACTCGGAAGCGCGCGACGCTGGGTGAAATCTCGACCGCCCTCGAAGCAGTGTGGGGGCGCTACGAAGCTTCAACGCACACGGTCTCGGGTGTGTATGCGGCTGCGAGCATGAGTCACGACTTCAAAAAAGCGCGGCGGATGGTCGAGGATTTTGAAAAGGCCGAAGGGCGCAGGCCGCGCATCCTGGTGGCGAAGATGGGCCAGGATGGACACGATCGCGGCGCGAAGGTGATCGCGACGGCGCTCGCCGATATCGGATTCGACGTGGACATGGGGCCGCTCTTTCAGACGCCGCGCGAAGTTGCACGTTTTGCCGTGGAAAGCGACGTTCACGCCGTGGGCGTGTCGAGCCTGGCCGCGGGACACAAGACCCTGGTGCCGCAACTCATCGGTGAGTTACGCAAGCGCGGGCGCGAGGACATCCTTGTGGTCGTGGGCGGCGTCATTCCGCCGCAGGATTACGAGTTCCTGTACAAGGCGGGCGTGGTGGGAATCTACGGGCCGGGCACGGTGATCACCAAGGCCGCGCAGCATATAGTTGAAACGCTGAGCGCGAGCCTGGTGGGCGCGCGAGGTTGAGGCAGATGAAAAGCGCGCTGAGCGAACGGCGAGGAGTGGCGCTACCCGAAGCGCCGCGCGCTGAGAAGCCCCGTACTAAATACACCCGCGAGCAATATGTTCAAGGGATCGTCAGCGGCGACCGCGTAATGCTGGCGCGGGCCATCACACTGATTGAGAGCGCGCGCGAAGCCGACCGCGAACTGGCTGCGCTGATTCTGGAAGATTGCCTGCCGCACAGCGGCAACTCGCTGCGCGTTGGCATCACCGGAGTGCCGGGCGGCGGCAAGAGCAGTTTGATTGAGGTGCTGGGTCGATTCCTGGTTACAGAGCGGCAGCAGAAGGTTGCCGTGCTGGCCGTCGATCCCACCAGCCAGATTTCTGGCGGCAGCATTCTGGGCGACAAGACGCGCATGACGGCGCTGGCGGCGAGCGAAAACGCGTTCATCAGGCCCTCGCCAACGCGTGGAGCAGCCGGCGGCGTTGCGCAGTGCACGCGCGAGGCCATGCTGTTGTGCGAGGCGGCCGGTTACTCAAACGTGCTGGTTGAGACCGTTGGCGTGGGGCAGACCGAGACCGCTGTGCGCGGGATGGTGGACTTCTTTCTACTGGTAACGCTGGCCGGCGCGGGCGACGAACTGCAGGGAATCAAGCGCGGCGTCATGGAGCTGGCCGACGCTGTTGTGGTGAACAAGGCCGACGGCGCAAACGTGAAGGCGGCCGAGAAGGCGCGAAGCGACATTGAAAATGCGCTGCATCTGTTTCCCATGGCGGATTCCGGGTGGAGTCCGCGCGTGCTCACTTGCTCGGCGCGGACCGGCAACGGCATTCGCGAATTGTGGAGCGTGGTGGAAGAGCACGCAGCACTGACGCGCGGCAATGGCTGGCGCCAGGCGGCGCGAAACCAGCAGCAGCGGCAGTGGATGCGCGAGCTGATTCAGCACGGGCTGCGCCAGCATTTCGAAGCCGATTCGCGAGTGCAGCAGCGGATGGCAGTGCTGGAGCGCGAGGTTGTAGAAGGGCAGACAACGTCGTTTCACGCCGCGCAGATGCTGCTGGATGTGTACCTGAAGTCCAAGTGAACGGCCTAGCTTTTTTGCTGCTTCACCAGCGCTTCGAACACGTCGTCGAGTGCGGATTCCCACGATGCGAGTTCGACGCCGAAACGCGCTTGCAGTTTTTCGTTTGAGAGAACCGAATTGTGCGGCCGCTTCGCCGGTGTGGGATAGGCGCTGGTGAGGATCGGAGTGAGTTCCGGGGCCTTGGCGCCTAATAATTCCGAGGCGCGCGTGAAGATGGCATCCGCGAATCCGTACCATGAAGTCGATCCTGAGCAGGTCATGTGATAGAGGCCGGCCCACGAAGCCGGGTCGCCGAATTTGCCGTTCAGAATTCCGCTGACGATGGAATGGGTGGCGCCGGCCAGTTGGCTTGAAGTGGTGGGCGCGCCGACTTGGTCATCCACAATCGAAAGCTGATCGCGCTCCTGCCCCAGGCGCAGCATGGTGAGCAGGAAATTCTTGCCGTGGCTGCCGTAGACCCAGCTGGTGCGAAAAATGAGGTAGTTGCCGCCCACCGACTCAACTGCCTGTTCGCCGGCGAGCTTGGTATCTCCGTACACGCTGAGCGGATTGGGAGCGTCGGTCTCCACCCACGGGCTCGTCTTCGATCCATCGAAAACGTAGTCGGTGGAGTAGTGGACCAGCAACGCCTTCGAGCGCAAACACTCTTCGGCCATGATGCGCGGAGCCTCTGCGTTAACGGCGTGAGCGAGCTCCGGCTGCGACTCGGCCCGATCGACGGCCGTGTAGGCGGCGGCGTTGAGAATTACGTGTGGGTTGGTTTCGCGGATGAAGTCGCGGAACTGCGCGGCGTTGGTAATGTCCACCGCGGGCAGATCGACCGCGGTAATTGAGCCGACGCCGGCAAAACTCTTTTGAAGCTCGACGCCAAGCTGACCGGCCGAGCCCACGATGAGGATGCGAAGCTGACTTGCATTTTTATCTCGGTCTTGCGTCACATCCTCATTCATCTGTAGTCGCCTCGTGCGCGAGTTGCGCCCTTGACCATCATACCGAGCTAATTCGAACCGCGGCTCGCGGGGGGCACAATGCCGTTCATGCGCAGATACTCAACCATTTGTCCGTAGTGATCCAACATGTGCGCCATTCCCCCGGCGGCCATCCCGGCGCGGGTACCGCTTGCTGTGGTGATGAATGCATTTTCCGGGGTGATTGCATTCACGTATGCGTGCGCCCGCGCGAGCGAGTCCTTCAATGCCGCTAGAATTTCAGCCTTGGTTTTCAGCTTTTCGATGTTGGCGCGAATATCTGTGAGCGGTGTCGCGGGATCGTGGAAGTAGTACAGGTTCGCCTCGGTCACATGCTTCACCTGTTCGCCAAATGTCCGCACTCCTTTAAATTCCCCCTGGGTGGGAGCGAAGTCGTATTTGTCGTCGGGCATGGCCTCGGCGGCGGAGACGAACTCGGTTTCAATTGTGGTTAGCAGCTTGCCATATATCTGAGCCGGGGGCACTAGGGTGCCGATAGCGGGCTTGGCGGGCGCGGGCGTTTGTGCCACTCCAAGCGTAGAGAGAGCGAGAAGCAGGGTACAGATGCAGGCTTTGCATCCAACTCGGTTTATTTCAGACATTTTCAATCCTCCAGCGGATTCGGGGCCGTGTGAAGGCAATTTATCAGATCGGGGTCAAGTTTGAAGGCTCAAATTGTGGCCGGCCGGGCAGGGGAGGCGGACGAGCCAAATTCCCCGTACAATTAATAGTGGAGAGCATTGCTTTTGAATCGCGTGTACATGGACGCCAACGCCACCACGCCTCTGTTACCCGAGGTGATGGATGCGATGCGTCCGTATTGGATGGAAGTGTATGGCAATGCTTCGTCGATTCACCGGCAGGGGCAGGAAGCCCGGATGGCAGTCGACCACGCCCGAGAGGCAATCGCGCGCCTCTTCAACTGCCGCGACTCCGAGGTTGTATTCAACTCGGGCGGTACCGAGGGCGACAATACGGCAGTCTTCGGTCTGCTCAAGGCCGGCGACCACTTCATCACCACTTCGATTGAGCACTCGGCGGTACTGCGGGCGGCCGAACGAGTGGCCGAACGCGGAGTCGAAGTGACGTTCGTGGCTCCGCGGCCGGATGGGCTGATCGATCCCGAAGTGATCAGGCGCGAGTTGCGCCCGAACACGCGCTTAATCAGCGTGATGCTGGCCAACAACGAGACCGGCGTGCTGCAGCCAGTTGAAGAGATCGGCAAGATTGCGGCCGAGGCGGGCGCGTTTTTCCATATAGATGCGGTGCAGGGTGCGGGCAAGGTTGCCATCGACGTGCGGCGGATTGGCTGCCACCTGGCGTCAATCAGCGCGCACAAGATGCACGGGCCCAAGGGCGCGGGCGCGATGTACGTGAAGCGCGGCACGCCGATAGAGCCCTTGCTGGTGGGCGGAAGCCATGAGCGCAAACAGCGTGCAGGCACTGAGAACGTAACTGGAATTGTGGGACTGGGACGTGCGGCAGAACTGGCGATGGAGAGCCTGGAAGACGGAACGATTGAGCGGCTCGCTGGGTTGCGCGACCGGCTTGAGGCGGGCTTGCTTAGCATTGATGGAACGAGATTGAATGGCGCTGGCGCTCCGCGGGTAGCCAACACTGCGAATATTACCTTCGACCAGCTTGAGGGCGAGGCTCTGGTTATCGCGCTCGATTTGAGGGGCGTTGCGGTGAGTGGCGGGTCGGCTTGCCACTCGGGCGCAACCGAGCCGAGCCACGTGCTGATGGCGATGGGTTTGGACAGGCACGCGGCGCTGGCGAGTTTGAGATTCAGTTTGTTGAAGACGGCGACGGATGCGGATGTGGAGCATGTGCTGAAAGTGGTGCCCGAAGCAGTGGAGAGGCTGAGGGCAATGGCTCCGGTAGGGTGAAAAAGCTGCCAGCTTCAGCTTTTTCACCATAAAAGCGAGCAATAGTTAGAAGTAATGAATATCGCCAGTGCGAGGACGAGCTGAAGGCTGAGAACTGAAAGCTTTTTTATGACTGAGAACGCCACCATTGCCGTAGCCATGTCTGGAGGGGTTGATTCCTCGACGGCGGCGGCGATGCTCGCCCATTCGGGCGTGACCGTGGTCGGCCTTACGCTGCAGCTCTGGGATCAGACGCGGCTCGCGGGCAAGCATGGGATTCCTGATGCCCCTAAGGCCGGTCGCTGCTGCTCCATTGATGACGTGTACGATGCGCGCCGCGTGGCCGAGCACCTGGGCATTCCCTATTACATCGTCAACCAGGAAGAGCGGTTCGAGCGTGACGTGGTGCGGCCGTTTGTTGATGAGTATCTCGCCGGGCGCACGCCGATTCCCTGCTCGCTATGCAACAACCATTTGAAGTTCGATCAATTGCTGAAGACTGCGCGCAGCATTGGCGCAGATCGGATTGCCACCGGACACTACGCGGTGAATGAATACGACGAGAAGCGGGGCCGCTGGATTCTGAAGCGGCCCGCGGACCTGGCTAAGGACCAGACATATTTCCTGTTTGGGCTGACGCAGGGGCAGTTGTCGCGCACATTGTTTCCGCTAGGGCACATGACCAAGCCGGAGGTGCGCAACGTTGCACGCGAGCATGGATTGCGGCTGGCTGAGAAGCCCGACTCGCAGGAGATCTGCTTCATCCCCGGCGGCGACTACAAGCAGTTTTTGACGGCGTATCTCGAGGAGCAGGGCCGGTCAATGCCAGATTCCGCCGGCGAGTTGGTTGCTTCAAATGGAGAAGTGATCGGGCGGCATGAGGGGATTTCGAACTTCACCGTGGGGCAGCGCAAGGGATTGAAGGTTGCGTCGCCCTCGCCGCTGTACGTGCTGAACATCGATCAAGCGAGCCACCGCGTGACGGTGGGCGCCGATGCGGAGCTGGCTACGCGAACGCTGCGCGCGCGACGGCTGAACTGGATCAGCATTCCCGAGTTGACGGCGCCGATGCGCGTGCGCGCGAAAATCAGGCACCGGCACGAGCCGGCCTGGGCAACGCTGGAGCCGGCCGGGCCGGACGAGGTGGTTGCGACTTTCGACGAACCGCAGCGCGCGGTCACGCCGGGCCAGTCGGCCGTTTTCTATGACGGCGACGAGGTGGTTGGCGGCGGTTGGATCTTCTGAAGTAGCGCATCAGCGAGTCGGCGCAGAAATACTAGCAGCACAAAATAATGCGGTTAGTAGGCTCGGGCCTAGCGCGTCGTCCAGGCCATGCCGTCGGGGTTGCCGCCGGGCTCGATGCGGCCCACAATCGTGAAAGTCTTGAGGTCGATTACAGCCACATTGTTGTCGGGGCTGCAGGCAACGTATGCTCGCGCACCGTCAGGCTGTACAAGCACTCCGCCTGAGCCGTGGCCTGTCGTGATGCGATGGATGACCTTGCGCGTCGCGACATCGACGATGACGAGATCGGGGCCGGCAGAGATGAGAGCCAGCTTGCCATCGGGCGTGAATTTGAGCCGGTTGGCGCGTTGCGCGCCTGCATCGATCGTGGCCGTCACCTTTTTCTCATTCACGTCGACGATGTAGACCTTGCCGTCAACGGGGCTCACGGTCCAAGCTTGCTTCAGGTCGGGCGTTACGTCGAAGCCTTCGTTGCGCTCGCCGGCCGTGATGTTTGTAAGCTGCCAGTCGCCGCCTGGCGGCATAGGCGGCGGGCCCATCGGTGGCCCACCTGCGCCCGGAGGCGGAGGCATTGAGCCGGGGGGCGGACCCGGACGGCCTTCAACTTTATCAAGAATTGTGACCGTTCCCGAGTTCACGTTGGTGGTCACGATTCGGCGCGCGCCGGGAAAAACATAAATCATGTGAGTGCGATTTTGCCCGATGCCCATGATCCAGTCGATTGTGCCGGAGGCAGGATCGTAACTGCCGATGACCTTGGCTGCTTCGGCCGTGAACCAGACCTTGCCGTCCTGAAACATGAGCCCATGAGGACCGCGCATTGCGCCCAGATCGATCGGCGTGAGCTGTTTTTGCGCAATCAGATCGATGGGCGTGATGGTGTGGTAGGCGCCGAAGCCGTAGTTCGATACGTACGCGGTTTTGCCGTCAGCCGAGGCCACCACTTCATGCGGATCTTCGCCGACCGGGACGTGGCCAACAATCTGCAGCGTCGATGGATCTACGATGGCCAGCGCGTGGTCGCTTTTTGAGAGAATGAGCAGCGCCGGCGAAGGCGTGCTTTGCGCGGCGCTCGAAAGTACCGCAATAGGCGCTGCGGCGAGCAGCACAAAACAGGGGAGTAATTTCACTGCGCGACCTCCGCGATCGATAACAGGGGAACAACACGCCAACCCGGGTCTAGATAAACATTCCCGAATCGCCCTGGCTGCCTTTTGCCGGCGGTTTGGGAGCCGGGGCCTGGGGCGCGCGCAGGTTCTCAACAACGGCCCGGACGGCGGCCAGTATGCCGGTAACCTGGCGCAGCGGTATCGTCACGGTATTGTTCACAATCGCTCCAGCGCGGTCCACCTTGTCGAGCGCCGATGTGAGCATGAAGTCAACGCGGCCAGCCTGGTGTCGCGCCCGCTCGCTGATTTCGGTCACCGTGGCCTCCACGTTGTTAGTCTGTTCGCGAAGTGAGTGAGTGAACGCCGCCAGATCGTCGGTAGTGGATTCAATCTTGGGTCCAACGCGAACCAGCAGCTCGTGGGTTTGATTGATGAGCGGCGTTACGGAATCGCGAATCTCGTTGAGATCCTCACGCACTGCGGCAGCCGCCTTGCGAACGCCAAACAGGATTACGATGAGCAGGATGACCTGGAGCAGAAGCGTTCCCGCGACGACGGCGGCTACAACAATTTGGAGGGTTTGAGGATCGAAATGTGACATTTTAGTGGTCTCGCATTTTTGGCCCGCAGCAGTATTCGGTTTTGTGAGATGGCGAATGCCGCAAGGCCAAGGGAAGCATAGTGCTAAGAGCCAAGAGGCGGCAAGAGGCAAAGGCTCAAATACCTGAAGAGACTTTGCCGGTGCAAACAGCCCGCCTTCCCGGGCATGCGACCGGCAACCTGGCCCCGGGGTAATCGGCAGGCTGGACTAATCTTGCAACGCGGCGCCCGCCGAGGCGCTGCGCAGGCCGGGTAAGAAAGCCCGCCCAGGCCAAATGTATCTGGACCTCAATCCTGACCTCATTCCCACAGCAAGCTGCAGAAGGTGCCGTTGCGAGGGGGACGCAGCGACCCCGGAATGGAATCCACTTTAAACCGGATTCTGGAGTCGCCGCGATCGCCTTGGACCCAACAGCCTTGCGGGGAATGAGATGGGCATGTGCCCGCGCCGCATGCGGTTTACGATTCGTCGTGAACCTCGTCTTCGGGGTTGGAAACGGTTGCGCGGTATGCCTGACGGCCTGCGTCGACTGCCGCACTTACTCGGCCCGACTGTTCCGCCACCAGATTCTTGCCGCGCTCCACAAACTCCTCCCACTGCGCGCGCCCGCGATCGACCACCTCGCGGCCACGATCGACATACTCGCCCACCTGGTCCTTGCCCTTGTCCACAATCACGCTCATCTTTTCCTTACCCTTCTCGACGAGCTCGCCTACACTTTCCGCCGCCTGCCGGCTCTTGACGCGAAGATACTCCGAGCCTTCACGCGCGCCCCTTGCGATATCCTCGCGAGTCTCTTTGCCGCTCTTGGGAGCATAGAGAATACCAGCGAGTGCGCCGATGCCCAATCCTGCCAGGAACCAAGCCAGTCCGGATGATTTGTCTTCTGCCATAACAGTGAACCCCTTTCATCTCTTTGCAAAAACAACTGAGGGAATCAAAATCCCCTCCAGTGTATCGCAAATGAATACGAGGCGTTGTGATGCGGGGAGCGCGCAATGTGTTGGCAGGTAACCTTAATTCGTTACCCGGGCCCAGCCCGGCAGATGGCGGGAGTGCGGCGGCAAGTGATGAGCGTCGCTGCGTTTACAAGCCGTTAACCAGATTTTCGAGCGCAGGCGCCAGCCAGAACCTCAGCAAAGTGCAGGGCCGTCCGACCTGAGAGCTGATTGATTTGCTCGCGGCAACTAAAGCCGTCGGCGACGATGATGGTCTGAGGCCCTGCGGCTTCAACAGCGGGAAGCAGGCCCTGGCTGGCGATGGTCTTCGATACGGCAATTTTGGTCGCCTCAAAGCCAAACGGACCGGCCATGCCGCAACAGCCGGCCTCGATCAGGTTAATGCTGGCGCCGGTTTTGCCGAGAAGCGCGATCTCGTTTGCCGGCCCGCCGAAGACCGCTTTGTGGTGGCAGTGACCGTGCACGAGGATCTGCGAACCGGCGAGGCTGTCTGGGGCGAAGTTGGGCGCATGGGCAGCGAGGAAGTCGGCAAGCAGCCAGACGTTTTCACTCAGGCGCTTTGCCCGGGCGTCGTTGGGAAGAAGCTCGAGCAGCTCGTCCTTGAAAACGCTGGCGCAGCTCGGCTCGAGAAAGATGAAGGGAAGTCCGGAGTCGATTGCAGGCGCGACGCTAGTGAGGACATTGGCTAAATAGGAGCGCGCCGAATCGAGGAGTCCGAAGTCATAGAGCGGCCGGCCGCAGCAAATGTGGCCGCGCGGAGTTTGTACGTTGAACCCCGCTGCGGTAAGAACGGTGTGGGCGGCGGAAAGCGTGCCGGGGTGGTAGTAGTTGTTCCACGTGTCGGGCCAGAGGAGGACGGAACGCGGGGAGTCTGCTTTTGTGGTATCCCGGGTCTGAGAATCCAGACCTGGGGCACCCACGTTCCTGGTTGAACGGCGAGTGCTTTGGAAGGACTTTGGCGCCAGGCGCGGCAGTTGGCGCTCGGCGGCTACCCCGGCGATGCGCTTGATGAGCGGGCTGGTCAGCGGCCCGGTCAGGATGGCGTTGGTGAGCGCGGGCGCTATCGAGCCGTAACGCGCGAGCTTGTCGGCAAAACCAAATATGTAGTGGTGCAGCGGGTGCAGGCGGCCCTTGTAGCGCTGGGCCAGGAACTCCGATTTGTAAGCGGACATGTCCACCTGCACCGGGCACTCCGATTTGCAGGCCTTGCAGCTCAGGCAAAGGTCGAGAGCATCGTTGACGGCGTTGCTCTTGAAGCCTTCGCTTTGCAGTGAGCCGGCCAGCATCTCCCAAAGCAAATGCGCTCGTCCGCGGGTGGAGTGCTGCTCTTCGCCGGTGGCGCGGTAACTGGGGCACATGACTCCACCCACCGTGTTGCGGCATGAGCCCACTCCGACGCAACGCTCGGTGGCGCGGGTGAGGGAGCCATTGTCCTTCGTAAACGCGAAACTGGTCTCCCCGGTCTCCAAGTGCGAGGGGCCGGGGGCACCCACTTTTTCAGTGATCGCAGCTTCAGTGGCCGCAGCATGACGCAGGTTTTCGATAGGGTCGTAAACCCGCACCGCATCGCTGAGCTTGCCGGGATTCATGCGGTTGTCGGGATCCCACAGGGTCTTGAACTCGCGGAATGCCTTAATGAGCTCATTGCCAAACATGCGGGGCAACAGGGCCGCGCGAGCCTGGCCATCTCCATGCTCGCCGCTTATCGAGCCGCCAAACGAAATCACCACGTCGGCGGCCCGCTCAATGAATTCGCGGAATTTCTCTATTCCCTTTTGAGTAGAGAAGTCGAAATTGATGCGCATGTGCACGCAGCCCTGGCCGTAGTGGCCGTAGAGCGGACTGCGGTAGCCGTATCCGGCCATCAGTTTGGTAATCGCGCGCAGATAGTTGCCGAGCTGCGCGGGCGGAACGGCGGCGTCTTCCCACCCCTCCCAGCGGTCGGGCTCGCCGGGCACAAACACCATGGCGCCGAGCGCGGACTCCCGAACATGCCAGACCGACTTTGCTTCTTCGGGCGTGCAAATGTGGGCTGCAGGTGGGTGAGGCCACGACTGGGAGGCGCGCGCAACCTTTTCAGCCTGTGCTTGCGCTTCTTCAGGCGACCAGGCTCCCATTTCGACCAGCAGAAAGCCGGTGCCCTGCGGAAGCCGGTCAAGATCTCGAAGCGCCAATCCTTTGCGGCGCATGAAATCCACCAGCAGATGATCGAAGCCTTCAAGGCCGATGGGCTTGTGCTCGAGCGCATGCGGCACGGCATCTGCTGCGGTGAAGGCATCTTCGAATCCCAGCACGGTGAGCACGCGAAAAGGCGGGCTGGCCGTGAGGTTCAATGTTGCCGAAACGATGTTGACGCAGGTGCCTTCTGAGCCCACCAGCGCGCGTGCCACGTGGAAATGGTTCTCGTGCAGAAGCTGGTCGAGGTTGTAGCCGGATACGCGGCGGGGAATGTTGGGGAACTTTTCGCGAATGAGCGACGCATAACGGTGTCGGAGCCGGGCCAGTCCAGCATAAAGTTGACCCACGCGGCCGCCGCCGCTAATCAGCGCCTCAATCTGCTCGGGCGGCGTCGCTCCCACCGTGAGCCGCGTGCCGTCGTAAAGCACCACGTCGAGAGTTTCAACATTGTCCACCACTTTGCCGCCCAGCAATCCGTGCACGCCGCAACTGTTATTGCCGATCATGCCGCCCAGTGTGCAGCGCGAATGCGTCGCTGGATCGGGCGCGTAGGTGAGGTGATGAAGCTCGGCCGCATCGCGTAGCCGGTCGAGAACAATGCCAGGCTCGACGCGCGCCAGCCGCTTCGCGGGATCTAAATCCTGAATTGAGTCCATGAAGCGCGAGTAGTCAAATACCACCGCGACATTCACGCATTGGCCGGCGAGGCTGGTTCCTGCTCCGCGGGGCAGCACCGCCGCCCCAACCTGCCGGCACGCAGCCAACGCAGCTTCAACGTCCCCCGCGTCGCGCGGGAAAACCACGCCGATAGGAAGCTGACGATAATTCGATGAATCAGAAGCGTAGAGAGCGCGCGACCCCGCATCGAATCGCACTTCACCGCGCAGGGATCGTTTCAGCAGACTTTCCAGTTCGCGATGTGCCGAGAATTGTTCGTGCTCGAGCCGCGTGCTATCGAGCCGAGATTGAAGAATTGCGAACGGAGAATTGCTCACCAAAGAATGGTAGCGCGTTGGGGACCAGTTGCACCGGCTTCCGATGGAATCAGAATCCGCTGAGTCTGGCGAGCGCAAAGCCTCCGCGAAGGTTCGCTACATCCTCGAAACCGCTTCCCTTGAGCGCGCAAGCGGCCAGATAGCCGCGCTGGCCCTTGTGGCAATAGATCAGTATTTTGCGATCGCGCGGCAGCTCGCCGAGCCGGTCGCGGAGTTGGCCCAGTGGAATATTCACGGCATTCGGGAGCGCGCCGGAGTCGGCCACTTCGTTGTTCTCGCGCACGTCCAGCAGGAACTCGCCGTTGGGCTTCCAATCTTCGGGTGAAATGGTGGCCACATCCCCACGCACAATGTGATCGGCAACAAATCCCGCGGTGTTGACCGGGTCGTTGGCCGAGCCGAAGGGCGGCGAGTAGGCCAAGTCGAGGCTCTCCAGATCGAATACCGTCATTTTCCCCGCGATGGCCGTGGCAAAGACATCGGTCCGCTTGTCCACGCCGTCTTCGCCTACGATCTGCGCGCCGAGCAGTCGGCCGGTTCCGTCTTCGGCGATGATTTTGATCATCATCGTTCGCGAGCCGGGGTAATAGCCCGCGTGATTTGGGTCAATCGTAACGCTCGTGAAAAAACTGAAACCCGCTTTGGCAGCCTGCGCGCTGTTGAGGCCCGTGAATCCCGCGGTCATGTGCAACACGCGGACAATCGAGGTTCCAAGCGCGCCGGGATAAATAAAGTGCCCGCCCGCGGCGTTGGCTCCCGCAATGCGCCCCTGGCGATTGGCAGGGCCTGCCAGTGGAATGCGCGTGCGCGCGCCGGTGAGCATGTGAGTGGTTTCGGCGGCATCGCCCACGGCGTAGATGTCAGGGTCAGAGGACTCCATGCGAGCATTCACCTTCACGCCGCCGGTGACGCCGATCTCAAGCCCTGCTTGCCGGGCCAGCTCGACCTCGGCGCGAACGCCAACGCTGAGCAGGATCAATTCTGCTGGAACGAATGCGCCATCGGCCAGCTCCACGCCCTCCGGGCTGAAGCACCGTGCTTCAGTGCCCGTCAAGATGGTGAATTCGTTGCCGCGAACACGATTCTGCAAATGCATGGCCACGTCGTTGTCGAGCAGCGGAAGAATGTGCGGGAGCTTCTCGATCACAGTCACCTGCATGCCGCGGCGATGAAACGCTTCGGCCATTTCCAGGCCGATAAACCCGCCGCCAATCACAGCGGCTGTCTTCGGCTGGCGCTTGTCAGCGAACGCAATCACGCGATCCATATCGGGTACGTCGCGGAGAGTAAACACGTTGGGCAGATCTGCGCCTTCGATTGAGGGAACAATTGGCTTTGCTCCCTGGCTCAATATCAGCTTGTCGTAGGGGAATACTTCTTCGGAGCCATCGCCGCGGCGCACCCGGATTGTCTTGCTGGACCGGTCGATGGAGACCACTTCGCGATTCACGTAGACGTAAACGCGCGAGCGGGCCCACATTTTCTCCGGGGTCATGATCAGGAGCTTTGAGCGGTCCTTGATTTCGCCGGCGATGTGGTAAGGCAGGCCGCAATTGGCGAACGAGCTGTATGGGCCGCGTTCGAAGACGTGGATCTCGGCCGATTCATCGACGCGCCGGGCGCGGGTAGCTGCAGATGCGCCGCCCGCTACGCCGCCGACAATCACAATCCTGCGTGCAGTCTTCATTTTCTATTCCTCACAGCGATTGCAGGAACTCGCCTGCTGCCCATGGTTCCATGGCATCCTGGCTAGTAATAACGCCATTCCACAAGTACCGGTGACACCGGCGAACAGCAGTCCGCAACCGAGCAAAAGGGGCACGGCCGCGAACCAGGGATGTAAGGCGAGCGCCAGAATCGCACCGATGGCATTAAGCGATCCAACCACAATCTGAACTTGCCGCATGATTGGAAGCACGCTGCGAGCGCCATGGTGAACCGGAAGTCCGGCGTCGATCCATGCCTGCGTGCCGCCCTCAACCAGGACACAGTCGTTGCATCCGGCGCGCTCGAATTGCTCAATGGCTTTGCTCGCCCGGATGCCGGCCTGGCAGAGTACGTAGATCGGCGTGCCCGGCTTGTGTTGCGCTAGAACGGTTTCTACCTTCAGTGTGTTGAGTGGGATCAATTTTGCGCCCGGCACGTGCGCGCTGGCATATTCTGAAGGTGTGCGCACATCCAGCAAATCATGGGCATCGCCGGCACCGAAAATGGCCGCAAGTGCGGCGGGAGAAATGGAAGAGGACTTGATTTCGATCATGTTATATATTACTATATGATCAATCAGTGATATATGTCAAATGCCAGAACAACCCGCGAACTCAACGATGCCGACCTGGAAAAGGTAGCGGGGCAATTCCGCCTGCTTGGCGAGCCCATGCGCCTGAAGATTCTGCAGGCGATCTGCCAGAAGCCGCTGACGGTTGGCGAGATTGTAGCTGCCACCGGTGCGACGCAATCGAATATCTCAAGGCATCTTTCGCTGATGGCAGCGGCGGGAGTCATCAAGCGCAAGAGGGACGGCCTTTTTGTTTATTACGGGATGAGCAATCCGCTGACCATGAAGCTTTGCGAACTGGTGCACAAGGAACTTCTGCACAAATAGTAAGCTCTGGATGGTGCAATGTGGATTTCTTGATTGGGCCGGTGAAAGAGCTTACGAAGTAACCGCAGAGCTCATCCCGCCAAGCAGTTTATCAATCACATCGGCCGCAGTGTATGAACTCGCACCCGGAGCCAGAAACTGCCCCACAGTGTTCAAATCGTCGCCCACTGTCACCAGCGCCGGCTCGGTCGCGCCGCCACTCCGTATCTGCGCTTTGCCCACGTTGGCCATCAGCGCGTTACACAGGCATTTGCGGCCCACTGTCTCCTCCGGCGTGCCGCCTTTGGCCATGTAATTGTTCAGCGGCTCCGCCGAGCAGCGATAGCCTTCCTTGCCTTCGGGCGTCGCGTATGGCTCGCGCAGAAATCCGAGATCGCACAAGCGCGGCCGTGCCTCATATACGCCTGTTTCCGATGAGGTTCCTTCCAACTGAGCAACCTTGAATGGAAAGCCGGTGGGCGACGCCAGTGGATCGGTGAACACTACCGCATTTTTCGCTGCAGCCTGCGCCAGAAGTTGCTTCTTCAAGTCGTCGCGCAGCCCTGACTCCTCGCTGAACGCGAACGCGGTGCCTACTTGCACCCCGGACGCGCCTTCCGCGAGCGCCTCGCGCAGTTTTTCCGGACTCCCATAGCCGCCCGCGAGCCAGAACGGGACCCCGAGCGCGCGCAGACCGGCAAGATCCACGCGATCCCGCTCGCCGTACACGGGTTCACCCGATTCGGTCAGTTGCAGCTTTCCGCGCGGTGGCGCATTGTGCCCGCCGGCCGTGGGGCTCTCGATCACAAATCCATTCACCTTGCCTGAGGCACGCCGCAGCATGGTGGTAGCCAGCGTGTTCGACGAAACAATCGCCAGGAATTTAGGCCGGGTCAGCTTGGGAAGCGGCCCTTCGGCATAATCCGCGGGATCGAAGCGCATCTTCGTGTCAAAGTCTGCTGCCGCGCCGGTTACCGAAAGCTTGTACTCAGCGGAACACTCCGCCGCATACGCGTCCAGCACGCCGGGGATTTGCAACGGAATACCTGCGCCCATCAGCACGCAGCCCACGCCGGCCAGCATCGCCCCATAGATCGAAGCCAGATGCGGAATCTGCACCTTCTCGAGATAATTGATTCCCACTGGATTCGAGTGGCCTTCGCGCGCCAGAAACACCTCAACGAAGTTGGCCACCATGCACAGTTCTGACAGCTTGCGAGGTTCGTTGTGCCGGTGAACGGGCGTCAACCGATAGGGTGTGTCGTCAGATTTGCCGCCGGGAACAAAGTACTCATCCCACACGCGGCGCGCCATGGCCCGAAACGGAAAAGCCTCGAGGCCCCTGCGCATGGCACCATCTTTGTCCCCATCGCCGAGGCGGCGCACGAACAGAGCGTCTAGTGCGGTGCCCGACACTACGCCGAGTTGACCGAGACGCGAAACGGCGTGCGCCAGGCGCCAATTCGACACGCCAACGCCCATTCCGCCTTGAATGATGGGTGGAATCTGGAACACCCTAGAATTGTTCCACACTTTACCCAGTCTGCGATGTGAGAAGTAACCAATAGTGACCTTTGCTTCGCTGTGGCAAGTTCCTTGAAGAAGTCCAAGCCCCCAGGAAGGCTGGCATCGCTGCAGGCTCATTCCTGATTCAGCCCCGGCACCACCAGTCGCTTTTCCCGGAAGAGAGCGACGCAGATGCGCACAGCCTCGGGATCCAAAATCGTGCCGGCCTCACTTTCAATTTGCCTGAGGGCGGCCTCCAAGCCATGCGACCTCCGATATGGCCGGTCCGAGGCCATCGCCTCCACAATGTCGGCTACCGCCAGCACCTTGGATTCGGCTAGAATCTCGTCCGCCTTGAGGCCCAGGGGATATCCGGAGCCGTCGAGCTTCTCGTGATGCTGACGCACCATTTCGGCGACCGGCCAGGTGAAGGGAACGTCTTTCAAGATGTTGTAGCCGGTCTCCGGATGCTCTTTGATCAACGCGAATTCCGCGGCGCTGAGGCGCGACGGTTTGGTCAGGATTTGAGACGGTATCGCAATCTTCCCGACATCGTGCACCATGGCGGCCAGCCGTAACCCTTGCAATCTTTCTTCGTCCCAGCCCATCTCCCGGCCAATGGCAAGTGCAATGGTTGCCACTCTATTCTCGTGCCCCGCGGTGTAGGGGTCGCGAACCCCAATCGCGGTGACCATTGCGGCCACTGAGGCCGACAGCGTATCGGCCACATGTTTTCGGGCTTTGGCCAGGCTTCGCCGCTCGGCAGCCAGAAGTATCTCCTGGTGAAGCGTATAAATGCCGTGGACAATATGCTCGCCAAGGCGCTGAAATACCTCCATCGCTTGGGCATCAAATGCATTGACGTGACTGGAATAGACGGTCAACGCGCCATTCCAACCGACATGTGCATGAATTGGAATCGCCACGGTCGATCGGATCCTGAAGCGTTTTGCCCATTCCCGCCAAGGAGCGAAGGAGGCCACTGTATCGCGGTTCTGTACAATCTGAATCTTGTTTTCGCGCAGGCAGGCGCCGGTCGGACCTTGTCCCATTGGGTCATTCTCCGACCAACTGACTCGAAAGTTGTCCAGGTACTTAACCGCACTCCCGGCTTTCGCGGCAATTCGAATCTTCTTCTCCGGACCCTCTTCTGCGATGCCCACCCAAGCGAGGACATATGCGGATTCGTGCGTAATTGCTTGACAAATGGACTGCAACAGGAGGTTCTCTGAAGAATGAACCCGGCCCAGCGCCAGGGCTGCGAGAGCATAAGCCCCCAACGCCCAATCCTGGGTCGAGAGCTGACGCTCATTCTGTACCTGATTGGTGATATCGCGGAACTCGGCAATGACCAGCGACTGGTCGCCCAGTTTCAGCTTCTCCGACGACCAGATCGCAACTGGAACCGAGCTGCCGTCTTTACGCTGGATATGCAAATCGAAATGAGGTGTCGGCCGCAGCATTTCCTTCCGGAATTCGGCATCGACACACTCGCGTTCTACCTCTGGGTGCAGCGTCTGGGCAAGCCTGCCGATGAGTTCCGCGCGAGAATAGCCCATCAGAGCTTCCATCGCCGGATTTGCATCCAGGATGGTCCCCGTGGCAGCATCAACCGCAATCTTGCCGTCCTGAGCATAATTCCAGCTCAATTCGTGCAGATTCTGCGGCTCGCCGCCACTGGGGAAATCCGTCATGAGCGCCCGCTTATCGGCCCTTTTTGCCTTAGCCCGATTATGTCTTGGTGCAGAACTCCTAATTTCTCATATGGGTCCGTCCACTCAAAGGATCACGATGAGAGCAGAGCTTCTCGCTCCAAGCGTAAAGAGCACATAGAAGGTTTTTCTGTTCCGTTTTATACAGGTCTATGGGATTAATTTGAGTGAGCTGCGGGCTTTCCTGGCAGATCGTTCACTTTGAGGAACTTTTCGCGGTCTCACCGGTAGGGATCGGTTGGCGTGAACAGCCCAAAGCACTCTTCGACACGGTTCTGCCCGATGAGTAGCGAACCCAGAGCAGTTCCTCAGACCTGGCGCGATCAGGCGGAGGATTGATTTACCGCGACGGCCACTCCTCGACCACCAGGCCCAGGTTGTTCAGGTCCTGGATGGCGGCTTCGAGATTGCGGCGGACCTGCGCGCGCTCCTTGCGTGGAGCTTCAGGGGATTCGGCGATGGCGATCACGCGGCCGTAGTGCCATGCGCCTGCGGGGATGGCCACCAGGGCTTTGTCCAGGTCGGCGGGTCGCAACTGCAGCTCCTGGCGCCGGGCGCTCTCAGGCCGAAGCAGCGTGCCCTGGCCCACCGTACTGGTGTTGGCATCAGCATTCAGAACGCGCAGCGTGATGGTGCTGGGGCCGACAACAAGGAAAGGATTGGCCCAGCGCGAAGGGTCGTGGATATCGATGTAAAGACTCTTTGTGGGTAGCGGAATCTGCTCCAGCTGAGCGCGATCCTGGTCGAGCTCAGACTCCTTGGCCTGCGCCTGGTGCTCGGCATTGACCGCGTTCTGAGCTACCCCTTCAACGGCGCGTTCTTCCTTGCGGCAGGCAACCAGGGCGATAGGAAGAAGCAACCCGATTGCAACGATTCCCTTGATTTTCGTGCGAAAACTCACGTTCTTAAGGATATCAGGGTGAGGGGACGCGAGTGGTCAGTAGCCAGTTGTCAGTGATCAGTTGTCAGTTTCCCACCCTTCCACGAAGATGCCGTGGAAGGATGGGGCAACGGGTCGGATTTGGCTTACTGCGGCAGCAGCGCGTGGGCGATGGAATCGAGGACGCCATTCAAAAAGTTGATTGACTCCGCGGCCGAGTAGCGGCGCGCAATCTCCAGCGCCTCGTTGATGATGATGGGGAACGGCGTCGATTTGAAGCCGAGCATCTCGGCTACGGCCATGCGCAACAGGTTGCGGTCAACCGCGGGCATGCGGTCGATGCGCCAGTGACGGGAGTGGGCGGCGAGAAGCTCGTCGATCTTCGCCTGCTGGTCGATGGCGACGCGGAACAGGTCTTCAGCAAATCCGCGCACCTCGGGCTTCACCTCATCGGCGGCAAGCCAGAAGGTGGCGCGAACCTCTTCCGGCGATTGCTTCCCCTGGTCGGCCTGGAAGAGCATCTGCATTGCAATTTCGCGGGATTTTCTGCGCGTTCCCTGGGTCAAGGGCGGCCGCCTTCTGCGAGTTTTCGTTTGAGGCTGACCATTTCAATGGCCGCGGCCGCCGCCTCGAAGCCTTTGTTGCCGGCCTTGATGCCGGCGCGATTGAGGGCCTGCTCAAGATTTTCGCAGGTCAGAACGCCAAAGCTGTGCGGAATGCCCGTCTCCTGCTGCGATTGGCCTATGCCGCGCGCCACTTCGTTGTAGATGGCCTCGTAGTGAGCCGTTTCGCCGCGCAGCAGGCAGCCCAGGGTGACAATCGCATCCACTTTACCGGCATTAGCAATCTCGCGAGCCGCCGCGGGAATCTCCCACGCGCCGGGAACGCGAACGACCTGGATATCGGCGCGCGACGCCCCGCTGCGCAGCAAGGCGTCTACCGCTGCGTCGAGCAGGCGGTCGGTAATCATCGCATTCCACCGCGCCACTACGATGGCAAACCGCATCCCCGCGGCAGACAGATCGCCTTCAAAAGCGATGGGCTTGCCCTTGGTGGGATCGGTCCACGCCCAGAAGCTGAATTTGTGGCCGGGCTCAGGCTCAACGGTAAAAAGGCGCGATCTCCAGTGGGTTTCGGATACGGGAGTGATGTGCGACGCGGCATCGCTTTCCACGTTGGCGCGGAGCCACGACTCGGCTGCCTGGTAAACGGAGTCGAGCGAAGTTACCTCAATGAGCAAATCTGCAGTGGCGGGAAACCGGCCAAGAACGAACTCAAGATTCCCGAGCGGAGCTAGGAATGAAGCTCCGCTGGAGCCTTCTTCTTCCCAGCCCGCGCCGCGTTCAAAACCAAGAGCCGAAAAGAAGCCGGCCAGCCGCTCATAGGCAGCGGCGCCGGCAGTGGGACGCAGAATGGAGATGGCCTTGATCACGTAATAATTCTAGCTGGTGCGTGCGGGGTGTAACGAAAAGGGCGCGACCCACCCTGGCGACAAAAACTTAAACTTCTCGAAGGTGGGGCCCTGCAGCTATCAAGCCCTCGCAAAACAACTGGGGCCGTCGCATGAACGGCCCCAGTTGAACTTGAGATTGTGTATCCCGCTTATGTTGTGGACCGCGGCTTCACAAAGATGGCGGTGGCGGGAACGATGGCCCCGCTTCCGGTATACGTGCAGCCCGCATCGAGGCCACCGGCTGAAGGCGGCGTACACGCCGGAATATTTGGACTGATCTGCTGCGTATCCGTAGGCGGCGTGGCGGCACTCACCGAGGGTGTCACGCTGATGTAGTGGATTTCATTGTCGCCTCCGGTCGAGACGAAGAAGAGCGTGTGATCGGGCGTAAAGGCGCCCGCCAGCGGCGCTGTAATCACTCCGCAATTGGTGCAAGTGGAACTGACATTCAAGGTTACTGAACCAGTGCTTCCCGGCCCGGAACTGGCGGGGAGATAGTAAGGCAGCAAAGCATTCGTAGTTGACGTGGTGGAAGCAGGCGTGTAGGTGATGAATGCGATGTTAGATGCGACTGTCTGCGCGCTATTCTTCTGCGGGATTGATCCAACCACCACCTGGTTCGGGGCGGAAGCATCCACGTTGGTGATGATGGTCTGCGTGAAGTCGGCAATCGTTCCCCCGCCGTTAATCAGCAGCGGATTCATCGTTTGCACCCCGGTCGCCGCGTTGGTGGTTACGCTGCACTCTTGCGGAGTAGCAATTCCGTTGCTTTGCGTCTGCCCTGACGGGATTGGATCGAGAATGTCGTTGATGGTGATGCCGCCGCCGGCGTTGGCAGTGGCGCCAAGAATGTGCGCGCCGTCGATGGTGGTGTTCACAATGTCTGACTGCACCGACTGCGAATCGGCTTGCGGATAGAACTTGACCGATGCGTTGTTACCCACCGTGCCTGTCGGGCACCAGGTGTGCGCGGTAGTTGGATAGCCGCTGAAGTAGCTGCCAACTCCGGGAATCATGATGGCCGGATTCTGCTGCATGACCGGCATGGCCGTGTTCGGCGCCGCGAAGCACGACGTCTGCGCTCCCGCAGGCAGTGGCGGGCTTGCAGGCAATGGCTCGACCGTCCAGCCCGTGTTTACGTTATATACGTAGAGCGTATCCGTGTGGCCGGTGATGGGCTGGAAGTTGGGGTTCACCGCCGAACATGTGGCCGCCGAAGGCGAGTTTAGCTGCGAGTTGTCGTAGATGTAGAGCGTCTGGCCGTCCGGCGTCCACTGTGCAGCCGCGCCCATGCCGCCAAATGTGATGGGCGTGCCGCCGGAGGTCGGAGCAAGGTAGAAGAGGTGCCGCGCCTGGTCGTTGATTAACACTTGCGAGTTGGTGGGCGCGACAGCCAGCACAACTCCGGGTTCTGAAGTATTCTGTGTCGCAATCCCGTTAGTCGAGGTGCTGACGGTCATCAGCTCATGAGGAGAGCCGAAGTAGAGTGTGTTGCCGGTGCGGTCCATGGCCATGGAGTTGGGCACATAGGGCAGGCGGATGCTGGAACCCACCGCACCGCTGAGCAACTGAACGGGGACAACGTACTGCGAGTTGCCGGGAGCCGCGAACCAGGCATAGTCGCTGGCCGTGCCCGGGACAGTAAGAGCCACGGGATTTGAGGATATCGAAACCCCGGTTCCGTTGAATCCGATTTCGTTAATGGGCGCGGGATTACAAACGCTCGGCTGGCAGATGGCGTTGATTGAGGCCGTCCCGGGGAACGTCGTCGACACGGATCCAGTGGGGCCGACCGAGAGATCGATGGGATCTGTGGACTGGTAGGAGAGACTCAGACCGGTAATTGACTGCCCGCGGGTATCAAGCACCGTGGTGGTCAAACCCTCCGACTGGCCCTGGGCAATGGTGCCTGAAGTCGAGCCGTTGGCGAGAGTCACGCTGATCGACGCCGGCGGACAAGTGGAGAAATAACCGGCGGAAGAACCTGATTGCGCAATCGAAGCGGTGATGGCCGTGGTCCCTGGCTGCTCGGCGGTGATTTGATTAGTCGTGGAGTTGAGAGTGGCAATCGCGTTCGTGACGATGTTGTAGCTCATCGTCCCGATGGATGACTCGCAGGTTGGCACCGAGGCGATGCCGGGAGCGAGTTTGCCGGGGCAGGCATAATTTGCCGGAGTAACCGACGCCGGCGCGCAGAATTCATATTGCGTACCGTTGCTTACGTAGCAGGCCTCTGAGTCTAGCTGCGCAACCGTGCCCTGGGACTGGCATTGAGTCGGACCGTCCAGGTTAATCGAGGTGACCTGCGCGTGAACGTAGACAGCTACCGGGTTTGAAGAGACCGATTGGGCCGTAGCTGTGATGTAGGCAATGCCGTAAGGAAGTCCTTTGGTATTGGGCAGGGGGCTGGGAGCGGTGCAATACGTATAGTCGGCAATGCCGCCGCCTGTGTTGCGGTTCCACGTACCGGCACAAAGGTTGCCGATAGGCGAAATGTCCACCAGTTGACGGTTGCTGCTTCCCCAATCGTATGATGCTTGGCCGACCACGGCCTGCGAACCCTTGCAAGTGTATGAGGTGGGACTCTGAGCCTGCAGCGTTTGACCGTAGGCCAGCGAGATACCGGTTACCTGGGGCTGAAGCACCACTGAGGCAACCTGCGTGTCGGTCAAACCGTAACCCAAGCCATTGCAGTACTTGCCCGCCGGATTGCGAGTGCAGCCTGAAATCGAAATCCCGGCCGGAACAGCCAGGCACAGCAAACTAACAAGCGTCAAAAACCGCCGCATGAATCCTCCCCGCCCCGCATGAAAGAACCGCGGAACGGTCTCTCCGATCAAAAGAAGATTGAAATAAGACCGCCCATCACACTCGCGCAACGTGGCGTGCCGCCGCTGAACAATTCCCCAACAGCGCCGCCCGGAAAGCCTCACCCAGACGGCCTGCGAGACGAATGAATCTCATCAATACTCCAAGCAAAAAGTGTATCAGGGCAGACCCCCCTCTGCCACGGAGCCAGACGTGTAGGGTGCCTTCAGAAAATAGACTCGAAAAAGTCAGTTTTGGGAGCGGGGGAAAGGGGCGAGTTGTCAGTTATCAGCGGTCAGTTGTCAGTTTCCTTTCCTTTTCGCAAACAGATTCAAGAATCAGGTTCATTGCGTCCGCTCAAATTCACTCGGGACGGGCACGGTGAAACTGTCGTCTAATTGGACTGACCGCGAAAAGGAAAACGTGGACACTCGAATTCTAAGGTCCCTAAATCGTTCACTGGCCACTGGTCACTGTCCCTCCGCCGGCATATACTTCGCAAACCAGTTCACGGCGCGGTCGAGCACGTCGCGGCGATGCTCCGGGTTGGCAAAGCCATGCCCTTCGTTGGGGTAAACCACCAATTGCGTGGGCACATGCTGATCGCGCAGCGCGTGCCAGAACTCGAAGGACTGCGGCGCAGGGCACTCGCCGTCCCGGTCGCCAACCACCGCCAGAGTGGGCGTGGTTACTTTCTTGATGTAGTTGATGGCCGAGCTTTTGGCGTAGACGGCGGGGTCGTCGTAAACCGAGGCGCCGAAATAGGGAATCATCCATTCGTCGATGGAGTTTTCACCGTAGTAGCTCAACCAGTCAGAGATGCCGGCGCCGGCCACCGCCGCGCGGAAACGATGGGTCTGGGTGACGGCAAACATCGACATGAAGCCGCCGTAGCTCCAGCCGGTGAGTCCAACCCGCTTAGGATCGACGGGATACTTCTTGAGCACGGTGTCGACGCCGGCCAGAATGTCGCGCAGATCGCCGTAGCCGAAGTCTTTGCGATTGGCCTGCGTAAACGCTTCGCCCTGGCCGTAGCTGCCCCGCGGGTTGGGCATCAGCACAAAATAACCGAGAGCCGAGAAAGCCGCGGCGCCAAGCCCTCCGTGCCCACTCCAGTCTGACGTCTCAGCCGCGGCCGGCCCTCCGTGCACTTCAACAATCAGCGGATACTTCTTGTGCGGGTCGTAGTTGCGCGGCAGCATCAGCCAGCCCTGGATGTGGAAGCCATCATTAGACCACTCGATCGAATCGGTCTTGCCCCAGAAGGGCTTCACGCCGTCGTTGAAGTGCGTGAGCTGGTGAAACTCGTAACAGGCATTGGGATCGTTCGACGGGGGTGTGCATTCTGCGGCGACATCCCTGGCATACCAGATCTCTGGCGGCTCAGAAAAAGAGCTCTTGATGAAGACGAACTGGCCGCGCTCAAAAAAAAGGCTCATCTCATAGCGGCCATCGCCGATGCTGGCCGGGAACTGGAAAACGAGGTCATTTTTCCGGTCCGAGTGCCCCGACGGCGAGGCCTGCGTCTGCGGATTAAAGTCCACAGTTCGATATTGGCTGACCCCTCCGGCAAGCGCTGAATAGTCGATTCCCCCCGGTATATCCCATGAAATCCACGTCGCGGTCTCGTGTCGCCCTGCGGTAAGATTTACGGGCTTTTGAGCGCCGGTGGCGAGAACCACGTACACGTCGCCGCCCGTCGATCCCTGGTCGCTCATCAGCCCGCCGATGAATGCGATGTATTTCCCGTCAGGAGACCATCGCGGCACTGCAATCTGCAATCCGTGCAGCGGCCCGGAGACAGTGACCGGGTCGAGAACCACCTGGGGCGTGTCGCCCGCGAGCTCTTGCGTGTAGAGTTTTGCCGTCCACCATGTGTTTTCGCCGGGAGGGTTGGAGGCAATGTAGGCGATGGATTTCGAGTCGGGCGACCAGCCAAACTCGTAAGCGTGCAGTTTGGCGGGAGTGACAAAGCCGAAAAGCGATGTAAGGCAATTTGCCCGTGAAGCCAAAGGGAGCTTCGAGTTGGCGGCAGGCGTTTCCTTGCAATCCAATTCCGAAGGGATGGTTATAGCCGCGACGCGTTGCACCTCGATGCCGTCTTCGCCAATCACGCCTGAGGGCGGCTTCATAGCAGCCAGCGCGCCCGCCGGACGCGTTGCGCCCTCAACGTAAAGGAACGCGATCTTCTTGCCATCGGGCGAGTAGGCCGGCTCGTGGACGTAGCCCTTCAATTCGGTGAGGCGATGCGGGGGATTCGAGTCGAGGCGAGTGATGTAGAGGTCATTCTGGCCGTCGGTTCCCGCGCAATCTGAAAGGAACGCAAGCCAGGCTGAATTGGGCGACCAGATCGGATCGCCATCGCTGCAATGCGCATCCGGCGAGGTCGCCGCGGTTACCCGCGAAGCTTTGGCAAGATTGCCATATGAATCTACGGGCGCCACAAAAAGCTGGCGCGATTCAACCCAGGCCAGGCGGCTGGCGTCCGGCGAAAATGCAACCTGGGAAATGGAGCGAGTGCGGCCTACGCCGCGCATCAGCGCTTCGATCTGGGCTGAAGGCGAAGTCGACTCCGGCGCCTGGGCGAGAGAGCTCTTGAGAACCGGGCAAAGCAAAAGGACTGCAAAGAGTGCCGTAAATCGAGGGAAGGATAATCGATTGTGCATTCGAAAATTCTATCAGCGGCAAGTGCAGCAAATGCCGCCCTAAGGACCGCTCCGACTCCGGAAACGCGACTGAACTCGTTGTGTTTTGGCCTGAGCCTGCGCCGTTTGCGTTCCCATGGCGATGCGAATGAAGGTGAGAACGGCGCAAATCAGAAAAGAGAAATCCCGAAAGATGTGCATCGCCCTGCTCATTTCAGATAAATACCGATGGTCAATCATAAAAGCCTCCTAACCCCGCTAACCGCGCTGACTCCGCTAGCTCCGCTGTTCCTCGTCTTCCGCAAAGATCTCCTCGATCCTGAGCCCGAACAGGCGCGCCAGCTTGAATGCCAGCGGAAGACTCGGGTCGAATTTTCCCGTCTCGATCGCATTCACCGACTGCCTTGATACATCGAGCTGCCCGGCAAGATCGGCCTGCGACCAGTTTCTTTCCGCGCGCAGTACCTTCAGCCGGTTTTTCATCTGTACCTCGCTTTCACCACGGGGTATGAGATCACCACGCAGAGCCAGAAGATTGGATAGACCCAGACGGGGTCGAGCGGCCGGGCACTCGCGAAGTCCTGCAGATAACCCCACACGGTCGTCACACCCAGGCAGCCGCCGATTCCGCCCAGCAGGCACTGCACCAGCACGTTGCGCAGGAACTCGTCTTTCTCCGCGTTGAGGTAGCGACCCGTTTCATAAATCGCCCAGAGGATGGGCAGAGCAGGCAGCACCGATACCGGGTAAGCTGGCAGCCCCTTCCAGTGGGTCAGGCGCAGCGTGATGGCGGCCGTAAGAGAGCCGAGTACGCAAAGGCCCGCCACGATCCACATGCGGACCACAAAGCGTCGTTGGACTACGCTGTTTTTATTGCAGTAGAAGATCTCCATGATTGGTCCCCTTTACTAAAAGACAATCACACTTTACATATAATCTTGGAAGTTGTCAAGCTTTATTTACATAAAATCAAGATGACTTGTCATCTCTGACTATCGGACATCGGAAATTCACCAGTTTCAATAATTTGGCGCCGCACTCGTCTATTCTCAATCCGTGGGATTCAGCGAGTTTTTGGGCAATGCGGCTACCGTAACGCACCTGCGGGAAGGTGTCCGCGCAGGTCGATTCCCCCATTCGCTCATTCTGGCCGGACCGGCTGGCGCCGGCAAATACACCCTTGCATTGATGTTGGCCAAGGTTGCAAACTGCCTTGAGCCAAAAGAGACCAACGGTTTGCCGGACTTCTGCGGCCGCTGCTCGAACTGCACCAGAATTGGCGCAGCCGCAAACCTTGAAGAGCTGGTGGCTGAAGCCGTTGCGGCCCGCGAAGACCTGCGTGAAACTGACAAGCGCGACACCCGAATCATGGTGCAGACACACCCCGACGTGATTGTCATTCCGCCCGACCCACCGCAACTCATGATCAAGCTGGGCCAGGTGAAGCTGGCCATCCACGCGGCCTACTATCGCCCGCCGGTCGAGGCTAAGCGGGCATTCACCATCTTCACTTCGTCGGCGTTCATGAAAGAGGCAGCCAACAGCCTGCTGAAACTCCTCGAAGAACCGCCGGAACACACTTCGCTGATTCTGCTGACAGAGAATCCGCAGGAGTTGCTGCCCACCATCCGCTCGCGAGCGGTGGTTCACAGGCTGGGCGCCTTGCCGGCCAGCGAAATCGAGGCGCTGCTGGAGGAGCGGCGGCCAGAGCTGAAGCCGCGCGACCGGGCGCTGGCCGCTCGGCTTGCAGAGGGGGCCGTGGGACGCGCATTGACTATCGACCTCGACAAGTACCTAACCAGCCGCCAGGATGCACTGGTGGTTCTGCGGGGAGCGATTCAGGAGCGTGATTATACGCAGCTCTTCCAGGCAACGGAAACCTATCGGGCCGGCGCCGACGGGCAGGAGAAAACGTTGCACCTGTTGCGCGCTCTTTCAAGCCTTCTCGAAGACCTGTTGCTGACGGTTGCCGGGACACCAGCGCTGATTCGCAACCTGGACCTGGAAGCCGAACTCGGCAAACTGTCGGCTGGCCTGAGTGTTGAATGGATTGACGCCGCCGTTCGCGCGGCCACCCAGGTCGAGCAGGGAATGCGGCGCAATCTGTTGCGCTCGCTCTCGCTAGACGCCATGGCGCTCAGTCTCGACCGCGGATGAACCTGCCGGTCGCCTCGAGCATCTCTTGATTAAGAGGCCAATTCGACGCACGTGAGCGCCGGGGAGGGGACATGCGTCAGAATAAATGCGTCCCAATACTTGACATTGACCCCATAATGGAAAGAGCAACCCCCATAGATCACCGGGCATCTTTCCGAGTACGAGATTTCCCCACGGCCGAGCCGCCAATCAGGGGCGCATGGTTTTTCATGCGGAACGTTTTTCCTTTGCATTTCCCGAGGTCGTGATCGGTTGCGATTAGAAAAACCTGGTGCAAATCCCCAAGCCCGCGATTTGGTTGCGGTGAAGGTCTTTTGTTTTTTCAGGAAGGTTGATGCGATATGAACTTCCCCTCGATGTTGCAGTCAAGACGATTGGAGAGTGCCGCTGAGAACGGCGGGAACAGCATGTATGCGAAGAACAGCCCTTCATCGTCGCTGCCGTTTCGACATTCCCAGCAGAGCTCTGAGATGGACACAACCAACCGCCATGCCGAGCTTTTTTACCTGCAAAAGCAGATCCAGTCACAGACTCCCATGGTGATTGTGCTCGAAGACGGCGAGAAGATTGAAGGTTGCATCGAGTGGTACGACCGCTATTCGTTGAAGGTGCGTGGTCGCACGCGCATGCTCATTTACAAATCTGCCATCAAGTACATGCACAAGCTGGGCGAGGTCGGGCAGTAACACGAGCCTCTATTCCCTGCTGGCTACTCCCTGGTCCCTGCTTTTCTCAGCCGGTCGCGTATCGCTACGCCGATCCCATCGTGCGGCGGCAACGGGCAAAGAATGACGGTGCATTCCTGTTCATCGAGCGCTCGCAGGCCGGAGTAGAGCATCTGCGCCATCTCCTCGGGCGAATCCCATCGTCCCCAGGCGAAAACTGGTAGCGCGAACAACTCCTCGGGAAGCGGAATTCCTGCGGGCAGCATTACGCCTGGGCGATCGCATGCATTCTCGAGAGCCGCATGAGTGATGCGCGCTGCGATCTCTGCGACAGTCCCGGCGGATTCAATCAAGACCAGCCGCGCCTTTGGAGCATAGTGGCGCAGACCAACGCCGGGCGAAGGTAGCGCTGCATCCGGAGTCTCGCTCAGTCCAGTTGGTCCTGCGAAAATCTCAACCGGGCCCCCCACCTCTCGAATCATCTCCTGCGTAATTGCTCCGGGCCTGTAAATCAACATAGGGCTTTGATTCGGATCGAGAACGGTAGATTCAACTCCGTGCAGCGCCTGTCCCGCATTGAGAACCGCATCGATTCGGCCGTCCAAATCGTGCAGGACGTGTGCAGCGGTGGTGGGGCTCACGTGGGAGAAGCGGTTGGCGCTGGGCGCGGCGATGGGCACGCCGGCCCGGCGGATGAGTTCGAGTGCGACAGGATGCGACGGCATCCGCAGGCCCACCAGCGGCCGGCCGGCTGTCACCACGTCGGGAATCGCAGCGGATCGTGGCAATAACAGGGTAAGCGGGCCAGGCCAGAACGCCTGCATCAGGCGCGCTGCCGAATCGGAAACGGAAGTCACAAGGTCGCGCACCATTTCGAGACTGGCCACATGCACGATGAGGGGATCCCATTTAGGCCGGCCTTTGGCGGCAAAGATGCGCTCCACCGCCACGGCATCGAGGGCGTTGGCGCCCAGGCCGTAGACGGTCTCAGTGGGCAGCGCCACCAGCCCGCCTCCGCGCAGCAGTCGTGCTGCCTGGTCGAGCGCCGCGGCAAACTCCGGCGTCCCTTCCTGGTTGCCATCAGCGATCAGCCGCAGCGTCTTCACTCTTCCATTTTCGCTGTTCCAACGCTTGCTGCGCCACCTCTTGTATACTCGCTGATTACCATGGCTGTAGAGACTGAAATCAAGTTCCGCGTAGACCACCTGGCCGCATTGGAGGAAAAGCTGATGGCTGCCGGATTCACCCTCGTGACTCCGCGCAGCTTTGAATCAAACGTTCTATATGACACGGCCGACCGCCGGCTGCGCGCCCGCACTGAGATTCTGCGCATTCGCAGTTATGCCGGCAAGTGGACTTTGACTCACAAGCGGCTGCCCGACGCCGGCCCTGGAGAAGACACCCACAAGCACCGCATTGAAACTGAGACTGAGATTGCCGACGGCAAAGCGCTGGCTGAAGTGTTTCGCTCGCTAGGACTCGTCGCCGCGTTTCGCTACGAAAAGTGGCGCACCGAATGGGCAGACGGCGAGGGCCATTGCGTGGTAGATGAGACGCCGATTGGAAACTTCGCGGAACTTGAAGGCGATGGCGACTGGATCGATCGGGCGTCAGCGCGGCTGGCAGTGGATCGCTCGCGCTATATAACGCTCAGCTACGGGCGGCTGTTCGAGCAATGGTGTGTAGACCACAAAAGCAACGCGCGGGACCTCACGTTTGAGGCCTGCGGAGAACAGAAGTAGCTCCGGCGTCGTAGCTCCCTTCACTCGTTCACCCCTTCACTCTTCGCCTCCTGCCGCCCTTTGGTAACATCCTCCCATCTGTCTTCAGTCATCAGAATCCTCAAATTGCCGATGATCCGGTCTGATACCGCACGGTGTATTTGATCTGCCAACACTTAGAGGCTGTGCAGACATAAGTTTTGTGTGATCATGCGATTGTGAGTAAAATACGCACACGCATTCGGAGTGCGCGCGAATAGGTTCCTAGCACTCGCGCGCTAAGATTAAGTGGCGTGCCATGCGGCGTCACGCAGTCTTTTTACTATGGCGGACTTTACTACGACTCCGGGCAGTTTCGACAAGGCATCGTTGTCGGTCGCGCTCATCGGCCCGAACGAGCGGCGACGCAAGGCGATGGCTGAAGCCCTGTCGGGCAGGCCCGGCGTGGTTGTTAAGGAGTACGTCGCCTTTCCCCGCGACCTTGAAGAACTGCCCAGGCTGCTCGAACAGCAATACGACGTGGTCATGGTTGACGCCGACAGCGATCCTGGTTTTGCCGCGGAACTTGCCGAAAACCTGTCGGCCGACGGCAAGACATATGTGATGGCCTTCTCCGCTGACCCCGACGTGCATTTGGCGATCCGCTTCATGCGCGCGGGAGTGCGGGAATTCTTCACGTTGCCGCTGGACCAGGGCGAGATTGCCGAGGCGCTGATTCGCGTGTCGCACCGCTCCACTTCGGCCCATGAACCCACTCGGCATTCCAGCAAGGTGCTCACCTTCCTGGGCACCAAGGGCGGGTGCGGCGTTACCACGATTGCCGCCAACTTCGCGATTTCGCTGGCCCAGGAGTCGGAACACAAGACGCTGTTGATCGACCTCGGGCTGCCTTTGGGAGACGCGGCGATTAACATGGGCATTACTCCGGAATTCTCCATCGCCAATGCCCTCCAGGACCCAACCCGGCTCGATTCCAACTTTCTCAACACGCTGGTGGCACACCACTCGTCGGGGGTGGGTGTGCTTGCGGCGCCCAGCGAGTTCCAGGACGAGCAACCCAACCGGGAGTTCATCGACAAACTGCTGAGCATCGCGCGCCATGTCTTCGAGTACATCGTGGTGGACCTTGGCTCACGAGTAGACCTGATGGACACCGCGCTCTTCGATGACGACGCGGTGGTTTATCTCATTACCCAGGTTGGTATCTCTGAACTGCGCAACGCCAATCGCATGATCACGCGCTTTTTCCCGAAGCGCGACTGGGGATTACAGATTGTGCTGAACCGGTACAAGCCTGCCACGCTTCTGTTCGACGACAAGAACGTCGAGAGAGCCCTCACGCGGCCCACTCAATGGAGGATTCCCGACGACTGGGCCAGTGCCCGGCGGACACAGACTACCGCAACCCCGCTGGCGCTCGAAGACTCGCAAATTTCGCTGGCCATCAGGCAGATGGCGCGCATCGCCTGCGGCCTGCCCGCCGACCGCGAAGAAAAGAAAAGCCTGTTCAGCTTTTTCAGGTGAAATAGGCAGCGAGTCACAGAAAATTGGGTGCCCTGCCCGAACCGCGTCTTTTGCGGTTAGGGTGGGAAACTCGAATCCATCTCTCTTTGACCGTTTTCCACCCGGGGTGCCCCAGGTCTCGCTTTTGAGACCTGTGAAACTACAAATGCCAAACTAACTTCGAAGAAATCCTCACGCCTCGGCGCCGTGGCGCTTCTTGTACTTCTTTCCGCTGCCGCAGGGGCAGGGATCGTTACCGCCCTGTCGCCGGTCGTGGCTGGAATGCTTTACGGCTTCTTTGCAATCGACGTGGGCGGCAGAGCAGACAACAGCCCAAGAGTGGTCAGAACCTCCGGCGGAGGTTCCTCGAAGTACAGAATCGCGGAATGCGCGCGCCGGCAATTGAGGGTGTAAAGCGCCGCTGCAGCCGCAGTAAACAACAGCAGAAGCAGGCCGGATTCAAGGGTGCTCTGAAGGGCTGGGATCTCGATGTTGAGAATGAAGAGCATGACAAGCATGATCCCAACAAAACATCCCCAAAACACAAACTGAATATTCGATTTCCCGGGAAGGTAGGAGCAAGTGAACGGGATCTTGTAGAAGCCAATCAGCGAGATTTCAGTGAGTATGAACCCCAGCAGCGTGAGCACAGCGAGGTGTGCTCCCGTCTGGGAGAACGGTCGGTAGGAGAGCGAAAAAAGTGTCGCAGCCATCAAGACAGGAACGACGGCTAGCAAGATTAGCGACCGCCTGACTGCGCCGATGTAGGCTTGCGGCGAACGAAGTTGGGTAATTCGCAACACCCAATTGGCGGTAAGAGAGATGGGCAGGGGGAAGATGGCGCGGAAGCCGAGCACCGCAAAGACCATCATCCAGATTGTCAGGACCACAAAATCGGGCGAAACCGGCATCGTTGAGCCGAATTTCGGCGCATGGTGCAAAAGGCCAAGCGCACAGGCACACACGATGGCGTAGAAGAATGCCAGAATGACCCGATGCTGGCGGCTGCGATTGAGAGCACGAACGATGAAGAGAAGGACAGCGGAATGAAGTGAGCCGCCTAGTTGGAGAGTCCAGCGCAGACCGCGGCCCGCAGGAATCAGGTCGGGTTCTTCCACGGTCTTCCGCATGGTGCGCAGATAGCAGATGAGAAGGGAACCAGCGGCCCCGATCGCTGCACAGACCAAACCGATCCAGGCACGGTGAGCCAGCCAGGTTGCATTGGCTGGTAACGAGCCGTTGCACTCGTTAAACAGCGCAAAGAACCAGGGGACGGGCGAAGCGGCGAGGATGGGTTGATTCTGAATCGCAATCAAGTCGGACTTCGACTCGATAAACGGCGCGAGGAAATAGACAGAAAGAAACAAGCCGAAGGCAGCGAGTTGCAAAATCGCTGAGAGGCGAAGAAATAGCCGGCGCGGAAGCAGGAATGCAGTCAGCCCCTGAACCGTGAGCACAGTGCCATAGAGAAAGGCGCTGGCGGCAATCATCGTTAACCAGTACGAAGCCAGGAAACGGAGAAAAACGCCGGTCCCTCGGGCTGCGGCAAAGACGAGCGACCAGGCCACGCTGGAAGCAAAATTCAGGCAGACGATAGTAAGCGCCAGAAGGGCAGACGAAGCGCCTATTCTGGCCAGCAAAATGGTGCGAGGCTTAATCGGCAGCGGTCCCAGAACCATGGCATCGCGACGGTCTGGAAAAGTGCTGTCCCAGGTGAGCACAACGATCAGCCCCACGACGAGCATCATGTGAGAAACAGCCGACTGCTCCATGTGCCATGCGAATCCTGGAGGCGGCGGAGTCCAGAGCGCGCCGATAGCCTGGACCAACGAAATGAAAATGAGTATGCCGGCAAACTGTCCCAGAAAACGGGGGATATCAGCCTCGATCGACAGGGCCTCAAGGTCCACCACCCGCAGAAGAAACTGGCGGTAAAGCACGCGAAATTGAAGAGGCAGGCGTGCCGGGCACGTGAGGAGCAGTTTACGCATGGATTAGGTCCGCGAATTGCCTGGCAATCGAAGCCGTGTCCTGCTCCACAGCCAGTTGAGAGAAGATCTCTTCGAGTGTGGGCAATTCCATCATGGAGCGCAGATGGGCAATTGAATCATCGGCGACAACTTTACCGCGATGAAGAATGACCACGTGCGAGCAAACGCGTTCCACTGTATCGAGTTCATGCGAACTGAACAGTACAACTTTGCCGCGATGGGCAAGTTCCTGAATAAGGCTGCGGAGAACAAGCGCCGAACCGACGTCGAGGCCCGAGAAAGGTTCGTCAAGCAGCACAAGATCGGGATTATGCATGAGAGCAGCTGCGATCAGCACTTTCTGGCGCATTCCCTTCGAGTATCCCGAGATCGACGCGTGGCGATCGTCGTAGAGCGTCAGCAGGCGAAGCAGGCCGTCGATCCGCTCCGACGTTTCCCGAAGCGGCAGATTCCTGAGCTGAGCCACCATCACCAGGTATTCGACCGCGGAGAGGTGGTTGTAGAGGTGCGGTTCTTCCGGGACATACCCCATACGCCTTTTAAAGGCAATCAGATCGGTCTCGATTGGCTGCCCATCGAAACGAATCTCGCCATAGGTTCGCTCGATGAGCCCCGTAATCATCTTGATGGTGGTGGACTTCCCCGAGCCGTTCGGGCCAAGGTACCCGGTAACTTCGCCGGGCCGGGCCGCGAAGCTCACATCGTCAACTGCGGGAATGCCCGAGTAATGCTTTGAAACACGGTCCAGCTCAAGCGTCGGGTGCATGCTCGATTAGACACCTGACAGTAAGCAATTGTTCCCTTGAAGTTGCGCGATAGGGCATGTATGGACCAAGGTGAGCGGAGTTAGGAGTGCCTGAGCAGCCCGCAGTTTAGCACCGGCGAATCGCCGGCTGCCCACCCTCGCCGCGTTATTATTTCCGTGGCTAAGTTCGGGAGCCCCGAATCCTAACTGGTCCTGCTCAACGAACCGCAATTCCTGGGTGCCCCAGTCTCGTCTTTAGGGCTTGGGAAACTACAAATGCCAAACTAACCCCGAAGGGAATCTCACGCCTCGGCGCCGTGGCACTTCTTGTACTTCTTTCCGCTCCCGCAAGGGCAGGGATCGTTGCGGCCCACTTTGTCGCCGGTGCGGCGCTGCGCGGGCTGGCTGGTCTCACTGCCTCCGGCGCGGCTGGCAACCGCCAGCTCCCGTTCCTTCTTGCGATGGAACTCCTTCTCGATCGCGTCGATGGTGGTTGACGGCTGCCGCGTGGGAATGCCGATCTCGCGCGGCGCGCCATCGCCAATCATTGGCTGCGCGGCGCTGGCCACCGGCGGAGCCTTGGGAACTACCCGATTCGGACGCGGCGCTGCATCCACCGGCTGGCCGTCGGGTCCCAGAATCTGCATCCTGAACAGGTACCTGACCGTGTCCTCCTGGAACTTCAACATCATGGCCTCAAACATGTCGAAGGATTCGCGTTTGTATTCCACCAGCGGATCCCGCTGCGCATAACCGCGCAGACTGATTCCCTCCTTAAGGTGGTCCATGTTGAGCAGATGGTCTTTCCACAGCCCGTCGATCACGCTCAGCATCACCACGCGCTCGTGATAGCGCATCGTCGCCGCGCCCAGAATTCTTTCCTTCGCCTCGTACGCCTCGGTCATCTTGGCGAAAATATCCTCGCCCAACTCGTGGCGGCTCATCTCCTCCGGCTTCAGGCCAAACTCCGATAGTTTCAGGCCGAACTGATCGAAAATCTTTTGCTCCAGGCCCTTCAAATCCCACTGATCGGGGCGGACCCTTTCACTCGCATGTTCATCGAGCATTCCGCTCAAAATTCCGCCAACGTAGTCTTCCAGAATGAGCTCGCGCTGCTCGACTCCCTCAAGCAACTGCCGGCGAAGGCCGTAAACCGCTTCGCGCTGCTTGTTCATCACGTCGTCGTACTCGAGCAGGTGTTTGCGCGATTCGAAGTTTTGCGATTCAACTGCCTTCTGCGCGCCCTCAATGCGGTTCGAGAGCATCTTCGATTCAATGGGCACGCCCTCTTCCATGCCGAGTCTTTCAAGCAGCGTACTGATCCACTGCTTGGCGAAGATGCGCATCAGGTCGTCTTCAAGCGAGAGGTAGAAGCGCGACTCGCCGGGGTCGCCCTGGCGTCCGGCGCGGCCGCGAAGCTGATTGTCGATGCGCCGCGACTCGTGGCGCTCAGTGCCGAGTATGAACAAGCCGCCGGTCTCGATCACTTTTTCGTGTTCGCGGCTCGCAATTTCGGCGTGGCCCTTGAGCGTGTCCTGCCAATCACCCTCTGAGACTTCGAACTCCTGGCCCTGGTAGTAGAAGCGCAGAAAGCCCGCAGGCGCACTGGGATTGATTGCGCCCTCGGCCACGCTGATGGCGCGGGCCTTTGAGGCGCCGCTTGCGTCTTTCGTCTTCACCAGTTCCTGGCGGGCCATGAATTCCGGATTGCCGCCGAGCAGAATGTCGGTGCCGCGGCCGGCCATGTTGGTGGCGATTGTTACCATGCCCGGACGCCCCGCCTGGGCCACGATTTCCGCTTCACGCTCGTGGAACTTGGCGTTCAAAACCACGTGGCGCACCCCCTTGCGCTGCAGGATGCCCGAAAGCCGCTCTGACTTTTCAATCGACGTGGTGCCCACCAGTACCGGCTGTCCCTTGTCGTGCAACTCTGAAATGTTGTCGGCCACAGCCTTGTACTTTTCCTTCTCGGTGCGGAAAACTACGTCGGCATTTTCGATGCGCCGCATTGGCATGTTGGTCGGGATCACCACGATCTCGAGTTTGTAGATCTTCTCGAATTCGGCAGCTTCAGTGTCTGCCGTGCCGGTCATGCCGCTCAGTTTTTGATAGAGGCGGAAGTAATTCTGGAAGGTGATGGTGGCCAGCGTCTGATCTTCCTTGCGGATGTTGACGCCTTCCTTGGCCTCGATGGATTGATGCAAACCGTCGGACCAGCGCCGCCCCGGCATCAGGCGGCCCGTGAACGTGTCGACGATAATCACTTCGCCGTCTTTCACCACATAGTCCACGTCGCGCTTGTACAGCGCGTGGGCCTTGATTGCGGTTTCAACATAGTGCTTCAGGTCCCAGTTTTCCGCGTCGGCAATGTTGCCGATGCCCAACGCCTTTTCGATGGTCTCCCAACCGGGGTCTGTCACACCAATCGTGCGCTGCTTTTCGTCGACGAAATAATCGCCGGTCAAATGCTTCTGCCCCTCTTGAAGTCGTATGCCGAGTTGCTCCTGGCGCTTGGTGTCGGTCCACTCAACCTCTTCGCCCATTTCAAGCTGGGGAATAATCTTGCGCACGCGCGCGTACTTGTCGGTGGTCTGATCCGTAGGTCCGGAAATGATGAGCGGCGTCCTCGCTTCGTCAATGAGGATCGAGTCAACTTCGTCCACGATGGAGTAATAGTGGCCGCGCTGCACGCAGTCTTTGATTTCGAACTTCATGTTGTCGCGCAGGTAGTCGAAGCCGAACTCGTTGTTGGTGCCGTAGGTGATGTCCGCCGCATACGCTTCGCGGCGCTGATCGTCGCTCAGGTCGTGCACAATCACGCCAACGGTCATGCCGAGGAAGGTGTAGATCTTGCCCATCCACTCGGCGTCGCGTTTGGCCAGGTAGTCGTTGACAGTTACCACGTGCACCCCGTGGCCGGCCAGCGCGTTCAGGTAGCAGGCCAGCGTGGCCACCAGCGTTTTGCCTTCGCCGGTCTTCATTTCGCTTATCTTGCCCTGGTGCAGCACCATGCCGCCGATCAACTGCACATCGAAGTGGCGCATCTTCACCGCGCGCCAGCCCGCCTCGCGGACTACCGCGAATGCTTCGGGCAGAATCTCGTCCAGCGCAGCCTTCTCCGCGGCCTTAAGCGCTTCCTTGTCCTCTTCCTTGTCGGTCAGCCCCCTCAGGCGCTCGGCGATGCGGGCTCGGAACTCGTCCGTCTTCTCGCGCAACTGCCCGTCAGAGAGCAGCTTAATAGTCGGCTCAAACGCATTGATTGTGTCGACAATCGGCAGCAGCCGCTTGATAACCCGCTCATTCGAAGTGCCAAATATCTTTGTTAAAACCTTGTCGAACTGCACAAATATCTCCAATACCAGTGTAAATCGGTCATTTCTCTCGATGGAGCGGGCGACGAGCTGCAGCGTGGACTAGATGCGCATGGCATCACTCCACCGATTGCGGGCGCCTGCTGAAAGCCGGGCGATCTACGAAAGGAGAAAAGGAGGCGGACGCTGGAACCGTCCGGTCAGATCCGGCGCGGGAAGCGCGCGTCTGAGGCAAGCACCCGATCCCGCAAACAACATGCTGAGCGGAGAAACCAGGCCAACGAAGTAGACCGGCAGCAGATTGAAAACTGTGCCGGAACTCACAGAGTGCGAGGACGGGGTAGAACGATGCGCGGCCGCCGATGTTCCAGACTCCGCCAGATGGCCGTCAGACAAAAATGCAATGAAGGGATTAGCGTAACTGCGGGCATTTTCGATGCCGGACTGCGCGCGCGCAAGCGACGCGAGTGTGATGGCGGCAACCGTCACCCAAATCCACGCGTCTCTCGATCGATTCCCCGTCATTACTGCAGCCTCATCTCACATTGTGCCACATATGGGCCCTCAGCGGTCTTATCCGCCTGTCGAACATATGCCCACGATTTTCGGGGGCGTTTTGACTAGCCAGGTTATCGGTGTGCTCAGGCGCTGAATAGCAGCACCCCTGCCAGGGAGCCGAGAGGCTCAGCGGGGGCGTTTGCAAGGCTGATTTACAGCCGCAAAACAAGATCCCCCACTGGCTCGCCACGGCGAATCCGCTTAAGTTGACGATGGAGTTGTTTTTGCAGGCTTTCAGGATCGCCTTGATCGTCGTCTTCCGCATCCTCGTGTTCAATAACTTCAATCACGTTTGAAACTGTCGGCCGGTAAAACACCTGCACAAACAAAAGCGCTACCCCCATAGCGCAAGCAGACGGGCAGAAACCCGCACCTCGCACTCCCCGCCGCCGTTTGCGCCTCCACGCCGCTCTGCGTAAACAGTAGTGGAGAAGAATTATGGCAATCGCCAGAAACGGAGCGTCAAAGGCGAGCCCCGAAATGACAGTAAGCAGCCTGTCGTTCATTCACACCCTCCTTGAAGGCTAAGAAATCATGAGGAAACAGAAAACGGCGCAACGCAGTCTGAACCGCAGTGCAATGCCGAATCAATTTCCGAAAGATTTAGCCGAGCAGGAAGGGAGGGGGACGTTGGAAGCGTGAAAGCCGGAAGGGTGCGGATAGAACCCGGATGCGGTCAAACGCGGCGCGTGGGCACGGCGCACTGAAAGACGCCAGCAGTCCGACAAAGAATACCGGCAGGAATGCCAGCCATGGCGCTGTGCGACTGGCGTGCCCCTGAGGAATGAGCAAGAGCAGAACCGCCGCGAAGATTGCGATAACCGCAATCAGTATCACTGCCCGCCGATTCATGTGTGTGCTCATACCCAGCCTCGAATGATTCAGAGTATAGCAGCGCGAATGCGCTCAGGCAGCCGCTTCGCGCTTGCGCGGCCGGCCGCCGGATTGACCGTTGCGTCTTGCCGCGGCTGCCTTGGCGGGACTCTTTGACTTTCCGCCCATAGCGCCAAGCCGGCTAGCCATCCACTTCCGCGACCCGAGAAACCCCTCTAGCAGCGCCGGTAAATAAAGATCAGCATCCAGTTTGGGAAAGTGGATGCCCAGGCCCGAAGGAGAAATCTCGATGTCGTTCAAATCCGCGGCGGTTGCGTCTTCAAGACCCTGCGCGTTACGCGGAGAAAAGGCGACGTCTAGTCCGGTCGAAAGATGGATCACGATGCGCCCGATGCGGCGATCGTAACGGACGCTTACAGCATGGGGATTCGATGCACGAAGTGCACGTCCTTTTCGGTTTGCCTGCTCAATGTCGTTACGCTGTTCCATGAATCCTCTCCCACGCCTCCAAGAGCGCATCCAGGTTCCGGATTAGTGCTTTTTTGATCGAAGCTATCTCCCGTTTTGTGAAGCCGTAATTCTCTCGCAAGGTGACGCTGCCCAATGGACGATCCAACTCAAAGACGGCTTCATGGTTATTTCCAATCACGTGCACGTGCGCCGGCCGATGATCGTTGAGGTAGACGACGACCCGAAGCCCGCCAAACCTAAGAACGGTTGGCATGGATGGAGTGTAACACAAACCCAAACGTTTGGGTTATTTCTGTCTGCGCAATAAGAAGCCCCCGGCTGATTGGCCGAGGGCTTTTGTTCTTGATGCTTAACGAAGCTTAGGCGCTGAACAGCAGCACACCAGCCGGCTTCTCTTCGGTTTCGTCCGCGGTTATCGGGCGATAGAAGAGCTGATTCGCATCCAAGTAGACCTCGAGGAACGCAGGCCGCGTCATAATCTGGCCCGCGATCAGCGCCTCAGAGAGCGGATCTTCGACGTAGCGCTGCAGGGCGCGGCGCAATGGACGCGCGCCGTAGCTGCGATCGACCAGCGTCTTCTCCAGGATCCACTTCTTGGCGTCTTCAGTCACTGAGATGGTGATGGACTTCTGCGCCAGGTTGGCGTTAAGTTGACCCACCAGCAGCTCAACAATCTGGATCAGGTCGGCGTCAGAGAGCGACTGGAATAGAATCACTTCGTCGAGACGGTTGAGGAACTCGGGGTTGAAGGTTTTCTTCACCTCGTTCTTCACCAGCTCTTCTACCTTTTCGCTCACCAGGTCTTCGCGCTCGCTCTGGAAGCCAAGGCCCTGCTTCTTCTGCAAGTGCCGCGCGCCGATGTTCGACGTCATGATGAGGATGGTGTTCTTGAAGTCGACCGTGTTGCCGAGTCCGTCGGTCAACTGGCCGTCTTCAAACACCTGCAGCAGGATGTTGAACACATCCGGGTGCGCCTTCTCGATTTCGTCGAGCAGAACCACCGAGTACGGCGAACGCTTGACGCGCTCCGTCAACTGGCCGCCTTCCTCGTAGCCCACATATCCCGGAGGCGAGCCAATCAGCTTCGACACCGAATGCTTCTCCATGAACTCCGACATATCGAAGCGGATAAGTGCCTTGTCGGAGCCAAAGAGGAACTGCGCCAGGGTGCGAGCCATTTCTGTTTTGCCAACACCGGTCGGCCCAAGGAACAGGAACGACCCAATCGGCCGATGCGGTGACTTCAAACCCGCTCTCGACCGGCGAATCGCGCGGGCCAGGGCGCTGATCGCCTTGTCCTGCGAGATCACCCGCTTGTGCAGCTCTTCTTCAACGCGCAGCAGCTTCTGCGTCTCTTCTTCCTTGATACTGGTTACGGGAACACCCGTCCAGCGGCTGACCACATCTTCAATGTCTTCGCGTCCCACAATGCCGGCAGCGGAGTCATCGAGGTGGTACTTGTCGCGCAGGGCGCGCAAATTCTCGCGCTCTTTGCGCTCCTCGTCGCTGTAGAAGCGTGCCTTCTCAAACTCGTGATTGGCAATCGCCGAGTCCATGCGGTGCACAATGAACTTGATGCGCTTCTGCACTTCGGTGATCTCATCGGGCAGCGAGGTCTGGCGCAGCTTCACGCGCGCGCCCGCTTCGTCGATCAGGTCGATAGCCTTGTCGGGCAGGAAGCGATCGGGAATGTAGCGATTCGAGTGCGACACGGCGAATTCAACCGCATCGTCGGTATAGCTCACCGCGTGGAACTTCTCATAGCGGTCCTTGATGCCCATGATGATCTTCACCGCGTCAGCTTCGGTGGGCGGTGGAACCTTCACGGCCTGGAAGCGCCGCTCCAGCGAGCGGTCCTTCTCAATCGACTTGCGGTACTCGGCCGGAGTGGTGGCGCCGATGCACTGGATCTCTCCGCGGCTGAGAGCCGGCTTGAGAATGTTGGCCGCGTCGAGCGACCCCTCAGCCGAACCAGCCCCCACCAGCGTGTGTAACTCATCGATAAAGACAATCGAGTTCTGGTTCTCCATCAGCTCTTTCATGATGGTCTTGAGGCGCTCTTCAAACTGCCCACGATACTTGGTGCCGGCCACAATCAGCGAGAGATCGAGGCCAAGCACGCGCTTGTCGGCCAGGAAGCTGGGCACCTCGCCGTCTGCAATGCGCTGGGCAAGGCCTTCCACGATGGCTGTCTTGCCCACGCCGGGTTCGCCGATCAGCACCGGGTTGTTTTTGGTGCGGCGGCAGAGGATCTGAACAACGCGTTCCAGTTCGCCGTCGCGGCCTACGAGCGGATCGAGCTGGCCGTCGAGAGCGGCCTGCGTCAAGTCGCGGCTGAATTCCGCCAGCAGGCTCGACTCGCGCTGGCGCTGCTGCGGCGGAGCCTTCTCCTGAGTAACGCGAGCCAGTTCGTCGCGAATCTGGGCTAGTTTCAGGCCGCGCTCCTGCAATATCTCTGAAGCGAAGCATTTTTCTTCACGCAGCAATCCGAGGAGTAAGTGTTCCGTGCCGATATGCTTGTGGCCCAGGCGCTCCGCCTCTTCGGCGGCGTAGGCCAGCACGCGCTTGCACTCGTTCGAGAGCGGCAGATCGACGCTCGTCGAAACTTTCTCGCGAATCGTGGTATGCGCTTCGATCTGCTTGCGGATCGACTCCACCGATGCGTGCGAGCGCAGGAAGCGATTGGTCAGCGCCTTGTCTTCTCTGAGCAGGCCCAGCAAAAGATGCTCGGTCTCGATGTATGGTGAGCCGAACTGGCTGGCCTCGTACCGCGCAAAGAAGATGACGCGCCTCGCCTTCTCCGTGTAGCGTTCGAACATTTGAAATCCCCCAGTAACCAGGCTATCGCCAGTTGTGGCCGTCCGTTTAGATTGAACACCGATGGCGAATGTTTGTCTTTCAACCCCGGACGAAAACTTGTCCGAAGTAACCTCCTCGCCCTTTGTTCCACCTACGGCTTCAGCCCAGACTGCGCGTGCCCTTCCGCTTGAATCGCCGCCGAGAGCCCTCTTCAAGAGAAAATCCGGTTCCCGCCCTCGAACAGCTCTTTTGGATGGTTCCGGGACCTGTTTTACTCCCACGTCGCCGGTCCACGAGCTGCCGGAAGACTCCCACCCCATAGCTGCAGCCGGTGTGGATGCCTTCATCCGACACAAGCTGATAATTATATGACTCAAAAAACGCCAGGAAAGGTGCTTTTCCACCCGGAACGACTGTGCCCGACTCTGTCCGATTTAGTCTGGCTTTTCCCGGCTCTCTGTCCGGCTCTGTCTCTTCGGTACCCAATCAGGATGCCGTCGAAATCTCGCTAAGTCGTCCGTTTTCAAGGCGCAGCACCCGCGTACATCGCTGAGCCAGTTCATGGTTATGGGTAACAATCACTGACGTTAACCCGTGGCTCGCGTGCAGACGCTCAATCAATTCGAACACCCGGCCGGCAGTCACCGAATCCAAATCGCCCGTGGGCTCGTCGGCCAGCAAAAGCTTGGGGTTGTTCACCAGGGCCCGGGCCAGCGCCACCCGTTGCTGCTCCCCACCCGAAAGCTCGCCGGGACGATGCAGCCCGCGATCGCCCAGATCCACCTCTTCGAGCCACCTGGCCGCCTGCGTCATCGCTTCAAGTTTCCTTTGGCCGCGCGCCAGCAGCGGCAGTGCTACATTCTCAAGCGCTGTAAACTCCGGCAGCAAATAATGGAACTGCCAAACATATCCGATCTCGCGATTACGAAAACCTGCAGCCTGCTGGGTTGTAAGTTTGGCTACATTGGTTGAGGCGCAGTATACAGTTCCCGAAGAGGGCGCATCAAGAGCGCCCAGTATGTGCAAAAGCGTGCTTTTTCCCGCGCCCGATTGCCCCACAATTGCCACCATCTCACCGCGCTGAACCTCGAAATCGAGACCGTCAAAGAGGTGCAGCGGACCGCGCGCTGTTTGATAGGTCTTGGTCAGCTTTTCAACTTGAATGATGGGTGGGTTGTTTTCAGGCATCCGCGACTCCGGGTCCCGCTGTGAGCGGGATGCCTGGCTGGCAGCCGCTGAAGTCGTTTGATTCATCCTGTGCAACCAATTTTACATGGCCGGCGGGGAATCGCTCAGAGAGATATGCCATGTGCCGCGAACTTTCGTGGGATGGAAGGCCGGCATCCATTCTTCCAAACTTCCCACCAAACACACTGTCATCCTGAAGCGGAGCGAAGGATCTGCGGTTGTTCTTCAACAGACTTCAGCTCCTACACGCCAACCGGGTACGGCTTCGCGCTCGACTCCTCTGTGTCCACCCCCGAGCGCCACTTCTCAAACCGCCCCTGCAGCAGGCTCATCAGCCCCGTGTACCAGTACCCCATCACAAACAGAATCAGAAACGGCGCGGTGAAATAGTTCTTGTTGCTGAACGTGTACCAGATGGCTCCGGCAAAGTAGCAACCCATCAGCATCTCGATCCACGGCGCCAGCTTCAGCCGCTTGCGATATTTCGCCGCCTGCGATTTTTCGCCCTTCTTGGCTACGGCGAATTTGGGCGTGCGCACGAACGGGCTCTTGATGCCCAGCAGCGCCTCCATGACGGCCTTGGTATTGGTAATGGTCAGCCCGATGCCCAGCGCCATCAGAAACGGCAAATAGTAAAACGTCTTCTTCCACGTCTTGGGGAAAAGCTCTCGCTCGCTCATCAGGTAAAACACGGCAATCGAAAATGTCGACGCCGTAAACAGCGGCACGTCGATCAGCAGCATCTGGAACCAGCCCTGGTAGAAACGGCAGATCATCGCCGGAATCAGAAACACCGACATGATTACCATCAACGGGTAGCTCAGGTTTGCCGTCAGGTGATACACGCTCTCGATCTTGGTCTTGCGCGGCGCATTCGACCTGAAAACCTGCGGCAGAATCTTGATGCTGGTCTGGATCAGCCCCTTGGCCCAGCGCGCCTGCTGCGTCTTGAACGCCGTCATCTCAATAGGCAGCTCCGACGGGCACTCCACATCGGGCAGGTATTTGAACTTCCATCCCGCCATCTGCGAGCGATAGCTCAGGTCGGTGTCTTCGGTCAGCGTATCGTGTTGCCATCCGCCGCCGTCTTCAATTGCCTTGCGCCGCCACATGCCCGCCGTGCCGTTAAAGTTGAAAAACTCGCCCGTCCGCGCCCGCGCTCCGTGCTCCATCACAAAGTGCCCGTCCAGCAGGATGGCCTCAATCTGCGTCAGCATGCTGTAATTGCGATTCAGGTGGCCCCAGCGCGTCTGCACCATGCCGATGCCCGGTTCCGAGAAGTGGTGGATCACCTTCATCAGCCACTCCGGCGGGGGCACAAAGTCCGCATCGAAGATGGCCACAAATTCGCCCTTGGCCACCTTCAACCCGGCATCCAAAGCGCCGGCCTTAAATCCATAACGATTTGTCCGATGGATGTACTCGATCGGGTGGCCCAGCGCCTTGTACCGCTCCACAATCCCCGCGGCCACCTCCTGTGTCTCGTCGGTCGAGTCGTCAAGCACCTGGATCTCCAGCCTCTCGCGCGGGTACTCCATTGCGCAGATGGCCTCAATCAGCCGGTCGATCACGAATTGCTCATTGAAGATGGGCAACTGCACCGTCACCATGGGCAGCTCGGCAAATTGCTCAGGGGGATGGGGATTGTAGTTCTTGCGGTATTTGAAGTACTGGTAGCAAAGCGTGTACCGGTGAATGCCATAAAGCGCCAGCACGATCATCACCGCAAAGTACGGGACCAGCATGCAGGCATCGAACCAGTTCCACGGATGCGGCAGCTTGGCGAAGGGGTCATTGATCAGCGATCGGATGTAATGGCGGAAACCGTTCTGCGGCGCGAAAAACATCCCTGGCGCGTTCACGACACGAAGCGCACCAACCCGCACGGCAGCAGAATCAAGAGCAGTAAAAAATGCGGAAAACAGGGCAAAGCCTCCACGGTCCGGCTAACAAGGATTTTACGCGATTGGCTGATCAGGCTCGGAGATGGGCGTCACAGGGAGACAGCAGAGACCGGATGAAGCACCGGCCGGAGGCAGCAGAAGCCTTCAGGCCTCTAAGACGGGCTCACTTCAATTGTGGGCCTTCAGGCCCGGAGAAAAGCTTGGCCACACACAAGCAGAAAGCAGAAAGCAGAAAGCAGAAAGCAGAAAGCAGAAAGCAGAAAGCTAATAGCTAAGAGCTAAAAGCTGAGAGCTGAAAGCTTGCCCCCATCACGTCCTCCGCCGTACCCTTAAAACGCAGTCGGAGAAAGTCCCCAATGCCTGCCAGCTCTGTTTCCCCTATCGTCGCCGCCTCAGGCGGCAGTTTCCTTGTTGAAGACCGCAACCCCGCTGAAATATTTACGCCAGAAGACCTGAACGACGAACAGCGCCAGATAGCCGCCACCGCGGCACGCTTCGCCCGCGAAGAAATCGTCCCAGCCATCGCCGCGCTTGAATCCAAGCAGCCGGGCGCAATGGCCGGCCTGCTGCGCAAGGCCGCCGAACTCGGCTTCACCTCCGTCGACATTCCCGAAGAATTCGGCGGCATGGGCATGGACAAGATCAGTTCCGTGCTCGTCACCGACCACATTTCTTTGCTGGCCAGCTTCTCAACCGCATTCGGCGCACACGTGGGCATTGCCACGCTGCCGCTGGTCTGGTACGGAACGCCCGAGTTGCAGCAGCGCTACCTGCCCAGGCTGGCGAGCTGCGAAATCGTCGGCGCTTACGCGCTCTCTGAGTCCACTTCGGGCTCCGACGCCATGAACATCCGCACCCGCGCTACGCTCTCGCCCGACGGCGAGCACTACATCCTCAACGGCGAAAAGCATTGGATCACTAACTGCGGCATCGCCGGCCTCTACACCATCTTTGCCAAAATCGATGGCGAAAAGTTTTCAGCCTTTGCCGTCGAGCGCGGCACACCCGGCCTGACCGTCGGCGCAGAGGAGCACAAGCTGGGCATTCACGGCTCATCCACCTGCCCGCTGCTTCTCGTCGATTGCAAAATCCCCAAAGAGAACCTGCTCGGCGAGGCCGGCAAGGGCCATCACATCGCCTTCAACGTGCTCAACGTGGGCCGCCTCAAGCTCGGCGTTGCCTGCATCGGTGGCGCGCGCAACGCGCTCGGTGAGATGATCCGATACGCCAAGCAACGGAACGCCTTCGGCAAGCCCATCGCCGAACTGGGCCTCATCCAGTTGAAGATCTCGTCCAGCGCAGCGCAGCTTTACGCCGCTGAATCCATGGCCTACCGTACCGCGGGCATGATCGACGCGCGACTGGGCGGCCTGGGCGAACACTCCGGGCGCGACGCGCAAAAGGCTTTTGAGGAATACGCCGTCGAGTGCTCCATCATTAAGGTCTATTGCAGCGAAATGCTGGCGCACGTAACCGATGAACTGGTGGCCACCATGGGCGGCTACGGCTTTGTCGAGGACTATCCCGCGGCGCGGCTTTATCGCGATGCACGCATCAACCGCATCTTCGAAGGGACTAACGAAATCAACCGGCTGATTGTAACCGGCTGGCTCATGAAGCGCGCCCTTAAAGGCACGCTGCCGTTGCTCCCCGCCATCAAGCGCGTGATGGACGAGGTCATGGCGCCGCCTTCATTCGATGGCGTGGGCGAAACCGGCTCAGTGCTGGCCCGCGAGGCCGCGCTGCTAGCGTCGGTGAAAAAGATTTCGCTGTTTGCCGCGGGTGTGGCCAGCCAGCGCTATATTACCGGGCTTGAAGAGCAACAGGAAATCATGGCCGCACTCGCCGACATGATCGCGCAAATTTACGCGCTTGAGTCGGCGCTGCTGCGCGCGCAAAAGCTGGCTGCCGCGGCCCGCAGCCAGGCGACTGTTGCCGCAGCCATGGTGGGCCTGCTTGCCGATCAGGCCATGGACCTTGCCGAATCCTCAGCGCGCCAAATCCTGGCCGCATGTGGCGACGGCGATGCGCTCCGCACGCAGCTCGCCATTCTGCGCCGCCTGGCGCGCTCTACTCCGGCCAACGCCACGGCTTTAAGCCGCAGCGTGGCCCGGTGCTGCATCGACGCGGAGAAGTATCCGCTGTAGCCGAGTTCTTTCGTACCGCCGGTCTCCTGCCCCGGGGTCCCCGGCGAATGATTTGTATTCGCTGGGGTGGTTGGCCGGCTGTACGGAGGGTTTCCCGACCCTCCGCAAGGCAAATCAACCACCCGCTGCGCCCGGGAACGCTACGCCGCACGTGTCTGGCGCACGTTCCCACTAAGAAGTTCGATAATCGCCCTCGTAAATGCCGGAATGTCTTCGGGCTTGCGGCTGGTTATAAACTGCCCGTCCCGCGCAACCTCCTGGTCAACCCAATTCGCGCCTGCATTCTTCAAGTCGGTCTTGAGCGAAGGCCATGAAGTTATGGTTTTGCCGCGCAGCGCTCCGGTCTCAATCAGTGTCCATGGGCCATGACAGATCGCAGCCACCGGCTTGCCAGATTTCACAAACTGCCCAACAAAATCAACCGCCTTTTGATCCATGCGCAGGTGGTCGGGATTCATCACCCCGCCCGGCAGCACCAGCGCGTCGTAGTCCTGCACATCGGCCTTGGCCAGTTCCTTGTCAACGTTGACGTTTTCTCCCCAATCCTTCAGTTTCCATCCCTTGATCTTGCCGGCCTTGGGAGCGATGACCACTGTTTCCGCGCCCGCCTTGTCCAGCGCCTTGCGTGGTTCCACCAACTCCGATTGCTCAAAACCGTCGGTTGCGAGAATTGCAATCTTCTTGCCTTTCAAATCTGCCATCGAGTTTCCTCCTGGGGTGATTTCGTGCACTCACCCTAGGACGCATTCGCGCCCGCGAAGGCTTGCCGATGTTTGCGATGCAGTTTCATCCAATCGACAAGCGCGGCGAAACTCGAAATTGTGGAGTGATCTTCTTCTTCTCTTCACGACGTTGCGCGAAATCGAAACATTGTCGAACTCAACGCAGCTCGCGCACTTTGAAGTCCTTGAACACAATTGGAAAGCCTTCCGCCTCCAGGCCGATGTATCCCTTCTCAACTCCGGTCTGAACCGTATTCACCACTTCGCCGTTGACGGCAAGCGTGCAGGTGTTGCCTGCGCAGCGGATATCGTACGTGTTCCACTGTCCCGGTTCATGCAACCGGTTTTCTTTCATGTCCTTTTGAAGATTGAAGCTGGTGAGCTTGCCGTTGACCGGCGTTTCGCCAAAGATGTATCCGCCCTCGGTCGTGGTCTGCGCCTGATGCCAGATCACTCCATTTTCATCGTTTCGAAAGAAAACCCCACTGTTGTAATGTGGCGATCCCGGCTGCGGAATAAAACGCCACTTCAAATGGAAGGTAAAGTTGCCCAGTTCGCGATTGAAGCGCAGCCACTCGTGGCCGCCATTGCCGTCGCACTTGATCTCGCCTTTCGCGGCGTCAATGTGCCATTGAGCAATATCGCTCACCGGGTGCGTCGGCGGAATCGCGATGCGCGTCCACTGGCTTTGATAATCGGCCGGGAAGAGATTCACGGTTTGTGCGGATGCAAGCGCTGCGCCTGCGATGAATACGCAGGAGGCAGCTATATAAAGAGCCCAAGATGCTTTTCTTTCGATTCGAGCCGGGAGATTCATTTGTTCCTCTTCGGTCGCGGGCGCAAAGAATTCCCGCCGCCGCGAGCCGGCTCGAATTGTAGCACCGGGGTATTGATGCGTGATTCAGGGACTCACTGAACAAGTCGATGTTTTGAAAGGGCACGGTTTTAGTCGCGCCGAGACACTCCCTCCCGGAGGGAGGCGACGAATCTAGCCCAGGACGAAGTCCTGGGTTGGCAGCACAAAATGACCGCAGCCCCGTAGGGCCGGCATGAACCGGCAGGTCAGAGGCCTCGGCCTAACTGATCTGCTAATACGCTGTCCCTCCGCTGAAATCCTTCGAAATCGCATCGTGCACACCCGTCATGCACGCCGCGTCATTAAAGATCAGCCCAAGCTCGCGATTGTTCTGAAGGGAATTGTTAGTGAAATTCTCCGAGCCCACAAACATCTTCGCCGTTGCAGTACCGTAATCGGCCAGCACCGTTTTGGCGTGGATGTAATACCCGGTCGACGACGTATACACAGCGATCTTTGCGCCCGCAGTCTTGAGCGCCGTAAGCGTGGTGTTGTACTTGTTCTCCAGATTCTCCTGCACCAGCGTGACCGCGACGCCTCGCTTCAGCGCAGCCAGCAGCGCGCTTTCAATTTGCGTTTCTTCAAACTCTTCCTGCGAAATCAACAGCGAAGTCTTCGCGCCGTTGATGAGCGCCAGCAGCGAACTCAGCGAGTTGCTCGGACTCCATACCAGGTTTTCGCCCGTCGGCGCCGTGATCTTGGCGTTCGTGTAATCGGCGTTGAACGTACTCTCAATCGCCGCCACATCGGCCTGGTTGTTGGTGATCACCGCAAAATCCCGAGTCATCGCGTAATCCACGGGGGTCAGGTTGAGCGTCATAATCGCCGACGTCGCCGAGTCGATGGTGATGGTCTTCTGGTGGGTAACTGAAAACGCGGGATTCGACCAGTGCACGCCGCACTTGTACTTCTCGAGATAGTTATAAGCCGGCGTGTTGGCTGCCTTCTCGCTTCCGCTCTGGTCCAGAATCACGCGCACCGCGATGCCTTTCGCCGCAGCGGCCGCGAAAGCATCCATTACGGTTACGTCGGTAAGTTCGTACATCGTCATGTCGATGGACTTGGTTGCCGTCGCGATCAGGTTGTAGATGGCCGTCAACCCTTGATCCGGCTCGGTCACCAGCGTGTAGGTGGTAGCAGCGGGATTGGGCGCGGGCTTAGGCGTGGGTGCCGGTTTGGGCACAGGTTTCGGCGTGGGCTTGGGCACTGGTTTAGGCGCAGGCTTCGTGACCGGCGTTGGCTTGGGAGCCGGTTTAGGCGCGGGTTTCGGTGGCTTGCCCGCCCGCTTGGTGGCGTTTTTGGCCGTACTCTTCGCGGCTGTTTTCTTTGCAAGTTTGCTAGGCAATTTCTTCGAAGGCATAAGACACTCCATTCTCTGGCGCAACACTCTCAACGGGATTGTCGAGAGCATTGCATCTAGTTTCTTCACGAATCAGTTTCTTGCGGATCGAGGGAAACCGAGAAAGGCCCGGGTGAAACCGGTTCGATTGCGGCCAACTTTGCTTTTGCAGCGCAGGTCTGTCTTATTTGCAGACTGAATTGGGGCAATCGGGGAGCGGGATGAGTATTTTGCGAAGCGGCTCTAATTTATCACTTCGATGTTACAGGCGCAATCGGGGGCGATCCTTGACGGACCGCGCCCGCGTAACCGATGCCCAATTTCCTGGGTCGGCCTATTGAATCGCCGTAGCAGTCACCTGCACGCGCATGCTGCCCTTATTGTCGGCCGAATCAGAACTGAAGACGGTGCTCTGTTTACCAACGGGAACGAGAGCCGAAGCCTGCCACTTGTCCGTCCGAATGACGGGCTCCTTGACACCCAGGTCAACCTCCGATGCCACGCTGGAGACAGCCGCAGTCACCTCAAAGGCGAGCTGGCTTGAGACTTCATGCGCATCGTGGATGTCAATGCTCGTGCCCATGTCCAGGTATTCGAATTGGATATTCGGCTCGGAATTCGCTGCTTTTCGTTCTCCGCTCGAAGTCGATCCAGTGATGATGGGAAATTTAGAGCCGGAGCGGATCGACACGGTACCGTGTGAACCAGTTGAGACGGTCGTCGAGTAGCCGCGGCTGTTGACGACTTTTCCTTCTGCATTCAGATCCTCGACGACAAAGTCGAGGCGATAGAAATGCTCTGAGATGGCGGGCGCGTGCGCACCCGGCGACTGGCTGCTGGGCTGATCCTGGGCAATTACTTTGCGCCCGATCCCCGCGGTGACAAGTAGAAGGGCGCAGAAAAGCATTGTTTTTTTCATGGAGTTCTCCTTAATTTCCTTCAGGTTCGGGCGGTTCGAGTGGCTTGATTTCGAGAGCTTCAATTGAGAGCGGCGCGTCCATCTGCTTTTGCGCGTCGACTAGAGATTTACGCTCCGCCTCCGGAACATGAGCAACATAGGTGACCAGTGCCTTCTCTTCGGGTGTGAGCGGCTGCGGAGTCGGAAAGACATCGAGTTTGGGCAATCGCCCTTCCGCCGCTCCGGCCGCAGCGGATGACGAATGCCGCAGCGGCCTCGAGGCGACACTGCGCCGCACCACACCCGAAGGTGAATTCGCAACAAGCCTGCTCGGGCCCGCATCGGTCGAAACCGGCGGTGTCATGCGTGCCTGATTGGTTTGCACCGCAGGGTGATGCCCCGGCATCGAAACCAAAATCACGAGCGCGGCAACTACGCACGCAGCAACAGGCAGCGCGATTGCCCAGCGAATCATGCGGCGGGTGTGTTCACGCGCGCCTTCAGCGGCGATGCGGGCCAGCACGCGTTGCGCAAGACGTGAGTCCGGGCCGGGATCGGCATACGTCTCGAGCGACGAACGCAGCAGACGATCGAATTCGGTGATGGGTTCCAAACCGCGATTGTTGTGCTCAGGCATACGGAACCTCCTTTACATCCGGGTTGCGGGCTTGCGGATTGCGAGCCTGCGAACTTGCTGAAGCGTCCAGCTTCCGGCGGAGCAGGTCGCGAGCCCGCTGCAGACGCGTGCGGACGGTGCCTTCGGCGATCCCGAGAACGCGGCCTATCTCGCGGGAGTTGAGCTCATCCCCCGCAGAGAGAACCAGCGGCAGACGAAGCTCCTCAGGAAGCGCGTCGATCATTGCGTGGATGCGCGCATGCTGATCGGAGAGCAGTAAAGTCTGCTCGGGACCGGGCTCGGCAGACGGCACTTCGCTTGGCGTACCGCGCTCAGAGTCGCAATCAAATCTCTGTGCCTCAGGCTGCCGCGGCCGGCGATCGACCGCAACCCGCCACGCCACGCGAGCCAGAAAAGCGCGTTCATTCTCCACATTGCGCCAGCCGCCATTGCGATAGAGCTTCAGGAATGTCTCCTGAACGGCATCCTCGGCATCGGCACGATTCTGCAGCACCGCGTAGGCCACGCGATAAACAAAGCGCGATTGGCGCTCGACCAGGTCTGCGAACTCCGCTTCTTCGCCAATGGTCAAGACCTGCACGCTCCGTCTCGGCGTCCGCTCGAACACGTAAGTCTGTTGGCTTGAAACGCCCGCCGGATGCAAAGGATGTTACTCCCCCGTACATAAGCAAAGACGGTAACACGAAGCGGGGTGTTCAGAAATCTTTAGGGGACATTCCGCATGTCGACTTCAGTCGCCGGCGATTCTCCGAAAGGGCTGCTCCGGGATCTGAGCTCGCTGAATTCGTCTTGTCGTTGATCGCGGGAGATACCAAGGCTCGCACCCTATTCCTGGAAGCGGGCCGTCGCTAAAAGGGAATCTCAATGAGGGATTTGAGCAGCAGCAGTCCAATCCAGCATTATGCCTGGGCCGAGTCAGAGCCTCTGGTTAGTGGCTTTTTGGGGAACTCGTGACAGCCCCGGGTTGCTTGGGCGGCGCCGTAGTGGGGATTTGGGCCGAAGATTCATTGCGCGGCGGCGAAGCTGGGAGCGCCACGATCCGCTGATGGACCTCGTGCTCCCACCTCCACCAGCTCATGGTCACCAGGAAATTGCGTTCGCGATCAGGATGCGAAAGGCGTTCAGGATTTGAAAAGTTCATACTACCCCTTTCCATCTCGCACTGAACTGACTCTACCGCGAGATCCTGACTGACTGAATTTGATACGCAAATGAACCACGACTGAATAGTCTGAAAAACACCGCTCAGAGTTCGCAAACAGGAGTAAAATTTTTAGGGATACTGTGAAAAAGAGGGCCGCGAACGGCCCTCTTTTGTTTTATATCCCCCAAGATTGCGCCCTGACTGTTACGCCTTCGCGCTGGTCAACGCCCCCAGATCGGCGGCCATCTTCTCCGTCGAGAAGGCCTCAATCAAATCGCCCTCCTTCAGGTCGCTGAAGTTGGCGATGCCGATGCCGCACTCCATTCCGTTGGTTACTTCGCGGGCATCGTCCTTGAAGCGCTTCAGCGATCCGATCTTGCCTTTGAATACCTGCTCGCCCTCGCGCGTCACGCGTACCTCGGCATCGCGGCGGATCACGCCGTCCTGCACACGGCAGCCGGCGATGGTGCCCACCTTCGGAATCCTGAACACGTTGATCACCTCGGCCTTGCCCAGGTAGCTCTCTTTGAAGGTCGGGTCGAGCAGTCCCAGCATGGCCAGGCGAATCTCATCCTGCAATTCGTAAATGATCGAGTGCAGGCGTATTTCCACATTCTCCTGTTGCGCCAGCTCTGCTGCCTTGCGCTCGGGGCGAACGTTGAAGCCGATGATGATGGTGTTCGATGCCGTCGCCAGCAGCACGTCGCTCTCGGTAATTGAGCCGACGCCCGAATGGATCACCTTGATGCGCACCTTCTCAGTGGACATGCGCGTCAGCGAGTCGGCCAGCACTTCAACCGATCCCGTCACGTCGCCCTTGATGATCAATGGCAGGTCTTTCACTCCGGCCGTGCGAATCTGCTCGGCCAGTCCTTCAAGCGAGACACGCGAGCTCTTGGCAAGCTGCGCCTCGCGCTCCTTCATCTTGCGGTACTGCGCAATGCCCTTCGCCTTGTCGCGGTCGGCAACCACCAGGAACGTGTCGCCGGAATCGGGCATGGCCTCAAGGCCTAGCACTTCCACAGGAGTCGATGGCCCCGCTTCTTCAAGAGCGCGCCCACGATCGTCGAACATGGCGCGAACCTTGCCAAAAGTATTGCCCACGATGTAGCTCTCGTTCAGCTTCAGCGTTCCGTCCTGCACCAGCACGGTAGCCACTGCGCCGCGCCCGCGATCGAGCTTGGCTTCAAGCACCGAGCCCACAGCCTTGCGTCCCGGCGTGGCCTTGGGCGCCTTGATGTCGCTCACCAGGCAAATCATCTCCAGCAGCAGATCGAGGTTAATCCGCTTCTTGGCCGACACCTCCACGAACACGGTCGAACTTTCGCCGCCGCCCGCCCACTCTTCAGGAATGAGCCCGCGATCGGCAAGCTGTTTCTTCACGCGGTCGGGGTTCGCTTCGGGCTTGTCGATCTTGTTCACGGCCACAATGATGGGAACATCGGCGGCCTTGGCGTGATCGATTGCCTCAAGCGTTTGCGGCATCACGCCGTCGTCGGCGGCAACCACAATCACCACAATGTCGGTCACCTTTGCGCCGCGTGCACGCATGCGGGTAAATGCTTCGTGGCCCGGCGTGTCGAGAAACACAATCTCGCGCCCCGATGCCGGCGAGCCCTCTTTTGCAAATTTCACCTTGTAGGCGCCAATGTGCTGCGTAATGCCGCCGGCTTCGCCCGCGGCCACATCGGTCTCGCGAATCGCGTCCAGCAGCGACGTCTTGCCGTGGTCCACATGGCCCATCACGGTAACCACTGGTGCGCGCGGAGACTCGACGAAATCGGTCTTCTCCTCGTCGAGAACCTCTTCGATGGCTTCGTTTTCCAGCGCCTCTTCGTACGTGATGACCTTGGCGCCGGCTCCGAATTTCGCCGCCACATCCTTCACCATCTCGGCGTCGAGCGACTGGTTGACGGTTACGAAGACGCCGCTCATCAGCAGCGATGCGATCAGGTCCTTGGCGCGGATCTCCAGCTTCTCGGCCAGGTCCTTGACGCTGATTCCCTCGGTCACCGTGATCTCGCGGGTAATGGGAATGGGCTCGGTGCCGAGATGCATGCCGCTGTAACGTGGCGGCGGCACAAAGCCCTTCATCGGGCCTTCCTTGGTCTTGGGATACTGCTGCTGACCGCGTGCGCGTCCACGCGATGGAGCGCGTTGCGGGCGGCCGGTTTCAGGCGGCGGTGGTGCACCACCCATTCCGGGGCGTGGTCCGCCAAAACCGGGACGCGGCGCTCCAAATCCGGGGCGCGCGCCGAAGCCGGGCCGGCCTGCGGGACCGCCAGCGCCTCCGGCAGGCGCAAATCCACCCGTGCCAGTGCGCGTGGGATGCTTGGGCCTTGGTCCGCCCGGGAACTGTCCCGGAGCACCGGGCGCGCCCTGGGGACGTGGCGTAAATCCACCCGCCCCGGCAGCAGGCCGGCGATCGAAGATCGGCTTTCCGCGCTGAATTCCTGTTCCCGGTCCCAAGGGTGCCTGGGGCATCACTGTTGCCTTGTAAACAGGTCGCGGGCCGGTTTGCGGAACCACCATCCGGCGCGGAGGAGGCTGAGGCGCTGCTGCGGGCTGGCTGGCCCTGGCGCTTGACTCGGCGGCAATTGCAGGCGCAGTGCCGCCTTCAACTTGAGCTGCTTCCGGCTCTGCGGCCACGGCTGCCAGCGCGCTCTCAACGGCCTCAATCACCGGCGCTGTGACCGGCTGTTCGACATGAGCCGGAGGCGCAACGGCGGCCGGAGGCGCCGCTGCGGCCGCTGCGGCAATGGGAGCTGCGGGTGGCTTGACGGCAATAATCGGCTTTTCGGCAGGCCGGGGCTGCTCTTCGCGCGCGACTGGCGCTGCGGGCGGCTTGACCGCCACCGTGCCGGTGGGCGGCGCAACCACAACTACGGGGCGCGCTGGAACTGCCGCTGTTGCCGGAGCCTTGGCGACTACCGGGCCGGCTGGCGGCTTCGAAGCTATGGCAGGAGCGGCAGGCGGGGGCGCAACAATGGGCGGCGCCGAACGCGGTTGCGGAACAATCTTGCGTGGTTCCGGGCGAGCCGGTGCTACAACCGGCTTCGGCGGGACCGCGGGTGCCGCGACCGGCGCGGCAGCTTTTACTGCAGGCGGAGCTGTAGCCGGCCTGGCCGGCGCATGCGCATGACGCGCCTCTTCCTCTTCCACCTTTTTCTTGGCCAGAATTGCCTTCATCACATCTCCGGGCTTGGAGATGTGCGAGAGGTCGATCTTCGGGGTGATCGTTTGGCTTGCGCGTGATGTCGAGGCGCCGGCGTGACCGGAGGAACGATCGCCACCGCCAAAATGCCCGCGAACCTTTTCCGCTTCGTCTGCTTCGAGCGAGCTGGAGTGAGTTTTCCCCGCTCCCATGCCCATCTCGTTCAGAACATCCAGAATCTCGCGGCTCTTCCGCTCTAACTCGCGCGCCAGATCGTTGATTCGAATCTTGCTCATCCGCCCCTTTTCAACGTGCTGCCAAAACGCCCCTTAGTCGCTCATAGCTACCTCATGGCAATGGCTGCTCTTTAAACTTGCGTTCCCGTTCGCATGGCTTGGTTGAAAGCAGCGCATCTTACTCGCTGCTCTCATCGGCCTGCTCGCCTTCTTCCTTGGCTTCAATCTCGTTCTCTTCCGCGTCTGCCGTAGGCACGTTCTCAACTGCCAGCTCTGTCGCGGTAACTTCCAGGTCTTCCGCTTGGCCCTCGGCAACCGCCTCGTCAGCCGTGCCGGCGCTCGCCAGCTCTTCTTCGGCCAGTGCGGCGCGGGTTCCCTCAGCTTCTTCCAGCACTTCAGCCGAGTTCTCGAGTTCGGCTTCAGCAGTGCCTTCAGCCGCTTCAGGCGTAGGCTTTTCCGCTTCGCCTTCCACTGCCGCTTCCGCGCCCTCAGGCACGTGGCCTTCTTCGCCCTCTTCAAAATGACCAAAGTAGTGGCGAACTGCAATTGAGATTTTTTCCAGCGTCTTTTCGCCGATGCCCGGAATCTCTTCCAGTTGCTCCGGCGTCATATCGGCCAGCGCCTCCACCGTGGTGATTCCAGCCGTAACCAGCTTCTGAATAATGCTCTCGCCGAGCTCCGCTACCTGCTCGATAGGCGTGGTGGGAGCCCCGGCCAGCGCCTGCATCTGCTGCTCCACTTCCTGGCGCTTCTCTTCCTCGCTCTTGATGTCGATCTTCCAGCCCAGCAGCTTGGCCGCCAGCCGCACGTTCTGGCCCTTCTTGCCGATGGCCAGCGACAGTTGCGTGTCGTCCACGATTACTTCAAGCTGCTTATCGGTCAGGTCGGTAATCGATACGCGGCTTACCTTCGCCGGTTGCAGCGCCTTTTCGGCAAAGGTCGTAATCTCGTCGCTGTACTCGATAATGTCGATCTTTTCCCCGCGCAGCTCGCGGATGATCGACTGCACGCGCATGCCCTTCATGCCTACGCATGCGCCCACCGGATCAACGTCCTTGTCGCGGCTCTGCACGGCGATCTTCGTCCGCTCGCCCGCTTCCCGCGCAATGGCCTTGATCACCACCGTGTTGTCGTAAATCTCGGGAACCTCTGACTGAAATAGATTCGACACCAGCTCCGGCGCCGCGCGGCTCACAATTACCTGCGGTCCCTTGGCTGCGCGATCCACCTTCAACAGCACTACCCGCACACGCTCACCAACGCTGAACGATTCAAGCCGCGATTGCTCACGCTTGGGGCAACGCGCCTCGGCCTTGCCCAAATCGAAGATCACGTCCTGGCCCTCGACGCGCTTCACCGTCGCATTCAGCACTTCCTTCTCGCGGTGCGCGTACTCCTGGAACACCGTGTCGCGCTCGGCTTCCCGCACCTTCTGGAAGATGATCTGCTTGGCCAGTTGCGCCGCGATGCGGCCCAGCGGACTGGTGTCGCGATACATGCGGATCTCGCTGCCCACCTCCACGCCCGGTGCCAGCTCATTGGCTTCGGTCAGCGTGATCTGGTTGACCGGATCTTCAATCTCTTCATCGTCGCCTACAACGGTCTTATAGATATACGCCGTGATCTCGCCGGTTTCCTTGTTCAATTCGCCACGCATGTTTTCCTGCGTCTTGTAGTACTTGCGCGTGGCCAGGGCGATGGCTTCCTCCACCGCTCCCACAACGATTCTCGGGTCGATCCCCTTCTCCGAGCTCAGGAGTTCGATACTTTGATACAAAGCGCTTGATGCCATACTGCTTACTCTCATCCTCTGAGGTCAGATTTCTGGGACCACCAATTCTTCTGACCCTCGGTCCCTCATCCCTCAGTCCCTGAATCTATTGATTCCGGGGCCAGGCGTTTTTGCGTTTCTAGTCCCTAGTCCCTATTGCCTGGTCCCTGTCTTTTTCAGATTTCCGGTACTAACTGCGCCTTCTCGACATTCGAGAGCGCAATCTCAACCTTGCTTACTCCGGCCTTGCGGCTCTTGCTGTTCTGCTTCGTAGCCGCCAAATCGATGGTGATCGTTCGTCCACCCTCTGTGGGTGCCCCAGGTCTCGATTCTGATACCTGGGAATTAACTACAGCGGGTGCTCCCGGTCCCTCGCCTTTGGGGACCGGGGAACCTGAGACCCCGGAACTAACCCCCACCAATCGTCCCTGCCAGTGCCGGTTGTTCCTCACCGGCTCAAATGTCTGCACTTTTACCAGGCTGCCCGTGAACCGTTCAAAGTCTTCCGGTTTCGTCAGCTTCCGGTCCAGCCCCGGCGAGCTTGCTTCCAGCGTGTAAGCGTCGCCCGGCACCAGGTCTTCCACATCGAGCAACACGCCAAAGTCCCGGCTGAAAGCTGCGCAATCTTCATGCGTGACACAGGAAAGCTTTTCAATATTGAACCTGCTGTCGCCGCTCAAATTGCCCTCAACCAATCTCTCCGGCAGTCCCTCGGCCCCGCTTGCAATCTCCGCCTTCAGCCTGGCCCGCCCCTCGGCGTTCTTCTCCAGAAAAACCCGCAGCGTCCGTTCCTTGGCCGGGCCCGCAAATTCCAGGTCCACTACCGCCAGCCCATGGCTTGCGGCCACCCGTTCTGCCGCCGATTTGATTTCGTCCAGCCTGACTGCCATTCCTTCAAAACCCTGAAAATCCGATCCTGAAACGCGACCCCTGAAACTCAACCTGCGACGCAACCGATTTGCCGCCAGGATTCGGTTCCAAGAGATTCGCGACTCTAACCCGGCCTAACCCCTTTAAATCAGTGCAGCCAGGCCAGTTTTTGCCGCAAATAAAAAGTGGGCTATCAGCCCACTCATCTCTCCGCCAGCCGGTGCGAACACGGTAATTACAGCCTGGCAGACAAACGCGTATGCATGCTTAGAATACTCGGAATCGCTGTGAATATCAATGTCAAGCGACGTGCGGCAACGCTGCAGCTCCAATGCAGGCAACTCTCTTCAATCTCTCGCTGCACTTTTCGCGACTCCCGACTGCTTACCACATACGCCGCACACTGAATCCGTCGAGCTGCGTATCGGGGCTGAGAATGGGAATATCCAAAGCCAGCGCCTGCGCTGCAAGTATTCGGTCAAACGGATCGCGATGCGCTGAGGTGAAGCGTCCCGCCCGCAGCGCTGATTCCGCATCAATCGCTAATGCCGTATACCCGGCATCGTTGATCGCATCCAGATAGTCTCTCTCCAACTGTTCGACGCCAGGCAATTTGCCCAGTCTCACTTTGGTCGAAATCTCCCACGCAGTCGCAGCTGATACTAGAATCACGTTATTCTTGTCGCCAATTGTTCTGCGGACTTTTGCGCTCAGGGATTTTGGTGAGATTGTTGCCCAGATCAGCACGCACGTGTCCAGCAGAACTTTCACTCGTCACCCCCCTCCCACGCCGCCAACTCCTCTTCGGGCAGTGGCTCAAAGAAACTGTTCTGCAGCACAAAACCCGGATTCTCAAGAACTCCCAGGCGCTTCTTTTCCCTTGCGTTAACTGCAACCAACTGGGCTACCGGGATTTTCTTCCGGCCCGTCGTGATTACCACCATCTCACCTTTTTGCGCCAGCTTCACCAAGCTGGAGAGATTGGTCTTTGCCTCGAAAATTGTCGCTTGAATCATATTCTTAATCCTGCTAAATTATCTTAGCTAAGTTTGTGGCTCTCGTCAACCACCCCACGCCTCATCCTTCGTAAGACCAGCGTTTCGAAGTCGCCGCCAATTAGTTTGTCATCAGTAGCCGCAGTGATATAGAAATGCCGGCAGGGCATCGCTTGTGCCTCAATCCCTGTTCCACGGATTACGTCCTATGACCCAGGATTTCTCTGAATTGCATACGCCCACGAGCGCGCTGGGGCCTCAGCCCGCGCATCAACAGGACTGGCAGCAATATCGCCTGAGCCGGAACCAGGTTGATGCGTTCCACCGCGACGGATTTCTGGCCGGCGTGCAGGTGCTCGATGACCCGCAGGTGGACACTCTGTGTGCAGAGTTGGCGGGGTTGATGGATCCGGCGCACTCGTCGCACAAGCTGTTCCACGAGTACCACTTGAACGAGTCCAGCAACCCGGATACGATCCTGTTTCACGCGCTGGGCGCGTGGCGCACCGGCCCGGCGTTTCACGACGTACTCTGGAGTCCGGCGTTTCTGGTGGCGGCGTCTCAACTGCTCGACGCCCCGGTGCGCTTCTGGCACGACCAGCTCTTCTGCAAGCCGGCCCATCATGGCGGCGTCGTGGCATGGCATCAGGATTACTCGTACTGGACGCGGACGAAGCCGATGGCGCATCTGACCTGCTGGATCGCGCTCGACGACAGCACGGTCGACAACGGCTGCCTCTACTACGTCCCCGGGAGCCACAATTGGGACCTCCTGCCGGTTACCGGGCTGGCGGGCGATATGAATGAGATCATGACGGTGCTCAATGAAGAGCAGAAGCGAGCCTTCAAACCCGTGCCGATCGAGCTGAAGCGCGGGCAGTGCTCATTCCACCATCCGCTCACGGTGCATGGGTCGTATGAGAATCGCTCTGACCGGCCGCGGCGGGCCACTCTGGTAAATGCGTTCCGCGACGGGGTGCGCTCTGCGACTGACGAGCCGCTGCTCGCCGGTGTGCCTTCGATTCCGAAAGGACACAAAATGGAGGGCCGATTCTTTCCGCTGCTGTTTAATCCCGGAGTATTGGAATACGATCTGCCGGAGCTTGAGCCCACTCCGGCAAAATAGCTACCGGAAGCTTGGTCTCCTCTGTAGAGCGGCGGGATTTTCGCCGCTCGCGCTCCCGCTTGCCAATATTCCCCTTTCATCTGGTAGACCTGGGAGTAACAATAAACAAATCTCAACTCGGAGGACCACCCCCATGGACCCCCGCGACCAACTCGCTCCCGACGTACTTGACGAGTTAAGTCACGCTTTTACCGATCAACTGCTTGCTTGTCTTGATGAGTGCGCGCGCGGCCGTCGCGGCCTGTTTGGCGAGCCGGTGAGCGAAGAGAACGATGAATCAGCCTGGCCTGAAGCTGTGCGGCTGCGCGAACTGGCCGTCGCCATCCAGGGAGTTTTCGCTCAAAACGAGCAGCGCCACGCATTGGCAGATGAGTTCCTCGACCTGTGTTCCATGCACGGCGAGTCACATCCCGGCGAACGCAAGCTCGCGCGAATGTTTCTGGAACGAATCGAGCGCGGCGAGGTCGGCTCACCTACCGAGAAGAGCCCCTGGTAAATCGCTGACCCGCATCTCAAAGGCGCCCTACCACTGCACGCCGGGATACATACTCCCCAGCCGGCTGACGCGGAACTGATATGCGCCCGGCGTAGTTGACTGCCACACTGGTTTCAATGTCTGCGGATCAAGCTCCTGCACAGTCGCCCCCGAGGACGGTGCGCAGAAATTTACATGAATATCGTTGTTGGCCAGCAGATCCACGTTCCCACCAAAAGGGCTGTAGTAACTGGGCGGCGGTTTGTAGTGCGTGATCATTGTCGCCGTCATGTTGCCCTCATTGATCTCGAGTAATGGCATCGTGGAATAGCACTGTGAAGGCATGGGTGGTTGGCAGAACACCTGCCCCGACGGAAGAATCCGATCGTTGCCGTTGTCCATCAGACCGAGACGAAATACTCCCGTGGTGTTGGGTGTGAAGTACGACATTCCGTGCTGCGCATAGAACCAGTCTGTTGGATCCGTCGCACCCACCAGCTTGAAATCGCCGCCTTCGCCCAGGCGCCACATCACGGCTCCCGATCCCGCGCCGTCAAGGAAGTTGATCTTGATGATCCAGTTCTGGTGGCGGATCGAGAGCAGCAGGTTATGGTCGTCGCTCGAGTAGAGCATGTCATTCGAGTGCGTCCAGTCTGGAAAGTTCATAGGGTGGCGATTCACGTCGAGATGGTCGAATGCACTCCAGACCCAGTCCGGTTTGGAATTCTGGTCCACATCCACCAGCGCATCGCCAATCACCGTCCGCGTTCCCGACAGTCCGGTAAGGTTCGAATAGTTCTTCCAGTAATCGGCCAGCAACACCCAATGCCCATTTGGCAGCGGCAGCACGCTATGGTGGAAACTCTTCAACTGATAAAGATTGCCCTGTGCGTCGCGCAGGTTTGATGTGGCCAGGCTTTGGTTCAGTTGGTCCATGGTGATGCTGCGAACCGTGTTGCCGGCCAGGTCCACCTCGCGGATTTCGTTGTAGATACCCGCGCTCTGGGTCGCGGTCATCGACGAGAGATAAGAGATGAGCATCAGCATATTTCCGTCGGGCATTAGCTGAACGCCCTGGATCAGGTCGGCGGAAGTGTGCGTGTAGCTGTAGGTCCAGATCACATTTCCGCTCAGGTCTGTAGCCCATGCCTGGGTGTCGCTGTTAGGCACAATGGTGTTCCATAACTCAATGCCGGGCTGCGGCGTTCCAGCGCCTGGCGTAGACACATTCATGGTAGAAGTGAGAGGTGGCGACCCGGTCGTGCAGGTCTGGTCGGCGTCATTGAAGGTGGCGCCATTGTTAAGCGCAACCTGGGCGCGCATGTGGTAGAGCGTCTGCGCCAGCATTCCAGCGACGTAGATCTGCACGCCGCCGCCATTCGCTGTAGGTGTAGCCACCTGCCAGGTCGTCAGCCCGTATGCGGTGCCGGTTCCGAATTGAATTGAAACCTGACCCGGCGCTGGCAGGTAGATCTGGTAGAGCGCCACCTGAGGATTTCCAGTCGCGTTCGGGCAGTCCACCTGGCCGGCCTGGATGATCGATACGACGGCGCTGGCGTAGTTTTGTTGCGGAGACCCGGTGAGCGCTGCCGTAACCAGTACATTCTCGCTCTGGCTCACCGAGCCCGGCGCCGTGTAATTACCTGAAGAGTCAACAGTCCCAGCAGCGGAGCTTCCGCCGGCAGTGCCGTTTACGAGCCATTCCACCTGGCCCGAACCGGTAACCGTCGCCGTGAACTTGAAACTTTGGCCGGGAGCAAGCGCTGCGAATTGGGGAGAAATTGTGACCGATCCGCTCTGGCCCGGCGTCGGAGGAGGAGTCGGAGGAGGATTTGAAACTGGAGGCCGGGGATTGGGAGTGGGCAGCTTGGGCACGAGCGATGGGTCGCCGCAGCCCGCCACAAGCGCCGCCATTGCTACACCGGCAATCCACGCGCTCGACGCGGTTCCTCTGCGCCAGTTACTCACCGCGCTCCAGACGCCGGCTCGCTGCATGGGGATGAGTCTCCTGCCGAATGGGCCTCCATTCCCCAAGGTGAGTCCCATAATACTGAAAGAGTAGCGGGGAAGTGGAAGGACGCGACAGCCGATCTTCCGGCGGCGCCGTTGATTTGGCAATGGCCCCATTCTCCCGCGAGATCGGCAGGGAATGGGGCCAGTGCCTGGCCTATTGTTCCATCAGAAACGAACGCCGAGACTGATCGGCAGCAACTTGGTATCGGCCGGTATCGAGGTAATTGTTCCCAACCCGTTGGGGCTCTGGCCAACCACCGCCGGCGTCAATACGTCGACATAGCGAACTTCGGCAAATAACTTTGTTTTGCCATCGCCGTAGAGCCCGCCCACCCTGTGCTGGAATCCGGCTCCGATGTTGAAGCCGCCTTGATTCGATGAGAAATGGCCAACGACCGCGTTTGTAGTGTAATAACTGCAACCATAGTAGAAGTCGCAGTACTCGCTCTCTTCAGGGTCGGTAAAGCTGGTCACTTTGCGATAGAATCCGCCGCCGCCGGTCACGTAAACGTCGTTGGTCGACTTAGGAAACAGATCGATGACAGGGGCGAGAGTTAGCGACCAGATGTGCGCGTGACCGCCACTGGCTCCGGTTTCCGCGATCAGCGCGCCGGGCAACTTGTTGTCCAAGAACTGGTATTCGATAAGAGCCCCGATTCGCTTGTTGAAGTTCAGTCCCCCGCCAACGGTGAACTGACCACCCCAGGTGATGTAACTCTTGTCGCCCGCGGGGGCACTTGCGCCGCCGCCCGCTTCAAACGCGAAGCGGCTGCCCACGTAATGCTTCCAGCCTCCGCCACCACCGTAGTCCTGGCCGGCCGCACGGCCGCTCCCGCCCGCCGAGGGCTCAGCATCCTCTGGACTGAACAGCGAATTTATAGTCGCGTTGTCGAACCTTAGTGAACTCGATTCGTTCGAAGCCGAGTAGCTCGGAGTGCCGCTTGGGGTTGAAGAAACCTGGGTCTGCGCGCTTGCAAAGGATGCTGCCAGAACCACAGCAGCCCCCGAGAAAAAGACTCGCCGTATAGCTGGCGTCCAATAGGGGAGAGTCATATCGGAACCTCAAGGATCGAATTGGTTTAATGGCCGGAACGGAATCCCCGGCCAATTGATTAGACACGAAAACCGGCAGGAGGTTGCACCTGGTTCGGCCTGGCGAGGTGCACTGTAAGACTTCCCACTATGATGATCACATCGCAAGATGGGTTGACTGGGTGAAAACAAAAGGCCGGAGCACTCGCTCCGGCCTTTCCTAACTCCGCTAGCACCGCTCACCCCTGTATATCGAACTGCTCAGGATGCAGCGTCGCATCGCTTTTGACCAGGATGTTCTTGCCCACCAGGTCTTCGTAATCGTTCAGCCAGCGTGCGTTGTTGCTCTTCAGCACCTTCACGGTTTCAGGATGCACGCGCACCATCACGTCGGCGCCTTCAAAGTGTTTGCGCATCTTGCGCAGCTCAATGAATATCTCGTTGCAGACAGTGGCCGGGCTCTTCACCATGCCGGTGGCCTGACAAACAGGGCAGGGAACCGACAGCGTGCGTTCGAGAGACTGCTTGACGCGCTTGCGCGTGATGGCCACCAGGCCAAAATCGTTGAATTGCAGAACCTTGGTCGGTGCGCGGTCGCTCTTCAGTGCTTCTTCGAGAGCCGCCATCACCTTGAACCTGTTCTTGCGCTCATCCATGTCGATAAAGTCGATCACGATGATGCCGCCCAGATCGCGCAGCCGAATCTGACGCACTATCTCGGGCACAGCGTCCAGGTTGGTCTTCAGAATCGTGTCCTCAAGCCGTGCACTCTTGCCAACATACTTGCCGGTGTTGATATCGATTGCCACCAGCGCTTCAGTCTGGTTAATCACAATCGATCCACCGCTCTTGAGCCAGACTTTCGAGCGCAGCGCCTTCGAAATCTCATCCTGGATGCCGAAGTGCTCAAAGAGCGGCGTGTCTTTGGTGTAGAGCTTCACGCGCCGCACCAGCGAGGGCGAGAAGCGGTTGAGGAAGCGCACGATCCGCTCGTAGTCCGCTTCGGAATCAACCCAGATATTTGAGAAGTTGTCGCTTACCTGATCGCGCAGAATCCGCTCGATCAAGCCCAGGTCGTGATAGATCAGTGCCGGCGACTTCGACGACTCGGAGCGCTGCTTGATGTCGCTCCACAGATTCAGCAGGAAGCGCAGATCGGCGCGCAATTCATCTTCTGAAGCCCCCTCGGCTGCGGTCCTCACAATGAAGCCGCCCGAAGACTCGCCCCGCTCGTGCAGCAGAATCCGCTTCAGACGATGGCGCTCCTCATCGGATGCAATCTTGCGGCTCACTCCCACATGCGTCACCGTCGGCATAAACACCAGGAACCGGCCGGGCAGCGCGATGTGGCTCGTAATGCGCGCCCCCTTCTTGGCAATCGGCTCCTTGGCAATCTGCACCAGGATCTCCTGGCCCGACTTCAGCAGGTCGCTGATGATGGGCAGGCTTGACGTTTGCATTGATCGGCGCGACGGCCCGCGGCGATTATTTTGTGGGCGTCCGCGCCGTCCGCGATCGCGTCGATCGCGCTGCGGTTGGCCCGGCGCGGGCTGAGTTCCCGCTGAAGCCTCTTCTTCGTCTTCCTCTTCGTCGTCGCCCTCTTCGTCCCCGTTTTGGTCTTCGAGGTCTAACTGGATCTTGTGATCGAGGTGCGCCTCCTGCAGCATCTCGCCCAGGTCGCCGGTGCGCAGATGCGGTGGCAGCGTCTCTTCCTCATAGACTTCAAGGTCGTGCTCCTCTGCCTTGTGGCGCCGGTGATGCGGTACCGCATCGTACTCTTCGCCCTCGATCACTTCCTCTTCCACCAGGCCTTCGCCGGGTGCGTAGGCTGAAACTGTCTTAACGCTGGACGCTGGCTTCTGGTCAGCCGGTGCGGTTTCCTCATCTTTCTTCTTCTTGCCGAAACCAAACAGGCGGAACTCGAGCGGCGATGCCGGGTCGACGTCGTGCTCGGCATCGCCTTCGGTCGGCGACTCATTCTCCGATACTGCTTCGGCCGGCTCAGACTCACCGGCAACTGTCACTTCGTGGTGCGCACTCCCGTTATGCGCTTCAGCGGCCGAAATCTCAGCCGCGGAGGGAGCAGACTCATCGCTCCGAGTAGTTTCTTCAAACTCAACCTTCGGCTCTTCCTCCACGGGAGGCTTGAGCGTCTCCGCGTGCTCTTCATGGCGGTGCTCGAAGCCACTTGCATGAGGAGCCGACTCAATCTCCTTGAGTGCGGGGGGAGCCGATTCTTCATGCGGCGCTGCCAATTCTTCTTCTACAAGTTCCTCTTCTACGTACTGGCGGCCGCCGGGTCCGGCCGCTTCAACCGGATCGCTCGCAGCCGTTTCAATTGACTCCACGCTTTGAGTCTCGCTCGGCGATGCGGCCGAATTTGACTCAAATTCAGCTTCGCGCTTCCGATGACGTGAAAGCGATTCGCCAGGAAGCAGACCACTGCCGTCCCATGAGAGCGGAGACTCAATCATTGTCGAAGGCTTTGAGGTATAGCTGGGACGCGGCGCGGGGTCAGAAGCAGATTTGCTGCCCTCGACCGGCGCGGCGCCGTATTTAGAGAGCGACTCGCCGGGAAGCACAAACGGCGCCGGAGCCTGTTGCCCGCGAGGAGTGCGCTGTGGAGCTTCAGATGCCTGAATCTCTTCGGCAATCTCGATCTCGGCCACCGGCTTCTCTTCGAATTCAGCCTGCTCGCCCGATGTGCTTTCTGATTCTGACCGCTCAGAAACCGGTCCACGACCGCGGCGATGACGCCGTCCCCGCCAGCGCTTTCCGCCTGTCGATCCCTGGTTCCCCTGGCCTGCTTCTTCAAGCTCCGGAACTACCGGATGCTGATCGCTCCCTTGCGTTGCGGGGGCTTCGGCTGGCTGGCTGGTCTGGCTCGGCCGGCTCTGGTCGCGCCGCCGGTCGTCACCGCGCTCGCGGCCTTGTTCCCGGCGTGGCTCGTCACTTCGATCCCGTCGCTGGCCCTGCTCGCGTACCGGTTCTCCGCCTGGGTGACGAACCTCATGGGGAGGCTGGTTGCCCGCCGTCGCTGTGGCCCGCTCAACCTCGTCGGTGTCTTCCTGGTCTTCCAACTCCACAAAGTCAGTTACATATAGGAAGGCGTCGCGCTCCAGTCCAAGGTCTACAAATGCCGACTGCATGCCGGGCAAAACGCGTGTAACGCGTCCGTTATAAATTGAACCCGCAAGCGTGTACTCGTTTTCGCGTTCGTAATAGATTTCCGCGAGCTGATCGTCTTCTAGAATTGCAAGCCGCGTCTCATGCGGCGTGCTGGAGATACAAATTTCTTTTGCCATCGTACCTTTCCGGCCGGCAGCCTGCGGCTGTCGGCGCTTGCGGCAAGGTTCGATGGATTTGCGCTGTTCCGGAAGGCGATGGGGTGGGCGAAAGGAACGACATTAATAGTGCTCGCGAAGCCGGCTGGCAATCGGGCCTACCCGTTGTGGGTGGCGACCCAAGGCGGAACCGGAAATCTCTTAGCCGAACGAGCTCTAACGTGCGGCGATCCAATTTGAGAGAGTTGTGGCCGACGCTGCCGGAGTTCAAATCCGGCCGGGCCGTTTCACCTTGGCTTAACGTCTGGTAGCGCCTGGCGTGGGGAACCGGCTTTTTAATTCCGGATGCGCCAATGCATGCCATCGAACGTACGGGCCAGAGGCCTTCCCGTCTCTCGGTGCTCATGAACCCAATCCTGCCGGGCGCGATCCATAAGGACCCGCCGGCCAAATAACTTAATAACTCACCTCTTACTGGCCCGGCAGTCGTAGCTCGGGGGTAAGAGTCAAACTTGTTCTCGAGCCTCGCGTCCAAACTGGATTGCGACGCTCAGTTCACGAACCGGCGCATGCGGACATTCATCGCCACGCCCAGCGCCAGAAACGTAAACAACACCGAAGATCCACCGTAACTCATTAAGGGTAAAGGGATTCCGGTGACGGGCATAAAACCGATGACCATGCCAACATTGACCGCGATCTGGAAGGTCAACACAGCCACGATTCCCATGATAATCAGGGACCCGGGCAGGTCGGCGGCTGTTTGAGCGTTTTGAATCAAACGCATCAATATGAAAAAGTATAGCAGCAGCACTGAAACTGCGCCCACAAACCCGTGTTCCTCGCTGAATGCCGCAAAGATGAAGTCCGTATATGGGATGGGAAGGAAGTACCCCTGCGTCTGCGTCCCTTTCTCGGTCCCTTTGCCCCAGATTCCCCCTGAACCCACCGCAATCTCAGACTGCAACACCTGGTATCCGGCTCCCTTGGGATCGGCGCTCGGATTCGTAAAACTGGTCAGGCGGGACTTTTGATAGGAATGGACCAGCCCACTCTTTTGCAGGATGCCGCTCGTTAACACTCCCACAGCCAGCGTCCCACCGCAGGTAATCAGAATGGCTGCCTGCTTCAAGTTGATTCCCCCCAGGAACAGTCCTGCTACGAGGATCGGGGTATATGTGAGTGTTGTGCCCAAATCCGGCTGCACCAGCACCAGCAGCATGGGAACGCCGACCATGGCCAGGGCCTTGAAGATATCGCGCCACGTGAGATAACGCCCGCCAAGATTCGAAAAATAACGCGCAACCACAAGAATCAAGACAAGCTTGACCCATTCAGATGGCTGAAACTGGACCGGCCCGACGGCAATCCAGCGGCGCGCGCCCAGCGCCTTATGCCCCACCAGCCTCACAGCAACCAGTGCCACCACGAAAATCCCGTAGAACCAGGGCGAGAGGTCGAGCAAGCGGTGATAGTCGATCTTGGCCAGCACAAACATGCCCACCAGCCCGGCCCCAATAAACATGAGCTGCTTCGACTCAAAGCTCGAGAAGCGCGTGTGCACTGTCGTCGAGTACACCTCGAGCAGCGACACACCGCACATGGCCAGGATCAGCAACAGCAGCGGCCAGTCGAAATCGCGAAAGCTCAATATGCGCCGCATGCGACTCCCATCGGACCTGCCCTCAGCTCTTCGCTACGATGGGCTTTGTAAAAGGGCACGGCTTCAGCCGGGCCGATAAAGCCAGCAAATCGACTCCGGGGCTTTAGCCCCTGCTGCCTCACGAGGATGCATAATCGCCGCACGCTTAGCTCTACTCTTGCTTTCTCGCCACAGCATCCGGCTGGTTGTGATTCGCAGTGAGCGTTTGCTTCTCCTGGCCGCCGGCGATTGATACCTGCTGTTTGAGCGCCTTGCCTGCAACTGCCTTTTCAGGAATCGCCTGCCCATTCGCCACCACGAAGTTGCCCGTGCCGATCTTCGGCTGGCCCTTTGCGCCGGGAGCATTGTCAGGCTGCGTCCACACCGCGCTCATCTCAACCGGCGCCGGCGTCTTTTCGGGAGGCAGATCTCCCAGCAGCCGGCGTTGCTTGTTCACGTACGCTGCCACCACCTGCGCCCCGATGCGCGCCGGATAGTAGCTGAATTCGCCGTTCTGCCAAAGCACCGCAACCACCAGTTCAGGATTCCGCCGCGGCGTTACCCCCACAAACCACACGTTGGGCAGAGTCGACCTTCCCTTTGAAGTCTTCGACAGAGCCGCGTGGCTCATCTGTTGTGCCGTTCCGGTTTTGCCCGCAAAATCGATACCCGGCAAACCCTCAGCGCTGGCGGTGTGGAACGGGCCGGGCTGGGTCACCTGGTACATGCCGTCGGTTACCGTGGTCCAGGTGTCCGGGTCGATCGGCACATACGTGTCGCCCGAGCCCGGGAAGCTTTCAACTAGCGCCTTCTTGAAGTTGTCGGGAAGCTGATTGGGAAACACAACGTGCGGACGCACCATGTGCCCGCCCGAAGCTATGCCGCCGATGATGCGCGCCAATTGCAGCGGCGTGGCCTCAACCGCTCCCTGGCCGATTGAAACGTCAAGCGTCTCATCGGGATACCAGCGGGCATGGTAATTCTTCATCTTCCACTGTGCTGAAGGCATCAAGCCCGCCTGCTCGCCCGGCAGATCGATGCCTGTCTTCTGCCCGTAGCCGAACTCGGTGGCATACTTCACAATGCGATCGATACCCAACCTGTCGCCCAGCATGTAATAGAACGTGTCGCACGAATAAGGAATTGCGTTCTGAATGTCCACCGCGCCGTGGTGCCTGTCGCACTGATGGAAGAACCCATAGGGGCCCCATCCGCCGTTGCACGTAATGTGCATATCCTGCGCAATGCCTTCCTCAAGCCCGGCCACCGACATCACGATCTTGAACGTCGATCCAGGCGCAAGCTGAGCCTGAATGGCCTTGTTCATCAGCGGATGGTCGGGATCGGCCATAAGCTTGTTCCAGTCGGCGCGATCGATTTTCACCGCGAACTCGTTGGGATCGAAGCTGGGCCGCGAAACCATGGCCAGGATCTCCCCGTTGCGCGGGTCCATGGCCACAATCGCGCCATTGCGATTGCCCAGCGCCAGCTCTGCCGCGCGCTGCAGATCGTTGTCGATGGTCAGCTTCAGATCCTGACCCGGAATTGCGTGTTGGATGCCGATGTACCCCACTTCGCGGCCATGGCTGTCCACAATCACGTCGCGGCTGCCATCCGTGCCGCGCAATAGCTGGTCGTAGGTCTCCTCAACGCCCGCCTTGCCTACCACGTCGCCCGGTTCGTAGTACGCAAAGCGCGGGTTGTTTAAATCGTCTTCGCTCACCTCACCCACGTAGCCGATCAGGTGGGACGCATACCCGTCGCGCGGATACAACCTCCGCTCCACGTCAATGGTTTCAAGCTCCGGCAACTCGTTCCGGTGCGCCTCAATAAACGCCTGCTCGTCGGCGGTTACGTCGTCTTTGATTGGGATGGGCTGGTAGCCGGGCGAAAGCCGGTAACGATGCACCGTGGCCTTCAACTGCTCAAGATCGAGATCCAGACCCTTGGCGATGAGCGGCAGGTCGGCTTCGATGTCCTTTTTCTGTTCGCGAACCAGAAAGCAGCTCACCGACGGGTAGTTGTCAACAATCAGACGGTTCTCGCGGTCGAAAAGCTTGCCGCGCGGCGCCAGGATCGGCTCTTTGCGGATGCGATTTGCCTCCGCCAACTGGCGAAAGTTCTGCGCGCCCAGTACTTGCAGCCGCCACAAGCCGCCCGCCAGACCCAGCATCATCGAAAGGATGCACCACTGCACCACTATCAACTTGAGACTTGAGACCTTTTCACCGCGGTTGATGCCTAAAACCATGAATCCTGCACTTGTTTATAGGATACAGCCAATACGGCCGCTGCACTTCCACCCAGCCTGCACCTGGCGCTCGCATGAACCTGGCATTGATGAGTCTCTTCAACGACGCTGCCGCAAATCACAACCCAGAGCTGTTTGAAGAACGATAATTGATGGTTGCGAATCTCATCCATTGCGGAGCAGTGTTTACCCTCGTGCACTTCATTTAATCTGCTCCCTTATGTGCTTTTCCAGGGAAGGCGCGTCCGATGAACAAGACCTCTTTTATGCAGCGAAAATCGAAGTGTGCCCATTCTGCGAATCCCTCTTTGCGCTGGTCGGCCGCCCTCCCGGCGCTTCTGCTCTTAGCCTTCACCGGTGTGGCAGTTGCACAAACACTTCCGCGGGTTATCGGCCCGGTTGATGACTCCTCACGCGCCGTCGTCGCCCATTCGCATCGGGTATTCAGCAATGCTGCAGACCTGGGAACCCTGCCTGGATCGCAGCAATTTGATCGGATGACTCTGGTGCTGAAAAAGTCCGTCGAACAACAACAGGCCTTGACCGCCTTTCTCGATAGCCAGCAAACCAGGGGATCGGCCGAGTACCACCGCTGGCTCACTCCCGAAGAGTTCGGCCAAAAGTTCGGCCCCGCTCCCGAGGACCTGGCAAAAATTCAGAACTGGCTTCAGCAGCAGGGCTTCAAGGTCAACAGCATCGCCAAAAGCGGCATGTGGATTGAGTTTTCAGGAACCGTGGATCAGGTGAACGCCGCATTCCGCACCCAGATGCACCGCTACCAGGTAGACGGCGAAACCCATATCTCAAACTCTACCGACCTCTCGATTCCCGCGGCCCTGGTTCCTCTCGTCGAAGGCGTGCCTCTCAACGATTTCTTCACCAAGCCCGCGCACGTGCAGGCGCGTAGCCAGTCGTCTCCGGCCATCACCGCGTCATGGAACAATGCCAACGCCATCGTTCCCGGCGATTTTGCCACCATCTACGATCTGTTGCCGCTTTATAAACAGGGCCTGAACGGCAGCGGCCAGACGATTGCCATTGTCGGCGAAGCCGATATTCTGCCCAGCGACGTGGCCACTTTCCAAAAGATATTCGGATTGCCCTCAAACCCTCCTAACATGATTGAGAATGGCCCCGATCCGGGATTTGAAACTTTTCTGGGCCTCAGCGTCGAGGCATCGATCGACACGGAATGGGCCGACGCCGTCGCTCCGGGCGCAACCATTGACTTGGTCGTCACCGGACCGGAACAGACAAGCGATCCCGCCGGACTCTCGGCCGCCTACATCGTCGATCAGAATTTGGCGCAGATTGTCAGCGTTAGCTTTGGAGCCTGCGAGCAGACCCTTGGCGCCGCGCAGAGCGCTCTTTGGAATCAGGTGTGGGAGCAAGCCGCGGCACAGGGTATGAGCGTCTTTGTGGCCGCCGGAGACGCGGGCGCAGCCGGATGCGCATCGCCGGGCACTGTCTATGGCGGCGTTGACGGCCCGGCCGCGGTCAGCGGAGTCGCTTCCAGTCCCTACGTCACTGCCGTGGGCGGCACCGAGTTCGACGAGACTGTCAGCGGAGGCAGCATCAGCTCCTTCTGGAACGCGACCAACACCTCTATTCTCGAATCCGCCATCGGTTATATCCCTGAGATGGTGTGGAACGATAGCTGTGGATCCAGTATCTGGTGCCCGCCACCCGGAGGCTTCCAATTACCCACCTTTGCCGCGGGCGGCGGTGGCATAAGCACCATTTACCCAACACCCTCATGGCAAACCCTGCCCGTCACCGGCCTGGACGCATTGAGCACCTACAGCCTGCCCAGCCAGCCAGGCGTCTCTCCCCGCGGCGTACCCGATGTTGCCCTCACATCTTCGGCGATGCACGACGGCTATCTTTTTTGCTACACCGCGGAAGCATCCACTCCCGATTGCCAGGTCACGGGTGGGACTTTTACCAAAACCACCTTCCAAAACGATGCGGGCGGAACTTCGTTTGCCGCGCCGGCGTTTGCCGGAATCATGGCCATCGTCAACCAGAAGGTCAAATCCTCGGTCACCTCGCCCAACGGCGCAGGCGATGGACGGCAGGGGCTGGCCAACTACGTGCTCTACACGCTTGCCGGGTCTGAGCAGTTTGCTTCCTGCAACTCCAGCAACGAAACAGTCCCCACTTCTCCCACGCCCGCGACCTGCACCTTTCACGACATAACTTCGGGCACCAACACTCCACTTGTGGGGTACCGGTTTGTCACTGGATACGATGCCGCACCCGGCTATGACCTTGCCAGCGGACTCGGTTCAGTCGACGCCGCCAATCTTGTGGCCAACTGGGCGAATGCTGTAACTGGTTTCGAGGGAACGCAAACCGCTCTCACAACCGACCCGCCGGTAAGTTCAATCGCCATCGCACACGGCCAATCGGTCACCTTGAATGTGAGCGTGCAGAGTTTGGCAAGCGGCACTGCCGCCTCACCATCGGGAAACATCTCGCTGATTGCCCAGGGTGGCTCGCTCCCCGGCAGCGTGGGTATCACCGCCGTTCCGCTCACTGGCAGCGCGGGCGCGGCAGCTACCGGCGATTTCAGCGTCGCCAACCTTCCCGGTGGTACATACAACCTGGTGGCAAGGTTCCCTGGAGATGGCGCTTTTGCCGGCAGCGTGTCTAATCCCGTTCCAGTCACCATCACACCCGAATCCAGCACCACCACGCTCCAGGCATACACTGCCAACGGCTCGAACAATGCCTGGACCTACGCCGGATTCGACGAGTTCACTGCAAACGTGACGGGCAACTCCGGAGCAGGAGTTCCGTCAGGAACGATCGCGTTTCTCGATAACGGAACCACTATGGCGAAGGTCCCGTTGGATAACCTGGGCAACGCCTACTTGTACGTCTGTCCATTCCTGGGGCCCGTCGCCTTCTTTCCCGTTGTTTCGTCTCTCCCTTGTCCAGCCATTGGCAATCACGTCTACACCGCCGTTTACAGCGGCGACACCAGCTTCACCGGCAGCCCTACACCTCCCAATGCAAGCCAGACAGCGACTGTTCAGATAAGCCAGGGAATTCTGTTGGGCGGAATCAATATAGCGCCCACCCAATCGGACCCGAACTACACTCTTGAAGAACCAGTCACCTTCAGCTCAGGGCCGCAAGCCAGCCCCGATGCCGCTGCGCCCACCGGAACCATGCAGTTCTTCCAAGGTTCCACTGCGCTTGGTTCGCCGGCCCCTCTAACCGGCAATCCACCAACTGCATCCGTTTCGAACGTCGTATTGCCCCAGGGCGCAGACACGATTACCGCGACATATTCCGGCGATAGCAATTACGTTCCGGCAACCTATTCCACGCTTGTCAATTGGGGAGTGCCGGTTGGCTGGTCTGCCAACTCCACCGTCGCAACAATCAACCCGGGCCAGACGGCAACCTACAACCTCAGTCTCAGCGCTTCCGGCTTCAGTGGAGTAGCGTCCATCATTTGCGTTCCAGGCATGGATTTCGCCAACCCCACCCAGACCGTGCCCGACGCAAACTGCATGGTAAACCCCGCGACAGTAACTTTGACGTCGGGCGGTCCCGCTGTACCGGTCACTGTCTCCATCGTTACCGACGCACAATCGCAAAATGCGCCCTCGCCATTTCATTCCTGGCCATTGACAGTTCCGCCTGCCCTTGCGTTTGGTCTATGGTGGACTCGCAAAGGCAAATGGCGCAGAGCCTTTGCCTGCATCCTGGCTGTACTCGTGATTGGGGGCATTTCGTCATGCGGCGGCACGACTGGTAGCACAACCTCTAATCAACCTCCCGCGGTAAGCGGCGTATTCAGCGTCTGGGCTCTGACGCCTATCAGCAGTACAGAAACGGAATACACCGCCGCAAAGTTGACTCTTAACGTCAATCAATAAGAACCACGCACCTCAGATCGGATCTGCGAGCAAATGCAACTGAAAGTGTTTTAGCGGGAGTTTCTAAAAGACGCCAAGCATCGTAGCGATGGTCTCCACAGGCTGCTGAAAAACTAGTCTCAGGTCGCTTTGTAACAGCGGCACGGCTTTACAGGCTGCTGAAAAACTCGTCTCAGGTCGCTTTGTATCAAGGGCACGGCTTTACAGGCTGCTGAAAAACTCGTCTCAGGTCGCTTTGTAACAGCGGCACGGCTTTACAGGCTGCTGAAAAACTCGCCTCAGGTCGCTTTGTAACAGCGGCACGGCTTTACAGGCTGCTGAAAAACTCGCCTCAGGTCGCTTTGTAACAGCGGCACGGCTTTACAGGCTGCTGAAAAACTCGCCGGGATGAGGTCTTGTATCAGGGCGCGAGTTTACTCGCGCCGATAAAGCTCCCAAATTGAGTCTGGGCTTTAGCCCCTGCCGCATCGACCGTTGCGAAATTGCTTCGTCCAATGATTTTTTCCGCAATCTCTCCAGACCGGCTGTCCCTGCGGGCCTCCCGGCCCGCAGGCTCCATTGCAACGGCTGAATTCACGTTCCCAGGCTCACTGATGTGAGAAATGCGCGCAAGTCTCCTTCAGGTACGTGAAGCACTGACTCGAGTGCACTTACGCGACGACGCCGACCCCGCTGCCGTTTTGCCGATAATTACGACCTTCCGGCGCATACTGTTTCCATGCGCGGAGATCAGCCAAATCTGAGCTCGAATGTGTCCCGAAAGCTTGTTTCGACCCTCAAAAATAAATACCCCCCACCCCCCTATACATCCGAGCGCACGTTTCAAGGGGACCAGATGTCATAACACCATGAAAATAAACCATAAGCCATAACGGATCGTTATCATTCAGTAACTACAAAATGGCGCGAATAAGGGCAGATTAAGCCACACTTAAGCCCATTTAGGGCCCACTTAAGCCGACTTAAGCCGACTTAAGGAACCTAAGCACGGGCTTCGCGCTGCTTGTGAGAAATGGAGGTTAGTCTCTGATTTGCAACCGGTCGAGAAACGGGAACAGCACCAGCGCAATTACCGCGTTCCCAATCGCGATGAAAAGTTGCGTGAACCAGCTCCATTTCAGATCAAGTCCCAGCATCCCGCGGTAGACACCGTAGTAGATTGCGCTCGCCAGCAGAGACAGCGCGAAATTCAAAATCACGCGGATGGCGTGGTTTTCAACGTCGATGCGGATGCCTGTCGATGCGGCAATGAATCCAACCGCGGTTTTGGCAACGCCGTTCACCCCGATAGCATGATGCGTGAGCGCGTCTTCAAACAGTCCCATCGCCGCGCCCATCAGCGTGCCCTGGATCGGCGAGCGCCGCCCCAGCGCAAAATAAATAGTCACCACCAGCGGCAGATCGAAGTACGCGTATTGTCCAAGCACTCGCGGCAGCCATGCCTGCAGCACCAGCGCCACCAGCGGAACTAGCGCGTAAACCAGTACCGGGTACCGATGAATCTCCATATCGCGCCGGTCGTTGGCGCCGAGCAGTTTCATGCTAGCGATTCCCCTGCGGCTGAGCCTTTTGGGCCGGCGTGGTTTTATTCGGCGCGGCCTGATTGGGTTTCGCCTGCCCCGGTTTCGTCTGACCCGGCGCAGCAGTGCCAGGCCGCGCAATTGCGGGCCGCCTTTGTCCCTGACTGCCTGTTGCAGCCGCGTTGGAGTCAGTAGAATCCGGAGCGCTCGTCGCGGGTGTCACCGCATTCCCGGGTGTGAACCGATCGGGATGAAGCGGCTGCGGAGGAGGCTTGATTATACTCGGGTTGCTGCTGTCGTTCAGCGGCTGCTGGTCTGGCGGAAGGTTGGGATCGATCAGCCCCGGCAGATGCTCGGCCATAATCTGCGATGCCTTCAACTGGTCTCTTATCGCCTGTGCATCGGCGCCTTTCTCGGCCTGGCTGGTATCAATGTCTTTCTGCTGCTGATCGTTGAAGCGCGGCTGGGTTGAAGTAATCACCATCACTTCGTCGAGCCGGTCGAGATGCGCCGCCGGCTTCACCATAATGTCGATAAAGCCGTCGTGAACCGGGTCGCGCGTTACCTTGTCGACCACTCCCACGGGCAGGCCGCGCGGAAAGATGAGGTCGCCGCCGGCAGTAGCCACCGCTTCGCCTTGTTGAATGCGTTCGTCAGAGAGAACGCCCACCACCATCAGCCGGCCCGAGGGATCTCCGCGCAAAATACCGCGGATGCGCGTGGTGGCGAGAATCACGCCCGCGCCGCTGGTCTGGTCGTTGATGGCCAGCACCTGCGCGGTGTGTGGAAATACGTCGCGCACCTTGCCCACAATACCGTCTCCGGTAATCACGGCCATATCGGGCTTCAGGTTGTAATCCTCGCCCTTGTCGATATAGAACACGTGCGAAAGTTCGCTGCCGCTGGAGCCGATCACCTGCGCGGCGAGCGTGGAGTAGATGTACTTTTGCTGGAAGTTGAGCAGCGCCTGCAGGCGCTGCCCCTGCTTCGCGTCCTCAAGCAGTGCGGCCTGCTCAAGCCGAAGCCGGTCGATGGTCTGCTGCAGTTGCTGGTTCTGTTTGCGCACATTGCGCAGATCGGCGTAGTTGCTCCATAAGTCGCTGGCAGTGAGCCCCGTGCCGTGAATGCCGCGCTCGAAGGGCGAAACAACCGCCTCGGCCCAAAGCCGGATCAGCCGCACACCCGAGCCGTCGCGCACGTCGAGGGTATTGTGCCCACCGGCGAATCGCCTTACCTGGATGGCAAGACCCATGATCTGGGCCACAAGCACCACCGCCAGCACCACCAGGTTTCGATAACGGGCGAAGAAGGAGTCCATAAATGCTAGTGGTCAGTGATCAGTTGTCAGCGATCAGTGTGAACCGGCTGAACCCACGCATCAACTCCAGCCGTGCTTTTGAATCAGCTGCGTGAATGTAGTCAGGCTCGGTCTGCGGCGCGATTTCTCTGACCACTGAGCAATGATCACTGTTCTAGTCGATTTTGATTTTGCGCAGCAGCCTGAAGTCGGAAAGCATCTTGCCGGTGCCAAGCACAACCGAGGCCAGCGGATCGTCAGCCACTGAAACAGGCAGACCCGTCTCTTCGCGGATGCGTTTGTCGAGATTCTTGATCAGCGCGCCCCCGCCCGTAAGCACAATGCCGCGGTCGCTGATGTCGGCCGAGAGCTCAGGCGGTGTACGCTCCAGCGCCACGCGAATGGCGTTCATGATCACGGCGATGCATTCGCCAAGGGCCTCGCGAATCTCGCTGTCGTCAATCACAATCGTCTTGGGCACGCCTTCAATCAGGTTGCGGCCTTTAATCTCTAGCGTCAGCGGCTTCTCCAGCGGATACGCCGATCCGATCTCGATCTTGATCTGCTCCGCGGTTCGCTCGCCGATCAGCAGGTTGTATTTGCGCTTCAGGTAGTTGGTAATGGCCTCGTCCATCTGGTTGCCGGCCATACGCACCGAACGCGAATAAACAATGCCGCTCAGCGAAATTACCGCAATGTCGGTCGTTCCACCGCCAATGTCCACAACCATGTTGCCCGAGGGCTCGGTAATGGGCAGGCCCGCCCCGATCGCCGCTACCATCGCTTGCTCCACCAGGTAAACCTCGCTGGCCTTGGCGCGGTAAGCCGAGTCTTCAACGGCGCGCTTTTCAACCTGCGTAATCTCTGAAGGCACGCCGATCACGATGCGCGGATGCACCAGCATCTTGCGGTTGTGCGCCTTCTGGATAAAGTAATTGAGCATCTTCTCGGTTACTTTGAAGTCGGCAATCACGCCGTCCTTCATGGGCTTGATGGCCACGATGTTGCCCGGCGTTCGGCCCAGCATCTCCTTGGCCTCTTTGCCTACGGCTTCAACTTCACCGGTGTTTTTGTTAATGGCAACAATGGAGGGCTCGTTCACAACGATGCCCTTTCCGGCCGCGAAGACCAGCGTGTTGGCAGTGCCCAGATCGATGGCCAGATCGCTCGAAAACATGCTGAACAGCGAGCGCAGGCCATGCGACCGCGAGGAGCGAGAAGGATAACCGTTCAATGACATTCTTAGACAAACTTCCTGATCGGGGCGTGAGCCCAGTTATCTCAAACAGTCCTTGCGGAGCTGCTTCAGGTGATTTTCCCATCTATATTGTACGGCTGCCGGCTCTGCCGTGCGGACGGCGGTAAAATACCTCTCCTCGGCCCCGGAATTCTCGCAGCTAGTTCCCGAAGCGGGGCCGGCGGGAGGCCCGGAAAACTACCGCCCGAGAGTTCGATGATGGAACTGCGCCGCTTTTCCGTGCATCATCGGGCAATCGCCGCCGGCTCTGCGTTTGAAGAGAATCAGAGCTTGGGTGACGGCCCCGCGCCCGCCATTCCCTGTACCGATCCACCGCATGCCTCATTGTTCGTCGTGTTGTCGGCAACAATGGTGCTGGTGCCGATGATCGCCGTCGAGTTGGCAAAAATGCACACGCCGTAAGAATTGCTGGTGATCATCGAGTTTTGCACATTTACCGTCGCGTAAGTATCCGCTTCGATTCCCGCTATATACGATCCAGATCCTACGGTTCCCGCGATGGTGGAATTCGTGATATCCATGTTGCCGTTGCGGGTAAAGACGCCGGCGACTGTGGCTCCCTGGATGGTGACGTGATCCAGCTGCACATGGTCGTTGTTGGTTATGGGCGCGGTGGATCCGTTCTGGAATGTGCGCACGCCGAGCTGCCCACCCTGGATGCTGGTGTTCCTGACCGTTACGTACATGGGGGACTCGCTTCCCAGGCCTACGCCTATCTGCGTGAAGCCGGAGATAAGGCAGCCATCAATCAGCACATTGATTACGTTGGTGGTCCCGTCGCTGGTGACAAAGATCGCATCCGAGCCGGTGCCGCCACCGTCGATAGACAGGTTGCGCAAGACAATGTTCGCATTGGCGCCAGGGGAAATGTTGATGGCCTCGCCGCCGCCGGCAAAGTTGATGCTGCCGCCGCCGGTTCCGTCGATGGTGATCGATTGGGTAATGGTCACGGGACCGTAATCTCCGGGGCCCACCACGGAAACGGTGCCGCCCGCCGCTGTGTTGGTGACGGCCGTGGCAAAGTCGGCGTATGGACTCGTGGCGGTGCCCGAATTCGCATCGTTGCCGGTGGCCGAGACCCAGGTGTGTGTTGAGAGCGCGGACAGGGAAGCCGCGGAAAGCAGGAGTAGGCACGCCGGGGCGACGTGCAGGGGAAGGACTTTCATGTGAGTTCTCCTAGTGGATTGCAGCGAGAAACCGGATGTGCATCGGGGAGCCCGGCTGTCGTCTGGCGGTCGACCGCTGTGGATCGAGATTCTATACGTAAGCCCGTATCCTACTCCATTAAAATCTTGCCGACACGTCAAGAATGGACCGTCCCACTCGGCAGACTCAGAGGTTTCGCGGGAGGGGCAACTGGCTTTTCCACCATATCCGCCGGCCGCAACAGCCCTGCTGCTTCCTCCAGACCCGAAGAAAGATGCTATAAACTCTCTGTCGTCTGGAATGAGGTATTTATGGCTTACCCTGTTTACAAAAATCTGATCGGCGGCGAATGGAAGCCGGCCGTTAGCGGAAAAACAATCCTGAACCTGAATCCCGCAGACCACACCGATGTGGTTGGCGAGTTTCCCGCCTCCCACGCTGAAGACGTGGCCGAAGCCGTTGCTGCGGCCAAGAAGGCTTACGCTTCATGGCGCCTGGTTCCCGCGCCAAAGCGGGCAGAACTCCTTGTAAAGACAGGGCTTCTGTTGCAGGAGCGCAAAGAAAAGTATGCCCGCGATATGACCCGCGAAATGGGCAAGGTGCTGGCTGAAACCCGCGGCGACGTGCAGGAGGCAATCGACGAAGCCTTCTACGTGGCTGGCGAGGGGCGCAGGCTTTTCGGCGTTACTACTCCTTCTGAACTGGTGAACAAGTTCGCCATGAGCGTGCGCATGCCGGTGGGCGTAGTGGGCCTCATCACCCCCTGGAACTTCCCCATGGCCATCCCGAGCTGGAAGCTTTTTCCGGCGCTGGTCGCCGGTAATACCTGCGTCATCAAGCCGGCCACCGACACGCCGCTCTCGGTTTATAACCTGGTGCAAACGCTCGTTGATGCCGGACTGCCGCCGGGAGTAGTGAACATTATTTCGGGTTCAGGCTCCGCGGCCGGCGAGGCGCTGGTGGCTCACCCCGACGTAAGAGCCATCAGTTTTACCGGCTCCAGCACGGTGGGTTCCCTGGTGGGCCAGCACGCGGCGCTGGGGTTCAAGCCGGTTTCGCTCGAGATGGGCGGCAAGAACGCGCAGATTGTGCTCAACGACGCCAACCTCGATCTGGCGCTCGACGGCGCGCTTTGGGGCTCCTTTGGAACCACCGGCCAGCGCTGCACGGCCACCAGCCGCATCCTGCTGCAGAAGGGAATTGCCGCGGAGTTCACTGAAAGGTTTGTCGCCCGGGCGAAAAAGCTCAAGGTCGGCAATGGACTCGACGAGACGATCGAGGTTGGACCGCAAGTGAACGCCAGCCAGATCGAGACGTCGGCCAAATACGTGCAGATTGCCAAGGCCGAGGGCGCACACTTGCTGACAGGAGGCTTTGCGCTGGCCGGCGGACCTTACGCGCACGGCACTTTTTTTGAGCCCACCGTCTTTGGCGGCGTCAAGCCCTCGATGCGCATCGCGCGCGAAGAGGTCTTCGGGCCGGTGGTGAGCCTGATCGAGTTCGAGACCTTCGAGCAGGCGATCGAGATTGCCAACTCTATCGATTACGGCCTTTCCACCGCACTCTACACGCGCGACGTGAACCGCGCCTTCGCTGCGATACGGGATCTGGAGGCGGGAATCACCTACATCAACGCGCCCACCATCGGCGCCGAGGTACATCTGCCATTCGGAGGCGTCAAGCAGACCGGCAACGGCCACCGCGAGGGACTGGGCGCAATTGAATTCTTCACCACATGGAAGGCGGTGTACGTCGATTACTCCGACAAATTGCAACGTGCGCAGATCGACAACGCGGAGTGACGCGCGCGCCGCTTTCAGTCTCTTCACCAGACAGGTACCCAGCCCTGTATGACATACTCTTCCGGAAGAAATACTGTCGCATTCGAGTTGATATTTTCATCGCGCGGCGAAATGGAGATCGAAATCAATGACCTACGTCCCTGATCCAAACCGTTATGAATCCGCCAACTTTCGCCGCTGCGGCCGCTCCGGACTGGTGTTGCCTGCAATATCCCTGGGTCTCTGGCAAAACTTTGGCGGAGCCGATGTCTTTGAAACCGGGCGCGCCACCATCCGCCGCGCCTTCGACCGCGGCGTGACTCACTTCGATCTCGCCAATAACTACGGGCCGCCGTACGGCTCGGCGGAAGAAAACTTCGGCGAAATTCTGCGCAAGGATTTTCGCGGCCTGCGCAATGAACTGGTGATCTCAACCAAGGCCGGTTGGGACATGTGGCCGGGCCCCTACGGCATCGGTGGCTCGCGCAAATACATGCTGGCCTCGCTGGATGAAAGCCTGAAGCGCATGGGCCTGGAATACGTCGACATCTTCTACGCGCACCGGCCCTGGAACAACTGCCCGCTTGAAGAGACCATGGGCGCGCTGGCCACGGCCATCCACCAGGGCAAGGCGCTCTACGCGGGCATCTCCTCTTATAACGCCGACCGCACGCGCCAGGCCGCCGCAATCCTAAAGAGCCTGGGCGTTCCGCTGCTTATCCACCAGCCTTCTTACTCCATGCTGAATCGCTGGATCGAGAAAGGCCTGCTGGACGCGCTCGCAGAAGTGGGCGCAGGCTGCATCGCCTTCTCGCCGCTCGCGCAGGGCCTGCTAACCAATAAGTATCTGAACGGCGTGCCGGCCGACGCGCGCGCAGCGAAACAGAACACGTCGATGCCCAAGGACGCGCTCACCGAGGAGAACTTCAAGCGCGTCCGCGCACTCTATGAGGTTGCCAAAAGCCGCGGCCAATCGCTCGCGCAAATGGCAATCGCGTGGGTGCTGCGCCTCAACGGAGTGACTTCGGCCCTCATCGGCGCGCGCAACGTTGCGCAGCTCGACGACTCGCTCGACGCGCTCAAGAACCTTGCCTTCACCGATGCTGAGTTAGCCGAGATCGATCGCTCCGCGCAAGAGGGCGGCCTCGACATCTGGAAGAACGCCCGCGAGTGGATGAACTGAGAAGACGGTGATCGGTGGTCGGTGGTCGGTGATCGGTGGTCGGTGAACGGTGAGTCAGCAAAACAGGTTTCCCAAACGGAGCCTGTTTTTTATGCCGCATTAAAACCGCTAAGTCGGCTTAAGTGGCCCTTAAAAGGCCTTAAGTGGTGCCTATTTTGCCTATTTGGCGGCTTTTTTAGCCACTGAGTAACGATGGTCCGAATTGGCATATTGTTTGTTTTCATCATGTTATGCAATCTGACACCGATGAAAACGTACCCCCGGGGGGTTAGGGGGGTGGGGGGTATTTACTTTTTGGGCCTTCTGGTGGGCCTGGGTTCATGCGGAAGTGAGGCGAGAGCGACCTGAGCGGCATAGAGAAGCGTTCCGCTGAGGCGTTCCGGAACTGCGTCGAAGAGGATGCCGTAGGTGACGCAGGCGATAAAGCAGCGGATGTTTTCGCGCGAGGAGAAGGAAGGCAAGGCGTCGCGATAGGCTGCCGCGGCCTTTTTGTCAGCGTCGTAGCGCAGGACCGAGCGGGTAATGCCGGGATTCTGTGAAAAGTAGGCATCGCGGGCCGCGTACCAAGCCGCGCGGCACTGGGCGACGGCTTTTGCGGCCTGGTCTACGGGGCCGCGATTGCGTTTAGGGGAGGAGCCTGGGGCTGCGACTACGGCAAGGGCATTTGTGTTTTTGGACATTTGGATTTACTCCTGAGTCCAGTGTGCGCGCGGAAGGGGAAATTAAATGCAAAGGCAGCGGAGTTAGCGGCGTTAGCGGAGCTAGCGGGGTTAGTGGCCATTGGCCGCGGCTCGTTGAAGTCGCTGGAGGGAACGGCGTTTGGCGGGAGCGGTCCGTGGCGTGCGAGCTTTCGCGCGGTCATGAGAACGCGGGAACGTCCCGTCTGTCCCCAGGTTTCTGTCCCCCCCAGGTTTCTGTCCCCAGGTTTCCCAGGTTTCCCGTCTGTCCCCAGGTTTCCCGCCAGGTTTCCCCAGGTTTCATTTTGGGTGATTGTTGCGGCGCGAGTAAACTCGTGCCCTGATACAGGGCACATTGGCCATGGCGGCGTGGCACCCCGCAATGAATGCCGAGCCCTGATACAAGCTCTAGTGGCCCTTGCGGCGTGGGGTTTGACTGTGTCGCAAAGACTGGGGCTAAGATGGGAGCACAGACTTAGACCAGCTTGCTTTGTATCAGGGCGCGGCTTTGAGCCGCGCCGAGAGACGCTTCTTTGAGGAGTCGGGGCTTCAGCCCCCGCTATGGCAAGGCCCGTTCGCAATGCGCCGCAAGAAAAGGCGCTGAGCTCTTTACGCACATTCTTCGCTACGACCAAGACCCACGCAGGTCGGCGTCTGCTGCAATCTGAGCGAAACGCTACGTTGTTGATCGATGTTCTGCGTTCGTATATGGCCGCTGGGAAATTCAGCGTGCTGGATTTCGTCGTGATGCCCGATCACGTGCATCTGCTTTTGAGCGTTCGCGGGGGCACGACAATTGAAAAGGCCATGCAACTGATCAAGGGCCGATTTTCGTATCGACTGAAGCACGAATGCGGCTATTTGGGAGAGGTTTGGCAAGTTGGGTTTTCGGAGTCGCGGGCCGACGATGTGGAGAGTTTTGAACGGTATCAGAGGTATATTGCGCAGAATCCGGTAAAGGCGGGATTGGCGGAGAGGGTTGGCGAGTATCCGTACTGCTACGGTTATTTGGCAGAAAAGAAGCTCAGGGGCTAAAGCCCCAGATCATTTTGGGTGATTGTTGCGGCGCGAGTAAACTCGTGCCCTGATACAGAGCCTCATTAACCATGGCGTCGCCCCAGATCATTTTGGGTGATTGTTGCGGCGCGAGTAAACTCGTGCCCTGATACAGAGCACATTGGTCATGGCGTCGCGTTTGATCCTCGAACGTCGGCCTTGCATCAGCCTTTGAAAAACGAGCGCCGGCTACTCCGAGTCCAAACCACGCGCAGCTATGATTTGCGGGTCTCCAGCACATCTCTTAGCGCGAAGCTGGTTTCAAGTCGCGTGACGCCGGGCAGCCGTGAAAGCTCGTTCTGATGCAGGCGGCCGTAGTCGTCAATACCCGCAACCCGCGCCACCAGCATGTAATCGTATTGGCCGGCCATCAGGTGGCAGCTCACTATGTCGCGGCAATGCTGCACGGCCGTCTCAAATGCGCCCAGAACCGCCGCCGACTGCCGCTCCAGCGTGACGCGAATGTAGACGGTCATGCTCTTGCCCAGCAAACGGTCGTCGATGAGTGCGCGATAGCCGCGAATGGCGCCCGCCGCCTCAAGCGCAAGAATGCGCCGCGATGCTGCCGACGGTGAAAGGCCCACCGCTTCTCCCACCTCAAAGTTGGTGGCGCGGCCCTGGCGCTCAAGGTAGCGGAGAATCGCGCTGTCAAGCTCGTCGAGATCGGTATTCAGACCAGAACTCGCGGGTAAATCTCCATCCGGATTCATGTCTGATGGCGATTTGTGCTTCATTTGTTTCTTTTTGTCACGATTCGTGCTCATAGAGTTGTTTTATCACGAAAATTGCACACATTGATTGCACCTGGCGACGTACGATTCAAGACTAGATGGAAGCCAGTGATTGGCGCGCCGGTAGCAGCCCTCCCCGACTCGAATAACCGGCGCGCTTCTGGTTTCGTTTGAACGCAGCCCTCCCGACTGGCGTCCAACTGATGTGAAGTTCAACCCGGAATGGAGCAGACGATGATCATCGGAGTTCCCAAAGAGATCAAGGACAACGAAGCCCGCGTGGGCGTTACGCCTGGCGGAGTGAAGGCTCTGACCGAAGCAGGACACACTGTGCTGGTTGAAACGCAGGCTGGCGCCCTGTCCGGGTTCCATGACGACGAATACCAGCGGGCTGGGGCTGAGATTGTGGGCGACGCCGGATATTGCTGGGGCAAGTCGGCCATGGTGGTCAAGGTGAAGGAGCCCATCGAGAGCGAGTACGCCTACTTCCGCGATGGCCTCGTCCTGTTTACATATCTGCACCTGGCGCCGGTTCTCGATCTCACCAATAAGCTGCTGGAAACCAAGATGATCGGCATCGCCTATGAAACCGTGCGGGACCGCCGGGGAACGCTGCCCCTGCTTACGCCCATGAGCGAAGTTGCGGGCCGCATGAGCGTGCAGGTGGGCGCGAGCTATCTTGAGAAGGAGAAAGGCGGGCGCGGAATTCTGCTGGGCGGCGTGCCCGGCGTGCCTCCCGCGCATGTCACCATCCTGGGCGGCGGAATTGTGGGCACCAACGCGGCGCGCATCGCACTGGGATTCGGCGCCAAGACCACGCTGATCGACGTAAACCTGAATCGTCTGCGCGAGCTCGAAGACATCTTTGGCGGACGGCTCTATACACTGGCTTCAAACAGCTACAACGTTGCACAGGCTACGCGCGAGGCCGACCTTGTCATCGGCGGCGTGCTCATTCCCGGCGCCACTGCTCCCAAGCTCGTAACCCGCGAGATGGTCTCGAAGATGAAGCCCGGCGCGGTGATCGTGGATGTGGCCATCGACCAGGGCGGATGCGTAGAGACGGCCAAGCCCACCTCGCACTCCAACCCCAGCTACACAGTCGATGGCGTGGTTCATTACTGCGTAACCAACATGCCTGGAGCTGTGCCGCATACTTCCACTCTGGCGCTTACGAACTCGACGTTCCCATACGTGATGCGCCTGGCGAACCTGGGCGCGCGCCAGGCGCTCAAGCAGGACGAGGGCCTTGCCGAGGGGCTGAACACCTGGCTGGGCACGCTCACCTATCGCGGCGTTGCCGAAAGCCAGCACCGCCCGTGGACCGCCGCGGCCAGCGTGATTGAGTAGCTCAGTCCAACGCCGAATTTTGCACGGCCGCCAGCTACAATGATCCTTCCTGTAGGAGGGGCATTATGGAACGCCGGCAGTTTCTCGCTGCATCGATTGCAACCTCTGCCGCGGCTATGGCAAGCCGCGCAGGCGCTCAAGATCAGGCCGCTGCGCCGCGTGAGTTCTACCAGGTTCGCCGCTATAGCCTCATGAGCGGCCCGCAGCAAAAGCTCACTGAGAACTTCTTTGCCAACGCGCTCATTCCCGCGCTGGCAAAACGAGCCTTTGGGCCGGTTGGCGCGTTCCGGCTCGACATTGGTCCTGAGACGCCAACCTACTACCTCATTTTTCCAGGCAAGGAACTGGACTCGCTGGCCAGGCTCGATCTCGACCTCGCCGCCGACCAGCAATTCCTCGATGCAGCCGCGCCCTTCTGGAATGCAACCGCAACTGCGCCTGCCTTCCAGCGCGTCGAAATCTCGCTGCTTGAAGCGTTCGCGGGCTGGCCTAAACTCACGCCGCCTGCCTCTGCGGCCACCAAGGCCAAACGTATCTTCCAACTCCGAACCTATGAGAGCCCGTCGAATGGCGAGCACGTCAGAAAAGTCGAGATGTTCCACTCGGGCGAGTTCGAAATCTTTCTCAAGGCCGGATTCCATCCCGTCTTCTTCGGCGATACGCTGGCCGGCTCGCGGATGCCCAACCTTACCTACATGCTGGCATTCTCTGATACGGCAGAGCTCGAAGCCAGGTGGGACGCATTCCGCAACGATGCCGACTGGAAGAAGCTCCAGGCAAACCCCCGTTTCGCCTTCGACCAGATTGTGACCAACATCAGCAACCTGATGCTGAGCCCGCTGGATTGCTCGCAGATTTGAGCCGCGGAAACGCCTGAGTCTCAATCGAAATGGGCGGAGGTATTCACTGCCAGGCGATGGGCCCCGGCAGCGGCTTGAAGATTGTTGTTGACAAATATATCTAATAGCCATATATCTAATAGAACTATGGCGAAGCGTTCCAGCTCCAGCATGGAAGCCCTTCTCGGCCTGCTCACTATCGAGCCCATGTCCGGCTATGACCTCGGGCAAACCGTGCGCATGTCCATTGGCCACTTCTGGAATGAGAGTTACGGCCAGATCTATCCCAATTTGAAGAAACTAGCTGCGGCCGGCTTGGTCAACGGCAAAACAGAAAAACAGAAGGGCAAACCTGACCGACAAATCTACTCCATTACAAAGAAGGGGCGAGAACGCCTGGCTGCGTGGCTCAAGGTTGAGCCTCAGCCTGAAATTCCCCGCAACGAATTGTTGTTGAAACTATTCTTCGCGGTGCAGGCCGAACCTGAAAACATCCTGGGATTTGTTGAACGCATGGCTCACAGCGAGAATGCAATGCTTCAACGGCTTAACGGGCTCGAAGAAGAAATTGCCAAACTCCATCGCTACCCCGATGCGCCTTACTGGAAGATGGTGCTGCGATTCGGGCAGCTTGAACTTGAGGCTCACCAGCGCTGGGCCGAAGAGGCGCTGGCTGCACTGCACAAGCTCAACACGAAGCAACGCGCGGCATCGGCTGCTCGAAAGGAACAACGTCATGAGAGTAAGTAACAGTGTGGTTAACGTCGGGCCGAATACGCCAGCCCGAGTAGCTCCGGCACCGATCGCGTCATGGGGCTGGCTCGCTGGATTTCTCGCAATCGGCGCTGGGGTGGTGCTGATGGGCTTCATGGCCCAGCATGCACCGAGCGGCGCTGCCGCGTCTCCCGATCAACTGGCCAGCCACAGTCAGGCCATCCCGATTTATCTCACCCTGTTGGCCATGGACTGGGCTCTCCTCTATTACTGCTGGGCCGGCGTGAATCGCTACGGCGGAAATCTCGTCGCGCTTTCCGGCGCACGCTGGAAGTCATGGCGGGACCTCGCTGTCGATCTGGCTATCGCTCTGCCGTTCTGGGTGATATGGGAGGGCGCAGCCTACGGCACTCACTGGCTGATCGATTCGCGGGCGATCACATCGTCCGCCGCAAAAACCGTCGACAGTCTCCTGCCTAAAACCCTCGCTGAAGTCGTCATCTGGATTGCCGTCTCGATGACCGCCGGCATTTGCGAAGAGCTGGTTTTTCGCGGATTCCTGCAGCGTCAATTCCATGCTCTCTTCGGCAACCTCGCAATCGCCGTCGTGGCCCAGGGAGTGGTCTTTGGGCTGTTTCACGCCTACCAGGGCTGGAGAAATGTTTTCGTGATCAGCGTTCTCGGCGTTCTCTATGGCGCACTCGCCGCATGGCGCAGAAATCTGCGCGCCAACATTATTACCCACGCATGGGGCGATGTCTGGGAGGGCTGGCTCAAGTTTGTGGTGTGGAGATAATGAGTTGGGCTGCGCGAAGTCCAGCGTTTTCGCACCCTTTTCGCAAGCAAGATGAAGAAGCAGATCTTTCGACTCCGCTCCGCTGCGCTCAGGAGGACGGGACACGGAGCGTTCACGGTTCATTGGTCGCTGCGAATGAAATGTCCTTGCGCCGTCCCTACGGGACTAGCCAATGCTTGTTGGCTAGCTTTCCCCGCACTGAAGTGCGGGGCTAACAACCGCTGCGCCTACGGCGCGCTTACCGGACGTTGCTTATGCCGTCCTCGATAGTTCCTTCACTCTCTCACTCCTTCACTTTTTCGTTGTTCCCTGATCCCTGACTTCTGACCTCTGAACCCTGTCCCGAACTATAATCGCCGCATGTCGTTCTGGAGCGATCCCCGGAGGCGCATTGCGGCGATTCTGGTCGCTTGCCTCATTGTGTTTCTCTGCTTCGGCATCCTGCAGGCATTCAATACTTCCAACATCCGCTTCCTCAATCCTGAGACCTCAGGCGAGACTCTCGCCTTCACCACTGTCACTTTCGTCTTTTTCCTGGTGCTGCTGCTGCTCCTGATGCTGCTCCTCAGGAACATTCTGAAGATCTATTCGGAACAAAGCACCAGCGCGTTGGGGGCGCGGTTGCGCACGCGCATGGTGGTCGGCGCTGCCATCATCGCGCTCGCGCCCGCGGTCTGCATGTTTTTGTTCAGCTTTCAGCTCATGAACCGCTCCATCGACCGCTGGTTTTCTCCCAACACATCGGAGCTGAGAGACAACTCGACGCGCGTGGTTGAGCAACTGGTGCAATATGTTACCGGGAACGCGCGATCTGAAGCTGAATCCATTGCAGCTTCCGGAGCGCCTGACCTGGCGCCGGCACAACTCGAAAACGTTCTGGTTTCGCACCGCATAACGCTCGAGGGCGGCTTCGTGATGGTCTTCAGCCGCGACATGCACCTCGTCGCCGGGTTCCAGGCTCCGGCTGAAACCAGCCCCGCCAGCCTGATTCCCTGGCTCGACGAGGATCAAGGAAAGGCCATCGCCCTGCACGGCCAGCTCTCGAAAGTGCTGCTTACGGCGGCGCAGCGCAACGATGAATCGGTCATCCGTATCGGCGGCCAGGATTACGCGCTGGCCATGGCCGTCACGGCATCGGGCAAACCGGTGGTGGCCGCATTGCCCATGCCCCAGGGATTGAGCCAGACTGCCACGCAGATTCGTGCCAACGCCGCTGAGTACTGGCAGCTCTTTCGCACTCGCAACCGGCTCCGCGCCGACTTCTTCCTGGCCCTGTTGATTCTCACTTTCTTCGTCTTCTTTTCGAGCATCTGGATTGCCCAGCAGCTTTCCAAGCAGATCACGCGCCCCGTCGAGGCTCTGGCCGACGCCATGGACGAGATCGCCGACGGCAAATACGAACAACGCGTCTCAGTGGTTGCCTCGGGCGAAATGGGCGACCTGGTGCGGGCCTTCAATCACATGGCGTCAGACCTTGAGGAGAGCCGGCGTCTCGCCGAGAGCTCTTCAGCGCAGTTGACTGCCGCGAACCAGGCCATCGAAGAACGGCGCAGGGAGCTTGAAACCATTGTTGAAACGATCCCATCGGGAGTGGTCACGCTCGATGGCGCCGGCGTTGTGCTGCAGTCGAACCGGGCGTTTGCCGCGCTGCTGGGTTTGCGCGAAGACACAAACCTGAAGGGTGAGAGGATTGCAACCGTGATGCCCCCCGAGTGCGCCGACGATCTGACGGGAGTGATTCGCCGCGGGCAGCGCATGGGCGCAGCCTCGACCGCCATGGAATTTCAAGCGCAGGGCCGCAACATTCATCTGGCGGTGACCAGCGCGCGCCTGGAGCTGGCCAATGGCCAAACCGGGAGCGTGCTGGTGGTTGAAGACACCACCGATCTGCTGCGTGCGCAGCGGCAGCTGGCCTGGAAAGAAGTGGCCCAGCGCGTGGCCCACGAAATCAGGAACCCGCTCACGCCTATTGCGCTTTCAGCCGAGCGTATTGCCCGCCACCTCGATCGCGGCCAGGTGGAGTCGCCGAGCATTATCCGCAAGTGCAGCCAGGTTATTCTGGGCTGCGTGGGAACCTTGCGCACCCTGGTCGATCAGTTCTCGGCACTGGCGCAGTTCCCGGTCTCGCAGCCGCGCGCATGCGACCTGAACAAGGTGGCCGATGAGGCGCTGGCCATGTTCGCCGGGCGGCTTGAGGGCATCACTTTGCAGCGCGATCTTGAGCCCGGCCTGCCCCTGGTGGTTGCCGATCCCGACGCCATTCGCCGGGCCCTTGCCAATCTCATCGACAATGCCGCTGAAGCCATGCAGGGCAGCCTGCTGCGCATTCTTGGCGTGCACACATCTCTCACTGAGGATGGTGCGGCCGTGGAAGTTGCCGTCTCCGACACTGGTCATGGGTTGACCGATGAGATTCGCGAGCGTTTGTTCCTGCCGTTTTACTCCACCAAGCATCGCGGAACCGGGCTGGGACTTTCGATTGCGGCCAAGATAGTGCAGGAACACGGCGGCTCGATTCGCGCCGAGTCAAACAGTCCCAAGGGCGCGCGGTTTCTTATGCGGTTGCCGCTGGTTGATACGGGCGTCCCGCAGTTGATCGAGGGCGTTCATGCCGCCAATGGCGAGCCGGCCGTGAAAGGGTTGCGTTGATGGATCAAGTTCTGGTGGTGGACGACGAAGCAGAGATACGCAGCTCGCTCGAGGAGATTTTGCGCGAGGAAGGTTATGGCGTAACAACCGCGGCAACGGCGGCCGAGGCTGTGGTGTCGATTGAAGACGCTCCCTACGACGTGGTGCTGCTCGATATCTGGCTGCCCGATCGCGACGGTCTCGACGTCCTGGCCGATTTGCGCCGGCTGCCGATGGAGACGCGGCCTGAAGTTGTGATCATCAGCGGGCACGGAACAATTGAATCAGCAGTGAAGGCCACCAAGCTGGGCGCCTACGACTTTCTTGAAAAGCCGCTCTCGCTCGAGCGCACTTTGATTGTGCTCAAGAACGCTGTGGAAGCGCGCCGGCTGCGTGCGGAAAACCAGGAGTTCAAGCGGCAGTTCAGCGTGGGCTCGGTGCTCACCGGCGAAAGCGTCCCGGTAAAGGCTCTGCGGCAGCAAATCAAGCTGATGGCGCCCACCAATGGCCGGGTGCTCATCTATGGCGAATCGGGAACCGGCAAGGAACTTATCGCCCGCGCCATTCACGCTGAGAGCCTGCGCCGCGACCGCGTCTTTGTCGAGCTGAACTGCGCCGCTATTCCCGAGGCGCACATTGAAGCGGAGCTCTTCGGCTATCGTCATGTCGCAGTAGGCCAGGGCTTCAGCGTAGGCCAAGGCTTCAGCCCTGGCAGCGCGCCACTCGAGCAACGCGGCACATTGGAGCGCGCCGATGGTGGAACGCTGCTGCTGGACGAAGTGGGCGACATGAGCCTGAAGACGCAGGCCAAGGTGCTTAGCGCCCTCGACGAACAGTTATTCACGCCGGTGGGCGGCACGCAGCCCCTGCGCGTCGACGTCAGGCTCATCGCCACCACCAACAAGGATCTTGAAGAAGAGATTGCCAAGGGCAACTTCCGCGAAGATCTTTTCTATCGCCTCAACGTGGTTCCATTTTTTGTGCCGCCGCTGCGCGAGCGCAAGCAGGATATTCCGCTGCTGGTAAAAGAATTTCTGGCCGACTTCGGTCGTCAATACGGGCGTGCGCGCATGGAAATCAGCGAGGAAGCGCTGGGAGTGCTGGGCGGCTACCATTGGCCGGGCAACGTGCGCGAACTCAAGAACATGATCGAGCGCGTGCTCATTCTCAATCCGCGCGTGCTCCGCATCGAACGCAAGCACCTGCCGGCCGGAGCGCCCAAAGCCAGGTCGCGCGCAGGCGAAGAGTTCTCGTCGCTGCAGCAGGCGCGCGACGCCTACGAGCGGGAATATATTCAGAAGAAAATTGAGGAAGCGCGCAACAACATCAGCCACGCCGCGGAACTGCTGGGGCTTGAGCGCAGCCATCTTTACCGCAAGATGAGGGCGCTGGGAATAGCCGTTCGCGAATAGCGGTCGAGCCGGTACGCGTTGGAGTGTTCTGAAAAAAAAGACCCTGTCCTGCCGTCCGGCGGGCTAGTCTGCCGCCCGGCGACCCTCTTGATGGCGCCGCTCCGCCTTTTCTGAACGCCGGTCAGTATCCTTCCTGCGGCGTTCAATTTTTACAACGCGGAGATCGGGAAGTCCCACCCGCCTGTCCGGGCCGTTGCGCCGGTCCTGGTCAGTGCGCCGGTCGGCGCGGCCCACACCCGCGTTCAAGCCGCTGGGGCCTTTGGGAGGTGCCGGTTGATGGGGAGCTGACGGTTGCTGCGTTTGCTGCTGCCGGTTTGCCCTGGCGTTTTCCACGGTTGGCTGTCCTCCTCCACTGGTCAGGAGTTTATTGAGTACAGGGAGATTGGCGCGCTGAGTCTCTATGAAGTCCACTCCGTCGGCCGTCAACGCCAGTTGGGCATTGTCTCCCTTTGTTACGTAGCCCTTTTTGAACAAATACCAGATCGTAAAGTCCAGATAGTCGCGCGGGAACCCCATGCGTGTCTCAATCTCGCCCAGCCCAACCTCGGGCATGTGGGGATTGGTGCGCCGGCGGTAATAGAGCACGGCAAGGACGGCCAGGCGGCGATTGAGCTCGCCGTCCAGGCTGTCCATAAAATCTACCTGCTCAGAAAATGGGTTCTTCTGGTCCGGCTCGGCTTTGCGCTTTGCATCGTAGTCGGCGCGGGCCGTGGGGTTCGAAAGAACGTCGTACGCAATCTTGAGCAAATGGAACATTTCGGCGTCGCCCGATTCGGGGTTATCGGGGTGGAGCCGGGCCGCCAAAAACCGGTAAACGCGATGAATCGTATCCGCATCGGCGTTTGGGCTTATTTGCAGAAACTCGTAATAATCAACCATCCTGGCGAATTCATCCTTCTATGGTTAGAGACGCCCCCCGACGGCGACCCACTTTCCAGGGCGCTGTCAGGCGCATCGTCAATCGTTATTTCGAATGTGGATTACCGGCGCACCTTACCCCTCGGCCTTTTTTCAGAGGGACAAGGGAAGGCGGGCAGCCATGCAGTCTGCAGATAACCCGATTCTTCGATTTATACACCCTCGAACCCGATTCTGACATGGCGCGAAAGTTGAAGCTCTTTCAACCAATATCTGGACATGGTGCGGGGTTCAGCGGCACGAACGCGCCGAAGGCGCGCCGGTTATTAACTGAAAGGCAAATTCTGGTTGGAGATGCACTCGCCCAGCACCCCCCAAACGGTCGTCATCCCCGAACCCGGTGAGGGATCCGCGGTTGTTTCTACAGCTCTCAACCAGGAAATCGTTATTTCCCCATAGGCGGTGATTCTGGCCCTTTCAAACAGACTTGAAGGGTACGGGCTTCAGCCCGTACATCAACATCCGCAATTTAAGGGTGGGCTCGAGCCCCTGAGGGAAGCTCTTTGAGTGAAACTTCCGGTTAGACGGTGACACGGGAGTTACCTCAACGGGCAATCGGAAGACACGCCGGACCGCACGTCCCATATGTCACCCGGCCAGCTTTTCCCAGCGTTCCGTATCTTCAGGGAAATAGCTACCTCCCGACGATCTGCCGGTTTTGAGGTCAAGACTGAAGGGACACCATGTGTTGTCGAGGGGCGACCACGCGAGACCCTTTAACTCACGTTGGTCAATTTGGATTTGATCGAATCCGTCGAATGATAGCCGTCGGGTATGCCACAATATCCCGCTGGGGCCGAGCCTCGCGAAAGCGATTCCCTGCCTGCTCAACACCCATCCTTCAGGGTTCTGCATCTCCCACATCGCTTCTATCCCAGGGAGAAGCTGAACGGCAGTTCTTGTGTGCAAGTCGATCAACCATAGATCACCCGCAGCTATGACGATTGCATTGTGCCAGCCTAGGCAAAGGCCCGCAAACTGGAGTCCCCCTAATCCAGGTCGGAAATTTGCTACCCACGCATCCGTTCCAGTGTCGAACTCAACGACTGTTCCCTCGCATCCAATTCGGCCCCAGTCAGGGGGAAATGCAGTTGGCATTGGACCGTAAGGCGGTAAGCCTGAAAGTATTCTGACCGAACATTCCATATGACTATCAGAATAATTCGAGCACACCGTGGTCGGTTTGTCGCCAAGCCGGAAATTGCCAGCCGGTAAACAACAATTCCCCTGCCAACGGGCGATTGGTGCGATGGCGGATTTCCAGGGCACCGTTGCGGCCGGCAGTAGTGGCTCCCTCTACACCCGGTCGCGGCATTCCGCTGCATCCAGCACTAATAGCACGTGAACTGTTTGCACGTGCCGCGCCAATGGGAATTTACTCGACATTCACAACTGCATAAACGCTCTTTAACGCACGCGCCCCTACGCTGGGCACTATGAGAAAACCAACCTTAAGCTCTCTTCTCATTCTTTGCGTGGGCATGTTCCTGCTCACTTTTGGCCAGTCCAAACTTTACTCACAATACGATACCGGCAGCCTGGTGGGAGTCATTCTGGATTCCAGCGGGGCGGTGCTGCCCGGTGCGACCATAACCGCAACTAACAAAGCTACCGGCGCAGTATCTTCGGCTACCTCGGGTAGCGGGGGCGAATATGAAGTTCCTTCGCTGCACACCGGCGCCTACAATATCACTGCCGCGCACTCGGGCTTCTCAACAGCCGTCGCCGACAACATTACGGTCTCAGTGGGAGCCCGCCAGCGCATCGATCTGACGCTGAAAGTTGGAGAAACCGCGACAACCGTCGAGGTGACCGGCGTGGCTCTCGAACTTGAAACCGATTCGAGCGAGCACGACCAGACCGTTACCGGATACCAGACCGCGGCGTTTCCACTGGTGAGCCGCAACTATAGCGACCTTCTGGCGCTTGTGACCGGGTCGCGCCAGGCTCCCACCGCGGCAACCACAAGCTCCATCAGCAGCCTTGTACGCGCGGGTGCCTACAACGTCAACGGCCAGCGCAGCATGTTCAACAACTTTCTGCTGGACGGCGTCGACAACAACGCCTACGGCGAAAGCAACCAGGGATTCGACAACCAGATCATCGCCGTTCCACCTGACTCAGTAGCCCAGTGGGACGTGGTGACGAATAACGAAAATGCCGAATATGGCCGCTCTTCGGGCGCGACCGTCAACGTGGCTTCAGCCAGTGGCACCAATGATTTGCACGCGATGCTCTATGAGTTCCTGCGCAATACCGACCTGAACGCCGCCGGGTATTTCAAACCCACGCTGATTGGCTCATCGGGCACCAACGTTCCGTTTGAGAAGCCGGCCTTCAATCGCAACCAGTTTGGAATGAACTTTGGCGGACCGATCAGCCGAGACAAGCTCTTTTTCTTCCTCGACTATGAAGGATTTCGCCAGACGCTCAAGCCGCTCACTGTGCTTACACTGCCAACGCAGAACGAGATCAACGGCATTCTGGTTGTCCCGGTAAAGAACCCGATCACGGGCACCACCTATCCGGCAGGGCAGGCAATTCCCACGTCGGCTATCAATCCGCTTTCGCAGCAGATACTCTCGTATTTTGCAAAAATCACCGCGCTGCCCACCTCGGGTCTGGCCACCACCGGTCTTAACCAGGACGACTACGCATACGAAGCGCCATTTACCGATAACTCCGACAAGGGCGATCTGCGGCTTGACTATCACCAGAGCGCCAACAGTTCATGGTTCCTGCGCGTCAGCGACCGTAAAGAAACCGGCGTTAACAACCCAACCATCCCCGAGCCGCTCGACGGCACCGCCAACGGCAGAATCCGCATTCTCGATCAGCAGGCCGTGCTTGGTTACACGCGTGTCCTCAGCCCTACGCGGATCTTCGATGCCCGCGTGGCTCTGTCGCGCACCAAGGCCGGCAAATACACTCTCTCAATCGGCCAGACCCAGATCACCATCCCCGGCCTTCAGGACGTGCCTGCGAACATCGCCGGCGGCCTGCCGCAAGTTTCCATCAACGGCTTCAGCAACTTTGGCCGGCAGACTACCAATCCGCAGTGGCAAGACCCTGCACTGCTCGATCCCAAGCTCACCTATACCTGGATTCTTGGCAAGCACTCACTCAAGTTCGGTTACGAATACGAGCGCATCTGGATGGCAGTGAATGACAATAACCCGCTCTACGGCTCATATACCTATGGAGGCGGTTACAGCGCCGTCGGCTCCAAGGTGAGCGACTCCTACTGGGCCGATTTCTTGTTCGGCCTCACCAGCACCTACGGCCTGGCCAATTACTTTGTGGCCCACCTGCGCCAGGATACCGATAACGTCTACGCGCAGGATGACTGGAAGGTCTCGCCCAAACTGACGCTTAACCTTGGCCTGCGCTGGGAGTACGGCTCGCCCTATTCGGAGTGGAAGAATTACATCTCGAACTTCGACCCGGTTTCGCAAACCGTTGACACCATCAGTCGGGGCGCCACGCTGGGCAACGGCGTAACTCCGGTCTCGGCAGGTGGTGGAGTCTATGGCAGCACTCTCGTCAATCCAGACTTCGCCGACTTTGGGCCGCGCATCGGCTTCTCATGGGAGTTTCTGCCCAAGATGACGCTGCGTGGCGGCTACGGCTTAAGCTATGCGCATTACACCCGCGCCGGATCGGGCGACATTCTGGCCATCAATGCACCACAAGCAGTCTTCGTGCAGGTTCCGCAACCGAATCCCACCAGCGCCAACGTCTGCCCGTCGAACGCAGTCGCCACCACGTGCTACGCCACGGCCGACGAGGGCTTCCCGACCAGCCTGGTGACTACATTTAATCCCGCCACCGACAACATTACATGGGTTCCCAAAAATACCAAGGACTCGTCTGTTGAGAGCTACTACTTCGGCGTTCAGCGCGAGCTCTCGAAAAACATTCTGGTCGACGTGGACTATGTGGGTAGTCACGGCGTGCACCTTCAAGGTTTCCTGAATGGCAACCAGAAGAATCCTGCGAATAATTTCGCTCGCCCCTTTACCAACTGGCCCAGCGACATTACCGAAGCGTTGAATGAGTTCTATTCGCACTTTAATGCGCTTGAGGCCAAATACGAGCAGCGCATGACCGGCGGTCTTACGCTGTTGAACTCCTTTACATGGGAGCACTCACTCGATAACGCCTCGGCCTCGCTGGAGGGCAACACACCGTCACCCCAGGACGCCAACAACATTAAAGCCGATTACAACCAGTCGGATTACAACCTGCCCGTGACCAATGTCACCAGCCTGGTGTACGAGTTGCCCGTGGGCAATGGCCGCAAATACCTTGGCTCAAGCCCGGGGGTGATAGACGCGGTGCTGGGCGGCTGGCAACTGAGCGCGATTGAGACCGCACAGGGCGGAACGCCGTTCAACCTCACCTACAGTCCAACCACCGGCGTTTCAGGCAACGCAGTCTCGCAGCAGATTGTGGCTACCTATCGCGGAGCCAACGAGTACCGGCCGAACATCGTTCCCGGCATGCCCACAAGGCTGGGCCGCACAGACAAGCTGGCCAACACCGGGTACCTGCAGTTTGTGAATCTGGCGGCATTTGCTTTGCCGCCCACCACAGCCGGGGGAGTGCTGCAAAGCCCCTTCGGCAATGCGCGCCGCAATCCGCTGCGCACGCCCAAGTTCTACGAGACAGACCTCAGCATGAACAAGACATTCCGCACTCCGGTGGAACGGCTCAGCTTCCAGTTCCGATCGGAGTTTTACAACATTCTCAACCACACCAATCTTTATCTGCCCTCGAGCGGACTCTCCGGCACTAACGGTGGCACCCCAAGCGGCGGCGGGGTCATCTCGAGCACCTTTGAGCCTCGCATCGTGCAGTTCGGATTGAAGGCGATCTTCTAAGGAATCTTTTCTTAAGGTGTGAAATGCAGGTGCCCCAGGTCTCGATTCTGAGACCTGGGAAAGCACGAACTTCAACGCGACACTTACATCAGACATGGAAAGGTTCGCCACGAAACGGTTTCAGCCACTCCATTATGTGGAACCAGGGCACGCGGCGATAAGTCGATGCCTTGGGCTCGGGAGCGTCGGGCTGTGGCGTCGGCTCGTCAAAATAGGTAAGACGTAAGCCGGCATTGAGCAGAGTGCGCATGTAGACGCTCATTGGGCGATGGTGGTTCAGAATCCGAATTCCGCGATATCCGAGCCAGATGGAGCGCTCCTCAAGATAGTTGTCGATTGGGAAAGAGAGGCATTCGCCGGCGCTTCCCTTGATCCAGCCATTCCCCGCTGTTTGGAAACTGTTGAGATTCGCAATCAGCAGAGCGCCGCCGGGAGTCAGCACTCGGACCATCTCAGAGATGGCCGCTGGCATATCTTCGATATCGATGAGAGACAGGTAGCTGACGACGAGGTCGAAAGTATTGTCGTCGAGCGGAAGATGCTCAGCTGATGATTCGAGATACGTGCCCTCGGGATCGCGCGCGCGAGCGGCCGCAAGCAGCGCGGGTGTTGGATCGATGCCTGCGACGTAGACACCATGCGACTTCAACATGCGGCAGAAGCGGCCTTCGCCACAGCCCACATCGAGAATTTTCCTGGGTGACCGCGAAAGCGCGCGCGACAGCATGAGCGGGTCGAGCACGTACTGTCGTGCAAAATCGCCATGCTCACCCATGTCAGCGATCCATGCTTCAGCCGACGCCTGCCAACAATTGTTCATAGTGAGCATGGTACCGAAGGATGTCTTCAGATTGGCGCCAGAAGAAGTCAGCGCGGGGTTAGAACGTGCGGGAGCAGAGCTACCGGCCTTCTTTCTGAATCGGAGTAATCGACCCCGGATTGTCGCCCTTGGTGGGGTCAACACGAAAATCCCACACCTGCTGGTTGATGTCGCTGCCCGAAAGAATCTCAACCAGCGCGTATTCGCCGATCTCGAGCGGCTGCCTGGGATCGATGCGCAGCCAGTGTTTGCCCGGCATCACCTGCACCGTGGCGGCAATCACGTTTTCGTCCTGCGTCACCTGGCCGCTGGGGCTTACGTGGATGGCGCCGATGACGCGAACGGCGTTGCGCTCGTCCACCTTCACCAGCGCAAAACCCGACTGCGCCGAATGCGCGCCCTGCTTCGCCTTGTGATTCAATCCTTCAGTCGAGGTGTGCACTGTTACCGGCTCTGAGAGCACTGGCTCTTTTTGGTCGGCCACGTCCAGAGAGAGAAAGAACGACGGCTCGTTGACGTGAAGGTGAATCTTGGAGTGAGCGCCCTCCAGCACCAGGTCGGCGCGCTGCCCGGCCATGGGATTCAGCACGGCGATACCGTGACGCTCCCGGGCGTTCACGTCAAGATCGCTGGGCGGCAGCTCAACCAGCTCCGGAGTGCCTTGAAAAGTGTCGAGAACAAACACTCCATCTTCATCCGGCAATTCGAGCCCGGTTGTAACCTCGGGCATGCGAGCCTTCTGGTCCTCGCGTTCCTCGGTCTCTTCCTTGTCAATCGATTCGGCCTCCTTCATGGCCGGCGATGCGTCGGCGTCAGAGGTGAGATCGGTGTGTTCCTGTTCCCATTTTTTCGTTGCGTCCCAGTCCACCAGGTCGACAGGCATCTCCTCCCAGTCGCCGCGCTCCTGCGAGAGATAGCGAACCCGGTCGCCGGCGATTTTGTAATCGCGCACTACCTGGTAGGAGCCGTCTTTGAGGATGAGCCGGTGGTTGCGTGCCATGGCCGGCAGATCGGGCTTCATGGGGAGGGGCTTGCCGTGGTTGTCTGCCGGGTCAGAACTCTGGGCGTACGCTGGGACGGCAACCAACACCAGGCCCAGGACAACACCGAGGCAGGCCGGCAATGCGCGTCGAATCTGATGAATCCGTAGCATGGCGAAGATCGGGCGCCCCAGGCCCTGAAGACGCAGAAGTCGATATGAGCCCTCAGTTTAGACGAAACACGACCAGCACTGTTGGCACCCGCGATCGAATCTGGCGCATCTAATCGTAACCAGTAACGCTGCAGGCACGTCCAATTTTGTGTATCCTTAAATTGCAGGACTTCGATTTTGACAGGACTTAGGGCACATTTGAAAGTGGATTTCCGCTCGCGCCGCAATTTGGCGGTTGCGATTGCGGGGTTGTGCCTCGTTCTGCTGGCCATGCTGGCGGTGGCCCAAGCCACCCACTTGCACGCCAATGAGACGGATGCGGATCATTGTCAGCTCTGCATCGTTATGCACACGGCCGCACCTGCTGTGGCCGCCGCCGCGATCATTGTGATGGTGCAGCTTGGAGCCCTTGCGCCCATCGCCGACCCCGTTTTCGTTCTACGTAAAAGTCAAACCAGGCTTTTCATCCGTCCCCCTCCCGCCTCCTGCTGAGCGCCGCTCCGGCCGCTTGTTCCCGTCGAGCCCTGACGCATCCAATGCATTCATAAGTACGTTTGAACGCCTCATTCGCCGTAATCAGGCGCGTGAGCTTTCGGCTTATCGATTAAGGCTCATAAGCAACCGGATAGACGCTCCTATTGCTGAGAAACTGCCGCGCGGCCATCATCCGCCGGCAAATCGATCGCATTCAGCTAATTTTCAGGAGACTATGCCATGCAATTTCCCCGTGGCGCAATGCTACGCACCCTTCCCCTTATCCTCCTTTCGGTCGCGGCGCTCTGCGCGCCAGCGCAAAGCGGTAACGCCGGCACTCTTCACGGCACGGTCACTGACCCCTCGGGCGCAGTCATTCCCGGCGCCACGGTGCATCTCGCCAATGCGGTGAGCCAGTTCGACAGGAGTGTGACCACTGATGCCACCGGGCAATTCACCATTACCAACGTGCCCTTCAACCCATACAGAATCAATGCTTCAGCCAAGGGCTTCGCGCCCACGGCACAGAGCGTTCAAGTGCGGTCTTCGGTAAGCACTACCCTCAACCTGGTTTTGCAGGTGGAGTCTGCCGTCCAGACGGTGACGGTGGAATCCAGCGGCGACCTGATTGAAGACGACCCGACCTTCCACACCGATGTGGATCGCGACATGCTTCAGAAAGTGCCGATGGGCAGTGGTTCCTCCAACCTGAGCGCGCTGGTGACTGAAACCACACCCGGCGTCGCGGCCGATTCCAATGGCCTCTTTCACGGTCTCGGCGATCACGCTTCGAACTCGTTCAATGTCGACGGCCAAACTGAAACCGACCAGCAGAGCAAGGTCTTCTCCAACCAGATTCCCTCCAACTCCATTCAGTCGATTGAAGTCATCAGCGGAGCTCCACCGGCCGAGTACGGTGACAAGACGAGCCTGGTGATCGTTGCCACTACCCGCTCCGGGCAGGGCGCGACCAAGCCGACAGGCAGCATCAGCAGTTCTTACGGCACGTTCGGCGCGGCGACAGGCAGCATCGATCTTTCCTATGGCGGAAAAAACTGGGGCAACTTTGTCGAGACCGATGGCTTGAACTCAGGCCGCTTCCTCGATCCGCCGGAGTTTGCCGTGATCCACGACAAGGGCAACGAAGAGAACGCCTTCGACCGCGTCGATTACAGCTTCGACCAGAACGACTCAATCCATCTCGATCTCAACTACAGCCGGTCGTGGTTCCAGACTCCCAACGCCTACGAAAACCTCGGCGTTGAGAACGTGACCGCCTTGGGCACCAGCGCCAGCCCGACCTTCAGCGTCGTGGGCGACACCGATCAGCATTCCAAGATCGGCACGTTCAACATCTCGCCCACCTACACCCGCGTTGTAAGCAACTACTCGGTCTTCAACCTGGGCGCATTCCTCCGCAAAGATATCTACAATTACTTTCCGAGCGGCAATCCGCTGGCCGACCTGGGCCCCTCGAACCTGCAGACTTCTTCGATTTCGCAGATTCGCTCGCTCATGAACGCCGGTATTCACTCGGACTTCTCCTACGTGAAGGGCATCCACAACATCAAGATTGGCGCGCAGTACAGCCAGACCTTCCTGCGTGAGAGCGATTCGCTGGGAATAGTGGAGAGCACCTATAACTCACCCTGCATGGATGCGACCACCGGCGATCCGTTGCCGGGTTACGGTTCACCTTCCGATTGCATTGCGTCAAACGTGACAGCCAATCCCAACTACAACAGCGTGCTTGCGCTCTACGACCTTACGCGCGGCGGATCAAACTACGGCTGGCTCGGACACAGTGATGTGAAAGAACTGGCGCTCTATGGCGAAGACCAAATTAAGGTGAAGAACTGGAACCTTAACCTGGGCCTGCGCGAAGACGTCTACGACGGCCTCACGAAAGCCAACCAGATCGAACCCCGCATCGGCGTTGCCTACAACGTGAAGCCGAGCAAGAGCGTAATCAGCGTCAGCTATGCGCGAACGCTTGAAACGCCTTTCAATGAGAACCTAGTGCTCTCAAGCGAAGGCTGCGGTAATGCCGTGCTGGCGCCGCTGCTCAACTGTTCGTCGGGCGTTGCTACCACAATGGCGCCGGGCTATCGCAACGAGTTCCACGCCAGCCTGCAGCAGCAACTAGGCAAAAACGTAATCTTTAGCGGCGAGTATATCTGGAAATACACACACAACGCCTTCGACTTCAGCGTGCTGGGCAACACTCCAATCACCTTCCCCATCGACTGGCACAACTCCAAGATTCCCGGTTATGCGATGCACATCGAGGTGCCTGGCTTCCACAACTTCACCGCCTATTCCGTCATGTCGTCGGTGTCAGCGCGGTTCTTCCCGCCGCAGGTTGCAGGAGCAGGCGCCACCGTGGCCCAGGGCGTGGCTTATCCCTTCCGCATCGATCACGACGAGCGCTTCAACCAGAACGCGCACGTTCAGTACACCTTTGCGCACGACGGCAGTTGGATCAACGGACTGTGGGGCGGCTTCAACTGGCGCTATGACTCGGGGCTGGTCGCGGGCTCGGCTCCCTGCTTCAACCCGGCCGACCCCAATACGGCCTGCACAAACAGCTCAACGACACTTGGCGGAATGCCTGCTATCGCCATGGTCGACAACAACATTCCGGCCACCATGAATCCCGTTACCGGTTTACCGGTGGCGCTGCCTCTCACCGCCGATGAAGAGTTTCAGGCGGGTCTGGTGTGCGATGGCGTAAAGGCAACTCCCACCAATCCGCTGCCCTCCGTTTGCCCGGCGGGTGAACTCACTTCAACTCTGCTGAAGATTCCTGCTCCCGGTACCGGCGATAACGACAAGAGCCCGCCGCGCATTGCGCCGCGCGATCTTTTCGACGTCTCGCTGGGCAAGAACAACCTCTTCCACCGCGAGCACTACAAGACCGACCTTGACCTGACCGCAATCAACGTCACCAACAAGTACGCGCTTTACAACTTCCTTTCCACCTTCAGCGGCACGCACTACGTCACACCGCGTGCGCTGACGGCCAAACTGACGTTCAACTTCTAACTGAGGTTTGCTCAGGCCGCGCTCCGTCAACCCGGGGCGCGGCCTTATCAATTGCAATCTCAATCGCTGAGCCTCGACTCTCGTCCAGGACCGATTGATTATTGCGTCCTTAAACTTAATGGCAGACACTAAATGCATGACACGGCCGACTGCCCGATTCCTGCTCATAGCGTGCTGCGTCATCGCTCAGCTTCAACCCGCCGCAATTGCCAAAGAACCCAAGCAAAAGGAGAAGGATATCGCCGGCCTTCCCTACAAGTTCTTTGAGCATGGTTCCGCGCCCAGCGAAGAATTGCTCGTAGTCCTCGCGAAGCAGTTGCACTGGGATAACGGCGGCGCCGGCAATCTTGACCGAATGGCAGTCCACCTGCGGTTTGAGAAGGTCGACGAGGTCAAAACCGCTGATGGCGACCAGCCTCGCTATCGCGTTTACGCCGAGGGCGCGCCGGAAGACAAGGTCTATGGCTTGTCCACCCTGGAGGTGGGGAAAGTTATTGATAACAGCGTGCAGGATGTTTACGTGAATGCGCAGGGCCTGGTGATGACGCGCCGGCCCAACCCCGAAGAAGAAGGTTTGACTCGGATGCCGGGCTCGGAACTATATGTGACGCCAAAGAGTTTCCCCGGCCTGCCCACGCGATATGCCGTCGGGAGCCGCGACGGCACGGTGACTGCCTTCGGAACAATCGATCCCATTCCGGTGGTAAACTTTGACCGCCTTTGCCGCCTTGAAGCCAGAATCGGAGCGCCAGGCGCGGCTGCGGTGCTGATTGTGGCCGATGGCTTCACCCCGAAAATGCGGCTGGCGATCATTCTCGAGTCGCAGGGCGATATTGTGAACATTGAAGCGATAACCGACCATAATGGCCACGCCGTGGTGGCCGGCTTTCCATTCATCCAGGGCCAGACAAAGGGGATTCTGAAAGCCACAGCCCAGGGTCAGAACTGCCTGCCCTCGGTGCAGATACCCTGGGACTCGACTGCGGCCGCGCCTGCGGCTCAGACTGCGCCGGCCAGTACGCCAGCCGCGCCGGCTGCACCAACCAAGTAGCAACGGCGCTGAGTCCGAGCCTCGTTATACAACTAATGCAGTCATCCTGAGAACGGAGTCCGCCGCTGCGGGCGCAGTCGAAGGATCTGCGGTTGTTCTTAGGAAAGCGTCGGATTCGCAGCGCTGAGCGGCTGCTTCAGTCCCAACTCCCTCGTGTACGCCTCAAATACCTCATCGCCAAAGCACGCGAAAATCACCTTCTCAATTTCCGGGTTCGCGGCCAGCGCCGCCCGCGTCTCGCGCACCGCAATCGCAGTCGCCTCAGAAATGGGATAGCCGTAAACTCCGCAACTGATCGCCGGAAACGCCAGCGTCTTAAGCCCCTTTTCCCGCGCAATCTTGAAAGCCGATCGGTAACAGTTCGCCAACAACTCAGGCTCACGCCGACCCCCTCCGCGCCACACCGGCCCAACCGTATGAATCACGAATCGCGCCGGCAGCCGGTAACCCTTGGTAATCTTGGCCTGGCCGGTCGGGCAGCCGCCCAGCAGCCGGCACTCGGCCACGAGCTCAGGGCCGGCCGCGCGATGGATCGCCCCATCCACTCCACCCCCACCCAGCAGCGACTCGTTGGCCGCGTTCACAATTGCATCCACGGCAAGCCGCGTGATGTCGGCTTTGACGACTTCGATTCGGTCCTCCATGCCCACCTCCATTTCGGGATTTTCGAACGGACCACGCCGCATGTAATCTCCGTCTCCGGCGAACTCCCGCGCTCCCAATCACTTACTGAGAGTATCGCCCCGGTTATCCACGGCGGCCGAAAAACCCTCTTCCGCCGCAGCAAGTTCTCTGCCATACTTGAATGTGCCCACCAGGTACGTCCAACCACAACAATTCAATAAAGAGGTTGCATCCATGTCGGCAAAGTATGTCTTTGTGACAGGCGGAGTTGTGTCCAGTTTAGGCAAGGGTCTGGCGGCGGCTTCAATCGGCTGCCTGCTTGAGAGCCGCGGCTTGCGGGTGAACTTGATGAAGTTCGACCCCTACCTGAACGTCGACCCCGGAACCATGTCGCCCTTCCAGCACGGCGAGGTCTTTGTAACCGACGACGGTGCTGAGACCGACCTCGACCTGGGCCATTACGAGCGCTTCACACACGCGCCCCTCTCGCGCGACAACAACCTCACCACCGGCCGCATCTACGAGCAGATCATCCAGAAAGAACGCCGCGGCGACTACCTGGGCAAGACCGTCCAGGTCATTCCGCACGTGACCAACGAGATTAAGAACGCCATGCGCAAGGTGTCTGCCAACGGCGCCGACGTGACGATTGTCGAGATCGGCGGCACGGTAGGCGACATTGAATCGCTGCCGTTCTTAGAGGCCATCCGCCAGATGCGCCAGGAGCTGGGCCGCGAAAACACGGTCTTTGTGCACCTCACCCTGGTGCCATGGATCGCTGCTGCGCAGGAGTTGAAAACCAAGCCCACGCAGCACTCGGTCAAGGAGCTGCTCTCCATCGGAATACAGGCCGACGTGCTGATGTGCCGCTCCGAGCGCCCGCTGAGCCGCGAGATCAAGCAGAAGATTGCCGCCTTCTGCAACGTTGAAGAGCGAGCCGTAATCGGCGCAAAAACGGTGCCGTCAATCTACGAGGTGCCGCTCAACTTTGCCCAGGAAGGCGTTGACGAGCTCATCCTCAAGTACCTGCACAAGGATGCGCCCGAGGCCGACCTCAGCAAATGGCGCGATCTGGTTGACCGCTGCTACCACCCCAAAGACGAGGTCTCCATCGCCATCGTGGGTAAGTACACCGACTACGAGGACAGCTATAAATCGCTCAAGGAAGCGCTGACCCACGGCGCGGTGTCGCAGAATCTGAAGCTCAAAATCACATGGATCGAGGGCGAAGGGCTCGAGTCGGAATCGCCTGAAGATCGCAGCTACGAGTCGCAACTCGAGGGATTCGACGGAATCCTGGTGCCGGGCGGCTTTGGCAAGCGCGGTATTGAGGGAATGCTCAACGCCATCCGCTATGCGAGAGAGAAAAACGTGCCCTACTTCGGCATCTGCCTGGGCATGCAGACCGCGTGCATCGAGTTTGCCCGCAACGTTTGCGGCCTCAAGGATGCCAATTCAAGCGAATTCGATCCAGCAGCGCAGCATCGCGTGATTTATAAGTTGCGCGAACTGCTGGGCGTTGAAGAGATGGGCGGGACGATGCGATTAGGAGCGTGGACCTGCGTGTTGCAAAACGATACGCTGGCCTCGCGCGTCTACGGCGGAGCAACCGAGATCAGCGAACGCCATCGGCATCGCTACGAGTTCAATCGCGAGTACGAAGCGCTATTGACCGGCGCCGGCCTGCGCATAAGCGGCACCACCCCGGATTCGACTTATGTTGAGATCGTCGAGATCCCCGGCCATCCGTATTTCATTGGCTGCCAGTTCCACCCCGAATTCAAATCGAAGCCCCTCGAGCCGCATCCGCTATTCAGGGAGTTCATTGTGGCCAGCTACCGCAACCGGCTGGCGCGCGGCGTGCGGGAATCGATTGCAACTCCGACTCACTCCAACGCGCTGCCATCGTAAGGTCAGCCCCTCACCCCAGCAGCACCGCCCCTTGAACTTTCGCAGCCAAGGCCCAGTCGAAGGTAACGAGGGTTAATCCGGCCGCCTCGGCAAAGGCCGCAAGGTAGTCATCCGCCCACTGCTTATTTGCCGCCATCCGGCTGCTGGTAAATTGCCTGAAGGGCGCATCAATTGCAGGCGGCTCGTCTACCATTCTGTTCCCGGGGTATGCGATCAAAGCGTCGTAGGCCGCCCAGGCCTCCACTTGCGACAATACCTCGCGGCCCATCGCGCTCTCGTTGGTAAGCAATCGCAACAATCCAAGCTGCGTAAATCGGCAAAAGTAGCAAACGTCGCCGCGATCTATTGACCCGCTCCAAGTCCGCGCAATTTCATGGTGCGGATGAATCTCGTGCACCAGGGCAAGCCAAACGTTGACGTCAGGGAAAAGGAATGTACTCGTAGACACCTTCCTCGCCGAGCTTGAGAGAACCGGGGTTGCTTGATCGGATCACTGGAAATCGCGGCGAATTGCCATGGTTGGCCGAGCTAGCTCCGTTCAGCCGGAGTCCAACGCCCTCCAGGACGATCTCCCTGAGAGACCTGCCCTCTGAGGCGGCCCGAAGTTTGAGTTCTCTGAAGATCGGATCCGGGATGTCGATCGTCGTCCGCATATTCCCATAATAGCATAACTATGCTTTTATGCGCAGCTTGGGAACTGTTCCCGCGCCTGCCGGGCTCCTTCGCCCCAACAGCACTCTTTGCCCCAACAAGATGACTTCCAACACCGGCATCAGAATTTCGGCTTTTTCATCCCACTTTGAAACCCAACCTGCATCCTATGTTCGGGGACCCAAGAGGGCTATTGACAATGATTTTGCCCGGGGCCTATGGTGTGAAGGTTTTTGATCGAAAGGCAGGATGAACGATGGTTGCGTATTTTCAGCTCCAACCCGCTGAGGCGGAATTACAGGAGCTGGCTGAAGAGTATTGGAAGAAGGCGGGAGAAAAAGTCCAAGAGCTTGAAAAGGCAGCATTTGAAGCCGGCGAAGGCATTCGAAATGGCGACTTTACCCTAGCCAACCTGGAAGCAATTGTGCGCTGGAAGTCGGAGCGTTCGGTGCAATACCTGATTGCCAACAGCAACGAGAAAATCCGGCGCGTGCTTGCGTCGGTCACGACCCCCGGAGCCACAACTGAATCCGCAGTGAAGTCGCTGCTTGAGCTGCAGGGCATTGACCTGGGAGTGGCAACCGCCATCCTGGCGGCAATTTACCCCGAGCGCTACACGGTGCTCGACTACCGTACGCTCGAAGCCCTGGGCCACGCGCGGCACGATGTGCGCTTCTATGAGGAGTACCTGGCATTCTGCAAGCGGCTGGCCGAGAGCAACATTGTGCAGCCGCAGAGTGAATTGCCCGGCGCCACACCTTTGCGCACGCTCGACCGCGCGCTGTGGGAGTGGTCGCGCAGTCACACTAGCTGAAGCGCGCCTCGCCTCGAACTCGTCTGAATTACCATCCTCGGAGCATTTTTGCACTCAAAAAAAGGCCTGTGCTCACCACGGGCCCCGTGCTCACGTGAGGTATATCCACGAACCTCGATCCACGACTCACGGTCCACGACCCACGCGCCACGATAGAATCTACGTCGTGAGCAACTCCTTTGAAATCGGGCCGGTTCCGGTCGGCGCAGGGCGGCTGTTTCTCATCGCCGGCCCATGCGTGATTGAAAGCGAAACCCATGCCCGCTCCATGGCCGCCGCCATCCAGCGCATTACGGCCGACCTCGGCATCCCATTCATCTTCAAAGCCAGTTACGACAAGGCCAACCGCACCAGCGTGAAGAGTTTTCGCGGCCCCGGGCTGGTTGAAGGTACGCGCATTCTCGGCATCATTGCCAAAGACACTGGCCTGCCGGTCCTCACCGATGTTCACGAGCCCGCGCACTGCGAAGTCGTCGCCGAGGCAGTTGACGTGCTGCAGATCCCTGCCTTCCTCTGCCGCCAGACTGACCTGCTTGTCGCCGCCGCCCGCACCGGCCGCGCCATCAATGTTAAAAAAGGCCAGTTCGTGGCCCCGTGGGACATGAGCCACGCCGTCGAAAAGATCCGCTCCACGGGCAACGAGCGAGTCTCGCTTACTGAACGCGGCGCAAGCTTCGGCTATAACAATCTTGTTGTCGACTTCCGTTCGCTGGCCATTATGCGCAACCTGGCCCCGGTTGTTTTTGACGGCACCCACTCCGTGCAGCAGCCCTCCGCGGCCAACGGAGTGAGCGGCGGCCAGCCTGAGTTCATTCCGCTGCTTGCCCGCGCGGCCGTGGCTGCCGGAGTCGACGGCATTTTCCTTGAAGTCCACGACGATCCTGCCAACGCCAAGTCAGATGGCGCAAACGCCCTCGACCTCAAGCTGCTCAAGCCCCTGCTCGAGCGCCTGCTGGCCATTCACGCCGCCGCCGGTCAAGGGTAAAGATTTGCTCACGCACGACACGCAACGCGCCATCCGCATTTCGCTCTGGATAGTGGCAGCGGCGCTCAGTCTCTCCCGCTTCTTCTGGCTCGCAGCCGACTTCCCCAACTACTCGCCGTGGATGATTGACCCGGCCAAATTCACTGACGAGGGCTGGTGGGCAAACGCCGCCGTGATGCACTCGCTCGTAGGACATTGGCACACCGCCGGCGACTACAATCCAGCCACCGCGCTGCCCGTCTGGCCGCTTCTGCTCGGCGCGCTCTTTCACTTCTCCGGCGTCAGCATCGTAGCCGCACGCGCATTCAGCGTCGTGTTCTCGCTGGCCACTCTGGCCGTTATCCATGCGCTCGTCCGCCGATACGCCGAGAGCCCCATCGTCGCACAGGCCGCGGTCGTGCTAATGGCCGCCAGCCCTTTTGCCTTCGTCTTCAGCCGGCTGGCCATCCTCGATACGCTGGTCGTCTTTGAGTTCTGTCTCATGCTTCTTGTCGCGTCCCGTGCAGCAAGTTCTGGCAAGCAGCGCATCTGGTCCCTCGTTGCGCTCGCGCTGCTGACAACTGCGGCACTCCTCACCAAGACTACCGTCGCAGTGCTCATCCCCGCCGTCATGTGGATCGCCTTCCGCGCATTGGCGGGATCATGTTCAGTCAGAAGCGGGTGGCGCGCCTTATTTGAGGCCTTCCTCGCCGTGGCCGTCGCGCCTCTCGCGCTCGTCAAGCTATGGGTTCTCTTCGTTTCCTGGCTCGGTTATGGCGCCGACTACGCTTATTTTTTCAACGTCAACGCCATGCCCGACATTGACCCGGCGCAAACCCTTCACTGGCTCAGCGACCTCGCCCGCAACGGCTTCTGGATCGACCGTTTGCTCTATCCCGTGGCACTCGCCATCCTGCTTGTTTCACTGGTCCTCAGGCGTCGCCTCTGGCGCAACCCGCTCTTTACCGCATCGTGGCTGGCCCTCGCCGGTGCAGCCGCGTTCGTCTTCAGCCGCCAGGACGATTACGCCCCGCGCTATTTTCTGGTGATGCTCGTGCCTATCGTGTTCATCGTTGTGCTGGCGTTCGACGACGCTCTCCGATCGTCGCGATCCTGGGCCGGAATACTAGCCGCGGTCATGGCCATCGCGGTCATCTTCAACTCGGTCGCTATTGGAAATTTCCTCTCGCATCGCACGTACCAGCTCTACGGCGCTGCGCAAGACATCGCCGCCCAGGTCCGCGCCGATCGCAACCGCAGCCAACTCGTCTTCGGAGTGAGCGCCGCCGAAGTGGGCCTCATCGCCGGCCTGCCCTCAATCAACGGCGCTTATGGCATCGACGAAATGGCGGCGAAGGTTGCGCACTACAAACCTGGCTGGTATCTGGCGTGGAACGATGAGATCGACCACGACGCAATCGCCGGACACACGATCGTTCCCGTCGCCAGCTACAAAATCTTCGACGACGACGGACGGACGACGCTGACGCTGTACAAGCTGCAGTGAAGAGAAGCGGAGTCAGCGGTGTCAGCGGAGCTAGCGGAGTTAGGAAAGGCAGAGATCAGCGACCTGCTGCACACTTGCACAGCGCCTTTTCATGTTTCTAGGCTGTCTGTCTTCCGCTCTCACGATACGGCGAGGCTGAGAGCGAAGGGGCAGAGGATGCGCTTTCACATTATCCCGGCGTGGCGCTTAATTGCGTGCAAATTGGGGACACGGAAATGGAAATGGGGAACAGCCGAAAGAGACTGGCTGCAAGCTAACTCCGCTAGCTCCGTTGACACCGCTAGCTCCGCTGCTTTCAGCTCCCCTGTATCTTCACCAGTTCCTGGCCGCCGGGCGCAACCATGCGGGTTTGCGGGGCGCGCCAGTGGTCAATGTAGCTGATGCGGTGCACGCAGCCGATGGTGCAATTGGGCGCGCAGCTTTTCGCGGTCAGGAACTCGCGCTTCACATGCTCGCGCGTGTACTCGGCAATCGGGATGCCCGGATAGCCGCGCTGCTGCGAGCAATAGTGCACCAGCCCGTCTTCGCAGATATATAGATAGCGCGAGCCGGCGCGGCAGCGCCAGTCATTGGGCCGGCCTTTCACAATCGCTTCCTGGAAGTGGTCGAACTGCGCGTAGTTGGTCTTCCTGCGATGGGTCATCTCGTAGTAGACCTGCGCATCTTCTTTGCCGAGCGGTTTCAGTTGTCCTTCGCCATCGTGAATAATGCCGATGGTCGATTCGAAGCCGAGCTCGAGCGCGCGCTTGCCGATCGTCAGCGCGTCGTGAGGATTCTTGAAGCCGCCGCCCACCACCGAGTTAATGTTCACGTGGAACTCGGCGAATGCGGCCAGCATCTGCAGCTTCTTGTCCAGCACCTTGAGGCTCTTCTTCGACACCTCGTCGGGGTCCACGTTGTCGATGGAGATCTGCATGTGGTCGAGGCCGGCCGCGTTCAGCCGCTCGATGCGCTCCTGGTTCAGCAGATATCCGTTGGTGATCATGCCGGCAATGGCGCCGGTCTTTCTCATGCGGCGAATAATGTCGTCGAGATCGGGATGGGTGAGCGGCTCTCCACCCGAGATGCCGATCATGGCCGTTCCCAGGCGGCCCAGGTGGTCGATGCGCCGGTACATTTCTTCGAGCGGCACCGGCGGCGATACCTTGTCGTACTCGTTGCAGTACGCGCAGCTCAAGTTGCAGAAGCGCATAGGGATAATCTGCGCCAGCACGGGGTGCGAAGTGTCAGCCAGCGCGCGCGCAACCATGGCATACTCGCGCAGCTTACGCTGAGCCGCAATCAATCGTCCGCGAGCCGTGGATCTAAGGGGAACCGCCATCTCATTACTATTTGAACACAGGCGGGGAGCCGCCGGAGTGCTCCATCCATGCTCTGCTTTGGTCGGCCAAAACCTTCAAAGCAGGTGTATGCCATCGATTGACGCCTCTTCGGAAGCCACAATTTCCCGTTTCCCCAGTCCCCCAATGCCTGTAGTTGACATCCCCGGGCCGGCGTGAAAAAATTTCGGCGCAAATTCGCAATCGCTGCAGACGGGCCCCGAAACGCAATCCGATCAATTTGGAGGGGACCATGAGCCCATTCACTCTTGGCCGTGCGTCCGAAATTCCTGCCAGGCGCGCTGCTCCTTTGTCTTTTCAACGCGAACTGTCTACACTACCTGCCGCGCTTGTTCTGATGTTGGCGCTCGGCCTCTCCGCTGCTAAAGCGGAGGAGCACCACCCGGTGCTGCTCGCGCCGGGCTTCCAGTTCAGTCAGGTCAAGACGGTCTGCGTCATGCCGCTCATCAACATGACGAAGGGCTATTTAGAACTCAATGGTCCGCGGCTCGCCGTTATTCAAGAGCTGACGCGCCGCGGCTTCAATGCCAACGCAAAATGCGCCTTCCACACTGAGCCACCAGGCAAGCAACCACCTGACACGCGCTTTCTTTTGACCGTTCGCGTCGACATGGTTACGCTAGTCGGAGACCGGCTCACCGCCTCGCTTTTTGACGCAAGCACCGGCAAGGAAGTCTGGAGAGACACGGCCATGCCGGGCTTCGGGGGCCGGTACAAGAATGCGTTAATAGCCGAGAACGTAGGCGTCAGTCTCGACCGGCTCTTTGAAAGCACGCTGAAAAAGTTGATGGAAACCTTCGGCAGCGGCGACAAGTGATAGCTCAATCTGCCGGGTTCTTTTTTGAGCGGGCCTGAGTGCGGCAGCGCAATGGAATCCGAATTTCCGGCGATCTGACACAACCCCGCGCTCATTCAATGGCTTCGCCGCAGGAGGCGAATCATGCAAATCAAAATAGCGGTACTTCTGGTCGTCTGCGCGCTGTGCGCGCTCGCGCCGCGTTCATTATCTGCTTCCGGCAAAGAGAACAAACGCGAAGACAAATCCAAGGAACTCACGAACCAGGCGATCATCAAGTTCAATCAAGACGATTGCAAAGGTGCTCGCGCCGATTCATCGAAGGCGATTGAGGCCGATCCGGCCTATGTCAATGCCTATCTGGTTCGCGCCATGGCCGAGCACTGCAAGAACGACAACACCGCGGCCATGAATGACATTGCAAAAGCGATTCAAATCAATCCCGGCTTTGCCATGTCGTACGCAACCAGGGGTGGCATTGAAGACGAAACGAACGACCGCGACAACGCCATGAAAGATTACGACAAGGCGATCGAAATTGATCCTAAAGCTGGCCTGGCATTAATCGGCCGGGCGAGACTTCAGTTTCAGCTTGGGAACCTTGACCAGGCGATGGCAGATTTTGACCGGGGGCTGAGCCTGAATGGGGAGCTGACCTCGCGGTATGGTCCGGAACTTGCACCTGCATACTACCGCTCAGCCAAAGAGAAAATAGCCAAAGGAGATCTGGACGGCGGCATTGCGATTTTATCCAGGGCAATCTATTTGTCTCCGAACTACATTGAAGCCTACAGTGCGCGCGCCGATGCTCTCAAAGCAAAGGGTGATGTAATGGGCGCGAATGAGGACCTGTCGAGAGTTGTCGCATTGCAGTGACGCGAAGGGCGTGAGGTGTCTATCTCTCGATCCTGAGACCTGGGAGGCCTGGAACTTCCACTACTTCGTCTGCCACGAATCCGAAAGCTGACCGCCGTCCCCGCGCTCCCTAGTTCCCGCCACTCCCCGCCGCCCGAACGTTCTGCACCTGCCACTCCGTTCCCGCTCTTGCCAGCGTTGCGGTGGCGGCGCCGCTGGCTTCGGCTGCGATGTTCGGAAATGCCGCCTGGACCGCGGACGTCTTCGCCCACGCAGGTACATCGGCTCCGTAATGGTAGGCAATGGTATACGCAACAGAGGCTGGAGTTGGCGGGTTGATGCTGTCGATGGATGTGACTTCAGCCCGCGCAAAGCAGAAATTCCCCCATCCCGGTTCCTTTGCATCGGCCGACCACTGCGTCTTTCCCAGCGCCGACAGGCTGTATTCGGTCACCATGGCCCCGCCCAACTCGCCAGATCGTCGCTCCAGCAATCCGGCATCGGTTAGTGCCTTCAATTGCCGGGCCTGTTCGGGATTGCCTTTATCGGGCTCAGTGGGAAAGTTGACGGGACTGGACCACAGGCAGTGCGGCTGCGCGCGGTAGTAATCGTCGAGCGCGTAGCGGAACTCTGACTGGTCGAGTGTCCTGGAGTGACAACCGGCGGCAACTGCGGCAGCCGCGGCCAGGGTGAAAACTGCAATGGAATTTACGCGCATAACTTTGCCGTCCTTTCCCTTGCTCCGCTTGGATGCGAAAAACAGGGAACGAGGGAACAAAGGACTAAGTTAACAGGGTACAAGGGAACAAGGGACCGAGGGAACAGAACAGCCTGCGTCGAAGGAGCCAAAGCGGGCCTGCTTGTGACCTGAATCACCGCACCACCCGTCCCGCCCCCACTAACCTCACCTTGCGGCTCTACGCTTTGCCGGAGCCGCTCTTGAGGCTATGAAGATTCGTTTTGCCAATTTCATGCTGGCCGGGATCGGCATCGCCGGCGCTGTTTTGCTGGTATGCGGGGCTGCCATACCCGCCGCCCGAACGGCTAACAGCGCGGCCGCAAGCCAACCGGCGAATCTGACTCCGCCGGCCAGCCTGACCATCGATTACCCGCTCGATGGCTCCATCTTTCCGCCGGAGATCACGCCCCCCACGTTTCTGTGGCACGACGCGAGTGAGCAGGCAAAGCGGTGGGTGGTTCAGGTGTCGTTCGCTGGCCTCTCCGATCGAATCCGCGTTGAAGCGCGCGGCGAGTTCATGCAAGTGGGCGAGAACGATCCCGACGCGGGTTTGCCGGCGCAACTGACTCCCGAGCAGGCCAGCACGCACACGTGGAGGCCCGACGATGAAACCTGGGAAAAGATCAAGCGGCTGAGCGTGAAGTCGCCCGCCACAATCGTCATCTCAGGGTTCGCCGAAGGCGGTTCAAATCAGCCTGTCCCGCCTCAGCCAGTGTCGACGGGAAAAGTTACGATCTCAACCTCGAAAGATCCGGTCGGCGCGCCAGTTTTCTACCGCAACGTTCCGCTGATTGTTTCGCCCGTGGAGCAAAAGGGCCCCATCACGCCGCTGCCGCCGTCCGCCATTCCGCTCATCAAGTGGGAACTGCGAAACATTGGCGAGCCCAAAAGCAGCGTGGTGATGGAGAACCTGCCTACCTGCGCCAATTGCCATTCGTTTTCGATGGATGGCAAAACGCTGGGCATCGATCTTGACGGACCCCGCAACGACAAGGGACTGTACGCCATTGTCAACATCGTCAAAAACTCAACCATCCATGGGCAGGACGTGATTCGCTGGAGTTCGTTCAAGGAACATCCCGATGTAATCACCGACCAACCCGAAGTGAAGCGGTTCGGGTTCATGTCGCAGGTATCGCCGAATGGCCGGTACGTGGTTTCATCGATCGGTCCACCTGAACTGAAGAACACTCATCAGGACAAGGAACCCGACTTCGCTCCCGGGGCCATCAATAGGGTTTTTAGCGTCAATTACAAGGATCTGAATTTCATCCAGGTCTTTTATCCAACGCGTGGCATCCTGGCCTATTACGACCGGGTTGAAAAGAAGATGCGGACGCTGCCGGGAGCTGACGATCCCCAGTACGTGCATACCAGCGCGTTCTGGTCGCCGGATGGAAAATACCTGATCTACAGCCGCGCCGTGGCCTGCGATCCGTTTCCGCCGGGTGTTCCTAAACCCACACATGCGAACGACCCCAACGAGACGCAGATCAAATACGACCTGTACAAAATTCCGTTCAACGATGGCCAGGGGGGCAAGGCTGTTCCCATGGCGGGAGCATCGCAGAACGGCATGAGCAACGACTTTCCCAAGGTGTCGCCCGACGGCCGCTGGATTGTGTTTGTCGAGAACAAGAACGGTTTGCTGATGCGCCCTGACAGCAAGCTCTACATTATGCCCGCGGCGGGCGGCAAACCAAGGCTGATGAAGTGCAATACATGGCGGATGAACTCGTGGCACTCGTTTTCGCCGAACGGCCGCTGGCTGGCATTTTCGTCGAAGGCGCGCTCGGCCTATACGCAACTCATGCTCACCCACATCGATGCCAACGGCAACGATTCGCCGGCCATCATCGTCGACAACACCACGGCTGCCAACCGCGCTATCAATATTCCGGAGTTCCTCAACATTCCGCAGGGCGGTCTGGAAAAGATCGATCCCCAGGCGGCTGAGTTTTACAGGTACTTCAACAAGGCGTACGCACTGCTCGAAGACAACCATTTTCCCGAGGCCATCGATGGGCTGCGCCAGGCGCTGGAGAAAGATCCCGACGATCCGGTGGCACACTTTGCGCTGGCCACGGCTTTGACCGGAAATAACCAGGAAGACCTTGCGCTGGTGGAGTACCGCAAGGCCTGCGAACTGAACACCAAAAATCCCTTGTGGTTCGACCACCTGGCAACATCGCTGGTCCTCAACAACCTTCCCGATGAGGCAGTGGAGAACTGGCGAAAGGCGCTGGCGCTCGACGCCACCGATGCTGAAGCAGAGTCGAACATCGGGATGACGCTGTTTGAAAACGGCAACACGCAGGATGGGTACGACTACCTGCGCAAGGCGGCGGACATGGCTCCCGATTTCCCCGATGCGCACAATCATCTCGGCCTGGCGCTGGCCAAGTTGGAGCGCCTGGATGAGGCGGTTGCAGAGTTTCAAAAAGCGATTGCGCTCGACGCCAATTCAGCGGAGTATCGCTTCAATCTTGGTTTCACCCTGGAGTTGAAAGGGGATTTTGCGGGCGCAATCGCTCCCCTGCAAAAGTCCGTCGAGCTGAGCGGCGGCAAGGATTGGACCCCCCTGGCTCAGCTCGCGGCTGCTTACGGCAAGACGGGCCATTCCGCCGAAGCTATTCAATGCGAGCGCCAGGCCCTTGACGCGGCGGTCCAACAGCATGACGACCAGGCCGCAGCTAATCTGCGCCAGGTGCTCGACCATTACCAACGCGAAGGCGCAGCCCCACAGCAACGGTAGCGAGGTTTGGCCCTGCCGCCCGGCCTGCGCCTCTCGTTCCCTTGTTCCCTCGTTCCCTGTCTTTACGGCACCGTCACCCGCGGCATATCGGTGTTTGGCTCAGTCACCGTGACCTGGTACACCTTCGGCGTCTTGGGGTTCACCCACACCTCAAGGTAGTACTGCCCGGCCGGGATGTTGAAAAGGTAGTACATGCCATCATTTCCCGACTGGGCCGGCGAGCTGCGATAGCTTTTGTGGTCAGAGATGGTGACGGTTACACCAGTAGCCGGCTGCCCGTTCTGGTGCAGCAATTGCCCGCGAACCGAGGCAGCGTGGACAACCGTTGACGCAACCGCCAGGGCCGCGCAGCAGAGAAGCTTGCGAATCGTCATTGCGCGGCGAGTCATTGAGTCTCCTTCGGCGTGGAGGTTTGCGTGCCCGCATTGGCCGGCACCGGCGTGAGCGGCTGCGTGGGATTGTAGCTGGCCAGCTTGTGCAGTTGGATGGGGCTCACCGTGATGGTGTGCTCATTCACCGTCAGCTTCACGTCGTTCTTCGCATCCGGGTTGGGGTCAATCACGTCGGAGTTGTAGGTGGCGTGACTCACTGAGAGCAGCGGCAGCCGCGGATTGCCGTTGAAGTCGGGGCGGGTGGAGATGGTGGCGCTGAACCTGCCATCGGTTCCGAATCCAATGCTGGACGGTTGCATTGAGATGTCGCCGGGATCGAAGACTTGAATCGGATTTCCCTGATCGTCGAGCACCTGGCCCTGCACCTGCCAAACCACGTGCTGCGGCTCGGCGGCAAGCTCCTTCACAAGCGAGTTGTCGATCAGCATGGCGATGCCCACCAGCGCCGCCAGGGCCCCGCCCAGTTTCAGGCTCCCCACGGTGAACGACGCTCCCTTAATGCCGCCCAGAAAGCGGTAAGTGAGCGCCGCCAGTCCCGTGGCCAGCAGAAATGAAATGGTGATAGGTGGAATGGTGTAGCGCAAGGGAAGAAAGACCGCTCCGCCCACTCCGAGAAACGCAAATAGCGCGACGATGATCTCGTCGATGTACCAGAGCCGGCCGCCGGATTTGGCAGGCGCCTGCGACCCAGCCGGAGCCGGCGGGGCAGATTGGCGTGTTGAGCCCATGGGGCCCTCCTTAAAGGGGGACGTTTGCTGCAGAATGGGGAAGCAATGAGGGGGCCGGGGATTGCCTTGAAACAGGCTCTGTGTTTGCTGAGCATTATGGGCGTGCGCAGGCGGCATGGGCAAGGAAAAAGACAGCGAACGAGGGAGACAGGGAACCAGGGAACTAGGGAACGAGGGAACCAGGGAACGAGGGAACCAGGGAACCAGGGAGCAGGGGAACGAGGGAACCAGGGGCGGGACCTGTTCCCATCAATAGTTTTGCATCAGTCGTACACCGGCGGAGCCGACCCACGGAGGGATGAAACTGTGCCCATCCATCGAGCGTTTTTTTGCTCGATGGGTGGGAGACCACAAAGGCCAACAGCAGCAAATCCCGCCTTGTTTCTTTTCAGGGTACGGTCATCGCGCCTATTCTTTCGCCCCGCTCTGTCTACCTGCTTGCCGCGGCTTGAGTCTCCGTCGTTCCCTTCTTGTATTCGAGTTCCAGGATCTGGGTCAGATACGCACTCCGCGCCGGGTACTTCAGCTTGGCCAGGTTCGTGGGCAACTCGCCCGGCGCAAGCAGCCGCCATGCCTCGGGAGCCTGCCAGGGATCGTACCCTGCATCGGCCATCAACTCCAGCGCCACTCCGGCGCGCTCATCTTCGAGCTTGCGCTCAATATTGCGCTTGACTACGTCGCCAGTCACGGTTGCGCCCATGGATCCGCCCGCTGGGGCAAAATGCGCGCCCATCTGCACCATGCCAATCACCATCAATTGGTTTGCATAGCGGGCCTTCTGCCGTTGCAGATTCGCGGCCACACCATCGGCTACCACCGCGGCAAGCTGGTCGTCGTTTTGCACCCGGTCAATCACTTCCAGGGGAATCAGCACCAGGCCCTCTTCGCAGCCCACTGGGGCTCGAACATCCTTCTCGACCACGACGTAAAACCGGAACGGAATCTTGGTCGGGTCATCGTCGGCGAGCGCGCGCTGGTATTGCGGAATCAGGCTTGTGCCGATGCGGCGCACGCGCAACTGCACTGCGTCATCCTCCACCACCGGGTACCAGCCGCAATCACCGCCCGAATCCGCCATCTTGTGCGTGCCGCGATCGGTGCGAAAGCCTCCGTCAAAATCAATAAAGCTGCCCGGCGGAAATGTCGTTGCCTGCTCCACCAGCTTCGGATCGCGTTTTTGATTGGGCAGGTTGAGCCTGGTGAACGCTGCGTCGCTGAGCACCACTTCGCCCCGGCTATTGAGCTTGCCATCGAAGTGAACCCAGTTGTTTGTCCCCACGTCGTCCAGTTTGGTCAGGCCGCCCACAAATTTCAGCGCGGTTCCGGGCTCGACACGCAGCGTGTACCCGTCGGCGCGCACCACCGTCTCAGGCTTGGTGGCAATCACTTTGAATATCACGCCGGTCCCTGTGACCTTTCGGTCGACAACATCGTGCACCGTCACTGTTGTCGCGGTTATCCCGGGCTTGTTGTGATCTTTTGTGCCCACCACCTGCACGTATATCCCCGCTTTCAGTTCGCTCCGCAACTGGGCCACAGTCTTGACGGTGTGGTAGAACGACACAAGCTGCGTACCTGCCGCGATCGTCACGTGATCACCGGCCACATCGAATCCATCGGGCGGCTGAACCGCGGTGATCTCGCCCTTGATGGTTACAGTGTCTTGATTCTGCGCCGCTGCGGAACTCCAGGCCGCCACACAAGCCGCCGAAACGACCGCCAGTTGAAATACAGTTAGGGCCCGGGACATTCGAATCATCGCCACGCCTCCTGCTGAGATTTTGAAGAGTTAAAAGCGTGAGTCAGTGTATCGCGGGGGCCTCAAGTGGGTCAGCTATAAATTTACGGTTTTTCCCGCATTGATTGAAGGGTTCGGGCTTCAGCCCGTACGTAGCGCCCGCAAAATGAACCCGGGGCTTTAGCCCCTGAGGTGTCCCCCGCCCGCACTCACGTTCTCCGCTCACCGTCCGTTGACCACTGCTTCCCGTTGACCTTTCGCGGCTGCTACCATCCAACCGTCAGGCCCCCATCCCACACCTTGAGGTCGCACCCATGAGAAAGCTGGTTTTTCTGCTTGTCCTCGCTATACCTTTCACTGCCCAGGCCCAGAACACGAAACGGCCCACCGATCTGCGCGGCATCCTGCTTGAGGCGCTGCACACCACCCACGACCAGGAAGACTGGTTTGTTCCGGCCAGCGTGGCCGTTGCCGGCCTTACCGCCGACCAGGCCAACTGGAGTCCCGGGAAGGGCAACCACTCCGTGGGCCAGCTCGCCTACCATCTCTGGTTCTGGAACTCGCGCGAGCTGGCTGACTTCAAGGGCGAGAAATCGGCCGCCTTCAGCGGCAACAACGATGAGACCTTTGACAACTTCAACCCCGCGCAGTGGGACGACCTGGTGAAGAAGCTCAACCAGGTGATGACCGACTGGGAGACGGCCGTAGCCAACGCCGACGACAAGACGCTGGCGGCCAAGGCGTCGCTGATTGAGCATGTGGCCACGCACAACGCGTACCACGTAGGCCAGATTCTCCACGTGCGCAAGCAGGAGGGCGCCTGGGATCCGGCCAAGGGTGTGAAGTAGTTGCAATAGCGGAAGTATTCGGTCCCCGCCCTGGCCGCAAAAACAGCAACGTGGCGAGGGTGAGGAACCCGCCCGATTCCATCTTGCGCTAACCGGCTGTTTTGTGAACCAAACACGCGGGAAATGACACACTCTTCCACGAGAATCACATCGCGTTTTCAGCTGGGGGAGACAAAAGCGTTCCTATGGCCTTGCAATCTCCCTCATGAGCGATATCATTCCCTAAGGACCGCGCCAGAAAAAGAGATTCCGGCTTAACCGTTTGTCTCAAACATGGGGCAAGCCTCGGGAGTGTGTTTGCACCCCCATTGAGGATCATCATGAGCCAACTTCGCAAGGCCCTTAAAAGGGCCCCTTTCAGAGTGTTTCTGCTGCTTGATAAGCTTGGAATCCATGTCTTGCCAAAGCACTACTATGCTCCCATCCCGGACTATAACTGGCTGTTCAAGAACCAGCACATTTGGGCTCGCCGTGTAGACATGACGGATGTAGATTGGAATCTGGAACAGCAGATAGAGTGGCTCACTTCGATCTGTGAGCCCTATCGGGCTGAGGTTCAGGGATTCACCGACTACAATCATGCCGTTGAGGCTTCCTTCGGGCCCGGCTATGGGCCGGTTGAGTCCCAAGTTCTTCACTGCTTCGTAAGAACTTTCAATCCTCGCAGGATCGTCGAAGTCGGCTCGGGGGTCTCAACATTCTGTATCCTCCGCGCGTTGGAAAGGAATGCCGACGAGAATCGATCAGGCGCCGAGGTCTTCTGTATCGAGCCCTATCCTAGCCCATTTATAGAGAAAAGCTCTGAAGTTTGCCTCCAGAAAAACCTGGTACAAGAGAGCGACCTGTCTTATTTTGACCGGTTGGAATCTGGAGACATGTTATTCATCGATTCGAGCCATGCTGTAAAGACTGGAGCGGATGTTCCATTCCTTTATCTTCAAGTGATCCCACGCCTTAAACCGGGGGTATTCATTCACATCCACGACATCTATCTTCCCTACATCTATCCACGCGACTCACTGTACCGCTTTTGGAGCTGGCAGGAGACTGTCGTTCTTCTTGCATTGCTGAAGGGAAATGCACATTTAAGGACTCTTTGCTGCCTGTCGGCGCTGCACTATGACAAACGCGAGGATCTTTCTCGAATCCTGCCTGATTATCGTCCGCAGGTCGAAGCAGGCGAAGGGCTATCTGAACGCGAGCAAGATGGACATTTTCCTGCAAGTATCTGGCTGCAGACCGTTTGAGGGCTCCCTGTCGTGGGAACTGTACGCACCGCTCACACTTGTCAAGCCCGAACCGGGGTGCCCCGTTCAGACTCGAGTCGCCCTCTGCAAACTAATGTGCGGCGCGTGAGGAAATGAGCGTAGCATCCGAGATGGAGTGAGCTTCGTTCTCCTCTTTCAGGTTCTCTGAACAAAGGCACTACATCCGAAGTACCTTCCCTCTTAGCCCCTGATTCACATGAGGGTTCTAATGATCGTTTCAAGAACTAAGAAACAGCCGAAGCCGAATAAAGTTACCGCTTCGGATGTCTCTCCTGTTGTTGCCGCTGCTGGGCCGCACGCCTGCTGCGCAAACACGCAGATCAGAGAGTTCGCCTACCATCCGTGGTTCACGCCCGCTCAAGCAGAGCTTGAACGGGGTACCCGTTGTTGACGACTGACAACTGACAACTGGCCTTCTCGTTCCCTCGGCCCCTTGTTCCCTCGGCCCCTTGTTCCCTCGGCCCCTTGTTCCCTCGGCCCCTTGTTCCCTCGGTCCCTGTTCTTCTTACAACCGGCAGATCAGCAGCTCGCGTTCGTAAATCATCTCCGGCGGCAGATGGTCGTGGACCATGATGAACAGCTCTTCGTGGCCGATGACCTCGCGACGCCATTGCTCGCGGTCGACCACCTGGAGTTTTTCGAACTGCTGGCGCGAGAAGTCGAGTCCGGTCCAGTCGATGTCTTCGTAATGGGGCGTCCAGCCAATCGGCGTCTCCTTGCCCTGGGCGCGGCCATGGACACGATCGACAATCCACTTGAGGATGCGGATGTTCTGGCCGAAGCCGGGCCACATGAAGTTACCCTTCTCGTCTTTGCGGAACCAGTTGACGTGGAAGACGCGCGGCGTTGAAGTGAGCATGCGCTGCATCTTGATCCAGTGGCGGAAGTAGTCGCCCATGTGGTAGCCGCAGAAGGGCAGCATGGCCATGGGATCGCGGCGAAGCTTGCCGGTTGCGCCGGCTGCGGCTGCGGTGGTTTCGCTGGCCATGGTGGCGCCCATGTACACGCCGCTTGACCAGTTGAAGCCCTGGTAGACGAGCGGCATGGTTGTGGAGCGGCGGCCGCCGAAGATGATGGCGCTGAGGGGCACGCCCTCCGGCGATTCCCATGCGGGGTCAATTGAGGGACACTGCGATGCGGGCGCCGTGAAACGCCCATTCGGATGCGCGGCCGTTGCGCCGGTGGCGCGGCCGATCTCCGGCGTCCACAACCTGCCCTGCCAGTCGAGACACTCGGCGGGCGGCTCGTCGGTCATGCCTTCCCACCACACGCCGCCTTCGGGCGTGAGCGCAACGTTGGTGAAGATGGTGTTCCGCGCCAGCGCAGCCATGGCGTTGGGATTGGTTTTGGAACTGGTGCCGGGAGCTACTCCGAAGAAACCGGCCTCAGGATTGATGGCGCGAAGCTGCCCGTTCTCATCCGGATGGATCCAGGCGATATCGTCGCCGACGGTCCAGACCTTCCAGTCTTCCATGCCCCTGGGCGGCACCATCATGGCAAAGTTGGTTTTGCCGCAGGCCGAGGGAAATGCCGCCGCGACATAAGTCTTTTCGCCCTGCGGGCTCTCCAGGCCGACGATGAGCATGTGCTCGGCCATCCAGCCCTCGTCGCGCGCCATATTTGAAGCGATGCGCAGTGCAAAGCACTTTTTGCCCAGCAGCGCATTGCCGCCGTAGCCGGAGCCGTAAGACCAGATCTCGCGCGTCTCAGGGAAGTGCACAATGTACTTTGTATCGTTGCAGGGCCAGGCCACATCAGTCTGGCCGGGCTCGAGCGGCATTCCCACTGAATGCATGCAGGGCACCACGCGCTTCAGGTCGCGATCGATCAGTTCGAATACGGGCTTGCCGATGCGGGCCATGATGCGCATGTTGACGACGACGTAGGGGGAGTCAGTGAGCTGCACGCCGATCTGCGCCGAGGGCGAATCGAGCGGGCCCATGCAGTAGGGCAGCACGTACATGGTGCGGCCGCGCATTGAGCCCTGGAACAGCTCCTTGAGCTTGCGCCGCATCTGGTAGGGATCTTCCCAGTTGTTGGTGGGGCCGGCGGTGTCGCGCGAGAGCGAGCAGATGAACGTGCGCTCTTCCACCCGCGCCACGTCGCGCATGTCGGAGCGCGCGTAGAAGCACCCGGGCCACAGTTTTTGATTGAGGCGAACGAACGTCCCGCGGTCTTCAAGCAGGTTGCATAACTGGTCGTACTCGCGTTGCGAGCCGTCGACCCAGTGGATCGTGTCGGGCCGCGTGAGGTCGGCCATTTTTTCAACCCAGCGCAGCAGATGCTTGTTGCTGCTGAGGGCGGGACTGGAATGGGCTTTGCTTGCCATGGGCGCTCCCACAAATTGTCTCAGAACGCAGGTGCGTTCCTCAGGTTAAGGAATCCTCAAGCGAGCGGCGGGGCCGTTCAATATGAATGACTGCAAACATTGATTGTTTTGATGATACGAGCCCCGGCGTCACAAAAGTGCTGATAGCCGTTGACCCCTCTTATACACCATTGCAGCTAGAGCGCGAAGTGTGCGGCATCACCGGGAAACGATGGGCGAATAGTGTTTTTGGGGGAGGGTTGGCGCGGTGGGTTGCAACCCCCTGCGCAGGCTCTTTTGTAGATCGATTTAGGGTGGCTCTCCTTACGCTGCAGAGCGATCCCAGCCTAGCCGCTAAGACAAGAGCACGGCGAGGATGGGGCACCCACTTCTCATCATAAGAAGTGATGCTTCAGGGCAGGTTTTGCAGGTCGATGCCAAGCTGCTGGCACTTTTTGTAGAGGTGGCTGCGCTCCAGGCCGAGGGCCTTGGCGGTTTGAGTCACGTTGCGGTCGTGGCGCTCGAGTTCGGCGAGCACCTGCGCGCGCTCAAAGGCGAGCACCCGCTGGGCCAGGCTGCCGTGGCCCTCCGGGCCTTCACTTTTTGGACTGGTCTTGGAAGCGAGACCGGATGCCGGCAGCGCCAGGCGCACGTCATCGGCGGTGACTTCTTCGCCGGCGAGGAGCAGCAGGCGCTCGACGACATTGCGCAACTCGCGAATGTTGCCGGGCCAGGCATATTCCTTGAGCGCTTCGATGGCTGCGGGTGCAAAGGCAATCGGCTTCCACGAGTTCTGCGCGCTCACCTGGAGTAGAAAATGCTCCACCAGCGCGGGGAGATCTTCAGTGCGCCGGCGCAGCGGAGGCAGTTCTACGGGAAAGACAACCACGCGATGGTAGAGATCGCGGCGGAAGGCGCCCGACTCGACGAGCTGCTCAAGATTGCGGTGCGTGGCTACGACGACGCGGACATCGACGCTGGTGGGCTTGGCGGCGCCGATGCGCTCCACTTCGCCCTCTTCAAGCACGCGCAGCAGCTTGGCCTGCATGGAGGCGGGCATGTCGCCAATTTCGTCAAGGAAGAGCGTGCCGCGATGGGCCTGCTCGAATTTGCCGGTGTGGCGCTGGGTTGCGCCGGTAAACGAGCCTTTTTCGTGGCCGAAGAGTTCGCTCTCAATCAGCTCGGCGGGCACGGCCGCGCAGTTGAGGGTGACGAAGGGGCCGGCGGCGCGATGACTTTTTTCATGCAGCGTGCGCGCCACCAGTTCTTTGCCGGTGCCGGTTTCGCCGAAGATGCATACGCGCGTTTCGCTGGCCGCCACGCGCTCAATTTGCGCCATCACGCGGCGCATGGTTTCGCCGGCATAGACCAGGGTGTGCTTGCCCACTCGAGCGCGCAGGTCGCGGTTCTCAGTCTCGAGGCGGGTGAGTTTGAGCGCGTTCTCAAGCGTGACGAGTAGTTTTTCAGTGGTGAGCGGCTTCTCGAGAAAGTCAAGCGCGCCCAGGCGCGTGGCGCGCACGGCCATCTCGATGTGGGCCTGGCCGCTCATCATCACTACCGGCGCGGTTACTCCCGCGGTCTTCAAGTCTTCAAGCAGCGCGAGGCCGTCGCGGCGCGGCATCACCACATCGCTCAGGATGAGATCGAAGGGCTGCGAGCGGGCCAGCTCAAGGGCGCGCCCGGCGTTATCGCACACGGTGGCTTCGTGTCCGGCGAGGCGAAATGCGCGCGAGATGGAGGCCAGCGTGTTGGCTTCGTCATCGACGATCAGGATGTTGGCTTTTTGCATGAGGCAGCTTTCGGCTCCTGGCTATTTAGCCTTCTTTCCTGGTGTTTTGGGCCCTTAATTCGAGAACTCGACCCTTTTGGTCAACGATACAAGCTGAGATGTTGACGGTGCTTGAGCTGACAGCTAGAGGCTAGAAGCTAGGAGCTGTCTTTCGGCAGCGTAATGATAAATGTTGTGCCGCCGCCTGTTTGACTTTCAGCGATGCAGGCGCGGCTTTCGACAGTAATTGATCCGTGATGATCGGCAACGACCGATTGCACAATGGCCAGGCCGAGGCCGGTACCATGCTGCTTGGTGGTGTAGTAGGGCGTGAACAGGCGCTCGCACTCTTCAGGAGTGAGGCCGGCGCCGGTATCGGAGACTCTGAGCTCGACCGCATCACCTTTGGGATGGGCGCTGAGGGTTAACGAGCCGCCATCCGGCATTGCGTCCATGGCGTTGAGCACAAGGTTTGAGAGCGCGCGATGCAAAAGCTCAGGGTCGGCATCGAGCGGCATCGGCGCAGGATCGACGTTGGTTTCGAAGTCGATCTTCGATTCCTTAGTGGCCGCGGCGGTTGCGTAGAGCGATGCAACGCGCGCGATTAGATCCTTCGCGTCGATGCGCTCGAGCTCAGGCTTGGGCATCTTGCTGAAGTCGCTGAAGCGGCCGATGATGGCCTTGAGATTGGCGATTTCCGCGCTGAGCGTGGTGGTGCTCTCTTTAAATATTTCGTCGAACTCCGCTTCGGGAAGTTGGCGGGCGCGAGCCAGATTCTCGACCGTGAGTTGCAGCGGGAAGAGCGGATTTTTGAGTTCGTGCGCGAGCCGTCGCGCCAGCTCGCGCCACGCGGCCACGCGTTCGCTCTGGATGAGCCTCTCGCGCTGACTGGTGAGTTGCTGGGTCATGTGATTGAAGCTTTGCGCCAGCACACTTACCTCGTCGTGGCCGCGCTCGGGCACATGGACATCCCAGTTACCGGCGGCCACTTCACCGGCGGCGCGGGCAAGCTGTTCGATGGGCCGCGAGACGCGCGCGGCAATCCAGAGGCTGAAGGCGATGGCCAGCAGGATGCCGCCTGCCGCAACGCCATAGGCAATGGCGCGGATGTGCTGTTGCGCTTGCACCATGCCGCTGCGCGAGAGCGCGACCACCAGCACCGCCATCACATTGCCCGATTGATTTTTAAGTGGGATAGCGGTGGCGCTGAGGCTGGCCTCGCGCGGGCCTGCGGGGCCGCTTGGGTTCACAATGCCGCTGGTTTGCTGGCCGCTGGTGCGTGCGGCATCAATCAGGCTTTGGAAGTTGGCCGCGCCGGCGATTGGGCCCGCTGCACCGGCGAGGCGCGAGGGATCGAAGGGAGGCGGGGCTGAGCCTGGTGCGATGCCATTTACCGAGGACGTGCCCGGCATTGCTGAATTTGCGCTTGCGGATGATTGGCCTGCATCCGTATAGAGGCCGATAGTCATGCCAGGTGCGACGGGTAGATCGGCAAGGAAACTTTGATCGAGACGTTCGCCGCCGACCAGGCGAACCGGAGGCTGCGCGCCGTCGATGGTGCGAACTGCGAAGGTACCGAGAGCGGTTGAGCCGTCAGGCAGTTCTTCGCGCTTGAGGAAGGGTTCGTTGCCCGTTTCTTGAGCGGCTGGCTCAGGATAGCCGAAGCGTGCAGGCCACTGCGCGGAGCTGACGATTTTGCCGTCAGGACCAACAATCTCAAGAAAATCAAGCTGCGCGTCTTGCGCCATGCTCGCAGCCTCGGTGAGGAACGGCGATGCATCATTGGTCTGGTCGAGCTGGTAGGCGAGAGCGCGCGCATGCTCGTTGGCGGCGAGCCTGTCAACGGCCGCGGCCAGTTGAGCTGAGCGATGCTGGAACTCGCGCTGAAACTGCGAGACAAAGAGCGCGGTCTCTTCCTGGTCGCGCTGCTCGAAGACGTGGCGGATGCGCAGAAGCACCGTCCACGAGACTGCGGCGACAGCGGCAGCCACGGTGAGCGAGAGCAATAGTAGAAGGCGCTGGCGAAGGCTCATGGCGTCACCTCGATCCAGGCATCGGCAAGGTCGGGAGTGCCGTCGACGCCGAGCATTAGATCGCGAACGCGCGTGCCAACTGCGCAGGCGCGCGGAAGATCGAGCAGAGGCACCAGTGTTTTGCGATCGAGGAAGTCATGCTCGGCGCGGTAGACCGCAGTTGGTGAGATTGCGGCGAGCGGTGCAGTCTCGCCAGAAGCGCGAAGAACCGACTCGAGCGCCGCTGCAGGATCGGCAGAGGCGAGCGGAATTGAACGCAACATAAGATCCGCGTGCGATGCGCTGGTTACCTGCACGTCGAAGCCAGCTTCGCGCAGATTGAGCGCGATGCGTTGCGCGGCCAGTTGCATGGAACCCGAGCCCTGGTAGCCGAGTGACAGCGTGGGCGGCTTCAGGCCGCCGCGCAAGTCTTGAGATTTAGCGAGATCGCGCTCGGCTGGAAAGAGGAATGCGTAGCCTGAGAGCGACTGCGGAAGGATGCTGGCGGTGATTTCGCCCTGTTTTTGAAAGATGACGTTGAAGAGCGCTGCTCGATCGATGGCGAGCGAGATGGCCGCGCGTAGCGACTGGTTGGCGAGGGCTCCGTTGGTTGAGATCTCAAGCGCGAGCAGATCGACGGGGGGCGACGAAAGTACCGTCATGCGCTGCTGCTGGGCCAGGCGCAGTTCTTCGGGTGGAACTTCGACGATGTCGGCGCGGCCCACGCTCAGGTCGAGCCACTGGTCGCGCACCGATCGGCCGGTGACGAGCTCGATAGTGTCGGCGTAGGGACGGCCGGCCCAGTAATTTTCGTTGGCGGCGAGGGTGAAACCCCCAGGACGTTGACCAGCCAATTCGAACGGGCCGGTGCCGACAGAGCAGGGCGGGGTCCCGCAGTTGCCGTTGTCGAGGCTGATGCGAAACTGGTCTTCGGCTAGAAGCGAAGGCATTTCGGGCATTGGGGAGTCTGAAGCAAAGATGATCGCATTGCCTTGCGTCCTGAGTGACGTCCAAGGGCAGGCGCCATTGCAGTCCTTCGTAAGAGAAGCGATGGCGCGATCGGCGGACAGCGGCAATCCGTTGTGAAATGTGACACCATCGCGCAATGTGAATTCCCAGCGACGATCGCCGTTAGTCGATTTCCATTCGGTTGCGAGCGCAGGCTGTAGTGTGTCGTCGGGTTTAGTACGCGTGAGGCCCTCGAATACGAGATGAAGAACAGGTGACTCAATGCCGTCGCCGGCTACTTCAACGCGCAGCGTCCCGCCGTAGTGTGGACGCGTGCGTGCCCAGCCGGCGATCCCGACGAAGACGAGAAAGAAACTAATCGCAGAGCGCCGTAACACGGTCCACCTCGTATTCGTTTTGGACGTTGCGAATGACGGCCAGCACGCTCTTGCCGTCGGGCGCTGACTGGAGTGCAGTGACCGTGCCATCGATGGTGAGGGGCGCGCTGGCAGGCGTCGCATCGGAGCCGGTGATCTGGTAGGCGCGCAGCGAGTCGGTTGGAGGGTTGCCGGGGTTGGAACTGGTCGCGCCTGAGACGATAATCTTCGCGCCGTCTCCGCAGCCGGAGTAAATGAGCGCGAAGTCGCTGCCCCAGTCGGTTGTACCGCTCACCGCGGCGAGTTTGCCGTTGGCGGCGAGCAAAACCTTGCCGTCAATTGAGTTGATGATCAGCGCGGTTCCAGATGCGCGCGGCAGGGCGGCGGCCGAATAGAACGGCGGCAGGTCGACACCCAAGCCAGGCGAGACCACGCCGGTAAAGTAATTGCGGGCTGGGTTGTAGAAGGCGCGAATTTGCGGGCCTGTCGGCGCAGGCGGGGGTGAAGTGGGTGGAGGATTCGGTGCGGGACCTGACTGCAATGTCGAAGGGGTCGTTGCTGGGGCCATCACCGGCCAGGGATCGTCGGAGGGACGGCAAGTGAGGGACCAGCCTTCGCCGGGCGGGCGGTTTGGATCCTCGGTGGGGTTGAAACTTCCGGTACAGGCGGTTCCAGAAAAGTAAACGAGAAAGCCGTCGCCATCCGAATCAGCTACAAGAAGCCCGCGGGGATCGCGTGCCTCAGGTTGTGCAGAATTGAGATGATAGAAGCCTTTCCCATCGGAAAACCCGTTCGGCGACCGATCGAGAGCGAGGAGGCAACCCTGCTTGAGAACAATCAGGCCATGCCGCCTCTCGGCCACAGCAAGCAACGTCGGCTTAGCGTCAGGGAAGCAAGGAAGTGAATCCAGTTCGTAAGGGCCGACGAATCGCTCTTTGCGAAGCTGGATTTGTATGGCGGCTGTGCCAGTCACCGTGTGGCTGAGGGCCAACTGCACAACAGCCACCTGAGTATCGTCGCCCTGGATGACTTCACCGACCCAGGTGAAACCGTGTGCGCTCTCGCTCAGCGTAACGCGAATGACGGTGTCGTTTGGCGCGCTGTTTGCGGTGATGCCGTGGGCGCGCAGATCCTGCTCCAGCAGTTTGCGAATGACGGGAATCTCGTCGACGGGCAACGACGATAGATTGCGAATCATCAATCGCGCGGCGCCGTGGCCGAGGATGAAACTAATTTGCGCGGCTAGGTCGGATGCGGGCTGTTGCCATGGGCTCTGCGCGGAGGCGGCGCCGCACAGGACAAGGAACGCCAGCATCGCCGCGACAGTCCGGATCAACCTCAATAAGCGCATCGTTTTCCTGGTTCTTCTCTTTGCGCGGATTATATCCCGTCTCGCACTCGAGGGCCGCCCGGCGGCCCGAACTTTTGAGCCACGAATTTGAGCGCTTCTTCTTCCGTGGAGACGAGGCCCTCGAGCTGTGCGTCCTCGGCGGCGCGCAGCATCTCGCGAAAGCCCTCGCCAGGCGCGTATCCGGCGGCGATCAGTTCGCGGCCGGTGATGAGCGGTTTCGGCCGCACCGTTTCCTCGGGCATGGCCTTCCAGCGGTCGCGGACAAAGTCGTAGTGGTCAAGGTTGCGGCTGGCGGCCATGCAGTCCATGCGGTGCAAGGCGAGGTGCTCGTCAAAGTTATTGAGGCGGAAGAAGCGCTTCAGTGTCGATGCCTTCATCCGATCGGCGTCGGCAAAGCGCATGTGGTTTTCAATCAGGGCGAGAATCTGACGGGTCTCTTCGTTGGAGAAGCGAAAGCGGCGACAGATCTCCGCGCCCATGGCGACGCCGACCTCAACGTGGCCGTCGAAGCGGATGCGATCGGGTGCGATACGAAATGTCGGGGGCTTGCCTACGTCGTGCAGCAGTGCGCCCCATGCGAGAGTCATGCTGCAGCCCGGTTCGAGTTGCTCAAGCAGCATCAGTGTGTGGGTCCATACATCGCCCTCGGGATGATATTGCGGCGGCTGGGCGACGCCCTTCATGCGCGCAATCTCGGGCAGTACTTCGTTGAGCAGCGAAGCTTCATCCAGCAGTTCGAAGGCGCGGCGCGCATGGCCCTCGGTAAGCATCCTGGTTAGTTCGTCGCGCACGCGCTCGCGGCTGACAGCGTTGATGCGTGTGGCAAGCGAGCGAATGGCGCGCATGGTTTCGGCGTCGAGCTCGAAGCCGAAGCGCGCGGCGAACCGCACTGCGCGCAGCATGCGGAGGTGGTCCTCTTCAAATCGTTGCTCGGGGCGGCCGATGGCGCGAATGATGCCGGCCTGGAGATCGGCGACGCCGCCTACGTAGTCGAGGAGGCCTGCGACAGGGGCTAAAGCCCCTTGATTCTTTGAGGGGACGTTTGCGGCACGACTAAAGTCGTGCCCTGATGCAGAGCCAGACGGTTGGGGTTCAGGCTTTCCCCGGTCCCCAAGTGCGAGGGACCGGGGGCACCCGGCTGCGAATTCCTGCGAGGAATCTGCGGTGAAGGCGGGGCACCCTGCGATCACCGGGTCGAGCAACAGCCCGTTGATGGTAAAGTCGCGGCGCTTCACGTCCTCTTCGGGACTGATGGTATAGCAAACCCGATCGGGGTGACGGCCGTCGGAGTAGACGCCGTCGGAGCGAAAGGTGGCCACCTCAGTGACGAAACGTGCGTCTTCGCCTTCCGGCGCCACCAGCACAACGCCGAAGTGCGCGCCGACGGCAAAGGTGCGGGGGAACATGTCGAGCACGATGCCGGGGGTGGCGCTGGTGGCCACGTCGTAGTCAGCGGGCGCACGGCCAAGCAGCAGATCACGCACGCATCCTCCAGCGAGGTAGGCCTGGTGCCCCGCGTCGCGCAGGGTGCGGATGATCTTGAGCGCGGCTTCGGATTGTGGTGTCGCGGGCAACATGGTTCAGGACTATTGTCCTATTTTTTGTCGGGAGAGCGCAGGTTCGTGGTTGGTTGACAACGACGGGTTGAGGTTCGTGGTTTCCCACCCATTTGCCGGTGAAGCTGGCGAATGGATGGAGCACGGGAGGTTTGTGGTAGATTGAAATCCCTTCCCGCTCAAGCTGTGCTCGAACGGGGCACCCGGCTTCGTGCTGGATCTATCGTGCGCCGACGAGGAAGTCGGCGCTACAGCCGGGCGGGAGCCCGGCGGTACACGAGAACCCGGCACATTGGTTACCTAGGCGCCCTTCACCTGGCCGCGGCCGTTGCTTTTCACGGCATACATACGCGCGTCGGCTGCGCCGATTACCGCGTGCAGCGCGGTGCCGTCGTCGGGCGCGGTGGCCAGGCCGATGCTGGCACTCACATTCAGCTTCAGCCCGCGCTTCATCTCAAAGCTGGTGGACATCAGCTCTCTGTGCAGTGTTGAAGCTTGCTCAAGCGCCGTCTTGGCGTCAGTCGCGGGCATCAGAATCACGAACTCATCGCCGCCATAGCGGAAACACAGGTCCCGCTCCCGGCTCAACTCCTGCAGCCGGTTCCCGGTGCGCGCCAGCAACTCGCTTCCAACCAGGTGACCGTGGATGTCGTTAACCAGCTTGAAGCGGTCGAGATCGAGAAAAGCGATACTCACCGGGGCTTTTTTCCGCGCCGCGCTCTCGAGTTCCGTTTCGAGCACTGAGTAAAGATGTCGAACGTTAAAGAGGCCGGTTGTGTCGTCGGTGATGGTTAATTGCTGAATACGCGCCACGTCGCGGGCATTTTCGATGGCAATCGCCGCATGATCGGCCAGAATATGCAGAAACGCGATGGTGTAATCGGTCATCTGCTCGGCGCGGGGGTTGAAGATTTCAATGGCGCCCTGGGTTCCGGTGCGGCCTCGCAGCGGCAGCGCGATCACCGAGCGTACCTTGCGCGGTCTCGCAGTGCCGGGCTCATTCACACGGGGATCGCCGGCGGCCTCGGGGACGATCAGCGTCTCGCCGTGCTCCAGCACCCATCCGGCAACGCCTTCTCCTCTCTTTACTCGCAGCTCACGAAGCCGCGCCTGCTCACCACCTGAGGCCAGCGCGTAGTAAAGGTCCTGCCGCGAGTCGTCGAGCATCAGCAGCGTCCAGAACTCGGCTTCAATGGTCCGCTCCATGTACTCGAGAATCGTTCGCAGGATGGTGTCGAGGTCGAGGCTCGAGGTGAGCGACCTCGCCAAGCGGTGAAAGACATGCAGATCGTCGAGCGGGATGCGTCCTTCCGTCTCGTTGGCCATAGGGGTGCCTTACGGGGAGAAAGTGTTACACGATCATTCTGTCACAAACGCATGCATTGGCCGCGTCAGCCGCCGATATGAACCATCGACCGGGATGGCTTGAGGAATCCCGGCTCGCCGATATGGTGGCGCGCCTCCTTGCCCTGCAAGGTGAGGTAAATGTATTCGCGGAGCTCGTCGCGGCCGGCGCCGGCTCTGAAACGGCCGTACAGATCATGCTCAACCTGCGAAAAGAGGCAGGTTCTGATTTTGCCATCGGAGGTGAGGCGCACCCGGCTGCATGCTCCGCAAAAGGGCTGGCTCACCGGCGCGATGATGCCAATCTCGCCCACATGGTCTCGGAAAGTAAAGCGGCGCGCGGTCTCGCTCACCTCGCGCGGGTCGAGATCGACGAGAGGCATCACGCGGCCGATACGATCGACGATTTCGCGCAGGGTGACTACGATCTCCGGGGTCCACAGCCGACCCTCTTCGAGCGGCATGAATTCTATGAATCGGACGACCACATTCTCTTCGCGGGCAAACCGCGCAAATCCTTCAACCTGGTCGTCGTTGAATCCGCGCAGCAGCACGCAGTTCACTTTCAGCGGATTCAGGCCTGCCTCGCGCGCCGCGCGAATGCCGCGCAGAACCTGGACGAAGCTGCCGGGAACGCGCGTGATGCGCTCAAAGACCTTCGCGTCCACAGCGTCCATGCTTACCGTGATGCGATTCAGGCCAGCCGCCTTGAGCGGCCGGGCGAGATCCTCGAGCAGATGCCCGTTGGTGGTGAGCGCCAGGTCAAGCGGTTCGCCGCCAATAGTGCGCAGGCTCGCGAGTTCGCGGATGAGGTCGAGCAGCCCGCGGCGCAGCAGCGGCTCGCCCCCCGTGAGCCGCACCTTGGTGATGCCCAGGTCGACGAACAGGCCAATCAGGCGGAAGTACTCGTCGATGCCGAGCTCAGGATATTGCGCTCCTACTTCACCGGTGCGGCAGTATATGCACTTGTAGTTGCAACGGTCGGTGATGGAGACGCGCAGATCGTGGATGACGCGCCCATGGCCGTCACGCAGGCGCATGTCGCGGCCAGCGGCCAAAGCCGTTGAACCCGATGCCGGGATGGAGGCGGGCAGGGAAGCCACGTTTTAAGGCTATACCCTTTGGGGCGTGAATGCAGATTGAGAGGTGGGCCTTTCGGAATGGCGTGAGACGCGCCGGCTACAGCAAATCCCGGGCCGCAAGTTTCCGTTCCTCCGCTAACCGGTAGGCCATGTGGACGGTATATGAGTTCAGGCCCACTACCAGCGTGCCAATTGCCCCGGGGCACAGGAATCCGTACCAGATCCCCCAAGGCTGGCCTTCGGCCAGTGCGACGAACCCCACGACGAGCAGGCCAATGGCCGCCACCCAGAGCGCGGTCCAGGACCCCAGCACGAAGTTCCGCGCCCGTCCTCGCGGCGCCAGCCAGCCAACCACGCCCCCCATCAATCCCGCTGCCACTCCATACACTGCTCCCGGAATCCAAGCGTAGTGAATCTGATCGAACCATGGCTGCACCATCACGCCACCTACCTTTCTTCCGCCACTTCGCGATGAGCCTTGAGCAGCTCTCGCGCCAGGGCAGCGGAAATCTTTCCATCGGCCGTTAATACACGCAGCCTGCGCTCAAACGCGTCTGCGGGCCTGGGATCGTCTGCCGCCTTCACCTTGGCCATCAACCGGTCGAGCCGCGCGCGCAGAGTGGGATACGACACGTCGTACTCCTCGCAAAGCGATTTGAGCGATCCCGAACTGAGGACAAAACGACGCAGGAACTGCAGGTCTCCTTCGTCGAGCGCCTCGAGCCATGGTGGGAGCGGCGTATTCATAAAATTAAGGTACGCTTGAATTTTATTTAAGTCAATAAAATTTAACTGGAGTTGAAGAAAATTTAGGAGTGATGGCGCAGCTAGAGCTAGCGGTCGATGCGCAACTGCGATGCGCGGGTCGGGAGATCCGCGCGATTAGCCGTTTGGAGGCCGACGGTACATTATGCTGCGCGAAGTTTGAGAATGGATTTCAGTCGATGCGCGGGGTTCCCTTGCGCATCGCCAAGCCGCTGATGCCGAATACGCACACCAGCAGCACGGCTATGCCAAAGTAGTAGGCCATGGGATGCGCCCAGCCGGGTGAATAACTGAGGTCCTGGCCGACCCACAAAAGCAGGATAGTGGCGATCACGGTAAACTGCCCGGCGATGACGAGGAAGGTGTGGCCGAGGTCGCGGCGCTTGTCGAGAGCCTCTACCTGGTCGGGGGTGAGGTTGCGCTCTGCGGGGGGAAGCAGGGAATTAGGCATGCGGTTCTCCTTGTGCGGGCACGGGCTTGCGTGTGACCTCCGGGCCGCGGCCGCTCACTGTTTAGATTGAATCATAAAGTGCGGAGTGAGGGCTAGAGCCAATAGCCAGTCGCCAATAGACAGTAGCCAGTAACTACCCCCCAACGATTCCTATTGGCTATTCACTGCTGGCTACTGGCTATTGCGGAGGAAAACCCACCGACTGCGCATAGAGAGGAACGTGGCCGGCGTCGAGGTTCAGTGCGGCTGCTGCCGCTGAATTTTCCTGTGCGCCGTGGAGGGTGTAAAACCACGCATTGAGCCCCTCGGAGGCCGCGAAGAGGTAGACATTCTGGGCAATGAAGCCGGTGTCGACCTGTTCGAACGAATCACTTGCGGGACCGACATAAACGATGGTGACGGCCGCATGTGCGGCGGGAGGACCGCCAATTCTGGGACGCGCGTCACCGGCGGCGATCGGACGCAGCGAATTCTGCCGGGCATCGTAGACGTAAACCCCGTCGGCCAGCACCACATAAAGTTCGATGTCCTGGCTGTTCATCGCAGAAGGCGCGGTCCGTCCCGGACGGCCTCCGGGGTGGCCGCTATCCATGCTCTCCCGGTTTACTCCAAATGCGGCCCAAAGCAAGTTTGAAAGGGTTTGCAATGGCAAGGCCTGATCGCGGAAGGCGCGAGTTGTGTGGCGATGAGCCAACGCCTGCATAAGGGGCATGCCGCCGGTGGTATCAGGCTTGGGTAACTGGATGGCTTTCAGAGCTGCCGTCTGAGCTGACGCCGGCATTCCCCAGGGGAATGCCATGGCGAACACGACTGTGAGTACAGCAATAAGGATGGATAAGAGCGTGGCCCGGGTGACCGCGAACCCTGGGTTGACTGAATTGCGCATGGCTTTTCCTCGAACCGATCGGCTGGGCGCGGCCGCCTCAGGGCGCGCTGGTTCAGGGAAGAATCAATTTGAGAGAACAATCCGCAAGACCGCTGGGCTGTCTTGCTGTCCCCTCCTTCATTCCGTCAGAAACGCCAGCGATTGCAGCGATGTGATTTCGAATGGCTTGCGGCAGCGGATGTTGGCGCAGCTCAGCTTGTCGTCGCGCCGCACCATGTATGACTGGGCTTTGGCGAAGCGGGCGCGGTCACGTTCATCGGCGCCGCGCGGCAGTTGCTGCCGCTTCCGCCGCACCACCCAGGTGACTTTATACTCGCCGGGTTGCCCACACTTGGGGCAGGTGAGAGTGTGAGTGCGCTGTTCCGTCGTCTCGTTAAAGAATTCCCGCTCATCCATTTTGAAAGGCCCTCACTCCCCGGCGTACCCGCCGCCCGCGCGTTCAAGGTATTGACCCAGCTCCAGCAAAAACTACTGGTCGCTGCTTCCGTTCCAGCGGTACCTATAACATACTTAATCTTGCCGTGACGAAACGCAAGCCAGCCCGGTTCTCAGCCACCAAGGCGGTAAAGGCAAATGCACGCGAGCGCGTGGGCCAGCCTAAACCTGTGCGGATGATTGACGACAAGACGCCGCGGACCTCGCGTGACGTCAAGCACAAGCCAAAACTGGAAGATTTGATCAAAGAAGACGAGTAGCGATAGCTAAAGCCGGTGGATTCCGGCAAGCATAACTGCGGTATATGGCTATTGCTGGGTTTGCTGAGGCTGCGCCGGAGGATGCTGCACGCTGTAAGGGCCGGGCAAGACCGGCTCGGCCGGCTTGGATGCATCCTGAGTCGGTTCCGTCACATTGGTGCGTTTGGAATAGATGCGGAACTGTACCACCAGGTCGAGCAGCACCGGCACGGGTTTGCCGTCTTTCTCGGCCGGCTCAAACCTGGCGTCGCGAATGGCTTTGACCGCGTTTTCGTCGAGCCCGAATCCGATGGGCCGCGCCACGGCAATCTCTTCGGGTTTGCCGTCGGGACCAATCACCGTGTGATAAAGCGCCATGCCCGCCACGCCGTTATCCTGGGCAAACTGGTTTGAATCCGGCTCAAAGGTGGTGAGAAGGCGAGCCTTCTTGTCAACCGAGTTCTGCCGCAATACTGACGGGTCCGACGGCCGGTAATCGGCTTTTTCTGCGACGGCTTTGTAATACAGCTTCCAGAAGTCGGGCATCGACGCCATCATCCGATCGTCGAGGCCGGGAGCAAAAATAGCATCGAGCGCCTTTTTGAGCACCATAGTGGCGTGTGCCGGCGAAGTAGTCGTGGTTACACTGTCGGGCTCGGCGGGGCGCTCCTCAGGCTTGGCAGCAGCAATCTCTGCTTTGGCCTGGTCGGTGTCTGGCTCTTCTTCCGGTGGTACGGGCTGGCCTACGCCTGCAGAGGCGGGCTGCGCAGCGGGAGACGGCGTTCCGGTTTGCGGCGCGGCCGACACTGGAGTTGGACCGGGGATCGCTCTCCCTTGCTGCTTCTTGTCTTTTTCCTTATCCCTCTTCGGTTTCACCACCGACTCACGATCGATGGTGATGTGCAAGACCTTCTTTCTGGGCGTGATCCGCACTTTGTCGTAGGCCGTCCTGGGGTCCTCAAAGGCAAGCTGGTTAGAGAAGTGCAACCCGTAACGCAAGCCATCCAGCTCGACCTTGTGCTTTGACAGGCGCACCCTGTCGATCTGAACCATATTCAACGTGTACGAGCCCACTGGTGAGTGGCCGGCCAACTTGCCATGCTCATTAAAGCTGAGCGAGTCGTCAAGGTAGCCGCCACGGAGGTAGAAGGTCTTGCCCACCAGCATCTGCTTCAGTTCTTCCTCGGTAATGCCTCCGCCTTGCCAGCCGCCTGCCGATTCGCTTGTCAAATCCTGCTGGGGAGGTGTGGCCGGCTGTGCCACGGGCGCGGCTGCCGCCGGTGATGACTGGGTTGCGGCGGGCGCTGCTGCGGGCGAAGTTTGCTGCTCGGGAGTTGGCGACTGTTGATCGGGCTGAGCAGGTGAGGCCGGATTCTGACCAAAAGCCATCAGGCCCAGTGCCAGCACGGTCATGCACGGAACGGATGCCTGCCAGGGGACGCGCGTACTTCCACGAAGGGGGTTCATGGCTAGATGGATGATTCCTTTGAGCGAAACTTTAACAGGGTTTAGGCGCGCCGTCGATGAATTTCGCGCCGATCAGCCGTTTGGTATTTGGGCTTCGTGCATCCAGCTCAACCCTTTATTTTGTGCAGCACCCGCCGGAAAAGCCCCATCGACCGCCGCGCATCGGCCTGGCTGAGCGCGAGCCGGCGCAGCAGCAGGCGCAGGTCGTGGCGGTTGGCAGCGCGCATCTCCAGGGGCGAGTAGCCGGCCGCCAGCATTACCTCTTCTATCAATCCGGCCAGGCGGTCAAGCTCGCCCGAGGTCGCCGGAAGTGGATTTACGCCGTCGACACTCTCGGACGGGAGCCCAAGGCGCTCTACCTGCGCCGCGTCTTTATCTTTGCGGCCAGGGTGGGATTCTTCTCGCGCGGCCAGCTCATACAGGCAAACGGCCACGGCCTGACCCAGGTTCATCGAGGGCTGTTGCGGATCGGTGGGGATGACCGTGAGCAGATGACAGTAACTGAGATCGTCGCGCGTGAGCCCACGCTTTTCTGACCCGAATATGAGTGCAATGCGGCCGCCGCGGGCCAGCTCGTCGCCGATGCGCCCACCTAGTTCGGGCAACGGGACAACGCTTTGCTCGGCCTTGCGGCGGGCCACTGTCCCGGTGCCGATCACCAGCGCGCAATCAGCGATGGCTTCTTCAAGGGACTCCGTCCTTTTTGCGTTTTGGAGGAGATTTTCGGCGCCGACGGCCGATTGCGCCTCGCGCCAGTGGGCCTCGTAGGGCGCCACCACGGAGAGATGCGAGAAGCCGAAATTCGCCATCGCCCGCGCCGCTGCTCCTATATTGAGCGGGTTGCGCGGCGAGACGAGCACAATTTCGATGCGGTCGCGTTGGTCCTTGGTCAGCAAGGAGCAATTGTAGATGCGTTGCTTACTAGTACATTTCATTTTTGGGGATTTCGATCTTTGCGAGATCGAAAAGGAACAATAAGCCCAGGTCATGGATTGGGCCGCGGATGGGTGACCACACGGTGACGAGATGATACTTCCCATGAACCGCAGCCTCCATTACCCACTCTGAACCATCCGCCCCGCCCTTTTCCCGCGAATAGCTCGGGATTTTCCAGAAGCCGGATTCGTTGATCTTTGCGATGACCCGCTGCACTTCCTCCCGGCTGAGCTCGGTCCTACTATCTGTTATGAGTTTGCCCGGTTCATACCCACCGGCCCCGCTTGCAATCTTGGTCACCAGCAAGCCTTTTCCGTCCTTCTGCACGTCAACACGAATCGCAACAGGATGGTGGAATGTTCGCAGCCATAGAAATCGGTACGATTCGATCGAAGGATCTCCCGATGACTCAAGCATCGATGGCTCACCAAGCGCTTTTAATTGGCTCGCATACCAATGCGCCACGAATTGGTCCAATTGCGGGTCGTCGCCGAAAGTCTTTGCCGGGAAGTAATTCGTCTGTGCCTGAAGCGCAACAGTCAACAGAACGGCAAGTGCAATTGATGCCAGAGACATTCGTCGCGTCATACACCTTCTCCCCAAATTAAAGGTACGCCGATCGCTTCGACGCCGCGAATGCCTGGTTTGCTCCCCAGGAAGGAGTCGGGCAAAACGCTCCGCTGTTAAACTCAGACTCACGTATGGTCCCCAGTACGGATGCCCTGACAAAGGAGCTTGACTCCCTCTGCGCCACGGCGCGCTGGTGTCATGCGCGCGGCTGGGTTCCGGCTACCAGCGGCAACTTCAGCGCGCGCTCGGTTGAGGGGACTGGCGAGCGCATCTTCATCACTCCCTCGGGGCTCGATAAAGGCACACTTACGCCGGCGCACCTGCTGGAGATCGACCGCGCGGGACGGCCGGTAGGTTCGAACGGTAATCCCTCGGCGGAGACCGGACTGCATCTTGTGCTTTACGCGGCGCGGCCCCAGGCTCACGCGATTCTGCATGTGCACACAGTTTGGAACACATTGCTGTCGGGCCACTTTGCCGGCCGGCCCTACATAGGCATCCGGGGCTACGAAATTCTAAAAGGGCTCTCCAGTGTGACGACGCACCAGCACGAGGAACGCGTGCCGCTGCTTGAGAACACGCAAAGTTATGCCGAGCTTGAGCGTGAATTGAAGGATGCGCTTGAAGATTACCCGTCTGCGCACGGGGTTTTGCTCACGCGGCATGGGCTTTATACTTGGGGTCAATCGGTGGCCGAGGCGCGCCGCCACCTTGAGGCGCTCGAATTCTTGTTTGAGGTTGAGGCGCGGCGGGTGATGGGCCACGGGATTTAATAGTTTTTCTGGGACTGGGTATCCCATCCCACCCTAGCCGGAAAAACGAAGACCCGGCGAGGATGGGGCGCCCGGCTTCCATATCGTATAAGACTTTTCCGCACCGGAGAGAGAATCATGGCAGTCCTTCGCTTTCCCGATACCGATCAAACCATCACTGCCGAGGCAGAGATTCGCGCGGCGCTTGCTGCGCGTGGCATTGACTACGAGCGCTGGAGCCTCGATCGCGTGGCTGCGGACTGTTCGGCTGAGGATGTGTTGAGCGCGTATGCCGCGGAGATTGACGAGATGAAGCGGCGCGGCGGCTATGTTACCGCCGATGTGATCGATGTGAAGCCCGAGACGCCCAACCTGGAAGCCATGCTGGCACGCTTCGACAAGGAGCACACCCACTCGGAAGACGAGGTGCGCTTCATTCTCGCCGGCCGCGGCATTTTCTTCTTCGCTTTGGATGGCGGCGTCGCCAGCGTCGAGGTCGGTCCCGGAGATCTATTGCGCGTGCCGTGCGGCACAAAGCATTGGTTCACGCTCTGCGAAGATCGCCGCATCCGCGCCATCCGCTGGTTTCAGGACACTTCCGGCTGGACTCCGCAGTACACCGAGTCTGGCCGGGATAAAGGCTACCAGCCGCTCTGCTTCGGTCCGGCCTACCTGGGCGCGAGGTTCCAATCGGGGATCGGCGTCGACGCGAAGGCATGAGTGCGGCAAAGTTATATCTGCTCGACGTTGAAGGCACGGTTGCGCCGCTGACGCTGACGACCGAGGTGCTTTTTCCGTATGCACGGAAGCACTTTGAAGAGTTCCTGAAGGCGAATTGCACCCAGATCAGTGTGCTTCAGGACTTGATGTTGCTCAAGCAGGAAAACCAGGCAGAGTCAGAACCCGGCGCCCCGATGATCTCTTCGGTTGAGGGCGCTGATGCGCTTTGGTCAAATCCAATATTCACGGTTCCATTTGCGCTCAAGTACCTTCTCTGGTTGATGGATCACGACCGGAAATCGACCGCCCTCAAAAGCCTGCAGGGCAAGATATGGAAGGCGGGCTTCGAATCGGGCGAGCTGAAAGGCACGGTATTTCCTGAGGTCCCGCCGGCTTTCGAACGGTGGTCTGCGGACGCCAAAGTTGCAATCTACTCATCGGGCTCGGTAGACGCGCAAAAGCTGTTCTTCCGCCACTCGAGCCACGGCGACCTCACGCCGCTCATCTCCGGCTACTTCGACACCCGCACCGGGCCGAAGATGGAATCTGCGAGCTACTCAGCAATTGCCGCCGAAATGGAAGTAAACCCCGGCGAGGCGCTGTTCTTTTCAGATGTGGTGCGGGAGCTGGACGCAGCGCGCGAAGCTGGATTCCAAACCCGGCTTGTGATCCGCGAAGGCAATTCTCCGATTGACGATGCGCATGGGCATGCGATGATTACCACATTTGAGACGTCGAGTTAGATCGGGTTCTCTCATTTTTCATGAGGTGAGTTCGATGATCGTATCGGCAGAGGGAAAGAGGCCGGCCGGTTACACCACCAGGCCAGGCTACGTGAACCACCGAGGACAGGTAGTCATCCGCAACACCGGCCTGCCGGGAACAGATCGCGGCCAGACGGTGTACCAGCTTGGCTGTTCCACATGCGGCCATGTGTACGGCGCCAATGGAGCCGACATTCACCTGCGCCGCTGCCCCTTGCACGATCGAGGCGCGCCCGGGCTGCGGTACGAGGAAGGCATCTTCAGGATGGGTCCGGCCGGCGTGCGCTGAGAACGTGGGCGCTTGCTGTGTCAATATTGGCCGTCTTTTGTGCCGTCCTATGCATGCCTTGGCTGGCGGCAATCAGTCTCATGAATCGTTCCCGTTGCGATAGCCTCTAAGTATTGTGATCTGGACCAACCCCGCTGAAGTTGCGCTCAACGAAATTCGCACCGCACCCATCGTGCGTTTCTCGGTGCTCGCGCTTAGCTCAATCTTCTTTCTCGTCGATCCGTTTGCCGCCATCGGCTCATTCCTGGCCATCACGGCCAATGCCGACAAGGCGCGCCGCTCCGCCATTGCGCGCAAGGGCGCGTTGACCTGCTTCATTGTGCTCACCAGCTTTGCCCTCGCCGGCCAGCTCATCTTCCGCATGTTCGGCATCACGTTGCCGGCCTTCGAGATTGCCGGCGGATTGATTCTGCTGCTCATCGGACTCGACATGCTTGAGGCGCGCCGCTCGGCCACACAGGAGACCTCGAGTGAAGCCGAGGAGGCTGCGGCCAAGGAGGACGCGGGCATTGTGCCGCTGGGCATTCCCATGCTGGCCGGGCCGGGCGCTATTTCATCGGTCATGGTACTGGTGGGCCAGGCGCCCTCATATATTTGCTGGCAGATGGGCGCGATTCTGGGCTCCATCGCCATCACGGCGTTCGTCAGTTATTGGGTGCTGGCCGGGGCCGACCGGGTGCGTGGAGTGATGGGCGAAACCGGCATCCGCATCCTGGTGCGCATCATGGGCCTGCTGCTGGTGGCGCTGGCCATGCAGTTCTTTGTGAACGGGCTGACGGACCTGGGGATTATTCTGCGGCACGAATAGTAAACTGGCAGACGAATCCTGATCGTTCGCAAGGCGGCAAGAAGCCCTCATGGATCAAATCAACAAGGTTATCGAATTTGCCCTTCTGGCCATCGGTCCATGTGCGATCGTTTATTCCTTCGCTTCCTTTTTTCGGACCCGGGCCTTTCTGCGCACCAGCATCGAGGTCACCGGTCAGGTCGTCCGTTTGGAGCGCTCGAAATATCCTGACCGGTACGGCTACACCTATGCTCCGGTCTTTTGTTTCACCGCCAATGACGGAACGGAACACACAGTGACGTCAGATGTGGGGAGCAGCCCTGCAGGCTTCAGCGAAGGCGATTCGGTCAGGGTGAGATATGAACCGGCAAATCCCCAGGACGCCAGAATCCATACCTTTTTCCAAACCTGGGGCACAGTGGTGATCTCGGGAGCCGTCGGCGTGCTTTTTGTCACCTGCGGCTGCAATTTCTTAGGGCTGCTTCATTTAGCGAAGTAGCTTCGGTGGTGCGGTTCTCAGTCGACTGGCTGACGGATTCTGGAACTTGTTCCGAAGCCTTGACCGTTTTCTACCTGTTTGCCATTGCATATTGAATCAGCGGATTGCTATCCTGCGTCATCCCCTCATAACCAAAAGGAGGCCTATGCAGCGCCGCTCGTTTCTACGCACTGCCGCCGCCCTGGCGCCCGCCGCGGGGCTGCACCCACTACTGGCCGTTCAGGCGGCAGCGCAAACGGCTGCGCAGGCGCAAACACCCGAACTGCACATCGTCGGCGACGGCCAAGACCGTTTCGCCCACCCGCACTCGCTGGGTTTCAGTTCGATACTCTCTAAGATTGCGCCCAGCGAAACCGAAGGCCGGCTCTTCCTTATCGAGCACCGGAACCTGGTGCCGGGCGGCCCACCGCTGCATCTGCATTTGAACCAGGAGGAGTGGTTCTACGTGATGGAGGGCGAAGTAGCGTTCCAAGTGGGCGAGCAGAGGCTGCAGTTGAAGGCCGGGCAGTCGGTGCTGGCCCCGCGCCGCGTCCCGCACACCTTCTCATCGGTCTCGGCGACACCCAGCCGGCTGATGATTGCCTTCTGCCCCGCGGGAAAGATGGAGGATTACTTCCGCGACACCGAACAGGGGGGCACGCCCAGCGATCCTGTCGCGTACTTCCGCCGCTATGAGATGGAGTACGTGGGGCCCTCGCCGTTCTTGAAGTCGTGAGTTGCTCACACCGCTATCTGCCAACACCGCAGGGCGCTCCGCCATACGCAGCGGTTTCCCACAGAAAGGGCCGCTTTCCACAGGACGTTGGAGCTTGTAGCAATCCCGATTCGCTGCTAGTCTTAAAAAGTTGCGTTCGCGATTGGAACCAAGCGAGTCGCGTTTGCAATAGAGAGTGGCGTGTGCTACTCTTAAAAAGTTGTGATGTGAGCAGTGGAGCCTCCCGGTGGCCGTTGGGCCTGCCCCGATCGAGTGAAGTAGAGCTTGAGATGAGGGAAGTGGGAAGCTGGTTCGTAGGGTCGGATAAGGTACAAAAGCTGAACGCTTGAACGTACTGATAGACCCCTGTAGGGAATTCCCTGGAGAGAACAAGCCATTGCAAGACCAGGAGTTTATTCTCCTGTGAGCCCTAGAGGCTCGGGCGCGTATTGCGCTGTCTGATCTTTCAAATTTTGTGCGCTTTGCGCCGACTTTTGTTGAGCCCTTTGGGGTTCTGCTGAATCGAAAGCAGGGGCGAGTAGGAATCAAGATAATAACTTGACCGAAACCCCAATCTTCGATAGTCTTAAAAGGTTCGCGCAAAAACGGCCCCGGCTCATTTAAGCCGAACAAAATCAGGGCCGAGCGCATCAAGTTCGAGGACATGCCGAACGCGAGTTCGGGCCTCGATCCAAGGGGTACCGCTTAGGCGGACCACCCTCAAGGATCTTTGACAATTTGGTTGAACGTGCCAGTCGTGAGATGCGATCAGGTTTGGCTTGATCATCTCACAAGGTAAGAGTATCTGTGGCTTGTCTTCGGATGAGTGCGCAGATACCGTCGAATCATCTCTGACCTCCGTCAGAGTGGTTTGACAACAGGTTTCAAACGAGAGTTTGATCCTGGCTCAGAATCAACGCTGGCGGCGTGCCTAACACATGCAAGTCGAGCGAGAAAGGGTAGCAATACCTGAGTAAAGCGGCGCACGGGTGAGTAACACGTGACTAACCTACCCTGGAGTGGGGAATAACTGAGGGAAACCTTAGCTAATACCGCATAATACCCACGGGTCAAAGGAGCAATTCGCTCTGGGAGGGGGTCGCGGCCGATTAGTTAGTTGGCGGGGTAATGGCCCACCAAGACGATGAT